>Ga0207696_1000011_pt1 | contig 530614 bp, 445 predicted proteins | sample KBSS54metaG_FD_184403 | JGI IMG/M metagenome (GOLD analysis project Ga0207696, IMG submission 184403) | Switchgrass rhizosphere microbial communities from Kellogg Biological Station, Michigan, USA - KBS S5-4 metaG (SPAdes) (version 2) | ecosystem: Host-associated > Plants > Roots > Rhizosphere... | reverse complement strand
GCAGCGGACTTGGCCGCGTCGGCGGTGCATGCGGTGTGCCTGATGCCACGCGGTCCCACAGGGTTGCCACGGCCCGTAGCAGCGGACCTGGCCGCATCGGCGGTGCACGCGGTATGCCTGATGCCACGCTGTCCGTTGTGGGACCGGGCGCAAGCTCGGGAAGCGGACAACGCGATCCACCTGGCGGGCCCCTTCCCGAGCTTCGCCCGGTCCCACAGGGTTGCCACGGCCTGTAGCAGCGGACCTGGCCGCGTCGGCGGTGCAGGCGGTGTGCCTGATGCCACGCGGTCCGTTGTGGGACCGGGCGCAAGCTCGGGAAGCGGACAACGCGATCCACCTGGCGGGCCCCTTCCCGAGCTTCGCCCGGTCCCACAGGGTTGCCACGGCCCGTAGCAGCGGACCAGGCCGCGTCGGCGGTGCAGGCGGTATGCCTGATGCCTCGCGGCGCCTGTGACGCGGCCGGGTCCGCTGCTACGGGGTGACGTTGTGGGGGCTCACACGGTTTGCTAGACCACCGTCTGCCTACCTCAACCGCTTCACCTTCAGGCTGCCACACTCAGGCCCACCCAACTGCTTGCCGGTCTCCAGGCAGAACACCGAAAAATGCAGCGGGCAGGTGATGGTGCGACGGCCTTCGTTGACCATCCCGTGCTCCAGCCAACCCTCGCGATGCGGGCACTGGTGGGGTACCTGGTATTCGCGGTCGGCGACCACCAGGTTGAAGGTCTCGGCACGGTTCAGTTCCTCACGCTCGCTCGACATGGCGCTGGCGCTCCCGGGTCATTTCCTGGGCCTTCAGCACGGCGGCGTCGAAGGCGGCGTTGATGATCTCGCGGCCCATGCAGATGCCCCGCCAAGCCTTGCCCACGTCCAGGTGGCCGCCGCTGTCCATCGCTTTGAGCAACCGCTGGCCTTCCAGGGCATGAAACACATCGATGTGCACATGCTCGGAATAGTAGGCATGGGCCTGGATACCCAGGCGCGTGCACAGGTCGGTGTAGCACTCGAAGAAAAATGGCACCACGGTTTCGAAATAGGTGACGAAACCGGCGAAATAGGACGGGTCATCCGCCCTCATGGTCAGCCAGCAGAACAGGTTGGGGAACGAACACCCCGCCTCACCGTTGACCTGGATGTGGTGTTCCAGGTCGACCGGCATGTCCAGTTCGCGCAACAGCTCCTGGTACAGCGTGGTGTGCGAACGCTTGATGTTCCCCGAGCCGAACTCGTCGATCATCATGCGCAACATGGGCATCTGCGCTTCCAGCGAAAGCCGCGGCATCAGGTGGTAGAACACCTGCGCTTCAGTGAGGCCGTCGAGGGCAAACTCTTGCACCAGGATCTTGAATTCTTCGCGGTCCATGTCATTGGCCACGTAGACGACGCTGTCGGGAGCCTGGTCCTTCTCGAATGCGATCAGCTCGGCCAACGCCTTGCGTAACTGCGCCAGGTCAGTGGGTTGCTCCGGCGTGAGGGTGGCGGCGAAGTTTGCCTCAACCCACTGCTGTTCGAACGCCAGCAGGGCCGGGTCGATAGGTGTCAGCCGCTCGATCAGTGCGCGGTTGGCCCGAAACAGGGCCTTGTGCGAGGGGTTCATGGACGTTCGTCCTCCTTTACCAGGTAGTCGCTGGCCAGCACGCCGCGAGCCTTGAGTTCACGTTTGACCCAGGCATACCAGTCATCGGCGCCCAGGTTGAAGCGCTCGTCCAGGCGCGCCACCCACTGGGCCACGCGGGGCTGGTCGGCGACGGTGGCCAGGCGGCATACCGCAGGCTCCAGGTTGGCCAGCGACACCACATTGCCATCACTGCCCAACGCACCCGCCAACTGCGCTTCCCAGCCGAGCAGGTAGGCCAGGCCAGCACTGCGCAGGGCCTGGATGTCTGCCGCCGTACGCGGCACCGAAGGCGAGTCCTTGATCGCCGTCACCCGCCCCAGGGCGGCGATGGCCAACAGGGTGGGCAGGGTCTTTTCATTGCCCGACAACGCCGACTCGTTGTAGATCATCAGCGGCAACGAGGTGGCAGCATGCACGGCCCGGTAGTGCTCGATGATCTGCGGCTGAGTGAGCCCGGGGGCGAATGGCGAGGTAAACATCACCGCATGGGCGCCCATGCGCTCGGCGAGCCAGGCACGAGCCACCACCTGTTCGGTGGTGGCCGCCTCGATGCCGGCGATCACGGTCTTGCCCCCGGCCAGGTCCAGGGTGGCGCCCAGCATCGCCTGCCACTGGGCGTCGCTCAGGCGCCAGCCCTCCCCGGACGTCAGGCAGGGAATGTAGCCATCCACGAAAGGCGCGCAGCTGTGCAACAGGCGCCGGACGCTGGCCACGCAAATGCCCTGGGCGTCATCCAGTGGGGTGACCAGAGGTACGAAAATCTTGCCTTCAGACATGCGCCAGGTCCTCCGCCGCCACCACCAGCGCGGTGGAATGCTGGTACAGCGCCTGTAACGCCGCGGGAAAGACCAGCGGGTCTTCCAGGGGCGGGAACGGCTGCAGGTAGGGCTGCAACGCCGCCAGGCCGGTCAACCGCGGGTCATGGGTAAAAAATGGCAGGCGGTACTCCAGCACCTGGGCGGCCAGCAGTTTGCGCTCGGCGTCCAGGCCCAGCAGCTCATCGGCCTGCGCGGCGCGGTCCAGCACACGCTGGCAGTAGCCCTGGCGCTCGATGTTCATGTCGGTGTGCAGTACGTCCATGAACGGGTAATAGACGTCCTGGAGCGCTCGGGCTTTCTTCCAGATAACCGCGTCGCACAAGCCGATCTGGGCGAAGTTCATCTTCACCGTCTTGTCGAAATAGTTGCCGAAAAACGCCAACGACTGCTGTTTCACCGCGGGGTCGGCATGGTGCATGCCCATGAACACGGTGGCGTCGATCAACGGGGCGCTGACATTAACCATTGAAGGCCTCCAGGGCACGGGCGATGGTCTGCACGGCGGCGGCGAAATCTTCAGGCTTGCGCGCCAACGCCAGGCGGATGTATTTCTGACCGCGCTCGGGTTGGCTCCAGTAGAAATACTTGCCGGGCAACACATAGATCTCATGGGTCAGCAGGTAGGCCTGCAACGCATCGGCCGTGACACCTTCGCGGCGAATCTCGAACCAGGCCACGCTGGTCTCGACCTTGGGCTCCAGGTAATTGAGGAAATCCCCGTGCAGGCATTCGCGGGCGATGGCGCGGTTGCGGTCCAGCAGGTCACGCACCGAGGCAAACTGGTCCTGCGCACTGTCGCGCACGTACTGGGTGACCACGTTGAGCACGAACGGCGAAACGTTCAGCAGCACGCTGGTGACCAGGCTGTAGATGTCCGGGTTGATGCGCGTGCTGCTCATCAGGGTGGCGCATTTGGTGTCCTGCAGCGGCCAGGTCTTGCCGGTGTCCTCCATGACGATGTAATCGGTGCCCATCTCGTCGAGGATCTGGTAGGCGTCCACGCGCTTGCGGCCGCTGGCCAGCAGGAAGGAGGCAAAGCAGAAGTCCAGAATCAGCAGTTTGCCGTGGTCGCGGCAATAGCGCGCCACTTCCACGAACGGCTCCGGGCCGTCGGCGAACAGGCTGGTGCCGGTGGGGTTGTTGGGGTCGACCAGGAAGATCGCGTCCAGGCCCTCGGCATACTGGCTCAGCTGGCTGTAGACCTTCGCCGGGTCAGCGAAGATCGACTCGGGCAGCGGGGTCATGGGCACTTCCATGTGCTTGAGCAGGTCGTGCAGGTTGTCGAAGCAGGGTTCGATCAGGCCAACGCTCATGTTGCGCTTGCGCAGGTACGTGGCGGTGATGTGCATGGCGATGGACGCGGCATACACCAGGTAGATCTCATCGCGCCGCTTGAGCGCATGGCGCTGGCCGTGAAAGGTGAAGAAGGTCTCGATGAACGCCTGTTCGCTCTGGTACTGGGTTTGCGATTCGGCCTGATACCACAGCGCTGGCAGGTTCTGGATGATCTGCTGCTGGCTCGGGCTTTGCGCCTGATGCGTGTGAGCATCGGCCAGGTTGAAACGCGTCTTGAGGGCCGATATTTCGTGCTGGGTAATATCGTCCTTGATCGGCTGGGCAGTGGTCAGGGCATCAAAGGCCAGTGAACTATTCATTATTTTTATCCTGGGGCGGTGAAAATCGACGTTGGCCACCGAACTCATTCGGCGGCCATTTCATAGTTGCCCGTCGCCTTCATCCCCAACAACTGTACGCAGGTACAGGAGGGCGTCGCGCCTGCCCACCTGTTCTTTGGTCCAGTTGTAAGGGCGCTGCACGACCCGCAGACTCCGTGTAGGAAGTTTCTGACAATAAAAAGTACTGCTCACATGCCCGAACACACTATTGCTTTTCATGCCTCTGCTCACCCCGATACCTGCCCTTCGGTACTCTCGCAGTTATACGGGTTGCGCAAGAAAGTATTCGCTGACCGCCTGAACTGGAAGGTTCAGGTGCGCAACGGCCATGAGTTCGACCACTACGACAATGCCGATGCCACTTACATTGTCGGCTGCTGGAATGGCCAGCCCTTGGCCGGGGTGCGGTTGATCAATACCCTGCGGCCGTACATGGTCGAAGGCCCGTTTCGAGCCTTTTTCGATGTAGCGCCGCCCAAGCACCCGCGGCTGTGCGAGTCCAGCCGCTTTTTCGTCGACACCGAGCGCGCCAGCGCCCTGGGCCTGGCCGCCCAACCCTTCACGGAGCTGCTATTGCTGGCCATGCACAACCATGCCCAGGCAACGGGGATGAAAGCCGTGGTGACCGTGGTGAGTGCGGCGATGTCACGTATCGTGCGCCGCGCCGGCTGGCACTACGAGGTGCTCAGCCAGGGCCAGGCGTCACCCGGCGAACGGGTGTTGCTGCTGAGCATGCCGGTGGACGAGGCCAACCGGCAGCGGCTGCGGGCGCGCATCGGCACGCCAGCGGGGCTGGACCTGACCGTGGCCCACTTTCCCACCAGCGCGCCACGGCCGCTCATACAAGACCTAGCTTCGTAGCCTTGAACACGGCCTCCTTGGCAGTGTTGACGCCCAGCTTGCGCACGATATTGCTCATGTGGAATTTCACCGTTCGCTCGACAATCCCTGCCAGGCCGGCGATCTCGCTGTAGGCCTTGCCTCTGACCACCCACGTCAGGATGGTCATTTCCCGCTCCGACAGCCCACCCGCTGAGTACACATCGTGCGCGGTGGGCAGCTCCAGCGCTTGCTGATGAATATCGATCAATACCATCTGCAACTGCGCGGCATGGTCGCCAATACGGGTGTCGAATTCAGGGCACTGGTCGGCATTGCTCAGGCTCAGGGCCGCGAACTGGCCGCAGGCGTCATGCAGGATGAAGGTATAGCCGCCGCTCAATTGAAAATGCCGCGACTGGCTGAACAGCGTGTCGCCATGGTTGGCCGTCACGCCACGGGCCGTGCGCCAGGGAAACGGTGCTACCTGGTTGATGCCATATTGAATAACAGGGTCTATCTGGTGGTAATTGAAACGCCGGTAAACACCCAGCCACGCGGCAGGGTAATTCGAGACGAGGCGGCTGACGCACTGAGTCTGTTTATTGAGGGCGATATAGGCTAACGGCAGGTTATTCAATAACGGCATTGACGACTGCAATGCCCTGAGCAACTTTTTATTATTGGATGTATCGAGCGCCATGGTGGTTTCAATCCTTAAAACCGGGCGTAGTACTGTAGCCGCTGGCCACTATGCATGATAAATATCGATAAGTTATGAAAACTTCTGACGACACCGGATGTAGTGCATCAACCCGTTCACTACTCAGCAGGCGCCGCAGGACCGGGTGCAGTTGGGCAACCCGGCAATGCCCATTATCTGACACTGCCCAGCGTCTGGTTCCCGAGCTTCGCCCGGCCCTACGGGCTTCAGGTCAACGCACTGACGGCAGCCCCGCGGCGCAGCGGGCGATTCGGCGGCAAGCCTCCAGCAAGCGCTCGGTGTCCTGCACCAGCCCCAGGCGCACATGCCCCGCCGCACTGGGGCCAAACGCCTCGCCTGCGAGCACCGACACGCCCTGCTCGTCCAGCAACCGGTCGGCGAACGCCTGGGCGCTGAGGCCCGTGGCGCGAATGTCGACCATCACGAACATGCCGCCGTCAGGCTTCAGCGGGCGTACCCCCGGGCAGTCTTGCAATGCCGCGCACACGGCGTCGCGGCGTTCACGGTAGGTGTCACGCATCTGTACCAACGCCGGCAACGGTACTTCGATGGCCACTTGGGCAGCGTGCTGAATGAAGTCCGGCAGGCCGTAGAGCATGCACAGCGCCAGGTGGCTGAGATGGCTGGCCAACTCCACCGGCGCCACTACCCAGCCCACGCGCCAGCCGGTCATGGCATGGGACTTGGACAGACTGTTGATGGTCGCGGTGCGCGCCGCCATGCCCGGCAGGCTCGCCGGGCTCAAGTGCTCACCGTCGTACAGCAGTTCGCTGTAGACCTCGTCACTGATCAGCCACAGGTCATGCTCGATGCACAGCCGTGCCAGCGCCTCCCAGGTGGCCAGCGGCAAGGCGGCCCCGGACGGGTTGTGCGGGCTGTTGATCATCAGGGCGCGAGTGCGCGGGGTAATGCGCGCGGCGACATCGGCGGCCTGCACGCGAAAACCGTGCTCAGGGCGCGCCGGCACAGGGACCACCGTGGCGCCACAGGCGCCGAACACGGCTTCGTAGGTCACATACATGGGCTCGGGGACGAGCACCTCGTCGCCAGGATCGAGCAGGCACTGGGCCACGCTGAACACCGCGCACTGGGCGCCCGGCAACACCACCACCTCATCGGCCTGCACCGTCCGGGCGCTGCACTGGCCATGGTGGCGCGCGATAGCCTGGCGCAACGCCAGGTTGCCACGCACTTCCGAGTAATGGGTGTGGCCGGCTCGCAGGCTGGCGACGGCCGCCTCCACGATCGGCGCCGGGGTGTCGAAATCCGGGTCGCCCACCGACAGCAGGATCACGTCGCGGCCCTGGTCGAGCATCTCCAGGGCACGGTAGTGGATATTCCAGGCGGCGGCGCCGTCACCGGCGATACGTTGGGTCAGGGCGGAATAACGCATGCACATATCCTTGTCGCGGCATTGCGGCCCTTGACCCTACCACCGCTGTGCGTGCCGTCAAATCACAAATCGCGCGACCATGCCGCTCAGGTCCACGGCCAGGCGCGACAGCTCATGGCTGGCGGCGCTGGTCTGATGGGCACCGGCGGCCGACTGGTTGGCCAGGTCGCGAATGTTGACGAGGTTGCGGTCCACTTCCCGCGCGACCTGGGCCTGCTCTTCCGAGGCGCTGGCAATCACCAGGTTGCGCTCGTTGATCAGCGAGATGGAGTCGGTAATCTGCTGCAGGGCGCTGCCCGCCTCGCGGGCCATGTCCAGGGTGGACTGGCTGCGCTGCGTGCTCTGCTGCATGGACTGCACGGCTTCGCCGGTACCGGTCTGGATACCGCTGACCATCTGCTCGATTTCCCGTGTGGACTGCTGGGTACGGTGGGCCAGCGCCCTGACCTCGTCGGCCACCACCGCGAAACCACGCCCGGCCTCACCGGCGCGGGCCGCTTCAATGGCAGCGTTCAGGGCCAGCAGGTTGGTCTGTTCGGCGATGGCGCGAATCACGTCCAGCACCTGGCCGATATCACGGCCCTGGGCCGCCAGGCCCTCGACCAGCACCGAGGTGCGTTGCACTTCCTGGGTCATGTGCTGAATGGCGCCCACGGTGTCGGTAACCCGGTCGCGGCCTTGCAACGCCACCTGGTTGGAGTCCTGCGACGCCTGGGACGTGGACACTGCGTTACGCGCCACCTCCTCCACCGCCGCGGTCATTTCATTGACCGCCGTGGCGGCCTGCTCGATTTCCTGGTTCTGTGCCAACAGGCCTTTGGACGCTTCCTCGGTAACGGCGCTGAGCTCTTCGGCGGCCGAGGCCAACTGCGTGGCGGAGCCTGCTATCTGTTCGATGGTCTGGCGCAGGTTGCCCTGCATCTGGGCCAAGGCCTGGAGCAGTTGCGCGGGCTCGTCGCGACCGTCCACCTGGATCGGCTGGGTGAGGTTGCCGCCGGCGATGGTCTGTGCGGCCTTCACGGCCACGCTGAGGGGGTTGACGATGCTGCGGGTCAGCAGCCAGGCCAGCAGAATGGTCATCAGGCAGGCGATCACCGACACGATGATCACGCACAGGTTGGCCAGGTCATACTGGGCGGCGGCTTCATCGTTGGCCGCCTTGGCGCCGGCCTGATTGATGGCGACCAGCCGGCCGAGCTGTTCGCCCATCTTGTCGGAACCGTCCTTGATACCGGTATTGAGCAGCGTACGCATCTCTTCCAGTTTGTTCTGGTGCGACAGGTCTTGCAGGCGGCTCTGCAATTGCAGGTAATTGTCCAGCGTGCCCTGAAACTCCCGATAAAGGGCTGCCTCTTCAGGTTCTGCGGGCAACACTTCATAACTGTGCGCAGCCTGTTTGACTTTATCGACCAATACCGCGATGCGCGCGTCGGTATCAGCGACCATTTCCGGTTCGCGGTTGACCAGCAGGCGGAACGAGGTAACGCGCAACCTCACCACGCCTTCGGTGACATTGCCCAGGAAGCTGATACTGGGCAGTTGATTGGTCTGCATGTCAATGGAGGCCTGGCGGATCAATGCCATGCGGTTGGACGCGAACACCCCCAGCGCCACCACCAGCAGGGCGATGAAAGCGAAGCCGAGGAACGCACGCGGGGCGATGCTCATATTTCGAAGGGACATGGAATACTCTCGCAATGCAAAGGGCAGGCATCCATGCAAAGGTGCGGGGGCGATACGTCAGCGCAGCCCCTGCTTATAAGGGCTATCGACTGTTTGGCGAAAACATGAGGGCCGGAAATGAAGTTTCATGTACTGAACGGTTAATTACTTTCGCACTTAAACGTTTGCGCCTTTATCGATTTGCGCGCAGACATCGCCATTGGTCAGTGGTTTTATGACCTGCATCAAAAAACTGGACTTAAGCACACTTTTTACTTAAAAAACCTTCATACCCGGTGTGCTGCAGTGCTACGTTTAAGTTCTCGACAAGGCCGGTACCCACGCCGTATCAGACACAACGGCACGCCAGGCCAGGCTGCACGATGCAGAGGTGGCACAATGAACAAAATGACCTTTCCCAACGCCTGTCAAGTCATGCGTTGGCATTTTCACCCCATGGGGTTCGAGGGCAGCATGGACGCGCCCAGCAGCATGGTGGCGCGCCTGTTCGACCGGGCCAGCGGCGAAACCTTGATCGCGATCGCCGGTATCCCCTGCGCCACGGTGATGAATGCAGCGGATGTGGAGCGCATCATCGAAGCGGTCGAGGCAGAGCTGGAGGCGTTCATTCCACCGCATTCGCTGTCGGCCTACGGCTGACCCGCACGCAGCCCCACAAAAAAACCGATGCCGGTTGCCGGCATCGGTTTTTTATTGCCTCTCGTGCGGGTGCCCCGCAGCAGGACCGCGGTCAGACCGGTGAGGCGCGCACGTCGTCGAAGAACGGCTTGTCACCCGCCACATGGTCGGACGCCCGGGGCAGCGCCGGGGTGTCCTTGGCAGGCGGCTCCACGTACCAGTAGCAATGGCTTACGGCACGGGTCACCGCCACATAAGCCAGGCGCAGGGTCTCGTCCTGCTGGGCCTTGTCATAGGCCTCCGCTTCCCCGGCCTTGCCAAGGCCGGCCAGGCGGTACACCTGGTTCTTGTAGGGGGACCGAGTAACGTGCTGGCAGTCGCCCAGCAGGAATACCGCATCGGCCTGCAGGCCTTTGGCGCTATGGTACGTCAGCTGCCTGATCTGCCGCTCGGCCAGTGGCCGCGCCTGGTCGCGCTGCAACACCCCTTGCAGGTGTTCGACCGCGGCGGCGCGGTCGCTGCCCTTGCGGAACAGCAACAGGATCGAATGCCCCAGCCGGTAATGCTCGGCCACGGTCAAGGCCATGGTCTCGTCGTCGCGCTCCAGCACGCGTACCGGGGTCAGCACCTCCGGCTGCGGGCCGGCCGCCCTCGCCTTCTTGCCAGGGATGGCCGGAGCGCTGCGCACCAGATGCTCGGCGGCATCGATGATGTGCTGGTGGCTGCGAAAGTTGTCGGCCAGCATCACGCGGGTGGTGGCTGGCGAAGGGAACTGTCTGGCGAACTCCATGAAGTACTTCGGTGAACTGCCGCGCCAGCCGTAAATGGACTGCCAGTCATCCCCCACGCACAGCAATGAGGAATACTGCGCTACCCGGCCTACGGACAACTGCGGGCCACGGCTGCGAATTTCCCGCAGCGTGGCGCGCAGCCAGGAAACGATCTGCGGCGAAACGTCCTGGAATTCATCGATCATCAGGTGCGACAACGGCCGCAATACCTCGTCGCCGAGGCGGCGCAGGTTCTCCGGGTTGTTCTCGCCGAACAGGGCGAACATGCGGTTGTAGGTCATGACCGGTGGCGCCTGGTTGAGCAGGTGCGCTTCGAAGGCTTTCCAGTAAAGGCTCAGGGCCTCGAAAAACAACCGGTCGCTGTCATCGCTGGCAAAGCTCATCTGCCCCACCGCCGCGGACACGTCCAAGCCCAGGTTCTCGATGAAACCGGCGGCGCCGACAAAGCAATCCAGCAGCGGCGCGGTCACCAGTTCGCCCTTGACCTTGTAGTCGAAGCCCGGCCCGGCCACCGCGTCCGCTGCCAGGGAACCCAGCAGGCGGCGGGCCTGGGCGTAGTTCTCCAGCCAGATCACCGGCTTGGCGCAGAAGGCCTGGAACAGCGTGCGCTTGATCACCCACTCGGCCCACACGGGTAGCTTGGCGCCGGGGCGTTTCATCTGCTGGTCCTGGGACGGGTCGAAACCCAGCACCACCCAGGCGTCCATCTCGGGGATATAACCGTGGAAATGGAAACGGCTGCCGTTGATGTCCACGGTCTCGCGGCTCGGCTCGATACCCTTGATGGGCCAGGCGCCCGCGTTGAACCACAGGTCCTCGATCAGATCACAGAGCTCTTCGTCACGGCGCGCCGACAATTCGGTCACCGCCACGCGCTTCTGCACGTCAGGATGGTCGCGGTCCAGTTCCTTGAGTTGCAGGGCCTGGCGGCGCAGCTGGCCGATCAGCTCGGCGAAGCGGTCGTTGCCTTGCATCAAGTCCCGATAGCACAGGTTCATCTGCTGGCGCTGGGCATCATTGAGGCGCAGGTCAAAGGGGTTGCTGTCAGCCTCTTCCTCGGCGCCCGGCAGTGGCGCCTGGTTGCTCAGGTTCTCGAACGCGCGCAGTTGCTCGAAGCCCGGCAGGCTGCGCACCAGTGGCAGAATGCGTGAGTGGAAGGTACGCACCACCTCACGCACCTGGCGCACGCTGAGGGCGTAGCCCCACAGGCCGAATACCTGCAGCACCTTGTTGATGAAGTCCTTGCGCGACTCGCGGGTGAAGGTCACCACGGTGAGCGCGTCCAGCTCCATGCCCAGGTAGTGGTGCAGGACCAGCAAGCGCAGCACCAACGAGGTGGATTTGCCCGCCCCGGCCCCGGCGATCACGCACGTGGAAGGGGTATCGCTGAAGATCAGTTTCCACTGCGCGGCGCTGGGCTGCGCGGCCTCGGGCAGGCGCGCGGCGACGTCCGCCTTGATGCGCTTCTTCAGTTCGGTGCTCAGGGCTGGCTTCCAGTGGTCGAACAGGTAGTCGTCGACACCGGGCACGCCGTGCTCGTCGGGGCGCGTGTCGCGGATCACCAGCACCTGCCGCCCTTCTTCGAAGCCCTGCTCGTGCCCTTGCTCGAAACCTTCGCGCAGGCCCTCGCCATGGCCACTGCGCTGCCCGGCCACGTGGCCATGAAACCAGGAGTCGCGGTGCTGGGCGCTGAGGCGGCTGAGGCCACGGCCCAGAAGGCGGGCCACCAGGCGCTTGAGCCAGGGTAATTGGGCGGGGGGGACAAGTTCGGCGGGTAGTTCTGACACGCGGGCTCCGGCATGGGTTCGACAGGCACCGACACTGCCAGCCAAAGCATTGTGAATCAAGTATTTAAGACGCCACTCGCCCTGTGGGACCGGGCAAAGCTCGGGAACCAGACGCCGCGTTGCGTCAGGTAGACCGCAGCGAACCCTTCCCGAGCTTCGCCCGGTCCCACAGCGTGAACACATATATATCGATATAGTAGATTGGTTTGTCGAATATTTTACGCTTTTTTTCGATCTATGGACGCGAGACACTAGCCCCGTGATTCAGATTACCCACTTGAGGAGAGCACCATGATCCAGTTAAGACCTTTCGCGTCCTTGGGTGGCGCCAACCACGGATGGCTCGACGCCCATCACCATTTTTCCTTCGCCGAGTACCATGACCCCAAACGCATGAACTGGGGCAACCTGCGGGTGTGGAACGATGACGTGATCGCCCCCGGCACCGGTTTCCCACAACACCCGCACCGCGACATGGAAATCATCACTTATGTGCGTGAAGGCGCCATCACCCACCAGGACAGCCTGGGTAACAAGGGCCGTACCGAAGCCGGTGACGTGCAGGTAATGAGTGCAGGGACCGGTATCGTCCACAGCGAGTACAACCTCGAACCCGGCCCGACCCGGATCTTCCAGATCTGGATCATCCCGGACAAGCGTGGCGAAGCACCTTCGTGGGGCGCCCGGCCGTTTCCCAAAGGCGAACGTGGCGAAGGCTTCGTGACCCTGGCCAGTGGCCGTGCCGACGATGACGTCAGCCTGCGCATCCGCGCCGACGGCCGCCTGGTGGCGGCTACCCTGAAAGCCGGGGAAACCGCCGAGTACGCGGTAGACGCTGGCCGCAAGGCCTACCTGGTACCGGCCACGGGCGTGATCGAAGTCAACAACGTGCGGGCCGTCGCACGGGACGGTGTGGCCGTGGAGGACGAGCGCGTACTGCGTGTCACAGCCATCGAAGATGCCGAGATCGTGCTGGTGGATGTAGCGTGAAAACGAAAAGGGCCTGCAGCGATGCAGGCCCTTTTTTTGGTTCTTCACGGAATCCCGGGAAATGGTGGTGCCACCACAGATCTGCAGTGAGCAAACAGAGCGGACCAGGTGATGCCCGAGGAATAACTGGCCCGAAACAGATGTGGGACCGGGCTTGCCCGGGAAGCGCCGTGCGGACGGCGCTCGATCTCAACAGCGACACTACAACATCGCCTGGCGCCTGGTAGCCTTGGTGCAATCCCCAGCCAGGAGCTCCGATGAACATCCTATCGCCCCGGCTTGCAATCGCATCAAGGCCACCGGATGCATGTCTTGGGTTTTCCTGCGCCCATGAAATCGAGCGCCGTCCGCACGGTGCTTCCCGGGCAAGGGCTCGGCGCCCCCCCCACTCCCACATCTGTTTCAGGCCAGTTATGCCTGTGAGATCACCTGGTCCGCCTTGTTTGTTCACTACAGATCTTTGAAGGCACCACCAACTTCCCCAGGATTCCGTGAAGAACCCTTTTTTGGTGCAGCCGTTAGCGTGGTATCAGCTGATCGCCGCGTCCACCAATACCTGGGCTTCCGCTACCAGGCGCTGCAGGTGCGCCTCGTCGACAAAGCTTTCGGCGTAGATCTTGTAGATATCCTCGGTACCCGACGGCCGCGCGGCGAACCAGCCGTTGGCGGTCATCACTTTCAAACCACCAATGGCCTGGTTGTTGCCAGGCGCGTGGCTGAGGATCTGCTCGATCGGCTCGCCTGCCAGCTCGGTGGACTTGACCTGTTCCGGCGACAGCTTGCCCAGCAGCGCTTTCTGCTGCGGGTTGGCCTTGGCTTCGACACGGGTGGCGAAAGGCTCGCCCAGGTCGCGGGTCAGTTCCTGGTAAGCCAGGCCTGGGTTGCGGCCGGTGCGGGCAGTGATTTCCGCCGCCAGCAACGACGGAATCAGGCCGTCCTTGTCGGTGGCCCAGACGCTGCCGTCACGGCGCAGGAAAGAGGCACCGGCGCTTTCTTCGCCGCCAAAGCCCAGGGAGCCGTCGAACAAACCATCGGCGAAGTACTTGAAGCCCACCGGCACTTCGTACAGGCGACGGCCCAGTCGCGCGGTCACGCGGTCGATCAGGCCACTGCTGACCACGGTCTTGCCCACGGCCGCATCGGCACGCCAGTTCGGACGGTTCTGGAACAGGTAGTCGATGGCCACCGCCAGGTAGTTGTTCGGCGCCAGCAGGCCACCGTTGGGGGTGACGATGCCGTGGCGATCGTGGTCCGGGTCGCACGCGAAGGCCACGTCAAAGCGGTCCTTGAGGCCGATCAGGCCCTGCATGGCATAGGGCGAGGACGGGTCCATGCGGATCTGGCCGTCCCAGTCCACGCACATGAAACGAAACGTCGGGTCAACGTGGGTGTTGACCACGTCCAGGTTCAGCGCGTAGTGCTCGGCGATGGCCGCCCAGTAGTTGACCCCGGCGCCCCCCAGGGGGTCCACGCCCAGGCGCAGGCCTGCGTTGCGGATGGCGACCAGGTCGATGACGTTACCCAGGTCGGCGACATAGGTATTGAGGTAGTCGTGACGGTGAGTGGTGCTCGCCTTCAGCGCTTGCTCGTGGCCGATGCGCTTGACGCCCTTGAGGCCGTCGGCCAGCAGCTCGTTGGCCTTGGCTTCGATCCACTTGGTCACATGGCTGTCAGCCGGACCGCCATTGGGCGGGTTGTACTTGAAGCCACCGCTTTGCGGCGGGTTGTGGGACGGCGTGATGACGATGCCATCGGCCAGGCCCTGGCTACGGCCCTTGTTGTAGCACAGGATGGCATGGGACACGGCCGGGGTCGGGGTGTACTCGTCATTGTGCGAGATCATCACCTGCACACCGTTGGCAGCCAGCACTTCCAGGGCACTGGCAGCGGCCGGGGTCGACAGCGCGTGGGTGTCTGCCCCCAGGTACAGCGGGCCATCGATGCCCTGGGCCTGGCGGTACAGGCAGATAGCCTGGCTGATGGCCAGAACGTGCCACTCGTTGAAGCTTGCATCAAACGAACTGCCCCGGTGCCCGGAAGTACCGAAGGCCACGCGCTGGGTGGCTTCGCTGGCATCGGGCTGGACGGTGTAGTAGGCGGTTACCAGTCGCGGAATATCGACCAGCACGTTCGCTGGAGCCGGCTTACCCGCCAATGGACTGAGCTTCATGCATAACCTCTGAAAAGGGAAATCGTGGACACTAAGGGGTCAGTTTACTGGCAGTTTGACCGCAACGCGACGGCTTCGATCCGTATTGCAGGAAAATTGACACAAAGGTTCAGACCGCCCACCACCGCGGCAGCAACGCTTTCACCCGCCCTTCGCTGAAACGGTCATCAATCAGCACCACCACGCCCTGGTCCTGCTGGCCGCGGATCACCCTGCCCGCCGCCTGCACCACTTTGTGCAACCCGGGATACAAGTAGGTGTAGTCGTAACCGGCGCCGAACACTTCGCCCATGCGCGCCTTGAGCTGTTCGTTGACCGGGTTGAACTGCGCCAGGCCCAAGGTGGCGATGAACGCGCCGATCAGGCGCTTGCCAGGCAGGTCGATGCCCTCGCCAAATGCTCCACCCAGCACGGCGAAGCCCACGCCCTGGCTGTGGTCACTGAACTGGCCGAGAAAGTCCCGGCGCTGGGCCTCGTCCATCTTGCGCCCCTGCAGCCACAACGGCACGTCGGGATACTGGGCGGCCATGACCTCGGCCACCTGTTGCAGATAATCGAAACTGCTGAAGAACGCCAGGTAGTTGCCGGGCTGGCGGGCAAACTGCTCGGCGATCAACGCGGCGATGGGTGCCAGGGAGGCACGCCGGTGATTGAAGCGGGTCGAAATACTGTCGACGATGCGCACGTCCAATTGCGACGCGCTGAAGGGCGACTGCACGTCGATCCAGGCGCAGTCCGCCGGCAAGCCCAGCAGGTCGGCGAAATAATGCTGCGGGCTGAGGGTCGCGGAGAACAGCACCGCACTGCGGGCCGCTTTCAGGCGCGGGCCGCTCAGCGGCGCCGGGACCACATTACGCAGGTTCAACTGCGCCTGACGCTTGCGCCCTGCCCCCTCGCGCTGCTGGATATCGAACACATAGTGCTCGCCATACAGTTCAGCCACCCGGGTGAATTGCAGGGCATCGAAATAGAAGTCCAGCCAGGCACGGTCCAGCCCGGTGGGCTGCTCGTTGAACAGTTCGCCCAAGGCACTGACACAGCGCAGCAAAGCCTGCACGAAGCGGTCCGGCAGGTGTGCATAGGCCTGATAGGGCCCCAACTGGTCCTTGTACAGGGCATTCCATTCGCGGTTGAGCTTCTGCAAGGGGCTTTTCAGCAGCGCGGGCGGGTCGCGGCGCAGCACGCCCAGGTGGTACTGGTCGAGGCTGGCGCTGTACATGCCGCGGGCTCGCTCCACAAGGTTGTGCGCCTCGTCGACCAACAGCGCCAGGCGCCACTGGTTGGCCTGGGCCAGGCCAAACAGCAAGGCGTTGAGGTCGAAATAGTAGTTGTAATCGCCCACCACCACATCGGCCCAGCGGGCCAGTTCCTGGCTCAGGTAATAGGGGCACACCTGGTGGGCCAGGGCGACTTCGCGCACCGCCTGCTGGTCTTGCAGGCGCAGTTGCACCGCTGCGGCGCGGGCCGCCGGCAACCGGTCGTAAAAGCCCTTGGCCAACGGGCACGAATCACCGTGGCAGGCCTTGTCCGGGTATTCGCAGGCCTTGTCCCGGGCCACCAGTTCCAGGCTGCGCAATGGCAGGTCCGGCGCACTGGCGCCGATCTGGCGCAAGGCCTCCAGGGCCAGTTGCCGCCCTGGGGTCTTGGCGGTGAGAAACAGCACCTTGTCCAATTGCTGAGGCACCAGCGCCTTGAGCATGGGAAACAGAGTGCCCAGGGTCTTGCCGATACCGGTAGTGGCCTGAGCCATCAGGCAACGGCCGGTGCTGACCGCCTTGTAGACGGTTTCCGCCAGGTCGCGTTGGCCCAGGCGAAACTCGCCATGGGGAAACTTCAACGCCACCAGCGCCTGGTCACGCACGCCGGCACGCTGCATTTCAGCCTCGGCCCAGGCCAGGAACAGGGCGCACTGCTGGTGGAAATACGCCTCCAGGTCGCTGGCCTGCCACTGTTCTTCGATCAAGGTCTGGCGGTCGCTGTCGACGTCCAGGTACACCAGCGCCAGGTTGAGCTGCGCCAGCCCGTCGCGCTGGCACAGCAGCCAGCCGTATACCCGCGCCTGAGCCCAGTGCAACTGCCGATGGTTGGCAGGCTGGCGCTCCAGGTCGCCACGGTGGGTCTTGATTTCTTCCAGGCGGTTGCGCGCCGGGTCATAGCCATCGGCGCGGCCGCGCACCTGCAAGGATTGATAGGTACCTTCCAGCGCCACTTCGCTCTGGTAACCGGTGCCGCGCCCAGCCGTGACGCGCCGGTGCCCGGCCATCCCCTCCTGGGCCGTCGGCGAGGGCGTGAAGCGCAGGTCCAGGTCGCCGACCTTGGCGGTGAACTCGCACAGGGCCCGTACCGCCACGCGGTAACTCATGCCGGCGCCCATTGCACGTAGCAGACCTGCACGGGCATGGCGTGGCGCGCGCAGAACTCCAGCCAGCGCAGCTGGTTGTCTTGCAGGCGGTCGCCGGGCCCTTTGACTTCGATCATCTGGTAGCGTCGTTCCTGGGGCCAGAACTGGATCAGGTCAGGCATGCCCGCGCGGTTCGCGGCGATGTCCTGCAGCAACCGCTCGAAACAATGGTGCAGGTGCTCGGCCGGCAAGCATTGCAGGGCCAGCTCCAGCAGCGGCTCGCTGATGGCCTGCCAATGCACGAAGGGCGATTGCAGGCCCCATTTTTCCCGGTAGCAGGTACGGATGCTGTCCTGATAACGCCCATCGTGCAGTTGGGCGAAGCACGCCTCGAACTGCTCGGCACGGCGCTGGCGGAAATCGGCCTGGTGCAGGTCGGCCGGGGCGCTCTGGAAAGGGTGAAAGAACGCGCCCGGGACGGCGGCGAAAATCGCCGGCCAGCACAAGAGGCCGAACAGCGAGTTGATCAGGCTGTTCTCCACGTAATGCACCGGCGCCTGCTCCTGATCCAGGTGCAGGGCCACACGCAGTTCGACACTGACGCCAGGCTCCGGCGCAAGCGCCAGTTGCCATTCATTGACCACCGGCTTTTTCGTTTTCGGCAGCGCTGGCAGTCCCAGCTTGCGCCGCAGCCTGGGCAGCATGCGGGGCAGCTGCTGCGCCTCGGCTGCGCTCTCCGGCGCCAGGGCCGCGGCCTCTGCCAGGGCCAGGGCAGCCTGGTGCTGCTCGCTGCGCTCCAGCACCCGGATATGCCGGGCACGGGCGCCCGGGTAGGCGCACTGGGCATAAATTCCCAGGGCATCGTCCAGCAGGCCTTGGCGCTCGCATTGCTGGCCCACGGCAAACAACAGCCGCTCGCGGCGGCCCAGCAGCCAGGGGTTGGTGCTTTGCAGGCCCGCCAGTTGCTGGAGTAAAAACGCCAGTTCGGTGCCCTCCTCCAGCGCCTGGCGGCAAGCTTGCAGGGCCAGGCAGAAGTCGATATCCGCGCGGCTCTGCAGGCCCCGGGAGGCCGGGTGCAATTCTACCTGTTCGTACCGGTAGACCCCGAGGTCGGCCAGCACGAATTCAGACCAGTCCTGGCGCAGGTTGCCGAAGAACAGCAGGCGCAAGCGCTCGCACAAGGGCCGTACCGGCAGTGAATAGACCGCATCGTCCATATCCGGGCACCACGCCATGAAGGGCTGCGGTTCAGGCGCGCTCTCCAGCCACAGGGCCAGCAGCTCAGCCTTGCGCAACGAAGCGCGGCCCTTGAACAGCGCCAGCAGTTCGGCTTTCTGCAGCACGTCGGACAGCTGCACAAGGCTCAACGGGCTCTGGCTGTCTACCCAGCCATGGGCGAGCAGCGGCAGCACGGCCTGGCGGGCCGGACCGATCTCTTCATAATTGAGCTTGCTGGCCCGGTACAGCGGGCCCTTGCGCATGACCATCCGAACCAGCAGCGCCTGGGACTCGCGCGGCACTGCGGCGAAGCCACTGATGAAACGGGCTTCCTCCGCGTCCAGCAGATCGGCATAACGATGCGTCAGCCAGTCCAGCACACGCTGAAAGTTGATCAGGTAATAAAACGGGTCGTCCAGATTGCCGGGGGTCACGGTGTTCTACGCAGAGGCCTTGTGAAAAGGCACTGGTTATACATACAGACCTGGTCACTTGGCAAAGACTTTTGGACCGATGGTGGCACGGCGTCCGCGCTGCAAGCGATGTGTACGTTAGCAGCATTGGCCGCAAGGCCGCGCCAGGGTACGGTATGCCTGTTTCGGGTCAATGGTTGGCCAGCGCGAGCCCCTTGTGCTCTTCCACCAGCGCTTGAGCAAGGGCATTGAGCAAAGGGCCATGGCTGACCTCGGCCAGTCCCTGCACGCCAATGCGCAGGTAACGCTCATGCAAGCCCTGGGTGCTGAACAGCGGGCCCGGCTCGATCAGCAACCCCTGGGGCAACAACCGTTCGAACACCTTGCGCATGTCCAGCGGGTAGCGGCTGCGCAACCACAAACCCGTACCGCCCACTGGGTGAAAAGCCAGCAGGTAACGGCCCAGCCGGCTGCGTACCTGACGGTCCAGCCGCCACAATTGTTGCTGCAGGCGCATGCGCAACGCTGGCAGTTGCTCGTCCAGCAGGCCTTGCTGAAGCAGGCGCGCCACGGCTTTCTGACGCAGCGGCGGCAGGCGCAGGGCGCGCCGCTGGAATGCCCCGCTCAGCGCTTTGCCGGCCCCCCCGGCCACGAGATAGGCAAACGAGGCCTCGGCCCCCAACCACGGCTCCAGGGAGCCAAGGATCAGCACCCGATGGCTGGCCAGCCGTTCGCGCAGCGGGCGCGCCGTGCTGAAGCACAACTCACCCTGCACGTCATTCTCCAGCAGGCGCACATCGTGGCGGTTCAACAGTTTGGCCATCGCCTCCAGGTCGTCCTCAGGCATGCACTGGCCCTGCACCGCGCCGAACACCGCGTCCAGCACCAGCAACCGCACCGGACCTGCGTTCAGTTGGTCGCGCACCGCCGCCAGGTCGAGGCGCCCGTTATCACTGAGCGGCAACTCGACCAGGTTGGCGCCTGCCAGTTGCAATGCCTGCAGAATCAGCGGGCACCCGGGCGTCGCCACCAGCACTGTCTGCCCGGCAAGCCCCAAGGCCTCGAAGGTGATGTCCAGCACGCCGCGCAGGTCGCTGCCCAGGTACACGTGGTCGGCGTGCCACTGGTGGGCACCACTCTGGGTATAGCGGCCAGCAAGGGCCCGACGCAACTCGGGGTCGCCACAGGGGTTCCAGGCGGGGCCGGGCAACGTGGCGTACTGGCGTTGCACCTGGCGTTCCAGCCGCAGCAACGGGCCATCAAGCGCCAGCAAGGGGGCAAGGCTACCCGACTGCCGCCGTTGCCCGGCCTGCAGGCGCTGCAGCAGGTCGCTGCCGTCCGGTGCCAGCGCCACTCGCGCCGGGGGCCGGGCGTAGTAGCCGGACTTGGCCAAGGCATACACACGCCCTTCGCGTTCCAGCAGGGTGTAGCTGTACTGAATGGTCGACACCGATACACCCAGCCGGCCAGCCAGTGCCCGCAGCGACGGAAGCCTGAAGGGCACATCGGGCTCACCCTCCTCGATCAGCGCTGAAAGGTAACGGTAGACCGCCTGGTAGGCAAACCCGGTTTTAGACTTGATCGTCATGCTCAACGCCCGCATACCCGTTCGGTTCTGGATTGCCCCGTGGCCAGGTCGGTGACCTGGATGCTGGCGCTGTCCGGGTCAGCCGCCACCACCCGTGCGATCAATGTCTGCTGCCCGGGGCCCAGGCTGGGGCGTTGGCCATAGAGGCGACGCAACGCCTGAATCGGCAGGCCGCTGACGGCGGCCAGCCAGCGAACCTGCTCCGCCGAACCTCGCCCCCCTTGCAGCACTTGATGCAACTGCCCGAGCCAATCCACTCGCTCGGGATGGCAGCAGCGCAGGAAGCGCGCCAGACCCTTGCCCCCCTCGACAAAGGGCGCGAACAACAGGCACACCAGTTGCGCCTCATCGACCTGGTAATTGGTCAGCGCATGAGCCTGCGCCAGCGCGCGGCGCTCCTGGGACTTGTGCGGGTCGTCATAGGCCGACAGCATCAGGTCCACCAGGTGAGCAGGCATGCCTTTGCGTGCCATCAACTGGCGCGCCGCCCGCAGGTACTCTTCGACCCCTTCGGCATAGTTGCGCCGCTCCAGCTGTTCGGCCCGCAACCCCCGCAGGTGCGCCATCAGCAGCGGGTTGGCGCACGCCGTCTCGCTGAACCCCAGCGCCAGGGCGGAGAAGCGAAAACCCAGAAAATCCACCAGCAGCCGCCAGTGCTGCTCCGGTGCCACCGCCAGCAGGTCATGCATGGGCAGCAATTGAACCGGGGGTTTGCTGCGCGGCAGCCGGCGCACGGTGAGCTTGTCGCCGTATAACTGGCGGTAGTACGCGTCGCCCAGTTGGCCGATGACCTCAAGGGCACCCTCGCCGCCTTCGCTGCCCACTCGCGGGGGCAGGCCTGCGCTGCGCGCCACTCGCAAGCCCCAGGCCAGGTAGCGGCGCTGGCGGGCCGGCGACTCGACACAGGCCATGGCGTGCACGCCACCCTCCCACGCCAGGGCGCGCCGGTAGAAATCCGCGCGCCCCAGGTAACAGCCGTGGCAGAGGCTGGCTCGACCATCACCGCCGCTGAGATGGCCGTTGACCAGCAGGTCGGTGCGGTTGCGCAGCCGCGTCGCCGGCGACAACGGCGCCAGCGCGTCGTAATCCACTACCTGCTGGTCATCGACGACCAGCAGTTCCACGCGCGGGTCATCGTGCAACGACAGCGCCGCGTAACCGCGCTCGATGTTGTCCATCACCGCCTGGTCCATCCCCGAATGGCGGTATGTGGCCACCCGCAGCACGAAGGTTCCGGGGTTGCGCACGGCCAGGCTCAGCTGTGCCGCGCGCAGCAGCGCCAGGCACTGGCCGCTGTTGCTGCCACCCCCATGGGCCAGCAGCACCTTGAACCGTGCGAGGCGGTCGAAACCGCCCGCCGCCACGCCAATACGCTGCACCAGCAACAACAACGCCGACCGTTGGGCATGGGTGAAATGCGCCAGCAACTTCTCCAGTACTTGCTGGTAGATGCCTTGCATGGCCTGGAGATGAATAAGACTGACGTTTTGACTGGCCACTGCTGAATACCCTGAGGGTGATGTTTTATAATCCTAAGAACATTCCTACAACTTCCTACGCATAATTAACACGCACAGGACATTACCCGACACGGCGGCGCGCGCGGGCTCAAGCCCGGGCTTCGCGGGCATTCGCAGATAAAATTGAAGGGCATGTCTCAGTCCCTGAGCTGATTCGAAGGTAAATGGTAGTCAGGGCGAGAAGGGAAATAACAGCAACAGATAGTCGACGAAAACCAGTACAGTTTAAACATGCCCAAGTTAGGACAAGAAGAAACCCCGTGCTAGAGGGGTCGCACGGAGTGGATGCCTTAATTTGTGGGAAATTTCGCTGGAAGTTTGGGAATTTTCAGGCTTTGAATGGGGACTGCTTTAGACATTGCGCCTGAAGCACAGGTGCGCACGATGAGGCGCCACCCTGTGGGCCCGGCGCCGGCTCGAGAGCAGGCGCCGCGCAGTGCCGTAACGAATCACGCCAACCGCTTCCCGAGCTTCGCCCGGGCCCGCAGCGCGCGCCTAGCCGACCTTCAACGCGATTCGCCCACCACACGGGCACTCGTCCATCAACCGGTGCGCCTCTACGAACTGCTCGAAGGGAAACACTCGGGTGATCTGCGGTACCAGCACGCGGTCGGCGGTGAGCTGGTTGATCTCGCGCAGCGCCCGCTGCAGCGCCGCCTGGTCCTGGCTGATGCCCAGTTCCGGCTTGCCGGTGAAGTTACCCAGGCAGTGCACGTAGAACTGAATGTTCTTCTGAAACGCCGCGCAGGCCGGGAACGGGGTCTGGTTGCCGCCTTGCAGGCCATACAGGATCAGGCTGCCCCGCGGGGCGAGCACGTCCCCCAGAATCGACATCTGCGGGCCGCCCAAGCCGTCCAGGACCATGTCCACGCCACGACCGTCGGTGTACTTGTTGATCGCCATCAGCAGGTCCTGCTCCTCGGTGACGATCACCTTGGCGGCGCCCAGCGACAGCAGGTAATCGCGCTCATCCGGCGCCTTGGTGGCCGCCACCACTTTGAGCCCCAGGGCCTTGCCCAGTTGCACGAAGGAGGGCCCGGCGCAATGGCTGGCGTCGGTGACCAGCGCCACCTGCCCGGGTTTGGCTCGGGCCAGTTCGGTGTAGGCGAACGACGCGATCAGGTACGGCGTGTAATGCACCGCCGCCTCGACCGGGGTCAGCACGTCCGGGTAACGGGTCAGCGCCAGTGCCGGCAGCACGATGCTCTCCCCGTACACCGGGTATTCGTTGGGGCTTTCAGCCGGGAAGCTGGCGACTTTGTCACCCACGGCAAAGGCATCAACGCCCTCGCCGACGGCAGTGACCACGCCAGCCATTTCATGGCCAAGGCCTGCGGGCAGGCGAGCCTGGGACGGCGCCAGGTTCTGACGCCAGAGCACGTCATACCAGCTGATGCCGATCGCCTCGACACGCACCTGCACATCGCCCGGGCCGGGCAAGGCGGCCGCATGCTCTTCGCACTTGAGCACTTCGGCCGGGCCAAACTTGTGAAAACGGATGGTGCGGGACATCGCAAACCTCGCCTTTTGAACCTCTAATGCCATGAACTTTATCCGGGCTTTGGCCGTTCGACCACCCGTGGCCATTAATAGTCGACATGCCTGACATTGATTGCGCGATGAATTGCGCCCCAGGCAAAACTGAATTTACCGGTGCAGGTTAACAGCCTTTGCCCGTAAGATTCACCCATGAACCATTTGTCACCTTTGCCGTGAAGCGAACCCGATGAATCGAAACGACCTGCGCCGCGTCGACCTCAACCTGCTGATCGTCTTCGAAACGCTGATGCACGAGCGCAGCGTGACCCGCGCCGCCGAGAAACTGTTCCTGGGCCAGCCCGCCATCAGCGCTGCCCTGTCACGCCTGCGCAGCCTGTTCGATGACCCGCTGTTCGTGCGCACCGGGCGCAGCATGGAGCCCTCGGCCCGCGCCGTGGAGATCTTCGCCCTGCTGTCCCCTGCCCTGGACTCCATCTCCACGGCCGTCAGCCGCGCCTCGGAGTTCGACCCCGCCACCAGCACCGCGGTGTTCCGCATCGGCCTGTCCGACGACGTCGAATTCGCCCTGCTGCCGCAACTGCTCAAGCGCCTGCGCGCCGAAGCCCCGGGCATCGTCCTGGTCATTCGCCGCGTCAATTACATCCTCGCCCCGCCACTGCTGGCCTCGGGCGAAATCTCCATCGCGGTCAGCTACACCAACGACCTGCCCGCCAACGCCAAGCGCAAGATCCTGCGCCGCAGCCAGCCGAAACTGCTGCGCGCCGACACCATGCCGGGGCCCATCAGCCTCGACGACTTCTGCGCCCGCCCCCATGCCCTGGTGTCGTTCGCCGGCGACCTGAGCGGGTTCATCGATACGGAGCTGGAGAAACTTGAACGCAAGCGCCATGTGGTGCTGGCGGTGCCGCAGTTCAACGGTTTGAGCACGTTGCTGTCGGGCACGGACATCGTGGCCACGGTACCGGACTACACGGCCGAGGCGCTAACCGCGGCGGGTGGGGTGCGGGCGGAAGACCTGCCGTTGGAGATGCCAGGGTTCGAGCTGCACATGGCGTGGCGTGGGGCGCAGGACAATGATCCGGGGGAGCGGTGGTTGCGGTCGCGGATACAGATGTTTTTCGGGGACCCCGACAGCCTCTGACGAAGCTCCACGATTTCACCTAAAATCTTTTACAAACAGAAAGTTAATCAATCAAATCATCCATTGCCATCCGTCGTATTCCACTGTTTTCCAACGGCCTTGGGGGCATAACTGCGTCCTTTCTCGCGATACCCGCCCATGAACAACCCGACGATTTAATTTACGGCTTTCGTGGTTGGCGGACTTTTTCCGCCAACCGTGTCATCAATACCTTCTCTCTCGCCTCGTTCATCGTTACCCTTGGCTGCTCGCCAGACCCTACGACGGACAAGACTTCGATGGACACTCCCCGCTCCACCCCAGCCGCTGAGGCCGATCAGGATAAATCAGGCAGCGGCGGGCGCGTTCAAGTGATAGATCGCTCGATCATCCTGCTCAGAACATTGGCGCGGCTCAAACACGGAGCTTCCGCGCTGGATCTGGCCAAAATGACGGGTATTGATCGCACCACTATTCATCGCCTGCTCAAGACACTGCATCACTGGAACCTGATTGAATCCCATTCCGGCACTTACCGGATTGGCGCCGAGTCGCTGATTTACTCTTCGGCCTATCTCAACCGTCTAAACCTGCGCAAGATCGCGCTACCGTTCACCATCGAGCTGCAAAGGGTGATCGGCGAGCTTCAGGCTATCGTTTCGCTGTCCATCGCCGTGGGCGACGAAGTGGTGCTCATCGAACGGATGTGGACCCCCTCCACGCCGCTGAATGTGATTGTCGATCTGGCTGATCAGTTTCCCATCGACGGTAGCCCCAGTGGGCGTGCGATATTGGCGACCTACAGCGACACCCTTGCTCAAGCGTTGGTGGGGCCGCAGCGCTGGCAACGTGTCGAACCCGCCCTACAGCTGATTCGCGGCGAGCAGGATTTTGCCTTCGGCCATGAAGAGTTCAGGCCGGGCCTGCATTCGATTGCCTACCCAATCCGCCCCGACAGCGGCCCAGCCGTAGGCGCGCTGGTGGTGGCGGGCCTGGCCATGGAAGACCAGACCCACCCCGGCTCACCCCTTGCCAGCCACATGCGGCGCACTTGCCACGGAATCGCGGCGCAGTTGGCCGACCACTGATGCCTGGCTGGCTCAACCAATCTGTTCAAGCAGACGGTTGAGCTGGATTTTTCCGTAGTGCGAGCGCGGCAACGCTTCAACGAAGTACACCTGGCGGGGCACCTTGAACCTTGACAGCCGTTCCCGGCAATGAGCCTGAAGTTGATCAGCGGATACCGCAGCGCCCGGATTAAGCACTACGGCGGCACACACTTGTTCACCCCACTCAACATCCGCCCGGCCGAAGACATGCGTATCGGCCACCAGAGGATGATCAAGCAGACATTCGATGACTTCGCCCGGCTGAATACTCTTGCCGCCACTGCGAATGATTTCCTTGCGCCGCCCCATGACAAGGAGTAATCCATCCTCACGGATGCGGCCTAAATCACCGCTGTGCAACCAGTCACCCTGCAACACTTCTGCGCTCAGTTCAGGCTGCTGCCAGTAACCGGCCATCAACTGTGGGCCCGCCAGCATGATCTCACCGACACCGTTTGCATCCGGGCGGTCAATACGTACAGCAGCGGCAAATACCGGGCGCCCAACGACTCCTTGCGCGGTCGGCGCCTCATCATGCACCTGCCCCAACTGCGTAGCCGACAGGTAACAACTCCAAGGTGCTTCGGTCATGCCGTAGAGCACGCTCAGACGCGGCCCGAACAGGCTCAGCGCATCGTCCAGCACCGAGGGCGCAATAGCGGCGGCGCCAATATCCACGCTTTTCAATGCTCCCAACTCGGGACGCGATGTGTGTGTCTCGCGCAGCACCCGGACCAGTTGCGTGGGTACCAGGGAACTGAACGCAGCGCGATGGTGCTGCAACTGATCAACGAACGTTGCAGCGTCGAAACGTTCGGCCAGCACCAACGCCCCGCCACCGAGCAAGTGCGCCAACAGCGCCACAGCCGCTATAGGCCAGAGTGGCCGTACGTTAAGGAGCACATCACCGGGAACCGAAGCCCGAGCCATGACAACGTTCTGGACCACAGCGCAAAGGCTGGCGTGGGTATGCATGACAGCTTTTGGGGCGCCTGTCGTGCCACCGGTGTAATTGAGTGACGCCAATGAGTGCCGTAATGCGGCAGGACGCCCCCCGTTGTCCCCTTCCTCGGCGGCTACACCCGCCAACGGCAGGCAAGTCACGCCCTGCTCTTTCAGTGCCATCGCCACATTGGCGCAGTTGGCACCGAAAAGCAGCACGCGGGCTCCAGCATCGCGGATCTGTGCCAGCAATTCATGAACGGCCAGGGACGGATCCAGAGGTACCCGGACCCGCCCATTGGCCATACAGCCATAGTCGGCCAACAAGTAATCCATGCTGGTATCGGCCAGCAAGGCGACTCGCTCACCTTCGCCAACCGCCAACCGGGCAAGCCCTGCGCCGAAGGCATCAAGGGCTTGATCCAACTCGGCGTACGTCAGTTGGCGCTGACTGCGCAGGTCTTTTATCGCCAGTGCCTGGGGCCACTTGTGTGCCGCCTGGGTGAACAGCGTGCTGATGTCCATGCTCACCACCCACGCAGCACGATACGCCCATTGACCCGACGCTCTTCCAGCAGCGCATGGGCCTGGGCCACTTCGGTGAACGGCAGCACGCGATCAATCAACGGCCGCACCTGCCCGGTGGCAATCATCGCCAAAGCGCTGCGCAAATCTTCCAGCGTCGCACTTCCTGAACCCAACACGCTCAGCCTCCGGCCAATCAACAAGCCCGGCGAGAGCTGCACGGTGCCCGGCTGAACATTGCCCAGTACCACCACGCGCCCGCCCATCGCCATGCTGCGTAACGTGCCGTGCAGGGTGTGTCCGAGATTTTCCATGGCGACGTCAACACCACGGCGCCCCGTCAGTTGCCAGACCGTGGCACTGTAGTCGTCGCTGTCTGTGACAATGACTTCGTCGGCGCCAAGCGAACGCAGAAAATTAATCTTGTCAGCACTGCCCGTAACCGCAATCACTCGTGCGCCCAATGCCCGCGCCAGCTGCAACTGATGTGCCCCAAGCCCGCCACTGGCCCCGTTGATCAACACGGTTTCACCGGGCTTGAGCCCTGCCTGGGATACCAATGCCCTGACGCTGGTTGCGATCGGGCAACAAGCCAGCGCCGCGTCGGTGTACGCCAGGCCACCCGGCAGCAGCACTGCTGATGCCGCAGGTACGCGCAGAAACTCGGCATAGGCGCCTTCGGTATCGACCGAAGGCAGGCCCAGAGACCGGCAAAGGTCCTGACGCCCGCGCAAGCAATCACGGCATTGTCCGCAAAAGCGCCGCTGATAGACTACAACGCGATTTCCGACCTTCAACGTATGCACCTGGGTACCGACCTTAACCACCTCCCCGGCGACTTCGTGTCCCAACACCACACCCGTCTGGGCACCCGGTAGCTTGCCGGCGCGATGCATCAGGTCATGGTGACAGACCCCCGCCGCCTCGATTCGAACCAATACCTCATGGGTACCTGGCACCGGCGTTGGCACGACCTCCACCTGCAACTGCCCGGGACCGCCGAAATCCTTCAGAACTATCGCCTTCATTTTTTATAACCATATGGAAGTACATAAGAATATGTTCATATAACAAACACATTGTTTGTAATGTGCACATGATTTAAGTTTTGCCTACTTTGACGCTGAGCTCAATAGGCAATGCGATTTCCATGGCACATCACTGAAACCAAACCATGACTGTCCAGTACGAAATAGTGGAAGACGGCGTATTACTGATCACGCTCAACCGCCCGGAGCGTTTGAATGCTCTGGACAGTCAGGCCAAAGCGGCACTGGCCGATGCCTGGCAGAGAGCCCAGGCAGACAAGGCCGTACGCGCCATCGTGCTTCGCGGTGCTGGTGAGCGGGCATTCTGCGCAGGCTCCGACCTCAAGGAAATTCGCCAGACCGGCGAAACCGTCAGCACTCAGGCACTGGCCAGTGCCCTGCCCGGTGTCGGCCATGAGCTGAGCAAGCCCGTCGTCGCCGCACTGCAAGGCCACACGCTGGGGCTGGGTATCAGCCTGGCGATCCATTGCGATTTTCGCATCGCCCGCCATGACACCCGTTTCAGCTTCCCGGAAGTGGCCCACGGCATGCTGTCAGGGTTCAGCACCTTGACGTTGCCAAGCCTGATCGGTGAAGCGGCGGCCCTGGACATCATGCTCAGTGCGCGCCCCTTCGATGCCAAGCAAGCCTTGGCATTGGGCCTGGTCAACGAAGTCGTCGACGATCCTGTGCACACCTCCCTGGTACTGGCCCGCCGCCTGGCGGCTCATGATCCCCGGGCGATGCAGTGGACCAAGCGGCTGCTTCTGGCCGACCGCCGCGTGCGTCTGCAGCGCCAGCTGGCTTTGATCGATGACGCCCGACTGGACGTAATGCGTCCGTCCTGACAGTCCTTTTTATCTCTATTTCGCCACCAAGACTGTCAGGAACACACACCACAGTAATGGAAGCGGCCCCCTATATTTTTGGAGCCTCACCATGTCTCGCCCAGATAAATCATTCTGCCCAAGGTTGAACCTGCTGACGGTAGCCGTCGTAGGTCTATGCGCCAGCCATCAGGTGCAGGCCGAAGAGGCCACAACGGCATCACTGGACACGGTGGTCGTTACAGGAGCTCGGGATAGCGGTCGAACGGTCGCCAAGAGCCTGGCGCCGATTGATGTGATCAGCGCTGATGACCTGGCGCGATCCGGCAAGCAGAACCTGCGTGATGCGCTGGCAGCCGCAGTCCCGTCCTACACTAATGCGTCCGGTTTCACCGGTGGCACCGGCCTTTCGGTGAAGTCGGCGACCCTGCGCGGTCTGGGTGGCAATCATGTGCTGGTACTGGTCAACGGCAAACGGCGTCACACCACCTCACTTATTTTCGTGCAGACGGCGGCCACGGCCAGCGGCCAGTCGCCCACCGACCTGGACCTGATCCCCATCGCGGCGGTCGACCATATCGAAGTGCTGCGTGACGGTGCAGCCGCCCAGTACGGTTCAGACGCCATTGCCGGGGTGATCAACATCATCCTCAAGCAGAACGACCATGGCGGCAGCGGCAGCGTGCTTTACGGCCAGTACAAAGACCGCGTTGGCGGCAAGGGCAACTTCGGTGCACGGGGCCAAGCCTCGGTGAACCAGGGTTTCGGGCTGCCCAACGATGGTTTCTTCAGCCTCAGTGCCGACCTGGGTATTCAGGATAATTCCAACGTGGCCGGCGCAGTGCCTGCCAGGACCAGCATTTATTTCCCCGTCAATGGCCAAGCCGATTCGCGGGAAAACGGTGAAAGTCGCTATCGTCAGATCATGGGCCAGCCACGCTCGCAGACCTACAACCTGGGCTACAACATGGAGTTGCCGCTCAACGACAACTACACGCTGTACTCTTTTTCCACGGCCAGCCACCGCAACTCCGAAAGCTGGGGAACCTATCGCACAGCCAATTCCCCGCAAAACATCGCATCGATCTACCCCGATGGTTTCTCGCCGCGCTTCGTGGTTGAAGAAGACGACTTCCAAACCGTGTTCGGCGTGCGCGCTGACCAGATGATGGGCTGGAAGTGGGACTTGAGCAGCAGTTTTGGCCAGGACAACGCCAACATCCGCAACGAAAAATCGATCAACCCGTCCTATGGGCCGGACAGCCCGCATAACATGGATGGCGGCAACCTTATCGCCAACCAGTGGACCAACAACCTGGACCTGTCACGCGGGGTCGATACCGGCCTGTTCGACAAACCGCTGAACGTTTCCACAGGTCTGGAGTTTCGACGCGAAGGCTTCGAAATCGAAAAAGGCGAGCTGGCGTCCTATGGGGACGGCGGCTACGTTTTCCCCGCCGGTTCGCCACTGGCAGGTCAACGCCCGAACCCCGGAGCCCCCGGCCTGACAGGTTTCACACCCGCCGACGCGCATAACTACTCGCGGACCAATACCGCAGGCTACATCGACTTCAGCCAGAGCCTGACCGAGAAATGGGATGCCAGCCTGGCCGGACGTTTTGAGCATTACAGTGACTTTGGTGACACCACCAGTGGCAAGTTTTCGACTCGCTACGCCTTCAACCCGAAATTTGCAGTACGTGGCACCGTCAGCAATGGCTTCCGCGCGCCATCGCTGCAGCAGGAGTACTACTCTTCGTCGCTGACGGCGTGGCGTACCAATACCCTGACTGGCAATCTGGAGCAGAACGTCACACGCTACGTCACGGTTGACGACGCCGCCGGCCAAGCCTTGGGAGCCAAGGCGCTCAAGCCGGAAAAGTCCATGAACTACAGTGTTGGCTTCGTTGCCACGCCGACGTCGAACCTGGACCTCACAGTCGACCTTTACCAAATCGATATCAATAACCGCATCCTGCAAACCAGCAACCTGCAAGGCACCGGTGTTTCAAACCTGCTGGCCAGCAAAGGTCTGAACCCCAACCAGATCGTCTCCTATTTTGGCAACCTGGCAGATACCCGTACCCGCGGGATCGACCTGGTCGCAGACTATCGCTACGACTTCGGCCAATACGGCAAGGTGCACTGGACGTTGCTGAGCAACCAGAGCCTGCAAACCGTTCGCAAGCTCAACGAGCCTACAGCGCTGGCCGGCACCGGCATCACTGCCGTTGGGCGGGACAAGGTCGGCAACCTGACCGTGGCTTATCCGAAAAACGTCACCTCGTTAACCACCGCATGGCAACTGGGCGACTTCGACGTCAACCTCAAGGAGACTCACTACAGTAGCGCTACCGGACTCAATCAGGTTTCCTCATCACGCGATGAAAAAGTTGACCCTGCGTACATCACCAACCTGAGTGTCGGTTACTACCTGACCGATTCGTTGAAGCTTACCGTAGGCGGTGAAAACATCTTCAACCGCCGCCCGCAGCAACTCAATGACGAAGCCAAGAAATACTATTTCTCGCCCACCGACGACCCGACCTATAGCTGGTATTCACCCTATGGGCTGGACGGCGCCTACTACTTCGCCAAAGTCGACGTGACCTGGTAATCAACGATGAATCAAAACGTCAACCTGCCTGCTGCCCCGGGTGAGCCCCTTGTGGCTCATAGCTTCGATCAGGCCCTGTATCGAAAGCTGGCCCGGCGGATCATGCCCTTCCTGTTCCTGTGCTTCGTGTTCAACTGGCTCGACCGGGTGAACATCGGCTTCGCCCACCTGCAGTTCAAGACGGACCTGAACATCAGCGACGTCACCTTCGGCATCATCGTGGGGGTATATTCCATCGGCTACCTGTTGTTCGAAATCCCGAGCAACCTGTGGCTGGAACAGATCGGCGCCAAAAAGACCATGACTCGCATCATGATCTTGTGGGGCCTGGTCACGGTCGCCACTGCATTTGCACAGACGCCCGCGCAGTTCTATGCACTGCGCGTTTTATTGGGCGCCGCCGAAGCCGGATTTTTTCCCGGTGTGATCCTCTACCTGACGTACTGGTTTCCCGCCAGCCGCCGGGCAAGCATCACCTCGCGTTTCATCATGGCGATTGCCGTTTGCGGCATCGTCGGTGGCCCCCTGTCGACAACGATCATGAGTCACTTCGACGCGGTCGCCGGACTTCACGGCTGGCAGTGGCTGTTTGTGCTGACAGGTCTGCCACCCATCGTGGCGGGAATATTTGCCTGGTATTGGCTGGATGACAGCCCAGCCCACGCACGCTGGCTGAGCCCACACGAAAAAGAGCACATCGCCCAGGCATTGGCAGCCGAACGTGCCTGCCGCCTGTCCGGCGGACATCAGCGCTTTTCAGACGCACTCAAAGACCGCAAGGTCTGGTACATCGTGCTCGCCTACTGCCTGACGATCATGAGCACCGGCAACGTCACCAATATCTGGGCGCCGTCGATTATCCGCGAATCGGGCATCAGCAATCTGAGCCAACTGGGTCTGCTTTCGGCACTGCCCTATGTCGTCGCCATCTTGGTCATGCTGCTGATTTGCCGCCACTCCGACCGACATCAGGAGCGCCGCTGGCACTTCACCCTGCCCGGCCTGCTCGCCGCCTTGGCAATGCTGGCGCTGCCGCATTTTCTGTTCAGCCCGGTATCGGCGGTGGCCATCATGACGCTGATGACCACCGGCTATCTGAGCGCCACGGCGATTTTCTGGACCATCCCCACCTATTACCTTTCGGATCGAGCAAAAGCGGCAGGACTGGCCATGGTCAATTGCTGCGGACAAATCAGCAGCCTGCTGACCCCAATCATGATCGGCCACATCAAGACGGTGACCGGCGACATTCGCCTGGCCCTTTATATTGTTGCGGCCCTGGTTGCCAGCGGCGCCCTGATTCTGTTCTTCGGCGTACCGCGCAACGCATTACACGACGCCTCTTCCTCTCTGGACACCCCGCATGACTGATTACACTGCCCTCGCCACCCAACTGGCCGCAAAGATCCTGCCCGGCGCTGCACAGCGCGACGCCGACCGCGCATTGCCTTACGAACAAATGGAGTGGGTCCGACAATCAGGCCTGGCCGCAGCGCGAGTTCCCGTTGAGCTAGGTGGCGGCGACATCAGCCAAGTGGACGTTGCGCGCATCTTCATCATCTTGAGCAAGGCCGACCCCTGTGTGGCACAGGCGCTGTTCCCGCACTTCGCCACGGTTGAGCACTTGCGTCTGATCGCCAATCCCGAACAACAGGTCCGGTACCTGGGTGCATTTGCCCACCACAAGCTTTCGTCCGGCGCCATCGCCGAACGCAGTGGGACGTTTCGCGGGGAAATCCACACACGGCTGGAACGCCGCGGTGAACAGTTGATCCTCAATGGCAGCAAATTCTACAGTACCGGCTGCCTGTTCGCCGACCTGCTGAAAATCCAGGCGGTGGATGAACACGGTCAGGCACTGTATGTGATGTTGCCTGCCAATACCCCTGGCGTCACCCTGCTCAATGACTGGGACGGCATGGGCCAGCGCACCACCGCCAGTGGCAGCACTCTTCTGGAAAACGTGCTCGTTGCCCCCGACCAAGTGATTCCCCTCAGCGAGTGGTACCAGCGACGCAACTACATTGGCGCCAGCGCTCAGCTGATCCATTGTTCCATTGACATCGGCATTGGTCTGGCAGCACTGGAAGATGCAGTGCTGTGGGCGCGCACCGGCACGCGCCCCGTGCGCGAAAGCGGCGTACAGCGCGCCACTGACGATCCTTATATTCTGCACACTATCGGCGACATCGCAGCCAGCATCCATGGCGCAGAGGCGCTGGTCGAGAAGGCAGCGATCGCGGTGGATCATGCCGCTCGCAGCCAGTTGCAGCGTTTGCTGCAGGAAGATGAACTGCAAGCGCTGCTGGCCAATGCCTCTATCGAAGTGGCGAAGGCCAAAATTGCCTCGACCCGCGCCTCTCTGCATGCATGCGAGCGACTGTACGACATCGGCGGCGCCGCCACGACCCAAAGCCGCTACAACTTCGATCGCCACTGGCGCAATGCGCGCACCCACACCACGCATGATGCGCTGGCATACAAATACAAAGCGATCGGTGAGTATCTTCTCAACGGTCGGCACCCGCCCATTGCGTTCACCTACTGAAATCGCGCCGCTCGCCCGTTGCCTGCGGCACGGCCTCTGCGCTCAGACCAGCATCGGATCCATCGCCAACCAGTGGACCAACAACCTGGACCTGTCGACCCCTAGGCGCTGCAACCGGTGAATATGGGGACTCGCCGCCCCTCCTCACCGGCACCAACCCCAGCCCCATTCCCGCCGCGACGAGTTCCAGTTGCATGTCGCTGCTCAGCAGATCCATATTAAGCGTGAACGGTAAGCCATGGCTGGTGAGTGCCGCTTCCAGCGAGCTGCGCATCCCGCACTCGCGGGGTTGAGGACCCAGCCTCGCTCGTACAGTTCACGCAGGCGATAGGCACGCGGCTCGTAATCCCCCGCACGTGCAACCACGGCCATCTCCAGATCAGCCAGCAGCTCCCCCAGCACGCTGGGCGGCAAGGTGCTGATCTGAGGCTGCACCGCCAACGCGGCATCCAGCTCGCCGTTCTCTACCCGGTTGATGAGTGTCGAACTCCAGCTAGGTGTCAGCTGCAAGCGCAGTTGCGGAAAAAGGTTTTTCACCTGCAGGAGGCTTTGCACCAGCGTGCTGCCATTGATGATGAACGGGGCGCCGAAGTGCAACAGCCCCGAAGGGGCCGACGAGCTGGGCACCATGCCTTTGAGCACCCGCACCTGTAAACGCGGCATGATCTCCTGGCCAAAAAGCTCCAGTGATCGCAAACCAAACCATCCGGCAGTCGATTGATCTGAAAAATGCCATTGAGTACGCCAAAGTCGATGCGGGCCTGCGCGTCTCGGATTTGCGCCTCGAACCGCAGGACCCGGTTGACGGGGTCGGCATGATAAACGATGTTCTGCGCAGTTGGTGTCCAGCCATGCACCCGGGCCTGTTCGCGATACCGCCGGACAAGCGCCGCTGCATCGTCGACGGCAAGGTGTCCCAATGCAATAGACAAGCGGACGCGGGCGGCGAAGTCGACCGAAGCGGGCGTATTACCCGACACCACCACTTTTTCCGACGACAACGGCTTCACCAGATGCGGCCAGACGGCCAGCGTGCGCTGACGAAAATAACGTCCCTCCCAGCCAGACGGCACAGGGACCTGCCAGGCGTTGAGCATCAAGCTGACGGCCTCCTCGAAGCGCTCCCGCGACTCCTCAGGGTTGATACCGAATGTCACCTGCTCGATGGGGTTACCCCGCAGCAAACCAATAACGGTCCTGCCTTGGGTGAGGTTGTCCAGCGTTGCAAACTCTTCGGCCACCCGCACCGGGTCGCGACCGGGCACCAGGCTGCCGAGTATCGCCAGGCTGGCCTTGTAGCCGCGCTGGCTGAATGTTGGTGTACACCTGCGACTCATAAGAGGCATTGCCGCCGATACGCCAGGTGGATGCCGTATGGGTCGGCAGCACGTAGTCCAGGCCAAGGCCAGTCTGGAATTTTGGCGAGTACGTCACGTTAAGCGACTCGATCGGGGCCCAGCGCACTTCCAGTTCGGCGCCCTGGGAGTGTGGCCTGGTGACGTTGCCACGGTGGTTGAAGTCGTTGACGGGGCCGTATGTGCTGAGCGGGATGTCGCGGAAATCGTCGTAGAACATTGTTACGTTGACGGCCACAGGCGATAGTCCGGAAAGCTGGTTTTCAAGCCCAGCTAGGACCGGGAGATTTCCGGCAAGACCCTGTCGTCGCGGTCAGTGGCCGACGTTTCGTGTTTAACCCCTCCGCGTGGCGCGGTGTAGAAGTCGACCAGCGATTGCGGGCGAGGCGTCCGGTTGCCGGCAAGCTTGAATTCCTGTTGGTAAGTGGTGGTCGTGTACACCGCCGTCGAGGCACCGTCCACGGCCAGGTTGACTTCCAGATCGTCACTGGGCGTGAATCGCAACTTGCCACGGGCAGAGGTCAAGTCCAGATAGTGGGCGGACTTGCCGTTGGTCTTGTTGGTCTGGAAACCTTTGTTCTGGTCGACTCGACGTCACGCCGGTCCAAAAATCTCCACTGCACAGATGCAGGGTATAAATAGACATATAGAGCCTGAAGGCGAACAAACGCCTGCGATGAGCCTCACGGTAAATCAGTCATCACCGGTGAACATCAACGTGCAGAAATAGCAGGATTCGGGTTTGCGAGGCGGATTGAAGGCATGGCTCGAAAAAGCGCATCCATCAGCCAAGGGGGGGGCGTGGTCGATGACGTTAAGGACGGGGCATTTGTCAAACCCCGGCGCGTCTGCCAGAGACTTCGAATGTGAATGCGGTCAAGCCCGTTGCGGCCGCCAATACAGGCGGGCGAGGCAAGCCTGACCGGGTTTGTGCCGTCAGTACTGCGCAACCGTGGCAGGGTCAACCGCTACGTTCGGCGATTCCGAAGGGTGAGCGACAGCCCGTCTTTGGCCCAGATAATACTCGATGGCCGCGGCCAGCCACATGGAATATGTCAACAACTCAACCCCCTCCTCGGCCGCGGTTTTCGCCAGTCTGGCGTAGCCTTCACTGAGCACGACGTGCCACAAGGTGCCCATGCCAAAGACTCGAGAGAAGACCAGCACGCCAAGCCCCGTAGACAGAGCGCCAAAAACCGGTGTGCGAGTGAACGCAGCCAAGGCTTCAAAGGAGTGCCTGGCGCTGGCGGGCTTGAACGCGCTCCAGATACAGAGCAACCCGATCAGGCTGAACGGCCAGCACCACGCACTGTGGGCGATCGGATCGAACAGCCCATCGAGTTCCCGCATCAGCAAGCACGCGAAAAAACCACCGATAAGAATTTTCAGGCCTCGCTCATTCGCGGTGCCTGGCGCCATCCAGAACAGCAGCGCGCAGACGAACAGCATGATTTCCTGAGTAATCTCGGTGAACGAAATTTCAAGTATTTGCGTATGAAAAACAGCGAGGTCCAGCCAAAGCATTCCGAATGCAACACCGACCAGCCCGATTCGAAGCAGTACGCCGAGGGAGGCTGTCATGATTTGGATGTGTGGCGTTTTCAAAGTCGCGTTCCTGTGAGCGGTACAAAAGAAGGCTGACCTTATAAAGCGTTTTCTCAGCTTAATCACATTTTTTTCACAAATAATTGACATCTTATTTTTCGATGAAACTTCTCAACAATTCACCGCTCCGCTCCGTAGCCATGCAACGGGCGGCGTGCCGCAGCCTGGATAATGCCTGCTCATGGCCAAAGAAGCGCCATGTGTACAACCACGGTAACCCAGGAAATACCGGCCCGGTTGTGCCGTCATGTCGCGCTGATGGGCCTCTGCTGCCGCCGTCAGTGGCAGTAGTTCGGGCGGGCAGTACAAATGGGTCCTGACAGGCTCAGACCTTCGCGTGTAATTGCAGACCGGCGCGGGAAAAGTTTGTCCTGGAAGCTTCGCATCAGACTGATGTGCAAGCTGATAGCCGGAGGCATGGGAATAGACGTCATGTACGCAATGCGTCCCCAATTCGCGCTACGAATCGACGTGGGAGAAATCGCAGTCGATCTGGTGAAGGAGTTCAAGACAGCTTCAGCACTGAGAAGTTGGGGATGGATGTGCATCATTGACGGCACCCCACAGTGGGTGCCGCCAACCTCTCTACTTTCGATCCACATCAGCACTGCATAGGTGGTCAAGTCCGATGCAAACGACTGGTCACATCGGATGCAAACGACTGGTCAAATGCCATGCGAACACCTGGTCAATTGGGGTGCAATTTCCCATTCGGGATGCCGGGCAGTTCGTTACTGCCGTACTGATCGTCATCGCGGTAGAAGAAATCACTGTAAGTATAGGACTGGCGCAAGTTCAGACGATCGCCGTTGTGCTCCCACAACAGCGAATTCAACCCCAGTTCGATCCTTTGGTGGATGGTCTTGCTGGCGTTGTACTCGGAGGTCAGTGCATCGGTGGTGGAGGTGGCCTGGCGGATGATCACCGACAGTAGCTCATCCTGAATCCAGGACCTGTAGAAGGTCAGATCCCAATGGTTACGACCAAAGCTGCCGCGGGTGCCGAACTCCACGGTATCGCCGACTTGCGGTTTGAAGCTCTGGCCACCGGAGTTCAGCCCGGTCGCCGGGGCCGAGGTATAGACCTGGGTACCCGAGACAAAGGCCCACGACTGCTGCGCTTCAGCTGTGCGGCTGACGTTGCCGAACAGTTGCCAATCCGGGGTGATTTGATAACGCACACCCAGGCGTGGCAGTAGCGTCCAGTCGCTTTCCCCGGCCGGGTTGTTGGGGTTGTCAGTTTGCCCACCCACCGACAACGTGCGCAAATTCCATCCCACGCTGGAAACCTACGTCAATACGCTGATCACTGCCGGGTTTCGTCGCGCCTAAGCCACTGGCAGCCTTCCTCAAGGAGCGACCGGCCCTGGAAACGGAGCTGCGCCGGCCGTCAAATTTGCTATTGGCGGCGGTCAAGCCCACCTTGGCAACAAAGTAACGGGCGAGGCGCAGCACCCATGCCTGAAACCGGCGCTCAATGATTACGCACCCCAACGCCGCGGCGGTGACCGGACCGATAGCGCGCACGCTCATCTGACGCTTGGCCGTGCTGTCGGCGTTTGCCGCTGCTCAATACGGCCCGTCAACACCGCGATGCGTTCGCCCAGAAAGCGCCATTCTGCCAGCATTTCATGGATCAACTCGCGCCACACGGGAGGCACTGGTTGAGGGGCACCCTCCAATACTCGCGGGATCCTCTGGCTGTTGGAGAAACTCGTAGAACGCTTCGCGCGACTTAAGGCGCTGTTCATAGTGTATGCCCTGGAGCATCTTCGCCGGCAACCTGGAAGCCGTGTTTGACCGCCACGGTCGTGCAGACCGATAAATCGGCAGAAGACAGGGACTTTGATCAATCGAAGAATGGTCTTTTTTCATGGACCCGCCCTCGCTGTCGTTGGCTGTTTAGACTGCCACCGTGGCGCATTGATGCCTCGGCTTGGGCGAGTCCATCGAATTACAGAAACCTGTGTAGCAGCGGCCGCCAGGCCGCGTCAGAGGCACTGCAGTCGATCAGGGCACATACGTGCCTTATCTGCCCAATTCGGAATGATAGGGCCTACCCACCTTCGTCCCCTGATGAAACACCATCACCCACGTTTCTCCACAGCGACGCCAGACCGAGCTGCGGCGTGACAACGCCTGGCCGAGGCCGCGGTGGCAGAGGTAGGTCACCAGGGCGCCATCGTCGCCCAGCCGTTGTACCTGCACGTCGCTGAGGGTGCGGGGGATGAAAGTTTCGTTCATCAGGCCATGGATGACCTGGGCCTTGTTCCACACGTCGCCGCTGGCGCCGAATTCACGGAAGTCGTCGGCCAGTAGTGCCGCCAGCGCGGCCGGGTCCTGGCGGACCTGGTGGTCGAGCAGGCTGAGTTCCAAGGTGTGCAGGTGTTCCTCAACGAACATGGCAGGGCCCTTCCTGGCGCGCAAAGAGGCCTACCCTAGCACGGCGTCGTGCTGTAGGCCCAGACATAGGCCCGGTGCGGTTTTCTTCTCTCCTGGTGCAAGCGTTTGCACCGGTGTTTCGTCGGCGTGAATCACACTCTGGTTCAGCACCGCTTTCGCGCCGTAACGCCGTTTTCGGAGCTCAACGCGGTGGTTTACGACTTCAGCCAAGCCGTGCTGGCGAACATGCACGCAACTTCCTGGGCAACTGGAACGGGAAGCAGGTTTGCGATGGCTTCGCTGGCTACAAAGCTGGTTTTGAACAAGGCATCAATGAAATCGGCTGCATGGCCCACGCCCGTCGCAAGTTTTTCGATCTGTACGCAGCGAATATAAGCCAGCCGGCTGAACAGGCCCTGCACTTGATCAGCGGTTTGTACGAGGTCGAACGCCAAGCGCGGGACATGAGTGATGGAGATCGTTGGCGAATCCGTCAGGAAATGACGGTGCCGATCCTCAAAAAGCTGCATGACTGGATGTTGGTCCAGCGCGACTTGGTGCCCAACGGATCAGCCACAGCTAAAGCCCTCGATTACAGCCTGAAACGCTGGGTAGCGCTGACGCGCTACTTGGACGATGGGGCTGTGCCCATCGACAACAACCAAGTTGAGAACCAGATCCGGCCATGGGCACTCGGGCGCTCGAACTGGTTGTTTGCCGGGTCGCTGCGCAGCGGTAAAAGCGCGGGGGCAAGCCTGAGTTTGATCCAGGCGGCGCGACCTCCCGAGCGCTGGATGCGCACTTGCCCGATGCAATCAGTAGCCGCAAGGATCTGTCCGCATTTCGGTTGCAGAAGGCGGCCGGATAGGGAAACAGCGAAGGCTGCTATGTGCAGGTTGGCGAGCAGCGCTACCAAGGGATTGAACGCAACGGGCACGTCACCCTTACGGCAGGTACAACGCTGACCAGCCGCTCTGCCTGGTTGGACGCCACGTTCGTGAAGAGCGCAGCTAACCTGGTCGATAACCAGGTAGCGGGCGTGCCGCGGTATCCACAAGTGTCGCCCGCCGGTTGCGCGCGTTGGCAGCGATGCTCACGCAGGCCAGCGCAATGGCCATGAAGGGCCAACACGAGGCGCTGTGACTGATGGGGTCGATAAACCATCGAGTTCGCGCATGAGTAAACAGGCAAAAAAACCGCCCGCCAAAGTGTTGAACCCTGCACGCCCAGTATCAGCCCGCAGCAACCAGAACAACATGGCGCAGGCAATCAGCATCAGCTCCTGGGTGATTTCGGTGAACGAAATTTCCTGTATCTGGGTATGGAAAACGTTGATGCTGTTAAGAGTTCTGATGATCAGCTTCGCCCTGTCCATGATCTGGTTGGATGTAGAGACGCTATCGCAAAATGCAACATTGCATAATGCGGAACAATCTCACTACCTGCGGGTTGGACCTCACGTGAAGTCAGCTCTCACCGGCTTTCAAGCCCAGTGCCTGGGGTCCTGCAACACCTGCTCATGCTCGGCGAAGAGCGTCGGCAACTCCACCTTGAGAAACTCGATCCACGTCCTGACCTTTGCGTCCAGGTACCGCCTTGAGGGGTACAGTGCGTACACCGAGCGCTCGCGCAGCAGGTAGGGTGCCAGCAAGCGCTTCAGCGTCCCCTCGCGCAACGCGCGGGTGGCGCAGTAATAGGGCAAAAGGCTGATGCCCATCCCGGCTTCCGAAGCCGCGACCATGGCGTCGGCAACGTTGCATTGAAAGGTTCTTTCCGGCTCTACCGTGAAATCCACCCCCTGCTGATGAAAAATCCACTGGCTGCCATACAGCGGATCCACCAGGCGCAGGCAGGAGTGTTCCTGCAGATCGGCAGGCGTGGAAGGTACACCGCGACGCTTGAGGTAGTGCGGCGATGCAAACGGCACGCTGTAGATCTGGCCCAGCTCCTGGGCGACGAACTGAGAATCCGGCAAACCCGGTGCGATAGAGATCACCACGTCCTGGCCCTCCTCCAGCAGGTCGGGTTGGCGCTGGGACAACGTCAGTTCGAACACCACGTCCGGGTACAGGGTGCAATAGCGCGACACCAGGGGCGTCATCAACGTGCCCAGCGCCGTCATGGTGTGCACCCGCAAGCGACCGCTGGGTTTGAGGTGAGCGCCCCGCGCCTCTTCAGTGGCCACCTCAAGCTCATCGAGAATGCGTCGCCCCCTGGGAACGAATCGCTCGCCGGCCTCCGTGAGGCTGATTCGCCGGGTGGTGCGCTGCAACAGGCGAGCCTGCACATGATGCTCCAGCTCCGCCACCAGGCGTGACACCTGGGCGGTGGACAGATCAAGCGCATTGGCGGCGGAGGTGAAACTCCCCCCGTCCACGACTTGGAGGAAAACACGCAGGCTATTAAGCAAGTCCATCTGAATTCCCGAGATTATCGTTACGTCATGCGTAATGCTGCATGAAGCAAAGGGGCATTAACAGCCAGAGGTTGGCATTGTACGCTGCCGGGCGCTTTCTAGGGTACCGTGTCGCCCTGCTGCTCTGGCTCGGTACATCCCAGCCCTTCGCCTACTGGTTGTTCCATGATTCCGCTCTATTTTCAGTCTTACTTGTCAATGACCCGCGCCCGCTCGACGTTGGAACAAGTGATCAAACTGCGCCTGAAAGCATTTGACCTCAGCCTTACCCAGTTCCACATGCTGGATTTGCTGGTGAACCAGAAAGCCGCGACACCGGTTCAATTTGCCGAACCATTGGGCATGACCTCGGCGGGCGTCACCACAGTGGCCGATCAGTTGGAACACAAGCAGATGATTGAGCGCCAGCGTAATCAGCCTGACCGCAGGACCGTGCGGTTAAACCTGACCCCTGAAGGCGCCCAGGTGCACGCCGCCGCCAGCGCCGTCCTGTGTCCCCAGGAAGAGGAAAGCCACCGGCTGCCTGCCTCTTATTTCCTGGCGCTGAACAGCCTGCTGAAGGCCTTTTAGGGGCTGTCAAGGTTGTACGCGCCAGTGACTTTGGAACCGCCGTTGGAGACGTCTACCCCGGACAATTCAAGCGGATTGCGGCATATTCCAGAGCTCCACCACGACGCCGGCCGCGAATGCCGACCGATATCGAAAAGCGATCATAATCTTATTCCATAAAGGTATTTATATTTAATTGATTATAACAAATAGTATTGGTCGCCTTCCCGCTACCCGGTGCCCAATCAATGTCATCAGCCTCACGAAGCGCCTTGAAAATACTCACCACCGCACTGCTGGCCAGTGCTGCGCTGGCCTGTAACGCAGCCGATTTGACCATCGGCTATCAGACCGGTACTGACCCCAGCAAAGTGCCGCAAGCCGATGGTGCCTACGAGAAAGCCATCGGCGAAAAAATCGATTGGCGTCGCTTCAACAGCGGCCCCGAGGTAGTGACGGCCATCGCCTCCGGCGACGTACAGATCGGTAACCTGGGCTCCAGCCCATTGGCTGCCGCCGCATCACGCCAACTGCCGATCGTGGCGTTCATTGTCTCAGCCCAGATCAATTCCTCGGAGGCGTTGGTAGTACGCAACGGCAGCGGCATCAATACCCCCCAGGACCTGGTGGGCAAGACGATCGCCACGCCGTTCGTGTCCACTTCTCACTACAGCCTGCTGGGGGCGTTGAAGCACTGGGGCCTTGAAGGCAAGGTGAAAGTGGTCAACCTGCAACCTGCGGAAATTGCCGCCGCCTGGAAGCGTGGCGACATCGATGGCGCCTTCGTCTGGTCGCCGGCGCTGGGGGAAATCCGCAAGAGCGGCAAGACCCTGACCGATGCTGCCCAGGTGGGCCAGTGGGGCGCGCCGACTTTCGAGGTGTGGGTGGCCCGCAAGGACTACGCGCAAAAGCATCCCGAGGTCATCGCTCAGTTCGCTGGCGTGACGTTGAAGGCATTTGCCGACTACGCCGCCCACAAAAGCGAATGGACCGCAGATTCCGCACCTGTCCAGAAAATCGCTCGTCTGACAGGCGCCAACGCCAGTGACGTGCCCGAGCTGCTGGCGGGCTCGAGCTACCCCGATGCCAAGGCTCAATTGAGTCCCGCATTGCTGGGGGACGGCACCGCGAAGGATATCGCCAGCACCGCCGCATTCCTCAAGGAACAGAAGAAAATCCCCGGCGTTCTGCCTGACTACACCCCCTTTGTCAGCAACCAATTCATCAAGTAAGCCTCGGCGCCAGCACTCAAAGGTGCTGGCGCCAGCGCAGGAAGCCCCACAATGACCGTAATCAAATACACCGCGCTTGCCTTTGCGATCAGCGCTGGCGCAACCCAATTGGCCAACGCAGCCGACTTTGTCGGCGACCAGGCCCAGGCCAAGGGCTTCGTTGAAGGCGCCAAGCTCGACCTGCTGCTGCGCAATTACTACTGGAACCGCAACAAGCGTGCCGGCGCCGTGGACGATAAGGACTGGACCGAAGGCCTTCAAGGTGTATTCAGCTCCGGCTTTACCCAAGGCACCATTGGCGTCGGCATCGATGCCTTTGGCTATCTGGGCCTGAAGCTGGACGGCGGTGCCGGCACCTCAGGCTCCGGCAACCTCACCTACCAGGATACCGTCGACAAGAATGGGCACGTGATACCCGGTAAAAACCATGACAGCTACGGCAAGGCCGGTGTCGCCGTGAAATTCCGGGTTTCGCGCACACAACTTGAAATCGGTGACCAGCAGCCGGCCACCTCACCGGTGTTCGCCATCGGTGGTACGCACCTGACGCCAGAAACCGTCAGCGGCATCTCGCTGATGAGCAGCGACATCAAGCACCTGAACCTTGAAGCTGGCCATTTCTACTCCGGCACCAGCGCCGACACCACCAACCGCGATGGCGAGTTATGGGCCACCTACGCCAACGTATCAACGCGCTCGGCTGACTACGCTGGCGGCAAGTATGCGTTTACCGACAACCTGACCGGCTCGCTGTATGGCGCCAAGCTGCAGGACATCTGGGACCAGTATTACGGCGCCCTCAACTACGTACTGCCACTGTCCGCCAGCCAATCGCTGACCTTCAACGTCAATGGCTACCACACTACCGATACCGGCTCGGCCAAAGCCGGCAAGATCGACAACAACGCTTACTCGCTGTCGGCCTCCTACGCCTTCCTGGCGGCCCATACCGTGACGTTGGGCTTCCAGAAAATCAACGGCAACACCCCCTTCGACTACATCGGTGTGGGGGACCGGAACAACACCGGCGATTCGATTTTCCTCGCCGACTCGGTGCAGTACTCGGACTTCAACGGCCCGGGGGAGAAGTCATTCCAGGCGCGTTATGACTTCAACCTGGCAACGCTGGGTGTACCGGGGCTCAGCTTCATGGCGCGTTACACCCACGGCGATGATATAGACGGCACTCACATGCCTACCGGCAGCGCTTACAGCAAATACGGCTACGGCGCCGATGGAGAGCATCACGAGACTGACCTGGAAGCCAAGTACGTGGTGCAGCAGGGCCCCGCCAAGAATCTTTCCCTGCGCGTGCGTGAGGCCTTGCATCGCGGCAACACCGCGCAGGCTGAAGGCAATATCGACGAGTTGCGGGTGATGGTCGATTACCCGCTGTCCATCCTCTAGCCAGCTTCAGTCAACGGCTTTCCTGTTCAATGTCCGATAGAGCGTGGTCCGGGAAAGCCCCAGCACTTTGGCAGCCTTGGAGATGTTGCCACCACATTGGCGGACGACGTCCAGAATATGCAGGTCGGCTCGTTCGCGCAGTGAACCATCACGGCTCACTGCCGCGTCCTGAGTCAGCTCAGCGGTGGCATGGGGGGCACATGCCTGGGTGTAGAACACGATGCCGTTGCGCAGGCTGGTTTTCAGGCAGTAACCCTGGGTGGCAATGAACCCGTCTTGAAACACGTCAGCGATGTTGACCCGCTTACCGAACAAGTCCAGGGGGTCAAGCATCTCCAGGGCATTGCGTGTGGCCGACAACACATCACCAAACGCATTCACCGCCACCAACCCCGCCAGGTGCGTATCGATGAAGTCGGCATCGTGGTGCATCTTGAATACCGTGTTGAGACGGTGAGCCGCCAGGAACAGGCGATTCTCGATCTTCACGGCGGCGCTCTGCAGTTTGCTCACCACCAACCGCGACTTGAACGTCTCGCTACCCGTCACGTTGAGCACCCCGACCAACGTGCCCCAGGGGCCCCACAGGGGTACCGCGCAGCAGAACATGTCGGCAAACTCATTCAGGTAATGCTCGGCGCCGACCAAGGTGATGGGTGCCTTTTCCTGTAACACACAGGCCGGGGCCGTGGTGCCCACGTCGCTTTCCTGAATGCGCCTGCCCACATGCAGGGCAAATGCCCGGGACGCCGGGTTGTTGCCATGCCGCGCGCGGATAATCACCGCCCGCGCATTGGTGCAGTAAACAGCCCAGTGTTCGCCGCCGAATGATTCCCAGATAGCGTTGATTTCGTGGTCCACGATGGCGGCGAACAATCGGTCGGCATCGTCAATGATGAACAGTGGGTGGTCATGCCGGGCCAATCGTCGGTCGTCAGGGTGGATGCCCCGCTCATGACTGCGTTGCCAGGACCGCAGGATATGCGCAGGCACCCTGGCATCGGTCACCACGCGGCCATGGAGGACGTCAAGCTTGGCGGCGAGCAAGTGCTCACGGTAGGTCGCATATTGCGCATCATCATGGTGCATCACGCGCATTATTCCCCTGTACGACGCCGTGGTGTTCACTTATGTAACACAATGCCGGAAAAACTGCGCTGCCAAACGTTTTCTCCCTATACGGACTGCGACCCATGTCCGATAGCTCACTATCACGCCCCCCACCAATACTTTATCCCTGAAAACAACACAGCGGTTCACGGTGGGAAATCATGACAACTAAAAGCTTTGACGTGCTGATCGTAGGAAGTGGTGCTGCCGGTTGCGTGGTGGCCGGTTACCTGGCGGAACATACCAATGCCAGCATCGCGATCATCGAGGCCGGTGGCAAGGACAGGGATCCGTTGATCCATATCCCGGCGGGGTTCGGCAATATTCTGGCCAAGGACAAGCATGTATGGACCGATACTACCATTCCCCAACATGGCACCCCGCGGCGATTCCGCTCCGGCAAGGTGCTGGGGGGAGGGACTTCGGTCAACGCCATGTGCTATGTGCGAGGCCAGAAACGCGATTTCGACGCCTGGGACGAAGCTACCGGTGGTGAAGGGGGCTGGAACTACGCCAGCATGTGGAAGGCGTTCATCGAGCAGGAAAAGAACGACACCTTCCACAACGAACACCACGGTGTCAACGGCAACCTGGCGGTGCAACTGCCCAAGGGCATCAACGAACTGAACCAATACTGCCTCAAGGCCTTCCAGGAATACGGCCTGCCCTACAACCCTGACTACAACGGCGCCAGCCAGATTGGCGTCTCGCCCGTGCAATCCAACATCGAGAACAAGCGCCGCTGCAGTGCGGTCCACGCGCACCTGCGCCGTCACCTGGACAGCGGGCGGGTGACGCTGCTGGTCAACACCACGGTGACTCGCGTACTGATCGAGCAAAACCGCGCAGTCGGTGTGGAAGCCCTTATCGGCGCCAACAAGCAGCAGATTCAGGCCAGGCACGTCATCCTGAGCGCGGGTGCCGTGCACAGCCCGAAGATCCTCATGCACTCGGGCGTGGGCCCGCGCGCTCAACTAGAGGCGTTCGGTATCCAGGTCAAGGTCGACGCTCCCGGGGTAGGTGAAAACCTCCAGGACCACCCTATCATCCCGCTCAGCGCCTACGTCAGCGGCAACCTGGGCTACCAGAACGTCGCCCAGGGCCTAGGCACCCTCAAGGCGGGCGTGCGCTATATCCTCACCAAGGACGGGCCGGCCTCGGGCAACGGTATCGAAACGGTCAGCTACTGGGACCCGCTGGACTTCAAGGGTGAGCCCACCGTGCAGTGTTACCACGTGCCTATCATTTCCCAGGACGGCTTGAGCCCTACCGGGTCGCGTGCCGGCATTACCTTCGAGTTGGTGGTGCTGCAGCCCAGAAGCCGTGGCTGGATCCGCCTGGCCGACGCCGACCCCACCTCAATGCCGTTGATCAACCCCAACTTCATCGGCCATGAGTTTGACCTTGAGGTCGCTGTCGAGTCGGTCAAGGCAATGCGTAAAGTGCTCACGCAACAATCCTTGAATCACGTCATCGAGGAAGAAGTCTCGCCAGGCCGCGAAGTGCAAACCGACCAGCAGATTGGCGAATGGGTAAAACGGGTGGCCACCACCATGTGGCACCCGGTAGGCACCTGCCGAATGGGCAACGACAAGGATGCCGTGGTCGACGGCCACCTGCGCGTCAAAGGCGTGGACAACCTGCGCGTCATCGACGCCTCGATCATGCCCAACATCACCAGCGGCAATACCAACGCGCCAACGCAGGCGCTGGCACTGCACGCGGTGAAGCTGTTCTGCGACGAACACTACTCACGCTGACCTGACCGCCTGGGCAGGGTTGAGTCAACCCCGCCCAGCGCACGGAGTGATTTGTCATGAAATATTCCACCGCACGCAACAGGCTACTGACGCTCGGCTGCCTGGCCCCACTATTGCCCGCCAGTGCCATGGCACTGGACATTGATGGCGGCGACTACACGCCACTGCCCGCTGGCACCAACATGGCCCTGCTCTACTACCAGCATGGCGAGAGTCATGACGCCTATACCCACGGCAGAGGTGTGTCCGGCAGCGACCACCTGACCCAGGACGTGGGCATCCTCAGGATGATCCACTTCATGGAAGTAGGTGGTTTTACCATTGATCCGCAGTTCCTGCTGCCCTTTGGCCACGTCGACGGCAAGCAGTCCGGCAGTGACCTTGGAAGCGGCAATGGCGTGGGCGACCTGATTCTGGCCAACACGGTGTGGCTGGTAAACAACCCTGCCAGCCACACCTATTTCGGTGTTACACCGATGGTCACCTTGCCCACGGGCAGCTACGACAAGGATGACGCACTCAACATCGGCCAGAACCGCTACAAGTACACCCTGCAACTGGGCTATAGCCAGCAATTGATCGACCGCCTGACGCTGGATGCGGCCTTCGACGGCACCCACTTCGGCGACAACGACCATTACGGCAGCACCAAGAGCACCCTCGCCCAGCGTTCGCTGTATCAGGGGCAGGTCATTCTGCGCTACAACCTGCTGCCCAACCTGGACATCCGCACCTCGTATTCACGCCAGTGGGGCGGTGAGCAATTCGTTGACGGCGTCAGCCAGGGGCGCCCGGGCGAGCGCAAATACTCCATCGGGACGGCCTACATGCTACCCACTAAAACCCAGCTCATCCTGGGCTGGGGCCGCGACGCGAGCATCGACAACGGCTTCAAGACCCAGAGCCAGGTAAACCTGCGCATCGCGCAAATCTTTTGACGAGGACACTTGCCATGACTTACCCAACCCCTGAAGCTATCGACCTGATTTTCTCGCGTCAGCGCGCCTTCTTTGCTTCACGCCAAACCCTGGACATCGGTTTTCGCAAACACAGCCTGGAGCGGCTCAAGGTTGCCCTGTTGGACAACCGCGAAGCCCTCTACGAGGCCCTCGACGAAGACCTGGGCAAGCCGCGCGAGCACGTCGACCTGGCGGAAATCAATGAGGTGGTTGACGAGATCGATTTTGCCCTGGCCCATCTGGACGAGTGGGCGGCGCCCAAGGACGTGCCCACTCCCGACCTGATCGCTCCTTCACGTTGCTACGTGACGCAGGAGCCTTTTGGGGTCAGCTATATCATCGGCCCGTTCAACTACCCGGTTAACCTCACCCTCACCCCGCTGATCGGTGCCATCGTCGGCGGTAATACGTGCATTCTCAAACCGTCGGAAACCACCCCACAGACCTCTGCTGTCATCGAGGCCATCATCACTCAGGCGTTTTCCCCGGATTACATCGCGGTAGTCCAGGGTGGGCGCCAGGAAAACGCCCACCTGTTGAGCCTGGCCTTCGACTTCATTTTCTTTACGGGCAGCCCCACCGTCGGCAAAGTGGTCATGCGCGCGGCGGCCGAGCACCTGACTCCGGTAATTTTGGAACTGGGCGGTAAATGCCCATTGGTCGTGCTGCCCGATGCCGACCTGGACCTGGTGGTGGAGCAACTGCTGTTTGGCAAGTTCATCAACAGCGGCCAGACGTGCATCGCTCCTGATTACCTATATGCCCACGCCAGCATCAAGGAGCCGTTACTGGAGCGCCTGGTGGCCAAGGTGCGGGAAGCCTTGCCCGAGGTAGGGTCTACTGGCAAGCTGGTGACCAGCCATCAGGTAACCCGCCTGCAGGACTTGCTGGGTCGCAGTTCCGGCACGGTGGTTGTGGGTGGTCAGGCCGATGCCGAACGACGCCATTTCAGCGCCACTGTGGTGGACCATGTGCATTGGGATGATGCCTTGATGGCAGAAGAGCTGTTCGCGCCGATCTTGCCAGTGCTGACCTTTGAGTCCGCCGACAGCGCCGTTGCGCAGATCAACCATCATCACCCCAAACCCTTGGCGCTGTATGTATTCAGCCGCGATACCCAGGCAGCCACCGCCATCATTGACCAAGTGCAGTCGGGCGATGCGCAGGTCAACGGCGTGGTGGTGCATGTCTTCTCTCCCTACCTGCCTTTTGGCGGCGTTGGCGCCTCGGGCATGGGTGAGTATCACGGCCACTACAGTTATCTGGCGTTCACCCACAAAAAGTCGGTGCGCGTCGTCGGGTAAGCATGTGGGGAGGGGGCGAACACGCTACGCGGCCTCCTCCTGACCTGTGGTGACTACCCCTGTTTCAGCGCCCGAGGCGTGCGTGCCAAGGCGTTCACGTCACGCCCGCTGGGACTCTGGAAAATCACCAGCTCGAAGTAGCTGGCCACGGCGAACACGTACTCGAAGATCGAAGACTGGACCTCTTCGTAATCGACCCAGTCGGTACTCTGGGTGAAACAGTAAATCTCGATCGGCAAGCCATTGGCCGTGGGCGGCAACTGTCGGACGACCAGGTACATGCTCTGGTTGATGTCGGGCCTGGACTTGAGATGCGACACCAGATGGCGCCTGAACAGACCCAGGTTGGTCACACCCGCAAAGATCACGTCCTTGACATTTTCCGCCGCCAACATCGCCTCAATGTCGTGGTGCAACTTGTCTTTCGTGTAGATCACAGACTCGATGTTCTGCAGCAACGGGCGGGTAGCAAACCTGATGCTGGACTGGTCGACATGGAAGCTGCGCATGATGCGACGCCCCCCAGAGCTGAACATGGGTTGCCAGTTGGTATAGCTGTCGGTGATGAAGTTCTTGGTCGGCACGCGGGACACAGTATTGTCCCAATTACGAATGGTGATGGTGTGCAAGGCAATATCAATGACCTCGCCACTGACATTGAGTTGTGGAATTTCAATCCAGTCATCAATCTGAATCACGCTGGAAGACGACACCTGAATATTGGCTACCAGCGAAATCAATGTGTGCTGGAAGACCAGCATCAGCACCGCCGCCACCGCGCCCAGGCTTGACAGGATGATGATGGGTGACTTGTTGGAAATGGTCGCGATGATCAATATCACCGAAACGCCCACCACCACCAATTTGGCAATCTGCACGTAACCCTTGATGGACCGGTGCTTGTGCAGCAAGTGCTTTTCACTGCCCGCATCCAGCAGATCATTGACCACCAGCGCCATGGTGACGACAAACAGCGCCCCGCACAGGGTCTGGACCGCCGTGACAACCGCTTCGCTCAGCATCAGGTTGGACTTGCTCAAGGTCAGGAAGACCAGAATGGGGGCGACTTTGGACAAGCGCTTGACGATGCGAATCTCGCGCTCGGTGTAGCGCTTGCCGTGGTTGCGACCCGAGTGAAACAACAGTTTCACGGTCAGCCGCAGAATAATGAACCTGACAATGAAGTACGACGCCAGGCCCAGCAGCGTCGCCAGAGCGAGCAGGCCCAGCACATAGCCTGGATAATTTCGTTGGGACAGTTCAACCAGCCACATAAAGTTCCTTTGGGGTCACGCCATCAGAATACACACCCCCATTTGAGCATCAACTCGCCGAAACATTATTACGCGCCACGCAATGCCACATTACGTGGCTGGCGCAGGTCAAACCTCGATGCCCAGGCGCTTGAGCCGCGAGGCCAGTGTGGTAGGCTTGATGCCCAGCCATTGCGCGGCACCGTCCTTGCCGAACAGTTTTCCGTGGCACGCGCGCACCGCCGCCAGGGTATTGTCGCGCTCAAGGTTTTCACTTGCATCAGCCTGGAGCGCGCCGCTTGCAACCGGTTCAGGGCGTCGCCCAACACGTTCGGCAGATTTTGCGGCACCCCGAAACCTTTTTACCGAACGATAATGAGTACTCCATACACTTGATCGCTACCCACGCCACCGAAACTGTCGGCAAGCGGCCCAAACGAGCGGCCACCGCTGTCATGATCGGCATACTCTTGGCGTCGCTGGACGGCGCCATTGTCAACCTAGCCTTACCGAACATTGGTACAGCCTTCTCAGCGCAGCCCAGCGCCGCGATTTGGGTGGCGAACGCTTACCAACTAGCAGGGGCGGCCTGCATTCTGATCTTCGCATCGCTAGGACAGCTGTCAGGCAGTCGGAACGTATTTGCAGGCGGCCTGATCGCTTTCATTGTCGCTTCGCTGGGCTGCAGCCTCTCGCCGACGCTGCCGTGGCTGATAGCCGCACGGGTGCTGCAAGGCATCAGCTACGCCGCAATGGTCAGTGTCGGCATTGGGCTTTACCGAAAGATTTTCCCGCCCCAGTTGTTAGGAACATTACTGGGCATCAACGCCCTGGTGGTATCACTGGGTACCGCAGTAGGGCCGGCGCTGGGAGGTTTAATCATCTCCTACGCCAGTTGGCCCTGGCTCTTCCTGATCAATATACCGCCGGGTTTGCTCGCGGTGTTCCTCGCCTACGCTGCATTGCCAAATGAACCTTCAGCCACCGGAAGATTTGACTATCCGGGTGCACTGGCCTCGGCGCTCGGCATAGGGTTACTCGTGGCAGTTGTACAGGAGTTCAATCACCTGCAAGTTGTGGAGCGAGTCTTTGCCTGCGCCTTGATCGTTTCGCTTTGCACGTTATTCATCTTCAGGCAGGCGCGAACGTGCTATCCCTTACTCGCGCTGGACATTTTCAAGTCAACACGCTTTAACCTGGCGGTGGCTTCCTCGATTACCCTATTTGTCGCGCAGGGCCTGGCGATTGTTACGGTTCCATTCGAGCTCGAACGCGACGATGGCTATAGCGTCCTGCAAGCCGCCATGCTATTCACGCCCTGGCCGTTGAGCATCTGTGTCCTCGCCCCCCTGGCTGGTCGCCTTTCTCGCCGCGTAAGGGCCACCGCGCTATCAACGCTGGGCGCATTTTTGTTTGCGGCAGGGTTGGCATCGCTTGCTTTTCTTACGCCCGACCAAGATGCATTCACCATACTTTGGCGCACTGCAATGTGCGGAATAGGCTACGGACTGTTCCTGCCACCCAACAACAAGGCGATGTTTGATAACGCATCCGGTGACCGCAGCTTCGCAGTGTCGGGTGTGCTCTCTACTGCACGCACACTCGGCCAGTCAATTGGGGGCGCGCTTGCGGCAGTACTTCTGCTTAGTGGCAGTTCGCCGACGAATGGGTTCCAGCACTGTTTCGCAGCCGCTTCGCTCCTGGCCGTGACCGCTGGCTGCATCAGCTTTTTCAGGCGAGCCACGGTATCCTGATGCCACCACCAGCGGGTGCAATAGCAACTGTCTTAATGTGGGGGCTAGCTTACCAGCGAGCTGCTGACGCCCGAAAACGCGGCTGCGTGTTCCCCCCCCACACACAAGTTGTAAACGACAAGACTTCGCCGCTGCTGCCAGGTCTTTTCTGTTCGCGCGTTAGCGTTGTGATGCGATTGTGTCAGGGCTATTTTACGAAACGCGTTTCCATTGAAGGCCGATAGCCGAAATAGCCACTGTAACACCGGCTGAAGTGGCTAGGCGAAACGAAACCGCATGCCACCAGCACGTCGACCATGGACAGCTCCGTGTGCTGCAGCAGCCGCCGCGCTTCGATGATGCGTACTTCCAGGTAATAACGCTGGGCAGTGGTGCCGAGTTGCTCCTTGAACAACCGCTCGATGTGCCGCCGCGAGCGTCCCGCGTACGCTGCCAGTTGGGCAAACTCCAAGGGCTCTTCCAGGTTAGCGTTCATCAGGTCGAGTACCTGGCGCAACGCCGGGCTCACGGAGACGTTTTTCGACGGGTTGAGACGCCGGTAGCGTGACTCGCCGAAGGCCAGGATATCCTCGATGCCTTCGATCAATGCCTTGTCGTGCAAGCGCTTGATCCATTCCAGGGTCATCTGGAACGCCCCCGCAGGGCTTGACGCAGTCAGGCGGTCGCGGTCCAGCACGAAGGCCTCGCTGGTGACATGGGACACCTTGGCAATTTCTGCCAGGGCGGGTCGGTGCTCGGGGTGCACCACACAACGGTAGCCGTTCAACACGCCGGCACGGCCGAGAAACCAGGCACCGTTCCATAACCCGGCCAATGTCACCCCACCGCTGGCAGCAGCGACAATAAAGGCAGTCAGCGCCGGATCGGCTTTGAGCCCGGTGCGGTGGCCGCCACACACCACCAACAGGTCAAAATCCGCTGGTCGAGCAGTGCCCAGCATGGCGTCTGGGCGAATCACCAGGCCCAGGTCACTGGTTACCTCCTTGCCGTGCAAGCCCAGGGAAGTGCTGGTGAACAGCCCTGGGCGCAGCAGGTTCGCGGTGACCAGGGTGTCGAGTGCCTGGGTAAAGGCCGGTAGCGAAAAATGCTCCAGCAGCACGAAGCCCACGCGGGTCTGGCGCCTGCGGGCGATGTCGCCGCAAGGGTTTATCGGTGCCGGGAGCGTTCGGGAGACGGGAGTAGTCCGGAGCGAAATCACATTGGTCTCTTATTGATGGCTGCGAGTCAAAGAAGTTGGAAGCCGTGGGCCAGTGGATCGCGGTCATCGACGAAAATGGTGTTGTGCCCGGTGATCCTTGCCCAGCCGCCAATGCTCGGGGCAATGCCGTCGTATGTACCTATCTTGAGCAACGCGTCCACCCGCCCTTCGAACAGCGTACCGATCATGCTCTCGTGTCGATAGGCATCACCAGCCTTGAGCCTTCCTTTACCCACCAGTTGCGCCATGCGCGCCGAAGTGCCGGTACCGCCTGGCGAACGGTCGATGGCCTTGTCACCATAAAATACCGCGCAGCGGCCATCGGCTTCGGTATTGCGCGGTCTGTCGCACCAGATGGCGTGGTGGACACCACTGATACGGCTATCCAGCGGATGCACGGGCTGGCACACCTGGGCCAACGCCGTGCGCAACCGCCGGCTCAGGCTGACGATATCTGCGCTGCTCATTCCCTCCAGTCCGGACCAATTGGCCTGGGGCTCGACCACTGCGTAGAAGTTGCCGCCATACGCAATGTCCACCACCAAGCGCCCTGCGTCAGGTACGTCCAGTTCCACGTCGGCGGCATGCAGGTAGCTGGGCACATTGCGCAGGCGGATGGAGTTCACGCCGTGCTTACCCATCACGTAGTCGACGTCCACGCGCCCGGCCGGCGTTTCGATGGCCAGGCGCCCCGGTTCGCGGGGCGTGATCAGCCCTTCCTCGATCACCACCGTGGCCAGGCCAATGGTGCCGGCGCCACACATGGGCAGGCAACCACTGACCTCGATGAACAGCGCGGCAAAGTCGCAGTCTTCACGAACACTGGGGTAGATGATGGCGCCCGACATCACATCGTGGCCGCGGGGTTCGAACATCAAGGCGGTGCGCACCCAGTCATGGTCGCGCACGAAGATCTCACGCCGCTCGGCCATGGGCACCAACGGCAGCAACGGACCGCCACCGGCGACCACGCGCACGGGGTTGCCGCAGGTGTGGGCATCGATACAGAAAAAACTGTGGCGCATGGCGAACTCCTCAAGCTGGCTGGCGTGGTGAACGACGCTGCAAGGCGCCACGGGACAAGCGATCCAGCAGTAATGCCACGGCCACGATGGCCAGCCCGGCCCGCAGGCCCAGGCCCATCTCCATGCGCGTCAGGCCCCGCGTGACTTCCGCACCCAGCCCGCCTGCCCCCACTAGCCCCGCCAACACCACCATGGCCAGCGACAGCAGAATGCACTGGTTCAGCCCCACCAGCAGCGTGGGCGCAGCCGTGGGCAGTTCGATCTTGAACAGGATGTCACGGGGCGAGGCGCCCGAGGCCTGGCCCAGTTCCAGCAGGTCCTTGGGTAATTGCTTGAACGCCAGGGTCGTCAACCGCAGCATCGGTGGAATACCGTAGACGATGGTGGCGATGATCGCCGGCACCCTGCCCAGACTGAACAGCATCACCGCAGGAATCAGATACACCCACGGCGGCACGGTTTGCATGATATTCAGCAGCGGGGTAATCAGCGTGTCCACGCGCTTGACCCGTGCCGCCAGCACACCCAGCGGAAAGGCGACCGCCACAGAGATCAGCACCGCTACCGAAACCAGTGCGATGGTCTGCATGGAAGCCAGCCACAGTCCGCTAAACAGGCAGAACGCCAACATCAAGCCGGCAAACAGGGCCACTCGACGGTTCGCGAAGTACAGCGCCAAGGCCACCACGATGGCGGTCAACAGCAAGGGCGGCGGCGCCAGCAGCAGGCTCTGTACCGCTCCCAGCGTGGCCTCGATCACCTGGCTGACGAGCACGAACAGCGGGTGCAGGTGGCGGTTGAGCCAGTCCACTGCGGGCGCCAGGTACTCGCCCGGGGAAAAGCGCAAATCGGTAATGCTCATTGGCCACCTCCGGTTTTGCTGTGTACGGCGCTCTGGGCCAGGCGGTCCAGGATCATGGTCAGAATGACGATGGCGATGGCAGCGTTGATGGACTTGGCAATGTCCAATGTGCGTACCGCGCCGTAAATGGACTCGCCCAAACCACCGGAGCCGACGATGCCGGCGATCACCACCATGCCGAACGCCATCATCAAACTTTGGTTGATGCCAGCCATGATACTGGGGGTGGCGAACGGCAGACGGATCTTGAAGAACATCTGCGTGGTGGTGACGCCACTGGCATCACCCAGCTCGATGAACACACGCGGGGTCATGCGGATGCCCAAAGCAGTCAGGCGCAGCACCGGTGGCACCGCGACAATGAACGTCGCCAGCAAAGCGGTGGCCGGGCCATAGCCTAGCAGGGCGATGGCCGGCAGCAGGTAAATGTACGGCGGCAGCGTCTGCACAAGGTCCAGGCAGGGATCGACTACACGGTCCAGGCGCGGTGCCAGACCGGCAGCCACGCCCAGCGGGATACCCACCACCAGCGCCATCACCGTGGCCGTCAGTACCAACGCCAGGGTGCTGACGGTTTCCGGCCACAGGCCGATGAGGTTGCAGCACAGCAGCGCAATGAACGCCAGCGCGGCGAAGCGCCGCCCCACCATGCGCCACCCGAGCACCGCGATCATTGCCGCGATCACGTAGAACGGTGGCCAGGCGATCACCGACAGCACCGCGTCGTAGAGGCCCTTGAGGCCGGCATTCGCCGCATCGAACCAGGTGGCACCATGGTCTGACAGCCATTGAAGGCCAGCGTCGACGGACCGGTCGAACGGCTGGGCAAAGTCGGGCAGGTTCATTTCAGTTCCTCCGCGACAACCTCCGGCAGGTCCTCGGTGAACTCGCTGGACAGGCCCTGCACGCCCCGCAGCAGATCGCGGGCAGTGACAATGCCGACCAAACTGCCGTTGTCGGTGATGGCCAGGGCGTCACGCTCCGATCCTATCAGCAGGCCGATCAGTTCGTTGATATCAGCCTCACCGGTTGCACGGCACAGGCGTGTCGGGTCGCTGCCTGGGTGGCTGGCCTGGTAGGCCGCCACCGGGGTCATCACCGAGTGCGCCTTGACCAGGTGCAGGCGCGAAATGCCGGCGACGAACTCGGCCACGTAATCGTCCGCCGGATTGAGCACGATGTCTTCGGCGGTGCCGACCTGGATGATTACGCCGTCCTTCATGATCGCGATGCGATCACCGATGCGGATCGCCTCGTCCAGATCGTGGGTGATGAACACCGCTGACTTGCCCAGGTCCTTGGTCAACTGGCGGAATTCATCCTGCAGTTGACGGCGGATCAGCGGGTCGAGGGCACTGAAAGGTTCATCCATGAGGATGATTTCCGGGTCTGCAGTAATGGCCCGGGCCAGGCCGACGCGCTGCTGCATGCCGCCAGAGAGCTCATTGGGGTAACGCTGCGCCCAGTCTGTCAGGCCGACCTTGGCCAGCGCCCGTTCGGCCACCTGGTAACGCTCGGCCTTGCCCACGCCTTGCACTTCCAGGCCAAAGGCGGTGTTTTCCAGCACCGTGCGGTTGGGCAACAGCGCTACGCTCTGAAACACCATGCCAATGTGGCGGGCCCGCACTTGACGCAATTGCGCGGGGTTGAGGGTGGACAAGTCCTGGCCCTTGACCACCACCTTGCCCGCGCTAGGGGTGATCAGTTTGTTCAATAAGCGGATCAATGTGGATTTACCACTGCCGGACAGGCCCATGATGCAGAAAATCTCGCCCCGCCGTACTTGCAGGCTGACATCGGAAACCCCGACCACGCAGCTGTAATCTTGCAGTATCCGGGTCTTGCTCACGCCCATTTCCACCACCGCTTTCATGGCGGCGGGGGCGTTCTGGCCAAAAATCTTCCAGACCGACTGGCAATCTATCAGCACTTCGTTTGCGTTTGTGTTTGCGTTGGACATTTTCATTTTGGAACCCGTCGAACCAGTGTTGGCTGGTTTTCTATTAATCAAGTTCGGCAGTGGCGCAGCAAAATCTACGGTAATTATTGTTTTACGTTTTCCCAGCGTTTCAATAGTTCAGCGTGGCTGGACGTCCAGCCCTGGACCGCTTGGTCCATGGTCTTGCCATCCTTCACTTCGCCATTGATGGCGGTGATATCGGCGACGGGAATGAACACGCCCGCCATCAGTTCACGGGCGCGCGGGTATTCAGCCGAAAAGCCCTTGTGGCCGATCCAGTAGTAGCCTTGTGGCGGCGGGAACACACCCTTGGGGTCTTTGAGGAACTTGAGGTCAAACTTCTGCGCCATCCACGACGGCTCCCACACGGTGACGGCAATGGGTTCCTTGCGGTCGACGGCGGACTTCAGCGCCGCGGTCATGGCGGCGGTGCTACCTTCTACCAACTGCAACTTGATGCCGTAATCGGTCACGGCCTTGGCCGCGTCGCTCATCAGGCCCGACCCTGGCTCGATGCCGATGATCTTGTTGCCCAGCTTGTCTGCGTTGTCATTAAGCTGGTCGAGCGAGTCGATGGACACGTATTGGGGCACGGCTATGCCCTGGTAGAGGCCGTGGGACACCGGCGATAGTTTCTCCAGGCGGCTCTTGTTCTTGTTCCAGTAATCATTGGCCGCATAGTCCGTCTGCGATGCCAGTATCTGAATGTCCCCCTTGCCCAGCGCGGCATAGGCGATGCCCCACTCCGAGAACGACACCACCTTGACCGTGTACCCGGAGTCTTCGAGCACTTTTTTGGTGATACCGGTAATGGGTGTCAGATCCTCCCAGGACAGCGTGCCCATGGTGATGGTTTTTTCCTCGGCCTGAACCGGGAGAATCACCACCGTTGCCAGCGTCAACGCGCAAAGTGCTTTCCACATCTTCTTCATGACTGACCTCGTAGTACGCAATAAAAAGCAGGGTTTCGGTTTTCTTGGAGCACACGCCATCGTTCCGGAAACTTCGCTCCGGTTATTACATGTCAGTAACAGCCCGATTTTTGCGCAGCCGAAGGTCTTGCCGAGCGCGTCAGATCGGTGAAAGTTCAAGCCGGCGTGGCACGGAGTGCAGCGTTCGCCGGCCTTTCAAATCATGTTTAATCAAGTCAGAACAGGGTGTTCAACTTCACGACAACTTTTCGGAGTTTGAACCACGGGGTAGCTCGCCGAGACCACTGACATCGAGCCCTTGCGGCGCGATGAATATCTCCATGTTTTCCCGGGATAACTCCCAGTGTTCGAACACCAGGTCCACTACGGCGCCTTCATCATGTTTGCCGATGGCTTCGATGAACTGGTCGTGGTGCTCGACCGACAAGTCCAGACGCCGCTCCATGTCCGGGTCGCGTGGCCGGTAAAAAGTATGACCAATACGCGCGTGATCAATCAAAAGCCGCCCCAGGCTGGGCTCCAGGTACTGATTACCGGCCATTTCACCCATTATTTCGTGGAAGCGATTATTCTCCACCACCATCTCCAGAGGGTCTTTGGCCCACGTGGCCTGCCGAAAACGAAACTGCGTCTGCTTCAGGTCTTCCAACTGCTTGGGGCGGAAATTGTTTACCGCCAACCGGCCAATCGCCGCGTATATCATCGGCGCCACCAGGAAGAAATTGCGCAACGTGGTGTAATTCATGGCAATGACGCGGGCGCCACGGTGTTCCTGAATATCAATGTAACCCTCACCGGCCAGACGCCGGAACACTTCGCGTACCGGTGTGCGGGACAGCCCGTAGCGCTCGCTAAGGCCCACTTCGTCCAGTACCTCGTCCGGGTCCAGTTCCATGGTGAGGATCTGACGCTTCAAGTCATCGTACAAACTGTTCTTGCCGCTTTTCACAAACGACCTCCAAGGGCGGTTTTCGTCAACTGCGGTCGGCTGATGGAATCAGACTCGCACGGCGACAGGGATCGGTCAACGGGCTGTATTCACGATGTATACAACGCGAATACCTAAATTTTTTCCCATTGTCTCGGCCAAAGCCTTGCGCTTCAAGCGTTTGCACAAATAGCTAGCAAACTCTCCTGTCGTTAACAGGAAAGAACCTTGTCGCAATTGGCATGGTCGCGGAACATTTTTGGTCGTGCCTGGCCGTGCGACGCAAGTGGCAAAAAAAGCGCTGATACCTCGCAAACACCTGTGAATCAGGGGCTGGACGGGAAGAAAAGGAGTTGTGACCACGCTTCCTAACCCTTCAGCCTGAAAAACAGGGGCCTCTAGACACCCTGTCAAAACCTGCCCTATAGTCATTGTCGACACGTTGTATACACTAAGTATTCAACGTTGACGTGTGACGCCGGTGTGAACACTCACCGGATCGACAAAATAAATACCGGGTCGTTGAAATGGCAAAGGTCACGCATATTCCCGCAGATGATTCCACATGCGGCTGGTTCCACCTGGCCTGTCCCCGCCAGGCCCGCCCAGCCCACGTGGGTAACCGATCGGCGCGCTGGGTAGTGCTAGGCGCGGGTTTCACCGGGCTTGCGGCAGCGCGGCAATTGGCCAAGCACTTTCCCGACGAAGAAATCGTTTTGATTGAAGCCCAGCAAGTCGGGTACGGCAGCTCCGGCCGCAACGCCGGGTTCGCCATCGACCTGCCCCATGACATCGGCGCCGATGACTACATTGGCGACATCGCCACGGCCAGGATGAGCCTGGCACTGAATCTGCAAGGCCAGTCGATCCTCAAGGCCCTCATCAAGGAACATGGCATCGACTGCCAGTTGCGCGAATGCGGTAAATATCAGGCGGCCATCGAGGACCGCGGCATCGCGGTACTGGACGCGTACCGCCGGGGCCTGGACAAGTTGGGTCAGTCTTATGAAGTGATTGCCGAACAGGACCTGCCCGCGCACATCGGCACTCGTTTCTACCGTCAGGCTTTGTTCACCCCTGGCACTGCGCTGGTCCAGCCTGCCGCGCTGGTCAAAGGCCTGGCCGACAGTCTGCCGGACAATGTCACGCTGTACGAAAACACCGCCATCACCGAGGTGGAGTATGGGGCCAACACCCGCCTGATCCATCCGGGCGGCAGCATCGCCGCCGATAAGCTGGTGCTGACCAACAATGCCTTCGGCATGAGCTTCGGCTTCCTCACGGGGCGCATGTTGCCGATCTTCACCTACGCCAGCCTCTCCCGCCCGCTGACGGCCGACGAGCAGGCGCGCCTGGGGGGCAAGCCATACTGGGGAGTGATTCCTGCCGACCCGTTCGGCACCACGTTGCGCCGCACTGTGGACAACCGCCTGCTGGTGCGTAACAGCTTCAGCTTCAACCCGGACGGGCGCAGCAAGCAGAAGTACCTGCAGCAGTTCGTCAAGCGCCATCAGGCGTCGTTTGCCAACCGCTTCCCGATGTTGCCGGACGTGGGCTTCGACTATACCTGGGGCGGTTCATTGAGCCTATCGCGCAACCACATGGCACAGTTCGGCGAACTGGCGCCCAACGTATACGGCGCCTTGTGCTGCAACGGCCTGGGGGTAACGCGCGGCACCGTGACCGGCACCCTGCTGGCCGACTGGCTGGCCGGCCAAGGCAGCCACCTCACCGACTTCCTGCTGGCCGCCCCCGGCCCCAGCCAGAACCCGCCCGAGCCTCTGTTGTCGGCTGGCGTCAACATGAACCTGGCCTGGGGCCAATACCGCGCCGGCAAGGAGAGCTGATTCCCCGTCACCCGCTTTGACACTCTTGCACTAACAAAAACAACAACGCCCCCTGTGGGAGCTGGTTTCGCAGCGAACTTTTCGAACACTGCCAAAACTCGCTGGCAAGCCAGCCCCCCACAGCGACCGCGCGGTATTGGATGGCCTACGTCCAGCGCAGTACCGTGCGACAGAGGAGACTCCATGGAAAGTTCTACGCGCTGCATTGAAGATGTCCCGCTCAATGCCTTTCACCGCAAACTGACCCTTCGTTCTGGCGGCGGTTCTTTCGTCGACGGTTATGTATTGAGCATTATCGGCATTGCCATGCTGCAAATGTCCGCCGCCTTGCACCTCACCGAATTCTGGCAAGGCATGATCGCGGCCTCTGCGTTAATGGGTGTGTTCTTTGGTGGTTTCTCCGGTGGCTTCCTTACCGATCGACTGGGGCGCAAGAAGGTTTATTTTATTGGCCCGCTGTTATTTATTGCCTGTTCACTGGCGCAATTGTGGGTGGAGTCCGCACCCGCGCTGTTTACGTGCCGCTTTATCATCGGCTTGGCCGTGGGCATCGAGTACCCGGTGGCCACTGCCCTGCTGGTTGAGTTCCTTCCCCGCAAATACCGCGGCCCACGCCTGGCGGCGCTGACCATCCTGTGGTTCGCCGGCGCCGCGTTCGCCTACATCGTCGGCAACAGCCTGATAAATCTTGGCGGTGCCGACGCCTGGCGCTACGTGTTGGCCAGCGCCGCCGTCATCGGCCTGGGCCTTTTGCTGTTGCGCCTGGGCACCCCGGAGTCGCCGCGCTGGCTGCTGAGCAAGGGTCGCGCTGCCGAGGCCGAGCAGGTGATCAAGGGCGTCTATGGCCCACAGTTCTCGCTCGCCAACTTGCCGGAGCAGACGGAACTGGCCTGCACTACTTTATGGGGCCTGCTGATAAGCGGCTACGGCAAGCGCCTGGTGTTCGTCACCCTCTTCTGGTCGTGCTCCATCATTCCGGTGTTCGCCGTGTACGCCTTCGCCCCGAAGGTGCTGGAGGCGCTGAATCTCAAAGGCGACTGGGCGGCGTTCGGCTCCATCGCCATCACCTTGCTGTTTGTCATTGGCTGCATCTTCGCCAGCAAGTTGATCAACGTCGTGGGCCGACGCAGCATGCTAATCCACAGCTTTCTGTGGTCCGGCCTGGCGCTATTGCTGCTGGGGCTGTTCCCCGACGGCAACGGACTGCTGGTGCTCGCCCTGTTCGGTGCCTACGCGCTGCTCATTGGTGGCGCCCAAGTGCTGCAGCTGGTGTACCCCAACGAGCTGTTTCCCACTGAAATCCGTGCCGTTGCCGTGGGCATCGGCACTTCACTGTCACGGGTTGGCGCGGCGGTCGGCACCTATCTGGTGCCCCTCTCGCTGCAAGGCATTGGCATCGGCAACACCATGTATGTGGCCGCCGCCGTGACCCTGGTGGGCCTTGTGGCCGCCTGGAGCATGGCCCCTGAAACCCGCTCCCTGAGCCTGCGCGACGCCGCGGCGCTCGGCAATTGAACTGCTGCCCCTTATCTAGGAGAACCATGCATGAAATTCGAAGGCATCTACACCCCGGCCATCACCGCACTGACCACCGACGGCCAGATCGACCACAACGCCTTTGCCGAGACGCTGGAATACCTGATTGAGTCCAAGGTGCACGGCATCATCATCGGCGGCTCCACCGGCGAATATTATGCCCACACCGCCCAGGAGCGCTTCGACCTAGGCGCGAAGGCCAAGGCCGTGATCGGCAACCGCCTGCCCCTGGTGATAGGCACCGGCGCCATCCGTACCGAAGACTCGGTGGCGTTTGCCGATGCGGCTCGCGAAATCAAGGCTGACGCCATTCTGGTCGGTTCGCCGCCCTATGCCCTGCCCACCGAGCTTGAAAACGCCGCGCACCTGCACGCTGTGGACCGCGCCGCCAACCTGCCGATCATGCTCTACAACTACCCGGCGCGCATGGGTATCAACATGGGCGCAACCTATTTCGCGGCCATCAAGCAGGTGAAGAACGTAGTGGCCATCAAGGAAAGCTCCGGCGACACGGCGCAGCTGCACTTCCTCGCCCGACACTACCCCGACATCGCGCTTTCCTGCGGCTGGGATGATCAAGCCCTCGAGTACTTTGCCTGGGGCGCCCTTAGCTGGGTATGTGCGGGTTCCAACTTCATCCCCCACGAGCACGTGGCCCTGTACGAGGCCTGCGTGGTGGAAAAGGACTTCGACAAGGGCCGCAAGATCATGTCGGCCTTCATGCCGTTGATGGACTTCCTGGAAAGCGGCAAATTCGTGCAATCAATCAAGTACGGCTGCGAACTCAACGGCCAAAGCACTGGCGGGGTACGCGCTCCGCTGCAAGCCATGACCGGCGAAGAAAAGCAGGCACTGAAAAATGTCATCACTGACCTCAAGCGCGAGGTTGCCCATGTGACCGGAGGTGCGAAATGAGCGAGTTGCTGACCAAGGCCGAATACGCCGCCATTGCCCAATCGCTAGAGCTGCCGACCCAGGCGTTCGTCGATGGCGCGCCTTATGCATCGCGTTCGGGGGCGACCTTCGCCACCACCAACCCGGCCACCGGCAAGCTGCTGACCCACATCGTCGCCTGCGACAGCAGCGACGTCGACCACGCGGTGGCCAAGGCCAAAGAGGCGTTTGAGGATGGGCGCTGGAGCAAGCTGTCCCCCGGGACGCGCAAGAAGGTGCTGTTGCGCTTCGCCGACCTGCTGGAGCAGAACGCCCACGAACTGGCGGTAATGGAAAGCCTGGACAGCGGCAAGCCGGTACGCGAGTGCGCGTTGATCGACGTGCCGGAAACCATTCACATGGTCCGCTGGCACGCCGAGCTGATCGACAAGATCTACGACAATACCGCGCCCGTAGGCAACGACGCACTGACCCTGGTAGTGCGGGAAGCCATCGGCGTGGTCGGCCTGGTGCTGCCGTGGAACTTTCCATTGCTGATGCTGGCCTGGAAGATCGGCCCATCGCTGGCCGCCGGCTGCTCCATCGTAGTCAAGCCTGCCACCGAAACCACCCTCACCGCCCTGCGCCTGGCGCAGTTGGCCTTCGAAGCCGGCGTGCCGCCTGGCGTGTTCAACGTCTTGCCTGGGGGCGGCGAGGAAGTGGGCGAGCCACTGGGCCGCCATATGGACGTGGCCATGGTCAGCTTCACCGGTTCCACCGCCACCGGCCGCCGCTTCCTGCACTACGCGGCCGACTCCAACCTCAAGCGCATCGTACTGGAGTGCGGCGGCAAGAACCCGGCCGTGGTCATGAGCGACGTCGAGGACCTGGACCTGGTGGCCAGCCACGTGGTCAACGGCGCGTTCTGGAACATGGGCGAGAATTGCTCTGCGTCCTCGCGCCTGATCGTCCACGAGAAAATCAAGGACGAGCTGCTGGAGCGCATTGCCGCGTACATGGGCGAATGGAAACTCGGCGATCCCCTGGACCCTGACAACCGCTTGGGCGCGATGGTCAGCCAGACTCACTTCGATAAGGTGGCCTCATACCTGGACCAGGCGCGAGCGGAACAGCTCAACCTGAGCGTGGGCGGCCAGACTGACCAGGGCATTTTCGTCCAGCCCACCGTGGTCGATGGCGTGCCGGCCACCAGCCGGCTATTCCAAGAGGAAATCTTCGGCCCGGTGCTGACCGTTACCACCTTCAATACCATCGAGGAGGCAATAGCCTTGGCCAACGACACTGTGTATGGCCTGGCCGCGTCGGTGTATACCGACAACCTGCGCAATGCCATCAGACTGTCCCGCGAAATCCATGCCGGGATTGTCACCGTCAACTGCTTCGGTGAGGGGGATGCCACCACCCCGTTCGGCGGATACAAGGAGTCCGGCTTCGGTGGGCGCGACAAATCCATCTGGGCTCATGACCAGTACACGGAACTCAAGACGATCTGGATCGATGTATCCGCGCGCTGATTGAAGCAGTCAGCCAGTTCAGCCCCCTGGCCACGCGCCAGGGGATTGGTACGACTGGGCATTGATGGATCAGCGCACGAGAGAGGAAAGGCTACTGGATTATTGATGGCTCAGACGTGATCGCCCCCGACGCACGACAGGAATACGGACGGCTTGGGGGTCCTAACGGCGAAAAAAACGGCGCGAAGATCAAGGTCGTGGGCCCGGACGTGGTGGTTGATTCGAATTCGAAGACGCGAGTGCCTCCCATCGTTTTTCCCAGCCATGAACAAGCCAGGGCGTGCTGCCTGGGGTCGCTGGTTTCAGCGCCAATTGAGGATGCTGCGCCCAACGCCGGGAGCCGCCTGAACTCAGAAATCGTCCTGCACCTTGCCCTCCTTCACTTTGAACTCGCGGTTTTGCAGGTACGCGTTGCGCACGAAGATATATTTGTCGCCGTTGACCAGCTTCTCTGCTGGCAATAATTGCGCACGGGTATCAACCATATTGGCGGCGAACAGGCTGTTGCGCAGCGACATGTCGTCCATGTACGGATACGGCTGGGTGTAGGCGTCCGGGACCTTGGCAACGCCGTCTCGCACAGTGCTAGGCCCCAGCAGTGGCAGCATGACGAATGGACCGCTAGGTACGCCCCATTTGCCGAGCGTCAGACCGAAGTCCTCGTCGTTGCGCTGCAGGCCCATGTGCGTGCCGACATCGAACAGACCGCCCAACCCCAGGGTTGTGTTGAGCAGCAGGCGCGCGGTATCCACCCCTGCCGCGCTCGGCTTGGCTTGCAGCGTGTCGTTGGCCAGATTGCCGATATCACCCAGGTTCTGGAAGAAATTGTGGATGCCGTCCTGCACGAACTGCGGGGTGACGAATTGATAGCCTTTCACGAATGGTTTGAAGGCGTAGGTATCCACCGTATCGTTGAAACGGAAGATGCCGCGGTTAACGCCCTCCCACGGGTCTTGTTCCGCGGCCTGGGCATGCCAGGGGGCCAGCATGGCGCTTGCCAGAAAGCAGGCCCTGGCCAGTTGGTCGATCGTCTTCTTGCCGCGTGCGTGCATGCAAAGTTACTCCTGTGACAAAGGTACCGGCGCCTCACAGACGCCGCTATTCAAGCCACCTTGACGCCATGGTAGGCGCAGGCGGCGCTTAGAATTGAGACTGGACCTGCAAGCCCACGACCAGGGCGTTATCCACTTGACGAACGCCATCAGGGTTCTTGATGAACTGCAGGTTGGGCATGATGTTCAACCACCGGGTGGCCTGAATCCCATAGTTGAGTTCCGTGGCGTATTCAGTGTGCTGCTCAGGCACGTAACCGGCGTCGTCATAGCTCAAGCCACTCTGGTCGTTGGCAGTCTTGGCATTGCGCAAGAATTGCGAGCTGGCGTGGATGCGCGCGATGCCCAATCCCAGGGTGTCCAGGGGGCGCGCATTGAACGGGCCCTTGTACACCATGGCGACTTTCTGGTAGCTATCGACCGGTGTGGTGGCCTTGTCCTGGAAGGTGGCGCTGGCCGACAGCGTAAGCCCACGGGAGGTATCGCCACCCACTGACGTCAATTGCTGCTTGCCGATCAACCAAAATCCATGCCGGCTGGTGTCGCTGCGGTAGTCATTGCCGCTCAACACAGCCACCTGGTTGGCTTCGTCCTTGTAGACGTCGGTGCCGTTGGCCGTACTGTGGTAGTAGCCCAGTCGATACTCGCCAGGCAAGCGGTTGACCTGGGGCGTCCACACCAACTCCACTGGTACCAGTGTGCCGGTGGTACCCGAGCCATTGAGCTTGAAGCCGTTATCGTTATCCAGGTCGGAGGGGTTGATATTGAAGGCGCCGACCTGGGCGTACATGTCCTGGTTCAGCCGCACGCGCACCCGAGCAGCCCATTGGCCGATGGGTGAATTGTAGATGCTGTCCACGTAGTTGCCTGGCTGCGACCCGCAAAACGCCAGGCTCTGGAATTGGCAATCCTCGACGGCAAAGTCATCGCTGACCGAGAAACGCCCCGCCTTCAGGTTGATCCGGTCATCGAACCAGCCTTTGCTGAACCACAACTCACTGAGCCGGGTCACACTGCCGCGCCCTTGGATCTGCTGGGTCGAGCTCATACCGGTTGCCCGCGGGTCACTGATCTTGTCGTTGATGTTATCGCCATTGCGGTTGGTCAACGAAATGGCGAACGCCGCATCGCTCCAGCCCATCAGCTTCTGCAGATCGATGGAGGCGCCCAGGTTGAACTGATCGGCGTAACGGGTCACTTTGTCATGCTTCTGGTATCCCCCGTGCACATTGGAGGCTGACTCGCCGGTATACCCCATCTGGATGTCGATGCCCTGGTTCAGCCATTGCGTGCGCAAGCCTCCCCAGTCCCCAGTCATCCAGGGGGAGTCTACTGCGAAGGCGTCCGCGGCCTGTGGGGCGGCGGCCCAACTGGACGCCACGCACAAGGTGAGCACAGTGATGAGAGTGTGACTCCGCCGTTGCGGGGCCGGTAAAAGATGAGGCATGGATACGTCCTTTTTCGATGATCATCTGATGCCCATTCTGGTGACGGGCATCCGCTTCAAGGCTTAACGCAGGAACTTCACATCCGATGGCGAATCTATGTCGAGCTTCTGCACGGTGGCGCCGACTTTTCCGCTTGCAGGGTCTCGTGCCATGACTACCAACTGATTGCTTTTCTGGTTGGCGACCACCACGAAGTTGCCGTCAGGGTCGAAGGTGAACTCCCGCGGTTCAATGCCTTCCACCGAGCGACGTTGAACTTCTTGCAAGGTGCCGCTGGCTGCGTCCACACTGAACACCAGCAGTTCGTTCGCCTGGCCACGGTTGGTCACGTAAAGGAATTTGCCATCGACGGAAAAATGCAGTGCAGCACCGGCCTTGCGGGCTGCGTCACCGTTCTTGGCCAGGTTGACCAATTGCTTGCGCAGGAGGTTGCCGGCCTGGACGTCGAACACCACCACCGCCCCGCTCATTTCCAGCGTCAGGTAAGCATGTCGGCCATCGGCGGCGAACAGCAAATGGCGCGGCCCACTGCCCGGCGGCAGTGCGACTGAGGCCGGGGATGCGGGCGTGAGCGGATGGGTAACGTTGCTGGCGTCGTAGTGATAGATGAACACCTTGTCAGCGCCCAGGTCCTGGACATACACGAAGTTGCCGTCCGGACTGGAAACCACCGAGTGCACATGGCTGCTGGCCTGACGCTGGAGATCCACCTTGGACGCCGCATGAGTCTGCTGCTCTACCACCGGGCTCAGGACACCATCCCTGCCGACACTGACCACCGCCAGGCTGCCGCCAGGTATGGGCTGCAGGGCGTAGTTGGCGATAAACAAGTGACGATCGCCTTTGGCCAGGCTTGAGAACGTCGGCTCCTCGCCGTGGGTTGGCACTTGGTTGATCGGCAACAGTTCGTGCGTATAAGGGTCGATTCGGAACGAACTGACCATGCCCACCACGTCCTGGCCACCAGGGCCATTCTCGTTAACCGCATACAGGTATTTTTGCCCCGCGCTAATGGTCAACCAGGACGGGTTTTCGCTGATGGCCACTTGCTGGGGGCTTGCGTCAATCTGGCCCGTGGCACTGTCGAAGGCATAGCGATAAATACCTTTGCTGCCAGTGCCGGTATAGGTACCGACCAGTAGATCAAACACTGACGCCGCACTGGCTCCCGGCGAAAGTACACTGGCGCCCCCGGCAACGAGCAGGGACACGAAAAAATGCTTGATGATAATTATATCCTCGACAACGCGACAGCAAGATAAGCAGGCAAGGTCCTTTAACGGCAGGTGCGACAATTCAACACTTACTGCTTTCGTTACTTTCTGTTAGCACCGACATTCTACGAGACGTTGCCGTTAGTATTTGTTACGTATTACGGAAAACAATCTTTCTCAAAGTTCCCGCTATAGTGTGCCTGCGATTGTTACGCCTGCCGCAACTATGCATTCCCTAATCAACCATGGCACCTTGGCAATCGCCATGTTAAGTTCCGCGACTTTACTTGATCAGCCATTGCTCAGTACTAAAGTAGGTTTTGGCAATTCACTTGGTACTCCTTCGCCCAACCCTGCAGCGCCGTGCACGGCATTTGAAAAGCCCCCCATGAATCGAAATGAACTCAGAAAATCCGACATCAATTTGATGGTCATTTTCGAAGCACTCATGCAAGAACAAAACGTGACGCGAGTCGCGGAAAAACTCTACCTGGGCCAACCCACTGTCAGCACCGCGCTGGGCCGGTTGCGAACCCTGTTCAATGATCCTTTGTTTGTGCGCGTGGGCCACCGCATGGAGCCCACGCGACGCGCCGAGGAAATCATTCGGCACCTGTCCCCCGCCCTGGATGCAATGGCCACGGCGTTGAGCCTGGCGCACCAGTTTGACCCGCTGCAAAGCCGCCTGACCTTCAAGATCGGCCTTTCCGATGACGTTGAATTCGCTTTGCTGCCACCCTTTTTGGCCGCACTGCGTGAAGAGGCGCCCAATGTGATCGTGATCATCCAGCATGCGGACTACTGGCGTATTCCGGACCTGCTGGCCTCTGGCGATATCACCGTTGGCATCACTGAAACCCGGGAACTGCCAGCCAATGCCAAGCGAAAATTGTTGCGGCGCATCGAGCCACGCATTCTGCGTGCAGATAACGCCGTTACCCCGCTGACCTTGGAGGAGTTCTGCGCCCGACCGCACGTGCAGGTGTCCTATACGGCGAACATCCACGGCATCGTGGATGAGTGCCTGGCCCGGATTGGTCGCGACCGCAAGGTGGTGCTGTCCATTCCCCAGTTCAGCTCGCTGCCAGCGGCGCTCAACGGTACCGACTTGCTGGCGAGCTGCCCGGACTACGCGGCGAAGGCGCTGCTGGGCTGGGGCAATTTGCGCGATGAGCCCTGCCCCTTCGACGTACCGCCCCTTGAGCTGTCCATGGTCTGGTTGAGCTTGACCGACAACGACCCGGCCGAACGCTGGCTGCGCACCCGGCTGGAGCAGCATATGGGCAACATGACTGGCACCGGTGCGGCGTAGCCGGGTGATCACGGCGCCGTCCCCAGGGTATTGAAGTCCCGCAGCTTGGCCGGCTGGTGGGGGTCGCCAATCAGCAGTTGGCCACGGCGGTAGGCCGGGTTGATGATGCTTTTCCACGGTTCAAACGTGTCATAACGTAGCCCAGCCAGGTCCGACCAGGTATGTATGAAGCGCGAGGTAGTCCACTCTCGATGCAACGCATCGTGCAGATCCAGCGGGGTGTCCTCTTTCCAACTGGGCGAACGCCATACAAGGAACGGCACGGTGTACATCGGCCGGGTCGGCGCCTCCTCGTTACGGCCGAGCATGCGCGGCGCCACCGGGTCGTACACCGATTCCCCGTGATCGGACAGATAAGCCAGAAACCCGTGGGGGTTGGAGCGCTTGAAGCGATTGATCAACGAGCCGACCACGTGATCGTTGTAGTACACGGCATTGTCGTAGTCGTTGTACTTGCGCAACGCCTTGTCAGTGACATAGCGAGGCACCTCGGCACTGTCCTGGAAGCGCGCGAAGTTCTTGGGGAACCGATAACGGTAATCCATGTGAGTACCCAGCAGGTGCACGACGATCAGTTTGCGTGGTGCGCTGTCCTTGAGCACTTGGCTAAACGGTTCCAGTACATCTTCGTCGTACTGGCTGGTGGAATTCTGGTCCCTGTTGTTATTCAGGTAGACCTGTTCATCCGCCTGTTTGGAGAAGGTGGTCAACATGGTGTTGCGCTGGGTCATGGTCTGCTGGTTGGTGATCCAGAAGGTCTTGTAGCCAGCCTGCTTCATCACGCTGATCAACGACGGGGTGGTGAGGTATAGATCCGGATGTTCCTGATCGGCAAACGTCAGCACCTGCTGCAGCACCTCGATGGTGTAGGGCCGCGGCGCCACCACCTGGTCAAACACGTCGAGCTCGGGGCGCAAGGCATCCAGTTGCGGCGTGGTCTGGCGAGGGTAGCCGTACAGGCTCATGCGCTGGCGGTCCGTTGATTCGCCGATGACCAACACCAACGTCGCTGGCTGGCCGGCATGGACGTCCACCAGGTGCTGCAGCGGTGCGATGGCTTTCCAATTCTGGAACATGCTGGCCATGTCGGCCAACTGCTGGCGATATTGGGTATAACCAATCACCATCTGCCAAGGCGCTGCCGATTGCAGGTTCTGCTCGAACTTGCCGATGCGCATGTCGAGGTCGCCACGCTTGCGAAACTCGTGAATGGCCGAATAGCCGACCGAGACGAAGGCGATGAGCAGGCACAATGCACCTTTGGCAGCCCCCGAAAATCTGACGGGACGCACCCTTAGCCACAATCCCAGCGCGATGACGGTATAAGCAATCAGCGCCCCAAGCGTTGACCAGGAAAAATACTGGGATATGTACTCGCTGGACTCGCTCATGTTCGAATCGAACATGATGAAGATCGCGCTCTGCGAGAACTCCTGACCGTAGATCAGAAAATACGCCAGCGCCGTCAGCGAGCATGCCCATAGCACCAGCCCGATGAACCCGCTAATGCTGCGCGTCCAGCGCGGAAACAGCAGCGGCGGAATCAGCCACAGCAGGCTCGCCACGGTGGCTTGCCAGAAACCCGATAGCCCGGCGACACCTGCATGGAAGATCAGCAGTTGCAGAGGGCCGGAAAAATACCAGAAAAAAAGATACATCAGGGCCAGGGAACAGGCAGTGGAACGAAGCTTGACACGGGGTGTGCTGGTAGCCGAAACGGCGTGTGCGCCCTCGTGGGGCAATGGCTTAGTCAACGCGGTCAACCTGCGGTTCTAGAGGTGAAGGAAGGCTTGGAGCCTGGTTGACCAGCCGCTCGATGAGCTGCAGACAGATGGCGTGCACCCGGGCCTGCGGCAGTCGCGCATCCACCTCCACCACCCGCGCCCCTGCAAAGGTCAATGCAGCGGTGGCAGCCACCTTGCGTTCGATCAGCGCCAGGTCGTGGTCAGGCTTGCGCAGCCAGGCCGTGCGCGCATCCACATTCAAGCGGATCACCAGGGTCGGCGGGATCTGCGCCATCTCGGTGTAAAGCTCGCGCTCGCGCCTGGCCAGCCAGGAGGTCAGCCAGCCGCTGGCGCGGGCCGCTGATAGCCCTGGACCGTCGTTGAGACCGGCGATCTTCGCTTGGGGGTAGCGGTCACAGATCACCAGGCGCCCACTCTCACGCACCGCCAGCATCGCCAGGAAACGGCGCATGCGCAGCCTCGCGAACCCATAAATGACCGCGGCCGTGAAAGGGCCGGGAATGCGCTCGCCAGGTGTACGGGCGCGCTGGGCCTTGGCACCGAGGTAACGCGCAACGATCGGCCCCAGCACGGGCCAGCGCTGGATTTTCAGACCAAGCGCCCCGGAGCCCAGGCCCAGGTAGGCGTACTGACTGTTGGGAATCACCGAGCACAGATACTGGGCGGCAGTGGTTTTCCCGGCCCCATCGGGCCCGATGATAGCCACCAACGGAGCCAGGCGCCTGAAGGCACGCGGGGCAGCCATCACGCGCCACGCCGCAAGGACAGGTGCGCGTTGATCGCCTGCTTGGCGCGGGCAATGACCTCGTCCAGGGGCTGGGTACTGTCCAGGTCGATAATCGGGCTGCCTTGGTATTCAAGCTGCGGCACCAAAGCTATCTTGGTTGCCAGGGAAGCGTAACGATGGTCAGGCTTGCGCTCGTAGGCCGTTTCCAGATCCACGTTGAGGCGAATGACCACATCAGGGCGGTAGCTGACCATGTAGCAGTACAACAGCCGCTCGCAACGGGCCAGCAGTCGCACCAATGCGTTGCGATGGGGCACGTCGCTGAGGCCTGGCCCATCGATTTTCATCTTCGACACGGCAATTTGCGGGAAACGATCGGCGATCACCGCCACCCCCTGGCGCCGCAGTGCCATCATCTTCTGATAGCGCCGCCAGCGCCGCACGGACAGCAGGAAAATAGCCACCGCCGCCAACGTGCTCGGTGCCTTGGGCGGACGCTGGATGGCTTCGCCCACTGCCGCCGTTTCCGGGGTGTTGCGGGCAATAAGCCGCTTGAGCGCGCCCCCCACCAGCGGCAACTTCACCAGCTTCTCACCCAGCGCCTTGGATTGAATGCCCAGGTGGCAGCTTTCAGTCGTTCCGGATTCGCGCATCCACGCCAGGATCGCGTCGGACACCGTGGTCTTGCCCGCACCGTCACACCCTACGAAGGCAATGACCGGCGCCAGCGTGTTTTCGTTAGCTACCGCCACTTCAGCGCCCTCCCGTGCCGTGGTTCAACACTGGAAGCGCAGCATGCGTCTGCTGCGCCGTCACGGTGGTGAACTGCCCGTCCACCAGCTCCACCACTTTGTCAGCCACCTCGATCAGGCGCGGCCGATGCGAGACAGCGATGATGGTGATGTCGGGCGTCAGCGCCTTGAGGGTGGTACAGATATCAGCTTCCGATTCCGCGTCCAGGGCGCTGGTGGCTTCGTCCAGAATCAGCAGGCTGGGACGGTGGGCCAACGCCCGGGCAATGATGATGCGTTGACGTTGCCCTCCGGACAACTGACCACCACGCTCGCCCACCCGCGTGTGCATACCGTGCTCCAGTGCCTGGACAAACTCCCAGGCGCCGGCCTGGCGCAAGGCATGCTCTGCATCGGCTTCGGTCAGGGAGGGTTCACCCAGCGTAACGTTAGCAAGAACGCTGTCATGCAGCAGCAATGTTTCCTGGGTCACGTAGCCAATCATCCGGCGCCAGCCATGACGCTGCAGATCGGCCAATGCCTGGCCGTCCACGCTGATGCGACCACGCTGGGCGACCAACAAGGCGCACAACAAGTCGAGCACGGTGGTCTTGCCCGTACCCGATGGCCCGATCAACGTGGTCATGCTGCCCACCTGGAAACTCACACTGGCGTCCTCGAGGATGCGCCGGCCCCCGTAGGTGAACGATACCCGGTCGAACGCAATTTCGCGGGTCAGCGTGGGCTGATGGTCGCCCCCAGGCGGCTCGCGCTGCGCCTGGGCTTCCTCCACCGCTTCGCGCAGAGCCCAGAACGCGCTTTCCTGGCCAACCATGCGGTGGTAACGCTGCTGCGCCTTGTGCATCAGGCCGAGTACGCGCACCACCATGAAAATAAGCACCATGACCGACGACATCGGCAGTTTCCATACCACCAGGCCGGCGTACAGCCCGCCTGCGGCCAGCAACGCCAGAAGCGGTTCCTGCAGGGCTCGCAGTGTTTCGCGGCTGGTGACTTCCTTCTCCATGGCCGAATTGAGCTCCGCCGCCTGGCTGCGCAGCAGCGAATCGGCGATATCCTCCCGGGCCATGGCCTTGAGCGGCTTGACCGAGCCCAAGGTGTCGCTGAGGTTGATCAGCAGTTCGCGCATCAGCCCGGTCTGGCTCTTGCCCGCCTTGCGGGAGGTTTTCACCAGGCCGCGCAGGGCCAGCAGAATGCCCAGGCCCAAGGCGATACACACCAACGCGGCCTGCCAGGACACGACAAAGGCGATGATGCCGTAGGCGATGGCCTGGATCGTCAGCGCCACCATGTTGGCGGCGTGCTCGTAGGCCGTCGATGCACGGAAGGCCTCGGTGGCCACGGCATTGGCCAAGGCGCCTCCCGGCTGGCGCAGGTAATGTTCCCAGCGGCTGCCCAGGGTGGCGTTGATCAGGTCGACACGCAAGTCGGTGGCCACGTGCGCCACGGTATAGCCGACCTGGCGGTTGGCAAGCAGTATCAACAGACTGGTCAAGGACATGCCGGCCACAATGATGATCAGCAATACCGTGATGGTAGGTTCAAGCCCCACGCTCTGCAGCACGGCAGCGACATGGCTGGCCACCATGCTGGTGTGGCCACTGTCACCCAGCATCACCGACACCAGCGGCAGCATGGTGGTCAGGCTCACACCCTCCACCACGCCTGCCACCACCAGACTGAGCAGCATCAGTATGGTGCGCAGCGGGTAGGACTTGCCAAATGCAAGGATGATTCTCATGGTGCCGGCTCCAGGATGTCGCTGTCCATCAGGGCCGCGAAGGCGGCGACGATGGCATCGATTTCCTCCTCCGAATGGGCTGCACTGACGCTGCAACGCACCAGGGTAATGCCTGAAGGGGCCGCAGGCGGCAGCACCAGGTTGACGTACACGCCTTGCTCGATCAACGCTCGCCAAAACCGCACGCCTTGTTCGCGCGTGCCAATCATGACGGGCACCACCGGGCTGGCGTGGGGGCCTACGCGGTAGCCCAGCGCAGCCAGGCCGTCATACAAACGATGGGCGTTTTGCCACAGCTTGTCGCGCAGCTCAGGGGATCGGGCAATGGTCTGCAACGCCGAACGCACCGACGCGATGGCCGAAGGCGACGGCGAGGCGGTGAAGATGTACGGGCGACTGGCGTAGCGCAGTACATCCATGCCACGGTCATTGCCCACCGCGAAGCCGCCGATGGACGCCAGGCTCTTGCTGAAGGTGCCCAGGATGATATCCACGTCCTGCTCCACGCCCAAGGCCTGCGCCAGCCCGCGGCCGGTCTCGCCCAGCACGCCGAAGGAGTGCGCCTCGTCGAGCAGCAGGTACCCGCCCAGGCGCCGCTTGATCGCAACGATGTCCTGCAGCGGCGCTACATCCCCGAGCATGCTGTAGATGCCTTCGACGATGATCAAGGCATCCTTGGCGCATTCGCCCAGGCGCTGCAAGCGCCGTTCCAGGTCGGCCGCATCGTTGTGGCGAAAGCGAATGATCTGCGCGCCGCCCAGCGCGCAGGCATCGTAGATACTGGCGTGGCAGTCGGCATCGAGCAGCACCACCGCCTTGGGAGTCGCCAAGGCACTGATGACGCCCAGGTTGGCGACATAGCCCGTGGAAAAGACGATGGCCGAAGGCCGGTCGAAGAACGCTGCCAATTCCTGTTCCAGCGCCAGGTGTGTACCGTAGCTGCCGTTGGCCATGCGCGACCCCGTGGTACCGGTGCCCTGCTCCACCAGCGCCGCCTGCGCCGCAGCAATCGCCTGGTCATCAAACGTCAGCCCCAGGTAATTGTTGGTCCCGGCCAGGATCACGCGATGGTTGCCGATTCGCCCCTGGGTGGCGGAGTGGATGCCGTCGATACAGGTACCGAAGGGGTTGAGGCCGCCGTCCTGGAATGCCAGGCGCTCCTCGGCCAGCCGGGAGAAGCCGTCATACAAGCCCATCATGCTTCTCCAGGTAGGTCATCAGTGCATCAGTCAGGTCGGCAGGCGTGCTGACATCGATCAGGATATTGATCGGAATCGACAGGTCGAATTGATCTTCCAGCATCATCAGCAGGTCCATGATCTTGATGGACTCCAGGCCCAGGTCTTCGATCAGGTTGCTGTGCGGGCCTACCGGCCGTTGCGTGTCGGCGGCCAGGCCGCGCAGGCATTCCAGGATGTAGTCGGTGACGACTTCGCGCTTCAACATAAATTGAGTCTGATTTCTGTATGAAAGTGTGATCAGAACAACCGCTCACGCAGCGCCCACTCAAGCTCGATGGCTGGGTACCAGCCCAGATGTCGCGAGATGGTGCGATTGCTGGATGACCAGTCGGGATGGATAAGCTCGTTGACTTTGCTGGGGGTCAGCATGGGCTCGCCCCCAGCCAAACGATGCCAGGCCAGGTTCAACTGCGACAGCCACCTGAGTAACCCCGTGGGGATATTCACAAGGCGTACCGGCCCGCCGCGGATCTGCGCCCCCATGGCAGCCAACTGCTTCCAGCTATAGCCATCCCTGGCACCATCATTGATTTCGTAACGCGCCCCATGGACGACGTCTGCGTCCAGCCAGCGCAAGGTCGCGGCGGCAAGGTCGTCCACATGGAGGAACGACAGCTGTGCGTCCGCGCGACCAAGCCGCGGCAGCCACCCTCGAAGGAGCGTGGACAGCAGCGGCTGCAGCTCACGGTCGCCCGGACCGTAGACAGCCGTAGGCCGGAAGATGCTGACAGGCATGCCGCCGGCGACCTCAATCGCCGCCAGCTCGGCATCGAACTTGGACTCCGCATACCACGACAGCCGTGGATACCGGGCCGCCAACGAGGAAAACAGCAGGAACCGTCCACATCCTGCCAGTTTGGCCGCACGCACCAGGCGCACGGTACCCTCGACGTTGCAGTGCTGGAACACCGCGCGACTGCGGCCGCGTACCTGGCCGGCACAATGGATAACGGCGCTGGCGCCATGGACCAACTGGGCCAGCGCCGCCTTGTCCTCCAGCGCCCCTTGCACCCACGTCACCCCTGCCAGCCGCGCCGCCGGCCGACGCGTGAGCGCGCGCACGGCGATCCCCCGCTCGAGCAACGCCTGCAGAATACGCCGACCGATAAAGCCGGTTGCGCCGGTAATGGCCACCGTCCGGGTCATCAGGCAATGGCCACGTTCGGCAACGTCAAGGCGTCGAGCATGCTCAAGTAGCGCCGCTTGGCCTCCGCCCGTGCCGGCTTGCCGGAGGAGGTACGCGGGATGCTCTGCGGTGGCACCAACTGGATATCCACGCTCACCCCGAATTCGCTCTGGATGCGCCCCGACAGTGAGCGCACCATGTGTTCGCGTGAAGCAGGCGACGTCACGCGACACTGGATTTGCATGACCACCACGGGTTCATCATCGCGCGCGGTGACGAAGGCAATGGCATCGCCAGGGCGAACATCAGGCTCGCCCTCAGCCACGTGCTCAATGTCCTGAGGCCAGATATTGCGGCCGCGGATAATGATCAGGTCCTTCTTGCGGCCGGTGACATGCAGGTCGCCTTCGAGCAAATAGCCCAGGTCCCCGGTGTCCAGCCATTGGCCGGCGTGCAGGTTCGACTCAGGGTCCCGGAAGTAGCCACTCATCAAGCTAGGCCCGGCAATGAAGATCTGCCCTACCTCCCGCTCCGCCAACGCCTTGCCCTGGGCATTGCGAATTTCGATGCGGTGGCCGGGGAGTGCCGGACCACAATTGACGAAGGTGCTCACGGCCCGCGTCTGGGCTGTGGCAGGTACCGCGTAGCCCCGGCGTTCGAGCACATCGCGGTCAATCACGTCGGCACGCAGGCCACGGCTCGCGTCGGCGAAGCTGACCGCCAAGGTGCTCTCCGCCAGGCCAAAGCACGGCATGAAGGTACCCGCGCCAAAGCCGACTGCGGCGAAGCGCTCGGCAAATTGCGTCAACCCTTCAAAGGGCACCGGTTCGGCGCCCACGCCGGCGACACGCCAGCTGGTCAGATCCAGCTCGGCAAGGTCCTTGTCGCTGCACCGTCGCAGGCACAGGTTATAGCCAAATGGCGGCGCCACCGACACCGTGCCGCGATTACGACTGATCAGTTTCAACCATTGCAAAGGCCGCATGGCGAAGTCCTGGGTACGCAGGTAATCGACGGACAGCTGGGTGGCCACCGGCGTCAGCACGAAGCCTACCAGGCCCATGTCGTGATAGAACGGCAACCAGGACACGCAACGGTCGCCCTCGCGCAGCCGGATACCGTCGCGGCTGATGACCTGCAGATTGGCCATGACGGCGCGCTGGGTAATCACCACCCCACGCGGAAAACGTGTACTGCCCGAGGTGTATTGAAGGTAGGCGACATCATCGGGGCGTGGCGCCTGCAGCTGCACTTCAGCCTCAGGCAGGGCGTCAATATCGGCGCCGCTGAGCAGCGACATCGACGGCAACCCGACCGCGGCCTCTCGCACCAGGGGCAGCCATTCCTCGCCACCGCACACGGCCGCCGGGCTGCAACTGCTCAACAGGCCGCGCAGTTTCTCGACATAAGAGGCGTGCTGGCCCACGCCCATGGGAATGGGCAACGGCACCGGGATCAAGCCGGCGTATTGGCAGGCGAAGAAGACCTCGACAAAGGTGGCGCTGGTGTCGGCAATCAACGCCACACGGTCACCCCGCACCAGGCCCAGGCCGCGCAGACGGCGCGCACCCATCAGGGCGCGACGCTTCAACATGCGGTATTCGAATGAGCTGACCAATTGACTGCGTCGGTCATAGAAGTTCATGCCGGCATTACCGGTCGCCGCATAATCCAGTGCTTCCACCAGACTTGCGAAGTTGGCATGACGCATGGGAATTGAATGAATCGAGCTTGTTTCTGACATATACAGCACAGCCATTAGATGTGAACCTTCTGCCTGATCGCGTGACGGCGAATTCACCAACACTATTTCATGTGGCCGATGCACTTTCCAGGCGACAATAGACAGGAAACAGCGCAACGCGCCGCACCAGCCAGCGTTGTTGCCTGCGCAGTTTTCAAGTTCGGGTTGAATCGAATTCGGCACGAAGATTAACAGCAGTGCTTTCCTGAACAACTATTCATTTATCAGATACCCGTCATCTGAAACATCGATGGTGATTTGATGTACAAACTTCGTAAATAACGGTTTCATTTACGCCGCATTGACGGCGGGCGGCGCCCGTGTAGCGCTGATGCCCACTCGAAGTTTGTTGAATTAGGTCAGTCATGATTTCCATAGAACAGGTCAGCGACAAGGCTGGATTGAAAGCCTTCATCTCCCTGCCCTCCCGTTTGTATGCAGACGATCCCCATTGGGTTGCACCACTGCACGTGGAACGGGTCGAGCACCTCTCCGACAAGAATCCAGCCTCGGAACATGTTCGCTGGCAGGCCTGGATCGCACGGCGCGGCGATACCGTGGTGGGCCGAATCACGGCTCAGGTAGATTCGCTGCATCGTGAACTGCACGGTGGCGACACGGGCCATTTCGGCATGCTTGAGGCCATCGACGACGAAGCGGTGTTCGGCATGCTGACCCACGCTGCCGAAACCTGGCTGCGCCAGCAGGGTGCCCGGCGCATCACGGGGCCGTTCGGTTTGAACATCAATCAGGAAAGCGGCCTGTTGGTCGACGGTTTTGACACCCCGCCCTCAGCGCTGATGGACCATGGCAAACCTTATTATGCCGCCCGTCTCGAACAGCAAGGCTATGCCAAGGGCATGGACCTGCTGGCTTACTGGATGCAGCGTACCGACCTGTCCTTCCCCCCTGCCCTGACTTCGCTGATGGACCGCATGCGCGGTCGCGTCACCCTGCGACAGCTGGACCGCAAGCACTTCGCCCAGGAGATGCAGGTGCTTCGCGAGGTATTCAATGATGCCTGGCAGAACAATTGGGGGTTTGTGCCCTTCACTGAACGTGAATTCGATGAAATGGGGGCGCAACTGAAGTTCCTGGTGCCGGACGACATGATTCACATTGCCGAGGTCGACGGCGAACCATGTGCCTTTATCGTCGCGCTTCCCAATATCAATGAGGCCATCGCCGGCCTCAATGGCAACCTGCTGCCGCTGGGTTGGGCCAAGCTGTTGTGGCGCCTCAAGGTCAGCGGCGTGCGTACCGCAAGGGTGCCGCTGATGGGCGTGCGCCAGCAATATCAGTTCAGCCGCCTGGGACCGATCGTTGCCCTGCTGCTGATCGAAGCGCTGAAAATCCCCTTCGAGAAGCATGATATCGAAGCGTTGGAAATGTCCTGGATTCTGGAGTCCAACACCGGTATGCAGGCCATCCTGGAGCGCATTGGTGCCGATCCTTACAAACGGTATCGCCTGTATGAAAAAACCATCTGAGCCAACGCGCTTCGACGCACTGGTGCTGGGCGCCGATCGCCACGGCGACGATCCGATCGCGGCCCTGGGGGCTGCAGGGTGCAAGGCGCTGACCCCGATCGCCGGGCAGCCTATGCTGCACCGGGTGCTGGGCGCGCTGGACGACAGCGCCCTGGTTGGCCAGGTGACACTGATCGGGCCGTCGCTGCGCTTGCTCGAACAGGACGCGCATGTACGCTCTCTGATCCTTAGTGAGCGGGTGAGTTTCCTGGAGCCGCAAGCCACACCGGCGACCAGCGTCGGCCATGGACTGGCCAAACGCAGACACCGTCCATTGCTGGTGACAACGGCCGACCACGCCCTGTTGCGCGGCGATATCATTGATTACTTCCTGAAACAGGCCGCCACACTGGACTGTGACGTGGCAGTGGCCGTCACGCCCTTGCCGATCGTGTTGCAACGCTTCCCAGGCACTACCAGGACGGCGATTCGATTGAAAGGCGGCCCCTATTGCGGGAGCAACCTGTTCGCCTTCCTGACCCCCCGGGGCGCCAAGGTGGCGGAGTACTGGAAAGGCATGGAGCAAGCACGCAAACGGCCTCGCCAAGTAATTGCGCGCGCGCTGGGACCGTTGGCGACGGTCCGCTACCTGTTGGGTGAATTGACGCTGGAACACGCATTGGCACAGCTTTCCCGCGCATTGGGCGCAAGGGTCGGCGCCGTGACAATGCCCTTTGCCGAGGCAGCCGTAGACGTGGACTCCGCCGGCGACTTTGCCCTGGTCGAACGGACCTTGTGCGAATTGGCCGAGCGCCCCACAGCGCCTGCAGCCTGAACGACTGTTCCCCCCTATCCTCCCTATTACCCTGCACGGCTGATGCCGCGCTGAAGGCTTGCGGTACATGCTGATACTTGAGCGCTACATCATGGCGGAGGTCCGGCGGCCGGTGACGATGATGGTTGGTTTCCTGACCTTTGTCTTCGCCAGCTACTCCGCCGAGCGTTACCTTACCGAAGCTGCCAATGGCACCCTGGCCATGGGCGTGGTCTTCGACATTGTGTTCTACAAGGTCCTGATCGCCCTGGAGATGCTGCTGCCGGTCGGGCTGTATGCGTCCGTCGCCATCGCCCTGGGCAGGCTTTACAACGATTCGGAAATTACTGCCATCCTGGCATCGGGTGCGAGCCCATTGCGCATCTACCGCGCCATCCTGATCATCGCCCTGCCCTTGGCGCTGGCGGTGGGTGCGCTGTCCTTCTACGGTCGGCCGTGGGCCTACATGCAGACTTACCAGCTGGAACAGCAATCGCGTTCGGACCTGGACGTGAGCCACCTGCAAGCCCAGCGCTTCAACCTCAACGATGACAATGGCCGGATGATTTTGGCCCAGCACATCGACCCGGACTCCAACCAGTTGACCGACGCGCTGATCTACGACCCCAGCGAGGGCAAGAGTCGGGTCCTGCGCGCCCAGGTCGCGACCATCACCGACCCCGACCCCACCGCCCCCGTGCTGACCTTGCGGCAAGGCACCAGTTACACCCTGGAGCATCGCGGCACCAAGGACAGCACCTTGAACTACCAACAGTTGCTGCTGCACCTCAAGCCCGTGGAGCCGACTGAAGAATCTAAACGCAAATCTACCCCTAGCGCCGTGCTCGCAGTGTCGGCGCTGCCCCAGGACAAGGCCGAACTGCAATGGCGTGAAAGCCGCGGGCTGAACGCGATTCTCATGGCCTTGCTGGCCGTGCCGCTGAGCCGAACGGCTCCGCGCAAGGGGCGCTTCTCTACCCTGCTGCCCATTGCGATCCTGTTCACGGTGATCTTCTATGGGGGTAACCTGTGCCGCACACTGGTGGCCAATACGGCCCTCCCCCTGGTACCTGGGCTGTGGCTGGTGCCCCTGCTGATGCTGATCGGGCTAGTCGCCCTGATTGCCCGTGACCTGCGCCTGATGACAAGGTTCTCGCGATGAGTACCTGGACCCGCTACCTGGTCAGAAACGTATTCGTCGGTTTTGCGGCAGCCGCAGCGCTGCTCATTCCTCTATTCACCACCTTCGACCTGATCAATGAACTGGATGACGTGAGCCCTGGGGGCTACCGCTGGACACAGGCGGTGGCGGTGGTAATGATGACCCTGCCCCGTCGCCTGATTGACCTGGGCCCGTTCATAGCCCTGCTGGGCGGAATCGTAGGCCTTGGCCAACTGGCTGTCAGCCAGGAACTCACGGCGCTGCGCGCAGCCGGTGTGTCGATTGTCCGCATTGCCCTGGCAGCGGTGATCGCAGGCCTGTTGCTGACTGCAAGCCTTGCGGCGCTGGATGAATGGGTTGCCTCACCCCTGCAACAGCGTGGCCTGCAAATGCGTAGCGCCGCCATCACCAACTCCGATGAAGCCATCAACGCCAAAGGGACTCTCTGGGCCCGGCGCGGCAACGAAGTTGCCCGGATCGACAGCCTGGCGACCCACAACCGCCCCATGGGCATCGAGATCTTTCGCTACAACCCGGACAACACCTTGTCCAGCTATATCCACGCCGACAGTGCAACGGTGCTGGAAGCCGGAACCTGGACGCTCAACCACGTCAACTTCAAGCAATGGCACAACGGCGAGGAAACGGTCCGGACGCAGGATCGCCTGCAATGGACATCGATCTTCTCCAGCGTCCACCTGAAGGAGCTGACGCTGCCCAGCGACAGCTTCTCGATCAAGCAATTAAGCCGCTACATCCACTTTCTCAAGACCACCGACCAACCGGCTGATCAATACAGCATCGCGCTGTGGCAGAAAATCGGCCGGCCCGTCCTGACGCTCGCAATGATCCTGCTGGCAATACCCTTTACTTTCGTACAACAACGCTCCCCCGGGTTGGGTAGCCGCCTGGCAGTAGGCGCCATTGTCGGCCTGCTGACCTACGTGGGCGACCAGATCATCGTCAACCTGGGCTTGCTATTCGCCTTGAACCCGCTGTTGACCACCCTGCTGCCGCCTCTGCTGATTCTGGGTGCGGCAGTGGCGCTGGTCTATCGTTTCGACCGACAGGCCTAGTCATTGTGATGAATCCCAACTTGACCTCGATGAATCAGCCGCAGCGCATCGGCGTGTTACTCAACCCTCTGAGCGGACGTGTGCGTCGCCAGTTCGTGCCCTTATGCCGACTGATCTACCGGCTGCCCCGTAGCCGCGTCGCCCATGTGCGCAATCACATCGAAATCCATGCGGCCATCGCCACGTGGGCATTGATGGAGAACGACTTGCTGGTGGTAGTGGGTGGCGACGGCACCTTGCAGGCGACGCTGACCAGCCTGTTGACCACGCCAGGCAGACCAATCCCCAGGGTGCTGATCGTTCCCGCTGGCACCACCAACATGAGTGCAGCAGCCCTGGGGCTGCGTGGCAGCCCGATCAAAATAATCAAGGCGTTGGCACGCTGGCTGGTCGGTGACCGCCACGCCGTCGGCGAGCGCCCCACTGCCGCCCTGCAAGTCGCGGACTCCCGCAGCCAGCAGGCACAATGCGGCCTGTTCTTCGGCGCAGGGGCCATCGTCACCGGGGTTCGCTACTTTCATCAGCAGGTCCGTCCCACCGGCCTCAAGGGGCTGGCGGGGCCGCTGACCGCCTTTGTTCGCATGCTACTGGCGTTGTTTTCACAACGCGCCAGTCATCTGCTGCCCACAGTCAACGCCGATATCAACGTGAACGGAGCGGCACACGCGGCACCCTGGCTCCTGGTATTGGCTACCACCCTGGACAAGTTGCTGCTGGGCAGCACGCCCTTCTGGGGGACCGAACAGCACCCCATGCGCCTGACCGCTATTGCCCAGCCACCAGCACGCCTGTGCCGCGCGTTGCCCGCCGTATTGCGCGGTCGCCCCAGCGATACCATGCGCCAGGACCCTGGTTACTTGAGTCATAACGCCGACAATGCGCACATTGAGCACCTGCGTGAGTACTTGCTGGACGGCGAGATATTTCCGGTGTCAGGAACGCTCAAGATCAAGACCAGTTGCCCAGTGCGCTTCATCACCTTGTGAAGGATGCTCATGAACGAGATTGAACGCGACTCCACGATGCTGCCCTTGTTCGAGCAGGTGACGCGCGAACTTGCACGCCCCGTGACTCAGGACCTGCATGCACTGACTCAAGCGCTGACGCTGCAATTGGGGGACGCCATTTCGGCCATCCTGTTCTACGGTTCATGCCTGCGGACACTCAACACCGGTGAAGGGCTGGTTGACTTGTACATTCTGGTCGACCGCTACCGGGACATCCACACCTCCAGGTTAAGCCAGTGGGCCAATGCCCTGCTGCCGCCCACCGTGTTCTTGTTCAAGACCCACAATGCCGCTGGCCAAATCCTGCGCGCCAAATGCGCCATCCTGTCGGTGCACGACTTCGAGAAAGGTACCCACCGCTGGTTTCAAAGCTACCTGTGGGCGCGTTTTGCCCAGCCTAGCCGCCTGGTGTTCAGCCGTTCCGCGCCCATCCAGCGGCGAGTCGAGCGTGCCGTCTGCCGCGCTGCCATACGCATGATCAACGAAGCACTTCCCCTGCAAGCCCCGCTGTTCAACAGCGACTCTTTTTGGACCCGCGCACTGAGCCTGACCTACGGCACGGAACTGCGCCCGGAAAACAGCGACCGACCGGCGCTGATCACCCACCAGAATCACAGCTATCTGGCGGCGCTGCTGGCGGCGACAGCCAAGATCAAAGGCGCCGGGTTCAGGGCGTCCATGAGCGACGAGCTGTACATCAATCAAAGCGACGCTCAACAACAGCACCATGCGGCGCGTCGATGGCGGGCACGACGACTGCAGGGCCAAACGCTGAACCTGGTGCGTCTGGTCAAGTCGCTGTTCACAGTCAAAGGTGGGGTGGACTACGCCATCTGGAAACTTGAGCGGCATTGGGGCCAGCCCATCGAACAACGTGAGCGCCTGCGCCGCTATCCGCTGCTGTTCTGCTGGCCGCTGCTGTGGAAGCTGTTGAAACAACGACCCCGTACATAAACCACACAGGACTGTTGCATGACCGCCAGGAAGACGACTTTGGCCCCGAAGAAAAAACGCAAACATCGCCCCAGCGTGGCCCTCGGCCTGTGGATCATCAAACGCCTCGAAAACCTTATCCGGCGTAGCTCCACGGTGGGTAACACGCCATTTTTCGACCCTGCGATCTTCGCCTGGGCCCGCGAACTGGAGGCCCAATCCGGGGCAATTCGCGCCGAACTCGATGCCGTGCTGAAGAACAGCCAGGCCATTCCCAGTTTTCAGCAGATATCCAGGGACCAGGCACGCCTGACTCAGGATGATCGTTGGAAGACCTATTTTTTGTATGGTTACGGCTACAAGATCGACGGCAACTGCGCCCAATGCCCGCAAACCACTCGCGCCATCGAAGCCATTCCCGGGATGTATACGGCCTTTTTCTCTATCCTGAGCCCAGGCAAGCATATCCCGCCTCACCGAGGCCCCTACAACGGATTGCTAAGGGTGCACTTGGGACTGATCATCCCCGAGCAAGCTTCGCAATGTCGCATCGAGGTCGGCGAAGAACTTCGCCATTGGCAGCAGGACCGTTGCCTGGTGTTCGATGACACCTACAAGCACCAGGTCTGGAACGACACCCAGGAGCAGCGCGTGGTTCTGTTCCTGGATGTGCAGCGCCCCATGACACTGCCGGGCCGCTTGCTCAATCGGGTGGTGCTCAAGTTGATCCAGTGGTCACCGTTCATCCAGGATGCCCGCAAAAATCAACAGGCCTGGGATCGCGGCATCCTCAATCAATGAACTGCAGCCTGGCTCCCCCTGTGGCACGGGGGAGGCAGGCTGCAGTTCACGACTTGCAGTCGGGCTTGACGGTATCGGCCCGCGACGCGTCTACCAGGCCCAGGTGCGCCAGCACGTCACGCCCCAGCTTGACCGGCGATTCACCTTTGCCATGAGTTTTGAGCGTAAGGTCTTCGGCGTATACCTTGTCCCCCAGGCACAGGGACAGGCGGACCAGTTGGTGCTGACCGCTACCGAAAGCGCCCTTGGACTTTTCGGTGCGCAGCACCTTTCTCTCCAAGGTCAGGTCTGTGGTCCCTGCCAACGCACCGGCAACCGGAATACTGAAACGAACCCAGTTCTCCCCTTCTTTCTGAAACGTGGTGAGGTCGTGAACGTCAAGCGTAGACTTGGCGGAAGTAGGGTCGAGTTCGACTTCTACATTCGCCTGTTCCGGCTCTATCACCGCCTTCTCCTGCCAGCCAAAGACGGCGGCGTGCGAAAATTGAGTAAGAGACAGCCCTAGCAGTAGGCTACTGACAGCGGTTTTATTGAAACGCATTATTCCACCTAGAACAAAAGACAGTTGTAAAACAGGTAACAGCGACAGCAAGAACAATGACCAATTGGTGCATTCACCCTAACACAAGCGGAAACTTGCGTAGCGCACTTTATCCACGCTGATTGTTACGTTATCCGGAATGGAGCATTCCCGAGTGATCGCTGGATTGTCACTCACACCTTGGATAGAGTGCATGCAGTGAGTTTGCCAACTGCTCACTTTCTCCTTGGGCCATTATTTCTGCCCCCCCAGAAATAATGGTCTTTTTGACTGTCCCGCTATTGTGCCTCCCCTTGCACTTTATCCAAGCGGGCAGCACGAGATGCCGATGCAGCGATCTTCTTTGACTCCAGTGATCCGGCATAACAGAGCTTTTTCCATGTATCCGAACCCACAATTAGTTGTCGACGAGCGCTTTCTTCAACCCGTCAGCCGTACTTCGATTGGCTCGGCACGCAACCCGGAAACCACCAAGGCGATTCTGGAGGCAGCGGCAGCCATGCTCGTCGAGGGCGGCTACGCATTGTTCACCATCGATGGAGTGGCGGAGCGAGCCAACTCCAGTAGCGCGACGATTTACAGGCACTGGCGCAATAAAGGCGCGTTATTGAAAGACGTGTATAAATACGCCTGTCTGGCGTTCACGGACGCTCCGGACAGCGGTGATCTACAACGGGACCTGACCGACTATCTTCGTGCGTTATGGGACTGGTGGAGTCGTTCCAGGACGGGTGAGATCCTTCGCAGCTACTTGCTTGAAGCCCAGCTTGACCGCCAGGGAATCACGGAATTTCGCGACGATTTTCTGCCCTGCCAGGAATCGGCGCTGAAGACCATTTTTGCGCAGGCGGTGCTCCGAGCGGAAATCATGCCGGCGGCAACCGTGGATGAGGCCGTATCCGCTCTCATCAGCATGTCCATCCTTCATCTGATGACTGCCAGCCTGCGCAGGTTCGATCATCTCGAGGCAACCGTTGGTTTGGTAGTGAAAGGCGTTAAATCCCATCGCTGAGGCAGCGCATTTCGCCCCTGGATTACGCCTTGCACCGGCGAAAGCTTGTCCATCACATCATCTGCATTGATACCGAACGGAGGTGACGGGGGGACGTGTTCAAGCGCAGCTTCATTGGGCTGACTGAGGCGCAGATCCAGCGCATGAACGGCTTGCTGGAGACGGTATTCGATAATCTGGGGGACCCGTAGCCGCAGCCTGTCGCCTGCAGCTATGGGGAGGCTTAGCTGAAGCCTGCGTAGCGGGCCTTCTTGAAGTTGAGTACCATGATCAGGTTGATCAGCACCGCACCCAGCACCGAGTACAACGCCGAGCCCCATGACACGGTGAAGAACGCCGCCAGCAGGATGCAGCCGTCGATAGCCATCTGCACCTTGCCCGCGCTGATACCATGGCGTTGCTGCCAGTACAGCGCCAAAATGGTCACGCCGCCCAAGCTGGCGCCGTGACGGAAGATCAGGATAAAGCCAACCCCGATCAGGCACCCCCCCAGCACCGTCGCCAGCAGCGGGTCCAGGTGCTGGAATTCAATCAGGCGCGGCAGCCAGTCGCTGAACACCGACAGTGCGCAGATGGCAGCAAAGGTACGCACGATAAAGGCCCTGCCCATGCGTTTGTAGCCCAAGTAGTAGAAAGGCAGGTTGATCACGAAGAAGCACGTGCCTACCGACAGCCCGCTCAGGTAATGCCCCAGCAGCGCCAGCCCGGCGGCGCCCCCCGTGAGAAACTGGCAATGGGCGTACAGGTTCATGCCAAATGCGATCAGCAAGGTACCTACCACGATGGCCTGCACGTCATCCACCAGGCTGTGGCGCTGCGGCACCAACCCTGCACCGCTCTGGGCTACGTCACTCATGACAGCAGCCCTGCCTTGAGGGCAGCCGCCAGTTCGTCAAGCCGCGTTGCCGACAAACCGGACACGTTGATGCGCCCCTGCCCTACCAGGTACACCCCCGACTGCTCACGCAAGCGCGCAACCATCTCGGTGCTGCAAGCCAGGTGCGAAAACATCCCGCGCTGGGCCGCCAGGCCCTGAAACGGCTCGAAGGCGTCCACCGCCTGCAAGGCGGCACACAACCCATGGCGCAAGGCGTTGATGCGCTCACGCATGGCGGTCAACTCCTGCAGCCACAGGCCATGCAGGTGCGCATCGCCCAGGATACGGGTGACAACTCCAGCACCGTGGGCCGGGGGCATGGACCACAGGCATCGCGCACAGTCGATCAGTTGCGATTTCACCGCCGCCCTGTTGCGCGGCGCAGGGCCATACGCCAACAAAACGCCGGTGCGCTCACGGTACAAGCCGAAATTTTTCGAGCATGAGGCAGCCGCCAGCACCTCAGGCAGCGCCTGGCAGAACAGGCGCAGGGCCCACGCGTCCTCGTCCAGGCCATCGCCAAAACCCTGGTACGCCATGTCGAACAGCGGCAACAACCCCTTGTCACGCATCACACCGAGAATTTCCTGCCACTGCTCGCGCGTAGGGTCGATGCCGCTCGGATTATGGCAGCACGCATGTAGCAACACCGCATCGCCACGCTGCAGGTCAGCCATGGCCGTCAACAGCGCCGGCAGGTTGAACTGGCCGGCCTCATCCAGGTAGGCATAGGTGCTCACCGGCACCCCGCCGCGTTCGAAGATTGCGCCGTGGATGGGCCAGGTCGGCACACCGATCAGCACCCGCGACACGTTCGCGCTGCGGTGCAGGAATTCCGCCATCAGGCGCAACGCGCCGGTGCCGCCCGGGGTTTGAATGACGCTGTAGTCGCCTGCCTGCGGCCCCAGCAGCAGGGGGCCCACGGCCGCTTCAAAGCCTTCAAGGCCTGCAGTGCTGGTGTACGCCTTGGTGGCCTCGTTTTCCACCAGCCACTGCTCGGCAAACTTCACGGCAGCCATCACCGGGGTGTGGCCGTTGACGTCCTTGTAGATGCCAACGCCCAAGTCCATTTTGTTGCTGCGCGGGTCAGCGTGGTAATGCGCGCCCAGGCCCAGAATGGGGTCATCGGGCAGTATTTCCAACGAGTCGAACAGGTTCATGGTTCAAGCTTCCATCAGTTGATTGCGCAGGGTGTCGGCATGCTCGCCCAAGTCCCAGAACAGTCCGGCGGCGGCCTTGAGGCCTTGCTCCACGACGCTCTGCAACAGGTGTTCATCCGGAGCGTGCTGCTTGCAGGACGGGTATGAGTGCGGCAGCCACACCGTGGGCAGGCCCAGTACATCGGCGAAACAGTGGTTGGGGATGGTGCCGCCCAAATTGGGCAAGATGCTTACCGGCTCGCCGAGGCTGTGGCTGACCGATTGCTGCACAAAGCCGACCCACGGGTGGTGCGGGTCCAGGCGGGTAGCGGCGTAGCCCCCGTCGACCTGCACCTGCACGTCGGCGAAACCTGCCGCGTCCAGATGCTCGCGCAAACGGGCTTCCAGCACCTGCCAGTCAGTGCCCAGCACAAACCGCAGTTGGCAGATAGCCTCGGCGCGCCCTGGGATCGCACCCACCGGCTTGACCGTACTGCCCCCTGAAAGGCCGACCACCTCAAGGGTGTTGCAGCCGAACAGTTTTTCCCCAGTGGTCAGGCCGGCCTCGCCCCACTGCGAATCCAGCACAGGGTCGAAGCTTTCGCCGCCCACCGGCAGGTGGCGAACCAGCTCGCCGACATGAGCCGGGATGGCCGGCGGGCGCATGAAGTCCAACAGCAACTGGCCATTGGCCGATGTCAGTGTTGCCAGCGCATGACTGAGGATGATCGCCGGGTTACGGATGATGCCGCCCCAGTTACCCGAATGGCGGCTGCCGTTGCCGGTGTCCAGTACCAAGCGGAACTGGCAGACGCCCCGGGAACCCAGGAACAGCGTTGGCAGGTCGTGGCGCACCCGTGGTCCGTCGGACGCCAGGAACAGGTCAGCAGCAAGCTCGGTGGCGTGTTCGCGGCACGCTTGCTCAAGACCCGGCGAGCCGACTTCCTCGCTCATCTCGAAAATCACTTTGAGGTTGTAGCCCAGGCGGCCCTCGCGGGCGTTGAGCACCGCTGCCAGTGCGGCCAGGTTGATGCTGTGCTGCCCCTTGTTGTCAGCGGTGCCGCGACCGTAGATGCGCCCGTCCTTGACACTCGTCTGCCAAGGCTGGGTGCCCTCCTGCCACAGTTCATCCTGGCCGCTGGTGACATCGCCATGGCCGTAAGTCAGCAGCGTGAGGGCTTGAGGATGCTCGTGGCGTTCAGCCAGCAGCAACGGCGGCTTGCCGGCCTGAGGATTTTCCAGCAGCCGGCAGGTGAAACCAAGGGCTTGCAGGGTGGGCTGCATCTCCTCAGTGAGGTAGGCGCGCAACGAGGCGGCGCAGTCCGGGTTCTGGCTTTCGGTGCGCTGGCTGACACGGCGGTCCAGCACAGTGAGGAAATCGCCGCTGTTGTAATGCTCGCTGGCCAGCGCCAGGGCACGCTCACGGCCGGGGGCAATCGATACCGTCATGAAATCAACCTTCCATCGTGGAATGGGTGGCTGGTGCGTACTCGCCCAAGCCGTGAAAAAAGGTTAACCTTGGCACCTGGCTTGCCACAATTATAATGTTGACAAGTTGTGCTTGCCAAAAAAGCAAACCATAAATGCCCTCTCCTGAGGCAATGGAGCATCGATGCACGAGCTACCCCTGCGCTACTTCCATGCCGTGGCCTTGACCGGCTCGCTGTCTGCCGCCGCTGAAGCGCTGCACGTCGCGGTGTCGGCGGTCAGCCGGCAAATCAGCAATCTGGAAGACCAGTTGGGCCTGCAGCTGTTCGAGCGCAAGCCGCGCGGCATGCAGTTGACCGAGCCGGGGGAGCTGCTGCTGGCCTACGCCACGCGCAACATGCTGGAAGTGAAAAACGTGATTGCCGAGATGCGCGGCATCAATACGGTGCAGCAGCAGATGATCGCCATGGCCTGCCCCGAAGGCATGGCTTGGGAGTTTCTGCCCAGGGTGACGGCCGAATTCCGCGCCTTCCACCCCGGCGCGCGTTTCAACCTGCAGGTGGTGGATGCCGCCCGCGCCTCGGAGCTGGTCAAGGATGGCGCGGTGGACATCGCGCTCACCTTCAGCCTGACGCCCACCCAAGGCGTGGAGATTGCACTGAGCAGCGAAGCGCCGATCAGCGCTTTGATGCCGGCTGACCATCCGCTGGCCAATCACCGGCAACTTCAGATAGAAGATGTGTGCAACTATCCACTGGCCCTGCCCTACAGTGGATCGACGATGCGCTACCTGTTCGATATTGCCTGCAACCTGAAGGGAATCAACATCGTCCCTGCCTACACCAGCCAGTCGCTGGGCGCGATCTACAGCGTGGTGCGCCACTCTCGGGACGTGATCGCGCTGTGCGGTACGGTAACCGTCAGCGGCGCCACGGCGCGGGACAACCTGGTACTCGTGCCCATGGCCGAGCCCCAGTTACGCCAGCGCAGCCTGCAGGTGCAAGTGCTGGCCGGGCGTAAACTGCCGGTGCTGGTGCGCTACTTCCTCACCTACCTTGAGGAACAGCTGGTAGCCGCCGAGCGAGATGCCCTCACCAGACGTTGAGGGTGTAGGTGAGGATCAGGCGGTTTTCCTCATATTGCGAGGTGTCCCGGGTGTTGACGTGAATGTTCATCCAACTGGTACCAAAGCCCTTGAGCGGGCCGCTCTGTATCACGTAACTAAGGATCGAGGTGCGCTCGGTCTCGTGGCTCTGGGCGCCCAGATTGATGTCATTGCCCTCCATCCAGCGCGCCATCCATTTGAGCCCCGGCACCCCTGCGGCCGCGAAGTCATAGTCGTAGCGCGCCTGCCAGGAACGCTCGCCCGGCTTCACGAAGCCCAGTGCCGACCAGTTGATCAGGTAGGCTGCCGGGGCGTAGGAGTTGAACGTGGGAAAGGTGTCCAGGCCCAGCATGCGTTGGTAACCCAAGCCAAAGGTGTGGCCGCCCTTGTTGAGGCTGAACATGGCGCCGTAGGTACGGTTGTCCACCCGACCGGACAGTGCCTGGCCCTCTTCCTTGTTGTTGAAGTAGCGCAAGTCGGTCTTGAGCGAGTAGCCCGCGCCGATCGGCGTCTTGTACACCAGCCCCAGGTAATGCTGACGGTAGATGTCTTCCAGCTTGCCGTAGAAATAGGTACCGGTGAGCTTGGGGGTGAAGTTGTAGCTGGCCCCGGCGAAGTCCAGGCCGTCGCTGGCCAGCTTCGGCGAGTCACCCCACAGGTAAATTTTTTCGGAGTTGGATGATTCACGCCCGGTGATCTCCCAGAAGCGCCCAGCGGTCAGCGTCAGGTCCTTGATTTCTCTGGACTCAAGCAAAGCGCCGGTGTAGCTGGTGACCAACTGGCGGGTGGGGTCGTATTGCGCGACGGGCAGGTTGGGACGCTGATCGCCAATCTTGAGCTCGGTCTTGGAAACACGCATCTTTGCCGTGGCCGCCGCATGGCCGTAATCACGTACCGGACTGCCATCGGTCTGCACCGGCAAGGCCCCATCCGGTGCCCGCGCCTTGCTGCCGTCCAGCCGATAGGCGAACTGGCCATCCAGGTCCAGGCCAAACTGCACCGGCCCTTCGGTGTAACCGGAGATAAACTGCAGGTCGAAACCCTGAGACCAACTGCCGGTGCGCGACTTGGCGGCATTTTCCTGCTTGTAATCGCGGTCTACGTAGAAGTTGCGCATGCCCAGCGACAGGTGGCTGTCGTCAAAGAAATCCGCCTGTGCCGCCCCACTGGCACACGCGCTAAAAGCAGCCACAAAAGGCCCAACCGCACGTTTCAACTGCACATTCAACATAGCCTGCTCCAGAACGATTTGATCATGGGCTCTGCGGCCCCGCTAGCTGGCAGTCGATCAAGACGGCGACCGGGGTCGCCGTGGCAGCGGCGCGCTGGTGCGCCGCACGAACATGTAGGGCATGTTTCTAGGTAGGAGGTGACTCAGGACAATTTGAGGGTGCGGCGGATCGCGATCAGCGTAACCAGGCTGAGCATCCCCGTCAGCAGCAGGTAATAGCTGGGCGCCAGGTTGTCGTGGGTTGCGCCGATCAGCCAAGCCACGATAAAGGGCGTGAAGCTGCCGAACAGCGTGGTGCCGATGTTGTAGCTCAGTGCCATGCCCGTGGCGCGCACCTGGGTGGGGAAGATTTCCGACATCAGGGCCGGCAGGCCGCCGAAGTACATGGCCTTGAGCAAGCTCATCCAGAACAGCACCGCCAGCAGCGAACCCAAGGTGGGGTTGGCGACCAGCCAATTGAACGCCGGCCAGATGGTAGCGACAAAGATCAGCGAGGCGCCCACCATGATGCGGGTGCGGCCGAACACGTCGGACAGGTGGCCGATCAACGGTGTCATCAACGTCAGCACCAGGCCACTGAGCAGGGTACCGGTGTAACCCAGCGAGGCGCTGAGGCCTAGTTGTTTCACCGCGTAAGTGGGCATGTAGATGATCAGGTAACTGACCGACGTGGACAGCACCAGCGCACCCACTGCCAGCAGCATGCGCACTTTGTGGGCCTTGAACAGCTCACCCACCGGCGACTCGGCGGGTTGGGCGGTCTTGAACTCGCTGGCCTCCTCAATGTGGCGGCGGATGTATAGACCGATTGGCCCAATCAATAGCCCGAACAGGAACGGAATGCGCCAGCCCCACGATTCCAACTGGTCGGTGGTGAGGGTGCTGGTCAGCAATAGACCGAACCCCGAACCCAGCAACCCGCTGACACCTTGGCTGGCAAACATGAAGCTGGAGATCAGCCCCTTGCGCTCGGGAGCATGTTCAGTCAGCAGCGCGGTGGCGCTGCCAAACTCACCGCCGGCAGAAAAACCCTGAATCAAACGGGCCAGGAAGATGCCAAGCGGCGCCAGCAAGCCGATGGTGGCGTAGGTCGGCATCACGGCGATCAGGAAAGTACCCAGCATCATTAGCCAAATGGATACCAGCATGGCGGCCTTGCGCCCCACCCGGTCGGCCACCGATCCCAGCACCATGGCGCCCAGCGGGCGGATCAGGTAAGACACCGCAAAGGTGCCCAGGGTCAACAGCAGCGATACCGTCTCATCCGTGTTGGGGAAGAACAGCTTGGAGATGGTCATGGCGAAAAAGCCGTAGACGATCAGGTCAAACCATTCCAGCGCGTTGCCGATCGAGGAGGCAATAACCAGCTTGTAGAGTTTGCCGTTGGACAGGGGGCGCACCGTAGTCGGTTCCGCCGTTGCAGGCACTGTGGTCATTCAAGGATCTCCAGCGTGACAAGGGGTGGTCTACTGGCAAGCCCTGAGGCAGGTTGTCGACCTTTGAACCGATGTTAGGAGCGTCCCAGCTTTCCCACAATTATGCATTTATCAAGATTTCCTTGCCTTCAAAGCAACCCATGAGCGCATTGTTTTGGCGTTCTGCGCTTATATAGTGCCTGCCGGCCAGTGCGGCGACGGCGAAGGCCGCCGGCTTAGGACCGAAACACGAACGACCGCAAGGCCTACAAAAAAACAGCGCACCCTCGCGCTATTTTGGAGCAATGTGTGCCAGAGCCAAACGATCACGGAAGTTGCAGCCGTTTTATTCCGCAGCAGTTGGAATGATCCGTAACGCTCCCAGGCCCATCGCACACGCGTGAGTTATCTGAATCAACCATGCCGTGGCAGAGTGCCACAACTGGGCCATCGATGCATTCACCAGCGAAACGGTACCCTGGCAAAATCCGTTTCCCATTCCCGACGTGCAGGGAGTGCAGTCAAAGGCGGCAGGCAAGCAACGCCCCTCCACCGTTAAGGGGGGGCACCGACGATCTGCTCGTGCCGGTGGCGCTTTCCCCTAGAACCAACAGCGCCAACAATGCCTCACTGACCACCTCCGGCCGCTCCAGCATCAATTGATGCCCGCACTGCTCCAGCACCCGAAACTGCGCGTGGGGCAGCGCCTGCGCCAAGGCTTCACCACCAGCCACTGGCGTAAGGCGGTCGCTACGCCCGGCCAACACCTGCACCGGCAACTCCAGGCTCGCCAACTGCACGGCGCTGGGCCACCGGGCTCCGTCGATCAGGCCCTTGAATACATACAACGGGTTGTGGCGGGTGAGCGACTCTTCATAGGCGATCAGCGCCGGGGCGGCACTGGCGTCCCACGCCCGCCGGCGGAAGCCATTGCTCAATACCGGCCGCAACAACTCCAGCCCCCAGGCGGGCAGGCGCAGCAGGCCGCCGGGCTTGAGCGGGCGGTTGAGGGTGGTGCCCAGCAACAGCAACGCCTCCACGTCCACCGGGCTATCGAGCACGGCGCTGAGGGTAAGCCCGGTGCCGAAGGAGTGCGCGGCAATAATATTGCGCCGCCCGGCAAAACGCGCCAGCACCGCGCGCTGGTCGTCCACCAGTTCATCCCAGGCATACGCCTGGCGCTGCCGTGGCTTGGCGCTGCGGCCATGGCCCAGCAGGTCCCAGGCCACCAGGCTGTAGCCGGCCTGGCCAAGGGCACGCCATTGTTCACGCCACTGGTCCTGGTTGCCACCACCGCCATGGGCGAAGAACACCACGGTGTCGGCATGGGCATGGCCGGGCTTGTGGCTGATGCTGATCCACCGCCCCGGGCGAATCTCCACCGGCTGGCCCTGCACCCGTGGCAGCAGCGTGGGGTCGAAAGTGTCAGGCATGACGGCGTTGCTCCAAGTCGTATTCAGGAGGGTTGAGGCCCAGGTGATCGCGCAGCGTGCGCCCGGCATAACCGCAGCGAAACAGCCCGCGCTGCTGCAACAGCGGCACCACCTGCGCGATAAAGCTTTCCAGACCGCCAGGCAGGTACGCCGGCATGATGTTGAAGCCGTCGGCGGCGCCCTCGGTGAACCACTGCTGCATCTGGTTGGCGATATGGGCCGCATCGCCCACCACCAACCGGTGGCCACGCGCCGGGGCCATTTTCAGGTACAGCTGGCGAATGCTGAGGCCCTCGCGGCGGGCGACGTCAAGCAGCAGCTCGCGGCGGCTGACCCCCGACTCAGTGCTGGGCAGCGCCGGCAACGGGCCGTCCAACGGGTACGCCGATAAGTCGTTGCCACCGGCGATGTCGCCCAGCAACGACAGGCCCACCTTGGGCTGCACCAGCGCCTGCAACTGCTGGTGCAGCGCCCATGCCTGGGCGGTGCTGGTGGCGACCAAAGGCATTAGCCCCGGCAAAATCTTCAGTTGCTCGGGCCGCCGCCCGTACGCTGCCATGCGCCCCTTCACGTCGCGGTAGAACGCCTGGGCGCTGGCCAGGTCCGTTTGCGCAGTGAACAGCACCTCGGCATGCTGGGCGGCAAACTCGCGCCCGGCTTCCGACGCCCCCGCCACCACCTGCACCGGTGCGATGCCCTGGGCGTGCCAGCGCTGGCGCACCTGCTGCAGAAAACTGGCGGCATTGCCATAGCGCTCGCCATGGCCGAAGTGGTGAGCGCGGCCGAAATTGTGTGCCTCCAGCGCGTTGCTGGAAGTGACCAGGTTCCAGCCGCTGCGCCCGCTGCCCAACGCCTCCAGGCCGGCGAAGCTGCGGGCCACGGTGGCCACGTCGTTGTAGGAGGTGGTCATGGTGGCAATCAGGCCGATGCGTTCAGTCACCGCCGCCAGGGCGCCGAGCAGCGTCAGAGGCTCGAAATGTTCGGTACGCGCCATGCGGCTCAGGGCACCGAGTTCGCCGGGCAGCATGGCCAGGGTGTCGGAGAGGAAAATGGCATCGAATCCGGCGGACTCGGCCTGGCGCGCCAAGTGGCGGTAGTGGTCGAAATCCAGGCCGCCGTCGGCTTGGGCATCAGGGTGGCGCCAGCCGGCCAGGTGGTGCCCGGTGGCCATCAGGAAGGCATTGAGACTCATCATCGGCTCGGTTCCTTGAGCAGTGCATCAGCGGTGGGCAAAGCGACAATCGGCGGCCCCGGCAGCGCCGCCAGCAAGGCGCGGGTGTAGGCATGCCGTGGCTGGCCGAGCACGCGCAGGCTCTCGCCCTCTTCCACCACGCGGCCATCCTTCATCACCGCGATGCGGTCGCACAGCCGCGCGGCCACGCGCAAATCGTGGGTAATGAAGACGATGCTCAGGCCCAGCTCGCGCTGCAACGACTCCAGCAGTTCAAGGATCTGCACCTGGATCAGCGCATCCAGCGCCGACACGCATTCATCGGCAATCAACACCTGAGGCTGCACCGCCAACGCACGGGCGATACCAATGCGCTGGCGCTGGCCGCCGGAGAATTCCTGCGGGTAGCGCGCCATGGCTGCGGCGCTCAGGCCCACGCGTTCCAGCAGGCGCTCGGCGCGCTGCCGCGCCTGGGCCACAGGCACGCCGTGGGCCAGGGGCCCGGTCATGAGGATCTGGTCGATGCGCTGGCGCGGGTTGAGCGAGGCGAACGGGTCCTGGAAGATCATCTGCACGCCTTGGCGCAGGGGCCGCAGGCGTGCCTGGGACAGGCCCTGCACGGCCTGCCCTTGCCACGCCAGCGTACCGCTGTCGGCGGTCAGCAGGCGCACCAGGGCGCGGCCCAGGGTGGACTTGCCGGAACCCGACTCACCCACCACACCCAGGGTTTCGCCCTGGCGCAGGCTCAGGCTGACATCGGCCAGGGCGTCCACCCGGCGGCTGCGCCACAGCAGGGTGCGGCGCACGAAGGCCTTGTGCAAGCCCTGCGCCGCCAACACCAGCGCGGCATTCGCGGGCAACGCCGGCCGTGCCACACCGGTGGCCGCCACTGCGTCCAGCAGGCGCCGGGTATAGGCCGCCCTGGGCGCCTGCAGCACCTGCGCCGCCGGGCCCTGCTCGATCAGGTGGCCGCGCTCCAACACCAGCACCCGGTCGGCCACCGCCTGCACCACGGCGAAGTCATGGGTGATGAACAGCATGGCCATGCCTGTCTCACGCTGGATGCGCTTGAGCAGGTCGAGAATCTGCGCTTGGGTGGTCACGTCCAGCGCCGAGGTAGGCTCGTCGGCAATCAGCAACCTGGGCGCGAACGCCAGGGCCATGGCGATTACCACGCGCTGGCGCTGGCCGCCCGACAGCTCGAACGGGTAGCGCTGGCACAGCTGCGTGGGTTGCGGCAGGCCCACGTACCCCAACAGTTCCAGCACCCGCGCCTGGCGCTTGGCGCGGTTGCGCTGGCCGTGGGCCTTCAGAGTTTCGTCAATCTGCTTGCCCACCGTCAGCAGCGGGTTCAACGCGCTCATGGGTTCCTGGAACACCATGGCAATGTCACGCCCCCGCCGCTGGCGCATCTGCGCCTCGCTCAGCGCGGCCAGGTCCTGGCCGGCAAAGCGCACCACCCCGCCATGGGCCGCCAGGTGCTGGGGCAACATGCGCAGCACGGCGTTGGCCAGCATCGACTTGCCGCTGCCCGACTCGCCCACCACGCACAACACTTCGCCCGCCTGCAGTTGCAGACTCAAGTCGTACAGCGCATGGCTGCGGTCAGCACCTGAGGGCAAGGCGATGCTCAGCTGTTGAATGTCCAGCAACGCGCTCATGGCTGCCCCCCTTGACGGTTGGCCGGTTCCAGGGCCACGCGCAGGCCTTCGCCAATGCGGTTAACCGCCAGCACCAGCAGCAGGATGGCCACGCCTGGCAGCAGGCTCATCCACCAGGCCTCGCGGAGCATATTGCGCGAGGCGTTGATCATGTAGCCCCAGCTCATGGCGTCCGGGTCACCCAGGCCGAGGAAGGCCAGCGCCGCCTCGGTGAGGATGGCCGAGGCCATGACGAAGGTCAGGGTCACCAGCAGCGGGCCCAGGGCATTGGGCAATATCTGCCGGGCGATGATGGTCAGCGGGCGTTGGCCCAGCACCTGGGCGGCCTGGACGAATTCGCGCTGGCGCAGGGTGAGGAATTCGCTGCGCACCAACCGCGCGATGCCGGGCCAGGCCACCAGCGCGATGGCCAGGATCACCGAGCCCAGCGACGGCTCCAGCGCCGCCACCAGCACAACCGCCAGCACCAGCTGCGGAATGATCTGGAAGAACTCCGCCACGCGCATCAGCAGCGCGTCCGGCCAGCCGCCCAGGTAACCCGCCAGCGCGCCCACCAACAGGCCCACCAACAGCGTGGCGGCACTGGCCAGCAGCGCCACCGACAACGACACCCGCGCGCCGTACAGCAGGCCGGTACCAATGTCGCGGCCGAGCAAGTCGCTGCCCAGCACGTGGTGGCCATCGGTAAACGGCACCAGCAGCGGCGTGGTGGTCATGTCCCACGGAGAACCGGGCACCAGCCAGGGCGCGGCCACGGCCAGCGCGGCGAGCACCAGCACGAATAGCGCGCCTGCCAGAGGCCCCGGTTGGCGGGCAAAGCGTTGCCACACGGTGTGCCTGGTCATGCGCCCTGCCCCCCGTTGCCAATGCGCGGGTCGAGCCAGCGGTAAAGCAGATCGGTGAGCAGATTGAAGCCAACCACCAGGAACGAAATCACCAGGAACACTCCCAACAACAAGGCGTAGTCGCGCTGAGTCAGCGCGTCGTACAACAGCCGGCCGATGCCCGGCCAGGCGTATACCACTTCAATCAACAAGGCGCCGCTGGCCAGCTGGCCCAGTTGCAGGCCGGCCATGGTCACCACCGGCAGCAGGGCATTGCGCAGCACATGAGCCAGCAGAATGCGCGTGCCAGGCAGGCCCTTGGCGCGAGCCGTGCGCACATAGTCCTGCTGCAGCGCATCGAGCATGGCGGCGCGGGTCAGGTGGATATACAGGGCCAGGAACAGGAATGTCAGCGACAGGCACGGCAACAACAGGTGCTGCACGGCATCCACCAGCCGCGCCACACCATGCAGCGGCTCGCCAACGCTTTCCATGCCGAACGCCGGCAGCCAATCCAGCTGCACGGAAAACACCAGCACCAGCAGCATGGCCAGCCAGAACGACGGCACCGCGTACAGCAGCAGCGCGCCTTGCGAAATGACTCCATCCAGCCAGCCGCGACGCTGGTGGCTGCGCGCCGCCAGCACGCCCAGGCCCACGCCCAGCAGCGCCGACAGCACGAACGCCGAGCCCATCAGCAGCAACGTGGCCGGTAGGCGTTCGGCAATCAGCGACCAGACACTGGCTTGGTTGCGATAGGAATAGCCCAGGTCCAGGTGTGCCACCCCATACAGGTAGCGGCCCAGTTGGGCCAGCAGCGGCTGGTCCAGGCCCATGGTATGGCGCAGTTGGGCGATGTAGTTGGCGTCGTCCACCCCGGCCTCACCGGCCATCAGCAGCGCCGGGTCGCCGGGGGCCAGGCGCACCAGCCCGAAGGCCAGCACCACCACGGCGATGATCATCAACCCGGCGCGCAGCAGGCGACCGCCAGCGAACAGCCAGCCGCTCATGGCGCCGGGGCCGTGAGGTAGACGCTGTCATAGTCCTCGTTGAGGCTGGTGGCCGTCTGCAGCAGGTTGCCCACCGTCTGTTTGTAAAGCGTGGGGTAGCGCATCTGGAAAATCGGTGCAATCGGCAGGTCGGTGTTCAGCAGGTTTTCCAGCTGGCTGTACAGGGCCTGGCGCGGCGCGCCCTCCGGGGTGTTGGCGACCTTGTCCCACAAGGCGTCGGCGGCCGGGTTCCGGTAGCCGCTGACGTTGGCGAAAGGCGAGGTCTTGACGATGTAGTCGGAGCGGTACAGGTAGGCGTTGGTCAGGTAGGGGTCGCCGATCTGGAAGATGAAGTTGTAGGTGAGGTCGAAATCCCAATCGCTGACGCGCTGGAACCAGGTGGCCGCGTCGGACGTCACCACCTGCACCCTGAAGCCCAACGGCTGCAAGGCCTGCTTTGTGTATTCGGCCAGGCGTTCCCAGGCACCGCCCTTCTCGCCATTGAGCAGGCGGATGCGCACCTTGCCTACGTCCACGCCCGACTCGGCGATCAGCGCACGGGCCTTGGCTGGGTCATAGGCGTACTGCGGCAACTGTGGGTCGTGGTACGGCGAGTTCGTGGCGAACGGCCCCTGGGCTACTTCACCCCCGCCAAAGAAGATGTTGTTGACGATGAACGGCCGGTTCAGCGCATACAGAATCGCCTGGCGCACCTTGGGGTTGTCCAGCGGTGGCTTGCGCACGTTGACCTGCAGGAAGGCCAGGCCGGTGTACAGCTCGTAGCCCTTGTCGGAGGCAGTCACGCCGGGCAAGGCGCCCAGGCGTTTCATGTCAGCATAGTCGGCATCGCCGCTGCGCAGCACCTGCACATCGCCACGCTCGAAAGCCGACGCGCGGGCGCTGGCATCGGGAATCACGTGGAAGACGATGGCGTCCAGGTACGGCAGGCCCGGCTTCCAATAGTGCGGGTTTTTCACCAGCTTGATGTAGGCGCCGCGCTTCCACTCGGCAAACATGAACGGCCCGGTGCCCACCGGCTTGAGGTTGTAGGGGTTATTGCGAAAATCGGTGCCGGCGTACAGGTGCTCGGGGACGATGGGGCGCAGGCCGCTGCCCAGGGACGACAGCAACGGCGCGAAGGGTTTCTTCAGGTGGAACACCACCTGGTTGGCGTTTGGCGCGTCGATGGAAGCGACGAATTCGCCGAAGACGCTGGCCATGCGCTTGTCCACTTCGGGGTAGAAGGTGTTGAAGCTGAACAGCACGTCCTTGGCGGTGAACGGCTGACCGTCGTGCCATTGCACGCCCTGCTGCAGGTCGAAGGTGTAGGTCAGGCCGTCGGGCGCGATGGTCCAGTGGCGCGCCAGCACCGGCTGCGGTTGCAGGTGGGTATCGAAGGTCAATAACCCCTGCAGGATCTTGCCGCCCACGTACTGGGTGGCCACATGAGTGACCACGCCGTGCATCAGCGATGGTGGCTCGGGTTGGGCGACCAGGTTCAGCACGCCGCCCGCAGTGGGTTCGGCCTGGGCGGCACCGGCTGCCAGCAGGCCGCCCATGAACACGCCCAGCAGCGGCCGGGACAGGCGCCTGGCCAGGCGCGACAAGGGGGTGAAAACGGGATGCGGCATGGGAACTCCTTGGCAAAGACAACGTGCCAGGGGTTTTGCAATGGCTGTGCCAGCGCCTGCCAGGCCATGGAATGGGCGGCGCACCTGGGCTGCAGGGCGCCTGGCTGATGAAAAAACCACAGTGACGGGGGACGATTGTGGAAAAAGCAGCAGCGCGTTCCAGCCTGCCCCTGACGATCTCCCCATGCCACGGGCGCCTCCACCACTGGCACAACCCTTGCCCTGTAGAAGGCTATTTGGACCACGAGCCTTGCCATGCCACAGGATTACCTGGGAAACCCCCTCGACACCGACCACCCCGCCAGCGTTGCCGCCGTCGACGATTTCCTCGCCGGCATGCTCGGCTACCTGCCCAAGGCCGAGGGCATCCTCGCCGCCGCCGAGGCCGACCCCGACAGCCGTCTCGTCAACGCCCTGGCAGGTGTGCTGCTGATGTTCAGCGAGTCGCCCGAAGGGCCGGGGCTGGCCGAGCGTTTCCTGCGCCGCGCCCTGGACGCGCCACGCCGCCACCCCCGCAGCGACACCTACACCAGCCTGCTGGCTGCCTGGGTGGCCGATGACCTGCAGCAGGTGCTGCACCTGAGCGCCGAGCTACTGGCGCGCTACCCGCGCGAGCTATTCGCCGCCAAGCTCAACCAATACCTGGAATTCAACCGCGGCAACTGGCCGGCGCTGCTGCGCGTTGGCCTGCAGGCGCGGCGCGGGGCGCCCGACAGCGCCCACAGCCACGCCATGCTGGCCTTCGCCTACGAGCAATGCCACCTGCTGAACCAGGCTGAAGCCAGTGCCCGCGTAGCCCTGGACCTGCAGGCCGACGAGCCATGGGCACAGCACGCGCTCGCCCATGTGATGCTGACCCGTGGGCGCATCGAGGAAGGCATCGACTTCCTGGAAAGCGTGCAGGCCGGCTGGGCGGCACTGAACTCGTTCATGTACACCCACAACTGGTGGCACCTGGCGCTGTTCTACCTGGGGCGCGGCGATGGGCAGCGGGTGCTGCAGATCTACGACCAGCATGTGTGGGGGCGGCTGCCTGAATACTCACAGGACCAGATTGGCGCGGTGTCGCTGCTGACCCGCATGGAGCTGGCGGGCATCGACATCGGTATCCGCTGGAATGCCCTCAGGCCCTATCTTGCCAAGCGGGTGGAGGACACGGTGCAGCCGTTTCTCAGCGTGCAGTACCTCTACGGCCTGGCCCGCGCCGGTGCCCCGGAGGCCGACCTGTTGCTGGCTAACCTGCGCCGCCATAGCCAGAGCGCGCCGGCCCACAGCAAGCCGGTGTGGGCCGAAGTGACCCTGCCCCTGGCCGAGGGCCTGCTGGCCCATGCCAGCGGCGACGCCCCGCTGGCCTTGCGCAGGCTGGGCGTGGCGCTGCCACGGCTGAACGAGATCGGTGGTAGCCACGCCCAGCGCGACCTGTTCGCGCTGATCGAGCTGGACGCGCGGCTGCGCAGCGAAGACTGGTTGAACGCCCAACAACAGCTGGAGCTGCGCCGTGGCTACGACCCGCTGGACGTGCCCGCCAACCGGCAACTGGTGCGCGTGTATAGCGCCCTGTGCCTGCCGGAGTTGGCCGCGCAGGCCCAGGCGCGGGTCACTCTCGTGGCGAGCCGCCGCGCGCCAGGTGCACGCCCCGGGCAATAGCCCGCGCCACGCAGTCGGCGGCGGCCGAGCCGATGCGGCCGACGTCCACCTGGCGGCGCGGCCCCTCGGCCAGCGCCAGTGCGCCGGAGGCCATGGCGAACACGGTGTCGCCGTCGAACGGCAGGTGCGCCGGGCGCACCGCGCGGGCGACGCCGTCCTGGGCCATGATTGCCACGCGCTTGCAGTCGGCGGTGCTCAACGCGGCGTTGCAGGCCACCGCCACCAGGGTGGTGTTGGCGCCGGCGTGCAGGCGGCCAAGCTCGTCCAGGCGCGACAGCTGCGCGATAGGGTCGCTGACGTCCATGTCGCCCCGGGGGCGCACGCCGCCGAACTCGCCGGCGATCTCCCAGGGCCAGGCCCAGAACGTCTGGCCGTCTGGCATGTACACCGAACCGATTGGGTTGGCTACCACCAGCGCCGCCACGATCAGGCCACCGCCAATGTCCAGCGAAGCCGAGCCCAGCCCACCCTGCAGCACCCCGGCCATGGCGCCACGCCCGGCGCCCACGGCGCCCAGCTCGAACGTTTGCGACGCCGCCGCCAGTGCCTGCTGGCCCAGCGCACGGTACGGCGGGTACAGGCCCCAGGCCTTGTCGCCGCCATTGGCCAGGTCGTGCAGCACGGCGGCGGGCACGATGGGAATGGCCATGCCATCGGGTTTCAATCGCAGCCCAGCGCCCTCCTGCGACAGCACCGCCGCCACGCCATCGGCGGCGCCCAGGCCAAACACCGAGCCACCGGCCAATACCAGCGCGTGCAGCTGGCCCACCATGTTTTCCGGCTCCAGTGCGGCAGTTTCGCGGCCGCCGGGGCCGCCGCCACGAATGTCGACGCTGGCGGTGAAAGCCGCTGCCGTGCGGATGACGGTGACACCGCTGCGCACGGTGGCATCGGTGGCGTGGCCGACGGTGATGCCGGGTATATCGGTGAGCAGGTTGCGGGGACCGGGTGACGGCATGGAGGGGCTCCGTGGGTGGTTGATGTACGGCACGGGAGCAATGGTTGTGCCAGCTGGGTTGCTGCCGGCCATGACGCGGCCTAGCGGCCACTGGGGTTGCGGCGGCGCTGGCAGCGCGCCGGCGGCACTGCAGGAAAATCAGCATCCTGGAGCGGCACTGTTTCAAAAACAGCAAAAAACCTCCGCCCTCCGCGCTAGCCCTTTGATTCACAAGCCATTTCAACAATGGCACAGCCCTTGCTGAGCACCCTTCACCAGAGCTTGATCCCAACAAGCCGTCTCGATGCCCATTTTTCGCGACGCCCATGGCGTTGCCTCAGGAGCGCTACACCCCATGAATCAGTCATCAGCCGTGCCCTTGCGCAAACCCTTTCCCTACAGCCTGCTGTTCCTTGCCGTGGGCGGTGCCCTGGGCGGCGCCAACGTGGCGCTGGGCGCCGACGACACCGGCATCCAGGCGGCCAACCCGTTGGACACCGTGGTGGTGGTCGGCAACCGTGGCCAGGCCCGTACGCTGGCCCAGAGTACCGCGCCGGTGGACGTGATTTCCGGCGACCAACTGCAGGCCACCGGCCAGAGTAACCTCACCGCCGCCCTCAGCCGCGCCCTGCCTTCGCTGAACCAGCCAGCGTCGTCGGGCTACGGCTCGGCCTCGGTGGTACGGCCCATCAGCCTGCGCGGCCTGAACGGCGACCAGGTGCTGGTGCTGGTCAACGGCAAGCGCCGCCACAACAGCGCCCTGCTCAACAACGGCACCTACCTCAACTCCGGCTCGCAGCCAGTGGACCTGGATATGATCCCCACCGCTCTGGTGGACCATGTGGAAGTGCTGCGCGACGGCGCCTCGGCGCAGTACGGGTCGGACGCCATCGGCGGCGTCGTGAACATCGTGCTCAAGCAGCAGGACCACGGCGGCAGCGTGTCCACCACCTTTGGCCGCAACTACGAAAACGGTGACGGCGCCACCCGCCGGCAAAGCGCCGACCTGGGCTTCGCGCTGCCCAACGACGGTTTCTTCAACATGGCCCTGGACGTGAAGAAACAGGACATCTCCGACCGCTCCGACGACGCCCCCTACACCAGCGCCGAGGGTGTCACCAGCAACGAGCACACCTACTACGGCACCGGCCTGCCGCAGGCGCGCAACATCAGCTTTGGCTACAACGCCGAGCTGCCGGTGAACGATGACTTCACCCTGTACTCGTTCTCCACCTACACCCGCCGCAACTCGGAAAAGCCCCTGGCGTTTCACCAACCGGCAAGCTTCGACGGCATCCAGACGCCCTTCCCCGAAGGCATCGAGGACACCCTGCGCTTCATCGAAAACGACTTCCAGGTGGCGTTCGGCGGCAAGGGCAAGCTGGCCGGCTGGGACTACGACCTGTCCAGCACCTACGGCCAGGACCACGCCGAGGCCACTCTGCGCCATACCTACAACCTGAGCTACGGGCCTGATTCGCCGACCTCGGTGGACACCGGCGCGAAGACCTTCAGCCAGTGGACCAACAACCTCGACCTGACGCGCGCCTTCGACTTCGGCCTGGCCCACCCCACGCAGGTTTCCTGGGGCGTTGAGCAGCGCTACGAGAGCTACAAGATCGGCAAGGGCGATGTCGCCTCCTACGCCTTGGGCGACTTCACCACCGGTGCCGACGGCGCGCCGATAGCACCGGGGACCATTTCCGGCGCCGGCACCACCCCTGAGGACGCCGCCGAGAAAGGCCGCACCAGTGTCGCCGGCTACGGCGAAATCGGCCAGGACCTGACCGACAAATGGCACGTGGACCTGGCCGGGCGCTACGAGCATTACAACGATGGATCGGGCAACACCACCAACGGCAAGTTCTCCACCCGCTACCAGCTGACGCCGATACTGGCCGTGCGCGGCACCTTCAGCACCGGCTTCCGCGCACCGTCTCTGGCTCAGCAGATCTACAGCTCCACCTCGCAGAGCAGCGTCAACGGCAACCTGATCGACTACCGCAACGTGGGCGTGGATTCAGCCGTGGGCAAGGCCCTGGGCGCCAGCACCCTGAAGCCGGAAAAATCCACCAACATCAGCCTCGGCCTGACCCTGCAACCCACCGACGCCACCAGCGTGACCCTGGACGCCTACCAGATCAAGATCAGGGACCGCATCGCCCAGACCGGCTACCTGGGCGGCACCTCGCAGATCGAGGCCATCCTGGCCGCCGCCGGGCTGGACAGCAACCAGTACGTCACCTACTTCGCCAACGCCCTGGACACCACCACCCGTGGCGTCGACCTGGTGGGCGAGTACCGGCAAAACCTGGGCGCCTGGGGCGGCTTGAAATACAACCTGGGCTTCAACTGGAACACCACCCAGATCGACGCCATCCACGCCTCGTCGGTAGCCCAGGAAGCACTGGGCCCGGACGGTGGCTACAGCCGCCAGGCGCAAGGAAACCTCAAGCACGGCCTGCCTGAGTCCAAGCTGCTCCTGGGCACCACCTGGAGCATCGACCAGTTCGACATCGGCCTGAACCTGACCCGCTACGGCGAGTACACCCAGTACGGCACCACCGCGATCTACGACCGCACCTTCTCGGCGGCCTGGATCACCGACCTCAACGTGGACTACCACGTGACCAAGAACCTGACACTGAACGCCGGGGCCAACAACCTGTTCAACAAATACCCCGAGCGCACCAACATCGCCAGCACCTCAGGCGCCTTCCCGTACGGCAACTTCTCGCCCTACGGCACCACCGGGGGCTACTGGTACACCGGCCTGACCTACAACTTCTGACCCTCGCGCCCGGCCACCCGGCCGGGCCTTCAACCTTGCAACGGGAGCTAGCCCATGACCCGCCGTATCGACCAGCTCAAGCTGGGCGCCTTCCTGGCCAACAGTGGCCATCACGTGGCCGCCTGGCGCCACCCGCTAGCCCAGGCCGACGCCAGCCAGGACTTCGAACACTTCAAGCGCATTGCCCAGACCGCCGAGCGCGGCAAGTTCGACGCCCTGTTCGTCGCCGACGTGGTGGCACTCTGGGGCCACCACCATGATGCCCTCAGCCGCACAGCGCGCGCCGAGCATTTCGAGCCGCTGACATTAATGGCGGCGCTGGCCGCCGTCACCTCGCGCATCGGCCTGATCGCCACCGCCACCACCACCTACAACGAGCCGTACCACATCGCCCGCAAATTCGCCTCGCTTGACCATTTGTCCAAGGGCCGCGCGGCGTGGAACCTGGTGACCTCGGTGGTCAGCGACGAGGCCTGGAATTTCGGCCGCCAGGACCACGTGGACCACGGCGACCGCTACCAGCGCGCAGAAGAATTCCACGACGTGGTACGCGGCCTGTGGGACAGTTGGGACGACGACGCATTCGTGCGCGACAAGGCCAGTGGGCAGTATTTCGACGCCACCAAGGTGCACGTGCTCAACCATCAGGGCACGCACTTCAGCGTGCGCGGGCCGTTGAACGTGGCGCGCTCGCCCCAAGGCCACCCGGTGCTGGTGCAGGCTGGCGCCTCGGAGCCAGGCAAGGCGTTGGCTGCGCGGGTGGCCGACGTGATCTTTGCCGTGGACAGTGACCTGACGCACGCGAAGGCGTTCTACGCCGACATCAAGGCACGCACCGCCGCGTTCGGCCGTGACCCGGACAGTATCAAGATCCTGCCCGGCATCACGCCGTTCATTGGCGAGACCCGCGAACAGGCACAGGCGCTGTTCGAGGAGTTCCAGGCGCTGATCGACCCGGTGCTGGGCCTGCGCCTGCTGGCCGACACCCTGGGCGATGACATCGACCTGGCCGGCCACGACCTCGATGGTCCGCTGCCCGAGACCCCGGTGGGCCAGCGCGGCAGCCGCCGTGACAAGGTTCTGGAACTGGCGCGCAGGGAAAACCTGAGCATCCGCCAGCTGTACCTGCGCCTGGCCGGCGGTAATCCGGTGATCGGCACCGCGCAGGACATCGCCGACACCTTCGAGGCCTGGTTCCAGGGCCGCGCCTGCGACGGCTTCAACGTGTTCTTCCCGTACTTCCCCGGGGCCATCGAGGTGTTCGTCGAGCAGGTCACTCCCGAACTGCAACGGCGCGGCTTGTTCCGCAAGGAATACGAAGGCACCACACTGCGCGACAGCCTGGGACTGGCGCGGCCGACGAACCGTTTTAGCGCGGCGTCATGAAGCGGCTGGTAGGCGCGCTGGCTGTTGCCTGCGTGCTGGCAACACCCCAGGCCTGGGCGCTGAACATTCTGCTGAGCAACGACGACGGCTACCAGCACGCCAACATTCGCGCGCTGTACAGTGCCCTGACCGCCGCTGGCCACACGGTCGCCATTGCCGCGCCGCAGGGCGACCAGAGCGCGCGCGGCGGCGCGTTTTACTTCGGCCGCGAGGTGCACGTCGGCCAGGACCCCGACCCTGCCTTCCCGCACAGCTACTACGTCAGCACCCAGGAAAGCGGCCTGTGCGAGAGCGCCGGCTGCAGCGGCAAGACCGTGGCCATCGAGATAAGCGGCACGCCCGTGATGGCGGTGCTGATGGGGCTGAAAAAGGTCATGCCACACCCTGACCTGGTGATCGTCGGGCCCAACCCCGGCAATAACGTGGGCGCCATCAACGCCGCGTCAGGAACGTTCAATGCCGCTAGCGTGGCCGTGCAGGCTGGCATCCCCAGCGTGGCGGTGAGCACCGACCTAAAGGAGCAAGACCCTCAGCGCGCCGCGCAACTGATCACCCGCCTGGTGGCGATCCTGGACCGCCACCGCCAGCCTGACGGCCGGCTTCTGCCCGCCGACACCGGGCTGAACGTCAACCTGCCCGCTGCCAACCCGGCCAAGGGCATGCGCCTGACGCGGATCGGCCAGTACACCGGTTTCGAAGCCACCTGGACCGATGACCTCGCGAGGCTATTCCCGCAACAGGCCGGCAAACCCGGCATCAGCTTCAAGTACAGCGCGCCGGCCACGCCCGCGCAGCAGAACGATGAGGCCGTGTGGCTGGCCAAGGGGTACGTGACCGTCAGCGCCTTCAATGGCGCACCGGCGTCGACCGTGGTGGGCAGCGAGCTGGGCAATCAGCTGCGCCCGGCGCTACTCAGCCAGCAGGCACAGTGAGATGATGCACCCTTGTCTTTCGCCGTTGGAGTTCCTGGATGGCCCTTGAGTTCAGTTGGTACCTGCCGCTGGCCGTCGGCAGCCAGCCGGCCTGCACGCCCGGACGTTGGATACAGCTGGCCCAGGCGGTTGAGTACGCAGGCCTGGACGCGCTGTGGATTCCCGCCGACTCGCGCACGGTGGACAGCCTGGGCGTGGCGGCGGCGCTGTGTGCCCACACCCGCCAACTGCTGCTGCACGTGGGCGTACCGCCCCAGGTGATGCTGCCGGCGGCGCTGGCCGCCACCGTGCAAAGCCTGCAGTCGATCAGCGGCCAGCGCATCAGCGTGCACCTTCCCGATGGCGAACGTGGCAGCCTGCACACCGCCTTCGGCGAGTGGCTGAACCGCGACCAGCGCAACGAACGCGTCGGCGAATTCCTTCACCTGCTGACCCGCCTGCTGGCCCCGGGTGCCGCGCCGCTGGACCATCACGGCCGCTACTTCCAGCTGAAACAGGGTGGCCTGGGGCTGCGCCCGTTGCCTGCGCCACCGCTGATCCTCGACGCCTCCCAGAACAGCGAACTGATCGCCGAGCATGCGCAGGTATGCCAACTAGCGGGCGCCCATCCCGATGAAATGGCGCGCGAGGTGCAGCGCCTGCGTGCCCTGCAACCAACACTGCGCTTCGCCCTGCCACTGGGCCTGATCCTGCGTGACAGCGAAGAACAGGCGTGGGACGCCGCCGGGCAATCCTCGCAAGCCCCTTGCGCAAGCGCGCAACCCATGGCCGACCGGCAGGTGGTGCGGCCGCTGTTCGCCGAACACGCGGCGCTGCGCCGCGACGAGATTCACCCCCAGCTGTGGCGCCCTCACCGAGACCGCCCGCTGACGCTGGTGGGTGACCCGCCGCAGGTAGCCGCGCGCTTGCAGCAACTGCACGACCTGGGCATCCACCAGGTGATCATTCATGGCGAACCAGCGGTGGCCGAAGTCCTGCGGTTCTCCGAACAGGTCCTGCCGCTGCTGCGCGCCAGGGGCCTGCACCACAAGGCCGCCCACCATGAGCGCTAGCCCGCTGGAAATCGGCTGGTTCCTGCCCACCAACGGCGATGGCCGCCACCTCACCAGCAGCGGCCTGCCCAAGGTGGGCCTGTTTCAGCAAGGGGAGCGGGCGCCCACTCTGGACTACCTGCGGCAAATAGTACGGGCCGCAGAACTGGGCGGCTTCGACTCGATCATGGTGCCCACCGCCAGCGGCTTCGAAGACCCGTGGCTGATCACCGCGGTCCTGGCCCAGGAGGTGCAGCGGCTGAATTTCCTCCTGACCCTGCGCCCGGGCCTGGAACTGCCCGCCTACACCGCCCACCGCGCTGCCACCCTGCAGCTACTCAGCGCCAACCGCCTGCGCTTGCACGTTGTCAGCGGTTCCAGCCGCTTCGAACAGCGCTCGCTGGGCGACTTTCTCGAACACGACGAGCGCTATGCGCGCACCGCCGAATTCCTGCACGCCTTCGAGGCGGTGTGGGCCGGCCGTGGCCGTCTGCACCACGGGCGCTTTTACCGCGGAGCCGACACCCCGGCCATCGACCCGCTGGCGCTGCGCCCGCCGATCTATTTCGGGGGCGCCTCGCAGGCCGCCGAGCAGGTGGGCGTCGAGCATGCGCAAACCTACCTGATGTGGTGCGAACCGCCGATGATGATCGCCGACCGCATTGAACGCCTGCGCGAACAGGCGGCCCGCCACCGGCGCACCCTGCGCTTCGGCCTGCGCCTGCATATCTTCGCCGCACCGCACGCCGACCAGGCCTGGGCCCACGTGGAAAACTTGCTGGAAGAAATACCCCGCGATGCCATCGAGCGTGCCCAACAGCAACTGGCCGCCTACGAGTCTGTGGGTCAAAGCCGCCAGACGCAACTGACCCAGGGGCGCGGGCGTGGCGCACGGCAACTGGAGGTGTCAGCCAACCTGTGGGCCGGTGTCGGCCTGGTGCGTGGCGGTGCCGGCACGGCGTTGGTGGGCAGCTACGAACAGGTGGCCGAGCGCATCGAGGAATACCATCAACTGGGGGTCGACAGCTTTGTGCTATCGGGCTTCCCACACCTGGAGGAAGCCATCCACCTGGGCGCGGACCTGCTGCCGCTGCTGCGCCGGATCAGCCCTTGTCCCGGCCCTTGAGCATGCCATGGTTGACCAGCAGGGTGCGCATGGCGTTACGGGTGATGCCCAGCAGTTCGGCACTGCGCACCTGATTGAAGCCGCAGTGGGCGAAAGCTTCGCGCACGATCAAGTCCTCGATGTCGTGCAGCAGGTGGTCGCCCGGCACCTCGAACAGCCGTAGCAGCTGTTCGCGAATCACCTGCTGGGGGATTTTCGCCGCGCCGCCCGTGTCGGCCGCCAGGCGCTGGGCTGACAGGCCTGCGGAAAAGCGCAGGTGCTCGGGGCGAATCGGCTTGTCACCGGCCACCAGCAGCGCCAGGTGCACGATGTTTTCCAGCTCGCGGATATTGCCCGGCCATGGGTAGTCCAGCAGTGCGGCGGTGGCGGCTTCCGAGAGCATCGGTTCGGCGATTTTCAGGCGCTGGCTGTAGTGGCTGCGGAAGTGCTCCACCAGCGGCAGAATGTCCAGCGGCCGCTCACGCAGGGGCAACACCTGCACCTGCGCGACGTTGATGCGGTAAAACAGATCCAGCCGGAAATTGCCGGCGTCGATGGCCTGTTCAAGGTCAACGTTGGTGGCGGTGACCAGGCGGATATCGACCTTGATCGGTTTGCGCGAACCCACTCGCACAATCTCCTGCTCTTGCAAGGCGCGCAGCAGCTTGACCTGCAAGGGCAGCGGCAAATCGCCGATTTCATCGAGAAACAGCGTGCCACCGTCGGCCTCCTCGAACCAGCCGGCGCGCCGGCCGGTGGCACCGGAAAAACTGCCGGCCTCATGACCGAACAACTCGCTTTCGGCGAGGTTCTCGTTGATGACCCCGCAGTTCACCGCCACGAACCGGCCCTTGCGCCCGCTGGCGCTGTGCAGGTAGCGCGCCACCAATTCCTTGCCGGTACCGGTCTCGCCATTGATCAGCACTGGCACATCGCTGGGCCCGAGCCGCTGCAGGTAGTCGAGCAACTGCCGCGAACGCGGGTCAGCGAAGACCAGCGCCTTGGCCCGAATGGACAACGGCTGCTGATCGCCCTGCGGCAAGGTCAGCACCTGCCCGGTGCTTGCGGAGGTGAGGCTCATGAGCAAATTCCCGCGATGACGCCTGAAAGTACAAGTGTCGACTGTAGCGATAATTGCATATAGCCAGAAATATTAAAAAAGCATGGCCCCCTTTATTTTGTCCATATGCTGAGGGGCGCAATCAGCGCTCCAGTCGGTGATCACGTCGCCGCCCAGGTAATGATCTCGCTCACCGGCTCTATCCAGTCGGTGTTCTTGCCGTAGAGGGTCTGGGTCACGGCAAAATGCGACATCGCGCTGGTAGCTGCCGCGCCGTGCCAGTGGCGCTTGCCGCACTTGCAGGTGACGACCTCGTCAGCCAACGCCTGCTGGACTCCGTGGCGCCGAAACCGGAAGAGATCGAGCAGGGCCACCTCCCATGCTTGCCGAGCAACAACGGGGTGCTCCGCGGAAGCTGGTTGAAAAAAAACCTGAACCGAAGCCAACGGTTACAGAAGCCGACAACAGCTTCGTGGCTATCTATGCAAGAGCCGGCGGTGCAAAATCCGAAAATTGATGACGTCGCGCTACGAGCACTGGAAAATCAACGCGGACTATGAGGGCGACGCCTCTCGCATCAAAGCCTTTGCGCGCAATACCATCATTGTCGATGACAGTAAAATAACCCGCGTGTCGACGATCTACGCACGCTGGGCGCCAAGGTTGAAGGTGATGCCATACCCGAGCCGAGCAAAACTTATTACAACGCAGTGAGGGAAGCCAATGCCCGTTGAGAAAGGCGAACGCTTCGCCAGTCAGGATATTTACATCGATTATCCCTACGAGGAAGTGATGTACCGCTGGGATCACGTGACCCGCCAGGTGTTCGTGCGGTTTTACGGCAGCCCCGAAAGCGACATCCCCGTGCCGCACGCGAACCGGTTGTACAACGATGCGCTTCGATTCGGCGAGGAAACAAGCCCGCAGCACTATCATCAGGGACGTGCCCGTCAATGAGTACACTGGACGCTGCCATCGCACTGGCCTGCCGCGCGCATCACGCCCAGACCGACAGGGCCGGGGGCAGCTATATCCTTCACCCGTTGCGCATGATGCTGCGTTTCGACGACTTGGACGCACAGATCGTCGCGGTGCTGCACGATGTGGTCGAAGACAGCGAAATATGCCTGGCCGACCTCCGCGCGCTGGGATTTTCCGACATTGTGGTCAGTGCCATCGAATGCATGACCAAGCAGCCGGGTGAAGCCTACACGGCGTTCATCGAGCGTCTGGCGGCGAACCCACTGGCGCGGCGAGTGAAGGTGGAGGACATCAAGGACAACCTCAACCTCACCCGCCTCCCGGTACTGACCGACAAGGATTTGGAGCGCGCGCGCAAATACCACCTCGCGCTGGCTTACCTCAACGCCTTTGGCCATCCGTAGACAAGGGCCAGACCCCGCCTTGTAGCAGCACCCGCCAGGCCACGTCACAGTCGCAGCGGTGCGTCAGGCCTGTGGCGGCGGGGATGGGTTGTCGACGCGGACCTGCCAGCCTGCGCCTTCGATCAAGGTCAGTAGCCCCACTTGCCCGGCGTCGCGGAGGTCCTGTACCGCGTCGCGCAACGCGTCCAGCTGCGCGGTCGGCGCGGTGACGTCGACGCTGGCGACCTGGGCTTTCATCGACTGGCGGGCGTCGCTCTTGGCCTTGCGGATAACGGCCAATATGGCGCTGACATCCTCCAGCAACGAATCACCCTCGGCCGCCTGCGCTGCCGCCGTCGGCCACGGCGCACGGTGCACCGAGCGCGGTTGCCAGCAACGCCAGGTTTCTTCACAGACGAAGGGCAGGAACGGCGCCAGCAGGCGCTGCAAGGTGCCCAGCGCCCGTGCCAAGGCATGGCGCGCCGATGCCCCCGCCGGCTGGTAGGCGCGGCGTTTGACCAGCTCCACGTAATCGTCGCAGAACCACCAGAAGAAGCCCTCGATGCGCGTCAGCGCGGTGCTGTAGTCATACGCCTCCAGCGCCACCGTGGCGTCGCCGACCACCTGGTCCATGCGCCGCAGCATGGCCAGGTCCAGCGGGGCGTCCACGGCCCCCTGGTCATCGCGACCCAGCCCCAACACGAAGCGGGTGACGTTGAACAGCTTGAGCACCAGGCGCTTGCCGATTTTCATTTGCTGTTCTTCCAGCGCCGTGTCGCTGCCGGGCCGGCCCAGGGCGGCCCAATAGCGCACCCCATCGCTGCCGTACTGATCCAGGAGCGCCTGTGGAGTGACGACGTTGCCGCGCGACTTGGACATTTTCTTGCGGTCCGGGTCCAGGATCCAGCCCGACAACGCCACGTGTTTCCACGGTGCGCATGCCTGTTCCTGATGGCTGCGCAGCAGCGTCGAAAACAGCCAGGTGCGGATGATGTCGTGGCCCTGGGGGCGCAGGTCCATGGGGTAGACCCGCTCGAACAGACCATCGCCCTCCTCCCAGCCGCCAGCGATCTGCGGTGTCAGCGAGCTGGTGGCCCAGGTGTCCATGATGTCCGCTTCAGCCACGAAACCACCCGGCCGGCCACGCTGCTCGGGCACCAAACCCGGCGGCGTGTCGAGGCTGGGGTCGACCGGCAGGTCGGCTTCGTCGGCCAGCAGCGGTGCGTGATAATCCGGCTCGCCCTGAGCATCCAGGCGGTACCAGAACGGAATCGGCACGCCGAAAATGCGTTGGCGGCTGATCAGCCAGTCACCCTTCAGGCCGTTGACCCAATGCTCATAGCGACTGCACATGAACGCCGGGTGCCAGGTCAGCGCCTGCCCACGCGCCAGCAATTGTTCGCGCAACGCGACGTCGCGACCGCCGTTGCGCAGGTACCACTGACGGGTGGCGATGATTTCCAGCGGCTGGTCGCCCTTCTCGAAGAACTTGACCCGGTGACGGATCGCCCGCGGCTCGCCAACCAGCGCCCCGGCGTTCTGCAGCAACGGCAGCAGGCGCTGGCGGGCCTGGGCCAGGCGGCACCCGGCCAGCGCGGCATACGCCTGGCGCGCAGCCGGCGTGGTCAGCCAGGCCGGTGTGTCGGCCAGCAGGCGACCGTCCTTGCCCAGAATCGCGCGGGTCGGCAAAGCCAGTTCACGCCACCAGGTCACGTCGTTGAGGTCGCCAAAGGTGCAAACCATGGCCAATCCGGTGCCTTGCCCAGGGTCGGCCAGCGGGTGGGCCAGCAACGGTACCTCGACCTCGAACACCGGCGAGCGCAGGCTATGGCCGAAGCGCGCCTGGTAGCGCTCATCGTCCGGGTGGGCGACCAGGGCCACGCACGCGGCCAGCAGTTCCGGGCGGGTGGTGGCGATGGTCAGCGACTGGCCATCGGCGCCACGGAAACACAGGTCGTGGTAGGCACCCGCGACTTCCCGCTCCTCCAACTCGGCTTGGGCCACGGCGGTCTGGAAGGTCACGTCCCACAGGCACGGCGCTTGTTGGCTGTAGAGTTCGCCACGCTGGTAGTTGCGCAACAACGCCCGCTGACTGACCCGTTGCGAACGCTCGTCGATGGTGGCGTAGGTTAGGTCCCAGTCCACCGACAGGCCGAGCTGGACGAACAGTGCGCGGAACGCCTGCTCATCGATGGCGGTCAGCCGGTGGCACAGCTCGACGAAGTTGCGCCGGCTGACCCGGGCGTAGTCCTCGCGCCGCTTGGCGGGCGTGGCGGGCGGCTGCCAGTGGGCCCGGTAAGGCGCATCGGCATCGCAGACCACGCCGTAGAAGTTCTCTACCCGCCGTTCAGTGGGCAAGCCGTTGTCGTCCCAACCCATGGGATAGAACACGGCCTTGCCGCGCATGCGCTGGAAGCGCGCGATGATGTCGGTGTGGGTGTAGCTGAATACATGGCCGGCGTGCAGCGAACCGGAGGCGGTAGGCGGCGGCGTATCGATGGAAAAGACCTGCTCGCGCGGCGCGCTGCGGTCGAAGGCGTAGATAGCGTCCTCTAGCCAGCGCTGGGACCAGCGCGCCTCGAGGTGGTCGAGCGAAGGGGTGGGGTCGTTCAGTAAGCCATCACGTTTAACGGTGACATAGCATCCTCCTGTTATCACCAATGGGCGCACCGAACAGTGCACCTGCGCGGTTTTTATAAACGATTGCCCAGGCGGGTGTAAAGCCTGCGGTGGGAGTGAGCGGCCTCAGAGAACAGGCAGGCGCGAAGACGCGCCGCCCCCTATGACGACGAGGTCGTACGATGATGTTAGCATCGCGATCTATACCTGGATATTTCACAACACCCTCACCAACAGCTCTATATCGGAACCAAACCCCCGACAGCCCTGCGACACCAGGCCACGCTTGACACCTCAAAAATTTTTCTAACGCGACACAAATGAGCAGTGGTACGATGTCTGACCCGTGATGAGCCAGACGATACCGCCGTATCGCGTCTCCTTGCCGAGCAGGTTTTCGCACCTGCCGGATCGATGTGAACAGTCCAATTAGAGCAGCCACAAGGCCTGCCACCCCCTCAACCTCCCAGCGGTCGCCCGCCCCCCACACGCATTCCCTGCCCCGCGGGAACGCGCGGCGCGTTGGCGAGTGCGTGTTGAAGTGGGCCCACGCATCGCGTCGAGCGCTCGGCGATTGTCCTGTGTCGTCCGGTTTTTGCCAGCAGCTCAGGTGAGCCCCGATATGTTGTTAGCCTCGCAAACATCCCGAAGAAAATTCCTGCTTTCATCCCTGATCGCGCTGCCCGCCATGGGCGTGGTCGTCAAGGGATTGGGGGCTGCCGCCGCGGCCGACATGATCGCCCCCAGCCTGGAAACCTATCGCCCGACCTTTTTCGATCCGGCCCAATGGGCGTTCATCATGGCCGCCTGCGATTGCTTGATACCCGGTGGCGGCAAGGGCCCCGGTGCGCTGGAAACCAACGTACCGGTGTTCCTCGACCAACAGCTGGCCGGGGACCTGGGCAGCGAGATCTACCTGGAAGGCCCGTTCGACCTCAAGGCGCCCGCCACCCTCGGCTACCAGTTGCCCTACCGGCCGCAACAGGTGTACCGCAACGGCATCCAGGCCGCCCAGGCGTGGTGCCAGCGCACCCATGGCGCCAACTTCGCCGCCCTGGACAACGCCGCGCGCACGGACGCGCTGAAGAAACTGGCGGCCGGCGAGATTAACTTCACCGACTTCGGCGAAAGCATCCTGGGCTCGAAACTGTTCTTCGGCGAGCTGCTCAAGCACGCCAAACAGGGCTACCTCGCCGACCCCCTCTACGGCGGCAACAAGGGCATGAAGGCCTGGATCGCCATCGGCTTTCCCGGGGCGCGTGCCAGCTATGTGGAATGGGTGGCGCAGCACAACGTGAAATACCCCCTGGGTCCCGTCAGCCTCAGTGGCGAGCGCGGCTAAGCCCCGCCCCCTGCGCATCACTTTATCGAGAGATTTATGGCAACTATTACCAATGACGAGGTCGACGTTATCGTCGTCGGCATGGGCTGGGCGGGCTCGCTGATGAGCATCGAACTGGCGAAGGCAGGGCTGAAGGTTCGCGCGCTGGAACGCGGCGAAGACCGCAGCAACGCCGATTTCGGGTACCCCAAGCCTGCCGACGAATACGCGTACGGCGTGCGCAACAAGATCATGGTTACCCCCAAGGACGGCGCCCTGACCGTTCGCCACAGTCTGCAGGACACCGCGTTGCCCACCCGCCAATGGGGCGCCTTCGTGCCCGGTACTGGCGTGGGCGGCTCGGGGCTGCACTGGACGGGCGTGCTGATCCGCCCCACGCCCACCGACATCAAGCTCAAGACCTACGCCGACCAGGCCTACAAGCCCGGCCAACTGGGTGAAGGCATGCAAGTGCAGGACTTCCCCTTCACCTGGGAAGAAATCGAACCCTACCTGGACCGCTTCGACAAGATTTGCGGGCTGTCGGGCAACACCGGCAACCTGCAGGGCCGCATCATCGCCGGTGGCGACCCCTTTGAAGGGCCGCGCTCCAGCCCCTTCCCGCTGCCACCGCTGGAAGACACGCTGAACAACACGATGTTCGCCGATGCCGCGCGCAAGCTGGGCTACCACCCGTTCCCCAACCCGTCGGCCAACGTGTCACGGGCCTGGACCAACGAATACGGCAACCAGATCGCGCCCTGCAACTACTGCGGTTACTGCAGCAAGTACCCATGCCTGAACTTCTCCAAGGCCTCGCCACAGACGGCGGTGCTAGACGCGCTCAAGCGCATGGACAACTTCTCCTACCGGACCAATGCCAACGTGTTGCGCGTGGAGTTGCACCCGGACGGCAAGACCGCCCGGGGCGTGACCTACGCCGACGGCCAGGGCAACGAGGTGTTCCAGCCGGCCAAGATCGTCGTGCTGGCCGCGTTCCAGTTCGTCAATGTACGGCTGATGCTGCTGTCTAAAATCGGCCAGCCGTACAACCCGCTCACCGGCAAGGGCACGATCGGCCGCAACTACGCCTTCCTCAGCAACGGCGGCACCACGCTGTTCTTCAAGGACAAGCAGTTCAACCCGTTCGCCACCGCCGGCGCCACAGGGCAACTGTTCAATGACATTTCCCCGGGCAACTTCGACGGCCCGTCGCTGGGTTTCCTGGGCGGGGCCAAGATCCAGAGTGCCCAGGCCACCGGCACCCCCATAGGTACCTCGCTGCCCAGCGGCACGCCGGAGTGGGGCCAGGGCTGGAAGGACGGCATGGTCGACTGGTACGGCCACTCCATGAAGATTGGCATTACCACCAGTTGCATGTCCTATCGGGACCACTATGTGGACCTCGACCCCACCTACAAGGACCCATGGGGCCAACCGCTGCTGCGCATCACCTTCGACTGGAAGCAGAACGAGCTGAAACTGCAGCAGCACCTGCGCAAGATCGTCCTGGACATTACCCGCGAACTGGAGCCGGACAGTTACTCGGAAAGCTACCTGGGCATGGATTCGCACTGGGACATCACCAAGTACGTGTCTACCCACAACGTAGGCGGCGCGGTGATGGGTGATTCGCCTGAGACCAGCGCGCTCAATCGTTACCTGCAGAGCTGGGACGTGCACAACGTGTTCGTGCCGGGCGGCAACGCCTTCCCGCAGAACTTTCAGGCCAACCCCACGGCCATGATCGGCGCGCTGAGCCTGTTGGCCGCCCAGGCCATCAAGGACCTGTATCTGAAAAACCCTGGCCCGCTGGTGAGCGCATGAAGAGCAACGTCAAGAACACTACCCGCCGTGTCGTCGGTTTGAGCGTGGCCACGGCAGTGCTGGCCCTGGTGCTGGCGGCCTGGGCGCTGGGCGCGCTGCTGAACCGCACCGGCGACGCCTCGGCCACCCTGTCCCAGGCCGTCACCCCGGCCCTGATACAGCGCGGCGAGTACCTGGCCCGCGCCGGCGACTGCGTGGCCTGCCACACCGCGCATGGCGGCCCGGCGTTTGCCGGTGGCCTGGGAATCCAGTCGCCAATCGGCACTATCTATTCGACCAACATCACCCCCGATACGGCCACGGGCATTGGCACCTGGACCTACGGCGCGTTCGAGCGCGCCGTGCGCCGGGGCGTCGGCCATGACGGCAGCGCACTGTACCCGGCAATGCCCTTCCCCTCCTACGCCAAGGTCAGCACGGCGGACACCGAAGCGCTGTACGCGTACTTCATGAACGGCGTGGCACCGGTGCACCAGCCGAACCGCGCCAACGGCATTGCCTGGCCGCTGTCGATTCGCTGGCCCCTGGCGTACTGGCGCAGCCTGTTCGCGCCCACGCCTGCGCCTGGCGACGGCCTGGCCAGCGCTGCCAGCGATGCGCGCATTGCCCGCGGTGCGTACCTGGTGCAGGGGCTCGGCCACTGCGGCTCGTGCCACACGCCACGGGCGCTGACGATGCAGGAAAAAGGCCTGGACGATGCCACCCCCACCTACCTGAGCGGCACCGAACTCAATGGCTGGGCGGTACCGGCGTTGCGCGGGGTCAAGCACTGGTCGCAAGACGAGCTGGTGGACTACCTGGCGGGCGGGCGCAACAGCACCGCGTCCGTTGCTGGCGAGATGAAGGACGTGGTTGCCAACAGCACCTCGCACTTGAGCGTCGAGGACCTGCAGGCCATCGCCGCCTACCTGCAGTTGCTGCCAGCCCAGACCGAACCACGTGACCGCCCGCAGCCTGAACGCAGCGCCGCCACCACGCGGCAGCTGACCGCGGCCACCGACCTGTCCCTGGGGCAGCGCGTGTATCTGGACAACTGTGGCGCCTGCCACTTTGTCACCGGCCAGGGTGCGCCACGGGTATTCCCACGGCTCGACGGGGCTTCCATCGTCAATGCGCAGAACCCCGCAGCCCTGATCCAGGTGATACTCGCAGGCGCCCAGACGCCGTCTACCGCGCAGTCGCCGTCGGTGCTGCCGATGCCGAGCTTCGCCGCGCGCATCAACGATGGCGACCTGGCGGCGCTGACGACCTTCCTGCGCAGCGGCTGGTCTAACAGCGCGCCAGCGGTATCAGCCGACCAGGTCCGCGCGGTGCGCGAGCAACTGGGGGCAGCGCGGCGCCCCTGACGCGACCTGGCGGCCGCTGCAGAAACCTGTATAGCAGCGGCCGCCAGGCGGCGGCCGGCCGTTGTACCTGCTCGTCGCTGAGGGTACGGGGGATGAAAGTTTCGTTCATCAGGCCATCGATGACCTGGGCCTTGTTCCACACGTCGCCGCTGGCGCCGAATTCACGGAAGTCGTCGGCCAGCAGTGCCGACAGCGCGGCCGGGGCCTGGCGGATGAGCTGGCTCGCCGCTGATTTCCTGCTCTGGCACAATGATTGACATGACTTCTTTGCCCTTCACCGGCCACCCAGCAAGAGGCCCTGCTTGAACGACCTGACCATTCGAAACGCCTTGCTCGCTGACGCAGTTGTGCTGTGCGACGCTGAGCGCGAAACAGCTCGCACACCTGGGCTGCTGATATCCCGCCCGAGTGAACTCAGCTATGAATCCTTTGAGGAAAAAATCGACGTATTGGGTCGTGAGGGCTTTTACGCAGTGGCCGAGCGAGGTGGCTTGGTGGTCGGTCATGCTCTGCTGGAGCCTTACAGCCTCAAGGCGCTCGCCCACGTCTATAGTCTGACTATCGTTGTGCATCCCGACAACCTCGGGCAAGGCGTGGGTGAAGCACTGATGACCGCACTTCTGAAATGGGCCCAAGCCCGGCCCGGCCTGCTCAAGATCGAGTTGCGCGTGCGTGAAACCAATGTGCGGGCCCGACGCCTGTACGAAAAGTTTGGTTTTATTGAGGAAGGACGTTTGGAAAAGCGAATCCTGCTACCCGACGGCACATTCATTGCCGATATCACGATGGCCTGGTTAGCACCTGATTAAAGTTCTCCGAGCAATGTGTGTTGATCGGGCGCCTACCATGAAAACGCTTGCGCCCAAGCTGGCGTCAGCCTCGTATTCAAACGGCAGGTACGATCGTGCCAATCGATAAACAACGGGCCCTTGCCGCCGCATGGATTCTGCTTTCCCGGTTGGGGCACTGTGAGCGTCAGGTTGCCTTTTGCACGCCCTGAAAGGCATCATCCTTCCACCACAGCCCGGTAGGCTCTGGCCCCAAGGAGCAATCACGTGGATCTTGCGCAGCGCAACAACATTACCGTTCTGGGCGATGGCCCCGCCACGCTGGTGTTTTCCCACGGTTTTGGATGCGACCAGACCATGTGGCACTACCTGTACCCGCACTTCCTCGGCCGTTTCAGGGTGGTGCTATATGACCTGGTGGGGGCTGGCCAGTCGCACCTTGGCGCCTACAGCCGTGAAAAATACAGCTCGCTGAGCGGCTATGCGCAGGACCTGGTCGAGATCATCCAGCATTACGGCGTTGGGCCCATCGTCCTGGTCGGTCACTCTGTGAGTGCCATGATCGGCGCGCTGGCCGATCGGCTGGTACCTGGGCAAATCGCAGCTCACGTCATGGTCGGGCCGTCGCCCTGCTATATCGATTCCGGCGACTACGTGGGCGGCTTCACGCTCGAGGATATTCATTCCCTGCTGGATACCCTCGACAGCAACTACCTCGGCTGGTCGAGCACCATGGCCCCGGTCATCATGGGCGCCCCAGGCCAGCCAGCCCTGGGCGAGGCACTGACCAACAGTTTCTGCCGCACCGAACCGGAGATTGCAAAGCAGTTCGCCCGGGTGACTTTCCTGTCCGATAACCGCCAGGACCTCGCCGGCCTGACCACGCCGACGTTGATCCTGCAGTCGACCGACGATCTGATCGCGCCTGTCGCTGTCGGTCATTATTTACACACGCTGTTACCCGGCAGCACCCTGTGCATGGTGCCCAACGTCGGCCACTGCCCGCACATGAGTGCACCCGGCGCCTGCTCCGAGGCCATGGACCGTTTCCTGCAGCCCTGGGCGCGTGAGCATGTCGACTGAACAGCCGCCACTCCCCGACAGCGATGCCTTGTTCGAGGGCGCTCCCTGCGGGCTGATCGTGACCACCGAGGACGGCACCATTCTGCGCGCCAACTCGATCTTCTGCACGTGGATCGGCCGCCGTCAGCAAGCGCTGCTCGGCCTGCGATTCCAGACCTTGTTGACCATGGGCGGGCGCATCTTCCACCAGACCCACTGGGCGCCGCTGATGCAGATGCAAGGCTCGGTAGCCGAGGTGAAGCTGGACCTGATACATCATGACGGACATACGGTGACGATGCTGCTCAATGGCGTTCGGCGCGAGCATACCAACGGCGTGTTCTACGAATTGGCGTTGTTTGGCACCACTGATCGCGACCGTTATGAGCGCGAATTGCTCAGTGCACGCAAGCATGCCGAGGAACTTCTGTGGGAAAAGACCGTTGCTGAATCCGCCCTGCATCAGATCAAGGGCGAGCTCAGCATTGCCTACGAAGAATCCCAACGCCGTGCCCTGTTTGCCGAACAGATGGTCGCCATCGCCAGCCATGACCTGAAGAACCCGCTCACTGCCATCAAGATGGCGGCCGACTTTCTGGCCCGCGCCGAGCGCACCCCGCGGGAAGCCCAGTTGCTCACGCATATCAGTCAGTCATCAGACCGTGCTCAACGGATCATCGCCGATCTGCTTGATTTGGCCTTGGCCAGGGTTGGACACGGTATCGCCATTCACAAGCAGCCGCAGCTATTGCACGACATCGTCAGCCGCAGCCTCGATGAACTGCGCGTTGCCTTCCCCCAGGCAACGCTGATACACCACACTCACGGCACCGGCACGGCGCACGTGGACGCCGACCGCATCCAGCAGGTCATTGGCAATCTGGTCGCCAACAGCGTGGCGTACGGTGACCTGCAGAAGCCCATTAGCCTGCTCTCGACAATCAACGAAACAACCGCCACCCTTGCCGTGCACAACGCCGGCCCGAGCATCCCGGAACCGGTGATCAGCAGGCTGTTCGAGCCGATGACCCGAGGCAGTCACAAGGACGACGATGTGCGCAGCGTCGGTTTGGGCCTGTTCATCGTACGCGAGATCGCCGTTGCCCATGACGGTGATGTGACCGTGAATTCCACCGATACCGGTGGCACGACGTTCACTGTTACCTTGCCCTGTTCGACTTCGTGACGGCCCCTGGTTTGCGAATTTTTTGATCGTGTCCCGGTGTAACTCATGCGGCAGCAATATCGAGTTTCTGCGCTCCGCAGGCAGCAAATCCGACCCCTATGCCGTGTTCGAGAAGATGCTGGGCCGGGGCAACCCTCCAGATGACTGGGATGCACTCATTGCAGCGACCCAGACAGCCTGGCGCTCTGCTCAGCCTTGCAAGCCCTGATGCCCCCAATCCCGTCCCAGAGCACGAGACGAGTCATGGCGTAATGGCTACCTTCATCACCCCGTCGCGCTGGTGAGCGAATAACTCATACGCCGCTTCGATGTCATCCAGCTTGTACCGGTGAGTCACCAACGGCGACAGATCCACGCCACCACTGCCCACTACCGCCATCAGTCGCCGCATGCGTTCTTTCCCGCCGGGGCACAGGGTGGTGATGATACTGTAGTCGCCCAACCCTGCGGCGAATGCATCCAGGGGAATGCGCAGGTCACTGGAGTACACGCCCAGGCTGGAAAGCCGACCGCCCGGGCGCAAAACCCGTAGTGCCGATTCAAACGTACCTTGGGTCCCCAGCGCCTCGATGGCCACGTCGACGCCGCGACCATCGGTCAGCCCCATGATCTGGTCAACCACGTCGCCGTCCTTGAAGTTCACCACATGGGTGGCGCCCAAACGTGTCGCGACGCTCATACGCTCGGCCACTGCGTCGACACCGATAATCGTGGTCGCGCCCTTGAGGCGTGCACCGGCCACGGCACAAAGACCGATCGGCCCCAGCGCGAACACCGCGACGGTGTCGCCGATTTCCACATTTGCCCGTTCCGCCCCGGAGAATCCGGTGGACATGATGTCCGGACACATCAGCACCTGTTCGTCGCTGAGCCCGTCCGGGATTGGACATAGATTGGCCAATGCATCGGGCACCACTACATACTCAGCCTGACAACCGTCGATGATATTGCCGAACTTCCACCCACCGGTGGCCCGGAAGCCATGGCGGGTGTCCGGGCCATCCTGTGAACCACAGCCGCACAGGCACGCGTAGCTCTGCCCACTGGGCGTGATCGCGCCGGCGATCACCCGCTGGCCTTCAGTGAAACCGCGCACCTGCGATCCCAGCCGTTCGATCACCCCTACCGGTTCATGGCCGACCGTGAGGCCTTTCGCAACGGGGTATTCGCCGCGAAGGATATGGACGTCGGTGCCGCAGATCGTGGTGGTGGTGATACGCACCAGCGCATCAAGGGGCCCGACTTCTGGAATGGGTTTGTCTTCCAGAACAATCCGGTCTTTTTCGACGAATACGGCGGCTTTCATGGTGGCCATGGCAATCCCTCCTGAACGGTGCTGGGGTTGAGTTCAGCATCAAACCAGGACTTTGCCGGATTGCCGGATCAGTGGCGGGATCGAGCCCCTATGGCTCATCCTCCTCGTCCTCTTCATCGCTCTCGACGGGTTCTTCGACAAGACGATGGTCCGACGAGGGTTTGTCAGGGTCGTTGATAAACGGTACGCCCCCGGGCCCCTGCTCTTCCATCCCTTCGGTTTTCGGCTGCATGATCAATCCTCCCTAGTGGTGAACATTCGAACCGTTGACCACCCGGATTGTTCAACCCACCTAAGCGCAATGCGCTAAGGCAATCTGCAGCGCAGCCCCTCAATGGTGGTGCACAACGGGCGAGCTGTTGTCTTCCTGCGCCATGCCGGGCTGCTCATCGGTCATGTCCGCGCCGGTGGCGTTGGGCAGGCAGAGCGCCGCGATGAAGGCGATCAGGTAAGAAGTGATCGCGAACAGCCCCATGGCGGTCGGCAACCCCATGCCGGTGGCGGCGAAACCCACCGCCGCGGGCATGATCGAACCGAAACCGCGACCAAAGCTGGTGCAGAAACCGGCGCCGTTGGCGCGGATGCGCGTGGGGTACAGCTCGGCGAACGCCACCGGCAGCCCTGATGCGAGGCCGCCCTGGAAGGCGCCCAGCAGCAGGCCCAGGCCCAGGGTGACCGCCATGTTGATGGGCGCGAAGGTATACACCGCCACTACGCAGGCCTGGCACACCAGGAACAGCATGAACGCCTTGCCACGGCTGATGCCATCGCTGATGCGCCCGTAAATGAACGGGCCCAGTAGTGAACCGATGATATTCACCGCCAGGTAGCCAGAGGTCGAGGCCACTGGCAGGTTCAGTACCAGGCGCATGTAGGTGGGCAGCCACGTGATCATGATGTAGGCGCCGCCGAAAATCCCGCTGGCCAGTACAGTACTGATCAACGTGACCCGACGATGCTCTGCGCCGAATATGTCGCGCACCTCGATGCGCCGACGCTTCTGGCTGGCACGGGTGAACGCTTCGGACTCCGGCACCAGGCGGCGGATAAACCAGATGAGCGCGGCGGGCAGCAGGCCGATGGCGAAGAAGGCACGCCAGGCGATGTCTTCGGGCAGCCAGGCGAACACCACCGGCATCATGGTCAGGGAGATGGCATAGCCCACCGCGTAGCCGCTTTGCACCGACGCTGCCACCCGCCCCCGCAAGGCCGGCGCGATGGCCTCGCTGATCAGCACCGCGCCTACCACCGCCTCGCCGCCATAGCCGATACCCTGCAGAAACCGCACCGGCAGAAACGCCCAGAAGCTGCTGCACAACCCTGCCAGGCAGGTAAAGAGCGCCACCCACAGGACCGTGCCCTGCATCACCCGGACCCGGCCATAACGGTCGGCCAGCAGGCCCGCGCCCCAGCCACCGATGGCGCTGCCGATCAACGACACCGAACCCAGCATGCCGGCATCGGACTTGCTCAGGGCCAGCACGGTCATCAGCACGGGCATCATCAGCGCGTAGATGGTCGAATCCATGGAGTCGAGGGTAAAACCACCGAAACACGCCCAGTAGGTGCGTTTTTCCTTGGGAGTCAGTGCGGAGTACCAGCCGAGGCGCATGATCGGTTTCCTGTGTTTTTGTCATTGCCCACAGGGTGCAACGCATCCTCGTCCGGGAAGAAGTGCCTATTGGTGATCGAGCGAGTGGATCTTTTTATGAGGTGCTCCGCGATGCATGGCGGGTAGGCAACGTACCCTGCTGATCTGGCTTTCGGGCACGCTCGGAAAGCTCAATAGCAATGCGAATGCCCACCGGCCAAAAAGAAAACAGATACCCGAAAAACTATTTTTAAATCATTGACTTAAAAATAATAAAAACACTAGTCCCATTGACACGATCCACGTTAAATCTGCGCCTGGTTCAATCTGACCGAGTCAAATTGAACCAGTGTCAATGACCATCCGGACGCACTTCGAACGCCATAAACAAAAATGTAAAACAGCCTATTAACAATCCGACACGAGGCCTTCGCCGTCGCAGACGGGTCAGGCGGGCATTGACGATCTGGTGGCTGGCCGGTACCGGCGACTCGGTTCACTCAGGAGATTGACCCGGCGGCAGTGCCCGAAGGCATAACCTTGCGCCGTTCAGGATTTTCCATGCCTCCACCAGCCCCCCTGACCAGTGCCGGGCCGCCGAATGGCTAGCCTGGCGATTCCCCCGCTTTCCCGGCCAAAGCATGTACAAATTACCGATACATCATTTTTAATATTTTATATTGCTTAGAATTTTGGTTCTGTATAGGATCCTTGGCATCAACAATCATAAAAACAGATGCCATGACCACTACCCAGCTTGCCGCAGCGGTAGACGCTGCCCCCCACAGCTTGCCGTGCCTGCTCACATCGCTCGCGCGCGCCCCTGACCTGGAGCGCGCCACCGGCCACCCCAACACGCAGGCGATACCGCCGCAGTGCCTCAACGGCCCACGTACGTCTTCAAGTTGATACGTGCCACACGGGCCGGATACGCCCGGATCTGATACCTGAGTCACCTCAGGCAATGCTGGAAGCGCCGCCTCCGCTGGCAGGGATTCGTGCGCCTTGTGAACAGAGCCACAACAATAATAAAAGAAGGTATCCATGAACAAATACGCCCCGTATTCACTGTTCGCTGTCTCGCTGTTGTGTGCCTCCCCCAGTTTCGCCGAACTGGCACAGCTTGAGCTCGCCAGCCTGGAATACCCCGGTGAACCCATTGGCCCGAGTGTCGGCATTCCAGACTCCTTCATTCCTGTGCTGACCCCGCCGCCACTGGAAAAGCAAGGTAAATGGCTGGACGACCACGGCATCAGCCCGCACCTGGGGTTGACCCAGTTCTACCTGGCCAACCCGGATGTGGGCACGGACACCGGCAACCACGAGTCACTGACGCTGTTCGATGTGGGCGTGGATTTCGATCTCGAGAAGATCATGGGCTGGCAAGGTACCCGCGTGCATTTCAACGAGCTGTACGTGCCTTACCGCAACAACCTGGACTTCGGTGCACAAGCCGGGGACGTGCTGTCGAGCAAATCCAGCCCGTACATTCCACGGGTCAGCCACCTCACCTTGTTTACGCTGGAGCAGAAGCTGCTGCAGGACAAGCTGACCGTCGAAGGCGGCATCAGCAATGCCGGCAACTACTTCGCCCTGCCCCTGTGCAACGTGGGATTGGGCTGCACCACCCTACCGGACGCCGCCGGCGCGAACCCTGCCCCCTATGCCAACTGGGGCGCACGGATGAATTACCAGTTCACCCCAGCCTTGAGCGCGCAGGTCGGCACGTGGCGCGTCAATGACGCCTATCCGTTTACCAATGGCTGGGAGCGCGGGGCCGGCAGCTCGGGCGGCAACATGTCCACCACCTACCTGGCCAACGTGGCCTACCGTACGGACTTCTCCAACACGGCCTATCCCGAGTCCTATGAGTTGGTGGGCTTTCACAACACCCGCGACGGCAGTGACCCTTACTACACCGTGGCCGATACGCCGCAGCTCACCGATTCCACCCACGCGGCCGCCACCACCAACGGCCTCAACGGCTTCTACCTGGGCCTGAAAAAGACCTTCTGGCGCGCCGATGGCGGTCAGTCCAACGACATGAGCCCCACCGCGCTCAGCGCCTATTTCGCTGGCAGCCACGTCTTCGAAGAAGACCTGCCCAATGGCATTCCCAACCAGGTCAGCACCGGCCTGATCTTGTCCGCGCCGTTCAAGTCCCGACCCTATGACACCTACTCGCTGAGCGCCCACTGGGTGCAGCTCAGTGACCACGAACAGAAGTACATCAACGCCGCGTTCCGCACCGCGGGCCAGGACTATTCAAGCCCGGGCGGCGAGTACGCCGTGGAACTGGACGCCAACCTGATCCTGACTCGCGGCGTGGTGGTCAGCCCCTACGTGATGTACACCTGGGACCCGGTCAACACGGTCAACCCTTTCAATGGCATCGCGCCGAAAAGCGGCATGTCCGCCGGTTTCCTGTTCCATGTCCAGCTGGAGAGTTTCCTGGGACTGGATTCGGGCCAGCATCGTTGAACCCCTTCGAATAAAAAGGAAGTGATGATCGTGAAAATCTCCTCTGCCCCCCTGACCCGGCGTGATGTGCTGTTGAGCGGCGCGACACTGGCCCTTGCGGCGAGCCTCCCTGGCCTGGGCTATGGCGCCAGCAAGAACCCCGCGTTTCCAAAAGGCTTTTTGTGGGGCGCGGCCTCGGCCGGGCACCAGATCGAAGGCAACAACAGCGACTCCGACATCTGGCTGCTGGAACACGTGACCCCCACGGTGTTCGCCGAGCGCTCCGGTGACGCCTGTGACAGCCTGTTCCGCTGGAACGAAGACGTGGACCTGGTCAAGGGTATCGGCCTGAACACCTACCGATTCTCCCTGGAGTGGGCGCGCATCGAGCCCACCGAAGGCCAGTTTTCAGTGGCCATGCTCGACCTGTACAAACGCATGATGGGCAGCTGCCTGGAACGCGGCATCACCCCCATGGTCACCTTCAACCACTTCACCACCCCACGCTGGTTCGCGGCACGCGGCGGCTGGGAGGCGGCCGGGGCGCCGGACCTGTTCGCACGGTTCTGCGAGCGCGCGGCCACCCACCTGGGCGCCCACCTGAGCCATGCCACCACCCTCAACGAGCCTAACATTCTGGCGGTTCTGGACTGGCTGCCGCTGCCCTTTCCACCTGCATTCAAGGCCGTGGAGGCGCAGATGCTGCAGGCGGCGGCCAGGGCCACGGGCAGCGCCAATTATTCAGTGGCCAATTTTGGCCAATACCAGCCCAAGCTCAAGTTGATGCTGGAAGGCCACCTCAAAGGCTACCAGGCGATCAAATCGGTGGCGCCCCATGCGCTGGTGGGCGTGAGCCTGTCCATTACCGACGACCAGGCCGTAGGCCCGGACAGCAAACGCGACGCCAAGCGTGAAAGCGTGTACGGCCCCTGGATGGAAGCCGCCAAGACCAGTGATTTCATCGGTGTGCAGAACTACGGCCGCCAGCAGCTTGATGCCAAGGGCGCGATGCTGCCGCCCAAGGGCGCGGAGCTGACCGAAAGCGGCGAGGAATACTACCCGGCGTCGCTCGAAGGCGCCGTTCGCTATGCCCATGCGGCGACTGGCAAGCCGGTCATCGTCACCGAGAATGGCATCAGCACCTCCAACGATGCACGGCGCGCCGCCTACATCCCGCAAGCCTTGGCCGGCTTGCAACGGGCCATGCAGGATGGTGTGCCGGTGTTGGGCTATGTGCACTGGAGTCTGCTGGACAACTTCGAATGGCTGTTCGGCTACAAGCCCCGGTTCGGGCTGGTGGCGGTGGACCGCACGACGTTCAAGCGCGAAGTCAAAGGCAGCGCCCAGGTATTGGGGGCCATTGCCCAGCGCAACGCACTGAGCTGAAACGGTGGGCGTAGCTTGCTAGCGAAAATGGCAGCGCGGTGTACCTGACGGACCGCGTTGCACCCTTCGCCAGCAAGCTGTGCTCCTACAGCCTGCGTCGGCCTGGGGAGGTGGGAGCATAGCTTGCTAGCGAAACAGCCAGCGCGGTGTACCTGATAGACCTCGTTGTACCGTTCGCCAGCAAGCTGTGCTCCTACAGCCTGCGTCGGCCTGGGGAGGGGGGTGGGAGCATAGCTTGCTAGCGAAAAACGCAACGCGGTATACCTGATGGACCGCGTTGCGCCCTTCGCCAGCAAGCTGTGCTCCCACAGGCTCGTGTCAGCCAGGGAGTGGGAGCGTAGCTTGCTAGCGAAAAACGCAACGCGGTATACCTGATGAACCGCGTTGTCCCTTCGCCAGCAAGCTGTGCTCCTACAGGCGTGGGGGAAGCGCTAGCGGCCCTTGTTGAACATCGGCGAGTCGGATCGCACGATGCTGGCCGTGCGCTCGATATGCCCGCGCAACAACCCCACCGCCTCGTCCGCCCGCCCTTCAACCGCCGCTTCCATGATCTGCTGGTGCTCGGACTTCACATCACGCTTGGCCGTAAACGCCTGGGGCGCCGAAAGGGTACGGTAACGGTGGTGCTGGTCAGCCAGCTGCGCGCAGAACGCCAGCAGCCAGCGCGAACCACAGCCGCCGATCAGCGCGCGGTGAAACGCCCGGTGAGCGGGCTCCCAATCCGGGTTGTCCTCGAAGTGGTCCTGGGACAATGAGCGGGGCGTGCGCGCCAGGCGATGGTGGGCTATGACCACTTCTTCCTCCCACACCCTGTCCCTGCGAGCAATGGATTCGCGCAAGGCAATCTCCTCCAGCCAGCAGCGGGTCTTGGTGATTTCCAGCAGGTCCTGCTCGCTGACCTCCGCCACCACGAAACCGCGCAATTCACGCTTCTCTACCAGCCCGTCGGAGATCAGCCGGTTCAGCGCCTCGCGCAGTGGCGTGGCACTGGTGGCGTAACGCCCGGCCAAGGCATCGATCACCAACTTGCTGCCCGGTTCCAGCTGACCGTTGAGCAGGTCAGCGCGCAACTGGTCATACAGGTCGGTCGCGCGGGTAGAGGGGCGGTTGTCGATGCTGACAGCGGGGGTTCGAGCCATGGGTAGGGACACCAGAAAATATGAAAAACAAGCAGTCGGGGTTGCGATTGCGCGGCCAATCATATCAGATACAGCCACACCGTTCATTTAATATATAAAAAGGAACCGTCATGCCCACCCTCACCCTCGACCAGGCTCAAACCGCTCTGCACGGCGCCTTGCAGGCCGCACGCAGCCACCAGTTCCGGCCCATGGCCATCGTGGTGGTCGACACCGCAGGCACCGTTGTCGCCGCTGCCAGGGAAGACGGCGCAACGCCATTGCGCATGACCATCGCCACGGGCAAGGCCTGCGCCGCCATCGGCATGGGGGCCAATACTCGATTATTAGCAAAGAAAGCCGGTGAAATGCCAGCGTTCTTCGGCTCGATCGCCACGAGTTCTCAGCACCCGTTCGTCCCGCAAACCGGCGCGATGCTCATGCTAGACGCCTCCGGCGCCGTGGTAGGCGCCATTGGTGCGTCGGGCGGAACCGGTGACGAAGACGAACTGATCGTGACGGTGGGCATCGACGCTGCGGGGCTTGCAGCCCGCTGACCTGGCCAGGTAGTCGCGCCGATGGCCTTGCGCATCGGCGCGCTACTGGGTCCGCGAGTGTATGAAAAAACGATACGATATTTTTAATATTTTATATTGCCACTAAAATTCATTTTATATAGGATCAGTCCACACAATCATAAAAATACCCTGCCATGACCTTCCACCTCGCTCCCGACCTGGGCATCGATATTCACGCCCATTTTGTCCCCGGCCAGTTTCCCGCCTGGGCTGACCCGCATGTACCGGCCGGCTGGCCGTCCATGCTGCAAGCCCCCTCACACGATGGCCATTGCCACTGCCACGTGATGATCGATGGAAAACACTACCGTACCGTCTCCGACCAATGCTGGAGCCTGCCCCGCCGCCTGGCCGACCTGCCGGGCATGGGCCTGGGGCGCCAGGTCATCTCGCCGATGCCTGAATTGCTGAGCTACTGGATGCCGGTGCACCATGCGCAGCCACTGCTGCGCTACATCAACGAATCCATCGCCCAGCTGTGCGACGACAGTGGTGGTGCCCTGCTTGGCATGGCCGCCGTGCCGCTGCAGGACGTGGATGTGGCGATCGCCGAGCTGGAGTACGCGGTGCGGACACTGGGGCTGGTGGCTGTCGAACTGGGCAGCAACATCAATGGCCTGGCCCTGGCCGACCCTGCTTTGCGCCCCTTCTTCAAGGCCTGCGTGGCGCTCGACGTGCCGGTGTTCGTGCACGCCCTCAAGCCGTGCGGCATGGACCGCCTCAGTGGCCCCGCGCCGTTGCAGCAGGTACTGGCCTACCCCAGCGACGTGGGCCTGGCGGCTGCCGCCGTGATCACCGGCAACCTGTTGCACGACTGCCCCGGCCTGCGCCTGGCCTTCAGCCACGGTGGCGGCACCTTCGCCTCACTGCTGCCGCGCCTGGAACAGGGCTGGAAAACCTTTCCCGCGCTGCGCGAGAGCATCGCCGTTTCCCCTGGCGAACAGGCCCGCCAGCTGTACTTCGACACCCTGGTGTTCGACGCCCCGACCCTGCGCCACCTGGTGGCCACGTTCGGCGCCAGCCAACTGCTGCTGGGCAGCGACTACCCCTTCAATTTCCACGAGCGCAAACCCGTGGCACGCCTGGCGGAGTGCGGCCTGACCGACGCCCAGGCCCAGGCCCTGCTGCACGGTAACGCCGAACGATTTTTCGCACTCTCGACTCACACAGGCAGGGGTTGATCTATGGCTTCCAAATGGATTCAGGCATTGCGCAGCGTCGCGCTGGACGTACCAGACCTGGCGCGCGCTGAGGACTTCTACACCCGCGTCTGGCACCTGGATATTGCCGCGCGTACCGACACGGCCATTTACCTCAAGGGTACCGGTGCTGATCACCACCTGCTGGCCCTGCACCAGGCCGACCACCTGGCCATTCGCAACGTCACCCTGCGCGCCCGCGATGCCGACGCCCTGGGGCAGATTCGCGAAGCCGCGGTGGCCAATGGCGGGCAGATTATCGAAGACCAGGTCAGCGTGACCGAGCCAGGTGGCGGCATCGCCCTGACCCTGCGCGACCCCCACGGGCGCATCCTGCGCGTGGTGCATGGCGACGAGCGCGCCCAGGCCTTCGAAGCCACCGACCGCCCTATCCGCCTGGCCCATGCCGTGCTCAACAGCCACGACGTAGCGCAGTCCCAAGCCTTCTTCGAGCGCGTGCTGGACTTCCGCCTGTCCGACCGCACCAAGATCATGGCGTTCCTCAACTGCGACCGCGACCACCACTCCATTGCCCTGGGCGTGACCGACAACGACGCGCTCAACCATATCGCCTTCTTGATGCCGGACCTGGAGTCGGTGATGCGCGGCGGTGGCCGCATGCGCGACGCCCAGCACCCCATCGAATGGGGCCCCGGCCGCCATGGCCCAGGTAATAACGCCTTCAACTACTTCATCGGCCCGTTCGGCGAAGTCATCGAATACACCGCCGACGTCGAGCAGATCGACGACAGCTACCAGGCCGGCGCGCCGGGCGACTGGACCTGGCCCGAGGGCCGGGTGGACCAGTGGGGCATCTCCCAGCCACCGTCGCCAGCACTCAAGGCCGCACAACGCAACGTCTTCTTCACCTCCCAGGAACAAGGACAATAAAATGAAATTCACCACTTTCCTGCACAACGGTACCCCACGCCTGGGCCTGATCGAAGGCGACCAGGTCATCGACCTCAACGCCGCCCTGCCCCATGTGCCGGCCGACCTGCGCCAAGCCCTGGAACAGGGTATCGACCTCAACGAAGCCGCCCTGGCCGCCGCTGACAGCCAGGCCCCGCGCCTGCCCCTGGTGGACCTGCAACTGGCGCCGCTGGTGCCAGAGCCCGGCAAGACCGTGTGCCTGGGCCTGAACTACTTTGACCACGCCAATGAAAGCGGCCGCGGCAAGCCTGAATACCCGTGGTTCTTCTACCGTGGCAAAACCTCGCTGATGGCCCACGAAGTGGCCGGGCGCGTGCCCAAGGTGTCCGAGCGCTTCGACTTCGAGGCCGAACTGGCCGTGGTCATCGGCGCCAAAGTGCCGCGTCACGTGGCCCAGGCCGATGCCCTGGACTACGTGTTCGGCTACACCTGCTTCAACGACATGTCGGTGCGCGACTACCAGAAACGCACCCCCCAGTGGACCATCGGCAAGAACTTCGACGCCACTGGCGCCCTGGGCCCGGTCGTGGTCACCGCCGACGAGCTGCCTGCTGGCGCCACCGGCCTGCGCATCCAGTGCCGCCTCAATGGCGAGATCATGCAGGACGCCACCACCAGCGACATGATCTGGTCGGTCGCCGAAACCATCTCGCTGCTGTCCGAATGCCTGACCCTGGAGCCGGGCGACGTCATCGCCATGGGCACCCCGGCCGGCGTCGGCCAGGCGCGCACGCCGCAACTGTGGATGAAGGCCGGCGACGTGGTGGAAGTGGAAATCGAAAACGTTGGCCTGCTGCGCAACCCGATCCTGGCCGAAGGAGCCTGAGCCATGGCGGCCGACAACTACGATGTGGCCATCGTCGGCTTCGGCCCTTCGGGGGCCATTGCCGCCGCGCTGCTGGGCCAGGCAGGCGTCAACGTTCATGTATGCGACCGCGCCCATGACGTCTACGACAAACCACGCGCCATCGCGCTGGACCACGAGATCCTGCGGGTTTTTCAGCACCTGGGCATCGCCGACGAGGTGGCGCAATACTGCGAGCCGTTCACCGACTCGTGCTACTACGGCCTGGACGGGCAGATGATCCGCCGCATGACCGTGGTGCCCGAGCCCTACCCGCAGGCCCACCAGCCTTCGGTGGTGTTCACACAGCCGCCGGTGGAAGCCGTGCTGCGCCGCAAGATCGCCACGCTGGCCAGCGTCACCGTTGAAACCGGCATGAAGCTTGAGACCCTGCAGCAAAGTGCCGACCACGTGACCCTGGCCCTCAAGGCCGAAAACGGCGAGCACAAGACTGTCACGGCACGCTACCTGATCGGCTGCGACGGCGCGTCCAGCACCGTGCGCGAACAGGTCGGCCTGACCCTGCAGGACCTGGACTTCGATGAGCCCTGGCTGGTGGTCGATGTGCTGGCCAACGAACAGGGCCTGGCCAAACTGCCCACCACCAGCGTGCAGTACTGCGAACCCGAGCGCCCCTGCTCGTTCGTGATGGGCCCGGGCAACCACCGCCGCTGGGAAATTTCCCTCAAGCCGGGGGAAGACCCGGTGCAGGCCGCCACCCCGGAAGGCGCCTGGCGCTTGCTGGAGCGCTGGATCGGCCCCGCGGATGCGCAACTGTGGCGCCAGGCCAGCTACCGCTTCCACGCCTTGGTGGCCGAGAACTGGCGCGTGGGCCGTGTATTCATCGCCGGCGATGCCGCGCACCAGCAACCGCCGTTCCTGGGCCAGGGCATGTGCCAGGGCGTGCGCGATGTCAGCAACCTGATCTGGAAGCTGCAAGCGGTGCTCGACGGCCGTGTGCAGGGCAACGCCGTCGAAGCCTTGCTCGACAGCTACAGCACCGAGCGCAAGGAGCACGTGCGCCAGTTGACTACCACCATCAAGTCGGTGGGCGCGGTGATCTGCGAACGCGACATGGACAAGGCCCGCGCCCGCGACGCCCGCCTGCTGGCCGAACAGGGTGGCAGCGTGCGCCCTACCCCGCGCCAGGACATTCTGCCGCGCCTGACCACCGGCCTGCTGGTCGACAGCCCGGCCGCCGGTAGCCTGTTCCCGCAACCCTGGCTGCTGCGCAATGGCGTTCGCCGGCGCATGGACGATGTGCTCGGCGGTGGCTGGCGCTTGCTGGTCACCGACCCGGCCCACGCCCTGGACCCGCAGCTGCAGGCCGCCACCGGCATGCAACGCCTCGTGCTCAACAGCCAGGCCCTGACCGAAGCGGACGGCTTGCTGGCCGCCTGGTTCGCGCGCCACGACGTGAGCGCCGCCATCGTGCGCCCTGACCATTACGTGTACGCCACCGCCGCCGGTAGCGAGCCCCTGGGCGAACTGCAACGCGGCCTGCTCCAGAGGCTGACAGCCTGACCCAGTGCTCAGTGACTGCTTACAATTACAAGGAAAAGTCCATGAACGTCGTCTTTCGCAATGCCCGCATCTTCGACGGCAGCGGTGCCGCCGCCTTCGCTGGCGAGATCCGCGTCGAAGGCAACCGCATCACCGAAGTGGCCCGTGCACCGCACACGGTGTCGGCCCATGACGCCCGCATCGTCGACTGTACCCACCACGTCGTGATGCCCGGCCTGGTCGAGCCCCACGCCCATATCACCTGGCCCACCTCGGTGGAAAAATTCGTCCCGGGCATGTACCTGCCGCCCGAGGAACTGGCCCTGACCGCGGCCCGCAACGCCCGCATCCTGCTGGACCATGGCTTCACCAGCGCCTACTCCGCCGGCGCCTTGAGCAAGTCCCTGGAGATCAGCCTCAACGCCCACATCGTCTCCGGTGGCATGCCCGGCCCGCGACTGATCCCCTCGTCGGTGGAGCGCGAACCGCCGAACGAGACCGAGCTGGACCCCGGCAAGGTCGAAGGCAACCAACGCGGTGCCGACGGCATGCGCAGCTTCGTCAAGGAGTGCGCCGAACTGGGCGCCAAGGCCGTCAAGTTCCTGATCTCCGGCGAAAGCGCCCTCAAGCCCGGCGCCTCCCACGAACTGCTGTACGAGGAAGCCGAACTGCTCGCCGCAGGCGAACAGGCCCGCGAGTCCAACGTCTGGCTGACCGGCCACGCCCACGGCGCCGAAGCCGTGAAAGTGGGCGTGCGCAGCGGCTTCCGCGTGCTGTACCACTGCACCTACGCCGACGAAGAAGGGCTGGACCTGCTGGAATCGCGCAAGGACGAGATCTTCGTCGCGCCCACCATCGGTATCATCCAGGCCACCCTGGACGCCAACCCGCCGCCACACTTTGACATGACCCACATGAAGGCCGATGCCGCCATCGTGCTGGAGCATCAGAAAGCCCTGGTGCCCAAGCTGCGCGCACGCGGCATTCGCCTGCTGCCTGGCGGTGACTACGGCTTCCCGTTCAACCCCAACGGCCGCAACGCCCGCGACCTGGAGCTGTGGGTACGCCATTTCGGCTACACCCCGCTGGAAGTGCTGCGGGCGGCGACCGAACTGGGCGGGCAGATCATGGGCATGGGTGACGAACTGGGGCTGATCAAGCCCGGCTACCTGGCCGACCTGCTGATGATCAAGGGCGACCCCACCGAGGACGTCACCGTTCTGCAGGACAAAAACAACATCGCCCTGATCATGAAGGACGGCCAGTTGTACAAAACGCCCGAGTCGCGGCCATGAGCGGCATGAGCGCGGCACTGGCCGCACGCATTCGCGAGGTGGGCAATGACCTGCCCGCCGTGGCCACCCTGTACGCCGACGCCCAGCCGGCGCCTGACGGTGACGCAGTCAACCTGCGCGTGGACCTGAGCTACGGCCCCCACGAGCGGCACCGCCTGGACCTGTTCACGCCCACCGGCACGGCACCGCCAGGGGGCTGGCCGGTGCTGGCATTCTTCCACGGTGGCGGTTTCATTCGCGGCAGCAAGGCGCACCGGCAGAACATTGGCCATTTCCTGGCCCGCCACGGCTATGCCGTGGTGCTGGCCAACTACCGCCTGGCGCCCGAAAGCCGTTGGCCGTGCGGGCCCCAGGATGTGGGCCGGGTGTGGCAATGGCTGCAGGACAATGGCCAGCCCTTTTCCGTGGACCCGACGCGCATCGTGCTGATGGGCGAGTCGGCCGGCGCCGCCCATGTCGCCGCCACTGCATTGCGCGAAGCGTTCCACCCGCCCGGCTGGAACATCCGCGGCGCGGTGCTGCTGTCCGGCCCCTATAACGCTCGGCTGGAAGGCAAGGCCCGGGCACAATTCGGGATCGACACGCCCGACCCGCGCAACGAGGCCTATTTTGGCAGCGACCCGGCCCAGTGGGACAGCGCCAGTACCGTGGATCATGTGTCCAGCGCACCCTTCGCGCTGCTGATCGGCTTTACCCAACTGGACCTGGTGCAAATGCAGGTGCAGGCCGGCGAGCTGTTTGCCCGGCTGGTCAGCCAGCACGGCTTCAACCCCCAGTTGCTGGTGCTACCTGACCATAACCATTTCTCCCAGGGGTTCAGCATCGGCACGCCGGACACCTCGCTCAGCGCGCCGCTGCTAACGTTCCTGGAGGCCGCTACTGCCCTGACATGATCCCCAGTGGGGCCGGGGTGAAGCGCGGGCCTGGCGAGTCGTCCGCCTTCCACGCTTCCCCGGCCCCCGCAAGCAAGCCATGACCGCTGTACGCACCCTGGACACTAACAATAAATCAGGTGTAACCGCATGAATCATTCCCCCGTTCCGGCCCATCGCTACATCCAGCGTGAAACCCTGCTGGGCTGCGCGATAAACGCCGCTATCGCTCTGTTTTTCGCCGCCCTGCTGTTTCACAACGCCCCCGTCATCCCGTTATGGGGCAGCAAGGGTATCGCCATTGACCTGGTACCCACGGTGTTCATGCTGACCCTGTTCGGCAGCCTGGCCATTTCGCTGCTGACCCGCCAGCGCCTGCGCCAGGGTCGTATCGCCCCGCCGTCCGACCACCCTTCGTCGTGGATTTCGGCGTTGGCATCGCTGCCGCTGCCGGTGCGCACCGTGATCGTGGCGCTGCTGATGACCGTTGCCCTGGTGCCGCTGACCTGCCTGGCGCTGATGACCCTGGCCGTTGATGCCCTGGCGTTCTGGCCCTTCGTCGCGTTCAAGATGGGCTATGCCGCCATCGTCGGCGCGCTGTCCGCGCCCTGGATACTGAAAGCCGCGCTGGCCGTGAGCGACCGCGCGCCTGCTTGAACGCTTACTTGGACAAAGGAACTGCCTCCCGTGCCTATTTCCCCCTTCACCCGGGCTCTGGCCTGCACCTGCCTGGTCACCGGCCTGCCGACAGTGGCCCACGCCGCCGACGACTTCAATCAACTGCGCGCACTGTTCCAAGCGCCCACCCACGCCTTCAAACCCAGCATCCGCTACTGGCTGCCCGGCGCCCAGGCGGACCACGCCGTGATCGCTCAGGACTTGCACAGCATTGCCCAGGCCGGCTTCGGTAGCGTGGAAGTTGCGGACCTGCCGCAAAACGCCGGCCCCGTGGACCCAACGCGCTACGGCTGGGGCACGCCAGCGTGGCGCGACACCCTGGAAACCACCTTGCGCGCCGCCGGGAAAAATGACCTGCACGTCTCGCTGACCATCGGCCCGGCGTGGCCCGTGGTCGTGCCGGGGTTGGACCCCAACGGCCCGCAAGCCGCCAAGGAGCTGGTGGTCGGCTGGAAAGTGCTGGCCGGCAACGACACCTACGATGCGCCCTTGCCAGCCCCCGCCAGAAGCCGCGCAGCGGCCGTCACCCAGCAGCGTCCGGTAGCGGTGCAAGCCTGGCAATGCGCCGAGCAATGCGCTGAAACACCGATCCGCCTGAAGACCGGCTCGCTCATCGACCTCAAGGCTGGCGACACCCTTCACTGGCAAGCGCCCCAGGGCGGCCACTGGATCGTCATCGCCTATTGGCAGCGCGGTACCGGCCAGACCGCCGCCTTGGCCATCATGCCGCAGAACCCCGCCGCCAGTGCGCCCCAGGCCTATGTGCCAGACCACTTTGCCGAGGCCGGTGCCCAGGCCGTGACCGGCTACTGGGCAGCCAACATCCTCACCCCGACGCTCAAAAGGCTGATCCGCCAGCACGGCCGCGACCTGTTCGAGGACTCCCTGGAACTGGATTCCCACCTCAATTGGACCCCTGGCCTGCCCACCGCTTTCGCCCAGCACCGCGGCTACGCCCTGGAACCGCTGTTGCCGCTGATCATCGTCGACAACCAGCGCCATTTCGGCGCTCCGCGCACCCGCGTCCCGACCTTCGCGCTGGCCACCGCAACGCCCCATTCCACCGAAGTGTACAGCGACTACGAGCGCACCCTCAGTGACCTGTACCGCGAGCACCACCTGCGGCCACTGGCCAAGTGGGCCCATGGCCTGGGCCTGGGCTACCGCGTGCAAACCTACGGCCAACCCATGGACATGGGCGCCGCTGCCGAACAGGCCGATACCCCGGAAGGCGAAAACCTGACCCTCGACAATGAACTGGACCTGTTCCGCGTGCTGGGCACCGCTGGCCAGATCCAGGGGCGCGGGCAATTCTCCACCGAATGCTGCTCGATAATCGGTGGCAGCTACCGGCAAAGCTGGCCGGACATGCTCAACCTGCTGCACCTGCACTACGCCGGTGGCGTCAACCAGATCACCGTGCACGGCTATCCCTATTCAGGCAAGGTACCAACGGCGCGCTGGCCGGGCTGGTCACCGTTCGAGCCCTTCGGGCCGAGCCTGTTTTCGCCCACCATCGACAACGGTTTCTCCGAAGCCTGGGGGCCACGCCAACCCTCCTGGCCAGACATGCCGGTGATCACCCGCTACCTGGCGCGTACCCAGGCGCTGTTGCGCCACGGTATCGCGCAGACCGAACTGGTGGTGCTCAACGACGAACTGGATCACGAAGGGCCACTGCTGCCTGAACCGGCACTGGCGCAGGCGGGCTACCACTATGGGTTTATCAGCAGCCAGCAGTTGCTCAGCCACGGCCTGGCCTGGCAGGGCACGCATCTGGTGATGGGCCATGCATCGTGGCGTGCACTGTTGCTGGACGGCCGCCGGCCGCTGGCTGCCGATGTCCAGCAGAAGCTGCAAGCGCTGATCGCCCAGGGCGCGCCGGTGATCGTGGTGGGCGGCACCTTGGCAGTGGACGGGGCAACCCCTGTTGCCGATTACCCCCATGCCCTGACCGCCCTGCAAACGCTGCAGGTGCTGCCCGGTTTCGTCCCAGGTGTGGCAGACGTGTACAGCGTGCACCGCCGCGACGCTGGCAGCGATTATTACTGGCTGGTCAACACGGGCAAGCAGGTCTACAAGGCACAGGTCGCACTGCGTGGCCAAGGCAAGCTGGTGCAACTGGATGCCTGGAGCGGCAAGGTCGTGCCGGTGGCGTTCACGCCCCAGGCACAGGGCACGCTGACTACCGCCGTGGAGCTGCAACCTGGCCAGTCGATCGCCTTTGCCCTGGGCGAACAATTCGCCCTCGCCCCTGCCACCCCCGCCCGGCAATGGCAGGCGCCCGTGGCCTTGACCCACTGGAGCCTGCGACTGGAAGACTGGGGCCCGGCGGCGGATGGCTATACCACGCGCATCCAGCCCAGGTACCTGGGCACAGCCCCTGACGGCCCGTGGTCAGACGTGGAAGCCCTGCGCAACCTTTCGGGCCGGGCCAATTACCAAGGCACCTTTCAGCTCGCGCCTGGCGACACGGCCGTGCGCTTGCTGGTGCCGGCTGCCGACGGCCTGTGGCGGTTGAAGGTCAACGGCCACGCCGTGGCCGTGGACCCTCACCTGCGTGAAGTCGCGGTCAGCCAGTATGCGCACCCCGGGCGCAACACCGTTGAGCTGAGTGTTGCCTCCACATTGAACAACCGCATGAAGCAGCAGGAAGCCGCTATCTACGGCGCGCTGCCCTTCCAGCCATACGGCTTGCAAGGGCCGCTGATGGTCCAAACGGGGCACTGATACCGGTCGCCCGGCCGTGCCTTCGTGTGAAGACACGGCCTCTGCCATTCCATCATCTACAGGTGAATCACATGCCAGGAAGCATACCTACCGCACGTCACGGACTCATTGCCCGCCCATTGCTGGCGCTGGCCATCGGTGCCACCCTTTGTGCCACCGGCCATGCCAGCGAGCTGGACACGGACGCTACCGCCAGGGCAAACGGGCTGCTGGCCAAAATGACCCAGGATGAAAAAGTCAGTCTGGTCCACGGCGCCGGCTTCTTCACCTCACCCATCGGTGGCGGGGGGTATGTACCGGGCATCGAACGCCTGGGTATCCCACCCGTCAACTATGCCGACTCCAGTTCCGGCATCAACCTGTCGGGCAAGAACACCACGCCATTACCCGCCACACTGGCGCTGGCCGCCAGCTGGGATCCTGCCCTGGCCCACCGCTACGGCACGCTGATCGGCAGCGAGTTGCGCACACTGGGTTTCGCCGGAGGCCTGGGCGGCGGCACCAACCTGGCCCGCGAGCCGCGTAACGGCCGTACCTTCGAGTACCTGGGCGAAGACCCGCTGCTGGCCGGTACCCTGTTAGCTGAACGCACCAAGGGCACCCAATCCCAGCATGTGCTGGGCATGGCCAAGCACTTCGCGGTCAATGGCCAGGAAACCGACCGTTTCAATTCCAACTCGGTGGTCAGTGAGCGCGTGCTCCGCGAGCTGTACCTGCGCCCGTTCGAGATCGCCGTCAAAGACGGCCAACCGGCCATCGTCATGTGCGCCTACAACAAGGTCAACGGCGAGAAAGCGTGTGAGAACAAGCATCTTCTCAGCGACATCCTCAAGGGTGAATGGGGCTTCGACGGGTATGTGCAGTCCGACTGGGTGATGGCGGTGACCGACACCGCACGCGCCGCCAACAGCGGCACCGATGAAGAAGAACCCGGCTCGGCGAATGACGATGAACCTGGCCTGATGGGTCGCGGCACCTGGTTCAACCAGAAACTCAAGGCCGCCCTGCACAATGGCCAGGTCGCACCCGAGCGGCTCGATGACATGGTACGCCGCAAGCTGACCATGCTTTACCGCCACGGCATCATGGACACACCGCCGGTGCCGGGCGGCCAGGTCGACCGAGCAGCGGGCGACGCACTGGCGTTGTATGCCGCCGAATCGTCGATGGTGCTGTTGAAAAACTCGCCCCAGGCCGGTGCCGGTGCTCGCGCGCCGCTGCCGCTGGACGACAGGCAACTGCACAACGTGGTCGTGGTGGGTGGCCACGCCGACGCTGGCGTCATGGGCGGCGGTGGTTCCGCTTCGGTCCCGGCCCGCGACGGCAACGCCGTGCCGTGCCGGACACCTGGGGCGAAGGATCCGGTCATCCATATCTTCGATCTGTGCGCCATATGGCACACGTCTTCTCCCCTGCAAGCCATCCGTGCACGACTGCCGGGCGCCACCGTCACCTACTTCGATGGCAGCGATGCCGCGGCCGCGTCGGCAGCCGCCGCGAAAGCGGACGCGACCATCGTGTTCGCCACGCAGTACACCATGGAGCAAGTGGACCTGCCGGACCTGTCACTCCCCGACGCCAAGCGTGACCCGGCCAACCAGGGCTACGACCAGAACGCGCTGATCGACGCCATTGCCAGCCGAGCCCACAACACCATCGTGGTACTGGAAAACGGTACGGCGGTGACCATGCCCTGGGTCGACAAGGTGCAATCGGTCCTGGCGGCGTGGTTCCCAGGTGCGCAGGGTGGGCCTGCCATTGCTCGTGTCCTGTTTGGTGAGGTCAACCCCTCCGGGAAACTGCCGATCACCTTCCCGGCCTCCGAACAGGACCTGCCGCAACGGCAGATCAGCACCCGCACCCCTGATGTCCACTATGACGAAGGGCTGCTGATGGGCTATCGACGCTACGACGCAGAGCACCGCACGCCGCTCTTCGCGTTCGGCCATGGGTTGTCCTATACCCACTTCACTTACACTGGCCTGCAGGTGGTTCCGACCGCCGAAGGCGATGTCCGCGTCAGCTTCACCCTCACCAACGACGGCCCCCGCGAGGGCGCCGAGGTGGCCCAGCTCTACGCCGGGCTGCCAATCGACAGCGGCGAGCCACCCCAGCGCTTGGTGGGGTGGCAGAAAGTGCATCTGAAGCCGGGCGAATCGCGCACGCTGACCCTTGCCCTGCCATCGACCCGGTTCAGCGTTTGGCGTGATGGCTGGTATGTACCCCAGGGGCTGGCGACGTTGAAGGTCGGTGGATCTTCACGGGACGCCCATGGGTTGAGCGCCTCGTTCACGCTGCGCAAGCGCCTGTTGACCGCCGGGGGGTGAAGACCTTTCAGGCGCCCTCACAGGAAGTCGATCAGGGGGCTTGCCTGTGGAAGACGTAATGGCTTCTCTGGCCGCTGACCCGGCCGGGTTTCGGCCAGGTGGGCAAGGGTGGCCAACGTCTGCGAGCTAGCTGCGCGGGCTCAATCCTCGGGCATGAATCTGACGCCCGCGTTCTTGCCCAGCCGCGCGACCAGCGCCTCATTCAGCGCGGCGGCAGGCGTCCAGCATCCGCCTGGGGTCTGCTCGCGACTGACGTCGAAGGCCAACGCCAGTGCCGACTCCGAGAGCATTTTCGAGGTGGACAGGTAGCCGGGGTCTTCGTCACAACTGACCGAGGCTTTCACCACCCTGCCGTCGCCCACTTCGGCGTAGAACACAACGTCGTAGAAACCGGCATCGATTTCTGCCTGGGTAGGCCCCTGCCCTGGCTGGGGATGCCCGGCTTCGTTATAGGAAAACCCGGCAAGGCTCGGTGCGTCGTTGCTGGAAGGCGCGGCCGCCAGCATCAGCATTTCGTCATACTGGAAGCCTTCACCCCACGGGTGGCCCTGCAAGTAGTTGGTGCGGTGCACGGCCTTGGTGTTGATGGTCGACATGATGAACGGCCCCACCCAACTGCCTGCCACATCATCCACGTACGGCGTCTGCCCATCAGGTTGTCGAACCCCCTCGAAGCCCGGCGTGTAGGCAAACGGATCGTTCAATACCGCGGCCAAGGCCGGATCGATCGCTGCCGCTGCCTCGACGGCGCCGACACTGGCGAAAGTACCGCCCGACAAAACACCCTGCATCTTGCGCATGCGCGCCCGAACACGGGGGGCGTACTGGCCGAACCGCTGCATGGCCAATTGCTGGGTGTACCACACGCCCAGGTCGAAGGGCACGGAGTCGAAGCCGCAGGAAAACACCAGCCGGGCACCGGACGCGTTGGCGTTGGCCTGGTGGCGATTGATCATCTGCGCAATCCACGGGATCTCCCCGCACAGGTCGACATAGTCGGTACCGAGTTCGGCGCAGGCGGCCACCAGGTCGGCGCCGTACAGCGAGAACGGCCCCGCCGTGCTGATCATCACCCGGGTGGCGGAGGCCATGGCGTGGACACTGGCTGGCTGGTCGGCATCAGCCATGATCAGGGGCAAGGCCGCGGCATCGGCCCAACTGTCACGGATGGCCGCCAGCTTGCTCAGGTTGCGGCCGGCCAGGGCCCACTTGACCGGGCCAGCGATCCCGTGGGTGTTGTAGAAGTAGTCGGCTACCAGCCGACCGGTATACCCGGTGGCGCCGAAAATGATTACATCAAATGGCCGATTGCTCATGTGGCTGTGTTCCCTGCACGTGAAATAAAACGAGGGCGCCACTCTAGCAACGCAGGCCAGTGATGATTAGCCGGTATGATAGGAATGGACCTATAACCACAAGGCATCAATCATGCGTGACACGGTAACCGACCTGGTCGCCTTTCTGCGGGTGGCCCGCGAAGGCAGCTTCACGAAGGCCGCCGCGCAGCTGGGTGTGTCGCAACCGGCGCTGAGCCGTACCATCCGTAAACTCGAGACGCGCCTGGGCGTGCAGCTGCTCACGCGCAGTACCCGCAGCGTCGCCCCCACCGAGGCCGGCGTACGCTTGATGGACACGATCGGCCCGCACTTCGACGGCATCGAAGCGGGCCTGGGCGAACTGAGTGAATTGAGCGGCAAGCCCGCGGGGAATGTGCGCATCACGTCCCTTGAACATGCCAGCCCTTGGGTCCTGGCACCGGCGGTCAACCAGTTGATGGCTGACTACCCGGACATCACAGTCGAAATCAGTGACAACTACGCCTTGGTGGACATTGTCGCCGAGCGCTTCGACGCAGGTATTCGCATGGGTGAACAACTGGCCAAGGACATGATCAGCTTGCGCATTGGTCCAGAGTTTCGCATGGTCCTGGTGGGCGCCCCGGTTTACTTCGAACGCAGAACGAAACCGCACGCCCCTGAGGAGCTGACCGCGCATGCCTGCATTGACCTGCGTCTGCCCACCTCAGGTGGCCTGTGGTCCTGGCCGTTTGCCAAGGGCGGACGGGAAATCAAGGTACGCGGGGACGGGCACCTGGTCTGCAACAGCCTGGCGCTGATGCTTGATTTTGCCCGCGCCGGTAGCGGCCTTGTCTATGTGCCAGAGCATGTCGTGGCGCAGGACCTGGCCCAGGGCCGGCTGGTGAGGGTGATGGAAGATTGGTGTGAAACGCCCTTGGCTTACCATCTGTATTACCCGAGCCGTCGGCAACACAAGCCGGCTTTTCGCCTGTTGCTGGAGATCCTCCGTCACCCGCTTACCGCTTGAAGTCATCAACTCCCCTGCCGCCCTTGGCATTGCTGGCCAAGGGAACGCGGGAGATCGCCTGTTCAGGTGCGATTGGAATGGCTGAGCCGTTCGGATATCTCGATGAGATTCAGGTCCGGGTCGCGCACGTACACCGAACGGATCGGCCCCGTTGCCCCGGTACGCTGCACCGGACCTTCGACGATGGGCCAACCCTGCGCTTGAAGGTGGCCTATGACCTGCTCCAGGCTGACGCTGGCGATGAAACACAGGTCCAGCGCGCCCGGCACCGGCAGATGGGCCTTGGGCTCGAATTCGTGGCCGCGCAGGTGCACGTTGATTTTCTGGTCCCCAAACCGGAAGGCGACGCGGCCGTTCCCGAACGTTTCCTCGCGCATGCCCAGCACACGCACGTAGAAGTCCTGGCAGGCTTGCAGGTCGAAGGTGGTGAGTACCAGGTGGTCAAGGTGATCGATCATTGCGCACGCTCCAGTGGGGTGTCGGACACTTGTCTGGCGAGCGCGTGGGCTTGTTGGGGAAACGGGTGCAGGTCAAGGCGCCTGCCTGCCTTCAGGAGCTGGCTGGGGGTGTCATGGCCGACCAGGCCGGGTAGCCTGGCGGACGCAGCCAGCACGCGATCCAGGTCAATGCCGGTGTGGTGCCCCATCAGGTCCAGCATGTGCACCAGGTCTTCCATGCACACGTTGCCGCTGGCACCGGGGGCATAGGGGCAACCGCCCAGGCCGCCCAGCGAGGCATCGAAACGGTCGACACCGGCTTGCAGGGCCGCCACCGTGTTGGCCAGGGCCATGCCGCGGGTATTGTGAAAATGCAGGGTCAGTTGCAACGAGGGGAAGCGGTCGCGCACCTGCTGTGCCAGCGCTTGCACCTGGGTGGGGTACGCCATGCCCGTGGTGTCGCACAGGCTGATGCCGCGTACACCTTGTTCGGCGAAACGCTCGATCCAGGCCAGCACCTCATCCAGCCGCACGTCCCCCTGCATGGGGCAACCGAAGGCCGTCGACAGCGACACATTGACAGCGATCGAAGCCTGGCCAATGACGCCGATCACCTCCTTCAATTGCGCAAAAGACTGTTCGCGGGTCATGCGCAGATTGGCACGGTTATGGGGTTCGCTGACCGACATCACCAGGTTGGCCTCGTCAAGGCAGCAGCCCAGGGCACGCTCGGCGCCACGCACATTGGGCACCAGCGTCGTGTATTCGCCCCCTGGCTGACGCTGGATGCCGGCCATCACCGCCTCTGCATCGCGCAGGGCCGGGATGGCCTTGGGCGAGGTGAACGACGTCACCTCGATCTTGGCGTAGCCGCAGTGGCTCAAGTCATTGATGAGGGCGATCTTGTCCTCGGTGTCGATAAAGGTCTTTTCATTCTGGAAGCCGTCGCGGGCGACGACTTCCTGCAGGAACAGTCGTTTCATTAAGGGTGCTCCGGTAATCAGATGATGCCGCGGCTGCGCCATTGCTCGCGGGTGTGGGCACCGATACCCAGGCCCTCGAGCACTGCATCGGTATGCTGGCCCAACGCCGGTGCGCGGGTCTGGACCCGCCCGGGCGTGGCGGTGAGTTTGGGCACGATCCCCGGCAGGGTCACCGGTGTGCCGTCGTCAAGCTCACTGGGCAGCAACATGCCCCTGGCCTGGTAGTGGGGGTCGGCCGCGATGTCGCCGGCATCGTAGATCTTGCCGGACGGAATATCGGCGTCCTTCAGTGCAGCCAGCACCGCCTCCAGCGGGCGCTCGGCCGTCCAGGTGGAAATGGCGGCATCGATGCGGGCCACGTGGCGCACGCGCCCGTCGTTGTGTTCAAGCTCGGGATCGCCCGCGAGGTCGTGCCGGCCGATTTTCTCCATCAGCCGCTTGTAGATGCTGTCGCCATTACCGGCGATCAAGGCGTACTTGCCGTCCTGGCAACGGTAGGCATTGGTCGGGGCGATACCCGGCAGGCTGCTGCCGGCCGGCTCGCGGACGGTGCCGAATACCGAGTGTTCGGGTATCAGGCTTTCCATCATGTTGAACACCGACTCATAAAGCGCAACGTCTACCTGCTGGCCCGCCCCGTGGTTCTGCTCCCGATGACGCAGGGCCAACAGTACACCGATGACCCCATGCAAGGCCGCCAGCGAGTCACCAATGGAAACCCCGACGCGCACCGGCGTGCGGCCGGGCTCGCCGGACAAATGGCGCAGCCCGCCCATGGCTTCGCCAATCACGCCAAAACCGGGCAGGTCACGGTAAGGCCCGCTTTGCCCGTAGCCCGACACCCGCAGCATGATCAGCCCCGGGTTGATGGCGCTGAGTGCGTCCCAGCCCAGGCCCCAGTTTTCCAGGGTGCCGGGGCGGAAATTCTCGATCAGGATATCGGCGTCCTTGACCAGGCGCCTGACCACGTCATGGGCCTCGGCTTGGCGCAGATCCAGGGTTACCGATTGCTTGTTGCGCGCCTGCACAGCCCACCACACCGAAGTGCCGTTGTGCAGAAGCCGCCACTTGCGCAGCGGGTCACCCGTCACCGGTGGTTCGATCTTGATGACGTGGGCACCGAATTCGGCGAGCATCTTGGCAGCGAAAGGCCCGGCGATCAGTTGGCCCATTTCCACCACCTTGATACCTTCCAGGGGTAGGCTCATGACGTTTTCCGTTCTTGTGGGTAATGGGCTGATCATCGCGCCTTTCAGCGCACAGGAGAATTTCAAATATTTCCACTAAGCTTTCCTGAATGGAAAGCCTAGAGGCATCGATGTTCAATTTGCTCCCGTTGGATCTGCTGTCGCTGCGCTTGCTGGTGCTGGCAGCCGACAGCTCAAACCTGACAAAAGCCGCCGACAGTGCGCACATGACCGTCTCTGCGGCGAGCAAACGGCTCGCCGAACTTGAGCGGCTGACCCGTTGTGCGCTGTTCGTGCGGCTACCTCGTGGGCTGCAATTGACCCCTGCGGGGCGCGGCCTGGCTGAACATGCGCGGCACATCCTCGACGGTGCACAGCGCATGGCCCAGGATGCCAGTGACTACGCCAGCGGCGTACGCGGCCATGTCCGGCTATTCGCCAATACCTCTGCCGTGATCCAGTTCTTGCCTGATGACTTGACGAGTTTCCTGGCCGTGAACCCTGACGTGCGCATCGGACTGGAAGAAGCCCTCAGCGAAATGACCATCCACGCGGTGGCGGACGGCAGGGCCGACGTGGGCATTTTCGCCGATAACATTCCGGCGCCGGGGTTGGAAAAACGGGTCTATCGCAGGGACACCCTGGTGGTGCTGGTGCCGCGAGGGCATCCACTGGCCGAACGCAAGGCAGTCGCCCTGGCCGAGACACTGGGCTACGACTACGTTGCCTTGAACCAGGGCAGCTCACTGTTCCGCCGAATCAGCGAAGCCGCCGCGGCAACCGGCCAACGACTGCGGGTGCGCATCCAGGTCAGCAGTTTCGACGGTATCTGCCGCATGATCGAAGCCGGGCTGGGCATTGGCATCCTGCCGCTGGGCGCCGTGCACCCTGCCTCGCTGGGTACCACGCTCACCGCCGTTGCGCTGGTCGATGCCTGGGCATCGAGAACCTTGTACGTTGGCGTCGCGACCGAAGCGAAACTGTCCCCCGAAGCCGCCAACCTGTTCAACTACCTGGCGGACCTCGCCTGAGCAGCCAGTGACCGTTCCGGGTCGGCCCTGCTTGCGGTTTGCCTGGCGGTGCAAGGCCGGTTTTACTCGGTCACCAACTCCCCGCCCAGGTATTGCTCGTCCGTCACAGGCTCCATCCAGTCGGTGTTCTTGCCGTCGACCGTTTCGGTGACGGCGAAGTGCGACATTGCCGTGGTCGCGGCGGCGCCATGCCAATGGCGCTTGCCACAGGCGCACGAAACCACGTCACCTGCGCGAATTTCGGTGCGCGGGCCGCCTTCACACTGGGTCCAGCCCACCCCGGTGAGTACGACCAGTGTCTGACCCATCGGGTGTGCGTGCCAAAAGGTACGCGCTGATGGCTCGAACGTCACGATTGCACCCGTTGCCCGGCCAGGCGCCGTTGCCTGGAACATATGGTCGATACGCACGGCACCGGTAAACCAGGTATCAGGGCCTTTGATCGAGGGTTTGCTGCCGCTGCGGATGATGGTCTGGTTGGAACTGCTCATGAATACTCACTCTGATTCGTGGAGGCTTGGCCGTGGACAGGGCCAATTGGCTGCCGTGCGAAGCACTGTAGTGCTTCCGACATAGACCGACTAGGTGGCAAAATAGGGATAAACTTATGCACAGGTGAATCAATGCCCGGTACCGATCTGAACAGTCTTGTTGCCCTGCTGACCGTGGCACGGGAGCGAAGCTTCACCAGGGCAGCCATTCAGTTGGGTGTTTCCCAGTCGAGCCTGAGCAGAACCGTGACCGCGCTGGAATCCAGGCTGGGAACGCTGCTGCTTGCGCGTACCACAAGGAGCGTGTCACCCACCGAAGCCGGCCAGCGCCTGCTGGACCAGGTGGCGCCCAAGCTGGAGGAAATCGACGCGCAGCTGCTCGCCATGGCCGAGCTCCGTGAAAAACCGGTGGGCACCGTGCGGATATCGGCCACCGACTACGCCGCGAACCAGTACGTCTGGCCAAAGCTGCAGGGGTTGCTGGTCGAACACCCCGAGCTGCATATCGAGCTGATCAACGACTACGGCCTGTTGGACATCGTGGCGCAGCGTTTCGATATTGGCGTGCGGTTGGGGGACCAGGTACAGAAAGACATGATTGCCGTGCGTATAGCACCGGATGAAACCCTGGCTGTCGTTGGCTCGCCGTCCTACCTGCAGAACAGGCCAGCGCCCGTCCAGCCTCAGGACCTGACCACTCACAACTGCATCAATCTGAGGTTACCCACCAGGGATTCGCTCATGACCTGGGAACTGAGCAAGGGTAACGAGCGCATGGACGTGAAGGTGAACGGCCAACTGGTGTTCAACAACTCGTACCAGATGCTGGATGCCGTCCTGAAAGGCTTTGGCCTGGCGTACCTGCCCAAGGCACTGGTGGAAGCACACGTGCAGGCAGGACGGCTGTGCTGGGTACTCGAGGACTGGTTTCCGACCTTTACCGGGCACCACGCTTATTATGCGACCCGTCGCCAGTCGTCATTGGCGGTACGCTTGGTCATCGCTGCCCTGCGCGCCGGTTAGGTGGCTGTGGCGCGACCGCTTGCTTCCTGCCTTGTGGAATGGGCACTGCGCAATGTCAAGGATATCGGCGGTGCCTGCTTCCGAGCTTGCGCCCGGCCCTGCAAAGGGGGCGGCACCCTATCGGCAGACGCCATGAAAATCCCGAATCTTCTGCGCGAAAAGGGGTCGACTTCATAAGGTTGTTCAACCCCCGCGCCACGGGAGGCGCCCATGCCACACTCGCCCAGCAAGTCCGGTGTTGTCCTGTTGCCCGGCGCCACACCGACCCCCGAGCACGAGCGCGTGGTTCAGCAAGCCTTGGCGGTGCGCATTGCCGCCTTGCTGGGCACGCGTTTCGTACAGGACGATGAACGTCAGGCCATGGCGGGCCAGCCGCTGTACTACCTACCCGCAACCACCTTGATCGACCCGGCCGATTGCAGCCAACGCCACGGCATCCAGTGCATCGACGACTTTTTCGGTGGGCTGGTCAGCCAACCCTTCATGGCCACCAAGGCCATTTCCCATCCCCGAGTACCGGGCGGACGTTGCCCCGCAGGCTGGGCCGACGCCTTCGCCGAAGAGGCTGGCGATGCCTTGCTCGATGGCTACACCGTGTTCAGCCTGGCCGATGCGCGTCAGGCCGCGGGCCTGCTGCTCAAGGACGCACCCTTGCGGCTCAAGCCCGTGCGCGCCACTGCCGGGCGCGGCCAGACCATTATTCGCGACATTCAGGAGCTGGACCTGGTGCTCCCCCATCTGGACGAGGACGAGATCAAGGTATGGGGGTTGGTGCTTGAACAGAACCTTACGGAAGTGCGTACCTACAGCGTCGGCCAGGTACAGGTCGGCGGCCTGATGGCCTCCTACCACGGCACCCAGCAATTGACTGAAGACCACCGGGGCGAACTGGTGTACGGCGGTTCGCAACTGGTGGTAGTACGCGGCGGCTACGACCGGCTGCTGGCCCTGGAGCTGGATGATGACACTCGCCATGCCGTGACCCAGGCGCGCCGTTATGAGCAGGCGGCCTTGAACGCCCTTCCCGGTTTCATCGCCTCGCGGCGCAACTACGATGTGGCACGCGGCCTGGATCACCAAGGCCAGGTGCGCAGCGGCGTGCTGGAGCAGTCCTGGCGAGTGGGTGGCGCCAGCAGCGCCGAGGTGCTTGCCCTGCAGGCCTTTGCCGCCGACCCGGCGCTGGACTGCGTGCAGGCGTCTACCCATGAAGTCTTCGATAACAGCCCCATACCGGCTGACGCCACCCTGTTCTATCAAGGCGACGACAGTGAGCTGGGGCGCCTGAGCAAATATGCAAGGATCCGCGACTATGAGCATCCGTAGCGAAGCCCTCGACATTCAGGTAGACGGTGAAACCATCGCCGGTACGCTACTGACGCCAGGCAGCAAGGTGCCCGGTATATTGTTCGTCCACGGTTGGGGCGGCAGCCAACAGCGCGACCTGGCCCGGGCGAAGAACATCACCGGCCTGGGCTGCGTGTGCATGACCTTCGACCTGCGCGGCCACGAGAAAACCGAAAGCCAGCGCCAGAGCGTGACGCGCGAACAGAACCTGGACGACCTGCTGGCCGCCTATGACCTGCTGGCCAGCCAGCCCGCGGTGGACAACGGCGCCATCACGGTGATCGGCAGTAGCTACGGGGGTTATCTGGCAGCCATCCTGACCCGCCTGCGCCCGGTGCGCTGGTTGGCCTTGCGGGTGCCGGCGCTGTACTGGGACAACGAGTGGAACGTACCGAAGTTCGCCCTGGACCGGGCCGGTTTGCAACAGTACCGCCGCGAACACCTGGGGCCCGCGGACAACCGCGCCCTGGCGGCGTGTGCGGAATTTGAAGGGGATGTGTTGCTGGTGGAATCGGAGCAGGACGACTACGTGCCCCATACCACCCTGATGAGTTACCGCTCGGCGTTCATCAACGCCCATTCTATGACCCATCGCATCGTCGACGGTGCCGACCATGCCTTGTCCACCGATGCCAATCAGAAAGCCTACAGCGCGATATTGACCCAATGGGTCAGCGAGATGGTGGTTCGCGAACGGCTGGACAACTACCCGCACCATTCACCACGCTATTCCTGACGTTCAGGCGCCCTCGCCCGCTGCCTTGATGCTGCTGGCCTGCTGGCCGACGACTTCGTGAACCTGGGCGCGCTCGATGCGGGCATGTTCGCGCTGGTATTCGTCAAACGACAGACCGCGGCGGCTCAGGGCTTCCAGGGCCAGTTCATGCTGTTCCTCGGCGCTGTAGGGACGGTCTTCGGGGTGGCTGGTGGCGCAGCCGGCCAGTGTAGCGGTGGCGATCAACAGCGCCAGGGCGATTGCTTTGTTCATCAGGGGCCTCCTGCACCGTGGGTGCTCTGGGGAGTGATTCGATGAACAAAGGTTAAGGGTTTGGGGGGTGGAGTAATAAATCATCCCTCGTGATAGTGGGTATTGGTGTGAAGGATCACACAAGTGTGTGCCAGGCATGACCGGCCATGCACCTGGCGGCCTTGATACGGTTCCAAGCCGGAAAAGCAAGGCGGTCAAGGTAATCTCACAGACATAACTGGCCCGAAACAAACGTTGGAGCAGAGCTTGCTCGCGAAGCGCCGCGCGGGCGGCGCACGGTCGCAAGAGCGCTGGAGAAACCCAAGCCATGCACCTAGAGGCCCTGACCCAATCCCCAGCCAAACCAACAAGGCGGTCCAGGCAATCCCACAGACATAACTGGCCCGAAACAGATGTGGGACCGGCCTTGGCCGGGAAGCGCCGCGCGGGCGGCGCGCGGTCTCAAGGGCGCCAGAAGCCTCAAGCCATGCACCTGGCCGCCCCAACCCAATCCCCAGCCAAACCAACAAGGCGGTCCAGGCAATCCCACAGACATAATTGGCCCGAAACAGATGTGGGACCGGCCTTGGCCGGGAAGCGCCGCGCGGGCGGCGCGCGGTCTCAAGGGCGCTACAACACCATCGACTAGCGCTTGGTGGCCATGATGAGATCTCCGGTGGGACCCCAAAAAGCCTGTCATGAAATCGCATCAGGGCCGCCAGGTGCATGGCTTGATGCTTCTGGCGCCCTTGAGACCGCGCGCCGCCCGCGCGGCGCTTCGCGAGCAAGGGCTAGGCGCCCCCCTCGCTCCTACATCTGTTTCGGGCCAATTATGTCTGTGGGATTGCCTGGACCGCCTTGTTTGCTTGGCTTGAAACCGTATCAAGGCCGCCAGGTGCATGGCTTGGGTTTCTCCAGCGCCCTTGAGACCGTGCGCCGCCCGCGCGGCGCTTCCCGGGCAAGCCCGGTCCCACATCTGTTTCGGGCCAGTTATGCCTGTGGGATTGCCTTGTCCGCCTTGTTTTTCCGGCTTGAGACCGCATCAGGGCCTCTAGGTGCATGGCTTGGGTTTTTCCAGCGCCCTTGAGACCGCGCGCCGCCCGCGCGGCGCTTCGCGAGCAAGCTCTGCTCCAACGTTTGTTTCGGGCCAGTGATGTCTGTGCCATTGCCTGGCCCACCCTGTGGGCTAAACGCCATATTCCAGGGGAGGCGTTAAATAAAAGATCTAACTGCATATTTTTTTGTTCTTTTACGACATAAGCCCAATTCTCTATAACAGACAATGCCGCGCCACCCACTGTTGCCCAGGACACTGTTGCCACAGCAACAGCCATTCCACAGACCCTGGCCACAGCGACAGCCGCCGCCCCCACTCGCCAGGCCGAAAGCCAGGCACCGCGGGGTTTCCAGGGATTGGTACGGTGCTTGCTCAGGACCCTCCACTGTCCATCGAGCCACTGTTGAGGATTTGCCATGTCTCGCCCGCTAAATGTTGTCGCTGTCTCCGGGGGCACTTACCGCCCTTCCCGCACCCTGGTGCTGACCCAGGCCATCCTGGCCGAGCTGGGCGCGTTGCTGCCCATCACCCCCCATGTCATCGAACTGACCGATATCGCTCGCCCCTTGGGCGCATCGCTATCGCGCCAGGAAGCCAGCCATGAGGTGGAGGCGAGCCTCAAGGCCATCGAGGGCGCCGACCTGCTGATCGTCGCGGCACCGGTCTATCGAGGCTCCTACCCGGGGTTGCTCAAGCATCTGTTCGACCTGGTGGACCTCAATGCCCTGATCGACACCCCGGTGTTGCTGGCCGCCACCGGTGGCAGCGAGCGCCATGCCCTGGTGCTGGACCATCAGCTTCGCCCGCTGTTCAGCTTCTTCCAGGCCTTGACCCTGCCCATCGGCGTGTACGCCACCGAGGCGGATTTCGCCAACTACCAGATCACCAGCGAGCTGCTGCAAGCGCGTATTCGCCTGGCAGCCGAGCGCGCCGCGCCGTTGTTCGGCGCACTGGCCACCCACCTGCGCAAGATCGCCTGAGGAGTTCACATGGACGTTTTCTGGTTTCTGCCCACCCACGGCGACGGGCATTTCCTGGGCACCACCCAAGGCGCCCGCCCGGTCACCCTCAACTACCTCAAGCAGGTGGCCCAGGCCGCCGACGACCTGGGCTACCACGGGGTGCTGATCCCCACCGGGCGCTCGTGCGAGGACTCCTGGGTGATCGCCTCGGCGCTGGTGCCATTGACCGAGCGCCTGCGCTACCTGGTCGCGATTCGCCCAGGCATCATCTCGCCCACGGTGTCGGCGCGCATGGCCGCCACCCTCGACCGGTTGTCCAATGGCCGCCTGCTGATCAACGTGGTCACCGGCGGCGACCCCGATGAAAACCGCGGCGACGGCAGCTTCCTCAGCCACGCCGAACGCTACGAGGTGACCGACGAATTCCTGCAGATCTGGCGCCGCGTGCTGCAAGGGGAAGCCGTGGACTTCGCAGGCAAGCACCTGCACGTAGAGAATGCCAAGGCCCTCTACCCACCGGTGCAGAAACCCTACCCGCCGCTGTATTTCGGCGGTTCCTCAGAGGCCGCGCACGCGCTGGCCGCCGAGCAGGTGGACGTGTACCTGACCTGGGGCGAACCGCCCGCCGCCGTCGCCGCCAAGCTGGCCGACATTCGCGAACGCGCGGCGCGCCATGGCCGCCAGGTGCGCTTCGGTATCCGCCTGCACGTGATCGTGCGCCCTACCAGCGAAGAAGCCTGGGAGGCCGCGAACCGCTTGATCGAACACATCAGCGACGACACCATTGCCGCCGCCCAGCAGTCGTTCGCCCGCTTCGATTCCGAAGGGCAACGGCGCATGGCCGCCCTGCACGGTGGGCGCCGCGACCAGCTGGAAATAGCCCCCAACCTGTGGGCCGGCGTTGGCCTGGTGCGCGGCGGCGCCGGCACTGCGCTGGTGGGCAACCCCACCGAGGTGGCGGAACGCATCAGGGAGTACGCCGACCTGGGCATTGAAAGCTTCATATTCTCCGGCTATCCCCACCTGGAAGAAGCCTACCGCTTCGCCGAGCTGGTGTTCCCGCTGCTGCCTGAACCCTACGCCAGCCTCGCGGGGCGCGGCATCACCAACCTGACCGGGCCGTTCGGCGAGATGATCGCCAATGACGTGCTGCCCAGCGGCAAGGCGGCCTCATGAGCCCATCGTCTTCAGCGCTGGACATCGCCCGCGCCCTGGCCGCCGACTTCGCCGAAACCGCGGTGGAACGCGACCAGCGCGGCGGCACGCCGAAGGCCGAGCGCGACGCCCTGCGCCGCAGCGGGCTGCTGGCCCTGAGTATTCCCAAGGCATTCGGCGGCCAGGGGGGCACCTGGCAGGACACCCTCGGGGTGGTACGCGAACTGGCGCGGGTCGACAGTTCAATCGCCCATGTGTTCGGCTTTCACCACCTGATGCTGGCCACCGTGCGCCTGTTCGCCAAGCCCGAACAATGGCAGCCGTGGTTCGAACAGACCGCACGCCAGCAATGGTTCTGGGGCAATGCCCTCAACCCCCTGGACACCCGCACCGTGATCCGCCGCTTCAACGGCTGGTGCGAATTTTCCGGCAAGAAAAGCTTTTGCTCCGGCGCCGCCGACTCACAGATGCTCATCGCCTCGGCGGTGGACGAAAACGCGGGCGGCAAACTGCTGATCGCCGCCATTCCCAGTAACCGCAGCGGCATCACCCTGCACGATGACTGGGACAACTTCGGCCAGCGCCAGACCGACAGCGGCAGCGCCAGTTTCGAGCGGGTGCGTGTCGAGCAATCGGAACTGCTGCTTGACCCCGGCCCCTTGAGCACGCCCTTTGCCTGCCTGCGGCCGCTGATTGCCCAACTGACGTTCACCCACATGTTCCTGGGCCTGACCGAGGGCGCGCTGGAAGAAGCGCGCCACTACACCCTTCACGAGACCCGGCCCTGGTTCAAGTCCGGCAGCCAGGAGGCCCGCCTGGACCCTTACGTGCTGGCCCACTATGGCGAATTCTGGGTCGCCCTGGAGTCGGTGCGCCTGCTGGTGGAGCGTGCCACCCGCTTGCTCGACGAAGCCTGGGCCCGGGGCCCGGCGCTGACTGCCGAGGAGCGCGGGCATGTGGCCGTGGCCATCGCCACCGCCAAGGTCGCTGCCAGCCGCCATGGCCTGGAGATATGCAGCCGACTGTTCGAGGCCACGGGCGCACGCGCCACCCACGCCTCGCTGCGCCTGGACCGCTACTGGCGCAACCTGCGCACCCAGAGCCTGCACGACCCCATCGACTACAAGCTTCATGAACTCGGCGACTGGGCATTGAACCAGACGCTGCCGATTCCCACTTTCTATTCCTAGAGACCGCCCATGCAGTTATTGACCTTGCCGCCCTCGCCTGCCCTCGCCACCTCGATCCGCGCCACCGCCCAGGTGTTCGAAGACCCCAAGTCCAAGGCGCTGCTGGCCCACCTGGAACAGATAGCCCCCAGCGAAGCCAGCGTGTTGATCATCGGTGAAACCGGCACGGGCAAAGAGCTGGTCGCCCGCCACATCCACAACCTCAGCGGGCGCCGCAACCGCCCGTTCGTGGCGGTCAACTGCGGGGCGTTTTCCGAGTCGCTGGTGGAAGCCGAACTGTTCGGCCATGAAAAGGGCGCCTTCACCGGTGCCCTCAGCGCCAAGGCCGGCTGGTTCGAGGAAGCCAACGGCGGCACGTTGTTCCTGGACGAGATCGGCGACCTGCCCATGGCCATTCAGGTCAAGCTGCTGCGGGTGTTGCAGGAACGGGAGGTGGTGCGCCTGGGTTCACGCAAATCCATCCCCATCGATGTGCGGGTGCTGGCCGCCACCAACGTACAACTGGAGCGGGCCATCAACGCCGGGCACTTTCGCGAGGACCTGTACTACCGGCTGGACGTGGTCAGCCTCGACCTGAGCCCGCTGCGCGACCGGCCCGGCGATATCCTGCCGCTGACCCGGCACTTCATCGACGCCTACAGTCAGCGCCTGGGCTACGGCGCCGTGACCCTGAGCGCGGCGGCGGAACACAAATTGCGCAGCTACCAATGGCCGGGCAACATCCGCGAACTGGAAAACGTCATCCATCACACCTTGCTGATCTGCCGCAACGGCGTGATCGAACCCGAAGACCTGCGCCTGTCGCACATGCGCATCGAACGGGCCGACGATAGCCAGGCCACCGATGATTCGGCCGAAGCACTGCTGGAGCGCGCCTTCCAGAAACTGTTCGGCGAACAGGCGGGCGCCTTGCATGAAAAGGTCGAAGACGCACTGCTGCGCGCCGCCTACAAGTTCAGCCACTACAACCAGGTGCACACCGCCAACCTGCTGGGGCTGACGCGCAACGTCACCCGCACGCGGCTGATCAAGATCGGCGAACTGGCGGTGAACAAGCGCCGGCCCGGGGAAACCATCCAGCAGGACCGGGTGCTGCAGTTGTCGATCTGAGCGACGTGCGCCGTGGCAGGTAACGCACACCCTGGGTGCAGAACCGTTGCAACTGAAAAACCTCGTGAACGCTCATGTGACCCGCAGCGCCTGCACCTGAACCGTACGGGGCGCCGCGGCGCCGTGGTCCAGGCACAGCAGGCGGCCTTGGGCATCAAATAGCAACCAGTGGCCATGGTCGTCCTGCACATGCACGAACACCCTGCCGGGCCAACTGACCTTGGCCAGCAGCCTGCACCGTTGCGCATCGAAAAAGCGGACCTGCTGCTGCCCCTCGAGAACCGGGTAGACCACCACCAGGTGCTGACCGTTCCACGTCAGGCTGACGCTATCCAGGTAGCGTTCGTCCAGGGCCGGCAAGGGGTAGCGATCCTTGCCCGCCTGCACAGCCCACTCGCCGCTGCCGTCGCTGGCCAGGTCGAACTCCAGCACGCTGCCATCGCCGCCAAAGGCCAGCGCCCCAGGGGGGCCGGGGCGCCGAGCCACCGGGTCGCGCGCCTGCAACCTGCGCTCTGGCAGGCGATAGCACCAGCGCTCCAGGCTGCCATCCGGCCCGTTGAGCAAAATGTTTTCCTCATGGGACCGGGTACCGATGACCCACACCGGACCGGGCAGGTCAGGCACTTGCCACAGGGTTGCCAACCCGCGGTCCACATCCAGCACGCGCAGGTGGTTGCCCTTGGCCACGGACCAGGCCGAGCCATTGAAGTGGCGGGCGAAGCTGTCCAGAGCCAGCACGCCCAGGTCCTGAAACCCTCGGTTGGCCAGGTCAAGCTTGCTGACGCGCCACACCGACTCGCGACGAATCAACGCCAGTGCCACCTGGCGGCTATCGCCCATGACCAGGTGGCTGGCAGGCACGGCGAAATACGTGAGCGCACGGCCTTGGGCGTTGACCACCGCCACCCCTGACTCCCCCAACGCCACCAGTCTTCGGTCAGGGTCCAGCACCCGCGCATCGAGCACGGCCCGAACCCCAGCGGCCGGCGCTTGCCACTGGGGTGGCGATGCCAGCTGCCACCAGCGCGTCGGCTTCTCGGGGCGGTAGTCCAGCGCCGGCATGTCCGCGCGTAGCCAAGGGTCGTTCGCCAGCGTCACGAGCGTCTTGATCACGTCGGCACGCACGGCGCGGTCCTCCACCACGGCCCCCAGCAATGCTATGGCCAACTGCGCGCAGGCTGCCGAGGCGCGGCATTCATGGTGCAGGAGGGCCAGGGCGATGGCCGAGCGTTCGCTGCCACGCGCAGGGTCATCGCGTACCGCCAGCACGTACTCCTCGTACCGCGCCAGCGTATCGGGCAGCAGCACGGCACGCTTGACCAGTGCCTCTGCCGCGAGCGCCTCGCCCCCGGCCTCGGCGCTCAGTAGCCAGGCCACTGCCCGAGGGCGCTCATCGGCCAACGGCCAGACCGCGTCCACGGCCGGCAGCCAGCGGCCCTGATCGGCCAGCCAGTTCGCCCACTCCAGGCGCAGGCGCGCCGCAGGCCCCGGCCATTTACCTTGCAACGCCAGCACTGCCTCGGCGAACGCGCCATCCCGGCGCGCTACCTGCACCGCGCGCTCCCAGTCGTCGGCCAGGCACAAGTGCCGGACAATGGCGGCCGCCGGCTGGTCCCAGGCCAGTGCCAGTTCGGCGGCCTGCTGGAAACGCTGGTGCGCCTCCAGATAATCCAGCGCCTCTTGCCGCGCACTGAGCAGCTCGGCCAGGACAAATACTGCCTCATCGATACGCCCCTCGCGGTCCAACCGGGCGAAACTGGCCCGATACACCTGGCGCAGGTGACTGCTGAAGTCTTCGGGCAGGTTCAAGGACCGCGCCGGGGCTGGCGCCGTCGTGCGCAGGCGCAGGTCGGCGCGTGGGGTCGGCGTGCCGAAGGCCCGAGGCCCTGGCTGCTGGGCGCTGTCCAGGGGAATGGCATGGCGCAGGGCCTCGGCCATCTGGCCCTGCTCGAACAGGTCGAGCATGCGTTGCAGGTAGGCCGCCTGACGCTTGCCGAACACCTGCCCCAGCCGCGACTGGTCCAGGAACCGACCCAACCAGCGGTCGAGGAAGCCGGGAACGAACGCGTGGGCCTGGCGCCGCGGCGCCAATGCCTTGCGGGCCCCGGTATTTGCCGCCAGCGCCTGCATGACCTCGGCGCGCTGGCCGGGCGGTGCCTGCACGGCGTTGCCGAGTACCTGGCGCAGCGGGCGCGGCGCCTCCTCGACCACTGATGGCGACGTGGCAGCCGGGCACGCTTCGTAGGTGTCCTGCCACACATAGCCATCCATGCACAGCCAATGGCCGGGCTGCAGCGGTTCGGCGTCCACCAGGCGCAATGCCTGAACCTGCCCGCCGCGTACCAGCCAGGCGTCGGCGGCCGGTAGCCCGGCCCGCTCCCTGGGCAGCAAGGGCGCCGAGCACAGGGTGCCATCGAGCAAAATCAACGGCCAACCCAGCAGCGGCTCACAGTGCTGGCGTTGCGGCGCAGGCCAACGCAACAAGTCACCGTCGGCGAAGCGCCAGGCCCGGCTACCGGCCCGCCAATGCGTGAGCAACAACGCCTGGCGGGCCGGTTCGGCGAAGCGTTGCGCGGGCAACCACAAGCCCGCCACGGCATGGACGCCGCGCAACAAGGGTTGTTGTACGGTCTCAGTCATGGCGGGCACCTCGGGTAACGCCATCGGTGCACAGCACCTGCAGGCGCATCAAGCGCTCGCGCACGGCAAACACCAGTAATTCGCGCTGGCGGGTCAGCACCGCAAGCATCCCGCTGACCGCGCAGAAACTGTAGTGGGCCGAAGGCGCGGTACAGGTGAACAGCGGTTCCACCTGCTGGTCCTGGTAGAGGAAAAAGCTCTGCCGGCTGGTACTCATCAACACCAGGCTGAAGCGTCCGCCTGCCGCGTCGTGGAGCAGGCCGATGGCCTGGTAGCCGCGTGCCAGGTTGACCGCATGCTGATGCCGCGGATCGTCAGCGCGATCATGCACCTGCCAGGTACCGGTGCTGCCCCGGCCGTGGTACACCGCGCAGGGCACGAAACCGCAGCGCGGGCCCGGCGAGCCGGCAAACAGCACTTGGGTAGCGTCGCGCCCAACACCCAGGGCACTGCCCTGCCGGTAGAAGTCTTCATCGTGCAGAACCTCCAGGAACAACTGCCCGCTCTGTTGCCTGACATACGCGAGCGATGCCTGGCCGACCTGGGCCAGGCCCAGTACCCCACTGGCCTCGGCATGCAGGCGCCGGGCCGGCGCCGCCGTGGGCTGCCAATACACCAGGCGGTGTTGGCGGTCCAGGCAATACACTCGCCGATCACGCCGGCCCAGCCTGACGACAGGCAACTGGGTCGCGGTGCCCACGGGCATCTGGAAGGTCTCGCGAGCCGGCACCTCGATGCCGTCGAACCGCGGCATGTGCCAGAACGTCAGGGTGGCCGCGTCCGACAGAATGGCCGTGAGCTGCTTGCCGAAAAAAGCGCAGGCCACCGGTTTCAAGCGCCGCGGCCAACAGTGCCGGTGGGCCTGGGGCGGCTTGTCGCTGCCCGCCGGGGGCAGTTGGAACACCAGGGCGCCCGGTTCATCCAGCAGTTGCAGGGCCACCTGGGTGCCCTGGGCTGAAATCACCGGGGCGAAGGTCAAGGCCACGCGCCAGCTCTGCCCTGGCAACCGCCGGGTCACCGGCCGAGTACCAAACTGGCCGGTCAGCAGGCGCTGGCTGGCCGCCGCATCCGGCAAGGGCAACACCACCTGGCGCGGCGGGCGGCCTTCGATGCACACGCCCATACCCTGGCCGTCCAGGGTACGCTGCACCCGCAGGCGATGGCTGAACGGCAACGTCTCGCCAGCCAGACGCACGCCCACCCCCCAGCACTGGGCAAAGGGTTCCTGGGCATCGAGCCAGGAACGCCACGCCTGCCAGTGCGGCGGTTGCACCGCAACTTCGGTACGCGCCGCCAGCATCTGGCGCAGCGCTTGCGCGTTGTCCATCGGCGCCACCTGGCCAGGGGCTTGCAGGGTGCCCCAGAGCAATTCGCCACCCGCCGCGCGAGCACGCCGCGCCAGCAGAATCATCAACGCCAGGTGGACCAGCCGCGGGGCGCCCCATTGGGTGGGGCCGGCGTCGAACAACACCAGCATCTGCCGGGTGGCTTGACGCGGGCGTTGGCGTGGCGCCAGAAACAGGTGTTCCCCGGCCACCGCACGGCGCAGGAATTCATCTGGCAGTGCATCGGCCAGCAGCCACTCACTGGCCAGCAGCCGCTCATACGGCCCCCGCCTTTGCAGGTCGCCCAGGCCATCGGGCTCGGGGGCGCCCCCTGCCTGGCTATCGATCACGGGCCCGAGCAGCGCGCCCAGGCGCGGCAACAGGTCGGCCAGGCTGGGCCACAGCGCCGGGTCGAACCAGGCCAGCCATTCGGCCCAGGGCTTGAGGCGATCAGGAAGCTGCATGGCGGCCCCACTGCGATTGGATATGGGCCAACTGCCCCGCCTCGGCCAACGGCCATTGGCGGTCCAGGGGGATAACACGCGCGGGCTCGCGCCACAGCAACAACGGCCGCCGCGTGACGCGCGTGCCGAGCGCCTGCAACAGCCACTCGGCGGGCACTTGCGGCTGCCAGCGGGTAGGCAGCCACAACCCAAGCGCGTCGGGGTCCGGTGCCGCGTACTCGATACCCTCTACCCAGGGCAAGTCGGCGGTGGCGCCGATGACCATCAACAACCCGTCGCTGGCCGCAACCGTCAACCGCTTGCAGGTGGCCAAGGGCAGTTGCACCAGGCGCGCGTGCAGGCGCGGCGCCACTTCACCCCAGGCCACCGCCGCCTGCGCGGCCAAGGGCTGGGCGCGGTGCTGCCACTGCCAGGGCAGGCTCACAGGGCGAACGAAGTGTGCGCCGCCAGCCGGCCGCGCAGTTGGCGCAGGTCCTCGGGCAAGGCATCGGCGGCAAAGTTGGCGTCTATTTCCCGCAACAAGCTCTCGCGCTCGGCCGCGACGCTGGCGGCCTCCTGCGCCAGGCATCGGGTCGCCGCCTCCACCAGCCGGGCCAGGCGCGACAGCGGGTGCTGGCTGGCGGCTTCGACCGCACTGAACAGATGGCTGCTGGCCGAGCGCTTGAGCAGTTCGCTCAAGACCTCGCGGCCCTGCTGCTGTGCCTCGCGGGTTGGCAGCGCATACAGCAGCGGCCAGAGATCGCCTTCCCCGGCGACTGTACGGCCGTTGAGCACCGCGGCAGCGGCGATCAGGCGCTGGGACTTGACGATGCGCCGGTCCGACAGCACCAGCCCGGCGTCCCGCAGGCGCCGCACGGCACCGGCCAACAAGGGCCGAACCGCTTCCAGGTCGACGTCGGCGCTGGCCAGCGCCAGGGTGTCCAGCTGGGCCAGGCTCAGTTGCGGCAATACTGGCCGCCGCTCGGCCTGCCAGCCGCCGCTGAGCAGGGCTTCAAGCTGTTCATCGGCCACCGGTTCAATGAACAGGTGCAGCAGAAAGCGGTCACCGAAGGCGGCCAGGCCTTCGTCGTCGGGCAAGCCGTTGGCCGCGCCCACGCACACGCGCAACGGGCAGTCGAGTTGGGTATGGCCACGGCGAAAGCGGCGTTCGTTGAGCACGCCCAACAAGCTGTTGAGGATGGCCGTGGAGCCCAGGAAGACTTCGTCCAGGAACACGATGTCGGCTTCCGGCAGCATCCCGGTGGTGTCGGTCTCGACCCGGCCTTCGCGAAGCTTGTGCAGGTCGACGGTGCCGAACAGCTCGGACGGTTCGGTGAACCGCCCCAGCAAGTATTCGAAATAACGGCCGCCCATGGCCTGGGCAACCCGGCGCACCACGGCACTCTTGGCCGTCCCCGGTGGGCCCACCACCAGGATGTGCTCCTGGGCCACGGCCGCGAGCACGATCAACTCGGCGAGCTGTTCACGGCCAACCAGCCCTTCGATGGCGACGCGCACGGCGGCGCGTACCTGAAGAGCCGCTTCCTGCAACGAGGCATGCATGGGTAACGCTTCCCTGACTGATCCAGGCGGCAAGACTGCCCAAGGCGCCGCACAAATGCAACGCGGGCGTGCCCGCACGGTTCAGTCAGGGGTGGGCTCGCACAGCCGCAGGCGGTTGCCGAACGGGTCGGTCAGGGTCATCTGGCGCCCCCAGTCCAGGGACTCGATGCCGGGCTTGAGGTAGCGGTACGGGCGGGCCTGCAACTCACGGTGCAGCGCCTCGACCCCGCTCATGGTCACGAACACCGTGGCGCCGGGGCTGGCATCGCCATGGTGTTCACTCAAGTGCAAGGTCAGCCCCGCACGGGAGACCTGCAGGTACAGGGGAAAGTCATCGCCGAAGCGGTGCTCCCAGTCGACCTGGAAGCCAAGGAAGTCCAGGTAGAACTCCCGCGCCTTGGCCACATCGAAAATGCGCAGCACCGGCGCGGTCTGGGTGAAGCTGACGACAGTTTCAGCGGGGGTCATGCACGGGTCCTTGTGAAGGGTCGAAGGTGTTCAGGTAGGCGCAGAACATGTCTGCCATGGCCTCGGCGTAGTCATGTACCTCGGCCGTCGTGCGCGGGCTGGCGGAAAAGCGCTTGCCCACGGCGCTCAGGGTGGACACCAGCAGATCACACGCCAGCGCTCGCGTCGAGGGGCTGGCCTGGGGCAGCACCGCCATCAGGAAGGTGTCGAAGCGCGCTTGCCCCGCCGCCCGCGCCTGGTGCGCCTCGGGCGCGTCGCGGTACAGCGGGGCTGCGTCGTCCAGGGCCACGCGCATGGCCGCTTCGTCGCACTCGGACTGGATGAACACATGCACCAGCGTGCGCAGGCGTGCAAGGGGCGGCTGACGTGGATCTTCCAGAATGCTGCCGAGCAATTCGCTGGTCTGGCGCCATTCCTCGGTTTGCAAACGGAACAGGATCGCGGCCTTGTTGGGGAAATACTGGTACAGCGAGCCAACACTGACGCCGGCCCGCTCCGCCACCCGTGCCGTGGTGAAACGCCGGGCGCCTTCGCTGGCCAAAACCTGAGTGGCCGCCTGGAGGATCACCGCCACCAGTTCTGCCGAACGGGCCTGGCGTGGCTGTTTTCGCGGGCTGATCGGCGGGTTCTGACGGTCGCTCATGGGGCTCCGGGAATGCGAATAGAAAACATGAAGGATTCGTCGCATTCTAATCCCACGTCATTCACCACGCCATCTGGAGTCACCATGACCACCCTGACCGCCGCCCCCCTTGCCGCCCTGCTCGACCGCCTGTTCACCGAAGCCGAGGCCAACCGCCCGGATTTCAGCGGCGTGCCTGAAGCAGAGATCAATCGCCTGATGCACAGCAAGACCGACTACCTGGCGCTGTACACCCGCCTGAAGGACTTCCCCTTGCCGGTGTCGCGCGAAACCGGCCGGTTGTTGTACCTGCTGGCGCGCAGCAGCCGCGCCACCTGCATCGTCGAGTTCGGCACCTCGTTCGGGCTGTCGACCCTGCACCTGGCCGCGGCGCTGCGCGATAACGGTGGCGGCCACCTGATCAGCAGCGAGTTCGAACCGTCGAAAGTCCAGCGAGCGCGGGAACACCTCAGCGCCGGTGGCCTGTCGGACCTGGTGGACATCAGGGTCGGCGACGCCTTGCAGACCTTGGCCCATGACCTGCCTGACCGTATCGACCTGGTGCTGCTGGACGGCGCCAAGGCCCTCTACCCGCAGATCCTCGGGTTGCTGGAAAGCCGCCTGAAACCCGGCGCCCTGATCGTCGCCGACAACGCCGACCACAGCCCCGAGTACCTGGAAAAAGTCCGCGCGGCCAATGGCGGCTACCTCTCGCTGCCGTTTGCCGAGGATGTGGAGTTGTCCATGCGCCTGGCATGAGCCACCCGCACGCAGCAGGGCAACGTCAGGCGCCGACTTCCAGCAGCTTGCCATCGCCATTGAACTTGCCCGCCTGGTAATCGCGAATGGCCTGCTCGATCTCACCACGGGTGTTCATCACGAACGGCCCGTGGGCGACGACCGGCTCATCAATGGGGTCGGCATGGCCGAACAGCAGCACGGCGTCGCTGCTGGCGTCGATCGCCAGGGTGTCGCCGTCATCATTCACGGTCACCAGGTGCCACGGCTTGACCGCCGTGCCGCCAACGCTGACCTGGCCGCTGACCACGTAGAGGAACACGCTGCGACCCTTGGGCGCGGGCAATGAGACCTGCGCGCCGGCCTGCAGGGTGACGGTGCTCATGAACACGCCAGTGAGCGAGTGGATCGGCCCCGGGGTACGCTGGAACTCACCCGCGATCAGGTTGAGCACCGCCTTGCCCTCGGCCAGGGGAATGGCCGGGATGCCATCGGCCTGCACGCCGCTGTAGCGCGGCGCGGTCATTTTCAAGCGCGATGGCAGGTTGACCCACAGTTGCAGAATCTCCAGCGGGCCGCCGCTCTGCTTGAAGCTCGGTGGCGACACTTCAGCATGGATCAAGCCCGAACCGGCGGTCATCCACTGCACACCACCGGCCTCGATCACGCTTTCGTGGCCGCCGGTGTCGTAATGGGCCAGGTTCCCGGTAAGAATGAAGGTCACCGTCTCGAAGCCCCGGTGCGGGTGCGGGCCGAACGGCAGGCCATTGTTGTTCGGCGCATACACCTGCGGGCCGTGGTGGTTGAGGAACAGGAACGGGTCAACCTGCTCCAGGCCTGGGCCTGGCACGGGGCGACGGGTCACCAGGTCGGCGATGTCATCGCGGTAGGCCGGGTAGGTCGCGGCGACGGTGCGGCTGCTCATGGGTGTGCCTCGGGGATGCAAAAAAGGAAATGGTACGCGCTGTGACCGCCAGTGTCTTCGCCCCCTGGTGGGACAGTGCGTCCCATTGCAGGCGCACAGCGGACAATAAAAAACCCGCTGCCACCCAGAGGGCGACAGCGGGTTTTCAGGCGAGCGTCTTACTTGCTGTCTGGCAGCGCGTAAGCGATCACGTAGTCGCCACGGTCAGGCGACTGGCGAGCACCGCCCGCGGTGATGACCACGTACTGCTTGCCGGTCTTCGGCGAGACGAAGGTCATCGGGCCGCCCTGGCTGCCGACTGGCAGGCGGGCTTTCCAGGCTTCTTCGCCGGTTGCCGAGTTGTAGGCGCGCAGGTAGTAGTCCTGAGTACCGGCGATGAACACCAGGCCACCTTGGGTGGACAGGGTACCGCCCAGGGTCGGCATGCCGATTGGCATTGGCAGGCCCATCTTGATACCCATTGGGCCGGTGTCCTTCACAGTACCGACCGGAACCTGCCAGGCAATCTTCTGGGTCTTCATGTCGATGGCCGTCAGGGTGCCGAACGGTGGCGCCTGGCAAGGAATGCCGGCTACCGACAGGAAGCGGTTCTTGTTCACGGCGTATGGGGTGCCTTTGAGCGGTACAGCGCCCATGCCGGTGTTCAGGGCTTCACCGCCCGACGAGGCCTTGGCGTCTTTCTGCTGCGGCACCATCTGGCTCCACAGGCCCAGACGCATGTCGTTGACAAAGATGAAACCATGGACCGGGTCGGTCGACAGGCTGCCCCAGTTCATGCCGCCCAGGGAACCTGGGAAGCTCAGGGAAATGTCGGTACCTGGCGCGGTGTACAGGCCGTCGTAACGCATTTTCTTGAACTGGATACGGCACAGCATCTGGTCGAACGGCGTGGCACCCCACATGTCCGATTCAGTCAGGGTCTGCGCGCCGATCTGCGGCATGCCAACCGATTTCGGCTGAGTCGGGGAGTACGGTTCGTTCGGAATGTCCGACTTCTTGACCGGAACTTCTTCAACCTTGGTCAGCGGCTGGCCAGTGTGGCGGTCCAGCACGTAGATCTGGCCGGCCTTGGTACCGATCACCACGGCCGGAACCTTGGTGCCGTCAGGCTTGGCGAAGTCAGTCAGGGTTGGCTGCATCGGCAGGTCGAAGTCCCACAGGTCGTTGTGGACGGTCTGGTAGACCCACTTCTCTTCACCGGTGGTGGCGTTCAAGGCCAGTACCGAGGCACCGTACTTGTGGTTCAGGGCGGTACGCTCTACACCGTAGATGTCGGTGGACGAGCTGCCCATCGGCAGGAACACGGTGTTCATGCTTGGGTCATAGGACATCGGCGCCCAGCTGTTCGGCGTACTGCGCACATAGGTGCTGCCGTCGGCAGGGGCTTTCTTGTCTTCAGGGTTGCCCGGGTCGAAGGCCCAGCGCATGGCGCCGGTCACCACGTCGAAACCACGGATCACGCCGCCAGGCATGTCGGTCTGGACGTTGTCGGCCACTCGGCCGCCGACCACTACGGTGGTACCGGCCATCAGCGGTGCCGAGGACAGTTGGTAGTAGGAGTCAGGTACGTCACCCAGGCCGGCTTTCAGGTCGATCTGACCGTTGTTGCCGAAGTCCTTGCAGTATTCGCCAGTGTCGGCGTCAACGGCAATCAGGCGGGCGTCGATGGTATTGGTCAGCAGGCGACGCTGGCACATGGCGCCAGGGGCGACCGAGACCGCGGCGGCCGGGGTGCTGCCGTCGGTAGGTGCGGCGACCGGAGTGGTGGCGTCGAAGTACGCCAGGCCACGGCAACGCTGCCAGACCTTGCTCTGGGCGTGCACATCACGCTTCCACAGCTCTTTGCCGGTGTCGGCGTCCAGAGCGATGATGTTGTTGTGCGGGGTGCAGATGAACACCTTGTCGCCAACCTGCAGCGGGGTGTCCTGGTCTTCCGCGCCGTTGCCGTCGCTGATGGCCACGTCACCGGTATGGTAGGTCCAGGCCGGAGTCAGCTTGGAAACGTTGTCACGGTTGATCTGGTCCAGCGCGGCGAACCGGCTGCCACCTTCGTCATTGCCGTAGTGTTTCCAGTCTTTCTGGGCGTGGGCAGGGTCGACCTTGGTCAGGCCCGGGCCGTCACCCGTCGGGGAAACGGTGTCATGCGGGATGAACATGCCATAGGCACCACCGGCCACGGCGATGGCCAGCAGCACGGCCAGGGCGTAGCCGCCGTTGCCGGGCACCAGGCCATTGGCCTTGCGCAAGGTCGGGTAGACCAGCGCCACGACCAGACTGAGGACGCCCAGGGCGAACAGGCGCGACACCTGCGGCCAGAACACCAGGCCAGCATCGGCCACGGACCAGATCACCGACAGGATCATGACCAGGGCGAACAGCCAGGCACCGGCCAGACGTTGTTTGAACAGCAGTACGGAGGAAACCAGCATGCCCAGGCCAGCCAGTACGAAGTACCAGCTGCCGCCCAGGGAAGCCAGGTAACCACCCAGGCCGGTATAGAGCAAGGCAAAAACCAGCGTGCCGAGGCCAGCCAGCCACATGGGCCAACGGGCGACGGACGCCGAATGTGTGTTGTTAGTCATATGTGCATGATCCTACTGACGCATGAACGTTGTGGGGAAGTTTTCAGAATAGTGGAGGTCACGGCTTTTGGTGCCGTTTGTGACCCATCTCACCAGGGAACGCGCAATAAAATGCAGGCCACCCGCCGACGAGACGACACGCCAGCATGTCGGGGAGACCATCTGAACGCAATTAACTAATCAGTTAGTTACTAGATGTAATCATACCAAAAAATGCCGGCCCTGCGACAAGTTGTCATTCGAATGCGCAAGAAACACTGTTGTCGGGGCGGTAACAATAGAAGCACGTGAGTGACGTGCCGGTAGCGCCAGGGTCCGCTGAAACATCGTGAAACGATGAACGGGTTGGCCTATCGCCACCTAGCCGGTTCAATGGGATCTTTTCCCAGGGAGAACCTCATGCCAACCAGCCAACTCATCCTGCTCGTGCTCATCGGCGTCGTCGCCATGGCCTGGGGCGCCCACCTGGACCTGAAAAACCGTCGCAAGGAGAAGGCCGAGCGCCAGGCCGCCGAACAGCGCGAGGCGTAAGGCAATGATCGGTCACCTGCAGGTAGCTGCCACAAGGGCACGCGGTATGCCTGAGCAGACGGGTTCGCCTGGTTCGTCAGCGAGCTGTGCTCCAACAGGGGCTCAGTGGTCTTTCCAGAGTGCTCAATGATCAGGCAGGCGCCCGAGCAGCGCGGCCAGCTCCCGCCACGGGTATTCATCGCGCCGGGCGCAACAGCCCGGCCGGTGAGCAAACGCCACGCCGGGTTGCGTGGCCGCCTGGTACGCCTGGCACTGGGTACACACCAGCTGGCCGCTTTGCACGGCCCAGCGAAAGGTCCAGCTGGCCAGGCGATCACCCGGGCTCATGCTGTTGCGCAGTGCTTGCGCGATTTCTTCCATCACCCCCATGTCGCTCATGGCTCGCCCCGCCTGTCTGATGTCCTACCTCAGGCTATCTTGACAAACAAATGTGTCCGGTGCCGTACAACCCGAGGCCCGGGACGGCCATAGGGGTGCCCAATTCGGCCATGTCCTGCTAATTGAATTGCTCACGGTACTGCGCTGGCGTACGCCCCAGGCGCTCGCTGAACAACAGCCGCATGTGCCGAACACTGCCGAACCCGCTCTTGAACGCCACGGTCTTGAGCGGCAGTTCGGTGCTTTCCAGCAGATGCCGGGCACGATCGATGCGGGCGTTCTGGATAAACGCCATGGGCGTCATCTGCACATCGCGGGCGAACACTCGGCCCAGGTGCCGTGGGCTCATGGCCGCCACCTCGGCCAGGCGCTCGATGCTCAGGGGTTGTTCCAGGTTTTCGAGGATGAAGTGCTGCACGCGCGTCACCGGGGAATCCTGGGCAGCCACTTCCGCCACCAGCGGGCTGAACTGGGCCTGATCGCCCTGGCGACGCATGATCACCAGCAGCACCTTGGCCACGTCCAGGGCTACTTTGCGACCATGGTCCTGGGCCACCACCGACAGCGCCAGGTCGATACCCGCGGTGACGCCGCCGGAAGAAAGCAGCTTGCGGTCGTGGATATAGATGTCTTCGGTGCCCACCAGCGCCTTGGGAAACGCCTTGATCAGCCGCTCGGTGTAGTGCCAGTGGGTGGTCACCCGGTGGCCATCGAGCAAGCCGGCATGGCCGAGGATGAAGGCGCCAGTACAGATCGAGCCGTAGTGCTTCACTTGCTGGGCGGCGGCCTGCAGCCAGGCCACCAGGGCGGCATGCTGCTGGTTGTAGGCGCCGGGGCCGCCGGGCACCAGCAACAGGTCGATGTCACCGCTGACGTCCTCGATGCCGTGGTCGGCCAGCACGGTAATGCCGCTGGAGGCGCGCACGCTGCGCTCGGGGCTGGCGCAGGTGGATATCCGGTAATGCTGGCAGGGCGCCAGGTAGCGGTTGGCGATGGAAAACACTTCCACCGGACCGGCCATGTCCAGCAGCAGAAAATCGGGGTACAGCATGATCGCGACGTGTTTCATGTCCAGGGCCTTGCCAGCTTTTCATGCAGGCGACAGTACCCTGTCCGGCGGGAATGGCAAGCGTTTGCATCACAGGCGGCCCCAGTGGGACCGGGCGAAGCTCGGAAAAACAACACCGCGCACATGGGTAACAACGCGGCGATCGTTTCCCTAGCTTCGCCCGGCCCCCCGGGGGCATGAGCAGCCCAGGAATTACTTGCTGTTGGTCAACGCCACGTAGCTGTTCATCAGGTTGCGATAGTTGGGCAGGCGCTGGGACAACAGGTTGCCCAGGCCTTCGATGTCATTGCGCCAGTCGCGGTGCAGCTCGCAGGCTACCGCGAACCAGTTCATCAACTGCGCACCGGCGGCGGTCATGCGTGCCCAGGCAGCTTGCTGCACGGTCTCGTTGAAGGTGCCCGAAGCGTCAGTGACCACGAACACGTCAAAGCCTTCGGCCAGGGCCGACAATGTCGGGAACGCCACGCAGACATCGGTGACCACCCCGGCGATGATCAGTTGCTTGCGGCCAGTGGCCTTGATGGCCTGGACGAAGTCGGCATTGTCCCAGGCATTGATCTGGCCGGGGCGCGGAATGTACGGCGCATCGGGGAACATTTCCTTGAGCTCGGGCACCAGCGGGCCGTTGGGGCCTTTCTCGAAGCTGGTGGTGAGAATGGTCGGCAGGTTGAAGAACTTGGCGCAGTCGGCCAGGGCCAGTACGTTGTTCTTGAACTCGTTGGGCGAGAAGTCCTGTACCAGCGAGATCAGGCCGGTCTGGTGGTCAACCAGCAGTACCACGGCGTCGTCTTTGTTCAGGCGGTTGTAGACGGGTGCGTTGCTCATTGCGGACTCCTGCAATCAAATGGGACTTGGGTGGATTAAAACGAGAAGCACGAACAGCCGAACGCGCCCCAGAAACCCTGGAAATCGCTGACCGGCGCACTGCTGTGGCGCGCCCGTTCATGGCTGTGGGAATGCACGGCGCACGGGCCGCTGCAATGGTGAACCTGCTGCGCCAGCGGCGCCTGGGGCCGCCAATGGCCGGGCACCTTGGCCACAGGCGACCATTCCGGTACCACCGGCAGGCTGGGCGGCGCCAGGTCGGAAAACTCCGCGGCGGCGTGCACCACCTGGCCACCGACCACCGTCAACACCGACTCCAGCCACTTGATGGCGTCTTCGTCGACACTGAAATAATCCGCCGACAAGGCCACCACATCCGCCAGTTGGCCGATCTTGATCTGGCCCTTGTTGCCCTGCTCGGACGAGAACCAGGCGCTGCCGTGGGTGAACAGCTCCAGGGCGACATCCCGCGACAGGCCCTCGGGTTGCAGCGCCAGGCCACCCACGGTGCGGCCGCTGACCATCCAGTACAGCGAGGTCCATGGATTGTAGCTGGACACCCGGGTGGCATCGGTGCCAGCGCCCACGGGCACACCCTCGGCCAGCATGCGCTGGATGGGCGGCGTGGCCTCGGCGGCCTTGGCGCCGTAACGGTCGACGAAGTATTCACCCTGGAAGGCCATGCGGTCCTGGATGGCGATACCGCCATTGAGGGCGCGCACCCGCTCGATGTTCTTCGGGCTGATGGTCTCGGCGTGGTCGAAGAACCAGGGCAGGTTGTTGAAAGGGATGTCGCGGTTGACCTTTTCGAACACGTCGAGCATGCGCGAGATGGACTCGTCATAGGTGGCGTGCAGGCGGAACGGCCAGCGCTGCTCCACCAGGTGGCGCACCACGGGTTCCAGTTCCTGTTCCATGGTCTGTGGCAGGTCGGGACGCGGCTCCAGGAAGTCCTCGAAGTCGGCTGCCGAGAACACCAGCATCTCGCCGGCGCCATTGTGGCGCAGGTAATCGTCGCCCTGGTGCAGGGTGACACTGGAGGTCCAGTGCCTGAAGTCCGCCAGTTCTTCCTTGGGCTTCTGGGTGAACAGGTTGTAGGCAATGCGCACGGTCAATTGCTGCTTGGCCGCCAGCTCGTTGATCACGGCGTAGTCGTCGGGGTAGTTCTGGAAACCACCGCCGGCATCGATGACGCTGGTCAGGCCCAGGCGGTTGAGTTCGCGCATGAACTGCCGGGTCGAATTGACCTGGTATTCCAGCGGCAGTTTGGGCCCCTTGGCGAGGGTGGCATAGAGGATCATGGCATTGGGGCGGGCGATCAGCATGCCGGTGGGGTCGCCATTGGCGTCACGCTGGATTTCGCCACCCGGCGGGTTCGGCGTATCGCGGGTGTAGCCCACCACGCGCAGGGCAGCGCGGTTGAGCAAGGCTCGGTCATACAGGTGCAGCACGAACACCGGCGTGTCGGGCGCTGCCTGGTTGAGCTCCTGCAGGGTAGGCATGCGTTTTTCGGCGAACTGGAATTCGTTCCAGCCGCCCACTACCCGCACCCATTGGGGCGATGGCGTGCGGTCGGCCTGGTCCTTGAGCATGCGCAGGGCATCGGCCACCGAAGGCACGCCTTCCCAGCGCAATTCCAGGTTGTAGTTCAGGCCGCCGCGAATCAGGTGCAGGTGCGAGTCATTGAGGCCCGGAATCAGGGTGCGGCCCTTGAGGTCGATGAGCCGCGTGGCGTCGCCGCGAAAGGCCATGGCCTGGGCATCGCTGCCTACGGCCACGAAGCGTCCCTCGCGGATGGCCACTGCGCTGGCGGTGGGGTTCTGGCGGTCGACAGTGTGAAACTTGCCATTGAAGAGGATCAGTTCGGCGTTCATTGCGGCTCCTGGTCAGGTGGGCGGCAGATGGTGGGAATAGATCATGCCCGGGGGGCGGGGCGCGGGATTGGATGGGCGTGCTTTGTTTGGGATGGGTGTGCGGTGGGTTGTGGGGTTGGCTGGAAAGAGGGTCAAGGCCTCCGTGTGCAGGGCTTGGTATTATAGCGCTCTGGAGATCGAGCGCCGCCCGCGCGGCGCTCGATCTCCAGAGCGCCGCAAGCCCCAAGCCAGAAACCTCAAGCCTGATGCCTACCCCCCCATCACCCGACTGATATGCGCCCGCAACCACCGCTCCGCCGGGTCATTGTCATGTACCCCGCTCCAGACCATCGACAGCTCAGCCGGCACAATGGGGAACGGCGGCTCATCGGCACGCAATGCCCCATCCTCGACCAACGCGCACGCGGCATAATCCGGCACGGTGGCGATCAGGTCGCTGCCCTTGAGCAACGCGCGCAAGCCGTGAAACTGCGGCACCCCCAGCACGACCCGGCGGCTGCGCCCCACCTTGGCCAGGTCCAGGTCGATATTGCCGCTCAGGTCACCGGAAAACGACACCATGGCGTGGGGCCGCTGGCAGTAATCATCCAGGGTCAAGGCACCGGGCTCGCTGTCGCCGCGCAGCACCTTGCAGCCTATATCCCGCAGTTTGCGACGCTTGGCGTTGGCCGGCAGGTCGGTGGTGTAGCTGACCCCCACCGAGATCTCGCCGCTGGCCAGCATCGCCGGTAAGAGCAAGTAGTTGGCACGGCGCACCACGATGATCACCCCCGGCGCCTCGTGGCGCAGTTGCGCCAGCAGCGGTGGGAACAGGCCGAACTCGGCATCGTCCGACAGGCCGATACGGAAGGTGGCGCAGCTGGTGCCGGGGTCGAAATCCTTGGCCCGGCTGACAGCGCCCGAGATGGTGTCCAGCGCCGGGCGCAATTCTTCCAGGATCGCCAGCGCCCGCAGCGTAGGCTCCATGGTGCGGCCGTTGCGGATCAGCAGCGGGTCATCGAACAGGTCGCGCAGGCGGCCCAGGGCGGCGCTGACCGCTGGCTGGCCGATGAAGTGCTTTTCCGCCACCCGAGTCAGGTTGCGTTCGAACATCAGTGCTTCGAAGAGCACCAGCAGGTTCATGTCCACATGGCGCAGGTCGTTGCGGTTCATCGGGTGTGGCTCCATGGCGTACGTGGCGGCGGGCTCACAGTGAAGCACAGCCGCACGTAACAATTTAGCACCCGCGTGCTTTTTCCCAGTGTGCGATCATTGCCCATTGAAACTGGCCCAGACCCCTGCCCCATGACCCGACCCCACTGGTACCTGCCCCTGGCCGATGAGTTCTGCGAACACCTGGCTGCCGGCAGCCCGCTTGAACCGGCCAGCCTGCCTGCCCATGGCACCGCCGCCCTGCTGTTCCTGCTGCAATTGCCCAAGCTGCCGGTGCGCAAACCGCTGGAGATGCAGCGCCAGTTCGCCAACCTGCTGAAGTTCCCCGGCGAAACCTTGACCGCCACCCTGGCCAAGGCGTACGACCCCGTGGCACTGGGCGCGGGGCTTGAACAGGCCAGCGCGCTGGACATCGGCCTGCTGGACAACGCCACGGTGGCCCAGCTGCCGTTCCTGCACCCCGACGGCAGCTGGGACTTCGGCTTCGCCGAGCGCCACTGGCAGGCCCGCGGCGCCATCCAGCACGACCACCTGCGCCCGGGCGGCGTCATCATTCGCCTCAGCGACCACCAGTTGCGCCTGGTGCAGACCATTCGCGAAAACCGCGAGGACTCCATCGAAGCACAGGCCCATGCCGGTACCGGCAAGACCTTCGTGCTGGGTGAGGTGCTGGCGTTGATGCCGGAAGGCAAGTGCCTGTTCCTGGCCGATACCGAACTGAAGCTGGAAACCATCCGCTCGCGCTTCGGCAATCGGGTCTGGACCTCTACTTTCAAGCAACTGGCCGAACGCTTTCTGGCGGGCGGCGACAAGCATCGGCAGGCGCAACTCAACGCCGCCGCGGCGCGGTCGGTGTCCTATGCGGCCATTGCCGAACTGGCGGGGCTGGGTGACATCGGCAACCGCAAGCCCCCTCAGGTAGCAGCCCTGTGCTGGCGAGTGGTGGCCAAATTCTGCGGCAGCAACGACAGCGAGATCACCACCCGGCATATCCCCCAGGACCAGCTGCCCTGGTTGAGCGCCGCCCACCAGCAACTGCTGACCCTGGCCGCCCAGCAGCTGTGGTTCAGAATGACCCGCCCCGACCCCGAGCTGCAGCCGCTGCCCGTGCGTGGCTACCACCGGGTCAAGCAGATGGTGCTGGCGGGGCATCGCCTTTCCGAGCAGATCAAGACCGTGATCATCGATGAAGGCCACGACCTGACCGCCCCCATGGTCGAGTTTCTCGACCAGTCGCCGCAGACCGTCATCACCCTGGGCGACCGCTTTCAGAACCTGCAGGGCTGGTCTGTTGCCCATGCGGCCACCATCCGCCACAGCGAGATGTCGCTCTCGCTGCGGTGCGGGCCGCAGTTGATGGATTACGTCAACCCGCTGATCGCCGCCTTCCCCGGCGCCACCGCCCTGCCCTTCATCGCTGACAAGGCGCGGGAAACCGTGGTTCGCGAATACCCCGCCCAGCAGTTTCCGGACCAACCCGCGGTGATCCTGGTGGCGGATGAGTGGGGCCTGTTCGACTGGCTGGTGCGCAGCCGCGAGACGAACCAGGGGGCGGCGGTGATCGACTGGAACCGCGAGTTCGAGTCGTTCCTGAACGGCTGCCTGGGCCTGTACAAGGGCGACCAGCCACCGCGCCACGGCGCCATTGCCCGCTACCGGACCTGGGAGCAACTGCGTGCGGTGATGGGTTGGAACGAAGCATTCGTGCGGGTGGAGCAGTGGCTGGAGCGAGTGGGTACGCGCATCGGCGTATCGGGCCTTTACCAGGGCGCTACCCTGGCGGAGTTCGCCGGTGGCGCCCCAGGGCGGCCGTTGCTGGCCACGGTGTTCACGGCCAAGAACTTCGAGCTGTCGCGGCTGGCGATTTCCGAAGACTTGTATTACTTTTCCGACCTGCGTGGCGCCACCGCCTTGTCGCGCAAACTGTCGCTGCTGTACACGGCCATCACCCGCGCCAGCGGCCAGGTTTATTTCCCCGACACCCACCAGGAACGCCTGGACAACCTGCTGGCGGCCAGCCGCGCGAACTGAATACCGTTAGCGGCGCCGCGCAGCAACCGGCACACCGCCTGTACCGCCAACGCGGCCTCACGGCCGCGGCTACGGACGCTACAAGTTCCAGATATCGCACAACCGTCCGGTAATCGCACCAATTCACCATTTGGCACTCTCCCCCGCGCCCGATTTGCGGCAGGCTATAGCCCAGGACGACAAATGCCCCTCACAGGGTAACTGGCGTCGCCGCCACCCCCGGGTTGGCTAAGCTAATAACAAGCAAGCAGACGTGGCCGCCGCCTGGCCCGTGCCTTGATTCACTCACACTCCAGGAAAAACCAGGAGCTCGCTTTGATCAATAAAACATTTGAGTCCATCGCTGCCGCGGTGGAAGGGATTGCCGACGGCTCTACCATCATGGTGGGTGGTTTCGGCACGGCCGGCATGCCTTCGGAGCTGGTGGACGGCGTGATCGCCTCCGGCGCGCGCGAGCTGACCATCATCAGCAACAACGCCGGCAACGGCGACGTGGGCCTGGCGGCGCTGCTCAAGGCCGGCAGCGTGCGCAAAGTGATCTGCTCCTTCCCGCGCCAGTCCGACTCTTATGTGTTCGACGAGCTGTACCGCGCCGGCAAAGTGGAACTGGAAGTGGTGCCACAAGGCAACCTGGCCGAGCGCATCCGCGCCGCAGGCTCGGGCATCGGTGCGTTCTTCTCGCCCACCGGCTTCGGCACCCTGCTGGCCGAAGGCAAGGAAACCCGCGTGATCGACGGCCGCAACTACGTGCTGGAAATGCCCCTGCACGCAGACATCGCCCTGATCAAGGCCTACAAGGGCGACCGCTGGGGCAACCTGGTGTACCGCAAGGCCGCGCGTAACTTCGGGCCGATCATGGCCATGGCCGCCAAGACCGCCATCGCGCAGGTGAACGAGATCGTCGAGCTGGGCGAACTGGACCCCGAGCACATCATCACGCCGGGCATCTTTGTCCAGCGCGTGGTTGCCGTGCCGACCTACCCTTCCGCCAAAGCTGTTTGAGGCCTGCCATGACTGCCATTAAAAAACTATCGCGTAACGAAATGGCCCAACGCGTGGCCGAAGACATCGCCGAAGGTTCCTACGTCAACCTGGGCATCGGCGTGCCGACCCTGGTGGCCAACTACCTGGGCGACAAGGAAGTGTTCCTGCACTCCGAGAACGGCGTGCTGGGCATGGGCCCGAGCCCGGCCGAGGGCGAAGAGGACGATGACCTGATCAACGCCGGCAAGCAGCACGTGACCCTGCTGACCGGTGGTGCGTTCTTCCACCACGCTGACTCGTTCTCGATGATGCGCGGCGGCCACATCGACATCGCCGTGCTCGGTGCCTTCCAGGTATCGGTCAAGGGCGACCTGGCCAACTGGCACACCGGTGCCGAAGGCTCTATCCCGGCGGTGGGCGGCGCCATGGACCTGGCCACCGGCGCGCGCCAGGTGTTCGTGATGATGGACCACCTGACCAAGACCGGTGAAAGCAAGTTGGTGCCCGAGTGCACCTACCCGCTGACCGGTATTGCCTGCGTGAGCCGCATCTACACTGACCTGGCCATCCTGGATGTCACGAGCGACGGCCTGAAAGTACGCGAAATCGTGGCTGACATCACCTTCGAAGCCCTGCAGGAACTGAGCGGCGTGCCGCTGATTCGCTGATACCCCTTTCCTGCGGGACCGGGCGCAAGCTCGGGAACCATGCACCGCGCAGTTCCAGTCATTGCGCGGTGCCAGCTTCCCGAGCTTCGCCCGGTCCCACAAGGGGAGCAAGTCGGCGCGGTGTCTTCGACACAAAAGCACAGCCATGCAATTATTCATGTACCCCTGACCTCACCCTGACGCTATCCGTTTCCCGTCCTGGAGAGTGTCATGCGTCACACCCTGTTGATCTTGTCTCTGGCCGCGCCCCTGTCGGCCCTGGCCGCCACCGGCCCCGCGGTAGGCCCGCAGTACGATACCAGCCACGTCTATGTCGCCCCCGCCGATGTCGACCCGTTCGTGCAGAGCTTCCTGGCTACCTTCGGCGGCAAGAGCACCGCCCAGGTCGTTGCCGATGTCACCCCGACGCCCAGCAGCACCACCTCGCAACTGCTGCAGACGCCCTCCGGGACCATCTCCCTGTTCGGCTTCAAGACCCCCATACCCCACCCGTTCGGCGACGAGCGCAACGGCTACCTGGTCAAGGACCTGGACCTGGCCATCGAGCAAGCGCGCAAGGCCGGCGCCGACGTGATTGTCGCGCCCTTCCCCGACCCCATCGGCCGCGACGCCGTGGTGCAATGGCCGGGTGGCGTCAACCTGCAACTGTACTGGCACACCACCGCACCGAATTACACCGCTTTCGAACACGTGCCGGAAAACCGTGTGTACGTTTCGGCCGATCGCGCGCCAGCGTTCATCAAGGCCTTCACCACCTTTTCCCATGGCAAGGTGGTCAGTGATGACAAGCACGCCCCCGGCGTGGAAATCGGCCGAGACAAGGGTACCTTCGAACGCGTGCGCATCAGTTCCGACTTCGGCCGCATGACCGTGCTGGTTACCGACGGCCACCTGCCGTTCCCCTACGGCCACGAAACCACCGGCTACGAAGTCGCCGACCTCGACGCCACCCTGCAGAAGGCCACCGGCAGCGGCGCCACCGTGCTGGTCGCGCCATTTGGCAGCGACGGTCGCAAGGCGGCGATGGTGCGGTTCCCCGGCGGCTACGTGGCTGAAATTCACCAGCCCGTGACCCAGCAGTGAGGGTGATGGCCATGCCAGGTGAAACCCGCGTGGCCCCTGCCCGCCTGGCGGGCCTGTCGCTGGCGTTGCTGTGGCCGCTGTTGAGCGCGCCTGCCAACGCCGAGGGCGACGACGGTCGCCCGGCGATCAAGGCCAACCGCTGGCAGGAAGACTGGTCGGCGCTCGCCTCCCCGGCCCTGCGCAGCGAACCGCTGGACAACCTCAAGTACATCTCGCTGGGCAGCGACGGCGCCTGGCTGTCCCTGGGTGCCACCTTGCGTGAACGCCTGGAAATGAACGACGCCAGCGGCTTCGGCACCCGGGGCGTGGCCCGCGACAATTATCTGCTGCAGCGTTTCCAGGTACACGCCGACCTGCACTTCAACGAGCACTGGCGCCTGTTCACCCAGTTGGAGGATGTGCGCGCCTACGACAAGACCACCGTTGGCGGCGCTGACCAGAACCGCCTGGACCTGCGCCTGGCGTTCCTGGAGTACATCAATGCCTTTGACAGCGGCACGTTCAAGACTCGCGTCGGCCGCCAGGATTTCGCTTTCGATCTGCAGCGTTTCGTCTCGTCCCGCGATGGCCCCAACGTACGCCAGTCGTTCGACGCCCTGTGGGCCGACTGGGAAACTACCCAGTGGCGCTTCATCGCTATTGCCAGCCACCCGGTGCAGTACCGCGACGACCACGAACTCGATGACACCTCCAGCCACGCCGTGCGCTTCGACATGCTGAGGGTGGAGCGCCTGGTGGGCAACCAGCAGGAGCTGTCAGCCTACTATGCACGCTACCAACGCGACCAGGCCCAGTACCTGGACGCCACGGGCTCGGAAAACCGGGCGATACTCGACGCCCGCTACGCCGGTAGCGCCGCCAGCGTCGACTGGGACCTGGAGGGCATGCTGCAAGGCGGTTCGGTGGGGGGCAAGGACATTCGCGCCTGGGCAGCGGGCAGCCGCGTGGGCTACACCTTCGCCGACATTCGCTGGACCCCGCGCGTGGGCCTGCAAGTGGACATGGCCTCGGGGGATAGCCATCCCGGTGATGGCCGCGTGGGCACCTTCAACCCACTGTTTCCCAACGGCTACTACTTCACGCTGGCGGGCTACACTGGCTATAGCAACCTGATCCACGTCAAGCCATCGATCACGGTTAAACCGTTGCCCGGGTTGAGCGTGCAAACCGCCATCGGTCTGTTATGGCGCCAGACCACCGAGGACGCGGTGTACACCCAGCCCAACATCGCGGTGGCCGATACCGCCGGCACCGGCCAACGCTGGACCGGGGCCTATGCTCAGGTGCGCACTGACTATGCCTTCACCGCCAACCTCAGTGGCGCCGTGGAGGCGGTGCACTACGACGTCGGGCAGAGCCTGCGCGACGCCGGTGGCCATGACAGCAATTACCTGGGCGTGGAAATGAAGTTCAGCTGGTAAGGGCCAAACCTGGCGCCGTGCCATTAACCCGAGGGTTAATACCCCGGCGCCAGGCAAACGGCGTGGTACCCAGGTGGCGGGTAAACACTCGAGTGAAATGCGACTGGTCGGCGAAACCGCATTCCAGCCCTACCTGCGCAATGGACAGTGCGCGGTCGGCCAGCAGCGTTTTGGCCCGCTCGATGCGCGCCTGCAGCAACCAGTCCCTGGGGGCCTGGCCGGTGGCCTTCTTGAACGCACGGGAAAAATGGCTGCGCGACAGCGAACAGGCGCGCGCCACGTCGGCGATCGACAGGTCACCGCTCATCTGCTCCTGCATCAGTTGCTTGGCCCGGCGCTCCTGCCAGGGTGACAGGGCGATGCGCGTCGGCGCAGGCTCTGCCACGACGTCGCTGTAGTGCACCAGCAGGTGCGTGCACAGGGCACTGGAATGCTGGTAAAGCGCCTTGGGCTGGGCGCCGTCACTGTCGGCCAGGGTGGCCGCCAGGGTCAGCAGCAGGTCGAGGGTCACCGGGTCCAGCGGGCCGGTGGGGGCTGGGGTACAGGCATTCATCAGGTCGCTCCTTGTACAGTCTGAACTACCCTTGCAGTCTCCACCGCCGGCCCCTGAGGCGTCCTTGCCGGTCCCTTAAACGTTCTGAAATCGCACCCTTCAGAACGTTTAAGGCCAGGCCAAGGAATTATCCCTGGCCAAGGATTAGCGTGGCGGTTCCCCCTCACCGTTACAGGAGTCGAGCATGCCTTACATCACCACTCAAGACGGCACTGAAATCCATTACAAGGACTGGGGCAGCGGGCAGCCCGTGGTACTCAGCCATGGCTGGCCACTGAACGCCGACATGTGGGACTACCAGGCGAATTTCCTTGCGGCCAACGGCTTTCGGGTGATCGCCCATGACCGTCGCGGGTTCGGCCGTTCCAGCCAACCGTGGAGCGGCTACGACTACGACACCTTCGCCGATGACCTGGAACAGTTGCTCAGCCACCTGGATATCAGCAATGCCGTGCTGGTCGGCTTCTCCATGGGCGGCGGCGAAGTCGCCCGCTACCTGGGGCGCCACGGCAGCAAGCGCATCGCCAAGGCCGTGCTGGTCAGCGCGGTGACACCGCTGATGATCCGCCGGGACGACCATCCCGAGGGCATGGACCCGGCGATTTTCGACGGTATCCGCGCCGGCCTGCTCAATGACCGCGCCGGTTTCCTGGATGCCTTCGGGCCGGTATTCACGGGCAGCGACAAGCCAGGCAGCAACGTAGGCAAGCCGATGCTCGAGTGGACCCAGTTCCTGGCCCTGCAAGCAAGCTTCAAGGGCACCCTTGATTGCGTGAAAGCCTTCTCGGAAACCGACTTCCGCCCGGACTTGCGCAGCATCGACATACCGACCCTGGTCATCCATGGCGACGGCGATGCGGTGGTCAGCTTCGAGGTGACCGGCAAGGCCGCAGCCGAACTGGTGCGCGGGGCCACATTGAAAGTCTACCCGGGCGCCCCGCACGCGGTGTACTTCACCCACAAGGACCAGTTGAACCAGGACCTGCTGGCGTTCGCCCGCGGCTGACGGCCGGTGTTGCCAAGGGCCTGTAGCAGCCTTGAGGCCGCGTCCGCGGTATGCCTGATACTACGCGGCGCAGGTGACGCGGCCAGGTCCGCTGCTACATAGCCATGGCAACCCTGTGGGACGGGGCGAAGCTCGGGAACGGGCCTGCCAGATCGACCGCGTTGTCCGCTTCCCGAGCTGGCGCCCGGTCCCACAACGGCCCGAAGCAACAGGGCCATGGCAACCCTGTGGGACCGGGCGAAGCTCGGGAAGGGGCCTGCCAGATCGACCGCGTTGTCCGCTTCCCGAGCTGGCGCCCGGTCCCACAACGGCCCGTTGCAACAGGGCCATGACAACCCTGTGGGACCGGGCGAAGCTCGGGAAGGGGCCTGCCAGGACGACCGCGTTGCCCGCTTCCCGAGCTGGCGCCCGGTCCCACAACGGCCCGATGCAACAGGGCCATGGCAACCCTGTGGGACCGGGCGAAGCTCGGGAAGGGGCCTGCCAGATCGACCGCGTTGTCCGCTTCCCGAGCTGGCGCCCGGTCCCACAACGGCCCGATGCAACAGGGCCATGGCAACCCTGTGGGACCGGGCGAAGCTCGGGAAGGGGCCCGCCAGGACGACCGCGTTGCCCGCTTCCCGAGCTGGCGCCCGGTCCCACAACGGCCCGCGCGCCCTGCAGCAACGCGGCAAGGTCCGCTACAAGTCCAGGTGGTATCTGTCTCGGGATGGCAGGGTAAACACGAACGCCGTTTGCCCCGCGCGCCCCTGGCACTGGTTCAGGGTGCCTTCCTGGGCATCCAGGATCGAGCGACAGATCGCCAGCCCCATGCCCATGCCCGTGGGCTTGGTCGTGAAGAACGCGCTGAAGATGCTGTCCTGATGCTCGGCGCTGATCCCGGGGCCGCTGTCTTCCACGGTGACGACCACCACGTCGCCCGCCTCCACGGTCGAGGTTATCTGCAGCAACCGCTCGCCAGCCGGCAGGGCGGCCATCGCATCCAGCGCGTTGATGACCAGGTTGTACAGCACCTGCTGCAATTGCACGCCGTCCACCTGCACCTGTGCCGCGGCCGCCTGCAACCGGGCCCTGACGCTCACGTGTTGCTGGTCGAACTCCACCGCGCAAAGACGCAGTACTTCGCTGATCAGCGCGTCCATGGGCTGCCAGCGGCGCTCGGCGGGCTTCTGCCGGGCCAGGGCCTGCAAGGCGCGAATGATGTCCGCCGCACGCTTGCCGTCGCGGGCGATGTCGCGCAACCCTGCCAGGGCTTCGTCAACCTGCGGCTGCTGACGCTGCAACCAGCGCACGCTGGCGCTGGCGTTGGTCACGATAGAGGCCAGCGGCTGGTTGATTTCATGGGCAATGGACGCGGCCAGTTCCCCCATCACCGTGCTGTGGCGCACCCTGGCCAGTTCCGCCCGGGCACTGCGCAACGCCGCCTCGGTGGCCCACCGCTCACTGACATCGGACGTCACGCCCATGAACACGCCGTCTTCGGCAGGCTCGCCATGGGCCTCCAGGTAACGCACCCGGTCGTCCACGAGAATGCGAAACTCCATGCGAAACGCCAACCGGGTCTGCCGCGCCCGTTGCAACTGCGCCGCGAACCGCGCAGCGTCCTCCGGGTGCACCCGGCGCAGCAGTTCCACCGCGCCAGGGGCCGTGGCCCGGACCGGCCAACCCCACACGGCATACAGCTCGTCGGTCCAGTAGGCCACGTCCGTGGTGACGTCCCAGCGGAACGAACCCGAACGGATGATCTTCTGGCCGATGGCCAATAACCCTTCGCTGGTACGCAACTGCGCTTCGGTTTCCCGCCGTCGGGCGTTCTCGTCAAGCACCTGGGCATACAGCCGCGCGGTTTCCAGCGAGATAGCCGCCTGGGCCGCCAGCACCTCGATCATCACTACCCTCTCGTGGGTGAACACCCCGCGTGCCAGCGGGTTCTCCAGGTACAGCAGGCCAATCACCTCCCCTTGCTTGAGCAACGGCAAGCACAGCACCGACCCCGGCACCTGGCCGCTGAAATAGGGGTCGTCAGTAAAACCACTGTCGCTGTCGGCCTGGCCCAGGGTCACCGAGCACCCGGTGCGCATCACCGTGTACAGCAGCGACAACGGCACGGCCTGGGGGCGCTGCGCAGGGCTGTGCACCGTGACCCGCGCGCCCGCTTCGACCGTTTCGGCGCTGGCCACGCTCAGCAGCGTACCGGCCTCCACCAGCAGCAGCGCGCCGCGGCGGGCGCCGGCGTGCACCAGCGTGTTGGCCATCAGGGTTTCCACCAGCCGCTCGAAGACGATCTCGCGGGACAGCGCCTGGGAGGCCTTGGTCACCGACACCAGGTCCAGATACTGCTGACCTTGCAGCATGTCTATGGAGGCGCGGGCATCCAGTGGCTTGCCATTGAGGTACAGATGGCGGGCCTCCAGCGCTGCGACCTGGCTCTGTGCGCCCCAGCGTTGCCAAGCGTCCCGGGCGCTGAACCGATGGCTGCGCGCTGCGCTGCCCAGGCCCAGGGCCTGATGGCATTCGGCGGCGCGTTCATGGGCCAGTGCCTGCACCGGCACACAGCCCACGGTCGCGGCCTGGTCGATGGCCTGCTCCAGCAGGCGCAACGCCTTGAGCAGCTCGCCTCCCAGGCGGGCGACTTCAGCGTCCACCAGCCACTGGCGGTGCAGGAACGACGCCGGGTTGAGCCGCGCCCACTGGCGCAGCCGCGCCAGGTAGGGCTGCATCTGCGCCGCCTCGCCCAGGGCCGCGTGGGTGAGCGCCGAATAGAATGCCACGTCCATCAAGTGAACGTGGGCCGCCATGCAGCCCTTGAGCTGCTCGGCGCGGCCCAGGTCGTGCCGGGCGTCGTGGTAGCGGCCCTGGCTGAACGCCAGCTTTCCGCGGTACAACCAGAAGAAAAACGCCACCGGCAGCATGGCACTGCCCTGCACCGCTTCGTGCCAGGCGCGCAACGGATCGCTCTGGGGCGACAGCGCGGGGTCACGCAAGGCTTGCACGTAAGTCTGCTGGATCTGCAGCAACAACTGGCTGTCGGCGAAATGCGACGAGGCCGCCAGCGCCAGGGCGCTGTCCAGGCGCTGCTCGACCCGGTCCAGGCCGGCCCCCATGACCAGCAGGGTGCACACCAGGTGGTGGCAGGCGTAGCAACTCAGCGCCACCCGGCCCTCGCGGCGTCCGGCCAGGAAGGCCTGTTCGCCGCACTCCAGTGAAAAGCCCAGCGAACGGGTCCACACGCTGATACGACCCAGGGCCAACTGCGTCGAGGCCTGAGTGTATGGCTCGCCCACTACCTGTTCCAGGCGCACCGCCAGGTCGCCGTATTGCAGCCCCAGTTCACAGGAATCGGGGCTGTCGGCCAGCAGCACGCCATACCAGGCCAGGCCGTGGATCGCCGCGGGGCTGACGCCGTGGCGCCAGGTCATGTCGAGCATGTGCTCCAGCAGCCGGGTCGCCAGTGGCCGGTCCACCAGGATCGCCGGGATGATCATGGCCGCCATCAGGTCCAGTGCCGCGGCGACGAAGGAATTGTCCAGGCGGCGCATATGCGCCAAGGCACTGATCGGCGGGTCGACCGCCACCGGCCGGGCAGGGACATCGCCCGCGGCGAAGGTCAGGCCGAACATCGCCAGCCCCGCGCGGCCGGCCTGCAGCGCCGCGGCATAGCCGTCGGCCAGGGTCAGAGCCTCGACCTTGAGTACATGCAGGGCCGACACCTGGGTCAATGACTGCACGCGTTCGAGCATGTGCTCGATACAGGCGTGCGCCGCGGCATAGTCGGCAGTGTGCATCAGGCACTGGGCGTAAAGCAGGTCCACCGCATAGGCCTGCTCAGCAGGCTGCGCCCAAGACTGGCGGGCAGCCAATTGCCGGGCCAGGCGCAGGTACTGCAGCGCGAATGGCAGGGTCGCGGCCTCCCGGGCGCGCTGCGCCGCCTCCAGCAACGCGTCGATGAAGGCCCCGAGATCGCGCTCGCGCAGCCGTGCATGGGCGCTCTGCTGGATATGCAGGGCAATGCGGAACAGCTCGGTGCGCGGGCTGGCATCGCTCATGGCCTGGATCAGCAAGCGCGCCAGGCGGGTATGCAGCACGGCACGGTAGCCTTCGGCGATGGCGTGGTAAGCGGTCTCGCGCACCCGCTCATGGCTGAAGCACCAGCCATCGCCCTCCACCAGCAGCAAACCACCCTGCACCGCCGCCGCCAGGCCCTGGCTGACCCGCACCGGGCCGATGCGGCTCAACCGTGCCAGCTCGTCATGGCCGGCGCGGTTGCCCAGCAACGCCAGCAAACCCAGCAACCAGCGGGTCCGCCGGGGCAGCCGCCCCAAGCGGGCCACCAGCAGGTCCACCACATTGTCGGCCAGCGGCGACGTCAGCAGCGCCTGCTGGTCCCAGGCCCAGTCCAGGGCCCCGGGCTGGGGCACCAAGCGTTTTTCTTCCAGCAACGTACGCACCAGTTGCTGAATGAACAGCGGGTTGCCGCCGCTCTTGTCCTGCACGATCACGGCCAGGGGCAGCAGCGCATCGCCTTCGCTGCCCAGCAGGCCGTTGACCATGGCCAGCACGGCGGCGCGGTCAAGGGGCGTCAGGTTCAATTCGGTACAGTGCGCACCGTGAGCGCGGGCAGCCTGGGCCAGCACGGTGTTGGCCGGTACCGGCTCACGCCCGGCCAGCACCAGCACCACATGCGCCAGCGGTGCGTGCACCAGGCTGTGCAACAACGTGAAGGTGTCCGCGTCCAGCCACTGCACATCGTCGAAAAACAGCAGCAACGGCGTGCCCGGCGTCCCGAACGCAGCAATGAAGGCTCGCAGCAGCCCTTGCAGGCGCAAACCGGTATCAGGCCGCGCAGGCTCCGGTACCGGGGGTAAGTGGCCGGTCACCAGGCCAAGCTCCGGCACCAGCGCCAGGATCAGGCTGGCATCCGCCCCCAGCGTCTTCAGCAACCGGTTGCGCCACCCGGCAAGCCCTTCGGGATGCTCGCCCAGCACGCGCATCACCAGGGCCCGCAGGGCTGTGCTCAAGGCACCAAAAGGGGTGATCTGGCCGGGGTGATCGACGCGCGCCACGGCAAAGACAATGCTGCCGTTGACCAGGTCCTGGTGCAACTGCCGCACCAGGGCCGTCTTGCCGCTGCCCAGCGCCCCGCCGAGCCAGACCAGCTCGCCCTCGCCTGTCACCGCGCAACGCATGACCCGGTCGTGCAGCACGGCGGCTTCGCGCTCTCGGCCAGGCAGTTTCCGCCAGCGCGGCGCACCCAGTGCCGTTCGGGCACCCGGCTCGAACGGCTGGATGGCCTGATATTCGTCCCACTGCACCAGGCACAGGCGCAGGTCGACACACAGGTCATCGGCGCAGGCATAGCGCTCGGCAGGTTGCTTGGCCAGCAACTTGAGCACCACCGCGGCCAGCGGTGCCGGTACCGAGGGGCGCAGCTCGCCCAGCGGCGTGGGTTGCAAGGCCAGGTGCTGATGCAACCACTCTACCGGGTCATTGCCTTCGAACGGTACGCGGCCTGTGAGCATTTCGTAGAAGCTGACACCCAAGGCATACAGGTCGCTACGCTCGTCCACATCCGCGCCGACGCGCCCGCCCTGCTCCGGCGACATGTAGGCGAAACTGCCACAGATCGCCCGGGGCGCCGGCTGCGCCGCGTCACGCCGGCACGCCAGCGAAAACGCCATGAGGCGCACACTGCCATCGGTGCTTTCCATCAGGTTGCACGGTTTGATGTCGCGGTGCAGCAAACCGCTACGGTGCAACTGCCCCACGGCGCTTGCCGCGCCCAGGGCCAGGCGCAGAAAACGGGCGATCGACAGCCCTTCGCCTACCACTTCATGCAAGCTGCGGCCCTGGTTTTCGTCCAGCACCAGCAAAGGTCCGTCCACGGCGCTGATCAGGGCCACGGGCATCACCGCCCAGGCCGGGTCCAGGTGCTGGCGCAGGTCATACTCCTGATGCAGGCGGCGAAAGCCGCCTTGGGAAGGCAGGGCGGCCGGGCGGGCGATCAACCAGTCGCGCGCGGAAATCGGCGAGCGCACGCGGTAGCGCGCCACTTCACCGTCCACCAGCAGCAGGCGCCAGGTCAGGTGCCGGAGCCACTGTTCATCGAACGCGCCGAGCTGCTGACGATAGGCCGCTAGCTCCCCGGGCAGCGGCTGGCGCCCGGTCACTGGCGCAGGCCAGGGGGCAGCGGCTCAATCGGGCCGGGCATGGACTGCCTCCGGGCCCACGCCAATCTGTTCACACTGGCGCACCAGGTCGATCAGGGTGGCGGCCTTCATCTTGGCCATGACGTGTTTCTTGTGCACCTTGGCCGTGACTTCCCGCGTGCCCAGGGCCTGGGCCACCTGCTTGTTGACCTTGCCATCCACCAGCAGCGCCAATACCTGGCGCTCCCGCGGCGTGAGGCTCTGGTAGCGGCTGCGCACCTCGCGGGCCTGGGCCTGGGCGGCGAAGCGCTGGCGGGCCCAGGCCAGGGCCTTGTCGATGGCGGCCAACAATTCGCCCTCGTCAAACGGCTTGGTGAGGAACTCCTGGGCACCGGCTTTGATCGCCTTGACCGACATGGGAATCGTGCCGTAACCGGTCATGAAGATAATCGGCAGTTCGCAGCCGCGGCGCTGCAATTCGTTCTGCAGGTCGAAACCGGTACCGGCCTGCAGGTTGACGTCCAGCACCAGGCACGCCAGCCGCTGGGCAAAAGGTTCGGCGAGGAAGGCGTCGGCACTGGCAAACGTCTGCACGGCGATATCTGCCGAGCGCAACAGCCGCGCCAGGGCATCGCGCACCGCCGCCTCGTCGTCCACCACGTAGACGATCGGCGCCAGGTCGCCGCTGGGCGCGTGAAGCGCCGGCGCCAGGTTCATGGCCGTGGGTCTGGCTTCAGCCAGCATGTCGTTCAGGCCCAGGCGCTCAAGCAGCGCGATCAGCAGGCTGTCACGCGGGGCATCGGTGGCGGCCGCTTTCTCGTCGAATCCCGGGGTGTCCATGACCAGCCGATAACCCCGCCCAGGCACCGTGCGAATGCATGCCCGAGCACTGCCCAGGGCCTTGCGCAAGGCGCATACATGCACCTGCAGGTTGTTTTCTTCGACCACTGCGTTGGGCCATACGTGGGCCAGCAATTGATCCTTGCTGACCAATTCGCCCGGGGCCTGAAGCAGTTTTTCGAGGATATCGAACGCGCGGCTACCGAGCTTGACCGGCCTGCCGTTGTCGTGAATCTCGCGCATGGGCAGCGAAATGGTGACGTTTGCGATACGAATCATGGGGTTGCCAGTGAGCCGTGCATGCGGCGGGTTTCCCTGGGGCTGGGGGTCTGAGAAGGATAGAGCGCCGGGGGGTGGGTGGCAATTATCCTGAGGGATAGGTGTTGATTGTGAAATGCAGGCCGGCAGGTGCAATTCGTCGAAAACGCTCCCGTCCAGCCCTTCTTCACCCCCACCCCCTGTCCACAAGGCATAATACCCCCCCTTCGATTACCGCAAAATGAGGACCCCGCATGCAGCTCGCCATGCGCAACCGCTGGTATTCAGGGCTTTTGACCCTGCTACTGCTGTGTTTCACCGTGCCAGCCTTCGCACAGCCCACCGCACCACAGGCAACCACGTCCGGCAGCCTGCCGGTGCTCGCCGACAGCGCCAGCCTGGACGAGCTGAACGACCAGCTCGACCTGATCCGCCAGCGCGTCACCGGCAACGCCAACGACGATGTGCTGGCCAGCCTGCGTCAGGCCGCGCAGCAGGTACAGAAGCAAGCCGATGACCTCGCGACCGCGCGTGGCGTGAGCATCGAGCACCTGAACGATCAGCTGAAGGTCATCGGCCCGGCACAGCCGGACGAGGCCGCCAGCCTGAGCACCCAGCGCCAGACCTTGACCAGCCAGAGCAACGCCCTGGCCGCGGACGAGCGCCAGCTCACGGCACTCAGCCAGTCGGCCCGCGACCTGGCCACCCAGATCGTCAACCTGCGACGCGGCCTGTTCAACTCGCAGATCAGTGCCCGTTCGGCCAGCCCCCTGAGCCCCAGCTTCTGGTCCAGCCTGATCCGCCCGACCGACGACGACCTGCGCCGGCTCAATAGCCTTGGCCAGGATGTGGAAAGCGCCAGTGAAGCCATTCTTGCACCGGGTGCGCGGGGCTACTTCATCGCCTCGCTGCTGCTGGCGGTGCTGATCTGGGTGGGTGGGCGCCGTGCGCTGGAACGCCTGCTGGCCTGGTCGATGATTCGCTGGCTGCCCGAAGGCCGCCTGCGCCGCAGTGCCCTGGCCCTGGCCGTGGGGCTGGCGACCTTGCTGACCATCAGCGGCGCCACCACAGTGCTGCGCTGGGGCGTGACCTACAGCGCCGACCTGAGCGCCAACGTCCTCAACCTGATCGACCAGTTGACCACCCTGGTGATCTTCTGTGCCTTCATCCTCGGCCTGGGCCGTGCCCTGCTGATGCTGCGCCGTCCCTCCTGGCGCCTGGCCGAGATACCCGACGAAATCGCCACGGCCCTGGGCCCGTTTCCCAAGATGCTGGCCCTGGCGCTGATGCTCATCGGCACCCAGGAGCGCATCAACAGCGTCATCGCCAGCAGCCTGGCGCTGACCGTCGCCGTCAACGGCCTGACCGCCCTGGCGGTGTCGGTGATCTCGCTGTGGGCGCTGGTGCGCTACCACCGCACCCGCCATCAATTCGAACTGGAGCGCCTGACCGGGTTTGCCGCGCTGGTCCCCTTCGTGCTGGGCATGTGGATCGTGGTCATTCTGCTGGCACTGATCAGCGGCTACTTGACCCTGGCCTACTTCCTCACGGTAAAACTGCTGTGGATGAGCGTGGTGGCCACCACCGCCTACCTGCTCACCGCCTGTTTCGGCGACCTCTGCGAAACCCTGCTGTCGCCCAAGGAGCCCGGTGGCCGTGCCCTGGCCTCGGCCCTGAGCCTGTCGCCCCGCCACCAGGCCCAGGCCGCCACCCTGCTGGCCGGCGTGGGGCGTACCCTGTTGCTGTTCACGGGGCTGCTGATCGCCTTCATGCCCTCGGGCTCCAGCCCCAGTGAAATTCTCCAGGGCCTGACCCTGCTGGACCTGGGCAACAAGCCCCTGGGCGGACTCAAGGTCGTGCCTGGCGATATCCTGCTGGCCATCGCCTTCCTGGTCGGTGGCCTGTTCGGCATCCGCGTGCTCAAGGGCTGGCTGAGCGAGCGCCTGCTGCCGGAAACCAACATGGACGCCGGCATGCGCGCGTCCTTGGTGACCCTGGTCGGTTACCTGGGTTACGTGCTGCTGGCGATCGTGGTGATGTCCACCCTGAGCATCAGCCTCACCAACCTCACCTGGGTGGTCAGCGCCCTGTCGGTGGGTATCGGTTTCGGCCTGCAAGCCATCGTGCAGAATTTCATCTCCGGTCTGATCCTGCTCACCGAGCGCCCGGTGAAGGTGGGTGACTGGGTGAGCCTGGCCGGCGTGGAAGGCGACATCCGCCGCATCAACGTGCGCGCCACCGAGATACAGATGTCCGACCGCTCCACGGTGATCGTGCCGAACTCGCAGTTCATCACCCAGAACGTGCGCAACGTGACCATGGGCAATGCCCTGGGCGTGGTGGGCATCAGCCTGACCTTGCCGCTGGACACCGACGTACTGAAGATCCGCGAGCTGTTGATCACCGCCTTCACCGAACACGAGTCAATCCTCGACGCCCCGGCGCCTTCGGTGTCGTTCAAGGATCTGACCGCCAACGGGCTGATCATCAGTGCCAGCGGCTACGTCAACAGTCCGCGATCGGTGTCTGGGGCGCGCAGTGATCTGTTGTTCACCATCCTGGGACGGCTGCGGGAGATGGGCGTGGCGTTGTCGGCGCCGCAGAGCATGATGTTGATCAGCCAGGGTCAGGGTGGGGGGGCGGTGATACCTGATCCGGTCTGAGGTGAAAGGCTCGCAGGGCTATCAAGGCCGCGGAAGCCAGGTGCCTGCCTGACAGGCACCTCGCTGCACCGATCCAATCCAATCTAAGCATAGACCCATACAATATTTGGTATATACCAAACTAATCCCCTATAAAGAGCCACCTCCCCATGGACAAGGCTCTGCCCCATGCAACAACTGCGCATCATGCTCGAATACTTCCACCCCTGGCCCAACTCCGCGGGTTTCTACCTGGCCCGCGAGCGCGGCTGGTACGCCGACGCAGGCCTGGAGGTGGAGTTGTGCGTGCCCGACCCGGAGCGCGGGGACAGCCTGGAGCATTTGCTCACCGGCGCCGTGGACCTGGCGGTTTTCCCCAGCAACCGCCTGCTGGTGCGCCGTGACCTGGGCCAGCCTCTCAAGGGTGTGGCTGCGATCAACCATGACGGCCTGGAAGCCTTCCAGACCCTGCGCGAATTCAATATCCAGCGCCCCCGCGACCTGATGGGCAAACGCCTGGCGATGAACCCTACCCCACGCGGCCTGGCCATGGTCCGCGACCTGGTGCGCCAGGACGGCGGCGACCCGGACGCCGTGGTCATCGTCGACGCCGGTGCCCGCGAATTGCGCCCCGAAGAGCTGGAAGCGGGTCATGCCGACGCCAGCTTTGGCGGTTACTGGGCTTGGGAAGCGCTGATGGACAGCCCCGTGGACACGGCCCGGCGTGTGGTACACCGCGTCAGCCAGTGGGGCGCGCCGGCGTACCACAGCTATTTGCTCGGCGCGCGGGAAGACTGGATAGCCACCCACACCGATACCTTGCGCGCCTTTCTCGCCGCCACGGTGCGCGGTTTTGAAAGCGTCGCCGCACACCCGCAGCAGGCCCGCGCCGCCTACGAGCGCGTCATTCCCTATTTCCCCGGCGCACTGATCGAGCGATCACTGCAGCACATCGCCCCGACCTGGCTGCACCAGGGCCGGTTCGGCCAGCAGCGCCAGGCCTTGCTGGAACCCTATGCCCATTGGCTGCACGCCCACGGTATCCTGCGCTCTGCGGATGCCTGGCGCGCAGCGACCACCAACCAGTATTTGCCCGGAGGGGCGTCATGACCCACGCGTTGCACAGCCACGGCCTGGCCGGCGAGGATGTCGCGCCCGTGTGGGCGCCGCTGGCCGAAACGGAACTGCGCCCGTTGCTGGCACGCTACCCGCAGTTGGGCGCCCTGCACAGCATCGACTGGCATAGCCCACGGCCGTTTTCCGCTGCGGCGCTGGTGAGCACCGAGACCGGCCAGTGGTTCGTCAAACGCCATGCCCAGGCCGTGCGCAGCGCCGCCTGGCTGGAAGAAGAACACGGCTTCATCCGCCACCTGCGCGCCAACGGCGTACCGGCGCCCAAGGTCCAGCTCGACCGCGAAGGCCGCAGCGCCATTGCCGTCGGCGCCTGGACCTATGAAGTCCACGCCCGTTCCCCTGGCGCCGACCTGTATCGCGACGCCCAGTCCTGGTCACCGTTTCACAGCCACGCCCATGCCCACGCGGCCGGCCGTGCCCTGGCTGAACTGCATCAGGCCGCCGAGGGCTACGACGCGCCGGCACGCCACGCCACGGTGCTGAGCAGCCGCTGCCATGCGTTCGCCCAGCCTCAGCCGTTGGCTGCCCTGACCCAGCAGGTACAGCACAGCCCTGCCTTGAGCCGCTACCTGGCCGACCGTGACTGGCCCGGCGAACTGCGTCGTGCCCTGTTGCCCGCGCACCAGGCGTTGCTGCCCCACCTGGCGCGGCAAACGCCGTTGTGGACGCATAACGACTGGCACGCTTCCAACCTGCTGTGGGCCAATGACCAGGTCAGCAGCGTGCTGGACTTTGGCCTGTGCGATCGCACCTTCGCCTTGTTCGACCTGGCGACCGCCCTGGAACGCAACGCTATCCCCTGGCTGGAGCTGGACAGCGGCGGCCAGGCCGCGGCAGACCTGGGTACCGTGGATGCACTATTGGCCGGCTACGCCAGCGTCAAACCGCTGGCCACCGCTGATATCGAGGCACTGGCGGCCTGGCTGCCGGTGGTGCATGCCGATTTCGCCATCTCCGAGACCGAGTATTTCGCCGGCGTGCTGGATGACCATGCCAGTGCCGACATCGCGTGGGATGGCTACCTGCTGCGGCATGCCGACTGGTTCGTCGGCCCTGAAGGGCAGCGCCTGATCGAGCACCTGCACCCGCGCAAGCGAGACGGGTCATGACCGACCTGCTGGTAGACGTCGCCTGGCTCGCGGCCAACCTTCACATGCCCCACCTGGTGCTGCTGGATGCCACCGTCGACCTGCGCGCGCCGCAATTCGATGGCGACTACCAGGCCAGTTCCGGTGAACCCGGCTGGCGCACCGAACACCTGCCCGGTGCCCGCCACGCCGACCTGCTGGCACGGTTGCACGACCACTCGGCACCTTACAGTTTCGCCATGCCGGCCCCGGCCGACCTGGCCGTCGGCTTGCAGGCACTGGGTATCGACGACCACAGCCACATCGTCATCTACGACCGTGCCGACGGCTTCTGGGCCGCCCGCCTGTGGTGGATGCTGCGCAGCGTCGGCGTGCCTGCGGCCATTCTCGACGGCGGCCTGCAGGCCTGGCGACGTGCCGGGCAACCGACGGCCAACGGCCCAGGTAACCCGACCCCGGCCGCCACCGCGCCGACCCTGCGCGTGCAACCGGGGCACTGGGCCAGCCTGGAACACGTGCGCGCCGTGAGCGAAGGACGCGCCCCGGGCCACCTCATCTGCGCACTGTCGCCAGCCGTGTTCGATGGCAGTGCCATCACCCGTTACAGCCGCCGCGGGCATATCCCCAACAGCCTCAACCGCCCGGCCCGGCAACTGTTCGATGACCAAGGCCGCTACCACCCGCCCCAGGTGCTGGCCGAACGTCTGGGCGTGGCGCAGCTGCCACAGCCCATCCTGCTCTATTGCGGCGGTGGAATTTCCGCCGCCGCCAGCGCCTTTGCCCTGACACTGCTGGGCCGTCACGACGTGACCCTGTACGATGGCTCGCTGCAGCAATGGAGCGCCGCCCCCGCTTTGCCAATGACCACCGGAGCAGCTCCGGCCTGACCCTTCGCGGAACAGGCGCTGACCCTGGCGCGGCCCCCTGCGGTCCGCGCCCGGTCGCCTGCACCAGAAGAAAAATCATTGTGTTCGCAAGGAGCTGCCCCATGTTTCGCCCCCTTCCCTTCCCGGCGCGCCTGCTGGTGTCGAGCATTGCGCTCGCCTCCCCATGGGCGGTCGCGGAAGAGCCCGTGACCCTGGGTGCCGTCACCGTCGTCGGTGACAGTCCCGACAGTTACCGGGCTACCCACGCTTCGGTCACCGGCGTCGACGACGCCCCCTTGCTCGATACCCCGGCGGCGGTGTCGGTGTTCAACACCCAATTGCTGCAAGACCAGCAGGTACGGCTGCTCAGCGAAGTGCTGCGCAACGACGCCGCGGTGGGCGACAGCTACGCACCCATCGGCTACTACGAAAACTTCGTGGTTCGCGGCTTCTCGCTGAATGCCGCCAGCAGCTACAAGATCAACGGCCGCACCATCACCGGCGAGCAGAACGTGGCCCTGGAAAACAAGGAACAGGTGGAAGTGCTCAAGGGCCTGGCGGGCCTGCAGAGCGGTGTCAGCGAACCGGGTGGCGTGATCAACTATGAAACCAAGCGCCCTGCCAACGTGCGCTCGGTCACCGTGTCCACCGACGAACAGGGCGGCCGCTACCTGGCCACTGACCTGGGCACCTGGTTCGGCAGCGAGCAGCAGTTCGGCATCCGTACCAACCTGGCCCACGAAGACATTCGTTCCTACGTTGACCACGCCGACGGCCAGCGCGACTTCGCCTCGGTGGCCTTTGACTGGAACATCGACCCGCGCTCCAGCCTGCAACTCGACGTGGAATACCAGCACCGCGAACAACGCTCGGTGCCCGGCTACCAGTTGCTCGGCGGCACGCAAGTCCCGCATCACGCCGACCCCCACGACCTGCTGGGCTACCAGAGCTGGTCGGACCCGGTGGGCATCACCTCGCTGAACATGGAAGGCCGTTACCAATACCGCCTCACCGATGACTGGAGCACACAACTGAGCCTGTCCCGCAGCCGGGTGATCATCGACGACAACAGCGCCTTCCCGTATGGTTGCTACTACGGCGCCGGCTGCACCGCGACCACCAGCCAGTTCAGCAGCACCGGCGACTACGATATCTATGATTTCCGCAGCCCCGACGACACCCGCCGCAACGACGAGGCCCAGGCTTCGCTGAGCGGCGAGTTCACCGCCTTTGGCCTGCGCAACGAGCTGGATGTGGGCCTCAGCGCCTTCCGCCGCACGGTGGACCAGCGCGATGCCGTCAACGAATACGTGGGCAGCGGCAACATCGACGCCACCCCCCAGGCCTGGGTCCCTTACCCTGGGGACGCAGGCCACACCTACCGGCACCTGGACAGCCGCCAGTACGGGCTGTTCATCAACGACCGCCTGCACCTCGACGAGCACTGGCAACTGGTGCTGGGCGGCCGCGAAGTGCGCCTGGACGAAAAGGCCTTCGATGCGGACGGCGACACCACCCGCCACACCCGGATGTGGGAGTTGCTGCCCAACCTGGCGGTGATCTACAAGCCCACCGATGACCTGTCGCTGTACGCCCGCTACAGCAAGGGCCTGTCCCTGGGCAGCGAGGCGTCGTGGTTCGCCAGCAACGCCGGTGAAACCCTGCCGCCGACGATCTCGCGGCAACTGGAAGTGGGCATCAAGCAGGACTGGCAGCGCCTGAGCCTGGGCGCGGCGCTGTTCCAGATCACCCAGGGGTACCAGTATTCACGACCTGACGACGACGGCACCTTCACCTACGTGCAGCAGGGCAAGCAGAAGAACATCGGCCTGGAACTGACCGCCAGCGGGCGCGCCACCGACCGCTTGCAACTGAACGCCAGCGTCGCCGCCACCCGCGCCCGGGTGGAAGGCAGCGGCACCGACAGTTACGAGGGCCATCAGGCCATCAACGTGCCGGCCCTGCGCGCCAGTTTCTATGGCGACTACAGCGTGCCTGGCATCTACGGCCTGGCCCTGCTGGGGGGCGTGCAGTACAGCGGCAAGAAGTACGCCAACCGCGAAGGTACGGTGCAGGTGGGCGACTACGCGGTGTTCAACGCCGGCAGCCGCTACACCACGCGTATCGAAGGCTATGAAACCGTGTTTCGCCTGAGCGTCGACAACCTGTTCGACAAGCGCTATTGGCGCGACGTGGGCGAATACGCCGGCGACGACTACCTGTTCCTCGGCGCACCGCGCACCGCGCGGCTGTCGGCCACGGTCAACTTCTAAGGAAACTCATCATGTCGAACCTGGAAATACTCGCAGTGCTGGTCAATGTGCTGGGCGTTTGGCTCACGGCGCGGCGTACCCCTTGGTGCTGGCCGGTCAGTGTGGTGGCAGTGCTGTTGTACGTGTGGATCTTCTATGACGTGAAGCTGTATTCGGACATGCTTCTGCAAGTGCTGTTCGTCTTCCTGCAAGGCTACGGCTGGTGGCGCTGGCGCACCGGGCGCATGGCCCAGGGCAAGGTCCGGGTCGAGGCACTGCCGTTGAACGTGGCCGTCATTAGCCTGCTGGCTGGCGCCGTGTTGTCACTGCTGCTGGGCGCCGCCATGGCGCACTTCACCGACGCCGCCGCGCCGTGGCTGGACGCCACTCTGACCGGCTACAGCCTGGTGGCCAGCTACTGGTCGGCGCGCAAATTCATCGCCAACTGGTGGCTGTGGATCGTGCTCGACGCGGTATACACGGGCTTGTACTACTACAAGGACCTGACCCTCACGGCCGTGCTGTACGCCGGTTTCATCGTGCTTGCGATCTATGGTTTGCGCGCCTGGCAGCGTGACCTGGCGCAGCAGCCGGCCGGCGGCGCCCTCGAGCCGGCCCGCTGACATGAGCATCAAACCCGCGCAGTCCCAGTACCTGCGGATCAGCGAGCAACTGGCGGGCGAAGTCGCCCGCGGCCAGCTGCTCGACGGCGCCCGCTTACCCACCGAGCGCGAACTGGCCGAGCAGTTTGGCTGCACCCGCGTGACCCTGCGCCAGGCGTTGCAGCGCCTGGAGGCCCAGGGTGTGCTGTACCGCGGGCACCGCCGCGGCTGGTTCGTGTCGCCTGCGCCGATCCGCTACGACCCCACGCGGGTCAGCGGCTTCATGGAATACGTCAGCGCCCAGGGCCGCGAGCCCCGCACCGAATGCCTGCTGGCCGAGCGCCGTCCAGCTGGCGAGTGGCTGGCCCAGCGGATGAACCTGGCGCCGAGCGACTGGGTGTTCTACCTGGAACGTCGGCGCTGGGTAGACGGCCGCGCGGTGCTGCTGGAGACCAACGCCTTGGCGGAGGCCTGGTGCCCTGGCTTGCTGGAGCACCGCCTGGATGGCTCGTTGACCCACCTGCTGCGCGAGCAATACGGACGGCAGCAGGCCCGCAGCCAGATCAACCTCAAACCCTGCCTGCTCGACGAAGGGCAAAGCGCGTTGCTGGAAATAGCCAGCGGGTCCAGCGGGTTGTACTTGCAGCGGTCGTGTTTCGATGCTGAGGGGCTCACGGTTGAATTCGACCAGGAATACTGGCGGCCGGATGCGGTGGAGGTGGTATTGAATATAGACCGGTGAGTCGCTGACAGTGATTACGCGACTTCAGCCGGACCAGGTGATCTCACAGACATGACTGGCCCGAAACAGATGTTGCCCTGACCCAATTTCAAGCCAGACAAACAAGGCGGACCAGGCAATCCCACAGACATAACTGGCCCGAAACAGATGTGGGACCGGGCTTGCCCGGGAAGCGCCGCGCGGGCGGCGCGCGGTCTCAAGGGCGCCGGAGAAACCAAGGCATGCACATGGAGGCCCTGACCCGATCCCAAGGCGAACAACCAAGGCGGTCCAGGCAATCCCCCAGACATAATTGGCCCGAAACAGATGTAGGAGCAGAGCTTGCTCGCGAAGCGCCGCGCGGGCGGCGCGCGGTCTCAAGGGCGCCGGAAAAACCCAAGCCATGCACGTGGTGGCCCTGACCCAATCTCCAGGCGGACAACCAAGGCGGTCAAGGCAATCCCCCAGACATAACTGGCCCGAAACAGATGTGGGACCGGGCTTGCCCGGGAAGCGCCGCGCGGGCGGCGCACGGTCTCAAAGGCGCTACAACACCATCGACTAGCGCTTGGTGGTCATGATGAGATCTCCAGCGGGGCGCCTGAAAGCCTGTCATGAAACCGCATCATGGCCTCTAGGTGCATGGCTTGGGTTTCTCCAGCGCCCTTGAGACCGTGCGCCGCCCGCGCGGCGCTTCGCGAGCAAGCTCTGCTCCTACGTTTGTTTCGGGCCAGTTATGTCTGTGGGATTGCCTGGTCCGCCTTGATTGTCCGCCTGGAGATTGGGTCAGGGCCTCCATGTGCATGCCTTGGTTTCTCCAGCGCCCTTGAGACCGTGCGCCGCCCGCGCGGCGCTTCCCGGGCAAGCCCGGTCCCACATCTGTTTCGGGCCAGTTATGTCTGTGGGATTGCCTGGTCCGCCTTGATTGTCCGCCTGGAGATTGGGTCAGGGCCTCCATGTGCATGCCTTGGTTTCTCCAGCGCCCTTGAGACCGTGCGCCGCCCGCGCGGCGCTTCGCGAGCAAGCTCTGCTCCTACATCTGTTTCGGGCCAGTTATGTCTGGGAGATTGCCTGGTCCGCCTTGTTTGTTCGCCTTGGGATTGGGTGAGGGCTGCCAGGCGCATGGCGTGATGCTTCTGGGGCCCTTGAGACCGTGCGCCGCCCGCGCGGCGCTTCCCGGGCAAGCCCGGTCCCACATCTGTTTCGGGCCAGTTATGTCTGTGCCATTGCCTGGGCCGCCTTGTTGGTTTGGCTGGGGATTGGGTCAGGGCCGCCAGGTGCATGGCTGGAGATATCCAGCGCCCTTGAGACCGTGCGCCGCCCGCGCGGCGCTTCCCGGGCAAGCCCGGTCCCACATCTGTTTCGGGCCAGTTATGTCTGTGCCATTGCCTGGGCCGCCTTGTTTTTTCGGCTTGGAACCGTATCAAGGCCGCCAAGGGCATGGCTTGGTTTTTCTGGCTTCAGTGCAGCCAATCGCCCCTATGCCTGAGAGGCTTCACACCCGAAACTGCCGCAACACCCCGTCCAACTGCTGGCTCAGCGCCTTGAGCTGTACGCTCGCGGCGTTGGACTGCTCGGCCGCCAGCGCGGCATGGCGGGACAGTTCGGCCGCCTGGGTGACGTTCTGGTTGATGTCCTCCACCACATGTGACTGCTGCAGGGTGGCACTGGCGATCGAGGTGTTGAGGCCGTTGAGCTTGCCCAGCGCCTGGCTGATGGAGGCCAGGCTCTGGCCGGCCAGGTGGGCCTGCTCGGTGGTCAGCTGGGAGGCGCGGCTGCTGTCGCCGATGACTTTCACCGCCGCGTCGGAATGGCGCTGCAGACGCTCGATCATGGCCTGGATTTCCGCGGTCGACTTCTGCGTGCGCTGGGCCAGCAGCCTCACCTCATCGGCCACCACGGCGAAACCACGGCCCTGCTCGCCGGCCCGCGCGGCCTCGATGGCGGCGTTGAGGGCGAGCAGGTTGGTCTGTTCGGCAATGGCGCTGATCACCTCCAGCACGCCACCGATCTGCGTGCTTTCCGCCGCCAGGGTACGGATCACCTCCACCGCCTGAGCAATGGTGGCCGACAGTTGGTCGATCTGCCGCAGGCTGCTGTCGATGTTGGCCTGGCCGCGCTGGGCTTCGGATTCTGCATCACGCATTTCACTGGCGGCATGCTCGGCGTTTTTCGCCACGTCCTGCACGCCGTAAGTCACCTGGTTGACCGCCGTGGCCACCAGCTCCATCTGCTGCGACTGCTGCTGGCTGCGCACCTGCGCCTGGTCGGCATCCTGGCCCAGCTCGCCCGAGGCCTGGCCCAGGCGGGTGGCCGACTGCTGCAGGTCGCCGACTACCTGGCGCAACGTGGCGACGAAGGCGTTGAAGTGCAGGGCCAGTTGGGTGACTTCATCCTGGCCATGGGCATCCAGGCGACGCGTGAGATCACTGTCGCCGCTGGCGATGTCGGCCATGGCCTGTACCGCAGCGTTGAGGGGCCGCACGATGCTGCGGGCGATCAGAATGAGCAACACGGCCATGATCAGAATGATGCCGAGGGTAATGACCGCTGCCTTCCACACCTGCTGGTGAAATTCAGCTTCGACGTCGTCCACGTACACGCCGGAACCGATGATCCAGCCCCAGGGTTCGAACAGGCTGATATAGGAAGTCTTGGCCACCGGTTCACTGGCGCCTGGCTTGGGCCAGCGGTAATTGACCACGCCGGCGCCCCGGGCCTTGGCGACCTTGACCATGGCGTTGAACACCTCCACGCCGTCCGGGTCTTTCACCGCGGACAGGTCCTGGCCCACCAGCTTGGGGTTGGCGGGGTGCATGATCATCACGGGCCGCAAGTCGTTTATCCAGAAGTAGTCGGTCTGGTTGTAGCGCAGCCCGCCAACGGCCGTCATGGCCTGGGCCTGAGCCTGCTCGCGGGTCAGGGTACCCGCTGTTTCCAGGCCGTGGTAATAGGCCAGCAGGCCACTGGCGGTCTGCACCACGTGCATGGTCTTCTGCGCCTTGGCGTCATACAGGTCATCGTGGATCTGCTTGACCAGTGCCGCTGCCATCGCGCACAGCATCAACGCCGCGACGATCAGGATCAGCCACAACCGCCGGCTGATGGAAAGGTTGCGCATATTCATCACCGCTACTCCATGCATTGCTGTTGTCATAGGCATGGCCCCTTGGCAAACCGGGCCTGGCATTCAGGGCATCGGCGCGGCAATGGCAAACCTGAGGTGAAAGCAGCCGCCAGACCAATGGCGACCGGGAAAAGGCCGATTTGCCCTGCCCTTGCGCCTGCGCCGCTACACTTGAGGGCTTGCAGGCAGAGGTCAGCATGGGTGCGAACCTTTTCAGGCGCAGGTGGCGCGGTATCATGGGGCTGATCATCGGGCTGGCCGTGTTCTACGCCATCCTCTGCGCCCTGTTGTTCGCGTTTCAACGGCAGTTGATCTACCACCCCCAGCCCAGCGAAGGCGACACGGCCGATTCGCGTCAGTCCCTGCTGGTGGATGGCATCAGGCTGCAACTCAGCGTGCGCCCGCGGAACGGGCCCGACGCCCTGGTCTATTTTGGCGGTAACGCCGAAGACGTTTCACAGAGCCTGCCCGACCTGTCGCTGGCTTTCCCGGGGCATGCCCTGTACCTGCTGCACTACCGCGGGTTTGGCGGCAGCGAAGGGTCGCCCAGCGAAGAGGCCTTGCAAGCCGATGCCCTGGCCCTGTTCGACCAGGTCGCCAGCCACCACCCTCACGTCACGGTCTTGGGCCGCAGCCTGGGCAGCGGCATCGCGGTGCGCCTGGCCAGCCAGCGGCCGATCACACGGCTGATCCTGGTCACCCCGTTCAACAGCCTCGCCGAACTGGCACGCCAGCGCTTTGCCCTGTTCCCGGTGGACTGGTTGCTGCAAGACCGATATGAGTCCTGGCGGTACGCACCGCGGGTGCGGGCGCCAACGCGGATCATCGCCGCGGGCGATGACGAGGTGGTGCCAAGGGCGAGCACGGAGCGGCTCTACGCGCACTTTGCCGCAGCCGTGGCGACCCTGACGCTGATCCCCGGCACGGGGCACAACACGGTATCGGACAGCCCCGATTATCTGCGGGCGCTGGCGGCACCTTAGCAAACCGACCACACAGGCGCGTCGTCCTCTGACTGCTGCGGCGCCCTGCTGTGTACCTAGCCAAATTGACACCCATCGACAACCCCTGCATGCTCGCCGCTCTCACGATTTCACCCAGGACATGGAATGGTTCGCTCGCTGTTCGCTACCCCCACCCGTACCCGCCGTACATTCGTCGCCTGGCTTTACCTGGTTGTACTGGGCCATGTGTTCGGCGGCCTGCTGCTGACCTGGGCCAGCCCCGCCGGCCACCTGGACGCCTACCTGCACTGGGTGGACAACGCCTTCTGGACCACCCCTGCCCCGGCGCCAGCCGCAGCCCAGCAACGCTGGTGGTTCGCCCTGTTCGGCGCCACGCTGCAAAGCTACGGCATCGCCATGTTCGCCCTCGTCCACATCGGCCAACGACAGCGCAGTGCCGCGGCCTGGGGCTGGCTATTGCTTGGTATCGGCGTGTGGGCACCTCAGGATATCTGGCTGTCGGCCAGTGCCGGGGTATGGATCAATGTACTGGCCGACCTGCTGGCGCTGTGTGCCCTGGTCCCCCCGCTGCTGTGGCTGATCAGCCATGACCGCCAAGTGGTGAAGGCATGAGCGCGCAAACACTGTACCTGTTGGGCGGCAATGGCAGCGCCGCAGCCTGGTGGGATGATGTACGGGAGCGGTTCAGCCGGTATCGGGCCGAGCCTGTGGAGCTGCCGGGCTTCGGCGACAACCCGCAGCCGCCCGGTGAAGACCTGGCCGCCTACGCCGACGCCTTGTTGAACATGACCCAGGCCGGCAGCGCCATTTTCGCCGTGGGCGTCAATGCACTGATCGTGCTGCACGCCCTGCAACGCAAGCCCGGGCATTTCAGCCGCACCGTACTGCTGGCTCCCGTGGGCGCCTACCTGTGGCGGCGGCGCCTGCCCGCGCTGATGTCGCCCCTGCCAATACGCAAGACCATTCACTGGGCACTGGCCAACCGCCCGGCCTGGTTCGCGCACAAATTTTCCAGCCAGCCATGGACGGCCGCGCAATACCAGCGCATGGGCGAAGGCTACCGACGCTGCCGCGCCTTCGTGCCGTACTGGGACATGGTGCGCGCCGACACCGCCCTGCCTTTGCTGGAATGGGTGACTGACCCCGTGGAGCTGGTCTGGGGCGACCAGGACAACGTCTTGAACGTCGAGCAGGCCGCGGCCTGGGCCGCTATCCTCGCCCGTGCCGAGCTGCGGGTCAGCCTGGTGCCGGGCTGGGGGCATTACCCCTGGATCGACAACCCGGCCGCCTTCTGCCAGTACCTTGAGGCGCCAACCGACGGCTTCGTCGCCCACACCAAGGGTGGCCGCCTGCGCCTGGCGGCCATGGCCGGCTTGCCGGTGCCCGCGGCCCTGAGCATCGAGCGCACCGATGATCCACGCCTGGCCAACTGGCTGGCGGCTGCCCCCGAGGCATCGTGGGCCGTGCGCTCCTCCAGCCATGACGAAGACCAGGCGGATGCGGCCAATGCCGGGCTCAGCACCACTTACCTGCGTGAAACGGCCGCCGAGGTGCCCGTGCGCATCGCCCGGTTACTGGGCGAAGGCGTGGAAGAAGTGGTGGTGCAACGTTTCATTCAACCCACGCTCTCGGGCATTGCGTTCACCCGCCACCTGGCCGTGGAGCTGGAATGGGTGCCGGGCCATCTGGAGGGCCTGGCCGATGGCCGCTGTGATCCACAGCGGGCAACGTTGTCGCGCCTGGGCGCCGGGTGGGCACGCGGGCACTTCCCCACTACCGACGGGCTGACCGCCGACGCGCTGTGGGCCTTTTTGCAGGAAACCCTGCGGGTGTTCCACTATGTGCCCGGCGACATTGAATGGGCCTGGGACGGCAGCCAATTGTGGTTGCTGCAATACCGCCCCATCACCGACTACCCCTGGCGGCGCCACATCACTGCCGCCAACATCGCCGAGATTCTGCCCCCCCGCCCCAGCCGCCTGGTCGAGTACGCCCAGCGCCGCGCGGCCGGCAGCATCCCGGCGGTGATGGCGCGCTGGGATGCCCGGGTGCTGGAGGACAACGAGCCTTTCACCGCCCTGTTTGGCGACGCCTCCTACATCAACAACGATGTGTTCCTGGCCCGACTGGCGGACTGGGGCATACCGGCCAGGCGTTACGCCGATGAAGTCGGTGGCGCCACGCCGCACCTGCCGCTGCGGCCCATGCGCGTGCTGCGCAGCCTGCCGGTGTTCCTGCGCATGCAGCGCCAGGCACGCCGGCACTTGTACAGCCTGGAGCACGGCCTGCGCCGTTTCGCCGACGAATTGCACACCCTGCGAGGTGCCGACGGCCAGGCACTGGCGGACTGGTTCACCCGCTTCTATGTGTTCGTGGTGCAAGGCAACCTGTGCATCGGCACTGCCCTGGCCAGCAGTGGCGGCGCCGCCCTGGGCCGCCCGGCCACGGCCTACCGCGAGCTGGGCCACAGCCCGCACCGCCTGCCCTGGGAGACCGACCCGGCCACGCCACGCGCGGCCCCGGTGGCCTTGCCGCTGCAGGCCTTCCCGAGCTGGCCCGCCCCCGTGCGCCTAGCCCACCGCCTGGGCCTGCCAGGTATGCGCGGCTACTACCTGCAGGTGCGCGAGTGGTACCGCGACAACCTCATGCGGGTGTTCTTCGCCCTGCATCACACCATGCCGGCCGCCGACGCCGCCTACTGGTTCGCCCCCCACCCCGCCGTGCGCGGGCGCCAGGGAAGCTTCTGGCAAGACGGCGACGCCGGCACCGAACTGGCCAACGCTTTCATGATCTACCCCGGCCAGGTACGAGGCGTGCTGGGCCAGGACATTCTGCTGGAGCAGGCCCTGGACCCCGGCCGCCATGACCACTACCGCCAGGCCCGCGCGGTGATCGCGTGCATGGGCGGGCGTTTGTCCCACGGCGCCACGCTGCTGCGTGAATTGCGCAAACCGTCGGCGGTGCTGCCCCAGGTCGACAGCGCCTGGCTGGGCCGCGAGGTCCTCTACCACGACGGCACCCTGACCCTTTCAGACCCCTACGGTGAAACGCCATGAGCAAGAAGAAAGTCATCATCGATTCGGACATGGGCTGGGACGACGTGCTGTCCATCGCCTACCTGATGAAAGACCCGAGCATCGAAATCATCGGCTTGACCGTCACCGGCTGCGGTGAAACGGACCTGGGCTGGGGGGTGATCATTGCCCAGCACCTGCTGGGCATCGGCCAGCACACCACTGTCCCGGTGGCGCGCGGCACCGACGTACCGCTGAAGCTGCACAACGTGTTTCCCCAGCTGTTCAAGAACGACATGAACGACATCATGGGCCTGATCGGCACGCTCAATCCCAAGGCTTTGCCGCCGCTGTCGGCGAAACCGGCATGGGAGTTCCTGCACGATACCCTCAAGGCCACCCCGGAGCCCGTGACCATCCTGTCGCTGGGCGGCTTCACCAACCTGGCCAAGCTGCTGGCCCTGAAGCCTGCGGCCAGCGACCTGGCGAAGGTCGAGCGCATCGTCGCCATGGCTGGCGCGGTGTACGTGGACGGCAACGTCGCCGCCCTCAACGGCGCCATGAAGGAATGGGACCAGGGTAGCCGCTACAGCAGCAACTACCACGCCGAGTGGAACGTATTCGTCGACCCCGAGGCGGCGGACATACTCTTCAAGTCTGAGCTGCCCCTGACCCTGGTGCCCCTGGATGCCTGCAACCAGGTGATCCTCGACCCAAGCTACATCGACACCATCACCGCCACCGATCCCGTGGCGAACCTGGTGCGCAATGTGTTCAAGAAAAAGACCGGCGATAATGCCGAAGGCAACCTGCCAGTGCCGATCTTCGACCCCTTGGCCACGATGCTGATGGCCGGGGGCCTGGTGGCGAACAAGGTCGACCGCCAGTTTCTGTCGGTGGTTACCCACCAGACCGACCATGACAACCACTGTGGCAAGGTACGAGTGGAAACCACCGGGTCGCGCCAGATCGATATCGTGCTGGGCGTGTCCCAAACCCTGTTCGCCCGCCAGTACGCCAAGGTCATCAACGGCCAGTAACGTTACCGGTCGAACAGACTCATGAACGCCATTCACAAGGCCAAACACGTTCGGCGGGCTAATCACCGGGTGCCAGGGCACCTATCATGGGCGCCACTGGTCACAGGTTCAGGAGGCCAACCCGTGCTGGCCTATTTCCTCGCCGGGCGGCCATCGCCCCGCACCACCCCGTTCAGGAGTCCTCTCGCCGTGAGTGAGCACATACAAGGTAAAGTCATCGTCATCACCGGTGCCAGCAGCGGCCTGGGTGAGGCCACCGCGCGCCTGCTGGCCAGTCAGGGCGCCCATGTGGTGCTGGGTGCGCGCCGCCTGGAACGCATCCAGGCCCTGGCCGACGAGCTGATCGCCAGCGGTGCCAAGGCCCTGGCCGTGCAGACCGACGTCACCGACAGCGCCCAGGTCAAGCACCTGGTCGACAGCGCGGTGCAGGCGCATGGCCGCGTCGACGTGATGCTCAACAACGCAGGCCTCATGCCTCACTCGCCGCTGGAGCGGCTGAAAGTCGAGGATTGGGACCGCATGATCGACGTCAATATCAAGGGGGTGCTCTACGGTATCGCCGCCGCCCTGCCGCACATGCAGCAGCAAAAGAGCGGGCAGATCATCAATGTGTCGTCGGTGGCCGGCCACAAGGTGCGCCCCGGCAGCGCCGTGTACGCGGCCACCAAGCACGCCGTGCGCGCGCTGTCCGAAGGCTTGCGCCAGGAGGTGAAGGCCTGGAACATCCGCACCACCATCATCTCCCCCGGCGCGGTGGCCACCGAACTGCCCGCTAGCATCACCGAACCGGACATTGCCGAGGCCGTGCGCAAGATGTACGAGATCGCCCTGCCCGCGGACGCGTTCGCCCGCACGGTGGCATTCGCCATTGGCCAACCGGACGACATGGACATCAACGAGATTCTGTTCCGGCCGACGCGCCAGGAGGTGTGAGCCTGGCCGCACCGGGGTAGCGCGTCAGTGGGTGACGCGGGTCACCAGGAAATTGCTCAACTCCGGCTCATCGTCCAGCTCGATGGCCCGGGCCGGGCGTGGCAAGTCGCTGAGCACCGCGCCCCAGAACGCCTCGGCGGCGTCGTCCTGGCGGTAGTAGCGTACCAGCCAGTTCTCGTGGCCGCCGGTGAGTACCTGGGTCACCAGGGCCTTGCCGATGCCCTTGCGGCGGTACTTCTTGAGAATGAACAGGTCAGCCAGTTCCAGCGCATCGATGCCGGGCAGCTCGCTGCGCTCCACCAGCAGGAAGCCAGCGACATAGCCGTTGACCAGCAGCAGGTTGGCGCTCCAGTCCTGGTCGTGCCAGTAGCGCAACAGGTGCTCGTCGTGGATATAGTAGCGGCCGTCCAGGTCGACGTCTTCCTGTTCCCAGTCGGACGACTCATAGGCGTAGAACTGGTACAGGTTGCGGATCAGCGGTGCCTGGTCGAGCTCGGTGGGCAGCAGTTCAATGGTCAGGTCGGTCATGGCCGCGCCTCGCAGGCAGCGGGGCGATGGCAGGTTCGAGGGTGAATCAGCGGCATGGTATTCCCGGTAGAAATGAAAGCAGCACGGCCCCGGACGGGCAGGCGTTTTTTGCAGGGCGCTATTGTTGACAAAAACCGGGGGCGAACGCTATCGGGAAATAGCCGGGGGAGCATCGACGGCGGCTTTTTCCCGGGCTTCATCCGCTTGCGAGGGGAAACCTGGCCTGCGCACCCCATCCGGTGGGACGGGGCGCATCTGGGGGGAAGAATACCGCCGAGGTGGGTCAGATGGCCGGTTCAACCGTGGGCACGCGAGCGGCTTCCAGTTCGCGTACCAACGGCAGGACATGCTTGCCGAAGTACTCCACTTCCTCCTGGAAATGCAGGAAGCCGGTCAGCACCAGGTCCACGCCCACGGCCTTGAGGGCAACGATGCGCTCGGCGATCTGCCGGGGGGTGCCAATGAGGTTTGTCTTGAAGCCGTCGTTGTACTGCACCAGGTCTTCAAAGGTGGACTTGGCCCAGTTGCCCTCACCTTCCGGCGACGCGCTACCCGCCTGTTTCGCCGCCGCACCGAAGGCGCTGACGGCGTCGAAGTCGGCCTTGTCGATGATCTCGGCCAGCACCGCACGCGCCTCGGCCTCGGTTTCGCGGGCGATCACGAAGGCATTGACCCCGACCTTCACCGAATGGCCGTTGGCGGCCGCCTTGGCGCGGATATCATCGACCTGGGCCTTGATGCCTTCCACCGTGTTGCCATTGGTGAAGTACCAGTCAGATACCCGCGCGGCCATGTCCCGGGCAGCCCGCGAGCTGCCACCCTGGAAAACCTCCGGGTGCGGTTGCTGCAGCGGCTTGGGCCGCAGGGTGTAGTCGCTGAAACGGTAGAAGTCACCGCGGTAGGTGAAGTTGTCCTGGGTCCAGATACCCTTCAGCGCGGTGATGAACTCCTCGGAGCGCCGGTAGCGCTCGTCGTGTTCCAGCCAGTGTTCACCGATGGAAGTGAACTCACCCTTGAACCAGCCGCTGACGATGTTCACGGCGATGCGCCCACCCGTCAGTTGGTCGATGGTCGCCAACTGCTTGGCGGCCAACGCTGGCTGCCAGGGACCTGGCAGGATGGCGGCGATGATTTTCAGCGTGTTCGTGGCAGCCAGCAGCGCATGGCTGAACGCTACCGACTCGTGCTGGTTATCGGCACCGTAGCCGGCGGTGAAGCGAATCTGCGTCAGGCCGTATTCAAAACCCGCCGCCTCGGCCAGTTGCGCCAGCTTGCGGTTGTAGTCGATGTCCCAGCTGGTGCGCTGCTGGATCTTGCTGACCACCAGGCCGCCACTGACATTGGGTACCCAGTAGGCGAATTTCACAGGGGTCTGGCTCATGTCGATTTACTCTCTGGCAGAAGGTGCAAATGCCCGAGCAGCAACCGTGCCAAACATGAAACAGGTTTATATTCATAAGGTTAGGAAAAAACACGGACAACCGTCGACTGTTCGCCCCCGCGCTTTTGCTGGATGACTGTTGCCCCGGCAACAGCGCGGCGCTAGCGCAACGAAGGGCATGGCAGACCGAGTTGGCGCGCGGCAAAACGGATGTAGCCATACTCCCCCGCGCGGTAGATGGCGTAAAACGGCCGCTTCACCAGCGGTTCGCCCAGATCCGGCACCTGTGCGGGGGCATCGCCGGCCATGTTGGCAACGCCCCACTTGGTCAGTTGCTCGGGCAGAAACTGGTAGTCGTTGACGGCAATATAGCGCAGCGCTGGCAGCATGCGCTGCACGCAGACCCGGGCGAAGACGTTGTTGATGTCGTTGTTGCTGTCTTCCATCACGTAGATGCCTTTGGCACTGGCCAGCGCCTCGTGATTGAAGAGGTCGGCCACCACCAGGGTGCGCACGAACAACTCCAGCTCGTTCTTCTGGCGCATGTACTGCCCGTACACGTAGGCGAAGGACAGGAAGGTCGCCAGTGGCAGTACCAGGAGCAGGGTCCAGCCAGGGCGCAGCGCCTGGATGAAGCGGTGGGCCATCAGCAACAGCGCCACCAGCAGGGGCGCCACGCCCACCAGGACGCGAGCCTCCGCATTGGCGGCCATGTCGAATAGAAACAGCAGCAAGCCCCCCACGGCCAGGACCACGCCCGCGGTCGCCGCACACGTCAGGCACAGGTAGCCGACCTTCAGCCCGGCACCGACAGGCGAGCGCAGGGCAACGCGCACCGTGATCAACCACCCGGCCAGCGCACACCCCGCCAAACCGGCGAAGATCAGCCCGTTGGCCGGGGTGATGAACAGACCGACATGCGCCGCCAGCAGGGCGATACGCGCTTGCCACTGACCCAGGTTCGGCAGGATCACACCACCACGGTCATCGGTCAGCAACTGGTAGGCGCTCAGGTAGTACAGCATCCCGCCCAGCAGCAGCGTGGCCAGGGCGTTCGAAGGGACCTTCAACAGCCCGCGCCAGGTCGGCGCGACAGTGCCTTGGCGCAGCACATCGACGCACACCAGCCCCACGTAGACATTCAACGGCAATTGGTCGAGGCTCAGCGCCGCCGCCAGCAGCACCGCCCTTGCCAGCACCTGCAGCCAGGCCAGGCGCATCTCCAGGCTCATGGCCAGGATCACCAGCGCCACCCCCAGCGACAGGGTCAGGCACTCATACTGATACGACAGTTCCTGCAGAAAAAACGGGTTGTACCACAGCGGCAACAGAATCAGGCATTGGCTGAACAGCGGGCGCTTGAACCAGTGATGGGCCAGGTGCGTCAGCGCCACGGCCATGCAGCCAATGGCCAGCAGCATCGACAAAGGGAAGAAGTCCGGGGTGCCTGGCGTGAAGCTGACCGCGTTGAACAGGTAGTCACCCAGCACCCGCCCCTCGGTTCGCCACCAGGTGGCAGCCTGCATCTCGCGCAGGTTGTCATCGATGAACAACACGTTGTTGAGGATCAGTGGCAAGGCATACAGCCCCAGGGCCAGCAGGTAGAACACCAGCACCTGGCGTGCCGTCAGCGGTTGCGCGGTCAGTGCCTGCACCAGGCGCCTGGCGCGCACGATGCCCAGGATAGGCTCCGGGTCATTGGCGTTGTGGTGAATGCTGCCCATGGCGTGGTCCCTTGTATGCGGGTTCCCCGTTGAGTTCAAACCACACGGGCGCATACGTCCAGTCCAGGGTTGCTGTGGGTGAGCCAACCCATTGCTGATTCACTGCTGCCAAGGCAACAGTACCCACCCCCTGCGTGCTCGCGTGGCCCGCGATTACGTGGCCGCGGGCGTGGCATGAAGGCTGCAACACCCCCCGGCAACGTACCAGGGAGTAGCACCATGACCGACCACCACGTCATCAACCCGCTGTCCACCGGCACCGACTACGCCGCGCTGGCAGCGCGCTTTCGGCCGATCTTCGCGCGCATCGCCGAAGGCGCGGTGCAGCGCGAACAACAGCGCATCTTGCCCCACGAGCCCATTCAATGGCTGAAGGAAGCCGGCTTCGGCGCCGTGCGCGTCCCAGTGGAATACGGCGGCAGTGGCGCTTCCGTGCCCCAGCTGTTCGAGCTGCTGATCGAGCTGGCCGAAGCCGATGCCAACGTACCCCAGGCCCTGCGCGGGCATTTCGCCTTTGCCGAGGACCGCCTCAATGCAGCGCCCTCGCCTGGCCGCGACCGCTGGTTCGCCCGCTTCGTGGCCGGTGACATCGTCGGCTGCGCCTGGACCGAAATTGGCGCCGTGGCCATCGGCGATGTCATGACCCAGGTTACTCCTGACGGTGACCAGTGGCGCCTCAATGGCGAGAAGTTCTACAGCACCGGCAGCCTGTTTTCCGACTGGATAGACGTGTTCGCCCGGCGCAGCGACACGGGGGCGGACGTGATCGCTGCGGTGCGCACCGCGCAGCCTGGTATCGTTCAGACCGACGACTGGGACGGCTTCGGTCAGCGCACCACGGGTAGCGGCAGCAGCCGCTTCGACAATGCCGTGGTAGAAGCCGAAAACGTCATCGATTTTTCCACCCGCTTCAAATACCAGACGGCGTTCTACCAACTGGTGCTGCTGGCCACGCTCTCCGGTATTGGCCGCGCTACCCTGCGCGACGTGTCACGCGGCGTCAGCCAGCGCCAGCGTGTCTACAGCCACGGCAACGCCCCCCATGTCAGCCAGGACGCCCAGGTGCAGCAAGTGGTGGGTGAAATCGCGGCCTGGGTGTACGCCGCCGAGGCCGCTACCCTGCGCGCGACCCAGCCTGCTCAGCAGGCCTACCTGGCGCGCTTTGGCCAGGACAGTGCGGCCGAGCACCAGGCCAACGTCGAGGCCGAACTGCAATCGGCCCGCGCCCAGGTGGCCGTGACCGAGTTGATCCAGCGCGCCACCACCGCCCTGTTCAACGCCCTGGGCGCATCCGACGTGCGCGCCAGCAAGTCCCTGGACCGCCATTGGCGCAATGCGCGGACCGTGTCCTCGCACAACCCCACCCTCTACAAGGCACGGATTGTCGGCGACTGGGCCATCAACGGCACCGAGCCGCCGTTTGTCTGGCTGATTGGCAACGGCCCCAAAACCTGAGCCTGGCGGACCTGGCCGCGCCAGGGCGCCGCGCAGTGCCAGGCACACCGCACGCGGCCAGGCTCACGACGGCACCGCGCAGCCCGGCGCGGCCCGCTCATAGAGCCACGCCTCGGTTGCCTGCGCCGGCAGGTGGTCTGCCAACCGGCACCCGGCCGCCAAGAAGAGAGCCTGCGCACTGGCACCATGGTCGAAACTCAACCAGCGATGCGCGCGGTTGCGAGCGGGTATCGAACAGCATCGGGGCGCACTCCATGGCCTGATACCTTGAACTCTGGCTACCGCTCGGGCACCTGTCCAGCCGCGTCAAAAGGTATTCAGCCGCGCCCCCGCCGGGCGAAACCTGGCGCGGCCGCTACACCTGAGGGCCGGCCAAGGTCAGGGCCAGGGCCTTGGCCTGCGAGGCCACGTCGGTGACGGCGGTGCTTTCCCACCACAGGCCGCGCAGGGGTGGGCCCATGGCGAACAGCCGTTGCGATGCCCGGCCTTCGCTGTCCTGGACCGCACCGTTGGCCGTCGCCGCGATGCCCAGCGCCAGCGGCCCCGGCCGGATCAGGCCGCGGGCCAGCAATTGCCTGGGCAACGGCCGATCAACCCGGCGCCAGTCATATTCGATGCCGGTGGAGTTGATCAGCGCAACGCCCGTGTCGACACGCTCCCTCGCCTGGCCGCGGTCACGCACCCGAATACCCACCTGGCCGTTTTCGGCAGGCGCCATGCCCAGCAGGGACGCGGCGGCAATGGTCACCCGTCCCTCGGCCAGCAAGCGCTGTAACAGCGCATCACTGGGCGGCGGCGAGCGGTGGTGGTGGCTTTCCCACCAGGGGCGAGCATGGCGCACGAACTGGCGCTTTTCGCGCTCGCTGGCCTGGCTCCACAAGCGCCCGATATGGGCCCGCACAGTGTCCAGCGGCGCCTGCCAGTCGATGCCCGCCGCCATGGCCTGACGGCACTGGCCGCGCAATGCCCGCACGACCTGCAAGGGGCTGCGAATGGACAGGTCGGCAGCCAGGAAGTCCGGCCATGCCGGTGGCTGACGGCGCACATGGGGCAAAAGCCCATGGCGCGAATACACCTGGATGGGGCCGCGATGGCCCGCCTGGTCCAGCGACACGACGGCATCGACCATGGTCAGCCCGGACCCTATGATCAGCACCCGCCCCTGAGGGTCCAGCCCGCGCATGGCGTGCACGTCCCACGGGTCGACTGCCGCCGCATTGAGGCCGCTGGACTGACGCTGGCGGGTGCGCGCCGCCGGGAACATGCCAGTGGCCAGCACCGCCTGGCTGCCCCGTACCTGGCTGCCATCGGCCAGGCTCAGGCGCACGCCAGTGGCATCGACCTCCAGGTCCACCACTTCGCCGCACACGTGCTCCACCGTAGCACCATGGGCCTGGCCAACCTGCCGGGCTTCGGCCAACCGCTGCTGCACATAGACGCCGAACAGGCCCCGGGGCGGGAACAGTTCGGCCACCGGTACATGCTGGGCATCGGACTCAGGCCAGCCACCCCCGGCGATATGGCTGCCCAGCCACTGGGTCAGGTCGTCGGGGTTGTCGGGGTCCACGCTCATGCGCGCTGCGTTGCCGTTGAGGGTATGGCCCAGCTCGGTGGCGCTGTAGGCCTCGCCGCGGCCTAGTTCGGCGCGGGTTTCGAACACACGGACCCGCCGCTGGCCTGGCAGGCGCAGCAGTTGCGCGGCCAGCAGGGTGCCGGACAGGCCGCCGCCGATGATCAGGATGTCATTCATGGGGACTCACTGTTGTCAGTGGGGTTGCCGGATAGAGCATAAACGGGTTTCGCCTCGGTTCAACCGCGCCGGTAGCGGGCGCCCGGGTGGTTGGCCCCTAGCAGCGGCCCTGCGCCAAAGAGCTTCTCACGCAGGGTACCGGGGCGGTACTCGGTCTTGTACACGCCGCGCTTCTGCAGCTCCGGCACCAGGTGGTCGACCACGTCGCTGAAGGTCTCGTGCGTCACCGCGTAGGCCAGGTTGAAGCCGTCCACATCGGTCTCGTCCATCCACTCCTGAAGCAGGTCCGCCACTGTCTGCGGGCCACCGACGAACAATGGCCCGAAACCGCCGATGCCTACCCAGTCGGCCAGGGAGTTGGGGGTCCAGACGGTGTCCGGGTCGGCGGTGGAAAAGGCTTCCACGGCGGACTGGATGGCATTGGTCTTGACGTGACGCAGGGCTTCGTTAGGCTGGAACTGACTGAAGTCGATGCCCGTCCAGCCGCTGATCAGCGCCATGGCGCCCTCGTAGCTGACCCAGGACCTGTACTCTTCGAACTTGGCCCGCGCCTTGGCATCGGTTTCGTCGACGATCACCGTCTGCAGGTTGAAGATGAGAATGCTGCGCGGGTCGCGCCCGGCCTCGGCGGCGCGACGGCGGATATCGGCCACGGTCTTTTTCAACAGGACCTTGGACGGCGCGGCGACGAACACGCACTCGGCATGCTCGGCGGCGAACTGCTTGCCACGGCTGGACGCCCCTGCCTGGTACAGCAACGGCGTGCGCTGGGGCGACGGCTCGCACAAGTGAATGCCAGGCACCTGGAAGTGTTTGCCGGCATGCTCGATGGGGTGAATCTTGCTGGGGTCACTGAAGATTCGCCGCGCCCGGTCGCGCACTACCGCCCCGTCTTCCCAACTGCCTTCCCACAGCTTGTAGCAGACCTCCAGGTATTCCTCGGCAAAGTCATAGCGTGCGTCGTGCTCGGTCTGCGCGGCCTGGCCGATGTTCCTGGCGCCGCTTTCCAGGTACGAGGTGACGATGTTCCAGCCGGCGCGACCCTGGGTCAGGTGGTCGAGGGTGGACAGGCGCCGGGCGAAGGGATACGGGTGCTCGAACGACAGCGACGCGGTGAGGCCGAAGCCCAGGTGTTCAGTGACCAGGGCCATGGGCGGAATCAGCTGCAGCGGGTCGTTGACCGGCACCTGGGTGGCCTGGCGGATGGCCGCGTCGCCGTTGCCCTGGTAGACATCGTAGATACCCAGCACATCAGCGATGAACAGGCCGTCGAACTTGCCACGCTCGAGAATCTTCGCCAGGTCGGTCCAATAGGCAAGGTCCTTGTATTCCCAGGAGCGATCACGCGGGTGCGCCCACAGGCCCGGTGACTGATGGCCCACGCAATTCATGTCGAAAGCGTTGAGGCGGATTTCACGCGACATGGCAAAAACTCCAATCTGAACAAAGATTCATGCATACAGTGGGGGTGACGTTGCACAGTGCGTGCCGTCTTGCATGTGGCCATGGATGCGGGCCGAAGCGGCCGTTCACGGCACCCTGGCGGTACTGTTGGCCAGCAAACTGTTGTCAGGCTGTTGCCCAGGTAACACCTCTGGCCTGAGCCTTGGCGACGAAAATTTCACGCCCATTGTTATACAGTTACTTTTTCCACGTAGACTGCCCGGTCGCCTCTCACACCTGAAGGGAGGGATGGAGCGCGGCAAGCCCAATCATTCAAAGAGTCAGAATGCGTTCTATGAGAGTTGATCTGGATTCCCCGGCCGGCGACCTGCACGCCCTGCCGCGGTTTGTGCGTGCGAGCTGGCAGGCGCGGCGCCTGCTGGCCGTGATGCTGGGGCTGGCAGGGGTGTTGGGCCTGGCCTTGCTGGGCGGCATATTCGTCGAACTGTTCACCCGTGACACCCTCTGGCTGCCCCTGCTGTGCCTGGTCTGCGGCGCCAGCCTGACCTTGCTCGGCGCCGTGCAATGGGCCTGGCGCATCGCCCGCTGGCGTGATGCCGCACTCAAGGGCGAGCCCTTGGGGCTGCTGCCGGTGGAGTGGGTGCAGGACGAACCCCAGAGCGGTTACGACCGCCTGCTCAACCGCATTTCCGACACCGGCCTGGTGTGGGTCGAGCGCCTGGGGGTCGGCGCCCTGTGGCTGATGGCCTCAAGCGTGACAGCGCTGCTGCTGGTGCGCTATGGCTGGAACCTGGCGTTGCTGCCCCAGGCCCTGGGCGAGAGTGCCTACGTGCTGGCTGGCCTGGGCCTGGTGCTGGCCTTCGGGCTGTTGGTGCTGGAGCGCCACCTGAGCGCCGCCGACGCCGTGGAATGGCCAGAGGCCTCGGGCCTGGCGCTGCAACTGCGCATTACCCTGGCCAGCCTGCTACTGGCCGCCGTGTGCCTGTTTTTCGCCAGCGCCGAGGCCATCTGGCCGCTGCGCCTGGCCGTTCTGGCCGGCCTGCTGCCAGCGCTGGCCGCGCTGGAGCTGCTGGTGCGTGCGCTGCTGTCGGTGTTCAGCCCCCAGCGCCCTACCCTCGAGCCGCAGATCGTCGCCGACAGCCTGGTGGCGGGCTTGCTGCACTGGCCGCCGCGCCCGCTGGGGCGGTTGCAGGATGAAATGCAGCAACGCTTCGGCATCGACCTGCGGCAAATCTGGGCGCTGGGCTTCATGCGCCGCGCCAGCCTGCCGGTACTCAGCCTGATCGCAGTGATCGGCTGGCTGCTCAGCGGCGTCACCCAGGTGCCCATGAACGGCCGCGGCGTGTACGAGCAGTTCGGCAAGCCCGTGACCGTGTACGGCCCCGGCCTGCATGTGGGCCTGCCATGGCCATTCGGCCAGGTGCGCACCGTTGAGAACGGCGTGATCCATGAGCTGGCCACCAGTGCCGAAGGCAGCAGTGACGAAGCACCGGTGAGTGCCGACGGCCCCGCGCCGGTCAGCGCCAACCGCCTGTGGGACGCGTCCCACCGCGCGGAAAAGTCCCAGGTCATCGCCAGCCGCGCCGGCGACCAGCAAAGCTTCCAGGTGGTGAACATGGACGTGCGTTTCGTCTACCGCATCGGCCTCACCGACCAGGCCGCCCTGGCGGCCACCTACAACAGCGCCGACGTGCCGGCGCTGATCCGCAGCACCGCCAGCCGGGTGCTGGTGCACCAGTTGGCCGGCCGCGAGCTGGACGACATGCTCGGCGAAACCCGTGCGCAACTGGGCGAGGACATTGGCAAGCAGGTGCAAGCCGACCTTGACCGCCTGGACAGCGGCGTGGAGTTGCTGGCCACCGTGGTCGAGGCCATCCACCCACCGGCCGGCGCCGCCGATGCCTACCACGGCGTGCAGGCCGCGCAGATCAGCGCCCAGGCGCTGATTTCCCGCGAGCGCGGCAATGCCAGTGTCACCAGCAACCAGGCGCGCACCGACGCCAGCATGGCCACCGACAATGCCCAGGCCGGCAGCGCCGAGACCCTGGGCACGGCCAAGGCTGCCGACCTGCGCTTCGGTGCCGAACTGCAGGCCTGGCACAGCGCCGGCCAGGCGTTCATCGACGAGCAGTATTTCAGTCAGTTGGCCAAAGGCCTGGCCAATGCCAAGGCGTTGATCCTGGACCACCGCATCGCCCGGGACCAGCCGCCGACCCTGGACCTGAGAAACTTCGCCGCCCCGGTTGACCCCGCCCAGCCCCGCCCTTGATGGCCCGCAGGAGTATTGATTTTGAGTTCATCGCATAACCACGCGGGCCACGATCACGCCCACCACGATCACCACGGCCATGACCACGAGCATGACCATGAGGCGGCCCCCTCGCGGCCGTGGAAGCGCATCGGCATCGCCGCGGTCCTGGTGCTGTTCGCGGCTGCCACCGCCTGCCTGGTACAGGTGCGCAGTGGCGAGGCCACGGTCATCACCCGCTTCGGCAACCCGGCGCGGGTGCTGCTGCAACCGGGCCTGGCCTGGCGCCTGCCCATCCCCTTCGAGTCGGCGGTGCCGGTAGACCTTCGCCTGCGTACCACCTCCAGCGGCCTGCAGGACGTGGGTACTCGCGACGGCTTGCGCATTATCGTCCAGGCCTACGTGGCCTGGCAGGTACAGGGCGACAACGCCAACGTGCAGCGTTTCATGCGCGCCGTGCAGAACCAGCCCGACGAAGCCGCGCGGCAGATCCGCACCTTCCTCGGTTCGGCGCTGGAAACCTCGGCCAGCGGCTTCGACCTGTCGAGCCTGGTGAACACCGACGCCGGCAAGGTGCAGATCGCCGACTTCGAAGACCATGTGCGCCAGCAGATCGCCAAGCAGTTGCTCGACACCTATGGCGTACGCGTGCTGCAGGTGGGCATCGAACGGCTTACGTTGCCCGCGGTGACCCTCAACGCCACCGTGGAGCGCATGCGCGCCGAACGCGAGACCATCGCCACCGAGCGCACCGCGGAGGGCAAGCGCCAGGCCGCTGAAATCCGCTCGGCCGCCGAACGCGACGCGCGCATCCTGCAGGCCGACGCCACGGTCAAGGCCGCCGACGTCGAGGCCCAATCACGGGTCCAGGCGGCGCAGATCTACGGCAAGGCCTACGCCGGCTCGCCCGAGCTGTACAACCTGCTGCGCTCCCTGGACACCCTGGGCACCATCGTCAATTCCGGCACTCGCCTGGTCTTGCGCACCGACGCGGCGCCGTTCCGCGCCCTCGTGGACGGCCCGCCGCAATTACCGGCGCCCACTGGCGCGGCTGCCGGAGCCAAGCCATGAGGGGGGCCGCACCCGCCCCCCGCTCGCCCAGCCCCTGGATGCAGGCCGGGCGCCTGACCTTCCTGGCGCTGTACGGCATCACCCTGCTGGCGGCGTTCGGCTGGGCCGTGTCGAACATTCGCCAGGTGGGCCCGGAAAGCCGCGCCGTGGTACTGCGCATGGGCGCGCTGGAACGTATCCACGGCGCCGGCCTGTTGCTGGCCTGGCCACGGCCGTTCGAACAGGTGGTGATGGTGCCCTCCGCCGACCGGGTGATCGAACAGCGGGTGGAAACCCTGCTACGCGAGAACCAGACCCGTGGCATCGACCCCAACACCTCGCCCAACAGCGATGCCGTGGCAGGCGCGGGGTACCTGCTGACCGGTGACGCCGGTGTGGTGCAACTGGACGTGCGGGTCTTCTACAAGGTCATCGACCCGTACCAGTATGTGCTGCAGAGCGCGACCATGACCGCCGCTCTGGACCGAGTGGTCGCCCGCAGCGCCGTGGCCGTTTCGGCCTCCCGCGACCTGGACACCATCCTGGTGGCGCGCCCGGAACTGGTAGGCAGTGACAGCCAGGCCGCCGAACGCCGCGAGCGCCTGCGCGGCGACCTGATGCAAGGCATCAACCAGAGCCTGGCGGCCTTGCAAGCCCAGGGCGGCGGGTTGGGGGTGCACGTGGAACGGGTCGACCTGCAATCGAGCCTGCCTGACGGCGCAGTGAACGCGTTCAACGCCGTGCTCACCGCCAGCCAGAAGGCCGAGCAGAACATCGCCTCGGCTCGCAATGAATCGGCCAAGGTCACCCAGGCCGCTACCCAGGAGGCCGACCGCACGCTGCAGGTGGCCCACGCCCAGGCCAGCGAGCGCCTGGCCAAGGCCCAGGCTGACACGGCGACCATCACCAGCCTGGCCCAGACCCAGCGCGAGCGTGGCGACCCTGGCCTGTTGCAGCGCCTGTACCGCGAGCGCATTCCGGCCATTCTGCAAAAGGCCGGCAACGTGACCACGGTCGACCCCCACGACGACGCCCGTCTGATTCTGCAAGGCAGCCAACCATGAGTGCGCATTCCCATCACCACCACGGCCACGCCCACCACGGGCATTCCCACGGCCACCTCACCGGCGGCATGCTCAGCGTCGACGAACGCCGCAGCGCGGCCCGCCAGCTGACCCTGGCCATGGTTGCCCTGGGCCTGCTGGCCCTGGGGCTGGGCTGGCACTGGTTCGACCCGGCCCAGGACGGCGTGGCGCAGATCCTCTTCGGCGTGGCCTCCCTGCTGGTGGCCATTCCCGTGCTGCGCTCGGCCTGGTTCAGCATCCGCTACCCCAGCCTGCACGGCCTGACCGACCAGCTGGTGGCCATTGCCCTGCTGGGCGCCTGGGCCACCGGCGACCTGTTGACCGCGGCGCTGTTGCCCATCCTGATGATCTTCGGCCATGTACTGGAAGAGCGCAGCGTGATCGGCTCCCAGGAGGCCATCGAGTCCCTGGGCCGCCTGACCCGCAGCCATGCGCGCCTCATCGGTAGCGATGGCAGCATCACCGAGGTGGACAACGGCACCCTCAAGGCCGGCGACCAGGTGGAAGTGCGCGCCGGTGACCGCGTGCCTGCCGACGGCCGCGTCCTGGAAGGCCAGGCCAGCCTGGACACCGCGCCCATCACCGGAGAATCGGTGCCGGTGCAGGCCGCGCCGGGCATGGAGGTGTTCGGTGGCGCGATCAACCTGGACGGGCTGCTGCGCATCGAGGTGTCGCGCACCGGTGAGGATTCGACCCTGGGCAAGGTCATCGCCCTGATGCAGAAGGCCGAGCAGTCCAAGCCCCCCATCACCCGCCTGCTGGAGCGCTACGCCGGCCAGTACATGGTGCTGGTGCTGCTGATCGCCGCCGTGACCTGGTTCGTCACCAACGACCCCCAGGCCATGCTGGCCGTGCTGGTAGCCGCCTGTCCTTGCGCCCTGGTGCTCTCGGCACCGGCCACGGCCATCGCCGGCATCGCGGTGGCGGCGCGCCATGGCATCCTGATCCGCAGCTCGGCGTTCCTGGAAGAGTTCGCCGATCTCAGCTCGCTGGTGATCGACAAGACGGGCACCCTCACCTATGGCGCCCTGCACCTGCAGCGCTTGCAGGCGGTACCCGCTTGCAGCGCCGATGAATCGACCTTGCTGCACCTGGCCGCCAGCCTCGGCGCCGCCAGCAGCCACCCGGTCAGCCGTGCCCTGGCGACCCTGGTGGCCCAGGATGCCTACCACCCGCTGGAGCAGTTGCGCGAGCGCCAGGGCCTGGGCGTGATCGCCCAGACCCCGCAGGGCGAAGCGGCCCTGGGCCGCGCCGAGCTGTTCCAGCAACTGGGCATCGACCTGCCGCCGGTGCCCGAGCACGACGGCCCGATCGCCGGGCTGTCGCTCAACGGTCGCTTCCTGGCCTGGCTACTGCTGGCCGACCAGATGCGCCCGGAGGCCGCCAGCGCCTTGGCCGACCTGCGCGAACTGGGCCTGGGCCGGCAACTGCTGCTGACCGGTGACCGCCTGCCGGTGGCCAATGCCCTGGCCAGCCAGGTGGGTATCAAGGACGTGGTGGCCCAGGCGTTGCCGGAAGACAAACTGCGCCACGTCACCGATGAAATCCGCCAGGGCTTCCGGCCGCTGGTCGTGGGTGACGGCATCAATGATTCACTGGCGCTGAAGGCCGGCGTGGTGGGTGTCGCCATGGGTGCCGGCGGTGCCGACATCGCCCTGGCCTCGGCCGACATCGTGCTGATCGGCAGCGACCTGCGTCGCCTGGGCACCTGCGTGCGCCTGAGCCGCCAATGCCGGCGCACCTTGCAGGTGAACGTGGCCATCGGCCTGGGCTGGACCCTGGCGATCGTCGCGGCGGCTGCGTTCGGTTTGCTGGGTGTGGCGGGGGCGGTGATCGCAGCGTTGCTGCATAACTTGAGCACGTTGCTGGTGCTGGGGAACGCGGGGCGGTTGTTGCGGATCGAGGAGCCTTTGAAGTAGGGGTTCATGGGTTTGCAGCTGTTGCGTTCTCCAGATCGAGCGCCGCCCGCGCGGCGCTCGATCTGGAGAACACCAGAAGCCTTAAGCCATGCACCTGACTGCCCGGCCCAATCCTCCCCCCTACCGCCCGCGCAACCCCACCGGCCGATACAACTCCCTCACCCCATACCGCTCCCGGTACTCGCTCAACGCATACCCTGTGACCCGCATGAAAATCTTGCGCAAGGCGCCCACGTCCTGATACCCGACGCTGTTGGCGATCTGATCGACATTGCGCTGGGTGGTCTCCAGCAAATGGCAAGCCCGGGCGATACGCAGGTGCTGGCAATACTCGGTCGGTTTTAGCCCGGTACTGGTGTGAAAGCGCCGCAGAAACGTGCGCGGTTCAAGCCCTGCGCACGCCGCCATGTCGTCCAGGGTCACACCCTTTGCCTGGTTGGTCTGCAACCACAACTGCACCTTGAGCACCTCGGCACGGCCGTGGTCCAGGCGAGGCTGGAAAGGGCTGGGCGGCAAGGGCTCGCTGCGCCAGGGCACATTCAGCACACCATGGGTTTCCACCGCCAGCGATGCCCCCAGGTAACGCGCCAGCACCGCCAGGCCCAGCGCCTGCCATGCGTGGTTGCCCGAGGAGGTCACCACATCGCCGTTATCCAGCAGGGGCTCATGGGGTAGCACCTGTACCTGGGGGTAACAGGCCGCCAGGCCCATGGCGTGGTCCCAGTGCAGCGTGGCCTGGCGACCATCGAGTACCCCGGCCATGGCCAGCAGCCAGGCGCCTGAGCACACCGCAACCAGGACCGCGCCTTCGGCATGCCAGTGCTGCAACGCGGCGACCATCGGCGCCAGCGAGCCGGCATCCGGCACCTGCACCGCGCACAACGGCGGCACAAATACCACGGTCGGTACTTGCCCCTGATCGACGCCATGGACGACATCCACCCGCAACGCTGGCGTTTTCGCCATGCCAAGGTCGTCACGAACCTGCCCGGCACAGGCAAACAGATCCACTAGCCCGGCCACCGTGGACGCCTGACTACCGGGATACTGCAACAGGCACAGGCGCAACCCTGCGGGCATGGATCTCTCTGTCATTTTTCGCTGCCTTCAACGCGGTTGCGCACATGCTACCCAACGGGCGATTGGCAGAGAAGCGCTTTCAGAAAATGACGTTGCGCACGAAGCGTACCGCCACCGTGCCCTCGTTACGATAGCCATGGGGGCGGCTGCTGGCGAACATGAAGAATTCACCGGCACGAACCGCCCGCGCCAGGCCGTCTACCTCCAGGGTCAGGCAGCCTTCGAAGACAAACACCTGCTCGGTATAACCAGGGCCATCACAGCAGCCCTGATACGTCTCCCCGGGCGCCAGCCGCCACTCCCACAGCTCCACTTCCCGACGCGCCGGGGCGCTGGCCAGCAGCACGGCGGTACTGCCCGCCTGGCTGCCGGCCCAGGCCAGCTCATTGATGCGCCCGCGGTCGCGGTTGTCCGGGGCGCTGATCAAGTCGCTGAACACCACCGCCAGCGCCTCGGCGACCCTGTCCAGCGTGCCGAGGCTGACGTTTCGCTCCCCCGCCTCTATGGCTACCAGCATTCGCCGGCTGACGCCGGAGCGCTCGGCCAGAGCGGTCTGGCTCAGGCCAGCGGCATGGCGCAGACGCCGCACATTGTGGCTGACGTGTTGCAGCACCGAAGCGCGAGGGAGAGAGTCTGGGGGCACGAAAAAGGGCTCTGGCGTGGGTGTTCGCGCAGTATAAGGTATCTGCCCTCGGTTGGAGCTGGGGTCGCCGAGCCCTTTCGAGTTGCAGCACGGCCGCAAGGGCGGTAGCAGCAACCGCCTGCGTGGGAGCTCACCCTGCGATATGCCTGGTACTGCGCGCCGCACGTGACGCGGCCAGGTCCGCTGCTACAGCGCGTGCGCGTGCCGTTGCAGGACCGGGCGCGAGCTCGGGAAGCGGACAACTCGGTCAGTTGAGCGCCGCCCGTGCACCCTAGAATCATGGAACACCAGGCGTGAGGGAAGCGTTGCGCCTGCTGGGGGTCGCCCGACGTTGTCTTTTGTAAACTTTTGCAATGAAAAACCCACCAAATAGACCACTATTGTAGGGTTCAGACACAGCCTGGCGGTTGGTGATGGCTGCCCTGCCCCGTATGATTCCTTGTCCATTTCAGCAGATCAGACCGCTATGTCATTGATAGTTCTACTGCTTCTGCCCTTTATCGGCAGCTGCCTGGCAGCCGTGCTGCCCCATGACGCGCGCAACCGCGAGTCGATCCTGGCCGGCCTGGTGGCGCTCACCGGCACGGTCGCGGTAGCGCTGATGTACCCGCAGGTAGCCCATGGCGGGGTCATTCGCGAGACCTTCGAATGGCTGCCCGGCCTGGGCCTGAACCTGACCCTGCGCATGGACGGCTTCGCCTGGCTGTTCTCCTTGCTGGTGCTGGGCATCGGCACGCTGGTGTCGCTTTACGCGCGCTATTACATGTCGCCGGATGACCCGGTGCCGCGCTTCTTCGCCTTTTTCCTGGCGTTCATGGGCGCCATGCTCGGGTTGGTGATTTCCGGCAACCTGGTGCAAATGGTGTTCTTCTGGGAGCTGACCAGCCTGTTCTCGTTCCTGCTGATCGGCTACTGGCACCACCGCGCCGACGCCCGCCGTGGCGCCTACATGGCCTTGGCGGTCACCGGCGCCGGCGGCCTGTGCCTGCTGGCCGGGGTGATCGTGCTCGGCCAGGTAGTGGGCAGCTACGACCTGGACACGGTACTGGCGGCCGGTGAGCAGATCCGCGCCAGCCACCTGTACCCGGTATTGCTGACGCTGATCCTGATCGGCGCGCTGAGCAAGAGTGCCCAGTTCCCCTTCCATTTCTGGCTGCCCCACGCCATGGCGGCGCCCACGCCCGTGTCGGCGTACCTGCACTCGGCGACCATGGTCAAGGCCGGCGTGTTCCTGTTGGCCAGGCTATGGCCGTCGCTGTCGGGCAGCGAACAGTGGTTCTGGATCGTCAGCGGCGCGGGCGCCTGCACCCTGCTGCTGGGCGCATACGCGGCCATGTTCCAGAACGACCTCAAGGGCCTGCTGGCCTACTCCACCATCAGCCACCTGGGCCTGATCACTTTGCTGCTGGGGCTCAACAGCCCACTGGCGGCGGTGGCGGCCGTGTTCCACATCCTCAACCACGCCACGTTCAAGGCCTCGCTGTTCATGGCCGCCGGCATCATCGACCATGAAAGCGGCACCCGCGACATCCGCCGCCTCAGCGGGCTGTTTCGGATGATCCCGTTCACGGCGACCCTGGCCATGGTGGCCAGCGCAGCCATGGCCGGGGTGCCGTTGATGAACGGTTTCCTGTCCAAGGAAATGTTCTTCGCCGAGACCGTGTTCATCACCTCCACGGCCTGGGTCGAAGCGGCGCTGCCCGCCGTGGCGACCATCGCCGGCACCTTCAGCGTGGTGTACGCCCTGCGTTTTACCGTCGACGTGTTCTTCGGCCCGCCGGCCACCGACCTGCCCCACACCCCACACGAACCGCCCCGCTGGATGCGCGCGCCGGTGGAGCTGCTGGTACTGCTGTGCCTGGTGGTGGGCATTTTCCCGGCGCAATCGGTGGGGCCTTTGCTCGCGGCCGCGGCGCTGCCGGTGGTGGGCGGCGAATTGCCCGCCTACAGCCTGGCCATCTGGCACGGGTTCAATGCGCCGCTGATCATGAGCCTGATCGCCATGGGCGCCGGGATCGTGCTGTACCTGCTGCTGCGTGGCCAGCTGCGCCGCGGCCGGTTGCAGCGCCCACCGCTGGTGGGGCGCCTGAGCGGCAAGCGCCTGTTCGAACGCAGCCTGGTGCTGCTGATGCGGCTGGCCCGGCGCAGCGAGCGCTGGCTGACCACTCGGCGCCTGCAACCACAATTGTTCATGCTGGTGCTGGTGGCCGTGGTCGCCGCGGTGATCCCCCTGCTGCACAGCGGGCTGAGCTGGGGGCTGCGGCCCAAGATCGCCGGCTCCGGGGTGTTCGTGACCTTGTGGCTGATCGCCATTGCCTGCGCCCTGGGCGCTGCCTGGCAGGCCAAGTATCACCGCCTGGCGGCACTGACCATGGTCAGCGTCTGCGGGCTGATGACCTGCATCACCTTCATCTGGTTCTCGGCACCGGACCTGGCCCTGACGCAGTTGGTGGTGGAAGTGGTGACAACGGTGCTGATCCTGCTGGGCCTGCGCTGGCTGCCACGGCGGATCGAAGACGTGCAGCCCTTGCCTGGCCACGAGCGTCGCGCGCGGGTGCGCCGGGTGCGTGACCTGCTGCTGGCCATTGCCACCGGGGGCGGCATGGCGGCCTTGTCCTACGCCATGCTGACGCGCGCCACGCCCAACCACATTTCCGAGTTCTACCTGCGCAAGGCCTTGCCCGAAGGCGGCGGCAGCAACGTGGTCAACGTCATGCTGGTGGACTTCCGCGGCTTCGACACCCTGGGCGAGATCACCGTGCTGGTGGCCACGGCCCTGGCCATATTCGCCCTGCTGCGACGCTTCCGCCCCCCGCGCGAGAGCATCCAGTTGCCTGCCCAGCAACGCCTGCTGGCGCCGGACGTGGTGACTGACCTGGTCAACCCGCGTCAGGCCAGCGACACCGCGCTGGGCTTCATGATGGTGCCGGCGGTGCTGGTACGCCTGCTGTTGCCATTGGCGGTGGTGGTGTCCATGTACTTGTTCATGCGGGGCCACAACCAGCCCGGTGGCGGCTTCGTCGCCGGCCTGGTGATGGCAGTGGCGTTCATCCTCCAGTACATGGTGGCCGGCACCCAATGGGTGGAAGCGCAGATGCGCCTGCGGCCGCAACGCTGGATGGGCACCGGCCTGCTGTTCGCCACCCTCACCGGCGTGGGGGCCATGCTGCTGGGTTACCCGTTCCTCACCACGCACACGGCCCACCTGCACCTGCCCGTGCTGGGTGACGTGCACGTGGCCAGCGCGCTGTTCTTCGACATCGGCGTGTTCTGCGTGGTGGTAGGCTCGACCCTGCTGATCCTGACCGCCCTGGCGCACCAGTCGGTGCGCGCGCACAAACCCACCGGGCTGCCCAAGCCCATCGCCCCGCCACAAGGAAGTGCCTGATGGAAGAAGTCATCGCAATCGCCATCGGCGTGCTGGCCGCCTCCGGGGTCTGGCTGGTGCTGCGGCCACGGACCTTCCAGGTGATCATGGGCCTGTGCCTGCTGTCCTACGGCGTTAACCTGTTCATCTTCAGCATGGGCAGCCTGTTCATCGGCAAGGAGCCGATCATCAAGGACGGTGTCGCCCAGGACTTGCTGCACTACACCGACCCCCTGCCCCAGGCCCTGGTATTGACGGCCATTGTCATCAGCTTTGCCATGACCGCGCTGTTTCTGGTGGTGCTGCTGGCGTCGCGCGGCCTGACCGGCACCGACCATGTGGATGGCCGGGAGACGCGGGAATGAGCACGATGCCGTCACTGCTGATCGCCCCTATCCTGCTGCCGTTGCTGACGGCCGCGGTGATGCTGTTGCTGGGGGAAAAACACCGCCCACTGAAGGCGCGCCTCAACCTGCTGTCGACCTTGACCGGCCTTGGCATCGCCGTGCTGTTGCTGCTGGGCGTGCAGCAACAGGACCAGGCCAGTGCCATCGGTGTATACCTGCCCGGCAACTGGCAAGCCCCCTTCGGCATCGTGCTGGTTCTGGACCGCCTGTCCGCCTTGATGCTGGTGCTGACGGGTATCATCGCCAGCGCCGCCCTGGTGTTCGCCATGGCTCGCTGGGACCGCGCCGGGGCCAGCTTCCGTGCGCTGTTCCAGATTCAGTTGATGGGCCTGTACGGTGCCTTCCTGACCGCCGACCTGTTCAACCTGTTCGTGTTCTTCGAGGTGCTGCTGGCGGCGTCCTACGGCATGCTGCTGCACGGTTCCGGGCGGGCACGCGTGTCCTCGGGGCTGCATTACATCGCCATCAACCTGCTGGCTTCCTCGCTGTTCCTGATCGGCGCGGCGATGATCTACGGCGTCACCGGCACCCTCAACCTGGCCGACCTGGCGCAGAAGATCGCGCTGGTGCCGGAGGCCGACCGAGGCCTGCTGCACGCCGGGGTGGCGATCCTGGCCACGGCGTTCCTGGCCAAGGCCGGCATGTGGCCGTTGAACTTCTGGCTGGTGCCGGCCTACGCCTCGGCCAGCGCACCGGTAGCGGCCCTGTTCGCGATCATGACCAAGGTGGGCGTCTACACCTTGCTGCGCCTGTGGACCTTGCTGTTTTCAAGCCAGGCGGGGGCCTCGGCCTATTTCGGCGGTAACTGGCTGCTGGCCGGCGGGCTGCTCACCCTCGCCGTGGCGGGCATCGCCGTACTGGCAGCCCAGCGCCTGGAGCGCATGGCCAGCCTGAGTATCCTGGTGTCAGCGGGTACGTTGCTGGCGGCGATCGGCTTCGGCGTGCCGGCGATCACCGCGGGCGCCCTCTTCTACCTGGTCAGTTCGACCCTGGCGCTGGGCGCGCTGTTCCTGCTGGCGGAACTGATCGAGCGCTCGCGCTCGGCCAACGAGGTGGCCCTGGAAGACGACGGCGACCTGCTGCCGCGCCCCGTGGAGTCGCTGCACCCGCCCAAAGGCATCAACCTGGACGACGAACAGAAGGCGGTGGTCGGCCAGGTAATCCCCTGGACCATGGCGTTTCTGGGCTTGAGTTTCATCGCCTGCGCCCTGCTGGCGATCGGCATGCCGCCGCTGTCGGGCTTCATCGCCAAGCTGAACCTGATCAGTGCGCTGGTGCGCACGTCGGGCCCGGCGGCCTGGGCACTGGTGGCGCTGCTGATCCTTTCGGGGCTGGCGACCTTGCTGGCCATGACCCGGTTGGGTATCCAGCGCTTCTGGACACCCCAGGAGCGGCCCTCGCCGCTGTTGCGACGTTTCGAATGCGTGCCCATCGTGCTGCTGCTGGGGCTGTGCGTGGTGCTGACGGTCAAGGGCCAGTGGCTGCTGGACTACACCCGCGACACCGCCGCGCTGCTCAATGACCCCAGCCACTACATCGACGCGGTAATGACCACCGAGGTGCGGCCATGAAGCGCCTGTTCCCTGCCCCTTTGCTATCGCTGGCCTGCGGCCTGCTGTGGTTGCTGCTGAACCTGTCGCTGAGCCCGGGCAACCTGCTGCTGGGCGCCGTGCTGGGCATTCTGGCACCCCTGCTGATGCGCTCGCTGCGGCCGCTGCCTGTGCGCATCCGCAAACCCGGGGTCATTCTCTGCTTGCTGGGCCGGGTGGGTATCGACGTGGTGGTCTCCAACCTGCAGGTGGCCTGGGCCGTGCTCAACCTGGGCCGCCGGCCGCCCCGCTCGGCATTCGTCAAGGTGCCGCTGGACCTGCGCGACGCCAACGGCCTGGCGGCCCTGTCGACCATCACCACGGTGGTGCCTGGCACGGTCTGGTCGGAACTGGCCCTGGACCGCAGCATTCTGCTGATGCATGTGTTCGACCTGGAGGACGAAGCCCGCTTCATCGCTCACTTCAAGGCCACCTACGAACGCCCTCTCATGGAGATCTTCGAATGAGCGCCCTGCTGGACCACGTCATCGTGCTGAGCCTGGCGATCTTCGCCCTGGCCATGCTGCTGACCCTGTACCGCCTGTTCAAGGGCCCCTCCGCCCAGGACCGGGTGCTGGCGCTGGACTACCTGAACATCCTGGGCATGTTGACCATGCTGGTGCTGGGCATTCGCTACGCCAGTGAAACCTACTTCGAGGCAGCGCTGCTGATTGCCCTGTTCGGTTTTGTCGGCTCGTTTGCCCTGGCCAAATTCCTCTTGCGCGGCGAGGTGATCGAATGAGCGAAGTACCGGTGTGGGCTGAAATCGGCGTTGGGGTGCTGCTGTTGCTGGGTAGCCTCTTCGCCTTGCTGGGGGCGATTGGCATGGTCCGCCTGAAAGACTTTTTCCAGCGCATGCACCCTCCGGCCCTGGCCTCGACGCTGGGTGCTTGGTGCGTGTCGCTGGCGTCCATTCTCTACTTTTCGATGGTGCGGCACGAACCGGTGCTGCATGCCTGGCTGGTGCCCATTCTGCTGGCCATTACCTTGCCGGTCACGACCCTGCTGCTGGCGCGCGCCGCGCTGTTTCGCAAACGCATGGCGGGCGAGCCCGTGCCGGGTGAAGTCAGCAGTCGCGAAACCCCTTAGCGGCTTGCGCAGAGGGTTCAAGGTTGCCCTGGCCGCGTCTCGGTTTGCCCGATACTGCGCGGCGTTCATGACGCGGCCAGGTCCGCTGCTACAGCGCGGCCGCGACTTTGTCGGCCACCGGGGCGGGTACCCAGGCACGCCACAGTTGCGGGTGGTCCTTGAGGAAGGCGGTCGCGGCCTGGCGCGGCGGCAGGTGCTTTTCGCTCATGGTGGCCAAGGCCTTGTTGAGGTCATCAATGGGCAACTGCACGTTCTCGAAGAAACCCACCAGTTGCGGGTAATCCTTGGCAAACGCCGTGGACACTCCCACCGACAGAACCGATGGCGGCGAGCGTGTGGGCCGGGGCGCCGGGTTGTCGGCCTGGGTCAGGGTTTTCCAGGCTTCGGGGTCGAACGCCGGCTCCTGCAGTTGCACCAGGCGGTAACGCCCCAGCAGAGGCGTTGGCGACCAGTAATAGAACAACACCGGCTGGCCCCGCTTGATCGACGAAGTAATTTCAGCGTCCAGCGCCGCACCACTGCCCGAACGGAAGTTGGTGTAGCTGTCACTCAGGCCATAAGCCTTGAGTTTCTGACCGTTGACCACCTCTGAGGTCCAGCCGATAGGGCTGTTCAGAAAGCGGCCCTTGCCGGGGTCCTCGGGGTCGCGGAACACGTCTTTGTAGCGCGGCAGGTCACTGACACTGCGCAGCTCGGGCGCCAGCGGCTTGATGCCCCGCGCGGCGTCGCCCTTGATCACGTATTCCGGCACCCACCAGCCTTCGGTCGCCCCCGCCACCAGGTTGCCCAGCCCCTTGACCTGGCCTGCGGCCTCGGCCTTGACCCACACGGGGCTGCGCCCGGCCCACTCTTCGGCGATGACCTGAATATCATTCTTCGCCAGGGCGGTTTCCAAGGTGATGGTCGTGCCGGGCAGCGTATCGGTGGGCAGGTCGTAGCCTTTTTCTACCACCAGGCGCAGCACCTCGGTGATCAGGCTGCCACTTTCCCAGTTCAGGTCGGCAAAGTGAATGGGCGCCGGCGCGGCGCGCAACGGCGACGCCCCCAGCAACAGGCAGCAGAACACAGCGGACACTATCAGTTTCATCGGCACAGCCTCGACAATCAGCACCCACTGACTGTAGACCACTGCGCCGGCGTTACTCGCTGGGCTTGAACGTCAGCTCGCCCTTGCGCCATTTGGCGGCCTTGGACGAGGCAGCCTTGAGGGTCTTGGCCAGGCCACCCTGCAGTTGCTCGTTAGCGGCGAACACCATGACCACGGTCTGGCCTTCCTTGAAGACGATACCGTTGCCATCGGCCGTGCTGACAAAGGCGTATTCACCCAGCCCATACACCGCCAACTTGATTTCGCGGAACTTGATTTCAAACTTTCCGCCTTCTCGGCTGGGCAATACCGCAGCCCGGAAGTGGTCGCCCACTTTCAGTTCCAGGCGGGGCTTGTCGTCCACTACCAGTGCGCTTTCAGTGTCGAGCTCGGCCATGTAAATGCCTTCGGCGGTTTGCTCGGTGACATACACAAAACGCGATTGAAACAGTTTTACCAGTTTGGCGCGAAGATCGCCCAGCACGAACAGCGCGTGCATTTCCAGATTACTTACTGCCAATTAAAAATCCTCGAAATGAAAACACTGCCCCCGTCCAGCACGGGCAGCCGAACCCAACCCGGCCGGACCCGAACACCAAGGCCCGGCGTGATGAAAACAAGTCCAGAAAAGACCAGGCCAGCCCTGCCACCAGAAAGGGCGAGGCTCGCTCCGCAGCGCAGAAGACTAACGGAAACAGCCCAGGGACGACGCCCGCAGGCAGAAACTGACCTCGAAGGAAAAAACCACCTAGCGTGTAAGACGTTGCCCATTCACTGGAATCAGCAATACGCCACAGTCCGCGGTACCTTTTCCGACATCCTGACGCAGTGAAAAATGCGATAGCTATGCAGGCCACTGCGCACAGGGCGCACAGCTCCCTCACGAGAAGGAACGAACATGCACGATTCAACGGAAAAGCGTCGAACATCCATCGACGAGGCCAACACGACTATCGACTTCGGCGCTCTATTGTACCGACACATGGGGTCACAGGGCTACCACTCCACGCCCCGCTGCCATGTAATTCCGGCCGGACGCAACTTCTATCATATTCAGGAACGCGACTCGGGGCGCACCCTGGGGTTTCGCAGTGGCCACCTTGAAGCATGTGCGTTGGCCCGGCAACTGGAAAGCGGTGTACCCGCCTAAAGGAGTTTGTAGTGTCGCCGATACAATTGGCGAACCCTCTTCGAGATGATCGCCATGCTAGAAATCAACCCGGTCCTCGGCCTGCTGGCGCAGCCGGACGAGGACACGGCGCGGGTACGTGCCGAAGCCGAAGCCGCCGCGGCCAAGGAGGCTGCCACCAAGCGCCAGGCCCAGCAGACCGCCAGCCGCCGGCGCACGCGCCAGCACAACCAGCGCATTGCCGAACTGCAGAACCAGGCCAGGCATGAACAGCACCAGTACATGGCGGCGCAGAACGCCGACTACCCCACCGTTGCCGAGCGCAACCTGGCACTGATCCGTGCTCGAGCCAGCATGATGGCCGCGCATATCGCCAGGGACCTGGCGACCACCGTGCCCGCCACGCCACAGCAGCAGGCCGGCACCGGGAATGTGGACTCGCGCAGTATCGACACCGACGCCTGAGGGGCTCGGTCGCCCTGGCAGGTGCTGGCTGGCAAGCCAGCGCCTGCAGGAAAAGCGTGACTACACGGCCCTGGCAGGACCGGCGCCACACCCCATCAGATCAGCTTGCGCTGCAGCGCTTCCTGCAGCGAGCTTTGCGCCAACTGCTTGATAATGGCGTCGGGGCCCGGGTTGAACGGCACCGCGAAGATCAACAGCGTCTGCATCCAGGTGGTCAGCGACTCGCTCCTGGTCACTTTCCCCAGCACCTTTCCGTCACGGTCCTTGTACACCGTTTCCAGGGTGAGCACGTTCTCGACCCTGGACGGCACCAGGAACAGGGTGAAGCCCGTGATCCAGGCCAGGGCCATGGAGCCCCTTTCCGAATTGAGCAGGTGGGCCTGGGCATACACGTCGGACTCGACCTTCTGGCTCGTCACCTGACTGAACAGCCCGGAATCGGTGTAAGTATCGACCAACGCCTTCTGCCAGCGTAACGGGGCGATACCACCGGCGGCCGCGGCGCCATTCATCTGGTGCTCCGACTCCAGGCTTACATACACCCGCGGCTTGTGCTCGGCGGCAGGGGCGGCGGGTGGCCAGTTCTGCACCTGAGGCACGTCATGGTGCGAATAGGACAGGCAACCGCCCAACTGGGTCAGGGCCAACAACAGCAACAGGCGAACCTTATTCATGGGCCGCCAGCTCCTGCTTCGGCAACTTCGCCGTGCCGTCAGCCAGCAGCTTGGCGACCAGCTCGCGCAGTTGCGGCGCGCCCCGGGTCATCGCCCAGTATTCGCGGTCGTACAGGCCTACATTGCGCTTGAGGTTAACCTGCTGCTCGGTCTTGGCCAGCACCTTGCCGTGGGTGTCCTCGATGGTCAGGCTGCCGGCCAGGTCAAAGGTGTCGACGTAGATCGGCCCGTCTACCCAGATCCAGATGGTCAACGTCAGCAACGCGCCTGGCAGGTAACCGGCGTGCATGGCACGGTGGCCGTACAGCGAGGTGAAGTCGAACTTGAGCACCACGTCCTTGTCACCGGCCTTGGTGGGAAAAGTGATGACCTGGTTGAAGTAATCGGTCTGGGCGACGTAGCGGGAAACCTGGTCGGTCAATTGCTGGCTGACCAATGCCCGGCGGGTGTCATTGAGGCGCGGGGCATCCACCGCCACGTCCACCACCTGGGCACCCATGGGCAGGGTGACCGGGGCCTTCGCCAACGGCGCGCCCAAGGGGCCGGTCGGGGTGTACGACATGCAACCGGCCAACGAGGCCACGGCCACCGCCATCAACAACTGGAGAATCCTGTTCACTGTACCTAAGTCCTTGTTTCAGATTGAAGACCACGGTGTCGGCCGCTCTGGCACAAGGTTTAGGGTTGGATCGAACTCTTTTGCATGAAACTTTTCATAGCCTAGACAGACGCATATTCAGCCACGCACCGGCAGGCCCCCCCTGCCTTGGAGATGACATGGAAACCGAACAAACCAATCTGGGCACCCTGTTCGCACAACTGGGGCTGGACAGCGACCCTGACAGCATCGACCGTTTCATCGCTGCTCACCCTTTGCCAGCGGACGTCAAACTGATCGATGCCCCGTTCTGGGAAGAACGTCAGGCGCAATTTCTGAAAGAAGAGCTACGCGCCGATGGGGGCGACTGGGCCATTCCCATCGACGAATTGAACCAACGCCTGCATCAGCAGGCCTGACGGGCCGGCAACAGGCCGGGGTCGACGGCCAGTTGCGCGACCCAGGCGTCGCGGCACTCCAGCGCTTCGGCGCGGCTCGCAAAGGCGGTGCCGCGCCGCTCGCCGTTGACCAGCACTACCCAGCACACACGTTTGCCCACGGCCTGAAGGCCGGAAGGCACACCGCTGCCGATCATGACGGCCACATCAACTTTGCTTTGCATGATTTCCCTCCCGAGATTTCATTAGCTAGCTAACAATGTAACTATCATAGTGCCTTCGGTGATGAAGAAACAGTGAACTCTGGTATAGCTTCGTTACAGAAACGGTAACAAAGGCGGGTTAACCTCGAGCGCTTTGCGGTGTGTATCCCAGCCGAAACCCGCCCCAGTGCCGCCCCTTGATATGTATCGGCACCGACAGATCGTGCATGAGCTCCCCGGTATCGCGCGTGTAGGTTTGCAGCAGCACCGCCTGCTCATGGCTGCCGCAGCGGGCGCCGGTACGGTCGTCGAACCTGCGCTTGCTACGGTTGCGCAGGGTGTCCTGCGCCGCATCGCCGGTCAGAGGCTGGTTGAACGCCTGGTTATGGGTAGGCACATAGCCTTGGGGCGTGCAGGCAATGGCGAACACCAGGCCTTCGTGGCGCTGCAGCAGAGGTTCCTGAATCGGCGGCAGCACCTGGTCGGTGTACCGGTCGAAACGGGTGTGGAATTTGGTCGGGTGGGTATTGGCGATGGGAAGGTAGTGGCGGTCGAACAGGTCGTCCAGGCTGATACGCCCGCTGTCGATGTCCTGCTCGAACTGTCCCGCGATCTGCGCGGCGCCTTCGCGGGCCAGGTCATAGATGCGCTGGTGGTAGTCGTCCAGCCCGACTTCGGCCAAGCGCTCACTGATGCTTTCGGCCTGGGCTTCCATCTGCACCGCGGCCTTGGCGAGGTGCTGGGTCTGGCTGTCGCTGACGGCCAGGTCGCCGCGCATCTGCTCCACCGCCTGGAACAGGCTGGCGAGCTGCTCGCGGTTGGTCCGGGCGCCCCGGGCGATTTCGCCCACCTGGCTTTCAACCCCCGCCGCCAGGGCCGCGATGGTCTTCAACTGCCCGCCGGTGTGCTCCACCTGCACCACCCCTTCGCCCAGGTCGCTGGACAACTGGCGGATCTGCTCTACCACCTGGGCCGTGCGCAACTGAATGTCGGCCACCATCTGCCCCACCTCTTGCGTGGCAGTCGCGGTGCGCCCGGCCAGGCCGCGCACTTCATCGGCGACCACGGCAAAGCCGCGCCCGTACTCACCGGCACGGGCCGCCTCGATGGCCGCGTTGAGGGCCAGCAGGTTGGTCTGACTGGCGATGGACTGAATGACCGCCGTGACCCGCTGGATATCTTCGCTACGCTGGCTCAGCGCCTCGACCAGTTCGCGGCTGGCCGTTGCACGTTCGCTGAGCTGGTGCATGCGGGCGATGGACACGGCCAGCACCTCGCGGCCCGCCACGCCATGGCGATGGACCTCGCCGGCGGCGCCCAAGGCTTGCTCGCTGAGCTGGGAGGTGACCTGTTCGGTGCCGATCATGACCTCGGCGCTGCTGACGATCTGCGCGGCCGCGCCAAGCTGTGACTGCACGCGCGCCGCCAACTGGCGCACGGAAAATGCCACACCCGCGGCGGACAAGGCGTTGTGGCTGGTGGTGCGGGACAAATCACGGGTCAGGTCCGCGAGGGGCGGCGCCGTATCGAGCACCGTCGCCGCAGGCGCGGGCTGGCCCAGGCGCGGTAGCCACAGGCACAACAACGCCAGGGGAGCAGCCAGGTAGAAGGACAGGCTGGCAAACGCCATGGCGGTCAGCAGGCCCAGCAAGGCCAGACTTTGCAGGGCAGGCAACCAGGAGTGGGGGCGGCGCACGGCCGATGGCCGGGCAGCGTCGAGCAGAGATCCGTCTCTCATCATTTCAAGCACCTCGTGGGCATTGTCATTGTTCTGACGTCATTAAACGCCACAACAAGGCAATTGGCCACTACCGCTCGCTCCACGCCGCCCTGGAACGCGGCGTGGCCGCGTGCCGGGCGCCGCGTGGCGTCCGGCACATCGCGTGTACTGCCGACGCGGCCAGGTCCGCTGCTACTGGTCAGCGGCGCTCGCGCCCCTGCGCCCCATCAGGCCTGGCGCTGGTGCTTGTCGATCTGCTCGTGGCGCTCTTGGGCCTCGATGCAATATTTGGTGGTCGGGCTGATCAGCAGGCGCTTGAGGCCGATCGGCTCGCCGCTGTCGTCGCACCAGCCGAAGCTTTCGTCGGCAATGCGGCCCAGGGCCTGTTCCAGTTGTGGCAGCGAACGTTGGTCGCGGTCGATGACGTTGACCAGCCAGTGGCGCTCTTCTTCGACGGAAGCAGCGTCAGCCGGGTCAGCCGGGGTGTCCAGGCTCTCGATGGCGATGCGGCTCTGCTCGATACGCTCGTGCGTCTCGACCTTGAGCGCCTGCAGCAGCTCGGTAAAAAATGCCAGCTGCTCGGCGTTCATGTAGTCATCGGCCGGCATGGCCAGCAACTTTTCCTTTGTCATTGATTTCTCTATAAAAAATACGTGCATTAAGGCGAATCAAAATGTGCTGCCGGACCCGGTCCGACCCCACGGAATTCTTCAAGCGCCAACCGGCACTCAATTTATGAGGGGCGGCAGTCTAAGGCGGGTTTTCGCGCGCAGCAACTGAATTGAAGGCAGATTTGACCAATAACCTGCATCTTTGCGCAATGGCACCGGCGTCGCACCGGCCCAGGGCTGGCGTAGCCGAATAAAATGCCGCCAACAGGCGGCCATCTTCGGACTAAACGCAGCAAAAAGCAAAAAAGCCCGCGGGGCGCCGAAAACGGCGCCGCGCGGGCAAAAAATCGCAACCCCGTCAGCGCTTCAACAAGCGCTTGCTGCGATACTGGTCGATGATCACGGCCACCACGATGATCAGCCCTTTGATGATGTCCTGAACGTAGGCGTCGACCCCCACGAAGGTAAAGCCGGATGCCATCACGCCGAGAATCAGCGCACCGATGACCGTGCCGCTGATGCGCCCTACCCCGCCCACCAGGCTGGTGCCGCCGATCACGGCCGCGGCGATGGCGTCCAGCTCATAGGACATGCCCATACCGGCCTGGCCGGTGGCGGCCCGTGCCGAGGCCACCACCCCGGCCAGGCCCGCCAGCAGGCCGGCGATGCTGTAGACGATGACCAGGTGGCGCTTGACGTTGATGCCACTGGTACGCGCTGCCTGCATGTTGCCGCCGATGGCGTAGGTGTACTTGCCATAGCGGGTATAGCGCAAGGCGATGTGGAAGATCACCGCCACCACCAGGAAGATGATCACCGGCATCGCCCCGCGGCCAATGGCCGTGTAGCTGTCCGACAGCATGCTGATAGGCTGCCCTTCGGTATACAGGCGTGCCAGTCCGCGGGCCGACACCATCATGCCGAGGGTGGCGATGAAGGGCGGGATGCCCGTCAGCGCGATGATGCTGCCGTTGATGGCCCCCGCCAGCAGGCCCACGCCCAACCCCGCCAGCACCGGTGCCCACACGGGCAAGTCGGTGAGGTGCGGGAACACCGCGCGGGCATAGTCCGAGCTTTGCGCCAGGCTGGCGGCGACCATGGCCGACATGGCCAGCACCGAGCCTGAAGACAGGTCGATGCCGGTGGTGATGATCACCTGGGTGACGCCAATGGCGATCAGGCCGATGATCGACACCTGCAGGATCATCAGCACCAGGCGCTGGGAGTTCATCAGAAAGCTCTGGTCCCGCACGATCCAGCCAAATACCTCGAACACCAGGCCGATGCCGATCAGCACCAGCAGAATGCTCAGTTCGGTGGGCATGCGCCGCCGGGAGCGGCTGGGCGGCGCGGCGACAGGTTTGTTGTCAGTCAGGGTGGTCATGGTCTGGTTCCTTATTGTGGGTACGCGGGCGCGGCGGTTTCCAGCGTGCTGGTCGCGACGCCCGAGGCCAGGTGCATGATGCGTTCCTGGGTCGCGTCGGCGCGGTCCAGGGTGCCGGTCATGTGCCCTTCATGCATGACCAGGATGCGGTCACTCATGCCCAGCACTTCCGGCAATTCGGACGAAATCATGATCACTGCCAGGCCCTCGTCGGCCAGGTTGGCGATCAGGCGGTAGATTTCCGCCTTGGCACCGACGTCGACGCCCCGGGTAGGCTCGTCGAGGATCAACACCCGGGGCTGAGTCATCAGCCAGCGCGCCAGCAAGGCCTTCTGCTGGTTGCCGCCCGATAGGCTGTCAATGCACTGGTCCAGGGACGGGGTCTTGACCCGCAAACGCTTGCACATGTCATCGCACAGCAGACGCAGGGCCTTCTGGTGCACAAAGCCGTGGCCCACGTAGTGCGGCAACACCGCCACCTCCATGTTCTCCAGCACCGACAGGCACGAAAACAGACCGGTCAGCTTGCGGTCCTCGGTCAGCAGCGCCAGGCCCAGGTGGATGGCCTGGCCCGGGTCGGTCATGCGCACCGGCTTGCCGTCGACGAACATCTCACCTTCGGTGGCCGGGGTGATGCCGAACAGGGTTTCGGCGATGTTGGTGCGCCCTGCCCCCATCAGCCCGGCGATGCCAAGCACCTCGCCAGCCCTCAGCTCAAAGGAAACGCCTTCGAACACCCCCTTGAGGCCCAGGTTGCGCGCTGCCAGGCGCACTTCGCCCAAGGGCTGGGTACGTTGCGGAAACAACTGGGTCAGCTCGCGCCCGACCATCAGCGTGATCAGGGTGTCGCCATTGAGGGTGCCTGCGGGGTACTGGCCAATGAAGCAGCCATCGCGGAACACCGCTACCTGATCGGCGATGGTGAACACCTCGTCCATCTTGTGGGTGATATAGACGATGGCTTTGCCCTGGGCCTTGAGGTCGCGGATGATGGAGAACAGGTGCGCCACTTCCTTCTCGGTGATGGCCGAAGTGGGTTCGTCCATGATCAGGATCTCGGAGTCGTAACTGACCGCCTTGGCGATTTCCACCATCTGCCGCGCGGCGATGCTCAGTTCGCCCACCAGATCATCCGGCGTCAGGTCGATGCGCAGCCGGTTAAGCAGCTGCGTGGTGGCCCGGTGCATGGCACCGTGGTCGACCGTGTGCCATGGGGTCAGCGGCTCGCGGCCTATCCAGATGTTCTCGGCGATGCTCATGTGCGGCATCAGGTTGAGTTCCTGGTGAATCATGGCGATCCCGGACTTCAAGGCCGAGAGGGGGTTGTCCAGGGTCACGGCCCGGCCACGCAGGCGCAGCTCACCGCTGTCGGGCTGGTGGATGCCGGCGATGATTTTCATCAGCGTCGACTTGCCCGCGCCGTTCTCGCCCATCAGGGCCAGCACTTCACCGCGGTGCACGCTGAGGCGAACGTTGTCCAGGGCGGTCACGCCGGGGAAGCGCTTGGTCACGCCGGCCACTTCCAGCAGGCATTCATGTTCAACAGGGTCATTGGCATAGGCAAGCATCGGGGAGCACTCCAGGGCGAGCGGCAATCAGTGTTTGAACTGGTCGGCGTTTTCAGCGGTGATCAGCTGGAACGGCACCATGAGCCGGGGCGCCACGGTTTCCTTTTTCGCCAATTTCACGGCCGCGTCCACCGAGGCATCCGCCTGGCCCTTGGCGTCCTGATACACCGAAACGGCCAGATCGCCCTTCTTCACCGCATTGAGGCCATCGGGCGTGCCGTCCACACCGCCGATCAGCACTTTGCCCTTCTCGACACCGGCCTGTTTGAGCGCCATGGCCGCACCGATGGCCATTTCGTCATTGTTGGAGAACACGGCGTTGAACTCACGGCCCTGGGTGATCCAGTCATTGACCAGGTCCATGCCTTTCTGGCGCAACCAGGTACCACTCTGCTCCTGGTCGATCTTGATGCCGGGGTATTTGGCCAGGATTTCCTTCACGCCCTTGGTGCGGTTCTGGGTGGAGTTGTTGGCCAGGTCGCCCAGCAGGATCACCACATTGCCCTTGCCGCCCAACTTGTCGGCTAGATACTGGGCCTGCATTTCGCCGGCCTTGACGTCATCGGAGGCCACCACCACCACGCCCTTGGGCTGGTTGGGGTCATCCGGACTGCGGTTCACGTACACCAGCGGAATGCCAGCCTCGGTGGCCTCTTTGGTGATGCGCCCGGTAGCCGCGGTGTCCACCGGGTTGACGATGATGGCGTCGACCTTCTGGCTGATGAAGCTTTCAACCTGGCTGAGCTGCTTGACCACGTCACCGCGGGCATCCTCGAATTGCAGCGACACGCCTTCGGGCAAGGACTTGGCCTTGGAGCCCATGGCTTCGCGCAGGTAGGTCAACCAGGTGTCATCGAATTGCGACATGGCCACACCGACCTTGAGGTCGGCCAAGGCAGCACCGCTGGCCAGGGACAGGGCTATGGCCAGGCATAGGCGGCGGATGGCAGACGAGCGTGTGGAGCGCAGCCGCGTGGCTGACGGGGTGGAGGTTTTCATCGACGGCACCTTTTTATTGTTGTGCTTGGTTTTTTCATCCGCCGCGCCGGATGCGCGGTGGATGTGAAAGTCGGAACCTGCAATTGACTCTAGTAGAAAATAAATTCCATATCAAATGAATTTAGAATTTTGTTACAGCTTCCAGCGTAACCACTTCATGCCGGGCAGCACTGCGCCGGGCGGCGTCCAGCACCACCAGGGCCTGCACCGCATCGCGGGGGTCGACCGGCAACGGCGCGCCCTGGTCGACGGCGGCTTGCAACTGCTGGTAGAACCGCGGCCAGTTGCCGCGTTCGGACGGTACTTTCTCCCGGTCCTGGCCCTGCTCGAACCAGCCCCAGCGTCGGTGCTCCTCCACGCCCCAGCTATCGCCGGCGCTGGCGGGGGTCAGCCCGGCCTCGGCCTGCTCGCTCTGTACGTCGAGCCCCTCGACACGGTAACTGCCATGCTCGCCACTGACACGAAACCGTGGCCTTGGCGCACTTTCCAGGGCATGGCCGTACAAATGGCTGACGACCCCGCTGGCGTGGGTCAAGGACACGAAGAAACCATGGTCGACGCTATGCTGGGGTTGTTGTTCAAGCTCGGCATACACCTGGCTGACCGGGCCGAACAGCAGCAGCGCCTGGTCCACCAGGTGGCTGCCCAGGTCGCGCAGCCAGCCGCCACCGCTGTCGTTACCGACGCTGTCGGGTTCAAAACGCTCCATGGCCGACTCGAAGCGCTGCACCCGGCCCAGCACCCCCGTGTCCAGCAACTTGCGCACGGTGAGAAAATCCGAGTCCCAGCGCCGGTTCTGGTACACGCTCAGCGGCACCGCCTGGCGCTCGGCGGCGTCCACCAGCACCCGCGCCTGTTCAGCGTCGGCTGCGAACGGCTTGTCACTGACCACCGCCACCCCATGCTCGATCGCTTCGAGCACCAGGCCAGGGCGGCCCTTCAACGAGGTCGAGATCACCACCGCGTCGACCCCCGCCGCCACCAGTTGAGCCAGATTGTCGTACGCCGCGACGCCGGGATAATCCGCTGCCAGTTGCGCCCGCCGCTCCGGCGACCGGGTGACCACCCCCACCCAGGTGGCGTTGCTCAGCGATGCCAGCAGTGGCGCGTGAAACACGCGGCCGCCGCGGCCATACCCTACCAGTCCTATACGCATGCTACGGTCCTCCTGTTGCGGTTCAGTACTGGCGCGCCCGCGCCAGTTGCTGGTCCTGCGCGCGCCGCGCCTGGGCGGTACGGTCGCTGGTGGAGACCTGCGCCACGCCTACCCGCCACCACGACAGGTAACCGTGCACCATGGTCTTGGGCAGTACCTTGATGTCGATCAGGGTCGACACTGTCTGCTGGCGGGCATCGATCAGCGCCGCGTGCAGCTGGTCCAGGGTGCTGACCTTGTAGGTCTTGCAACCATAGGCCGCGGCGCTCATGGCAAAGTCCACCGGGATGAAGCCGCCATCCAGGCGCCCGGTCTCGGGGTCGCGGTAACGGAACTCGGTGCCGAAGCTGCCCATGCCGTTGCCCATCTGCAGGTTGTTGATGCAGCCGAAGGTCATGTTGTCCAGCAGCAGCACGTTGATCTTGCGCCGCTCCTGAATAGAGGTGACCAGCTCCGAATGCAGCATCAGGTACGAACCGTCGCCCACCAGGGCGTAGACCTCACGCTCGGGCTCGGCCAGTTTCACCCCCAGGGCTGCATTCACTTCATACCCCATGCACGAATAGCCGTATTCCACGTGGTAGCTGTTGGCGCTGCGGGTCTGCCAGACGCGCTGCAGGTCACCCGGCAGGCTGCCAGCCGCCGCGACCACCACGGCGCTGGCCTCGATTTCGCGGTTGATCACGCCCAGCACCTGGCTCTGCGTCAAGGCCGAACCGGTCAGTTCAATGAATTCGCGCAGCACGGCCGGGTCCAGGCCATCGACCACTTCCGGCACGAAATCCTGGCTGCGATAACCCACGCTGTAGACGCGCTCCACCTCGGCCTGCAACTGCGCTCGCGCCTCGATCACCTGGTTACCCCAACCGGCGCGATAGCCCTGGCGTGCCAGGGGTGCGGCCAACTGCTGCAGGGCCAGCTTGGCATCGGCGAGCACCTGCACGGCGTCCAGCTTGAGCACGTCGGCGCCATTGACGTTGAGGTTGAGGAACTGTACCTCGGGGTTCTGGTACAACCACTTGGAGGACGTGGTGAAGTCGGTGTAACGGGTGCCGATGCCGATGATCAGATCGGCCTCAAGGGCCAACTGGTTAGCCGCCAGGCAGCCGGTTTCGCCAATGCCGCCCACATTCAGCGGGTGGCTGGACACCAACGTGCCCTTGCCCGCCTGGGTTTCGGCGAAGGGAATGTCGAAGCGCTCGACGAACGCCTGCAGGGTGTCCCCTGCGCCGGCGTACTTGACCCCGCCCCCGCAGATGATCAGCGGTTTGCGCTTGCCCGCCAGCAACGCAGCGGCGTCGGCGATGGCGGCGTCCACCGGCGGGCGACGGTCCACCCGGTGCACCCGCCGGGCCAGGAAACTGTCAGGGTAGTCATGGGCCTCGGCCTGCACGTCCTGGGGCAGCGCCAGGGTCACGGCACCGGTCTCGGCCGGGTCGGTGAGCACACGCATGGCCTGCAGGGTAGCGCTGATCAGTTGCTCGGGACGGTTGATGCGGTCCCAGTATTTGCTTACGGCCTTGAAGGCATCGTTGGTACTGATGCTCAGGTCATGGAACTGTTCGATCTGCTGCAACACCGGATCCGGTTGGCGACTGGCGTAGACGTCGCCCGGCAGCAACAGCAAGGGGATACGGTTGGCCGTGGCCGTAGCCGCCGCCGTCAGCATGTTCGCCGCACCCGGCCCCACCGATGAGGTACAGGCGTAGATTTTACGGCGCAGGTGCTGCTTGGCGAAGCCGATGGCGGCGTGGGCCATGCCCTGTTCGTTGCGGCCCTGGTGCACCACCAGTTGGCCGCCGTCCTGCTCCAGGGCCTGGCCCAGGCCCAGCACGTTACCATGGCCGAAAATGGTGAACACGCCTTCGACGAACTTGCTCTGCACGCCGTCCACTTCGATGTACTGGTTGTCCAGGAAACGCACCAGGGCCTGGGCCATGGTCAATCGTGTCGTGCTCATGTTCGCACCTTTTATTCTTCAAACGGTTTCTGTGGTCAAACCGACGCCCCGGAATCAGCTCAACTGCTGGTTCAGGTAGCTCATGCTCTGCCCCAGCGCCTGACGGATATCGGCCAGGCCATGAACGCTCTCGGCGAACGGTTCCCATGACACGTAACCGTCATAGCCGCTGCTGAGCAGGCTGTCGATCTGCGCGGCGTTGCCAAGGATGTCGTGCTCGCCGATCAGCACGCGGTGCCCGTCCTGGATGCTGGCGAGCGGTGCCTCGCCGTCTTCCACGCCGCTGATGTGCACCAGCCCGGTAAGCGCCGGGAAGAACGCCTGCTCACCGGCCAGGTGGTGGTGAAAGGTGTCATGCACCAGCCGGAACACATCCAGGCCGCCGATGGCCTTGATCGCCTCCACGGCCTGGCCCTTGCGCCGCAGCGCAGACTGCTCGAAGCCCAGGGGTTCGACGAACCCCAGCAAGCCGTGCTCGCGCAGGATCGGCGCCAGCTCGGACAGCGCGGTACGCAGGCCCGCGGCGCGGGCAGCCGTGTCGCGGGTATCGCCGTGCTCGTTGAGCGGGCACATCACCAGGCCCGTGGCACCGCAATCGCGGGCATAGGCCGCCAGCTTCAGGGCCTGGGCGCGGCGTTCATCGTTCCATACGTCGAAGGGGTAAAGCGCGTTGATCGACAACACGCGAATGCCGTGTGCGGCGCACAAGTGGCGAATACGTTCCGGTGGCGTGCCGTCTTCGATCTCGACGCCCTTGAGGTCGTTGCGGATCTCGATGGCATCGGCTTTCAGGGCCACGGCCAGGTCGATGAACTCGGCCAGTGGCAGGTGGGGGGCGACCATGCGGTTGAGGGCGAAACGCAGGGGCTGGCGCATTGGTTATTGTTCTCCGGAAGAATGGCGCGGACTGGTTCGAATACGCGGTGGCCGCTTCCCGAGCTTCGCCCGGTCCCACAGGGACATGAGCAGCCATCCTGGGGGGGCAGGCAAGGTCAAAGGTCCAGCAGCCAGGCGTGCTGCGGGTCGTTGTAGAACTGCCAGACGCGCTTTGGCCCCGCCATCACGTTCAGGTAATAGTTCTCGTAGCCATACGGCACGCTCACCGGGTGGTACCCCTCGGGCACCACCACCAGGTCGTTGTTTTCCACGGCCATGGTCTGGTCGACGCGGCGGTCGTCGGTGTAAACCCGCTGGAAGACAAAACCCTGGGGCGGGTTGACCTGGTGGTAATAGGTCTCTTCCAGGAAGCTCTCCTCGGGCAGTGCATCGCGGTCATGCTTGTGCGGTGGGTAGCTGGAGCTGTGGCCCGATGGCGTGCGCACCTCCACGACCAGCAGCGAATGGGCCACCTCGGTATCGGGCAGGATGTCGCACACGTAGCGGGTGTTGGCACCCTTGCCGCGGCTGCTGCGTTTCATGCTCTGGGGCGTGATCAGCCGCGCGTTCAACTCGCCCACTGGCGCGCCGGGGGCCGCGCACACCGCCACTTGCATGTCGCTCAATGCTTCCAGGCGCGCCTGGCTGCCGGTGGGCAGGTACACCGCCCAGGGCGACTTGTCTTCGAACACCGACTGGCGTTCGCCCAGGTTGTCCCAGGTGAAGGCGCCCTGAACGGGCGCCTCGCCGCTGAGGCTCGCGCGCCCGGTGAGGATCACCACGCACAGCTCCTTGTCGCCGGCCGCCAGGGGCAGGCTTTCGCCCAGGCTGAGGCGGTGTGCGCTGAAGCCCACGTATTCCAGGGTATTGTCGGCCAGGCGTACCACCTCCTGGCCCTGTTGATGACTCTTGACCAGCAGGCTCATGCAGCAGTCCTCCGTTCACGGGCTTGGGCAAGCAAGGTGTGCAGGGTATCGAAACCCTTTTTGGCGTAGGCATAACTGGGGGCCACGGCAGGGTCCTGCTCGGCCTCCACCACCAACCAGCCCTGGTAGTCCACGGCCAGCAGTTCATCGATCAGTGGCGCGAAATCGATATCACCGTCGCCCGGCACGGTGAAGGTGCCGTTGACGATGCAGTCGGGGAAACTCCACAGATTGTTGCGCGCCAGCTGCACCACGGGCTTGCGTACGTCCTTGAAATGCACGTGGCACACCCGCTGGATATGCGTGCGCAGCACCGTCAGCGGGTCACCGCCGCCCATGTAGCAATGGCCGGCATCGAACAGCAGGCCCACTTGCGGGCCGGTCAGGGCCATCAGGGTGTCGATGTCCTGGGGTGCCTCCACGTAGGCGCCCATATGATGATGGTAGGCCAGGCGCACGCCCTGGCTGAGGGTAAAGGTTGCCAGTTCGTCGAGTTTCCCGGCGTACGCTTGCCAGGCCTGCTGGCTATGGAAACGCGGGCGTTCCACCAGGGGAATACGCTTGCCCTGGATGGCGTCGGCCACTTCGCCGTACACCAGTACGCTGGCGCCATTGAACGCGAGCAACTGCACGTGACTGGCAATGGCATCGATCTCTTCGGCGGCCGTGCGCTGGGCCAGGCGCCCGGAGTACCAGCCCGACACCAGGGCCAGGTCATGAGGCTTGAGCACCTGGGCCACGCCCGGGCCGTCCTTGGGGAATTTGCCATTGAGTTCGAAGCCCTCGTAGCCGATGGCCTTGCCTTCGCTGAGCGCGGTGCTCAGCGGGGTTTCGCCGCCCAGGGACGGCAGGTCGTCGTTGCTCCAGGAAATCGGGTTGATGCCGATACGAATCGCGGATGGCATGGCTGCACCTGTTGTTGTTATCGGTGGGGGTGACGTTCAGCGGCCGTGGCGGGCCGAACGCCAGGCCTCGATCAGTTGGCTGAATCGTTGACGCACCTGGGCCACCAGGCCGGCGTCGTCGAGTTCGCCGTTGAACCAGGCACGGCTGGGCTCATGGAAAATCGTGCGGCCCACGGCGAAACCGCGGCAGGTCGTGCTGGCAGCGGCCTGGGCAAAACCTTCGGCCAACTCGCTGGCCGGGGCGTTGAGGCCCAGCAGCACCACGCCACGGCAATAGGGGTCACGCTCCTGGATCAAGGCATCCAGAGCCTGCCATTGCTCAGCGCTCTGGGCCTCTATTTTCCACCACGCCGGGTAGATACCCAGGTTGTACAGGCGCTTGATGGCACGGTAGAGCACGTCGGGGTGGGCGCCGGGCAGGTCCTTGGGCGGAATGATTTCAAGCAGCAGCTCATGGCCGCTGGTGATCGACGCCTCGTACAGGCCACGAATCTGCGCTTCCTGTTCCAGGCGCAGCAAGGGCTCATCATCAGGGTGGAACTGCACCAGGCACTTGATGATCTGCTCGCTGGGCCAGGCGATCAGGTTGCTGGCCACCGAACGGCCATGCTCGAACGCCAGGGGCCGCGAACCTTGCACCTCCACCGGCCGGGCGATCCACCAGCCGCGCCCGCTGGCCGCGTTCAGTGCATCCTGACCAAAGCGCTGGTCGGCCAGCAGCCCGACATCGGCGGCGATGCCGCGCTTGGCCAGGTCCGCCTCCACTTCTTCTATGGCGCGCAGAAACAGCTGCTTGAGCACGGGAATCGTGGCCAGGTCACGGCCGGCCTGCTGAGCCAGCTCCACCAGTTGCCCGCGGTGGTCGAAGGCGAAAATGAACAGTTGCTGCCATTGCTTGCGCGGCGTCGTGACCCGGTGCAGGCGTTGCAAGGTATCGTCCTTGTCCGGGCGGGTAATGGGCACCGGGCTGTTGAACAGGTAATCCAGCTCGGCCGGTGTCGGCATGGCCGGGGCACAGGCGTGGCGCGACACCACCAAGCCACCACAGGCATTGGCCAACTGGCAGCAACGGGCGTCATCGGCGTCGTTGAGCCAGCCGCTGAGGAACCCCGACATGAACGCATCACCCGCGCCCAGCACATTCAGCACTTCCACCCGGGTACCCGGGTGAATCTCGCCGTCTTCCAGGCGCGCCGGTATATCGCCATGGATCACCGTGCACCCCTGAGCGCCCAGCTTCACCACCAGGGTGGCGCTGCTCAGCTCGCGCACGGTGCGCAGGGCACTGAGCAAATCGGTGCTACCGCCGGCGATGAGAAACTCTTCTTCGGTGCCAACGATCAGGTCGAACCGTGGCAGGATACGTTGCACATGGGCGCTGACCTTGTGGTCGGCGACAAAGCGCGTCTCGCCGTCTGCTTTGCCCGCCAGGCCCCACAGCACCGGGCGGTAGTCGATATCGAGCACGCGCTTGACGTTGTGCCGCTCGGCATAATCCAGGGCCTGACTGCTGGCCTGGTAGACGCCGTCGGTAGAGAAGTGGGTGCCGGTGATCAGCAGCGCCTTGCTGGAGGCGATGAAGTCTTCGCGCACGTCTTCGGCGCGCAGGGCCATGTCGGCGCAGTTCTCGCGGTAGAACACCAATGGAAAGGTTTCACGGTCCTTGAGGCCCAGCAGCACCATGGCGGTGAGGCGCTCGGGGTCGACCTTGATGGCCGAGGTGTCGCAGCCTTCACGCTGCAGCGACTCGACCAGGAAGCGCCCCATGTGGTCGTCCCCTACCCGGCTGAGCATGGCCGACTTGAGGCCCAGCCGCGCAGTGCCGAAGGCAATGTTGGCGGAAGAACCGCCCAGGTACTTGGCGAAGCTGGAAACATCTTCCAGCCTGGCCCCCACTTGCTGGGCATAAAGGTCTACGCCCAGGCGGCCCAGGCAAATCAGGTCCACGTGTCGACCGGTGGCAAAACGAGTCTGGCCCATGCTGGCTCCTGTTATTGTTATCAGCCTGCGACACGGCTTGAGGCGGCCGGTATCGCTTTCTTGAGCTCCAGACTAGAACGGCTTTTCTACCGGATCAACTTTTTTTCTATAAATTTTTTAAGCGGAATTTATTTTCCAATTTGAAGCCCGCATACTGTGTTTGAGCGTTTCTGGCGGGTTCGTCATTTGAACTGGACCTTTTGCTCAGGTTTTTTTCCCGGCCTACCCTGTAGACTGCGTGTGCCAGCCACCACCTGGGACCCGCGTGCAAAAGGGGCCCGAACGAATACGTAGAAGGATACGACCATGTCCCGCCCTGATCAGCAGGCCTCCCCCGAGCCGTCAGCCGCCAGCGCCCCGGCCAGCGCCGAGCAGTTGCTGCAACTGATCACCCGCGAATACGAAGGGCTGCCGCGCCAGCTCAAGCGTATCGCCAGCTACATGAGCCAGCAGAGCGACCGCATCATGGTCGACCGCATCAGCGACATCGCCGGCGAATGCGAAGTGCACCCCTCCGCCATCGTGCGCTTCTCCCAACGGTTCGGCTTCAGCGGTTTCAGCGAAATGCAGGCCCTGTTCCGCGAGGCCTATACCCACAAAGCCACGCCGGTGCAGAACTACCAGCAGCGCATCCGCAGCCTGATCGCCAATAAGTCGCAGAAAGCCAGCGGCGCCGACCTGGCCCGCGAATGCATCGACGCCACCCTGTCGGGCATCGAGCGCCTGGGCGGCGAGCTGGATGACGAAGCGTTCGAGAAAGCCGTGGACCTGGTGGTCAACGCCGAGAACATCTACGTGGTGGGCGTGCGTCGTTCATTCGCGGTGGCCGACTACCTGGTCTATAACCTGCAGCACACCAACAAGCGCATCCATCTGGTGTCGGGCCTGGGTGGCAGCTACCGCGAGCAGATGCGCAGCGTACGCCAGGGCGACCTGGTCATCGCCATCAGCTTCACCCCCTACGGCAAGGAAACCCAGCACTGCCTGCGCATCGCCCAGCACCACCTGGCCAAGACCCTGATCATCACCGACTCCACCCTCTCGCCCCTGGCCAAGCGCGCCAACAGCGTGCTGCTGGTCAATGAGGGCAGCTCGTTCGCCTTCCGCTCATTGAGCGCCACGCTGTGCCTGTGCCAGGCGTTGTTCATCGCGGTGGCGTACCGGCTGGAGTTGAAGGTGGACGAGATGCATGAGCAGGTGGGTTTTGAGGATTAGTACGGTTGTGGCCTGATGCCAGGATGAAAACGCCAGCCGGGCTGGTCGACAACCTTCATCCCAACAGCTGACTCAACACCGCCCTCAACTTCCCCGCTTTCACCGGTTTGTTCAGCACCGGCGCACCCAACCGCTGCATCTGCCGCCGAAACGGGTCGCTGCGTTCGGCAGTGATCATGACCGCCGGGATCGCCAGGGCGTAGTGCTCACGCAGGCGCTTGATCACCTGGCAGCCCGTCACGCCGCGGTCCAGGTGGTAGTCGGCGATGATCAGTTCCGGGGCGTGCCCGGCCAGCACCGCCATGGCCCCGGCCTCGTCCGTGGCGGTCAGCACCTGGCAGCCCCATTGGCCCAGCAGGTCGGCCATGCTGCGCAGAATGGCCGGCTCATTGTCCAGCACCAGCAGACGCCGCCCCGGCAACGGGTTGCCCAGGCGCGGTAGCGTTGGCAGGCTGGCCAGCGGTGGGCGGGGCGCCAACGGCACCAGGATGCTGAACACCGAACCGCGCCCCGGAGTGGAACGCACCTGCACACTGCTGTCGAGAATGCGCGCGATGCGCTCGACAATCGCCAGACCCAGGCCCACCCCCTTGCGCTGCGCAGCGAGGCCCACATCCAGTTGGTTGAACTCCAGGAAAATGGCCTGCAACTGGTCCGGGGCGATGCCCCGGCCAGTGTCCCAGACCTCGATACGCAGGTGCTCGCCCCGACGACGCGCACCCAACAGAATGCGGCCTTGCTCGGTGTAGCGACAGGCATTGCTGAGCAAGTTGCGCAGAATACGCGTCAGCAACCGCAGGTCGGTGCACACGGCAAACTGCCCGCAGCGCAGGCTCAGCCCCAACCCGGCTGCCTGCGCCACGGGCTGGAATTCGGAAGCCAGCGGCGCCAGCACTTCCTCCAGGCGGTAGACCTCAACGTCCGGCTTTACCGCGGCCTGGTCCAGGCGCGAGATGTCGAGCAAATCGGTGAGCAGGTCTTCGGCGCCTTCCAGGGCCTGATGGGTGCGCTCCACCAGGCCCTTTTCAGCCGCCGGCAAGGGCCGCTCGCGCAGGGTGGAAATCAGCAGGCGAGCCGCGTTGAGTGGTTGCAGCAAATCGTGGCTGGCGGCCGCCAGGTACTTGTCCTTGCTGAGGTTGGCCGCCTGGGCGGCGTCGCGGGCTTCGCGCAACTCCTCGGTGCGCTCGCTGACCCGCCGCTCCAGCTCATCATTGAGCTGCTGCAAGCGCAGGGACAGGGCCTGGTAACGGTTGCGCTCGGTTTCCAGTTCCTGCAGGCGCGCGGCCAGCTCCGGGTAATGGCTTTTGCGCACCGAGTGGTTGGTCAGCCCCAGCAGCCCGGCCAACGCCTCCTGGCGCGGGTCAGAGGGCTTCGCCAAACACCACCTCGACGTCACGCTGGCTGGAATGGCGCGGGTTGGTGAGGATGCACGGGTCGTGCATGGCGTGGTGGGACAGGAATGGGATGTCGGCCATGCGCACCCCGTGCAACCCCAGGGTTTCGTGGAACCCGATGGCGCGCTTGAGGGCGATCAAGTGGTCCACCAGGCGCTGGCGGATCTGCGGGTGGCCGAGCCCACGGCAATCGATACCGCAGGTCTGGGCAATCACCTGGAAACGCTCCGGGGCGGCGCTGTAATTGAACGCCACCACGTGTTCGATCAACACCGCGTTGCACAACCCGTGGGGCAGGTCGAGAAAACCGCCCAGGCTGTGGGACATGGCATGCACCGCCCCCAGAATGGCATTGGAAAACGCCAGCCCGGCCTGCATGCTGCCCAGCATGACCTTTTCACGCAGGGCCAGGTCATGGGGGTTGGCGATCATCTGCACCAGGTGGCCGTTGATCAGGCGGATGGCCTCCAGCGCATGGGGGTCGGTCAGTGGCCCGTGGCCGGTGGACACAAAGGCTTCGATCGCGTGCACCAACGCGTCGACGCCGGTACAGGCCGACAGGAACGGGTCCATGCTCAGCGTGGTTTCCGGGTCGATCAACGCCACGTCGGGGACAGCGCCCTTGCTGACGATGGAAATCTTCATGCGCTGTTCCTGGTTGGACAGGATCACGAACTGCGACACGTCCGCCGAGGTGCCGGCCGTGGTGGGAATCAGGATCAGCGGCGGGCTGGGCACCCGCAGGGTGTCCACGCCTTCGAACTCGAGAATATGCCGGTCGTGGGCCACCACGATGCCAATGGCCTTGGCGCAGTCCATGGGGCTGCCGCCGCCCACCGCGACAATCACATCGCAGTGCTCGGCGCGGTAGCACTCGGCGCCTTGCATCACTTCTTCGATACGCGGGTTGGGTGAAACCGCGCTGTACAGCGCATAGTCGATGCCCTCGGCGGCCAGGCTGGCCTCCACATTCGCCACCCAGCCAGCGTTGATGACACCGGGGTCGCTGACCAGCAGCACCTTGCGGGCACCGAAGTTCTTGGCGTAATTGGCGACGTGGTGGCGGCACCCGGCACCGAAGATGATCTCCGGTGAGACGAATTTTCGCAGTTGGCTGATGGCGGGGGTCATGGGCTGTTCTTCTGGCAGGGACAGTTGCGGTCAGGGTAAAGCATTGGCACGGCAATGCGCAGCCTGCCTGCGCCGTGTCGACTACTACTTTGGTACTGGGGTGACGTGCCAAAGTAGCATAGGCAAAACGCCGCACCGCGCCTGTAATGCCCGCATAACTAGAAAGAGCCTGCCCGCCATGATTCGTGTCCTTGTCTCTTTGCTCTGCCAAGCACTGGTCGGCCTCATGCTTGGCCTGCTCATCGCCACCCTCGCCCACGCCGCCAGCCCGTCCCAGGCCCCCCGTGCCAAGTGGGTCCGCGCCTTGTGATACCCTGTTCCAGGCCCGTTGCCCACAACAAGAACCTGCCCCCATGTACCGATTCCTGATTGCCGACGATCACCCGTTGTTCCGCGAAGCCATGGCCCGGGTGCTGCTTGACGCCTTCGCCGGTTGCGAAGTGCTGGAAACCGCGGACCTGGACACTACCCTGGCGCTGACCGACGCCCACGATGACCTGGACCTGATCCTGCTGGACCTGAACATGCCTGGCATGCACGGCCTGGCCGGGTTGCTGACCTTGCGCAACCACGCACCGACCATTCCCGTGGTGATCGTTTCGGCCGAGCAGGACAAGCAGGTGGTGCTGCAGGCCATCACCTACGGCGCCGCCGGCTTCATCACCAAGTCATCGCCGCGGACGCAGATGACCACTGCCATCACCCAGGTGCTGGACGGCGACGTCTACCTGCCTGCCGACATCATCCGCAGCGCCGCCAGCCGCCCGGCCCAGCCTGGCACCTCGGTGCCGGGGCTGACGGTGGAACTGCTGGAAGCCCTGACCCGCAAGCAGTTGCAGGTACTGGAGCGCATGGCCAAGGGCGAGTCGAACAAGCAGATCGCCTGGCACCTGGACATCGCCGAGACCACGGTGAAGGCGCATGTCTCGGCGATACTGCGCAAGCTGAATGTGCATAATCGAGTGCAGGCGATATTGAGCGCCGGGGAGATAGATTTCGGTGCTTATCTTCGGCGGTGACAGCCGCGAAACAAGCTCACCTGCACCGGGTGGCCCTGACCTAATTCCAAGGCAAACAAACAAGGCGGACCAGGCAATCTCACAGACATAACTGGCCCGAAACAGATGTGGGACCGGGCTTGCCCGGGAAGCGCCGCGCGGGCGGCGCACGGTCTCAAGAGCGCCGGAAAAACCAAGGCATGCACCTGGCGGCCCTAACCCCATCCAAAGCCAAACAACCAAGGCGGTCCAGGCAATCCCACAGACATAACTGGCCCGAAACAGATGTAGGAGCGAGGGGGGCGCCGAGCCCTTGCTCGCGAAGCGCCGCGCGGGCGGCGCACGGTCTCAAGGGCGCCAGAAGCCTCAAGCCATGCACCTGACAGCCCTGACCCAATCCCAAGCCAAACCAACAAGGCGGTCCAGGCAATGGCACAGACATAACTGGCCCGAAACAAACGTTGGAGCAGAGCTTGCTCGCGAAGCGCCGCGCGGGCGGCGCACGGTCTCAAGGGCGCTACAACACCATCGACTAGCGCTTGGTGGCCATGATGAGATCTCCAGCGGGGCCCCCAAAAGTCTGTCATGAAATCGCATCAGGGCCTCCAGGTGCATGCCTTGGTTTTTCCGGCGCCCTCGAGACCGTGCGCCGCCCGCGCGGCGCTTCGCGAGCAAGGGCTAGGCGCCCCCCTCGCTCCTACATCTGTTTCGGGCCAGTTATGTCTGTGCCATTGCCTGGACCGCCTTGTTAGTTTGGCTGGGGATTGGGTCAGGGCCTCCATGTACATGCCTTGGTTTTTCCGGCGCCCTCGAGACCGCGCGCCGCCCGCGCGGCGCTTCGCGAGCAAGGGCTCGGCGCCCCCCTCGCTCCTACATCTGTTTCGGGCCAGTTATGTCTGTGGGATTGCCTGGACCGCCTTGGTGGTTTGGCTGGGGATTGGGTCAGGGCCTCCAGGTGCATGCCTTGGTTTTTCCGGCGCCCTTGAGACCGCGCGCCGCCCGCGCGGCGCTTCGCGAGCAAGCTCTGCTCCAACGTTTGTTTCGGGCCAGTTATGTCTGTGGGATTGCCTGGTCCGCCTTGTTGGTTTGGCTGGGGATTGGGTCAGGGCCTCCATGTGCATGCCTTGGTTTCTCCAGCGCCCTCGAGACCGTGCGCCGCCCGCGCGGCGCTTCCCGGGCAAGCCCGGTCCCACATCTGTTTCGGGCCAGTTATGCCTGTGGGATTGCCTTGTCCGCCTTGTTTTTCCGGCTTGAGACCGCATCAGGGCCGCCAGGTGCATGCCTCAAGGCTTCTGGCGCCTTTGCGACCGTGCCTATCGCGCCAACGGAAACACCCCGCTTTCGCTCCAGGCCAGAAACTGCCCCTCATCCATCGGCTTCGCAAAGAAGTAGCCCTGCGCCTCGTCGCAGCCAAACTCACGGATCATCTGCAGGCAACGGAACGTTTCCACGCCCTCGGCTACGGTGCGGTAGCCCAGCTCGCGGGCGAGGCTGAGGATCGAGCGGGCAATCTTCTGGTAACGCGGGTTGCCTTCGATGCCGGTGACCATGGACTGGTCGAGCTTGACCACGTTGGCAGGAATCTCGTGCAAGTAGGAAAAATTGCTGTAGCCAGAGCCGAAGTCGTCGATGGCTACGTCGATGCCCAAGGCGCGGATCTGCGCCAATTCCCCCAGCACACGGGGATTGGACCGCAGCCACTCACCTTCGGTGATCTCGACTTCCAGGCGCTGGGGGTCGATGCCGTGGGCATGGCACAGGCGCCGCAGGGTACCGCTCACGTCGTGGCCGTCGAAGTCCATGGGTGAGAGGTTGATGGACAGTTGGCCGAAGGTCTGGCCTTGCCATTGCGCCAGCCGGACCAGGGCGCTGTCGATGACCCAACGGGTCACTTCATGAATCATGCCGTTGCGCTCCAGCACCGGGATGAACTCAGCCGGCGACACCGCGCCCAGCCGCGGGTGCTGCCAGCGTAGCAGTACCTCGGCGCTGACCTGGGCGCCATCGGCGATGGCGAAGCGCGGCTGGAAACGCAGGCTCAACTGCCCGTCGGCCAGGGCCTCGGCGATGTCGGCCACCAGGTAGAACGCGCGGCGGTAGGCGGCGTCACGCACCGGGTCAAACGGCGCCCAGCGCAGGCCGGCCCGCAACGCCAGCTCGCCCGCGTACATGGCCTTGCGCAGCACATCACCCACCGCCTCGGTGTTCAACGCGAAATCGACGCTGCCTGCGCGCACCGTGGGGCGGATCGGCAGGCTATCCAACAGAATCGGCTTGCGCAGGCTGTCTACCAACCCCTCGATGAAGGCCGGAAAGTCGTCACCGGTGGCGGCCAGCACGAAACCGAAACGCTTGACCCCAATGTGATACACCTGCGCCACGCCGTCGAGCTGCTCATGCAGGCGCGAGGTGATGCAACGGATGATGTCCTCGAACGGCGCCAGGCCCATGGCCAGGGTCATGCCATGGGCCCACGCCATGTCCAATGCATCAACCAGCACCAAGGTGCGCGGTTGCCCGGGGTGCTGGCAGGCGAGTTTTTCCAGGTCGGCGGCGAATTGCACACGGTCCGGCAACCGGCTGATGGGGTCCAACCGCGCGGTCGCAGGCGTCAGCGCATAAACGTCTTGTAGCATGGGCAACTCCTGGTGGCCCGGCCGTTGAAAAAGCCGGTCCTGAATAATAGCCAAACAACATCAGCCCTAAATTGATCGACAGCAATCGAGGGGCTGGCGCAATGCCTGACGCCTCGGGCAACACCTGCTAGGATGGCCCGCTCAATGCTTTCAGCCTGTGCATCTCGACCCCCTTGAATGGATATCGCCATGCTTACCGCCCTGCTCTTCGACCTCGACGGCACCCTCACCGACACCGACAAACTGCACCTGCTGGCCATCCAGCAACTGCTGGCCGAAGAGGGCCGGGATTTCACCGAGCATGACTTCGTGCTGCATTGCAGCGGCCGGGCCAACCCCGACATGTGCCGCAACCTGTTCCCCGACCGCTCGGTGGAGGAACACCAGGTGTTCGCCGACCGCAAGGAAGCGCGGTTCCGCCACCTGTCCCCGCAACTGGCGCCCTTGCGCGGCCTGCCCCGCCTGCTGGACTTCGCCGACGCACAGGGCATTGGCATGGTGGTGGTCACCAACGCCCCACGCGCCAACGCCGACCACATGCTTGGCGCCCTGGGCATCGCCCCGCGCTTCCAGAGCGTGGTAGTCGCCGAAGAACTGCCACGGGCCAAACCCGATCCCCTGCCCTACCTCACCGGCCTTGAGCGCCTGGGCGCCCAGGCGTCCCAGGCCATGGCCTTCGAAGACTCGGTGCCGGGCCTGACCGCCGCGGTCAAGGCTGGCGTCTTCACCGTGGGCCTGACCACCAGCCAGAGCCGCGAAGCACTGCTGGCGGCCGGCGCGCACCTGGTCATCGACGACTTCGACGATGAACGCCTGTGGGAGGCCCTTCGGGAGCTGCAAGCGGCAGGCTGAAAGCCGCGAGCAGGCCCGGCGCGTCCCGCTTTCAGCTTACCGTTGCGCGTTGCAGCGCCACGGTAGCGGCCGGGACATCCCTTTCCTCGTGCGTAAAGGCGATGCTTCATGCCACCTGTCGGCGCTGCTGGCGCGTTCTTGAATGCTGTTCGTCGGTGGGCAATCTGCCATCAACGGAAGACGTGCCTCGCGCTGCCGCAGGCGTCCACAGGTCGGCCCAGGCAGGGAGCACCGCTGTTGGCTGGTATAACGGAAGGGTCGGTTTCCTTTGGAGTACCCGTCATGAACCACCCTGTCGTTTCCCGCGAACAATGGCTCGCCGCCCGCCTCCACCACCTCGAACACGAAAAAGCCTTGACCCGTGAACGTGACCGCCTGGCCCAGGAGCGGCGTGAGCTGCCGTGGGTGCGTGTCGACAAGCCCTACCACTTTCAGGGGCCCAACGGCTCGATGAGCCTGGCCGAGCTGTTCGGCGACCACAGCCAACTGATCGTCTACCACTTCATGTACGCCCCTGAATGGGACGCTGGCTGCACCGGTTGTTCGCTGCTCAGTGACCACCTGGATGGCCCCAACCAGCACCTGGCCCACCACGACGTGGCGGTGGTGGCGGTTTCCCATGCTCCACTGGCCCAGCTGCACGCCTACCGCGCCCGCATGGGTTGGCACTTCGACTGGGTGTCGTCATTGGGCAGCGACTTCGACGTGGACTTCCAGGTTGCCGCCAGCGACCAGCAGAAGGCCGACGGGCAGATGACCTACAACTACGAGCCCATGGAGGCCGCTGGCGAGATGCCCGGGTTGAGCGTGTTCTACAAGGACGACCAGGGCCAGGTCTTCCACACCTACTCCACCTACGCCCGTGGCCTGGACATGCTGGTCGGGGCCTACAACCTGCTGGACTTGACACCCAAGGGCCGCAACGAAGTCAAGATCATGGACTGGGTACGGCTGCACGACGAATACGAAGACAAGCCCCAGGGCGGATGCTGCCACCACTGACGGGGCGGTTGAGGCACAATAGGCGGCTACCCCTTCATCGCCGCCGAGAGGAACCGCCGTGCCACTGAACATCCGCCCCGCCACCCCCGCCGATGCCGAGTTGATCCTGGGCTTCATCACCGAACTGGCCATTTACGAAAAGGCCGAGCACGAGGTCATCGCCAGCGTCGAGGACATCCGCCACAGCCTGCAGGACCCGGAAGGCTACGCCCGGGCGCTGGTCGCCGAGGTGGACGGCGAGGCCGTGGGCTTTGCCTTGTATTTCCTCAGTTACTCCACCTGGCTGGGGCGCAAGGGCATCTACCTGGAAGACCTGTACGTGTCGTCGAAGCACCGCGGTGTGGGCGCCGGCAAGGCATTGCTCAAGCATCTGGCCCAGATCGCCCATGAGAGCGGTTGCGGCCGCCTGGAGTGGAGCGTACTGGACTGGAACGAACCCGCCATCCAGTTCTACGAGTCCATCGGCGCCGCTGCGCAGCCGGAGTGGATTCGCTATCGGCTGGCGGGCGATTCGCTGAAAACTTTCGCCCAGGCCGACTGACTTCTAGACTGCCAGGCAACTGGATAAAAGGAGACGTTCCATGTTGCCTCGCGTAGTGACACTGGCCCTGTGCCTGAGCCTGCCCTTGCTGGCCCAGGCGCAGCCGGCCTTCACCCTGACCACCCCGGACGGCGCCGATAACGCCCTGCTGAGCCGGGCCAACGCGGCCAACACCGGCGACTGCGGCGGCGACAACGTGGCGCCGGCCCTGAGCTGGAGCAACGCGCCGGCCGGCACCCGAAGCTTTGCCGTGGTGCTGCACGACCCCGATGGCCAGAAAGGCCTGGGGGTGGACCACTGGGTGCATTACGGCATTACCGGTGATGGCCTGGAGGGCGCCGCCGGCGGCCTGGGCGGCACCAACAGCAAGGGCCTGACCACCTATAGCGGGCCATGCCCGCCAGTGGGGGAGAACCCGCACCATTACGTGATTCAGGTGTACGCCCTGGACGTGGCGCCCGATGCCCTGCCGGCCGGGCTCACCCGCGAGGCGCTGCTGGGGCAGATCAAGGGGCATATCCTGGGCAACACCAGCGTGGTGCGGCGGTACGGGCGCTAACACTGCGTTCCGAGCTTTGCCCCGACCGGGCGAAGCTCGGGAAGCGGCACCCTATCATTCAGCCCAGCAGAAAATTCCCCGGCCCCGCATTGCCCTCCAGCACCGGCACCTGCGCCTCATCCTTGAGGTTGACCCCCGACAACTGCCGCCGCCACGCTTCGCGCATCAGGTACAGCAGCTTGTGCGCGGCCATGGCGTAGCTCATGCCTTCGAGCCGTACGTTGGAGATGCAGTTGCGCGCGGCGTCGTTGAGCCCCGCCTTGGGCGCAAAGGTGAAATACAGCCCCAGGCTATCCGGTGAGCTGAGCCCCGGCCGCTCACCAATCAGAATAACCACCATGCGTGCGCCCAGGCGTTCGCCGATCTCATCGGCAACCGCCACCCGGCCCTGCTCTACCAGGCTCACGGGCGCCTGGCGCCAGCCCTCGGCGGCGGCCAGTTCATCGATGCGCTGCACCATCGGCAGGCTGTGGCGGTGCACGGCCAGGGACGACAGGCCATCGGCGATGACCACGGCCAGGTCGTAGCCATCGGGATTCAACTGGCGATGTTCATCCAGTTGCCGCGCCGAGGCCTCATCCAGCCGCCGGCCCAGGTCCGGGCGCTGCAGGTACTGGTGACGGTCGCTGGCGCCGCTATGCAGCAGCAGGGTCTGGCCGTTGAGCTGGGCTGCCAGCGTGGCACGGTCGAACGGTGTGTGCACCGCGTCCCGCGCTTGTGCATGGGCGTACTGGAAATCCAGCTGCGCGGCCGTCGGCAAACTGGTGCCGGCGCGCCCCAGGGCAATGCGTGCCGAGGTCAGGCTGCGCAGTGGCTGCCAAGGGTCGGCCTGGGCCGGTTGCTTGTGTTCGTCAGTCATCGCGTGGCCCTCACTTCAACTGCGCCAGTGCCTGGCGGAACGCCGGTGGCAAGCCCTTGCCCAGCTGCAGGGTGCCGTCGCCCTGGGTCATGATCTGCATGCGCGCCAGCCAATCCTCGAACTCCGGCGCGGGCCGCAGGCCCAGGGTCTTGCGGGCGTACAGGGCATCATGGAACGAGGTGGTCTGGTAGTTGAGCATGATGTCGTCGGAACCGGGTATACCCATGATGAAGTTGATACCGGCCACCCCCAGCAGGGTCAACAGCATGTCCATGTCATCCTGGTCGGCCTCGGCATGGTTGGTGTAGCAGATATCACAGCCCATGGGCACACCCAGCAGCTTGCCACAGAAGTGGTCTTCCAACCCGGCGCGGATGATCTGCTTGCCGTTGTACAGGTACTCGGGGCCAATGAAACCGACCACGGTATTGACCAGGAACGGCTTGAAATGCCGGGCCACGGCGTAGGCACGGGCTTCGCAGGTCTGCTGGTCGACACCGTGGTGGGCATTGGCCGACAGCGCGCTGCCCTGGCCGGTCTCGAAATACATGAGGTTCTGGCCCACGGTGCCGCGCTTGAGGCTCAGGCCTGCCTCGTAGCCTTCACGCAGCAGCTCAAGGCTGATACCGAAGCTGGCATTGGCCGCCTCGGTACCGGCGATGGACTGGAACACCAGGTCCAGGGGCACACCGCGCTCGATGGCGGCGATGGACGAAGTGACGTGGGTGAGCACGCAGGACTGGGTGGGAATCTCGTAGCGCTGGATCACACCGTCAAGCATCTTCAGCAGCTCGGTGATGGCGCTGAGGCTGTCGGTGGCCGGGTTGATGCCCAGCATGGCGTCACCGTTGCCGTACAGCAGGCCGTCGAGCACGCTGGCGGCGATGCCGGCCGGGTCATCGGTGGGATGGTTGGGCTGCAGCCGGGTCGACAGCCGCCCGCGCAGGCCCACGGTGTTGCGAAAGCGGGTGACCACGCGGATCTTCTGCGCCACCAGCACCAGGTCCTGCACGCGCATGATCTTGGACACCGCCGCGGCCATTTCCGGGGTCAGGCCCGGCGCCAGGGCGCGCAGGCTGGCCTCGTCGGCCTCGTCGCTCAGCAGCCAGTCGCGAAAGCCACCCACGGTCAGGTGGCTGACCAGCGCGAAGGCCGCCACGTCGTGGCTGTCGAGGATCAACCGGGTCACCTCGTCCGCCTCGTAGGGGATCAACGCTTCATTGAGAAAGCGCTTGAGCGGCACATCCGCCAGGGCCATCTGCGCCGCCGCGCGCTCGGCGTCGCTGCTGGCGGCCACCTCGGCCAGGTAGTCACCGGAACGCGCCGGGCTGGCCTTGGCCATCAGTTCCTTGAGGCTGTCGAAGCGCCACACCTGGCCGCCCGCGGTATGCACGAAACCACTCATTGCGTCACTCCTTTGTCATGCGTTGCCGGCCAGTGCGGGACGGGCAGCGCCACGGCCCAGCACGATCTTGCAGAACACTGCGCCTGCAATCATCAGGCCGGCGAACACGCAGGCGATCTGCCCGTTGAACCAGATCATCGCTACCAGGCACACCACCGCCAATACCAGGGCGATGGCCGGTACCACCGGGTAGCCCGGGGCACGAAAGCTGCGTTCCAGGTTCGGCTCGGTCTTGCGCAGGCGGAACAGGCTCAACAGGCTGATGATGTACATCACGATAGCGCCGAACACCGACATGGTGATCATGGCGGCGGTCAGGCTCATGCCCTGCAGGTTGACCAGGCCGTCACTGAAGATCGAGGCGATACCCACCACGCCGCCGGCCAGGATGGCACGGTGCGGGGTCTGGAAGCGCGACAGCTTGGCCAGGCCGGCGGGCAGGAAGCCGGCACGGGCCAGGGCGAAGAATTGGCGCGAGTAACCCATGATGATGCCGTGGAAGCTGGCGACCAGGCCGAACAGGCCGATCCACACCAGCATGTGCATCCAGTTGGAGTTGTTGCCCACCACGGTTTTCATGGCCTGGGGCAGCGGGTCGTTGAGGTTCGACAGGGCTTTCCAGTCGCCCACGCCGCCCGCGAAGACCATGGTGCCGATGGCCAGCACCACCAGGGTGAGGATGCCGGAGATGTAGGCACGTGGAATGGTTTTCTTCGGGTCCTTGGCTTCTTCGGCGGCCATGGCGGCGCCTTCGATGGCCAGGAAGAACCAGATGGCGAATGGGATGGCGGCAAACACACCGGACAAGGCGCCGAAGCTGAAGGTATCGCTACCGGCCCAGCCGCCCAGCACGAAGTTGCTGAAGCTGAAGCCGGGGGCGACCACGCCCATGAACACCAGCAGTTCCAGCACGGCAAGCACGGTGACAATCAGCTCGAAGGTGGCGGCGATGTTCACGCCGACGATGTTCAGGGTCATGAACACCACGTAGGCACCGGCGGCGGCCCACTTGGGATCAAGACCCGGGAACTGTACGTTCAGGTAGGCACCGATGGCCATGGCGATGGCCGGCGGGGCGAACACGAACTCGATCAGGGTAGCCATGCCGGCGATCATCCCGCCGCCCACGCCGAAGGCACGCAGGCTGTAGGCGAACGGCCCACCTGCGTTGGGGATGGCGGTGGTCAGCTCGGTGAAACTGAAGATGAAACAGGTGTACATCACTGCCACCATCAGCGTGGTCACCAGAAAGCCCAGGGTGCCCGCGGTGCCCCAGCCATAGCTCCAGCCAAAGTACTCGCCGGAAATCACCAGGCCCACGGCGATGCCCCACAGGTGCAGGGTGCCCAAAGTCGGTTTGAGTTGCGTGCTGCTCATTGTGTCGTACCTTCGAGAGGATGCCTGGGCTCCAGCTTATCGAAGCATTCGCTTGCAAGACTTGACCGGTCAAACCCGGTTTTCGTGCCCTGCGGTCAAGTTTGCCGGTGGGTGCGCAATGGCGGGGCACAACGCCGACCCAGTGCACCGAATCGGCTCTCATTCTGCAGGGCAGGGCTGCCAGCGGGCTGTCAGAACCCGCCCACACTTGACTGGCCCGCCCTCACGCGCAACCGGTTACCGATCTTCCCATTGTGCAGTGACCACGGATTTGGCCCTGCCCCCTGGAACGCTCTACCCCGGGGCGAACGGAAATTCGGAACAACTCTTGCTTGAAGTTTTTTCATGATGACCGCTGAAAAGGTAACCGCCATGACCCCGTCCCTGTTTTCCCCCGCCGCGCCGCCAAGCTCCCGGGCGAACAACCGTGGGGTACTGTCGGCCGCCGCCAATGGCCTGGACCAGTTCATCACCCACCACGGCGGTGACCTGGACCGCGTGTTCGGCCGGGCGGGCATCGACGCCGAGCAACTGCGCCACCCCACCCTGAGCCTGGCCCTGCCCAACTATTGCCAGGTGCTGGAAGAAGCCGCGCGCCAGACGGGCTGCGACAACTTCGGCTTGCGCTACGGCGAACAATTCAAGCCCCAGGCCCTTGGCTTGCTGGGCTATGTAGGGCTGTGCTCGGCCACCCTGGAGGAAGCGCTGGTCAACTTCGCCGCGGCCTTCCCTTTTCACCAGCACAGCACCTTGATCCAACTGGTGGACCAGGGCGAGTGTTACCGTTTCGACTACCAGGTGCGCCACGGCGCCATCCTGGAAAAGCGCCAGGACGCCGAGTTGACCATGGGCATGGCCATGAACCTGGTGCGCCACGTACTCGGCCCGCGCTGGGCGCCGCGCGAGGTACAGTTCGAGCATGCCCGGCCCATGGATTGGCAAGAGCACCGTGAGGTGTTCGACGCGCCAGTGCGTTTTGACCAACCCTGCAATGCCATCCTCATTCCCAAGCATGAACTGCAGGGCAAGCTGATGCCGGGCCATGACCCGGTGCTGCTGATGCTGGTCAAGGATGCGATTCGGCAACTGGGTGAGGTGGACCTGGGGCCCGACTTGCTCGAGCAGGCGCGCCAGGTGATCCGCACGGTGCTGCACCAGGGCGAACCAGTGCTGGAACTGATCGCCGAACAACTGGAGCTCTCCGACTCCACCCTCCAGAGACGTCTGCGCGACCATGGCTTGAGTTTCAGCCAACTGGTCGACCAGACCCGCCAGGCCCTAGCGCGCCAGTACCTGCGCCAGCCGAACCTGTCCATCAGCGAACTGGCGCCGTTGCTGGGGTACTCGGAGACCAGCGCCTTTTCTCGCGCCTTCAAGCGCTGGTTCGGCGTCAGCCCGCGCCAGTGGCGCCAGAACAGCCTGAACTGATTCGGTCAGCGGGGTGTGACCAGCCCCAAACGCTCATGCCACTGGGCAATGGACTCTTCAGGGTAGCCCTGGAACTGCTTGTCCCCGGGCTTGGCATCCACCTCCACCCACGGCGCCTTGGAATCGAGCAGCAGGTGGGTATGCTCCGGTGGCACGGGCAAAGGCGTGTCGATGGCGCTGGCGAAGGGATGAATCAGGTCTGGCCACTCGGGGCTGAACAGCCACAGCGCCGTGCCGCACTGGTTGCAGAAATGCCGTTCGGCGGTGCTGGCGTGGGCGCGGCTGTCGCCTTTTTCCTTCATGCGGGCGTGGTAGATGGAGATGTGCTTGCGGCCCGTCACGTGCAGTGACCTGGCATCGCCCCCCAGGTTGATGGCATAGCCGCCCCCACCCTGGGTCTTGCGGCAGATGGAGCAGTAGCAACGCTGGTACGGATATGGATGGGCGCTGTCGAGGCTGAACGCAACAGCGCCACAGTGGCAGGAACCTTCAAGCTTCATGGGAATGTCCCCCTGGGTGGTCAGGTGTCAGGACACTAGACCATCCCTGCGGATCCTGCGTTCACCCCCGTGCCAGCACCCGACCACTGGCCGCGACAAAGCCCAGCAGCAGCACCATCACCCCCAGGGCCACCGCCAGGCTGCTGGCATGGGCGATGAAACCAATGGCCGCGGGGCCGATGAGGATGCCAGCGTAACCCAGGGAGGTCATGGCCGGGATGGCCGCGCTTTGCGGCATGGTCTTCTGCCGGCCGACCGCGGTGAACAGCACCGGCACGATGTTCGAACACCCGGCGCCCACCAGGGCGTAGCCCAGCAGCGCCAGCGACCAGCCCGGCGCCAGAATCGACAGGGCCAGGCCCAGCGCCGCCACCAGCCCGCCGATGACCACCACACGGGCGCCCCCCAGGCGCGTGACGATCATGTCGCCGGTCAGCCGGCCCACGGTCATGGTGCTGGCGAACGCGGCGTAGCCCAGGCCGGCATAGCGTGGGTCCATGCCGTGGTCGCCCACCAGAAACACCGCGCTCCAATCCAGCACCGCACCTTCGGCCTGGAACACGATGAAGCACAGCACGCCCATGAACAGCACGATGCCCCGGGGCCGTGCGAACAGCGGGCCGGGCTCGCCATTGCCGAAGTTGAGCAGGTGCGGCGCCGCCGACAGCAGCCCCAGCACCGCCAGCGCGATCACCACCAGCACCGCAGCCAAGGGTTCCATGCCCAGGCTCAGCAAACCGGTCATGCCCGCCGCACCGGCGATGCCGCCGACACTGAACAGGCCATGAAAGCCGGACATCATTGCGCGACCGCTGGCACGTTCCACCAGCACGGCCTGGATATTCATGGCGCAATCCAGGCCGCCGAGGCCGGCACCGAACACGAACACGGCGCTCATCAGCAGCCAGGGGCTGGCGGCGGTGGCCAGCAACGGCATCACCAGGCACAGCAAGGCGCCGGCGGCCAGGATCACCCGCCGGCAGCCCAGCCGCGACGTCAGGTAACCGGCCACCGGCATGGTGATGATGGAACCTGCACCCAGGCACAGCAACAGCATGCCCAGCATACCGTCGTCCAGGCCCGCCCGGGCCTTGGCCAGCGGCACCAGCGGCGCCCAGGCCGACATGGTGAACCCGGCGATGAAAAACGCCACCCGGGTGGAAAAGAATTCGTACTTGCCAGGCTCCGCCTGGACAACCGTGGTACTGGAGGACATCGGAGACAGCCTTATCTCGCTGAACAAAGTCTGCCTTACCTTGGTGCCGCGAGGGCCAAAATGCAAGCGCGTGCGGTTGGCCATGGTTCTGCGGGATGCTTGAAATCGAGCACCGCGCGGGCGGCGCTTGATCTCAGGAACAACCTACCCCTTAGCGCCGAACACCTGGCTGGCATCCCACAATCTGCCCCCTGAATCAACCAAGCGCCGAACTTGCACGGCTTTTGTCGATCAGTTTCAGGAGACCCCTGTCGGTAACCAAGGAGAAATCGGGTGTTATCCACGAAGGCCAAACCAATTCTGATGTGGGTTCTGGGCGCTGTGCTCAGTGTCAATCTGGGGCTTGCCAGCGCCGCCACAGCCCCGGCGGCCAGTGCACCGGCCAAGCCCGAGGTGCTGGTGCAAGGGGGGCTGCTGGGAGCGCTGTCGTCCGGCATCGACGATGTGCAGGACAACCTCGACCTGGACGGCCACCTGGTGGACAGTTGGCGACTGCGCGCCGACCGCGCCGCCGACGAGGTCGGCAGCCTCGTGGACCAGCATGACGCCAGTTCCGCCCTGGGCATGGCCGGTGACTTCTCTATCCTGACCCTGTGCTGGGTGGCAATCTTCGGTGGCCTGAGCCTGCTCGGCCACCTGTTCGTCAAACGGCTGGGCCGCCAGCGCTTCATTGTCCAGCGGCCTCGGGTACAGGGCCTGCTCAGCTACCTGCTGCCCTTCACCGCGCCTGCGCTGGTGAGCCTGCCACTGACCCTGACCATCAGCCATTACCTGGACGTTTCCGTGGCCCGCGCCCTGGCCCTGTGCCTGGCCTACGCCACCAGCAGCGGCCTGGTCTCCAGTTCCATCATCCTGTGCCTGATTGTGCTGTTCGACTCCGGCCACAAGCGCACCGCCGTGCGTATTCTGCGCCAGCGAGCGCCGCGGCGGCTGTTCGTGATCGGCTTTCTGGCGGCGCTGGGCGACGCCCTCAACAGCCCGCAGATCGCCCGCCAACTGGGCGGCAACATCACCGCCAGCCTGGCCGTGGTGTGCGGCCTGCTGGCGACCCTGGCCTTCGCCGTGCTGGTCATCCGCATGCGCCGGCCCGTGGCGCACCTGATCCGCAACCGCTCGCTGAACCAGCGCCTGCACCACCGCGCCGTGCAGGAAACCCTGCGGATCTTCTCCGGGGTGTGGTACCTGCCTATTCTGTTGATGATTCTGGTGTCCATGGTGCACCTGATCGGCGCTGGCGCCGAAAGCCAGCGGGCCCTGCAGAGCGCCATGCTGACCACCCTGCTGCTGGTCGGCACGGTGTTCCTGAGTACTCTGTTGCAGCACCTGTTCCAACCGGGCGAAGCCGCACCACGCCAACGTGTGCGCCCCTATATGGAATTGCTCCGCAACCTGGCCCATGCACTGTCACGCATCGCCATGGCGGTGGCGTTCATCGAGCTACTGGGGCGGATCTGGGGCGTGTCCATCCTGGGCTTCGCCGCCAGGAACAGCCTGGGCCGGGCCATCAGCGATTCGCTGAGCAGCATCGGCCTGATCCTGCTGGTGACCTGGCTGCTGTGGGTGGTCATCGACACGGCCATTCAGGAAGCGCTCAAGCCTGCGGTGGGCAAGCGCGCCGGGCGCGAGCCCAGCACCCGGGTCAAGACCATCCTGCCCATGGTGCGCAACGCCATCAAGATTGTGCTGGTGGTGATCTGCGCCATCACCACCATGGCCAACCTGGGCATCAATGTCGCGCCGTTGCTGGCGGGCGCCGGGGTCGTGGGCCTGGCCATCGGTTTCGGTTCGCAGCAACTGGTGCAGGACGTGATCACCGGGCTGTTCATTCTCATCGAAGACACCATCGCCATCGGCGACTGGGTGGTGCTCGACTCTGGCCATGCCGGTACCGTCGAGAGCCTGACCATCCGCACCCTGCGCCTGCGCGACGGCAAGGGCTTCGTGCACTCGGTGCCCTTCGGCCAGATCAAAGCGGTCACCAACCAGTCACGGCAATTTGCCTACGCGTTCTTCTCGGTGCAGGTCAGCTACGACAGCGACATCGACACCGCGCTGGAACTGATCCGCGAGGCGGGACGTTCCATCAGCGATGACATTGTGCTCAAGCACAACCTGCAAGGACCGTTACAGGTGTTCGGCGTCGACAAGATGGACCTCAACGGCATCTCGCTGACCGCGCAGTTCCGCACCATTTCCGGGGGCCAGTACGGGGTGAACCGGGCGTTCAACGAACGGCTGAAGAAGCTGGTGGACCAGAGTGACAATGTCCGCTTCGCCCAGTACTCGCAGCCGGTGCTGGCGGTCTCGTAGTGCGGCGTCGGCTGAACGCAGCAGGGCCGGGCGAAGCTCGGGAACCGGCCCGCGCGATCTAACGTTGTTCGCCGACAAAAATACTCACGGCCTCGACCGCGCGGCTGGCACCCTCGCAGATCTGCACAATCACCTCCCCTGCCTGGTCCGCCAGCTCCACGCTGCGCCCCGTCTGCTGACGCGTAGCGTCCATGCTGGCAATGGCCATGCGGGTTTCCGCCTGGATGCGCTCGATCATCGCCGAAATCTCCGCCGTGGAACCGCTGGTGCGCCCAGCCAGTTGCCGCACTTCATCGGCCACCACGGCAAAACCACGGCCCATGTCACCGGCCCGCGCCGCCTCGATGGCCGCGTTCAACGCCAGCAGGTTGGTCTGGTCGGCAATACCGCGGATGGTGTTGACGATGGCGGTGATCTGCTCCGAGCGCTCGCCCAGTTGCCCCAGTATCCGCGAGGACTCGTCGATGTTGCCGGCGATTTCGCGCATCTGCCCGGCCGCCTGGTGGATCACCTCGGTGCCCTGCTCCGCCACGCGCCGGGTGTCCATGGAGATATGATAGGCACGCGCCGAGCTCTGGCCATCTTCGGCCTGCTTGACGATGCGCGCGGTGATATCGAAGGCGAATTTCACCACCTTCGCCAAACGCCCGCTGGCGTCGTACACCGGGTTGTAGTTGGCTTCAAGCCACAACACCTGGCCGTGTTTGCTCACACGTTCGAACTGGCCACTGAAGAACTCGCCCTGGTTCAACCGGCGCCAGAAGTCTTGGTAACCCTTGTCCCGTACCAACGCGGCTGGGCAGAACATGGCGTGTTGCTTGCCCTTGATTTCCGCCAGCGTGTAGCCGGTCAGGGCCAGGAAATTGGCGTTGGCGGTGATGACGCGACCGTCCGGTTCAAATTCGATGATCGCCATGGCCCGGTCGATGGCGTGCAACTTGCCCTGGGCTTCATTTTCGCACTGCACGCGCGCGGTGACGTCGGTGGCGAACTTGATGATCTTCTCCACCCGCCCCTGTGCATCACGCACCGGGTTGTAGCTGGCTTCCAGCCAGATGGCCTGGCCGGCAGCGTTGACGCGCTCGAAGGTCTCTGCCACGAATTCGCCAGCCTTGAGCCGCGCCCACAACTGACTGTAGGGAGCGCTGCGGGCGTATTCAGGGGTACAGAACATGCGGTGGTGCTGACCCACGACCTGGTCGGCGCGGTAGCCCACGGTCTTGAGGAAGTTGTCGTTGGCGCGCAGCACCAGGCCATTGAGATCGAATTCGATCACGGCCATGGAGCGTTCGATGGCAGCCAGCAGGCTGGCTTGTTGGGCGTTGTGGTGTTCCAGGTCGGCGATGGCCTGGCGCAGGCCGGAGTTGAATAGCATGGTCAGCATCTCGTGTGCTCAGGGTTGAGGTTGATGCTCGACCTTGAGCAGACAGACGTACTTGTCGATCGCTGGCCCAGGGGCCACAGCAGCGTCGTGTCGAAAATTCTTATCATTTTGCTCGTCCGGAAGGCACCTGAACGCAGTGATATCAACGTGCCAAGCCTCGATTTAAATCCTATACAAGACTTGTACAAACCACAATGTCATCTGACAAAAAAACCGCCCCTTTGTCACAAGGGGCGGCGGGGTCAGGCGACTGCGGGTATCAGTGCATGAACAGCGCAATCAGAATGATCACAGGAATTGGCACACCGAGGAAAAACAGCAGTAATGAGCGCATGGTGATGCTCCTTGGTTAACGGATGGGGGCGGTAGTGGTGTAGGCCTCGGTATGAACCAGGACCACTGCGTCGCGACGACGACCACCGAAAGTTGCCGCCAGGCTGGCGAAGAAGGCACCGCACAGCAGCGCTACAAACATCCACAGCGAGGTCCAGGCCGCCACTTTGGTGGCGGTGTCCGCGGCTTTCTGCGCAGCGACCTTGGCATCTTCAACGGCTTGACGAGCCTGGCCGTAGACCTGGTCGACACGTTGCTGCGCCTGCTCTGGGGTCAGGTTGGTGCGCTGGCTGACCAGTTGCGCGAGGTAGGCACGGTCTTCAGGGCTCAGTTGCCCGCCATTGTTGACGGTACGGGCGAAGACACGGGTGACCTGTGCATGGGCGGCGTCATCGCTGACGGCGGCAGGACGGTCATCACGGAACAGAGTGTCGACGAAGTAGCCGAACGGGTCGCTGCCACCGGAAGCCTGGCTACCCGCCGCGGCGCTGGCAGCGGTCACGGCACCGGCCGCCACGCTTGCACCGGCTTTGACACCACCACTGACCACACTGCTGACCGAACCGAGCACTAGCGCAGCGGTGACCAGGGTAGCCACGGCCCAGGACAGGAAGCCGTGAGCGGTATCGCGGAAGTACACTTCGTCACCATGCACGGTGGCCCATTTGACTCGCAGGCGCCCGGCCAGGTAACCACCCATGCCCGCGGCGATGATCTGGGTCACGGCCAGCCAGACGATCCCGGAAATGCCCAGGGTCTTGGCACTGGCACCCTCCCCGGCCCACGGCGACACCGCCGAGAAGCCAAGGCCGAAACCCAGCAGGATGAGAATCAGCGACAACGCGGCGGCCGCGGCGGCCCCGGCAAATATCGCTGCCCATGAAACACCCGAGTGGTTGGACCCCTCGGCGGCAGTGGCAAGTTCAGCTTGGGTAGTCATTGTTGTAGTGCTCCTGGCAAACAGTCAGTAAGTCATGCACAGGTGTTAGTGCAGCGCGCGTGCCAGCCATGCCAAAAAACAATACCTTTATTATTCAATACGTTAGCGCGGCGGTGTGTTGCGACATCATGCAAAGTGCATGATAAGCCCCTGTGGCGGCAGGCGTTCTGCATCCTGCCGCCTTCATGATGGGGCCCCGAGCGTTGTGCTTAGATGGTCGGGTATCCCTCTGAACCGCTGGAGTCGTGCATGTCCACCCCACTCAAAGACCACCTGCGTTTTCACCGCGAACACGACCACCTGAACACTACGTTTGGCAATGACACCTTCGCCCTGAAGGCCGAAGCGTTCGCGCGCTTTTTCGGCACGCCGACCTTTCTCGGCGCGCAGACGCTGGTGGTGGTGTTGTGGGTGCTGGCGAACGTGACGGGGCTGGTAACGTTCGACGTCTACCCCTTCATTCTGCTGAACCTGGCGTTCAGCCTGCAGTCGGCCTATGCCGCACCGCTGATTCTGCTGGCCCAGACCCGCCAGGCCGCCCGCGACAAGGCCCAGTCCGATGCGGATGCCCTGCACCGCGAAGACCTGGCCAAGGCCAACATGGAACGCCAGGAACGCGCGGAGAAGAACACCGCGTTGCTGCTGCAGTTGATGGACCAGAACACTCAGCTCACCGAGACCACCCGGCAGTTGGCTGAACGGGTGGAACTGCTGACCCGGCAGATTCACCAGAAACTGGTGTAGCGCCCGAGTCACAAGCGCCGCGCAGCCAGCGCCATGGCAGTCCTGTGGGACCGGGCGAAGCTTGGTAAGGGGCCCGCCAGATCGACCGCGTCGCCTGCTTCCCGAGCTTGCGCCCGGTCCCACAACGGCACGTTGCCACAGGGCCATGGCAGTCCTGTGGGACCGGGCGAAGCTCGGGAAGGGGCCCGCCAGATCGACCGCGTCGCCCGCTTCCCGAGCTTGCGCCCGGTCCCACAACGGCACGTTGCTCCACGGTTATGGCAATCCTGTGGGACCGGGCGAAGCTCGGGAAGGGGCCCGCCAGATCGACCGCGTCGTCTGCTTCCCGAGCTTGCGCCCGGTCCCACAACGGCACGTTGCCGCAGGGCCATGGCAATCCTGTGGGACCGGGCGAAGCTCGGGAAGGGGCCGGTCAGATCGAGCGCGCCGCCTGCTTCCCGAGCTTGCGCCCGGTCCCAAAACGGCACGTTGCCATAGGGCCATGGCAATCCTGTGGGACCGGGCGAAGCTCGGGAAGGGGCCCGCCAGATCGACCGCGTCGCCCGCTTCCCGAGCTTGCGCCCGGTCCCACAACGGCACGTTGCCGCAGGGCCATGGCAATCCTGTGGGACCGGGCGAAGCTCGGGAAGGGGCCGGTCAGATCGAGCGCGCCGCCTGCTTCCCGAGCTTGCGCCCGGTCCCAAAACGGCACGTTGCCATAGGGCCATGGCAATCCTGTGGGACCGGGCGAAGCTCGGGAAGGGGCCCGCCAGATCGACCGCGTCGTCTGCTTCCCGAGCTTGCGCCCGGTCCCACAACGGCACGTTGCCGCAGGGCCATGGCAGTGCTGTGGGACCGGGCGAAGCTCGGGAAGGGGCCCGCCAGATCGACCGCGTCGTCTGCTTCCCGAGCTTGCGCCCGGTCCCACGACGGCACGCGCGGACCTGGCCGCGTGACGAACGCCGCGCGGGGTCAGTCCTTCAAGGCCTTGCCCAGGGTCTCGATGTTGGCGCGGTAGAAGCCCAGGTAGGTACTGGCCGGGCCGCTGGCGGTCAAGGCATCGGAATACAGGGTGCCACCGATGCGCGCGCCGCTTTCCTCAGCGATCTGGCGCAGCAGGCGGGCGTCTTCGATGTTCTCGATGAATACCGCCTTGATATGGTCGGCGCGAATCTGCCGGATCAGCGCCGCCACTTCACCGGCCGACGGCTCGCGCTCGGTATTCAGGCCCTGGGGCGCCAGGAACTGGATGCCGTAGGCCTGCCCCAGGTAACCGAAGGCATCGTGGGAGGTGACGATGCGGCGGTTGCCTTCAGGCAAGCTGTCGAAGGTCTGCCGGGCGACCGCCAGCAGCGCGCGGATCTGCGCCACGTAGGCATCATGGTTACGCTGGTATTGGCTGGCGTGGGCGGGGTCGACCTGGGTCAGGCCGCGCAGGATATTGCCGGCGTACACCTCGGCATTGGCCAGGCTGTTCCAGGCATGCGGGTCGGGCACGGTCTGACCTTCCTCATCCAGGGTGCGCGGCAGCACGCCCTGGCTGGCCTTGATGACCTTGGCGGTGGTTTCACTGCTGGTTACCAGGCGGTCCAGCCAAGGCTCGAACGACAGGCCGTTCTCGATGATCAGGTCTGCCTGCTGCACATGGCGGGCGTCATCCGGCGAGGTCTCGTAGACATGGGCGTCCTGGTCGGGGCCCACCACGTTTTCCAACTGGATGTAGTCGCCGCCGATCTGCCGGGTCATGTCAGCGAGAATACTGAAACTGGTCACCACCTTGACCTTGTCGGCGGCCTGGGCCACCACGGGCAACAACACGGACAACAGCACAATCAATACACGCATGATCAGACTCACTGGGGAATAGGCGAACCGTCACGGCGCAGCACGCCATGCACCGGGCCGAACAGCACGGACAACAGGTAACCGGCACCGGCTACCACGACAATCGCGGGGCCACTGGGCAGCGACAGGTAATAGGACACCAAGAGGCCCAGCCACACCGACAGGCAACCGATCAGCGCCGCGCACAGCAACAGCACCGGCAGCCGGCGGCTCCAGAACCGGGCGGCGGTGGCGGGCAGCATCATCAGGCCCACCATCATCAAGGCACCGATGGCCTGGAAACCCACCACCAGGTTCAGCACCACCAGGCCCAGGAACAGGCCGTGGGCCAGCGGCCCGAAGCGGCTGACGCTGCGCAGGAACAAGGGGTCGAGACTGTCCAGCACCAGCGCCTTGTAGATCAGCGCCAGCACGGCCAGGCTGCCGATGGCCACCCAGACCATGGCGTCCAGGGTGTTCTTGTCCACCGCCAGGGCCGAGCCGAACAGCAGGCCCAGCAAATCCAGGCGCTTGCCGGCCAGGCCCAGGATCAGCACACCGGAGGCCAGGGAAATGGGGTAAATGGCCGCCAGGCTGGCGTCTTCGCGCAGGCCGGTGTTACGGCTGATCCAGGCCGCCAGCCCGGCCACCGCCAGGCCTGCGGTAAGGCCGCCCAGGGTCAGCGCCGGCAGCGACAGGCCGGCTATCCAGAAGCCGGTGGCCGCGCCGGGCAGAATGCCGTGGGCAATGGCATCGCCAATCAGGCTCATGCGTCGCAGCACCAGGAACACCCCCAGCGGGGCGGCGCTGGCGGCCAGCAGCAAGCCACCGAACAGGGCACGGCGCATGAAGGCGAATTCAACGAAGGGTTGCCACAGGTGCGCGAGCATCAGGCCACCTTACGCAGGCTGGCGCCGGCGATCAGTTGGGCGCTGTGGTCCAGGCGGCAGCCCTGGGGGGCGATCAGCAGGCATTGGTCGATGCGCTCGCGCACCGCGGCCAGGTCATGGCACACCAGCACCAGGGTGCGGCCCTGGTGGTGCCATTGCAGCATCTGTTGCCACAACAGGCTCTGGCTGGCTTCATCGAGGCTGGCGTCAGGTTCGTCGAGCAACAACAGCGGTGCTTCGGTCAGGCTCAGGCGCGCCAGCAGCGCGCGCTGCAACTCCCCCCCGGACAAGGCCTGCAAATGGCGGTTTTCCAGACCACCCAGGCGCCAGTCGTCCATGGCCCGGCTCAGCCGCACCCGGCGCTCGGCGCGCGACAGGCGGCTGCCCCAGAACCCGGCACTGACCAGTTCGCCCAGGCTGATGGGAAATTGCCGGTCGATGGCCTGTTGCTGAACCAGGTAGCCAATGCCACCGGTGCGCGCCGTCACCTGCAGCTTGCCCGCCAACGGCCGTTGCAGGCCGGCGATGCACTTGAGCAGGCTGCTTTTGCCGCAACCGTTGCCACCGATCACCGCGGTGAGGCTGCCGGCAGGCAGGTGCAGGTCCAGTGGCGGTGTCAACGGGCGCGCGGCCGGCCCCCATTGCAACTGTTGGCAGGTAATCAAGGGCGCCCCCCTGAGACGGAAGCGGTGTGGGTAAACGAAAAGGGCATGATCGAGACAGCGTCGGCGGGTTGAGCTGGTTATGATATAACATATTTAACCACCCCAGATGAAAAATCTGTCATCGCCCCGACGGTTCGTATTGCCCTGCGTTTACCGTTATCCTGAGCGCCGCCTGTAACCTGCTATCGGTATTCGCCTGTCATTACAAGGAACACACAATGTCCAAAATCATCCTGGTACTCAACGGCCCCAACCTGAACATGCTCGGCCTGCGCGAGCCGGCCGTCTACGGCCACGAGACCCTGGCCGATGTCGAAGCCATGGCCAGCCGTCACGGTGAGGGCCACGGTTTTACCGTGGAATGCAAGCAGACCAACCACGAAGGCCAGATGATCGACTGGATTCACCAGGCCCGCGGTCGCGTGGCCGGTATCGTCATCAACCCCGGCGCCTGGACCCACACCTCGGTGGCCATTCACGACGCATTGATCGCCTGTGAAGTGCCAACGCTGGAAGTGCACATTTCCAATGTGCACAAGCGTGAATCGTTCCGCCACCATTCCTACGTATCGCTGGTAGCAGTGGGCGTGATCGCAGGTTTTGGTACTCAGGGCTACACCCTGGCGATCGACCGGTTCGCCACGCTGCTCAAGTAACGCCAGGGCGCTGCCGTGGGCCGGGCCAAGCGTGGGAAAACACTCCCGCGCCCCCACTGATCCTGCGCGTTGCGCCGTTTCTCAGCGTTGCCTGGCCCCGCAAGGTTCACCGCCAGCCGCTGGCCCGCAACGCGGCCAGCAACACCTGCGCCTTGAGCCCCTGCACCGGCGTGCCGTCATCGGCGCGCATGTCCTCCCCCGCCAGCAGCACGTTGATGATCGCCTCCTCCACCGCCTCCGCCGCCGCCGCGAACAGGGCCGAGATGTGGTCGTTGTTGACCATGCTCAGCGCCGTGGTCAGCGGCAGGTCCTTGCGCCCGTAATCGGCGGGTGGCAGGTCGCGGTTGCCAGTGGCGAATGCCAGGAACACATCCCCACTGGAATCCTCGGTGCCGCCACCCGTACGCCCAATCCCGATGGACGCCCGCTGGGCCAGGCGCTGGCACTGGTGCGGCAGCAACGGCGCATCGGTGGCCAGGACCACCACGATCGAGCCCATGCCCGGTGTGCCCTGCTCGGCGAAGGGCGAGGGTAGCTCGCCCAAGTGGCGCCCCACCGGGTAGCCGTCCACCCGCAACTCGCCGCGCTTGCCGTGGTTCGCCTGCACCAGCGCGCCCACTGTCCAGCCACCCTGCCCGGCCGCCAGCTTGCGGGAGGCCGTGCCGATGCCGCCCTTGAACTCGTGGCAGATCATGCCGGTACCGCCACCCACGGCCCCTTCGGTGACAGGGCCCGAACGGGCCGCCGCCAAGGCTTGCTCGACCTGAGCGGCGCCCACGTGCTGGCCCCAGATGTCATTGAGCACACCATCATAGGTTTCCATGACCACCGGCATGCACCAGTACACCGCCGGGTCACGCAGGCTGTCACGCTCGTGGGCAATGAGCGCATCGCGCACCACCCCCACGCTGTGGGTGTTGGTGATGGCGACCGGCGTGGTCAGCAACCCTGCCTCGCGAATCCACTCGAGCCCCGTGGCATCGCCATTGCCGTTGAGCACATGGCACCCGGCGAAGCACGGCTGCTGGCGCGCGGCGCCGGGCCGTGGTTCGACGACGGTGACACCGGTACGCACGTGTTTGCCCTCGACCACCGTGCGCAGCGTGCTGTGGCCCACCCGCACACCCGGTACATCGGTAATCGCATTCAGTTCGCCGGGCGTGCCCAGCCCCAGGGTGATGCCCAATTCACGCGCACGCATGGTGGCTCCTGTTTCAGAGTTTCTGGAAAGCCGGGCTCAGGCGCCCGGTGGTGCAATAAAGGATGACCGATACCGCCAGCAGTCCTGTCAGCACCATCACATCGCGGCTCGACGCATCGGCCAGCAAGGTCAGCATCAGGTAACCGGCCCCCGCGGTGGCCAGCAGCGCCGGCATCGGCCACAGCGGCATGCGGTACGGGTGCTCGCGGTCGCGGCGCAGTACCCGGCTGAACAGCGCGCACAGGGCGACGATCAGGTACACCAGCACGATCAGCAGCACGCTGAACGAGGTCAGGCTGGCCAGATCCGAGTTGAACGTCAGCGCCGCAGAGGGTACCGCCAGGAACAACGTGGCCAGCCATGGTGACTCCCAGCGCGGGTGGATCTTGCTGAAGGCCCGGTTCAACGGCGCTGTCCACAGTGCATCGCGGCCACTGCTGAACACCACCCGGCCGGTCTGGATAACGATGGCCACCAAAGCGTTGAACACCGACAGGAAGATGCCGGCGCTGACCAGGCGTGCCAGCAGCGGGCTGCCATGGCTGGTCAGCAGGTAGCCGATAGGGTCGGGGCTGGCGATCATCGCGCTCAGGGACGGCGCGCCGATCAGCAATGCACTCAGCGGCACCAGTTCGATGGTCACCACCAGCACCAGCGACCACAGCACTGCCTTGGCCACGCCATGACCGCCGTCGTGCATGTCCTCGCCCAGCAGCACCGCACCACCGTAGCCATTATAGGAGAACAGCCCCACGCCGACCGCACCGATCACCAGCGCCCAGGGCGCGGCCTGCAAGGCGCCGTCGACCACGACCTGCGGGTGCACCAGCACGCTCATGGGCTGTTCAGCGTGGCCGTAGCCCAGGGCGACGATCACCAGCAGCGCCGCCACTTCCAGTATCAGGCAGGTGCCGGTCACCCAGGCATTGAGCTTGATGTTGAGCACGCCCAGGGCAAAGCTGGCGACGACGATCACCAGGGCCACCGTCTGCGCGTCGAAATGAGTACCCAGCGCCGCATTCAGGTAAGTAGACGCACCCGTGGCAAGCACGGGCGGAATGAACAGCAACATCACCAGCACCGTCAGGAACGTGGCGTACCCGGCCATGCCGCCGAACACGCGCTTGGCGTACACATACTCGCCACCGGCACTGCGGTGGGCGCGGCCCAGTTCGGCGTAGCAAAAGGCAAACATCAGCGCCAGCACCGCGGCGATCAGGAACGCCATGATCATCCCTGAACCGGCCTGCTTGATGGCGAAAGGCGCGATCACGAACACGGAGCTGGCCGGGGTCACCGCCGAGACGGTGATGGCGACCACATCGAACACTTTCAGGGTGGGCTTGAGCGCAGGGGCCTGCGCGGGGGCATCGCTCATGTCGTTATCCTCTTGGTTGTTCTAGGTATACGGAGGCAGCAACGAAAAGTGAGAACCAGCGCGCTCTGGCGGCGCGTCCGGCTGGGTGAACCCTACGGTGCGCATCAGGCGCTGGCTATTCCCGTTTTGGGTTACCCCCCCTTGACGCCCCACTGAAAAAGCCGCAAAAACACCCCACCCCGCCCCGGAAAACCGCCCCATGGAACTGCTGTTCAGCGAAGTCGGCGCCCACGCCAGCCTGGCCCGTACCATCGAGCACCTGGGCAGCCCGCGCTTCTTCAAGCAATTGATCCTGCTGTTGCACCACTGGCTGCCCTTTGACAACGCCCTGGCCATCCACTACCCCAGCAACGCCGCCCCCCGCGCGCTGGAGGAATATGACGCCCTGCCCCATAGCGGCCCGGCCGCCATGCTCATCTACCTGGACGGCCTGTACCTGCTGGACCCGTTTTTCCAGGCCTGCCGCGAGGGCATCGCCAGCGGCCTGTATCGCCTGGAGGAAGTGGCCCCCGACCATTTCCGCCAGAGCGAGTACTACCTCAACTATTTCCACGACAACGTGCTGGAAGACGAACTGCAATTCATCGTGCAACTGGGCGCCGAAGGCACTTTGTCTCTGTCGTTGGGCATGCGCCAACCGTTCAGCACGGCCCAGGTAGGCCGCCTGCACACCCTGGCGCCCTGGGTCCTGGCGCTGATGCGCCAGCACTGGCACGCCCAGGCCCCACGCGCTGTGGCCCCTGAGCCACGGGAGCTGTCCCACCATATCCGCGACGCCATGAGCCAGTTCGGCGCCGGGGTGCTGTCGGAGCGGGAAGTGGAAATCGCCCGGCTGATTTTGCGCGGCTTCTCCTCCAAGGCCATGGCGGAGCGGCTGCACATCTCCCCGGAGACCATCAAGGTGCACCGCCGCCACCTGTACGCCAAACTCGATATCGCCTCGCAGCCCGAGCTTTTTTCCTTGTTTATCCAGGCCTTGGGACACGACCCGCAACATCCCTGAGGCAACCGCCGCTTTAGCGTCTATGCTTGCAGAGGGCCGCCGGCAATGCATGCCAACAGGCCTGCAACTTATTGGAATACCACACAAAACAGGGAGTACGCGATGACCGCTGCGGCGTTTGGCACCCTCAATCTGAGCCTGGGTACCCTGACCGATCAGGTCATGGGTGAAGTGCGCAACCACATTGGCCACCTCACCCTCAACCGCCCCGACGACCTCAACGCGCTCAACCTGGACATGGTGCGCACCCTGCGCGGCTACCTCGATGCCTTCGCCGCCGACCCGCACATTCACGCGGTGATGCTGCGTGGCAACGGCCGCGGCTTGTGCGCCGGCGGCGATATCCGCTGGCTGTACGACACGTATCAGAACGGCACCCAGCAGCACGAAACCTTCTTCACCGAGGAATACGCCCTGGATTTGTGCCTGCACCATTACCGCAAGCCGGTGGTGGCGCTGATGGATGGCTATACCCTGGGCGGCGGCATGGGCCTGGCTCAGGGCGCCGACTTGCGCATCGTCACCGAGCGCAGCCGCATCGGCATGCCGGAAGTCGCCATCGGCTACTTCCCCGACGTCGGCGGCAGCTACTTCCTGCCACGCATTCCGGGCGAACTGGGCATCTACCTGGGCGTCACCGGCGCCCAGGTCCAGGCCGCCGATGCCCTGTACTGCGGCCTGGCCGACTGGTACCTGGACAGCAGCAAACTGGCCACCCTGGATGAGCGCCTCGACCGCCTGGCCTGGACGGGCAACCCTCTGAAAGACCTGCAGAGCGCCCTGGCGAAACTGGGCCAGCAAGCCCTGCCCAACGCCCCCCTGGACCGCCTGCGCCCAGCCATCGACCACTTCTTCGCGCTGCCCGACATTGCCAGCATGATCGAGCAACTGCACCAGGTCACCGTCGCCGACAGCCACCAATGGGCCGACGCCACCGCGCAACTGATGAAACAGCGGTCGCCGCTGGCCATGTCCGTCACCCTGGAAATGCTGCGCCGCGGGCGGCACATGAGCCTGGAAGAGTGCTTCACCATGGAAATGCACCTGGACCGCCAGTGGTTTGCCCATGGCGACCTGCTGGAAGGTGTGCGGGCGCTACTGATCGACAAGGACAAGCAGCCACGCTGGCGGCCGCCGACGCTGGAACTGCTGGACCGCAAGCAGGTGCAGCAGTTCTTCGAAGGGGTATAGCAAAAGCCGGGGCGGCCGCTACCGCAGGGCTCTGGCGAGGTTCTGAATCAACGCCCGTTGAAACGCGCTTCGCGCTTGGCGATGAACGCGGCCATGCCTTCTTTTTGATCCTGCGTCGCGAACGCCGCATGGAACACCCGGCGCTCGAACCGCACACCCTCGCTGAGGCTGACTTCGAAGGCTCGGTTGACGCTTTCCTTGACCATCATCGCCACTGGCAACGACTTGGCGGCGATCTGCGCGGCCGTCGCCAGCGCTTCTTCCAGCAACTGGTCCGCCGGGATGATCCGCGCCACCACACCGGCACGCTCGGCTTCCGCCGCGTCCATCAGCCGGCCGGTGAGGCATAGTTCCATGGCCTTGGCCTTGCCCACGGCATGGGTCAGGCGCTGGGTCCCGCCCATGCCTGGCAGTACGCCCAGCTTGATTTCCGGTTGGCCGAACTTCGCCGTGTCGGCGGCCAGGATGAAGTCGCACATCAGCGCCAGTTCGCAACCACCCCCCAGGGCGAAGCCGGCCACGGCGGCGATCATCGGGGTGCGGCGGTTGGCGATGCGGTCGGTCTCGCTGAACAGGTCGTCCAGGTAGATCTGCGGGTAGGTGCGCTCGGCCATTTCCTTGATATCGGCACCGGCCGCGAACGCCTTGGCTGAGCCGGTGAGGACAATGCAGCCAATGTCGCGGTCGGCGTCCAGGGTGTCCAGAGCCTGGTTCAATTCGCTGATCAGCTGGGCGTTGAGGGCGTTGAGCGCCTCCGGCCGGTTGAGGGTGATCAGGGCAACACGGTCACGGGTTTCCAGCAGCAGGGTTTGGTACGCCATCGAAGCGGTCTCCTTGTTATAAGTTGCGCGCAATGACCATGCGCTGGATGTCGCTGGTGCCTTCATAGATCTGGCAGATACGCACGTCGCGGTAAAGGCGCTCCAGCGGGAAGTCATTGAGGTAACCATAGCCACCCAAGGTCTGCAACGCGTCTGAACAGGCCTTTTCAGCCATTTCCGAGGCGAACAGCTTGGCCATCGAGGCCTCCACCAGGGCCGGTTGCCCGGCATCGCGCAAGGCCGCGGCGTGGTAGACCATTTGCCGGGCGACGCTGATCTGGGTGTGCATGTCGGCCAGGCGAAAAGCCACGGCCTGGTGCTCGATCAAGGGCTGGCCGAAGCTGGTGCGTTCACGGGCGTAGTCGCGGGCGGCCTCGAAGGCAGCACGGGCCATGCCCACGGCCTGGGCGGCGATGCCGATGCGCCCGCCTTCGAGGTTGGCCAGGGCGATCTTGTAGCCCTGCCCTTCGCTGCCCAGCAGGTTGGCGGCGGGCACGCGCAGGTCGTCGAACACCAGTTGGCAGGTGTCGCTGGCATGCAGACCGAGCTTTTCCTCGACCCGCACCACCTGATAGCCGGGGGTGTCGGTGGGCACGATGAAAGCGCTGATGCCCCGTTTGCCCGCCTGCGGGTCAGTGACGGCGAAGACGATGGTCATGCCAGCGTGACTGCCGGAGGTGATGAACTGCTTGCTGCCGTTGATCACGTAATGGTCGCCGTCGCGGCGAGCACGGGTGCGCAGGTTGCTGGCGTCGGAGCCGGCCTGGACCTCGGTCAACGCAAACGCACCGAGCATGGCGCCGCTGGCCAGGGGTTGCAGGTACTGGGCTTTCTGCGCCTCGGTGCCGAAGGTGAGGACCGGCACGCAGCCCACCGAATTGTGCACGCTCATGATGGTCGAGCACGAACCGTCACCGGCGGCGATTTCTTCCAGGGCCATGGCATAGGCCAGGTACCCGGTATCGCAACCACCCCACTGCTCCGGCACCAGCATGCCGAAGAAACCCAGCTCGGCCATTTCCGCCAGGGCTTGGCGAGGGAAGGTGTGGTCGCGGTCCCACTGGGCCGAAAACGGCTTCAGGCGTTCCTGGGCGAACTGGCGGGCGGCTTCGCTGATCTGGCGTTGCTCTTCATTGGCTAGCATGGACACTCCTCAATACACACATTCGACGGCCACGGCAGTGGCTTCACCGCCGCCGATGCAGATGGCGGCGATGCCTCGTGACAACTGGCGCTGGCGCAGGGCGTGAATCAGGGTCACCAGAATGCGCGCGCCCGAGGCGCCGATGGGGTGCCCCAGGGCGCAGGCACCCCCGTGCACATTGACCTTGGCGTGGGGCAGGTCAAGTGCCTGCATGGCGGCCAGGGTGACCACCGCGAAGGCTTCGTTGATCTCGAACAGGTCGACACTGGCCAGGTCCCAGCCGGTGTGGCTGACCAGGCGCTGAATGGCGCCGATGGGTGCGGTGGGGAACAGCCCCGGGGTATCGGCGAAAGTAGCGTGCCCGTGGATGACCACCAACGGTGCCAGGCCTCGACGCTCGGCCTCGCTGCGGCGCATCAGCACCAGCGCGGCGGCGCCGTCGGAGATCGAGCTGGAATTGGCCGCCGTCACCGTTCCGCCGTCGCGAAAGGCCGGCTTGAGGCCAGGGATCTTGTCCAGCCGCGCCTTGGGCGGTTGTTCATCGTCACTGACCCGGCGTGACTCTTTGCCTGCCTGCACGGCCAGGGGCACGATCTCATCCTTGAAGTGGCCGCCGCTGATGGCCTGCTGGGCACGGGTCAGGGAGGCAACGGCGAAGTCGTCCTGCTGCTGGCGGCTGAAACCCAGGGCCTGGGCGCAATCTTCAGCGTAGGTGCCCATCAGCCGACCGGGTTCGTAGGCATCCTCCAGGCCATCGAGAAACAGGTGGTCCAGCACCCGGCCGTGGCCCATGCGGTAGCCGGCGCGGGCCTTGTCCAGCAGGTAGGGGGCGTTGGACATGCTCTCCATGCCACCGGCCACCACCACACTGGTGCTGCCGGCGAGCAACTGGTCATGGCCGAGGATGACCGCTTGCATGCCCGAACCGCACATCTTGTTCAGGGTGGTGCACGGGGTGCCCTTGTCCAGGCCAGCGCCAAGGGCGGCCTGGCGCGCCGGGGCCTGGCCGAGGCCGGCGGGCAGCACGCAGCCCATCAGCACCTGGCCCACCGCATCGCTGCCCAATTGGGCGCGGCTGACGGCGGCGCGGATGGCTTCGGCACCCAGCTGCGGTGCCGTGAAGCTTTTGAGGTCGCCCTGCAGGCCGCCCATGGGCGTGCGTACAGCGCTGACGATGACGACGGGATCGGTGTTCATGGGTCTCTCCGGGAATTATCTGGCGGCCATGCGCAGGGCGCCGTCCAAGCGAATGACTTCGCCGTTGAGCAGGCGGTTTTCGATGATGTGCCGCACCAGCGCGGCGTACTCCCCAGGGTGGCCGAGCCGCTGCGGGAATGGCACGCCAGCGGCCAGGGACGCCCGCACCGGCTCGCTCATGCCGGCCATCATGGGCGTCTCGAACACCCCAGGGGCGATGGTCATCACGCGGATACCAAAGCGCGCCAACTCGCGGGCGGCAGGCAGGGTCAGGCTGACAATGGCGCCCTTGGAAGCGGCGTAGGCGGCCTGGCCGATCTGGCCGTCATAGGCGGCCACCGAGGCGGTGTTGATGATGATGCCGCGCTCGCCGTCTTCGCCGGGCACGCCTTCGGCCATGGCTGCGGCCGCCAGGCGCATCAGGTTGAAGCTGCCCACCACGTTGATCTCCAGCACCCGGCGGAAACTGTCGAGGCCGTGGGCGCCCTCCTTGCCGAGGATCTTCTCGCCAGCGACCACCCCGGCGCAGTTGACCAGGCCGTGCAGGCCACCGAACGTGCTGACCGCCAGTTCGACGGCCGCCTGGGCCTGGTCTTCGCGGCGGATGTCAGCCACGGCGTGGCGAGCCGTGGGGCCGAGCTTTTGCGACTGGGCAGCGACCGCCTCGGCATTGAGGTCTACCAGGACCACGTTGGCGCCCGCCTCGGCCAGCAACTGCGCCGTGGCAGCGCCAAGGCCCGAGGCAGCGCCGCTGACCATGAACGTCCGTTGTGCGATATGCATGGAGCGCTTCCTTATTGTTGTGAGCGTCTCCCTGAAATATGGCCCCGGCCCGGCACGGCGGCAATGGTCAAAGCGCTCAGGGGGTGTGAGCAGTTTGGCCACTGGCGCCCAGGATCAGGCTGCGATAGTGCCCGGGGCTGGCGCCGGTCCATTTGCGAAAGGCCTTGTAGAACGAACTGGCATCGGCAAAGCCCAGGCGCTCGGCGATGGCCTCGAACGGCACGTGCGCTTCGGCCAGCCAGGCCACCGCCAGCTCGCGCCGCACGCTGTCCTTGAGGCGTTGCCAGGTCTGGCCTTCGTCGGCCAGGCGCCGGCGCAAGGTGGCCGCCGACAGTTGCCACTGGCGTGCCGCGGCCTCGGCTTCCGGCCAGCCGTGGGGCGGCTGCTGGCGCAACCACTGGCGCACCTGGCGGGCGAAGCTATCGGGGTCGCGGTACTTGACCAGGATGTTGCCCGGGGCGCGGTTGAGAAAGCGTTGCAGCTCGGCGGGGGTGCGGCGCACCGGCAGGTCCAGGCAATCGGCGGCGAAGATGATGCGTGTGCGCGGCCGCTCGAAGCGCAGGTTATCGGAGAACATCACCCGGTAGTCGTCGCAGTAGTCCGGCGCCTCCCCGCGCAGCTCCACCGCCAGAATCGGGATGCGCCGCCCGGCCAGCCAGCACGCCACGCCATGGACGATCATCCAGTAGGTGAAATAGGTGAAGGCCCGGCGCGGTGGCAAGGCGCTGTCGTCGATGACGATCTCGGCCAGGCTTTGCTGGCGTTGCAGGGTGGCGGGCAGGTCCTCGAGCATCAGCGAGAGAAAGCCCAGGCCGGCTTCCAGCGCGGTTGCCAGGGTTGGCTGAGCCATGGCGCAGCGGCACAGGAACGCCAGGCTGCCGGCGCGCAGGGGGCGCGGGTCCATGCCGAAGAATTCGTCGTCGGTATGGCGCGCTATCTGTCGCCACAGGCGCGAATAGGCCAGCACCGGCACGCGGGCCTGCGCCGGGTCGATACCCGCCAGGGCCAGCGCGGCCTCGGGCGCCAGCGCCGCCTGCTGCAAGGCTTCGCGGACCATTTGCATCGAGATGGTGTCTTTTTGCGCCATGGAACTGCTCGACAGGGTGGACAGTCCATCCTAGCAGCGATAGTGCCGCAAGTGATGAACGCGCCCGGTCCCAGAGGGGTTGGAAAAGGGTAAAGTCGGTCGGTTGATATTTTCCATGGCGAGGACGCCCCATGCTTCGTGTTTCCACACTCATTCTTTCCTGCCTGCTGGCCGCCGGCGCCCAGGCCGCCGAGCCTCAGGCGCCGGTCTATGGCCAGGAGCTGCAAGGCTTCGACTACCCCTACCCGCTCAAGCACTTCGAGTTCGAGTCCCAGGGCAAGTCCCTGCAAATGGGCTACATGGACGTGCCCGCCAAGGGCCGCGCCAACGGCCAGACCGTGCTGCTGATGCACGGCAAGAACTTCTGCGCCGCCACCTGGGACACGTCCATCAAGGCCCTGACCGACGCCGGCTACCGCGTGGTGGCTGCCGACCAGATCGGTTTCTGCACCTCCAGCAAGCCTGACTACTACCAGTACAGCTTCCAGCAGCTGGCGACCAACACCCACGCGCTGCTGGCGTCCCTGGGCATCGACAAGGTCACCGTGCTCGGCCACTCCACCGGCGGTATGCTCGCCACCCGCTATGCCCTGCTGTACCCAGGGCAGGTGCAGCGCCTGGCCATGGTCAACCCCATTGGCCTGGAAGACTGGAAAGCCCTGGGCGTGCCCTACCGTACCGTCGACCAGTGGTTCGCACGCGAGGCCAGGCTCAATGCCGACGGCATCCGCAACTACGAACGCAGCACCTATTATGCCGGGCGCTGGAAACCTGAGTTCGAACGCTGGGTCACCATGCTCGCCGGGCTCAACCAGGGCCCTGGGCACAACCTGGTGGCGTGGAATTCGGCGCTGATCTACGACATGATCTTCACCCAGCCGGTGGTCTATGAGTTCAAGGACCTGAAGATGCCGACCCTGCTGCTGATCGGCGACGCCGACACCACTGCCATCGGCAGCGACGTCGCGCCCCCCGAGGTCAAGGCGAAAATCGGCCACTACAACGTGTTGGGCAAACAGGTCAGCCAGGTCATACCCCACGCCACCCTGGTGGAATTCCCCGGCCTGGGCCACGCCCCGCAAATGGAACAACCCGAGCAATTTCACAAGGCCCTGTTGGCCTGGTTATCGAAAAACTGAACTCAAGGAGCAAAGGTATGCGCATAGCCGTGATCGATGACTGGCAGGACGTGGCCAGCGACGTGGTGGACTGGGCCCCACTGCACGCATTGGGCCAGGTGGACTTTGTGCCGGACTACCCTGCCGACACCGAAACCCTGGTGGCCCGCCTGCTGCCGTATGACGTGATCTGCGTGATGCGCGAGCGCACCCGCTTGGATGCGGCGCTGATCCGCGGCCTGCCCAACCTCAAGCTGCTGGCTACCGGTGGCATGCGCAATGCCGCCATCGACCTGGCCGCGGCCAACGCCCTGGGCGTGCAGGTGGTGGGTACCGACAGCTACAAGCACGCCGCGCCGGAACTGACCTGGGCGCTGATCATGGCCTCCACGCGCAACCTGCTGGCCGAAGCCGCGTCGCTGCAATCGGGCGGCTGGCAGATCGGCCTGGGGGGCGATCTGCACGGCAAGACCCTGGGCATTCTCGGCCTGGGCAGCATCGGTGAAAAAGTGGCGAAATTCGGCCAGGCGTTCGGCATGAAGGTCATCGCCTGGAGCGAAAACCTGACGGCCGAGCGCGCCAGCAGCATCGGCGTGACCTGGGTCAGCAAACAGGAGCTGTTTGCCCAGGCCGACGTGCTCAGCGTGCACCTGGTGCTGAGCGAGCGCACCCGCGGGCTGGTGGACCGCGAAGCGCTGGGCTGGATGAAACCCCGTGCCTTGCTAGTGAATACCGCGCGCGGGCCGATTGTCGACGAAGACGCGCTGGTGGAGGCACTCAAGGCCAACCGCCTGGGCGGTGCGGCGCTGGATGTATTCAGCGTCGAGCCCCTGCCGGCCAACCACCCGTTCCGTACCCTGCCCAACGTTCTGGCCACCCCCCACGTGGGCTACGTCAGCGCCAACAACTATCGCGTGTTCTACGGCCAGATGATCGAAGACATCCTGGCCTGGCATGACGGCCAGCCCATTCGCCTACTGGCCTGACCACACCTGGGCTTCGGTCCAGCCCAGCTCGGCGAAATCCTGGGCGCGCAAATGCGCCTCGCCTTCGCAGAAGAATTCGTCGAGCTGGGGCGGTTTGATGTCGGTTTCCGCGAGCATGGCATGTACCTGGCCGCGGTGGTGGATCTGGTGTTCGAACAGGTGCGACAGCAGGCGCAAGCGGGTATCGCGCTGGGTACGATCGGGGCGCAGGATGGTCACGTAGCGGTCCAGGCTGTCGTCCTTGAGCAACCGGCAGCAGGCAATCAGGCGATGGTCGGCCTGGGCCTGCTCGCGGTGCAGCGCCAGGCACGTGTGGAACGGCTCTTCGGGATCGAAGAAGCGCTGGCTGTCCAGCTCCGGCGGCTCGCCGGCCTGTTCGCACTCCAGCGCCTGCAGATAGAACCAGTCCACCGTGAGGGTGTGGTTGAGCGTGGCCTTGATCGAGGGAAAAAAACTGCTGCGCGGCGCCAGGAACTCGTCCTGGCTCAGTTGCAGGCAGGCCTTGTAAAGGCGGTGGTTGGCCCAGCCATTGTTGTAGGCCATGGTCAGCAGATGATGCGACAGGAGGTCGGCCATCACGGTGTCCTCAGCTGAAACGTTGCAATTGCATCTCCCGCAGCCGGCTCAGCGTACGCCGGAACGGGAACGACAGATACCCTTGAGTGTAGAGCGCCTCCAGCACCACCCGTGCTTCGATGTACAACGGCACCCGGCGGTCGTAGCACTCGTCCACCAGGGCAATGAAGCGGCGCACGCCGTCGTCGTTGGCCGACAATCGCGGCAGTTCCCGGTCCCCGGCCACCACCCGTTCGGCGGAATCTTCGGTGCCACGGGCAATCGTCGCCGGCCGTTGCCGGGCGCCCAGTTCCGGTACCTCACCCAGCAGAATGGCGCTGAAGCGGTCGCACAGTTGCATGAAGTCCATGGCGGCCCAGGGCTGCTCGCAGAGTTGCCCGTACGTGCACCACAGGGTGTGTTCGCTGGCCATCACCACAGGCAACTGCCGGTAGCCCACGGCGATGGGTTGGTCGCTGGCGGGCTGTTCGCCGTTCAACTCGGTGAATACCCCGGCCAGCGCCTCGGGCTCGTTCACCCAATAGCGTTGCCGGGTGGCGCCTGGGTGCAGGCGGTGGTCCTGCTCGCCGTCCACCGCCAGCACCTGCATGTGCGCCTCGATGGCGGCGATGGCGGGCAGAAAGCGGTCGCGGTTGAAGCCATCGGCATACAGCCGCGCCGGTGGCTGGTTGGAGGTGGCGACCACTGTCACGCCCGCGTCGAACAGTGCTGACATCAGGCCGCCGAGGATCAGGGCGTCGGCTATGTCGGTGACGAAGAATTCGTCGAAGCACAATACCCGGATCTCCCCCGCCAGTTGCCCGGCCAGCGCATGCAGCGGGTCACGGGTGCCGTTGAGCTGGAACAGATGCTGGTGCACCCAGGCCATGAAATGGTGGAAATGCTGACGCCGCGCGGGCACGGTCAGGCACTGGTGAAACAGATCCATGAGCCAGGTCTTGCCCCGGCCCACGGGGCCCCACAAGTAAAGCCCCTGGCACGGCCGCCCGGCTTCCAAGGCTTCGAAGCAGGCTTGCAGGGCCTGTACGGCGCGCTGCTGGGCAGGGTCGGCGGCGAAGTCGCGATCAGCGAGGGCGTGCTCGTAAGCGGCCTGGGGCGAGCGTAGGGATAGCATGTGACATCCTGTGCAATGGGCTCTGACGCACCGATTCTACGGCATCACCCACGCCCGGTCCCATAGAGGAGCATCAGCGGGCCGTGTCACTGCGAAGGTTGCTGCAAGCCCACCCGCAACAATTGCCCATCATCGGCGTCGGTGAGCACGTACAGGTAGCCATCGGGGCCCTGGCGCACATCGCGTATTCTTGATTTCAGCTCGCCCAGCAGCCGTTCCTCGTGCTTGACCTTGTCACCCTCGAACGTCAGGCGAATCAGTTCCTGATCGCCCAGGGCGCCTACGAACAGGTCATGCTGCCAGGCCTTGAAGCGGTCGGCATCATAGAAGGCCATGCCGCTGATGGCCGGCGATTTTGGCCAGAAGTAGACCGGGTCCTTGCCGCCTGCCAGGGTCGTGCCCTTGGCTTCGGAGATCGGTGCCCCGCTGTAGTCGATGCCATGGGTCGCCAGGGGCCAACCGTAGTTCTGGCCGCGCTCGATGACGTTGATTTCGTCGCCACCCCGTGGCCCATGCTCATGGGTCCACAGGGTACCGGTCCAAGGGTTCAGGGCCGCACCTTGCTGGTTGCGATGACCATAGGACCAGATCTCGGGCCGGTCGCCCTTCTGCCCCACGAAGGGGTTGTCATCGGGAACGCGCCCGTCGGGGAAAATGCGTACCACCTTGCCCTGCAACTTGCCCAGGTCCTGGGCTGTGGGCCGCTGGTTGTTCTCGCCCAGAGCGATGAACAGGTAACCGTCACGGTCGAATACCAGCCGTGAACCAAAGTGTTCGCCGGTGGACAGCTTGGGTTGCTGGCGGAAGATCACGCTGAAATTGTCCAGGTGCGTCAGGTCATCGGACAGGCGCCCGCGCCCTACTGCCGTGCCCGCCTTGCCGTCGGGGCCGGCTTCGGCGAAGGACAGGTACACCAGGCGGTCTTCGCGGAACTGCGGCGACAGCGCCACGTCCAGCAGGCCGCCCTGGCCATGGGCCCATACCGTGGGGCCGCCGCTGACAGGCGCCGACAGCTTGCCCTCGGGGCTCACTACCCGCAAGGTGCCCGGCCGCTCGGTGACCAGGTAGCCTTTCCTGTCGGGCAGAAACGCCAGCGCCCAGGGGTGGTGCAGGCCTTCGACCACCGGGGTGACGCTCAAGGGCCCCAGTTCGCTCTTGTAGCTCGCAGGCGTGGCAGCATGGGCCAGCAGGGGTACGGTCAACAGGGTGGCCAAAAGGGTAGGTCGAAACATGGGCGATTCCTTCTGTAGGGCTTCAGTTGCTGTCCGCAGGGCGTGGCGCCGCCTGGCTGGGCGTAGTGGGCGGCGCCGGCACCGGCCGCAGGTTGTTGCCATTGCCGATGCCGCCGTTCTGCAAGGTGGGTGGACGCGGGTTGACCTGGCGCTGCAGGTTCGGCGAACTGGGGGTGACGGGGCGCGTGCCCTGCATGCTGTTGGGGTTGGCGCGGCGCACGGCGCTGTTGTACGGGTTGCCGGGGTCGGTGGCAGCCCCGGCGCTGGTGGCGGCGGCCAGCAGCAGTGAGGCGAGCAGTAGCGGGTAGCGGCTCATGGTGCAGTCTCCCTGGGGGAATGCTGACTATAGGTGCATTGGAACCGCTACCCGGGTAAGCGTTCGATGAAACCGCTGTTACAGTCGTAACATTTTGTGGCTCGATAGCCCTGCGCCCACGCGAACCCAGGGGCCTGGCCATGGTCTGAAACAGTGCCGTCCATGACCCGAGAGTGCCTTCATGCCCCGCTACCTGCTGCCCGCTGTGCGCCACTACCTGCTGTTGATGCTGCTGGCAGGCCTGAGCGCATGCGCCCTGCTGCCACCCCGCGACCCGATCAACATCAACGTGGTGGGCATTGAACCCTTGCAAGGGCAGGACCTGGAAGCACGTTTCGCCGTGAAGATCCGGCTGCAGAACCCCAACGAAGACAGCTACAGCTACAACGGCGTGGCCCTGAGCCTGGACGTCAACGGCCGGCCGTTGGCCTCCGGGGTGAGCAACGAAAGCGGTACCCTGGCGCGTTTCTCGGAAACCATCGTCACCGTACCGGTCAGCGTCACCGCCTTCAGCGTACTGCGCCAGACCCTGGGCCTGAGCCAGACCCAGTCGTTGGACAACTTGCCCTACGAACTGCACGGCAAGCTGGCCAACGGCGTGTTCGGCACGGTGCGCTTCAGTGACCACGGCAACCTGTCGCTCGCGCCGGTGACCGCTGCACCGGCCAATACACCGGACAGCAACCCCTATAAAAACACCCGCTGGCCAGCCGCCACGCCTTGAACGCTCCTTCCACGCGTACCGTCGTAGAACCGGGCGCAAGCCCGGGAAGCAGACAACCCGGTCGATCTCGCAGCCCCCTTCCCGAGCTTCGCCCGGTCCCACAGGCTGCGTCGGCCTTGGGGTGGGAGCTCAGCTTTCTAGCGAAAATGGCAACGCGGTGTACCTGATGAACCGCGTTGTGCCCTTCGCCAGCAAGCTGTGCTCCTACAGGCTCATTCAGCCTGGTGGGTGGGAGCGTAGCTTGCTAGCGAAAAAGGTGGCGCGGTGTACCTGATGAACTACGTTGTGCCCTTCGCCAGCAAGCTGTGCTCCTACAGGCTGCGTCGGCCTTGGGGTGGGAGCTTAGCTTGCTAGCGAAAATGGCAACGCGGTGTACCTGATGAACCGCGTTGTGCCCTTCGCCAGCAAGCTGTGCTCCTACAGGCTGCGTCGGCCTTGGGGTGGGAGCTTAGCTTGCTAGCGAAAATGGCAACGCGGTATACCTGATGGACCGCGTTGTGCCCTTCGCCAGCAAGCTGTGCTCCTACAGGCTGCGTCGGCCTTGGGGTGGGAGCTTAGCTTGCTAGCGAAAATGGCAACGCGGTGTACCTGATGAACCGCGTTGTGCCCTTCGCCAGCAAGCTGTGCTCCTACAGGATTGCGATGGCCGCTGGCGGCGCGCATGCCGTTGTGGGACCGGGCGCAAGCTCGGGAAGCAGGCAACCCGGTCGATCTCGCAGCCCCGTTCCCGAGCTTCGCCCGGTCCCACAGGGTTGACATGGATGCTACAGAGGCCGCGATCAGGGACGACTGAGCAACGCGAGCCGCACCGCCAGCGCCGTCAGCACCGTTGCCAGCCCCAGCGACTGCACCTTGGCCCAACGCCCGGTGGAGGCCAGGCGGCGGTGGATGGCGGCGCCGAACACGCCCAGCACGGCATGAAACACCGTGGCCGTCAGCGCCAGCATCACCCCCAGCTGGATCAACTGCCAGCCCACATGGCCGCGCTCCGGCTGCACGAACTGCGGCAGGAACACCATGAAGAACAGCAGCGCCTTGGGGTTGAGCAGGCTATTGAGGGTGGCGGAGAACAGGATGCGCGCCAACGGCAGATGCTCCCCGCTGTTCAACGCGCCCAGGCCGCCACCGCGCAAGGTCTTGAACGCCAGCCACAACAAGTACACGGCGCCCGCGTAGCGAATCAGGTCGAATGACGGCGGCCAGCTGGCCACCAGCGCGGTCACGCCGGTGGCGGTCAGCACGGCAAGGCTGAGGTCGGCGATGGTGATGCCCGCCGCCGCCATCAACCCGCCACGCCAGCCCCGCGCGATCGCCTGGCTGAGCACGAATGCCATGTTGGGGCCGGGCGACAGCAGCAAAAGAATGACAGCCAGAAAAAAGACCGGAAGGGTATCGAGGGAGACCATGGCGGATGCATCCGTGCGTGGACAAATGAGCGCACAGGATAGCCGCGGCAAGTGGGAACGTCCTGCAACAGCTGTCCGCGATTTCACCGGGTCAGTTGCCAAGTGCGACAAACGAAATTCACTGTGCCCGCGCTGCGTTGCAACTGGCACACCGCATCCGGCCCTGTCGCGGCCTACTGGCCGCTTCAGGGCGCGATCAGGCTCAGAAGTCTACCGACCCCGACAGTTTGACCAGACGTGGCTCGCCCTGGGTCAGGTAACCCCCGTTGGCCGACGCCCAATAGTTTTTGTTGGTGAGGTTGTCCACGTTCAGGCGCAACGTCACGTTCTTCTGATCCACCTTGAACGCGTAGCGAGCGCCCGCGTCGAAACGGTTCCAGGTGGGCAAGCTGAGGGTGTTGGCCTCATCGGCGAATTGCCCGCCCGTGCGCAGCATCCGCGCGTTCAGCGCGACGCCGTCCAGGCCAGGCACATCCCAGTCCACCGAGGCGTTGAGCTGGAAGGTAGGCACGCCAATGGCATGGTTGCCGTCGTTGCTGGCCACTGCGGTGTCCTCAAGCCTGGAGGTCATGCGGGTAGCACCGGCCAGCAGGCGCAGGCCTGGCAGCGGCTCGCCGAACAGATTCAACTCGACACCGCGGTTGATCTGGTTACCGGCGCGCACGAAGTTGTTGGCCGAGTCGGTGTAGCCGTCATTGGGCTTGTCGATCCGGTAGGCCGCGACGCTGGCGCCGTAGGTGCCCATGTCGAGCTTGACGCCCGCCTCCACTTGCTTGGTACGCCCCGGCGCGTAGGACTGCCCGCTGTTGTTGGCGGTGAGCGGCGCGGTACCGCCGCTGGCCAGGCCTTCGATACGGTTGGCATACACCGACACGTGGTCGACCGGCTTGTAGACAATGCCGAACACCGGCGTGGTGATCGACTTGTCATACAGGGCGTTACGGGTGCCGTCGGCGCCCGTGGAAACGCCGTTGTTGGTCGAACCGTCGTAGTTGTAGCCCTCGACGCGCAGCTGCTGGCGGCGCAGGCCCAGGGTCAGCAATACCGAATCGTCGAAGAAACCCAGGGTGTCGGACGCGGCGATGCTTCGTGCACGGGTCTTGGCCGTGACGCCCGGGTCCCCCATGTCGCCCCCGGTCAGGTAGGTCGTGCCCTTCACCATGGCCGCCGGCGAGTAGATATTGGTGGCGGTGCTGGTGCCGTTGTAGAACTCGTAGGCGGCTTCGGTCTGGGTCCACAGGGTGGACGCGCCAATGTTCACCTGATGGGTAACCGGTCCCGTGGCGAAGTTGCCGTTCAGCCCGGCCATCAGGCTGGTGGTGTCGATGTTGGAAGGAATCATGGAGCCGCTGATGGTCGCCGCGCCCGTGCTGGCATTGGTCAGCGTAGGGGTCGCGTAAACGCCGGTCTCGCGGTCGTGCTTGGCGCCGCCGGCCAGGTAGGCCGACCAACTGTCGCTCAGGTCCCAGTCGCCACGGATCATGCCGAAGGTGTCTTCGGTTTCCTCGTAACTCCAATCGGTACCGTAATTGGTGCGGGCGCTGGGGGCCGTGGGAATGTTGGTCACGCTGCCCACGTAGACATCGTTGCGCAGGCCATTGACCCGCTGCTTCTGGTAGCCAAAGGTGCTGGACACACGGAAATCATCACCGCGGTAATCGAGCCCCATCACGAACAGCTTGCTGCGCTGGCTTTGGTCGTCAACCGCGGTATCGCCCTCGCGCTGCATCAGGTTCACGCGCGCGCCGAAACGGTTGTCTTCACCGAAGCGCTCACCCAGGTCAAGGTGTTCACCGATGCGGCCATCGCTGCTGATGTCCTGGGTGTAACGGCGAATGGGCGTATCCGTGGCATATTTGGGCTGCAGGTTGACCACACCCCCCAAGCCGGTTCCCGAGGGTGTCACGCCATTGAGGAATGCGCTTGGCCCTTTGAACACCTCTACCCGCTCAACACCTTCCACACCAATGATCTGACGCGGCAGGATACCGTACAGACCACCGAAGGAAACGTCGTCGCTGTTGAGCGGCAAACCGCGAATGACGAAAATCTGCGATTGGTTGCCATAGCCATATGACGTACGCACCGAGGCGTCGTTGAGCAGCACATCCCCGACGTCCTCAGCCTGCTGATCTTCGATCAGCCTGGAGGTGTAGCTGGTCATGGTGAAAGGCACGTCCATGATGTCCTGGTTCCCCAGAATGCCCATTTGCCCGCCGCGTGCCACCTGGCCACCGGTGAATTCGGGCACCAGCGGTTGAGCACTTTTCTTCACCGCGTCGGCGGTGACCGCCACCGGCCCCAGGTCAATGGCGGTATCGGCTGCGTGAGCGCCGGCGGACAAGCAGCAGAACAGCGCCAGCAGTGTGGGCCTGGAAGGGAAGCGCGGGGTCATGGGGGAGGATCCTGAAGTCAAAATGGCTGAAGTCGACGCCCCCCTGGCAAAATGCTATCCAATGAAGATACTAACAAATGCATTTGCGAACTGTTATCACTTTCTTTCGGGTATAGCGAATTTTCGTGTATTGCGCTCGTTACTGTTTCACTGCTACCAAGCGCCTGCCCAGGAGCCAAAATCGGCCATCCGGGGCTCACTCCAATCGATGGCCAAACCGTGGAAGCCGCGGCAGCCAGTCGTCAAGAATGTCCGCCGAGACCAGCACATGGTGCGCCCGGCCGATCAACATCCGGCGGGGCACGAATCCGATACAGCGCGAGTCGGCACTGTCGTCACGGTTGTCGCCCAGCATGAAGTAGCTGCCGGCCGGCACCGTGACCGGCCCGAAGTTGCTGAGCGGCAACTTGAGGTCATAGGCCACTCGGTTCACCAGCCCCACGTCGCCTTCCAGCAAGGTGGGGCGCCTGGAGCCGGAAGGGATGGAGTTCCAGTCAGCCACCGAGGTCCTGAAAATACCGAAACACAGTAGAAAGATCAGGGTTCGACGGTGTGGTTATCGTACATCGCCACGGCAGCACGCAAGGTTTCTCGTACATGGTCGCGCAGGTACGCAGGCGCCAGCACCTCGATCTCTGCCGCATTGCTGAGCAGAAACAGGCGTAAGCCCTGGGTGTCCAGGATTTGGCACTGCAGCAGCCACCCAATGTCGTGCTTGGCCAGCTGCTGGCCTGGGTCCAGCGGGTTCTCTCTCAGGCGGTTCAGCAGGTTGGGCATCAACCGCAGGGCCAGGCCGATCGGCTTGTCGCTGTGCACGGTGATGAGGTCTTTCTGCACCTGGAGGTCGTCCACGCGATACCCCGGCGGTTGGTCCACCTGCAGCCAGTCGTCAGTGACTTCGAGCATGCGATGCAGCATCAAGGCGCACGTCTTGCCGGGGCCATTGCTGCTGTACTTGCCACGCGGGAAATCCCCATGGGGGTCACGACCATCCGACCACTGTTCCGCCACCACCAGGGCGCTGAGGTAGATGTTGGAGTCTTGCCAGGACAGCGCCAGCGGCTGCAGCCGGTAGGTGCAGGTAGCCTCCAGGGTGTCTCGCGGGCGGTAGACCACCTTGAGGCTTCTATCGCCCAGGAGTGCTTCCTGGATCAGGGTCAGGTGCGCGGGCACATGAGCACCCGGTTGCAGAACCGTGAAGCGGGTATTGGTGGTGATGCGCCCCTCCCCCACCAGGTCCCTTTTGGCGTGGGCGCGAATTCGCGCTTCTGCGTAGGTACGCAGCACCCCCAGTTGCTCAACGGAAGATCTGAAACCGAAACGGTCGGCGTGGTGAAAGATCGCCGTCAGGGTAATCGCATCCGTGGGGGTCAATTCGAGTTGCAGGCTTTTACCGCCGATGGTCCAGTGATGCGCGCGGCCCTGGGCCCCATCACACAGCTCTACCCGTTTGTCATCCCTGAGGTTGAACAGGTCCCGGCGCGTGGTTCGCGAGGCGACCGTGTAATGACTTCTACTCGCCTCGTGCAGCTCCTCCGTCGTCATCGAGCCTCCCCTGGCCTGCAAGATACTGATCAATATCCCCTGACGGTTGAGACCGCTCCGGTCGGATCTGGGGCTACGCGGAATTTCCCTGGGCGGTCGACGGGGCAAAATAAAGTCTCCAGAACGGTGGACACGGACAACGGACGGTCATGTCATTTGACATCATGATCTTGCTGGCGCACAACCCCCACCCGTGTCAGCCCACAGGAGCCTCGCATGACCGCCAGACAGCAATTCATTGCCCGCCCGTACGTTGCCGATTTCATCGAGTGGTTTGCCCGCGAACTCGATTCCCGAACGTTGTTCCAGCACACCTATATTCAACGCCGCACGGGCAAGGTGTGGGCCTGCGAAAGCCTGTACGACGCCTTCGAGACTTACCAGTGGAATAGCCCGGCGAATGACCGGCTAGGCTTCGCCGCCACTGGCGATGCAGCCGGCAATGCACAAGCACTGAAGGCATTGCGCCGCGACCTGAAAGCCGCTGGCAGCGATGACGCGAAGATGCTGCAAGCAACCCTGGACGTCATGGCCTGGGGTGGCGTGACGGCCGGTAACGCCAAGTGGCTGCGCGCTAACGAACGCGGCCTTGCGCAGCAGGTCAACGAGGTTGCGGCTGCGATTGACGCCGGCGACCCCGCGGTACCGGTACTGCGCGCCAAAACGCTGCGCTTCAATGCCGGCATGACCAAGGTGTACTCGCTGCTGTGCGCCGACTTCATCATCTACGACAGCCGTGTCGCCGCTTTTCTGGGGCATGCCGTGGTCCTGTTCTGCACCCTTCACGGGCTGACCACCGTTCCCCGGTACCTGTGCTTTCCCTGGGCAGGTGCCAAGGAAGGTAAAAACGCCCAGGCCCCCAAGCGCCGCAACCCTGGGAACGGCACCCTGGCGTTCAGCCGCCTGCGCCCCCATGCCCACCATGCGTTGTGGAACCTGCGCGCCAGCTGGGTCATGAGTGCAGTGCTCGCCCACCCTGCCGCGGCTAACAGCCGCTTCAACCGGGCCCGCAGTCAGGGTGATGCCTTGCGGGCACTTGAATCTGCAGCCTTCATGTATGGCTACTGCCTGGGCGCGCCTTACACCCTGCCCGCTGATGCCGACTGCAGTGAGCCCGACGAACACGTCGTTGCCCTGATCAAACAGGCCGAACACGGCCAATGGCACGAGATCGACGTGGACGAGATGCTGGCAGAGCTGGACATCATGATCAAAAAGGCGGAGGAAGAACCAGCGCCAGGCGCGAACCCTGCAGGTCCCGCCCGGCGTTAAGCATTTCCCGCCCACACCGCCGGGCGACGTTGTGCCCAGGGCAGTTCTCGCTCCAACTGCCCCGCCAGCCCCAGCAGCAGCCCCTCATCACCGAACCTGCCCATGAACTGCATGCCAATGGGCAAGCCCGTCAGAGGGTCATGGGCAAGCGGTACCGACATGGCTGGCGCCCCCACGACATTGGCCAGGGCCGTGAACGGCGACTGGTTGAACACATGGTTCATCCAGCCCCACCCATCCAGTTGTTCCTGCTGTGCGTTGTAGGTGCCCAGCATCGGCGCCAACCCCGGTAACGTGGGCGACAGCAGCACGTCGTGAGCCTCAAGCAAGCCACCGGCGTGGCGGGCGACGATGTTGCGCTCGAACAATGCGCCCAGCAACTCGGTGGCCGACAGCGCTTTGCCTTGCCGGTACAGCGCCAGGGTCGCCGGTTCCAGGGTATGGGTATCAATGCTGCGCCCCGTCGCGGCGGCGATGGCATCGATCCAGGCTGCGGTGTTGGACGACCAGAAGCGTGCGTTGAGCGCCACGAAAGCCTCCCAACTGATGCCGATGTCGACCGCCACCGGCTCGACCCGGTGGCCAAGCGCCTCAAGGTGACCGACCGTCTGCAGCAACGCATTCTGCACGGCAGGGTGCAGCGCCTGGCCGTTCAGTGGGCTCGTCTGCACACCGATACGCAATGGCCGCGGTTGACGTTGGTACAGTGCCAGAAAGCTCGCTTCAGGGGCCTGTACATGAAATGGGTCGCCGACGGCGTGGCCGTGCATGGCATCCAGCAACGCAGCGCTGTCACGTACCGAGCGCGTCAGCACCCCGTGAACCGCCAGGCCACTCCACACCTCATCCACCTCCGGCCCCATGGGCACCCGCCCGCGGCTGGGCTTCAAGCCAAACAGCCCGCACATTGACGCGGGCACGCGGATGGAACCACCGCCATCGGTGGCGTGAGCCACCGGCACCATGCCCGCTGCCACGGCCGCCCCTGCACCGCCACTGGAGCCGCCGGCGCTGCGCGCTACATCCCAAGGGTTGCGCGTGGGGCCCAGCAGGCGGCTTTCAGTGGTGGTGCTGGCGGCAAACTCCGGTGTGGCGGTTCTGCCCAGCGCCAACAACCCGGCACGCCGAAAGCGCCGCATCAGCTCCGAATCGCTCTGCGCCGTGCAACCGAGTGCCAGCGCACTGCCCATTTCATTGCGCCGCCCGGCCGCGGTAATGCCCAAGTCCTTGAGCAACAAGGGCACGGCGCCGAGCGGCCCTTCGACAACGCCCGGCTCATCGGTCCAGACCTCCACCACGGCGTTGAGCTGCGGGTTGACGGCCTGGATGGCTTGCAACGCAACAGCGCGCACGTGTGACGCACAGATCTGGCCGTCACGGATGAGCTGCGCCAGGCCCGTCGCATCCAGGGCCGCATATTCAGACAGGTGCATGAACGTCTCCAACTGGGTATGATCGATACTGATCGGTATCAAACGATACCAGCAAGTATCACACGATACTACTAAGTATCGCAGTGGCAGGAGATTTTCATGCGCCCGCAACGCACGCCTCAGCTACCGCCACGGGAACGCATCATTGATGCCGCCCAGGCGCTTTTCATGGAACAAGGGATTTCGCGCGTCAGCGTGGACGCGATCGCCGCGCTGGCGGCATCGACGAAAATGACGGTGTACCGGCATTTCGAGAGCAAGGATGTGCTGATCCTGGATTGGCTGGCGGGTCTGACGGCCAGCTATAGCGGGGTGCTCGACCGGTTGGCCGCGGACTACCCCGACGCCCCCGACCAGCAACTGCTGGGCTTCGTCGCGTTCATCGTCCAGGACCTGGAGCGCTCGGGCTATCGCGGCTGCCCGTTCACCAATACCCTGGCCGAGCTGCCAGACGACGCGCACCCGGCACGGGCACTGATTCAAGCGCACAAGCAACGGCAGTTTGCGCGATTGACAGAGCTGTGTACCCGCATCTGGCTCGACGAACCGCAGGAGGTCGCCGAGGAACTGACCTTGCTGATGGAGGGCGCTCAGGTCGTGGCGCAGAACAAGGGCCTGGCGAACCCGGGTGAGCGGTTGACACGCATGGTACAGCGACGCCTCCAGGCGGTGGTATCGCTCTGCCCCCAGTGATCAGGGGCAATGGTCGATCCGCCAACACGGCGTTCTTGCGCACTGCCACAAGCAGCCATGGGGGTCAGGCGCGACGGGCCAGTTCCCGGGCCAACTGGTCACGATCAAGCTCTTTTTCCCAGGCGGATACCACCAGCGTGGCAACACCGTTGCCCACCAGGTTGGTCATCGCAAGCCCAGTGCCCATGAAGCGGTGGATGCCCAGGATCAGCACCATCCCCGCTACCGGTACCAGCGGCACGACCATCAGGGTACTGGTGAGCATCACGAACGCCGCCCCGGAAACACCGCTGGCGCCCTTGGAGGTCAACATGGCGACCACCACAAGCGTCAGTTGCTGGGACAAGGACAAATCGATATTCAACGCCTGGGCAATGAATAGCACGGCCATGGTCAGGTAGATGTTGGTACCGTCCAGGTTGAACGAGTAACCGGTGGGAACCACCAACCCCACGACCGGCTTGGAACAGCCAAGGCGTTGCATTTTTTCCATGATCTGCGGCAACACCACTTCCGATGAACTGGTGCCCAGCACCACCAGCAACTCTTCCTTGATATACCCCAGAAACCGCAGAATATTGAAGCCGCACACTTTCGCCACGGCCCCCAGCACCACGATCACGAACAGCGCGCACAGCACGTAGAAGCACACCACCAGCTTGAGCAGCGGCAGCAGGGAGCCGACACCGTAGGTGCCCACGGTGAATGCCATTGCGCCGAACGCCCCCAGGGCAGACAGCTTGGCGATGATATGGACAATACGAAAGAACACCCCGGACAGGCCTTCGATCATGGCGTAGACCGGCCTGCCCTTCTCGCCCATGGACGAAAGGGCGCAACCGAACAGGACCGACACCAGCAGGATGCACAGCACGTTGCCTTCGGCAAAAGCCTGCACAAAGGTCGAGGGAATGATACCCAACAGGAAGTCGACCATATGCAAGTGCTCAGCCTTTTGCGCAAAGCCCGTGACGGCCGAGGCATCAAGCGTGTTCACGTCGACATTGAAGCCACCACCCGGGTTCAACAGGTGGCCGCCGAACAAGCCAATCACCAGTGACACCGATGAGATGACCTCAAAATAGAGCAGCGCCTTGCCGCCCACCCGTCCGACCTTCTTCAAATCCTGCATCCCCGCGATGCCCGTGACCACGGTACAAAACACAACGGGGCCGATGATCATCTTGATCAACCGAATGAAGCCGTCGCCCAGCGGCTTGAGGTCAGCGGCAAAGGTGGGCCAGAAGTGGCCCACGGCGATGCCGGCACCTATCCCCAGCAATACCTGAAAATACAGGGCGCGGTAGAACGGCTGCCGGGCATTTGCCTGGGGTACTGGCGGCGCTTTCACGGGTGCGGCTACAGGGCGGGGAATCATGGCATCGGGCTCGCTGGCAATCTTATTGTTGGGGGTGGCACGCGTGGGCGCAGGGTCAACGCCCGTAGAGTTTGAGGGGGTTGTCGACCAACAGCTTCTGGCGCAGCGCAGGGTCTGGGCAGAATGTGGCCATCAGGTCTACGAGCGCGCCATCGTTGGGCATGTCCTGGCTGATATTAGGATGAGGCCAGTCGGTACCCCACAGCACGCGGTCTGGAGCGGCCTGGATCAGGTGTTCGGCAAAAGGCACGGCATCTTCAAAGGGCCGGCGCCCGGCAGAAACCCGTTCAGCGCCGCACACCTTGACCCAGGCCAAGGGGTTTTCCATCAGCTCCAGCAAGGCTCGAAACGCAGGCTGGCCCAAGCCATCCCGGGCTTTGACGCGGCCCATGTGGTCGATGATGAAAGGCACCGGCATACGCTGCAACCGCTGGGCGTAGGTGGAGATGTCCTGGGCATCGAGGTGCAGCACCACATGCCAGCCCAGGTCCGCCAGGCGATCGACCGTCTGGTCGAACACTTCCAGGTCCGGGGCGCCACCCAAATGCGCGACGAAGTTGAACCGCACGCCACGAACACCACCGGCATCCAGCGCCTCCAGCTGCGCATCCGATTCACTGCCATCGACAATGGCCACGCCTCGGTACCGCCCCTCACTGCGCGCGATGGCGTCCAGCATGGCGCGGTTGTCACTGCCATGGCAGCTGGCCTGGACGATGACCCCACGGGTCAATCCGAGGTAGTCGTGCAGTGCCCGCAACTGCTCGCAGGGTGCATCGGGTGGCGTATAACTGCGGTCGGGGGCATAGGGAAAATCCGCGCCGGGGCCGAACACATGGCAGTGGGCATCCCACGCGCCGTGGGGCAGAACGCATGTCGGGCGGGCTGGGTGGGCATCAGGTGCAAGGCAGCTGTTCATCTCGGATCCTTAAGTCATTGTTAGCGGAAGCGAGCCTGAATGGTGGCGTTGTTGGCCGGGTGCGACAACCGGATGGCTGTTCTAGCTGCTATGCGTGTTTTGCATGCTCAACCTCCTGGCGTGCAGATTTCGCGGACCATTGCCATGGCCTGTTCAGCCAGGCGCGACAGCGGCCGTTGCTGCGCGGTGGCAATGAACAGGTGCGTCTGGATCATGGGCTCGACAATCGGCGCCACCTTGAAGCCTTCCAGTGAATCGTCATGCCGCGCCAGCGCGGACTGGAACAACACCCCGTAGCCCATCCCGCGATGAATCAACTCCAGCAAAGCAGGGATACTGTCGATCTCCAGGCCAATGTCCAGGGCCAGCGACTGGCGCCCGGCCTCGGCTTCGATCAGGCGGCGAATGGAATGCGGTTCGCTCGGGGTAATCAACGGGTAGGCGGGCAGCGCACTCATGGGCACTTCGCGGGGCAACGGCGAATCGGCGCTACCGATCACCATCAGCGGCTCGGCATGCACGTGTTCGTACTGGAGCTGCGAGCTCTGGCTGGGGTTGAACAGCAGGGCGAAATCCAGCCGTCCCAGTAGCAGCCATTCGCGCATCGAATGGCTCAAACCCTCCTTGATCCCCAGGATGCAATGGGGAAACCGTTCGCGGAATGCCGACACCAGGTTCACGGTATGGCGACGAGAGATACTGGGTGGCAGCCCGATCACTACCTTGCCGGATAGGCTGCCACGCTGGTCACGCAATTCTTCGCGAGCCACCTGTACCTGTCGCAATATGCCCTTGCCATGGTTGAAGAACCGCTGCCCGGCATCAGTCAGCGATACATTGCGGCCGTTGCGCAGCAACAAGTGCTCGGCAAGCTCCACCTCCAGCTGACGAACCTGGCGGCTCACGGCGGACTGGGACATGTTCAGCACCGCGGCTGCGCGGGTGAAACTGCCGAACTCCGCCACTCGAACGAAACACTCCAACTGCTTTAGGTCCATGCGCGGCTTCCGGATAAAAAGCTCACTTTACCTCGTCTGCCACGGCCAGGGGGCAGCAGACGCCCGGGCCGTGGTTGACGACGTGGGCACCACGCCCTGCCGAGCGGTTTTATCGATCACATTAATGGTGACTATCAAAAGGCCGGCCTGTCCGATTGTCAGAACTGACCACTATAATCGCGGCCAAATCCCCCCGCTTCTCGCGCCTGCTTCAGGCGTCACTCCCCTTGGAACCCCGCACCATGCCAACCCCCGACCAGGCCCCTCAGGGCCGCCTCGAACACAGTCAACAAAGCGTCAAGCAGCAGTGGCTGGCCATTCTCTCGGTCGCCGTGGGCGCTTTTGCCCTGGTGACCAGCGAATTTCTTCCGGTGGGCGTGCTCAACGATGTCGCCAGCGACCTGGGTATCAGCGCAGGCCACGCCGGCCTGATGGTCACCCTGCCCGGCATCATGGCCGCCCTTGCCGCCCCCCTCCTGTCCGTGGGCATCGGCGCCATGGACCGCCGCTACCTGCTGATCGGCCTGACCCTGATCATGATCATCGCCAACTCGGTGGTGGCCTACGCCAGCGACTTCAACCTGCTGCTGCTCGGCCGCGTAATGCTGGGTGTCAGTATCGGCGGTTTCTGGGCAACCGCCATTGCCCTCAGCGGCCGTCTGGCCCCCAGGGGCGTGGGCGTGGCGCAGGCCACGTCGATCATCATGGTCGGAGTGACCCTGGCCACCGTGCTGGGCGTGCCGGTAGGCACCTGGCTGAGCGGCCTGATGGGCTGGCGCATGACGTTCCTGGTCACCGCGCTGGTGGGTGTACCGGTGCTGTTGGCGCAGGTCTTCCTGCTGCCGCGGCTCACCCCGGACAAGGCTATCCGCGTCAGTGACCTGCCGGCCCTGTTTACCAACCCACAAGCGCGGGTTGGCTTGATCGCCGTACTGCTGATAGGCCTGGCACACTTTGCCGCCTACACCTATGTCGCGCCCTTCTTCAAACAACGTGCCGGCTTCGACGGGCCCGCCATCGGCTCGCTGTTGCTGCTGTATGGCATGGCTGGGGTTCTGGGCAATATCTTCGCCGGCTTCGCCGCCAACCGCAGCGTGCGTCACACCCTGCTGCTGGTCGCGCTGATGATCGGTACCAGCACCGCCCTGTTCCCCTACTTCGCCACAGGCATGACGGGCGCCGCCATGCTGATCGCCCTCTGGGGCTTCGCCTTCGGTGCGTTCCCGGCCTGCGCCAGCATCTGGATGTTCGTCGTGGCCCCCAAGGACGTCGAGCGCGGCATGCCACTGTTCGTGGCCTTGTTCCAGGTGATCATTGCGCTGGGCTCGTTCTTCGGCGGGCAGATCGTCGACAAGATGGGCAGCTCGGTGCTGCTGAGCCTGGCCACGGCGCTGGTGGGCTGCGGCTTTGTCACCGTGCTGGTGCTGGGGCGCAGTGTCAGCAACAGCCTGGCGCCGCAACCCTGCTGAGCCTTGCCCCGGGTGCCCACGAGCAGATCGGCGGGCATCCAACCGAACTTCCATGGCCGGCTTTCCCTCGAAAGGATGAAGCCAGCCAGGAAAACGTCCCATGTCCTCGATAACTCATACCGTCCTGATCGACGCCGCCCCACTGTCGGTCTGGCACCTGCTGCGCCAGTTCGGCCTGGTCGACACCTGGCACCCGCAGATCACCTCATGCGTGATCGAGGACGGCAAGGCGTCAGACGACGGCGGGTCAATCCGCACCCTGCGCCTGGCCAGCGGCGACCTGATTCATGAGCGCCTGCTGTCCATCGACAACGACCAGATGACGATGACCTATGGCTTGACGGGCACCGACATCCCCCTAGACGACTACGCCGCTACCCTCTCGGTCAAACCCACTGCCAATGGCGAACAGAGCACGCTGCAATGGGGTGCCTCCTTCACGTCGGCTGACGAGCAAGTGACCACCCAGTATGAATCGCTTATCGACGAATTCATTCTGGCTGGCTTGAGCGGCATGGCTCAACGCCTGGGGGCATCAACCTGATGCCCCTGCAGAACCAGGGTACCGGCCAACAGTGCCCTGGCCGTTATCAACCCTTGGTCAGATCAACCAACGGGGTCTGCCGCACCTCGGCTTCCCGCCCACCCTGAATCTCGCCCACCTGTTTCAGGGCCTTGTCCACCGCCATCTTGTCCGCCAACAGGCTGTAGGTGATGTGGAACTGCTTGTGTTCCTTCGGCTGGATGGTCGGTACCAGGTTCAGTGGCCGCTGGTAACGTCGGTTGTAGGAGAAGCTGGTTCCCGGCTCCAGCCCCGTGACATAGCCCTGGCCCTGGGTATCGGTGTTTTTCCACAGGGAAAACACCGGCAGCGTCTGGGTGTTGAAACCGACCGATACCCCCAGCGTGCCAGCCTTGTTGTGCAACACGGTCAGCGTATCGCCCTTGGCATCGGCATACGGCACTACGTTGTAGACCGTTTCGTCATAGTCCCTGGTGGGTGCGCGGTAGGTCTGCCAGTCGGGCAGATCCCCCTTGGCCTTGTCGTTGAACGGCGACACCTGTTTCACCGGCGCGGCGAAACGAGCCCCTTGCTCCAGGAACGGGGTGCTGAAGTTACTGTGATACAGCGCCTGGTATTCCTTCGGATAGTCGCCGTTGTTGGTCAGGGTGTCGTTGAGGGCAAACGCGACGCTACCGGGTTCGGTGACCAATTCGGTCGCGACAGAAAAGTCGACCTTCTTGAACGCCTGCTCTTTCAGTTCGCCACGCAGGGTGATGGCGTACGGTGGTTTCTCATCGATGTGCAGGGTGACTTTGTTCGCAGGAATGTTGGCGGCCCGACCGTGCAGGGTCAGCAGTTCGCCGTTATCGATGCCGGGGTGGCCGACCCATTCATATCCGCAGCGAGCGACCAGCTCGTTGAACCCTTCCAGCCAGCCCAGGCCATCACGGCCATTAAGTTCGATGAAGGACGGGTTGACCACTTCCTTGACCGGCGAATCCCAGCCCATGCGCACATTACCCACCGAGGCCTGCAAGACATTCATTCCGCGCGTCGGCACGACGGAGAGTTTCATCGTACCGTTATCGATATCGACGATGCTGACACCTTCCTGCCGCCCCCCGTGCAAGGTGCGCAAGGTGACGCTGAAGGGTTTGTCGGTTTTAACGCCCAGCACCTGGCTGGTGATCTGCCAGTTCTGAGCGGCTTTGTCGGTGTCCAGCAGAACGTAGTCCCAAGCCATGGCGTGGGAAGCGGTGGACAGTGCGCCGAGGGCAACGAAAAGTTTGAGCGGGGTCATGGCAGTAGCCTTTCTTGGAGTTGTGCCCGTTTTTATAGCCTAGAAGAAACGTTTCAGCCAGCTTCGTGAACGATACTACGGCCAAAACCCAAGGAATCCAGCGCGGCCACATTTTTGCGGTGTGCAGCACGCTGGTAGGCGCCTTTATCAGCTTGATTAAGCCACTTAACCAGTTGCAAATGACCTAGTTCACTTCAAACGCGTCGTACACCACCGCATTGCCAAGGCGCATGGCGCTGCCCACCCCTACCGTGCGATTCAGCCAGGCGTACCTGGGCGCCGACGTCTCGAACCGCAGGGTGATGCGGAACTGGTACAGGCTGGGGTCGACGTTCTCTCCCGCGGCGACCTTTTTCATGACGTCGGCGGGGCCGAACCGGTAACCCTCGGTGCGCAGGTAGATCAACGCGCCGTCGTCGGTCTGCAGCAGGTAGCGGGTGTCGATGATGGCCACGCCGTCCGGGGTCACGACCTGCCAGTCCGCGCCGTTGTCGAGAATGGTGCCTTTGAGCCGCGGGCCTTCAAAATGCCCTCCGGTGATCGGGATGATCCGGCGTTTGCCCTGCCCGCTCGTTGGCCCCAGTTCCCAGATGGGGGCTACCAGGTCGACGCTGAACCGGGCCAGGGGCTCAAGCTTGAGCGGTGGTGGTTCGTAGGCGGCCGCTTGCGTCATGCAGGCGCAGGCCGTCAGGGCCAATGTGGGCAATTGCTTGCGCAGACTCATGGTTACCGGACCTCTTTTTTGTAATTATCGATAATATTATTAACCATTACCGCTTCAGGCTTGTCAACGCAACCGATCCGAACGGCTACTGTTCAGTGCACAGGCCCTGGGGTAAGGTCAGCCAGGGCAAGAGGCGTCAGGCTGGGCCAAATCGGAGTAACTCCACCATGGCAACGCAAACACTCACCGTGAACGACGTGCAGTTGAACGTTTCGATCCGCGGCCAAGGCTCACCGCTGCTGTTGCTCAACGGCCTGGGGGGCCTGATTCGTTCCTTCGACCCCCTGCGCGAGGAACTGGCGGACTACACGACCATTACGCTGGACGTGCCCGGGGTCGGCACATCGCAGCTGCCGCGTTGGCCAATGCGCCTGCCGGGCCACGCCGACCTGATCGCCGCGATGCTCACGCAACTGGGACTCGACCGCGTGGATGTGTTCGGCGTCAGTTGGGGCGGTGCCTTGGCACAGGAGTTCGCGCTGCGCCACCCGGCCAGGGTGCGCCGGCTGATCCTCGCGGCGACTTCAGCGGGGCCGGCCTTGCTGGTCAAGCCCGCCGATATCCTGGCTTTTCTGGGCGGGGGCAAAGGCGCCAGCCGGCAGAAGCAGGAACGCTCTCCTCATTCGCTGCAGACGCTGATGCACTTCGGGGTAATGCACGGCATGCTCACCGCCAACCCTCGCGCGTACTACTACCAAATCGCTGCCCTGGTGGGCTGGACCAGCCTGCCCCGGCTGTTCCGGTTGCGCCAGCGCACGCTGATCCTCAGCGGCGACCGTGACACCCTGGTGCGGCTGTACAACGCGGACATCCTGCGCCGCACCATTCGCCGTGCCGAAGTGCACATCCTGCGGGGCGAAGGGCATTTTTTCGTGGTAACCAGCGCCAGGCAAACCGCTGAAGCCATGCGCGAATTCCTCTGCCAGCAGCACGATGATGAAGCGCCTGCGGCGATCGTGGCCAACGGCAGGTTCGAGCCACGACGGCTGGGCCATGAGGGAAGTTGACTATCGAGACCTGTGAGTGCAGTCGAGTCGGCGGTGGCGGTTCGATGTTTCATGAACACGTCGTTGACGCCCGCCAGCACCTGGTGCACTCTGGGCTCATGAACGGTTTCCTGCGCACCACCTCGACCACTACCACCACGACCGCCACCGGCGGGCCGTGCGGCGAGGCGTGAGCAGTACCTGACACGCGACACCCAAGGCCCCGCCAGCAATGGTCGGGGCCTTTTTTGTGCCCGGACCGGGACTGGTTTTTTCAAGGAGTAGTACCATGGCTGCATTGAAGCTCAACCGCCCCGCCCTGCTGATCATCGACGTGCAGGTAGGCCTGATCCACGGTCCGCAGAAACCGCTCGATGGCGAGCGCCTGCTGGCCAATATCAACCTATTGATCGCCCAGGCCCACGAGGCCGGTGCGCCGGTTCTGGCCGTGCGCCACACAGGGCCGCACGGCTCGCCCATCGCCCAGGGCAGCCCGTTCTGGCAGGTGGCCCCGGAGCTTGGCCTGAATGAAAGCAATGCGCGGCTATTCGACAAGCAGGCCGCCAGCGCCTTCCAGGGCACCGACCTGGAGCAATGGCTCAAGGCCGATGGCATCCAGGACCTGGTGATCGTCGGCCTCAAGACTCAATACTGCGTCGACACAGCCTGCCGCGTCGCCGCGCAATTGGGCTTCAGGCCGGTGCTGGTGGCCGATGCCCATAGCTGCATGGACACCGACCTGCTGGCCGCCGAGGTGATCATCGCCCACCACAACCAGACCCTGAACGGGCCGATCGCGCGCGTGGTCGCCACGGCGGACATCCACTTCCAGGGCTAGGTCAGAACGCCGGTACCACGTCACCGTGGTAGCGTTCCAGGATGAACTGTTTGACTTGCGGGGAGTTCAGCAAGGCACCCAGCTTCTGTACCGCCGGGTCGTTGGCCTTGTCACGGCGTACATAGAGGTAGTTGGCGTATGGCGACTGCGAACCTTCGATGAACAGCGCGTCCTGGTGCGGCACCAGCTTGGCCTCCAGCGCATAGTTGGCGTTGATCAGTGCCAGGTCTACCTGGTTCAGCACCCGCGGCAGCATGGCAGCCTCAAGCTCCTTGAACTTGAGGTGCCGGGGGTTGCCTACGATATCCTGCTGGGTGGCCATGATGTTGTTCGGGTCCTTGAGGGTGATCAGGCCCTGCTTGGCGATCAACAGCAGTGCGCGGCCCGAGTTGGCCGGGTCGTTGGGGATGGCCACGGTGGCGCCGTCCTTGAGCTCGGCGATGGTCTTGATTTTCTTCGAGTACGCACCGAAGGGTTCGATGTGCACCGCCACGATCGGTACCTGGTCGCTGCTGGGGCGGTCTTTCTTGTAGGCGTCGTAGTACGGCTTGCTCTGGAAGTAGTTGGCATCCAGCTGCCCTTCGTCTACCTGACGGTCCGGTTGCACGTAATCGGAGAACACCTTGACGTCCAGGGTCACGCCCTCCTTCGCCAGTTCAGGCTTGAGAAACTCCAGGATCTCGGCGTGGGGCACCGGTACCACGGCGATTTTCAGGGTTTCGGCACAGGCGTTGCCCATGGCGGCGACCAGCAGTGCAGCAGACAGAACGATGCGTTTCACGATGCGTTACCTTTGAAGCGTTGCAGGGAAAAGGAGGACAGGTCCAGGCCGGTGGTGCCGCGCACGCACCATTGGGCGAAGGCTTCGCCCAAGGCGGCCGAGTGCTTGAAGCCATGGCCGGAGCAGGCACTGACCACCAGGGTGTGCTGCAGGGCCGGGTGCTGGTCGATGATGAAGTGGCGGTCGGGGGTGACGGTGTAGGCGCACACGGCGGACTTCACGACATGCGAGGTAACCCCAGCGATACGGCCTTGAACCTGCTGTTCGTACATCTCGCGTTCTTCGGCCGCCGATACCGTGCGGTCGAGGCTATCGGGGTGGCCAGCCACCTTGTACTGCGCGGTGGCGATTTTCAGGCTGCCCTCGCCTGGCAGGGCCGGAAAGCCGTAGTTGATGCAGTCGTCGCCACGCCCGTGGGTGAAGATAAAGGTGGGCGACGCGCCTTCCAGGGCAGCGTTTTCCTGCAGCTCGAACCAGAACAGCTTTTGCCGGTAGACGCTCAGCAGGCCGTCGAACGGCTCGCCCAGCAGGCCACCGGCCCAGTTGCCGGCGCTGATCACCAGCTTGCCGGCACGCACCGTGCGCTGATTGGTGGTGACGGTGACGCCTTCGGCATCAGACGCGATGGCGGTGACGGTCTCACCTTTGAACAGCGTGGCGCCGTGCTGCCCGGCCAGCTTCAATTGCACGTCGATGCAGCGTTCGGGCCGCACAAAACCGCCTTCGGGCTCGAAATAGCCGATGGCGTTATCACGCACATGGGCGAATTGCGGGAAGCGCTGGCGGATCTGCGCGGCGTCCAATACCTGGTGTTCGATGCCGTAGGTGCGGGCCAGGCCGATGGTGCGCAGCGTGAAATCGCTGGCGTCAGCGGGGTCGAATTCGGCGCTGGAGGTCAGCACCAGCAGGCCCGACTGCTCGAACAACGACTCGCCGGACAAGGCCTCCAATTCACGCCAGATAGCCTGGGACCGGCGCACGATAGGCACGTACTGCGCACCTTCGCCCACGGACAGGCGGGTGATACGGGTATCTCCGTGGCTTGAACCCAGGTTGTGAGGGGGGTGGTGACGGTCGATGCCCGCTACTTTCACCCCTGCCTTGGCCAACTGGTATACGGTTGCTGCGCCCATGGCGCCCAAGCCAAGCACCAGAACTTCATAGTGTTTTTCCATGCCCAGGTGCCTTGCGAAAAAGCGCCTAGTTCACGGCCAGCCACGCTAATAATCAACTACCGGAAATGCATAAGCTTATGCCTTTTTCGATATCCCTTGTCGCAGCGGAATCAAGGCGCCGGGCCTGACGCCGCGCGGTGGTTGGAACGCGGGCATGGCAGCCCTGCAGAACCGGGCGAAGCTCGGGAAGGGGCCCGTCAGATTGATCGCGTCGTCTGCTTCCCGAGCTTGCGCCCGGTCCCACAACGGCACGTTGCCACAGGGCCATGGCAGTCCTGTGGGACCGGGCGAAGCTCGGGAAGGGGCCCGCCAGATCGACCGCGTCGCCCGCTTCCCGAACTTGCGCCCGGTCCCACAACGGCACGTTGCCACAGGGCCATGGCAGTCCTGTGGGACCAGGCGAAGGCCGGGAAGCGGCTGCCAGATCGACCGTGTCGCCCGCTTCCCGAGGTGGCGCCCGGTCCTACAACGGCACGTTGCCCCACGGTTATGGCAATCCTGTGGGACCGGGCGAAGCTCGGGAAGGGGCCCGTCAGATCGACCGCGTCGCCCGCTTCCCGAGCTTGCGCCCGGTCCCACAACGGCACGTTGCCACAGGGCCATGGCAGTCCTGTGGGACAGGGCGAAGCTCGGGAAGGGGCCTGCCAGATCGACCGCGTCGTCTGCTTCCCGAGCTTGCGCCCGGTCCCACAACGGCACGTTGCTACAGGCATGCTGCGACCGCTCCTAACCCTTGCGCTTGCGGGTGCCCAGCTCGATCCACACCGGTGCATGGTCACTGGCATGCTCTTCATTGCGCACCCAGGCATCCACCCCGGCGTTTTTCAGGTACGGCGCCAGCGACGGGTTCAGCAACAGGTGGTCGATGCGCAACCCACAGTTGCGGGGCCAGTGCTGGCGAAAATAGTCCCAGAAGGTGAACACCTGCTCTTGCGGGTACAGGTGGCGCAACGCGTCGGTCCAGCCCTGGGCCAGCAAGCGCTGGTAAGCGTCGCGGCTTTCGGGTTGCAACAAGGCATCCTTGAGCCAGGACTTGGGGTTATAGATGTCGAAGTCGGTGGGCACCACGTTGTAGTCGCCTGCCAGCACCACCGGATGGTCGCTGGCCTGCAGGGCTTGGGCGTGCTGGATCAGGCGCTCGAACCAGGCCAGTTTGTAGTCGAACTTCGGCCCCGGCTGCGGGTTGCCATTGGGCAGGTACAGGCAGCCCACCAGCACGCCATGCACGGCGGCCTCCAGGTAGCGGCTCTGGGTGTCGCTGTCGTCACCCGGCAAACCACGGCGCGACTCCAGCGGCTCGGCGTCCCTGGCCAGAATCGCCACGCCATTCCAGGCAGGCTGGCCATGGTGCAGCGTACCGTAGCCGATGGCTTCGAACTCAGCGGCCGGAAATTGTGCGTCGGTGGCCTTGAGCTCCTGCAGGCAGGCGATGTCCGGGCGTTCGCGCTCCAGCCATTGCAACAGGTTGGGCAATCGGGCGCGCAGGCCGTTGATATTGAAGGTGGCGATTTTCAAGGCTTTCATGCGGGCTCCTCGGGGCACTTTCCAGGCCGTGCCTGTTTGAACCTGACCAGCGCCACTCGTTCACCTCACGGGAACTCTACGCCCCCTGCGCCCCTCCACTTTTTAGAACCTCGTGCGCCGGAGCATCCCCATGGCCCGTTCCCTGAAGGAATACCACAGCAAGCGCAACTTCGACGCCACCCCCGAACCCAGCGGCAAGGGCGGCCACCGGGGCAAGGCCCATGCGCTGCAGTACTGCATCCAGAAACACGATGCCAGCCACCTGCACTACGACTTTCGCCTGGAGCTGGATGGCACCCTGAAAAGCTGGGCCATTCCCAAGGGCCCGTCGCTGGACCCCAAGGTACGGCGCCTGGCGGTACACGTGGAAGACCACCCGCTCGACTACGCCAATTTCGAGGGCCATATCCCCGAAGGCCATTATGGCGGCGGTGATGTGATTGTCTGGGACCGCGGCGTCTGGATACCCGAAGGCAACCCTCAGGACAGTTATGAGAAAGGCAAGCTGCGCTTTCGTCTGCAGGGGGAAAAGCTCTCCGGTATCTGGAACCTGTTCCGCACCCACCTGGCCGGCAAGAAAGAACAATGGCTGCTGATCAAATCCGCCGACGGCGAAGCACGCCCGGAGGCGGACTTCGACGTTGTCGCCGCGCTGCCCGACAGCGTGCTCAGTGACCGAACGCTGGTGCCTAAGACCCGTAAGCCTGCGAAGGCTGCCAAAACCCCGGCCAAACCCAAACGTCATTCCCTGAGCGGCGCACACAAGGCCAGCCTGCCTGCCACCCTGACACCCGAATTGGCCACATTGGTGGAGTCCGCGCCCAGCGGCGACTGGCGCTACGAAATCAAGTTCGATGGCTACCGGGTGCTGGCGCGCATCGACGGCGACCAGGTGCGCCTGTTCACCCGCAACGGCAACGACTGGACCGCGAAAATGCCCAGCCAGGCCACGGCGCTCGCCGGCCTGGGGCTGGACTCGGCCTGGCTGGACGGCGAAATGGTAGTGGCCCGGGAAGACGGCGTTTCGGATTTTCAGGCCCTGCAAAATGCCTTCGACGACGGTAGCGATGAGGCCATCGTCTATTACCTCTTTGACGCCCTTTACCTGAACGGACTGGACCTGCGCCATTGCCCCTTGCAGGAACGTCGCGCGGCGCTGGAGGCGCTGCTGGCGCCCAACGAAGCCCCGCAATTGCGCTATTCGGCGGATTTCGACGAACCGGTCCAATCCCTGCTCGACAGTGCCTGCCGCATGGGCATGGAAGGCCTGATCGGCAAGCGCGCCGACAGCCTGTACAGCGGCAAGCGCAGCAGCGACTGGATCAAGCTCAAGTGCCAGCAGCGCCAGGAATTCGTGATCGTCGGCTACACGGACCCAAAAGGTAGCCGCAGCGGCTTCGGCGCCCTGTTGCTGGCCTTGCACGACCATGACAGCGGTGAGTTGCGTTTCGCCGGCAAGGTCGGCACCGGCTTCAACACCGCGACCTTGGCCAGCATTCTGGAAAAACTCCGCCCCCTGGAAGTGCCCAAACCCCAGTTTTCCCGCCCACCCACCGGTGCCCAGGCCCGCGACGTGCACTGGCTCAGGCCGCAGTTGCTGGCGGAAGTGGCCTATGCGCAAATGACCCGCGATGGCGTGGTCCGCCATTCGGTTTTCCATGGCCTGCGCGACGACAAGCCGGCCAAGGCCATCGACCTGGAGCAACCCGTGAAAACCAGCAAGGCAACCCCCAGCAAAGCCAAGACCAGCGCCACCCGCGACAGCCTGCGCCTGACCCACCCCGACCGCGTCATCGACGCCAGTTGCGGCGCCACCAAGCGCCAGGTGGCCGAGTACTACGCCCAGGTCGCGGCCTGGATCGAGCCGCACCTCAAGCGCCGCCCCGTGGCCCTGGTGCGCGCCCCGGAAGGCTTGACGGGTGAGTTGTTCTTTCAGAAAAATGCCGCGCACCTGGACATTCCCGGCCTGGTCACCGATGAAGCCGCCGGCCAGACAGTGATGATCATCAATCGCGCCGATGCCCTGCTGGGCGCGGTGCAGATGAACACCCTGGAGCTGCACACCTGGAACGCCACCGACCAGAACTACGACAAGCCGGACCGTTTCATCCTCGACCTGGACCCGGACCCCGCACTGCCGTGGAAGAGCATGCTCGAAGCCACGCAACTGACCCTGACCCTGCTGGACGAGCTGGGCCTGAACGCGTTCCTCAAGACCAGCGGCGGCAAGGGCATGCACATCGTCGTGCCACTGACCCGGCGCGCCGGCTGGGACGAGGTGAAAGACTTCGCCCACGCCATCGTCAACCACCTGGCCGGGCTGTTCCCTGACCGCCTGACCTCGGTGTCGGGACCGAAAAACCGCGTGGGCAAGATTTTCATCGACTACCTGCGCAACACCAAAGGCGCCACCACCGCCTGCGCCTACACCCTTCGCGCCCGCGAGGGGCTGCCAGTGTCGGTGCCGATCCGCCGCGATGAGCTGAACGGGCTCAAGGGTGCCAACCAGTGGAACATTTTCAACCTGCACGAGCGCCTGGCGGACAGGGACGATCCCTGGTCCGACTACGCCGCCACCAAGCAGTCCATCACCGCGGCCCTGCGCAACCGCCTGGGGGGTGAATGATGGCCGGAGCTCAGGTACACATCGGCATTTCTGGCTGGCGCTACACGCCCTGGCGCGGCGACTTCTACCCCGAAGGCCTGCGCCAGAAGGATGAACTGCGCTTCGCCTCGCGGGCGGTCAACAGCATCGAAATCAACGGCACCTTTTATGCCCTCCAGCGCCCCGAACGCTTCGCCGAATGGGCCAGTGAAACGCCCGACGGGTTCGTGTTCAGCGTCAAGGGCCCGCGCTACATCACCCACGTCAAACGCCTGCGCGGCATAGAGGAGGCCATGGCCAACTTCTATGCCTCCGGCCCCCTGTCGCTCGGTGATCGCCTGGGCCCGATGCTTTGGCAGTTCCCGCCCAATTTCACATTTGATGCCGGGCTGTTCGAAGACTTTCTGGCCACCCTGCCGCGCACCGGCCAACAGGCCATTGCCCTGGCCAAAGGCTGCGCCGAACGCCTGCAGCACCCCGGTTACCTGGACGGCAAGCCGAAACAGGTGTTGCGCCATGCCGTGGAGATTCGCAACGACAGCTTTATCGACCCGGCCTTCGTAGCCATGTTGCGCAAGCACCAGGTGGCCCTGGTGATCGCCGATGCAGCGCGCAAATGGCCCCATGTGCAGGACGTGACAAGTGACTTCATGTACCTGCGCCTGCATGGCGACAAGAAGCTCTACAGCAGCGGTTATTCCGATGCGGCACTTGCCCAGTGGCAACAACGCCTGCGGGCCTGGAAGCGCGGCGCCCAGCCCGGCGACGCCGACCTTATCGACCCCCACAGCGCACCACCCAAAGCCAGCCAGCGTGACGTTTATTGCTACTTCGACAATGACATCAAGGTACGCGCGCCTTACGACGCACGGCGGTTGTTGGCGCTGCTGAAGCTGGACAAGGGCCTGCAGACCACCCCCGGCGAGCCCACCGAGGCCCTGGAAAACAACGCAAACTGAAGCCTTGCAGCCGCGGATGTGGCCGCGGCGACGGGTCGGTCCAGGGAAGCGTCGTTCAGGACACTTTTTTCCGCGCAGTGCGCTTGGCCGGTGCCTCGGCTTTCTTGGCCGGCTTGGCCGGCGCAGGCTTTTTACCCGCCAGGCTGCGCTTGAGCAGGTCGGTAAGGTCGATGATATCGGCGCTCTTGTGCTCGCCCTCCTCGTCCAGCGAGGTCACCGTGGCGATCTTGCCCTTGCTGGCCTTTTCCTCTACCAGCTCCATGATGGTTTCCTTGAAGTCATCCTGGTATTCCTCTGGCGTCCAGGTGCCGCTCATGTCCTCGACCAGGCGCTTGGCCATTTGCAATTCGCGCTTGTCGATCTTGGCATCGGTGACGCTACTGTCCAGCTCCAACCCTTCTATGCCACGCACCTGGGCGGGCCAGCGCAAGGTAATCATCACCAGCGCGTTGTTCAGGGGGCGCAACAAGGCCAGATGCTGCTGGGTGTGCAACACCACCCTGGCCAAGGCGACCTTGCCGGTGCTTTCCAGGGTCTGGCGCAACAGCGCGTACACCTTGCCGCCGCGCTTGTCCGGCGCCAGGTAATAGGGCGTATCGAACGCCTGCAAGGGAATTTCCTGGGCCTCGACGAAGGAAAAGATATCAATGGTCTGGGTGGCTTCCGGGCGCGCCTTGCGGATCTCGTCTTCGCTGATCACCACGTAGCGGCCCTTCTCGTATTCCACCCCTTTGACGATGTTGTCCTTGTCGATGTCCTTGCCGGTGACCTTGTTGATCCGCTTGTAGCCCACCGGGTCCATGCTGCGCTTGTCCAGCCAGTCGAAGTCGATGCGCTCGCTGGACACCGCCGTGCTCAGGGACACGGGAATGTGCACCAGGCCAAAACTGATCGCGCCTTTCCAGATGGCTCGGGCCATGACTGATCTCCTGTGGGGCCCCGGGGATGGGGTCGCCTAAAGAGAAAGACTGCGCGGCGTGGGGAAGGTTTAACCCGGAACGACCCTATATTCGCCTGCTGCACCGACCCTGCAGGCGCTGGCAGGCCAGCGGGCTTTTCAAGCCTTGCAGAACGCCCGGCGGCCCACTGACCCACACACTTTGTGTCACCCCAAGTAACGTAATTGTATACAATAATTCTAACCACATGATCAGAAAGCTTTAGCTGTTTGGATAGAATAGACAGTCAAAACAATACCTAAGGTGATCGCACCTCAAGTCGAAAACAAAACTGGCACGATTATGGCTACCTGGACACCACAATATGTATACAGCAATAAATACAACCGTGGAGCCACACCGATGCAGCTCAACAGCCCCGCCGAGTCCTCCCGTTCCGACGTGACCCACACCGGGTCGGTGCCCTACCCAGCGCTCAGCCCTCGCCTGCATAACCGCGACCTGGCCCCCACGCGAAGCGAAGGCCGGCGCTGGGGCGGGTACAGCATCTTTGCGCTGTGGACCAACGATGTACACAATATCGCCAACTACTCCTTCGCCATGGGGCTCTACGCCCTGGGCCTGGGCGGCTGGCAGATCCTGCTGTCATTGCTGATCGGTGCCGCGCTGGTCTATGGCTTCATGAACCTCACCGGTTACATGGGGCAGAAGACCGGTGTGCCTTTTCCGGTCATCAGCCGCATCAGTTTTGGCATTTTTGGTGCACAGCTCCCCGCTTTGGTGCGCGCAGTCATCGCCATTGCCTGGTTTGGCATCCAGACGTACCTGGCTTCGGTGGTACTCAAAGTGCTGCTCACCGCGCTGCTGCCCAGCGTGGCGGTGTGGGACCACAACCAGGTTCTGGGGCTCTCCAGTCTGGGTTGGGCGTGCTTCGTCAGCATCTGGCTGGTGCAGCTGGTGATTCTGGCCTACGGCATGGAAACCGTGCGCCGCTATGAAGGCTTCGCGGGGCCAGTGATTCTGCTGACCATGGGCTGCCTGGCAGTATGGATGTACGCCCGCGTGGGCGGCGACCTGGCGTGGTCGATCCGTGAGCCATTGCAGGGCGCCAGCATGTGGCGGCATATCTTCGCCGGCGGTGCGTTGTGGCTGGCGATCTACGGCACCATGATCCTCAACTTCTGCGACTTTACTCGCTCGGCTCCCTCGCGACGCTGTATCCGCCAAGGCAATTTCTGGGGCCTGCCGGTGAATATCCTCGCCTTCGCCGTGGTCACCGTGGTGCTGTGCGGCGCGCAGTTTTCCATTGATGGGCGGGTGATCGAGAACCCCACCCAGATCATCCAGTCCATCCCCGATACCCTGTTCCTGGTGCTCGGCTGCCTGGCGCTGCTGATCGTCACCGTGGCGGTGAACATCATGGCCAACTTCGTGGCCCCGGCCTTCGTGCTCAGCAACCTGGCGCCGCGGCTGTTGACCTTTCGCCGCGCCGGGATGATCAGCGCCACCGTGGCCGTGCTGATCTTGCCGTGGAACCTGTACAACAGCCCACTGGTGATCGAGTACTTCCTGGCCGGCCTGGGCGCACTGCTCGGCCCGCTATACGGAATCATCACCGCCGATTACTGGCTGCTGCGCCGGGGCAAGGTCAACGTCCCCCAGTTGTACACCGAGGCGCCTGAGGCGGCGTACCACTACCGCCGCGGCATCAACCCGCGCGCCGTCGCCGCCGTGCTGCCCGCGGCAACCATTGCCATCGTGCTGGCGCTGGTGCCGGCCTTCGAAACCGTGTCGGCATTCTCCTGGCTGTTCGGCGCCGCCATCGCTGCCGCGGTGTACCTGCTGCTCAGCGACCGTCACCAAGCGTTCCTGGACGTCAGCGGTGAAACCATCGCTGTCGACAATGCCCAGCACTGATTTTTCCTGCCCTGAGGTTTGCCATGCGTATCCTGGTTGTCAACGTCAACACCACTGCTGCCATCACCCACACCATCGCTGAGCAGGCCCGCAGCGTCGCGGCGCCCGGTACGGAGATCATCGGCCTGACGCCGCGCTTTGGCGCGGAATCGGTGGAAGGCAATTTCGAGAGCTACCTGGCTGCCATCGGCGTCATGGACGCGGTCATGGCCTATGACCAGCCCTTCGACGCGGTGATCCAGGCCGGGTACGGCGAACACGGTCGCGAAGGCCTGCAGGAATTGCTTGACGTGCCAGTGGTGGACATCACCGAGGCCGCCGCCAGCCTGGCCATGCTGCTAGGCCACGCCTATTCGGTGGTGACCACACTGGACCGCACCGTACCGTTGATTCAGGACCGCCTGCGCCTGGCCGGCTTGTACCAGCGCTGTGCCTCGGTACGCGCCAGCGGCCTGGCCGTACTGGAGCTGGAGCAGGATCCATCGCGTGCCGTGGCCGCCATCGTTGCCCAGGCCGAACTGGCCGTGCGCGATGACCAGGCCGAGGTGATCTGCCTGGGGTGCGGCGGCATGGCCGGGCTGGACGCGATGATTCGCGAAAGCACCGGCGTACCGGTGGTGGACGGGGTGACGGCCGCCGTGGCGCTGGCGGAGTCGCTGGTACGGTTGGGCTTGAGCACGTCAAAGGTGCGCACCTATGCAACGCCGCGCCGCAAGCGAGTGGTGGGCTGGCCGCTAGGGTAAGGCCCGGATTCGAAGGGGTGTGCTTGCGCCTGGCAGCCACCCCACCGTCCCCCCCGCAAAACCAGGACATACCTCGACCGACACCCCAGCCCAAAACCCAGGTAAAGTCACCCTCCCCCAACATACCACCCCCCGCCGCCATGACCCTGTTCCTGCTCATCCTGCTGATCGCCCTGGCCGCCCTCTTCACTTTTCTGAAACGGCGCCGTACTCAACGTACCTTCGTGGCCCTGGCAGCCGCCTGGTTCCTGGCGGTGGGCTGCGGCCCGGCACCGGCGTGGCTGCTGAACAACCTTCAAGCCGACTACGCGCTGAAACCTTCGATCACCTGGGGCACGCGCAGCGTGATCGTGCTGCTGGGCGCCGGCACCGAGCAGGCGCCCGATGCCGTGGAGCCTGGGGTCTTCGCCTACCCGCGGCTGGTCGAGACCGCCGCGTTGTACAATCAATGCCATCAGGCCGGTGGCGACTGCAAGGTACTGGTGAGCGGCGGCGACGCGCGCCATACCGGCGTCACCGAAGCAGCGGTGTACCAGACAAGCCTGCAGGCTCTGGGGGTGGCGCATGGTGATGTGCTGCTGGAGGATAAAAGCATGAATACCTGGCAGAACGCCGAGTTCACCGCGGCCCTGCTGCACCGCCAATCCACCGACCGTGTGGTGCTGGTATCGTCGGCCATCCACCTGCGCCGAAGCGAGGTGTATTTCGCCCACTTCGATGTGACGGCTACCCCGGTACGGGCAGACTACTTGCGCGCCATGCCGTCGGCCTTGCCGCTGTCCTTCAACTTCATCGTTGCCGACGCCGCCCTGCATGAGTACATCGGCATCGCGCGCTACCATGTCTATTCCGCGCTCGGTTTGAACCCCGCGCGCACGCGCCCCGGCCAGTCCTGACTCTCGCCCCTCGCAGCAAACGGATTTTGCCGCATCACGGGCGCCGCGCAACATCAGGCTCACCGCATTGATCACCGACGCGGCCTGATGCCCCAGCGCTCACAAAGAACGTTGTCGCTACCTGCCAACGTTCTTTGTACAAAAAAAAGCACTTTTCCGTCATCCCACCTGTCACACCTAAGTTTCCCTCCGATAAGCCCGCACCGCCTGTCGCGTAAACCTTGCTAGCCAGCAAGCTAGCGCGCGCTTTCGTAGCCCTTTGCTATACCTACAGGATCCAATCTGTACAGGTTTTTTCGGTGCTGCCTGCCCGCATGCAGCCGTAGTGATGATCACCACGCAGTGCAGTGTGGTGACTGACAAGAAAGCGAAAGGAAGAGCCGATAATGGACAATATCGTCGTCGCCGACAAAGCAACTGCCCAAGTCACCGCCCAGCAATTTGGCGATGTGTCACTGCCAAACCCCGCCGTTGTACAGATTCCCGTACCCCCTGACCAGGTCGCGTCCGTCACCCGCTCCGGTGACGATGCCGTGCTCAATCTCAAGAACGGCGAGCATGTGCGGGTCAGCAACTTCTTCAAGGCCAACGCCGAGGGCGTGCGCAGTGACATGGTGTTCCAGGATGAGAACGGCACCCTGTGGCAGGCGCAGTACAACGCCGAAGCCTTCCACGGCTTTACGTTTGCTCAAGTATCGTCGCTCGACGACCTGCTGGCGGGCGTCGGCGTGGTCGGCAGTGCTACCCCTGAATGGGCGATCGCCGGCCTTGGCCTGCTGGGGGCCGGCGGTGCCACCGCGGCCGCGGTGGGCGGTGGCGGTGGCGGCAGCAGCGACAGTGGCACCGCTGCCGACACCACGGCCCCGGACTCCCCCACTGGCCTGAGCCTGTCCGGTAACGGCCTGGTGCTCAGCGGCCTGGGCGAAATCGGTAGCACCGTGACCGTGCGCGATGCCGCTGGCAATGTGCTGGGCAGCGGCACCGTCGGCAGCGACGGCAGCTTCCAGGTCAGCTTGAGCAACCCGCAAACCAACGGCCAGACCCTGGACGTGACCCTCACCGACGCTGCAGGCAATGTCTCGGCGCCCGGCACCGTCACCGCCGCCGACACCAGCGCCCCCGACGCCCCTGGCAACCTGGCCGTCAGCGCCGACGGCAGCCAACTGACCGGCACCGCCGAGGCAGGTTCCACCGTGACCGTGCGAGCCGCCGACGGCAGCGTGCTGGGCACCGCCGTGGCCGCCGCCGACGGCACGTTCACCCTGACCCTGAGCCAGCCCCAGGCGAACGGCCAGACCCTGACCGTCAACGCCACCGATGCCGCCGGCAACGCCTCTGTGGCCGGCACCGTGACCGCCGCCGACACCACCGCTCCCGACGCCCCCGGCAACCTGGCCGTCAGCGCCGACGGCAGCCAACTGACCGGCACCGCCGAGGCAGGCTCGACCGTGACCGTGCGCGCAGCCGACGGCAGCGTGCTGGGCACCGCCGTGGCCGCCGCCGACGGCACGTTCACCCTGACCCTGAGCCAGCCCCAGGCCAACGGCCAGACCCTGACCGTCAACGCCACCGATGCCGCCGGCAACGCCTCTGTGTCCGGCACCGTGACCGCCGCCGACACCACCGCCCCCGACGCCCCCGGCAACCTCGCCGTCAGCGCCGACGGCAGCCAACTGACCGGCACCGCCGAGGCAGGCTCGACCGTGACCGTGCGCGCCGCCGATGGCAGCGTGCTGGGCACTGCCGTGGCCGCTGCCGATGGTACCTTCACCCTCACCTTGAGCCCGGCCCAGACCGATGGCCAAACCCTGAACATCAGTGCCACGGACGCGGCCGGCAATACCTCCAGCCCCGCCACGACAGTGGCACCCGACATCGGCAACCCCGACACCACCCCGCCCGACGCGCCCACGGATGTGGCGATCAGTGGCAGCGGCACCCTGGTCAGCGGCCATGGCGAGGCCGGCAGCACCGCCACCATCATCGACGCCAATGGCACGGTGCTGGGTTCCGCCGTGGTCGGCGCCGACGGGTTATTCAGCATCAGCATCAGCCCGGCCCAGGACAACGGCCAGGTGCTGCAGGTCACCCTCACCGATGCTGCCGGCAACGTCTCGGCCAACGTGGCCCTGACAGCCCCCGACATTCAACCGCCTGCACAACCGGCCAACCTGGTGCTGTCCGCCGACGGCCTGACGCTGACCGGTACCACCGAGCCCGGCGCCCGGGTGCTGGTGCATGATGCCAACGGCCAAGTGATCGGTGCTGCCCGCGCGGCCCAGGACGGTACCTTCAGCCTGACCCTGGACAGCGCCCAGACCAACGGCGAACACCTGGACGTCACCGCCACCGACGCCGCCGGCAACAGCAGCGCACCGGTAGCCCTGCAGGCCGGTGATACCACCGCGCCCGACCCGGTCACCAACGTGGTCATCAGTGCCGACGGCATAGCGCTGTCCGGCCAGGGCGAGGTCGGCGCCACGGTCAGCATCACCAATGCCGCGGGTACCGTCATCGGCACCGGCACGGTCGGCGCCAACGGCACCTTCGAAGTCACCCTGGCACCCGGCGTGACCCAGGGCGACACGGTCAGGGTGGTCCAGGCCGACGCCCAGGGCAATACCTCGCCCGCCATCACCGTGCTGGCCCCGGATGCCGATGGCCCCGGCACACCATCGGCCCTGGTGGTCAACGCCGACGGTAGCCTGGTAACCGGCAGCGCCACCGCCGGCAACCTGGTCGAGGTGCGAGACGGCAGTGGCAACCTGCTGGGCTCGGCCGTGGTCGCCAGCAATGGCGAATTCACCATTACCCTCACTCCCGCACAGGCCAATGGCGAAGTGCTGGACGTCACAGCCATCGACGGCAACGGCGAAAGCTCGGTGACCGTACCGGTGACAGCGCCCGACATCACCGGCCCGACCGCCGCCACCGACCTTGTCGTCAACGCCAACGGCCTGCTGTTGACTGGCCGTGGCGAAGTGGGCGCTACGGTCAGCGTCACCGATGCCAACGGTAATGTCCTGGGTACCGCGGTGGTCTCGGCCAGTGGCAGCTTCGCCGTGACCCTGGCCAGCGCCCAGGTGGACGGCCAGGCGCTGCAAGTGACCCTCACCGACGCGGCGGGCAACCCCTCGCCGGCCACCGCCATCACCGCCCCTGACCTGGACGGCCCGCTGCAACCCGGCGGACTGGCGCTGAACGTGGCCGGCACGGTGCTGACCGGCAACGGCGAGGCAGGCGCGCACATCACCGTCACCGATGCCAACGGCAATGCCCTGGGCACCGCCATCGTCGCGGCCGACGGTACCTTCAGCGTCACCCTCAGCAGCGCTCAGAACAACGGCCAGACCCTGCTGGTGGCCGCCACCGACGCGGTCGGCAATGGTGCCGGCCCGGTCACCTTCATCGCCCCCGACACCCTGGCGCCCAACGCTGCCACCGACCTGGCGGTCAATGCCAGCGGCAACGTGCTGACCGGCAGCGGTGAAATCGGCGCCACGGTGACCGTGCGCGACCCCTCTGGCACCGTACTGGGCACCGCGACCGTGGACGGCACCGGGCATTTCAGTGTCACCCTGGCCCCAGCGCAAATCGATGCTGAAGCACTGCAGGTCGTACTGGCCGACGCCGCCGGCAACCCGTCCACGCCTGCGCAGGTCACCGCCCCCGACCTGGTGGCGCCCAGCGGCCTGACCAGCGTCGACATCTCCGCCAACGGCACCCTGGTCAGCGGCCACGGTGAAGTGGGCGCCACGGTCACCGTGCGTGATGCCGATGGCAACAGCATCGGCTCGGCAGTGGTCGGCAGCAACGGCACCTTCGAAGTCACCCTCAGCCCGGCGCAGATCAACGGCCAGGCCTTGACCGCGCTGCAAACCGATGCGGCGGGTAATGCCAGCCCCGGCACTGACCTGACCGCGCCCGATATTCAAGCACCTGACGCACCTGCCAACCTGACCCTGAATGGCGCCGGCGATGCGCTCAGCGGCACCGGCGAACCCGGCGCTACCGTGCATGTATACAGCCGCGACGGCACCTTGCTGGGCAGTGACATCGTCAGCACCGGCGGCACCTTCACCGTGGCACTTAACAGCGCCCAGGCCGATGGCCAGGTGCTGCGGGTCAACCAGTCCGACGCCAGCAACAACACCTCGGCCGACGCTAGCCTGACCGCCGCCGACAACACTCCACCGGCACAGGTAGGCAGCCTGGCCATCAGCGGCAACGGCGCCACCGTGACCGGTACCGGTGAAGCCGGCGATACCGTGTATGTACGTGCCAGTGACGGCACGCTGCTGGGCAGCGCCGTGGTCGCCGGCAACGGCACCTTCACCGTCACCCTGACCCCGGCGCAGCTCAACGGTGAAGTGCTGAGCGTCAACCAGCTCGACACGGCGCAGAACCCATCGGCCGTCACCACCGTGACCGCCCCGGACCTGACCGCGCCCGCAGCCCCCACTGACCTGGCCGTCAGCACGGATGGCCTGACCGTCACCGGCACCGCCGAGGCCAACAGCAGCATCCAGGTTCGTGCCGCCGACGGCACCCTGCTGGGCGAGGCCAGCGCCGATGGCAATGGCGTGTTCAGCGTCATCTTGAACACCGCGCAAACCAATGCCCAGCCGCTGCAGGTGACGGCGACCGACGCCAGCAACAATACGTCCCTGCCCGGTGCCGTCAGCGCGCCGGACACCACCGCGCCCCAGGATGTCACCAACCTGGCCGTCAGCCCCGATGGCACTCAGGTGTCGGGCACCGGTGAAGCCGGCAGCACCGTCACCGTGCGCGAAGGCTCCACCGTGCTGGGCAGCGGCACCGTGGGCAGCGACGGCGTGTTCGTCATTACCTTGACCACCGCGGCCAGCAATGGCAGCACCCTCAGCGTGGTCAGCACGGATGCCGCCAACAACAGCTCCAACCCCGTGGACGTGGCTGGCCCGGACGGCACCCAGGTGGCGGCGCCCAGCGACCTCGCCTTGAGCAGCGACGGCACAACCCTGACCGGCGCCGGCACCGCTGGCAGCACCATCACGGTGGTGGACAGCGCCGGCACCAACCTGGGGACCACCACGGTCAATAGCCTGGGACGCTTCAGCATCCGCTTCGCCACGGCGCAGCTCAATGCTCAGGTGCTGCACGTGACCGCCACGGACAGCGCCAACCACACGTCAGTGCCCAGCACCGTGGTCGCCAGTGACAGCACGGCCCCCGATGCGCCGACCGACGTCGCCGTCAACAGCACCGGCACCACCCTCACCGGCAAGGGCGAGGTGGGCGCCACCGTCACGGCGCTGGACAGCGCCGGTACCGTGCTGGGCACCGCCACGGTGGCCAGCAACGGCACCTTTGTCATTACCCTGACCCCGACCCAGGCCGACGCCCAGGCCCTCACCGTGACCCAGGCCGACCCCGCCGGCAACGTCTCGCAACCGGCCAGCACCGTGGCGCCGGACCTGACCGCGCCCGATGCCGCCACCGGCCTGGCCATCAATAACGTCGGCACCGTGGTCAACGGCCAGGGCGAAGCCGGCGCTACCGTGACCGTGACCAATGCCGCGGGCGCCGTGGTGGGTACCGGCACGGTCGACCAGAGCGGCAATTTCCAGATCACCGTCGCGCCGGCCCAGACCGACGGCGGTACCTTGCACGTGAGCCTCACCGACGCGGCGGGCAACATCTCCGCCGACGCCACGGTGGCAACCGTCGACACCACGCCACCGGCAGCGGTCGCCAACCTGGCCATCAGCAGCGACGGCGCCACCCTCAACGGCACCGGTGAAGTCGGTGCCACGGTGCGCGTGACCGACAGCAGCGGCGTGCTGCTGGGCACCGCGACCGTGGCCGCCAATGGCACCTTCTCGGTCGCCCTGGCCCCAGCCCCGAACAATGGCCAGACCCTGGACATCTACCAGACCGATGCGGCGGGCAATGCCTCGCCTTCGGCGACCCTGACCGCACCGGACATCACCCCGCCCGCCGCGCTGACCCAAGTGGCCGTCAACGCCGATGGCATCACCGTGACCGGCCACGGCGAACCCAACGCCACCGTCAGCGTGCGCAGCGCCGACGGCACCTTGCTGGGCACCGGCCTGGTGGCCAGCAATGGCGCCTTCACCCTGACGCTCAATACCCCGCAGCTCAACGCGCAAGTGTTGACCGTGACCCAGGAGGACCCACCGGGCAACGTCTCCACGGCTGTCACCGTGACCGCACAAGACCTGACACCGCCCGACAGCCCCACGGACCTCGCCCTCAACAGCGCTGGCCTGCAACTGACCGGCCATGCCGAGGCCGGCAGCACCGTGACCGTCAGCAACGCCCAGGGGGCCGTGCTGGGCACCGCCATCGCCGCGGCCAACGGCACCTTCCAACTGACCCTGGGCAGCGCCCAGACCAACGGCCAGGCGCTGTCGGTGACCGCCACGGACGCCGCAGGCAACGTCTCCACGGCCGCCAGCTATACCGCCGCGGACACCACCGCGCCACTGGCGGTGACCAACCTCGCGGTGGCCGCCGACGGCGCCACCGTGGCTGGCCAGGGCGAAGTCGGTGCCACCGTCACCGTGCGCGACGCCAGCGGCACGCTGCTGGGCACCGGCACCGTGGCCAGCAACGGCAGCTTCAGCCTGACCCTGGCGCCTGCCGCAGCCGCCGGCAGCACCCTCAGCGTGGTGCAGACCGACGCGGCCGGCAATGCCTCCGGCGCCGCCAACGTGACCGCCCCCGGCAGCCTTGCCGAACCGGCCCCCACCAACCTGGTGCTCAGCGCCGACGGCCTGAGCCTGACCGGCAATGCCACCGCCGGCAGCAGCGTCAGCGTGCACAACGCCGCCAGCACCGTGCTGGGCACCGCCCAAGTGGCCAGCGATGGCACCTTCAGCATCACCTTGACCAGCGCCCAGCTCAACGGTGAACAGCTATCGGCCACGGCCACTTCCAGCGACGGCATCAACTCGCTGCCCACCGGCCTCATCGCCGCCGACGTCACCGCGCCAACCGCCCTCAGCGACCTGCACCTGGCCGCGAACGGCACTGCCCTCACCGGGCATGGCGAAGCCGGTGCGACGGTCACCGTACTGGGCCAGGGCGGTATCGAACTGGGTACCGCCGTGGTGGGGGCCAATGGCACCTTCAGCGTCACCCTGAACGCGGCGCAGACCAACGGCCAACTCTTGAGCCTGAGCCAGACCGACGCCGCGGGCAACGAATCGCCCAGCGTCAACCTGACCGCACCGGACCTGATCGCCCCCGACGCACCCACCGGCCTGACGGTCAGCAGCAACGGCCTGCTGCTTTCCGGTACGGGCGAGGCGGGCACCACGGTCAAGGTGGTCAACGCCGCCGGCGACCTGCTGGGCACCGGCACCGTGAACGTGGACGGCAGCTTCCAGATCACCCTCAACACGCCTCAGGCCAACGGCCAGCAACTGGCCGTGACCCTCACCGATGCTGCTGGCAATACCTCGGCGGCCACCGACCTGACGTCGGTGGACACCACCGCGCCCTCGGCGCTCACCCAACTGGCCATCGCCAGCGATGGCGCTACCCTCACAGGCCACGGTGAAGCCGGCGCGATCGTCACGGTCAGCGATAGCCTCGGCGTACCGCTTGGCACCGCAACCGTAGGGACCACCGGCACCTTCACGCTGGTGCTCGCCACGCCGCTGACCAACGCCGAAGTGCTGACCCTGGTACAGGCCGACGCCTCGGGCAACGTGTCGCCCACCGCCACCCTGACCACCCCTGACTTCACTGCCCCTGACCCACTGGCCGATGTAGCCATCAACGCCGCCGGCGCTCTGGTCACCGGTACCGGCGAAGCCGGCGCCACCGTCATCGTGAAAGACCCGGCAGGGCTGGTTTTGGGTACCGCCGTGGTGCTGGCCGACGGCACCTTCAGCGTCAGCTTGAGCACCCCACAAATCAACGGCCAGGCGCTGACCGTGCAGCAGGCCGACCCACCCGGCAACGTCAGCACCCCGGTGGTGGTGAACGCGCCGGACCTGACCCCGCCCGACCTGGCCACGCAGTTGCAATTCAATGCCAGCGGGACAGTACTCAGTGGCGTGGGCGAGGCAGGCACGGCCGTGCGCATCATCCTGGCTGACAACACTGAAGTCGGCACTGGGACCGTCGACAGCACCGGGCATTTCCTGATTACCCTGGATACGGCCCAGACCAATGGCCAGACCGTGTGGGTGACCCTGACCGACGCGGCCGGCAACACCTCGGCCACCGCTACTCAGGTCGCCCCGGACATCACAGCACCCGCCGCCGTCACCGGGCTGGCACTGGACGCCACTGGCCTGGTGCTCAGCGGTGCCGGTGAGGCCGGAGCCAGTGTCACGGTCACCAACGCCGCCGGCACCACGCTGGGCACCGGCACAGTCGACGCCAATGGTCAGTTCACCCTGACCCTGAGCGCCGCTCAGCTCAACGGTGAACAACTGTCGGTGGTGCAACAGGACGCCGCAGGCAACCCTTCCGTCACCGCCAACCTGGTGGCCAGCGACGTCACCGCGCCCACCGCACCGACGGTCACTGCGCTCAGTGCCGATGGCCTGACCCTGACCGGCACCGGCGAAGCCGGCGCGACCCTGGTGGTCACCACGGCCACCGGTGGCGTGCTTGCCACCGTGACCGTCGCCGCCGACGGCACCTTCAGCACGCCCTTGAGCAGCGCTCAGGTGAACGGCCAGCTGTTGACCCTGGTGCAGACGGATACCGCTGGCAACCACAGCCTGCCCCTGGTGTACCAGGCGGGCGACACCACCGCGCCTGCCGACGTCACCGCCTTGGCCGTCAGCCCCAGTGGCCTGACCGTCACCGGGCTTGGCGAAGCCAATGCCACTGTCACGGTGCGCAGCGCCGCGGGCGTTGAACTGGGCACCACCACCGTGGCCGCCGACGGCCACTTCAGCGTGGGACTGAGCAGTGCGCAACTCAACGGCGAGACGCTCACCGTCAGCCAGACTGACGTCGCGGGCAACCTGTCTGGCAACCAGACAGTGACCGCCAGCGACATCACCGCCCCTGCCGCGCCCACGGTTACTTCCCTGTCCGTCGATGGTGTGACCCTGACCGGTACCGCCGAGGCCAATAGCCTGGTGACCGTCAGGAGCGTCGACGGCACCGAGCTGGGTACGGCCACCGCCACAGCGGGCGGGATTTACACCGTGACCCTGGCCCCTGCGCAAATCAATGGCCAGGTACTGTCGATCGTCGCCGCCGATGCCTCGTCCAATGCCTCCACGCCGCTGATCTACACCACGCTCGACACCCAGGCACCCGATGCCGTCACCAACCTGAGCATCAGCGCCGACCACAGCCTGCTGGCCGGGCGTGGCGAAGTCGGGGCCACGGTGCTGGTCACCGATGCCGACGGTACCACAGTAGGTAGCGGTGTCGTCGCCGCCAACGGCACCTTCGTGATCAACCTGTCCGCCGGCATCGACGCCAACGCCGTGCTCACCGTGGTGCAGACCGATGCCAGCAACAACACCTCGGTCTCCGCGGATTTGATCGTGCCGGTCGCCCCGGCACCCGATGCACCGACCGATGTGGTGCTGGCCGCCGACGGCGTGACCCTCAACGGTGTCGCCGCGGCGGGCACCACCATCACCGTGTACAGCGCCACCGGCACGGTGCTGGGCACCGGTACCACTGGCAGCAACGGCATCTTCGACCTGACCCTGACCACGCCGCAAACCAACGGCCAGACCTTGTCGGTCACCGCCAGTACCCAGGCCGGTGGCGCCTCGCTGCCGACCGAACTGATCGCTGCCGACACCACCGCGCCTGACCCGCTGACGGGCCTGGCGGTCACGGGTGCCGGCCTGCTGGTGACCGGCCACGGTGAAGTGGGTGCGACGGTGACGATCACATCGGCTACCGGGGCGCTGCTGGGCACCGGCGTGGTCGGCGTCGGCGGTACCTTCAGCGTCAACCTCAATGCCGCACAGACCAACGGTCAAGTGTTGACTGCGGTGCAGACCGATGCCTACGCCAACACCTCTACCTCGGTGACCGTGCAGGCCGCGGACACCACCGCTCCGGTGGCGCCCAGCGTGCTGGCCCTCGATGCCGCGGGCCTGGTGCTGTCGGGGCTGGGCGAGACCGGCGCCACAGTGACCGTCACCAACGCCGCTGGCACGGTGCTGGGCACCGGCACCGTGGTCGGCGGCACCTTTGCCGTCACCCTCAGTGCCGCGCAACTGAACGGCCAGACCCTGACCGTCAGCCAGGCGGATGCGGCCGGCAACGTCTCGGCCGGGACCACGCTGGTGGCCAATGACACCACCGCGCCGGCGCAATTGGCCAATCTGGCATTGACCAGCAGCGGCCTGCAAGTCACCGGTACCGGCGAAGCCGGGGCCACGGTCACCGTGACCAGTGCCACCGGCACCGTGCTGGGCACCACCCAGGTGGGCTCGGCCGGTACCTTCACCGTGACGCTGGGCACCGCCCAGCTCAACGGCCAGGTGCTGACCCTGGTGCAGACCGACGCCGCCGGCAATGCCTCGCTGGCGTCGACCCTGACGGCCCTGGACACACAGGCGCCCACTGCCCCTGGAGCCCTGGCGCTGGCCGTCAACGGCATCACCCTGACTGGCACCGGCGAGGCCGGCGCCACGGTTACCGTCAGCAATGGCGGCACCACCTTGGGCACCGCGGTGGTCGGCCTCGGGGGCACCTTCACCGTGACCCTGAGCAGCGCCCAGCTCGATGGCCAGGTGCTGACCGTGCGCCAGACCGATGTGGCCGGCAACGCCTCGGCCACGGCCAGCCTGACCGCACCCGACACCACGGCACCCGCCGCGCCTACCGGCGTTCTGGTGAACGCCAGCGGCACCCTGGTGACCGGTACCGGCGTGGCCGGTTCCACCGTCACCGTGCGCGCCGGTACGTCGGTACTGGGCACCACCACCGTGGCCGCCAACGGCAGCTTCTCGGTGGCCCTGACGACCGCGCAGATCAACAGCCAGGTCCTGAGCGTCACCCAGGCCGACCCCAGCGGCAACGTCTCGACCGCTGCGACCACCATCGCGCCGGACCTGACCCCACCCGCCGCGGCCGGTACCCTGCTGGTCAGCGCCGATGGTCTCACCGTCAGCGGTACCGGCGAGGCCAACAGCATCGTCACCATCAAGGCCGCTTCCGGCCTGGTGCTGGGGACTGGCACCGTGGGTGGCACCGGGGTGTTCAGCGTGGTCCTCAGCGCCGCGCAGATCAACGGAGAAACCCTCAGCGTCAGCCTCACTGACGCCAACGGCAACGTCTCGACCGCGGTGACGGTCACCGCCCCTGACCTGGACGCCAATGCCCCGGTCACTGCCAGCAACGACCTGGCCGTGGCCACGGTCAACCTGACCCCGGTGAGCACCACCACCCACTACACGGATTCCTTCACCACCCTGCTGGCCGGTTTCTCCAAGACCTACACCTTCACCGTGGGCAGCGGCACCTCGGTAACTTCGAGCATGACGCTGACTGCGGGCAGCCTGGTGTCACTGCTGACCGGTGTCAGCTACACCCTGCAGGTCAAGGACGCCAGCGGCAACTGGGTCACCCTGGACGTCAACGGCAGCCGCGGCATCCTCGACCTGCTGACCATCAATTCCCAGGAAGTGCAGGTCAACATCAGCGCGCTGCTGTCCGGCGACTACCGCCTGGTGGTGTCCAGCAGCGGCATTGGTGTGCTGACCACGGTCACCACCGACGTAACGCAGCAGACCAGCAGCCTGACGCAGTTCACCGGTTCGGCGGGCGTGGCCACCACCGGTAACGTGCTCACCGACCTGGGCACCAACGGCCTGGCCGACCAACTGGGCCCGGACAGCGCCGCCGTGCTGCAGATTTCCAAGAACGGCACCTTCGTCACCGCCGCCAGTGGCGCCGGCACGACGGTGCAGGGGCTGTACGGCACCCTGGTGATCCATGCCGATGGCAGCTACACGTACACCGCCAACGGCAGCACCAGCAGCATCGGCCAGGTGGACACCTTCACCTACCAACTGGTGCACGCCAACGGCCTGAGCGCCACCGCGACGCTGTACGTACGCATTGAAAGCCCGCAGTCCACCGAGACCTGGAGCAGCACCAACCTGGCAGCCGCCGCCACCGTGGTGGACGCCACCTACGACATCGCCAGCACCAGCATTACCCTGGCGGCCAAAGAGGTGACCAGCACCGCTACCCTGGGCACGCTGTCCGTGCCGCTGCTGGGTGGCGCCAATGCCACCTACACCACCAGCGTGGCGGCGAACACGGTGAGCGACCTGACGGTCACCCTCAACGCCAGCAACCTGCTGAGCCTGGCCAGCAGCCTGACCCTGGGCCTGTACAAGCTCAACACCAGCACCGGCCAGTACGTGCTGGTGAAAAGCGTCAGCGGTGGCGCGCTGCTGAGCCTGGGTGGCAACAACTATGGCGTGACCTTCGACGACCAGACCTCCGGCACCTACCAGGTCAAGGTCGTCGTCACCGGCATTGGCCTGGCCAGCAGCATCACCACCAGCATCACCAACGTGGCCACCTACACCAACCAGTACGTGGTGGGCAGCTACACGCCGGTCGTCGGCAACCTGCTGACCGATACCGCGGGCGGCGGTGCCGACATCCTGGGCTCGGCCTACACCGTGCTCAGCGTGCTATTGGCCGGCAGCTACGTAACGCCTGGCTACAACGGCACCACCATCGCCGGCACCTACGGCTCGCTGCTGGTGCATGCCGACGGTAGCTACACCTATACGCTCAACGCCGGGCTGACGGACGCGGCGATCGGCCACAGTGATGTGTTCACCTACGAACTCACCCACCCCAACGGCACCACCGACATCTCCACCCTGACCATCGACCTGACCCAGGCCGGCGCCACCGCCAGCACTTTCAGTGCGCTGGCCCTGGTCAGCGATGAAACCAGCACCGCGACCACCACGGCGGCGGCGGCCAGCACCAGTACCGAGGTGCTGCAAGGCACCGACGGCAACGACACACTGGACGCCATCCACGGTGGCGCGGTGACCATCATCGGCGGTGCCGGCAACGACACCATGATCGTCCACGACCAGAACTTTGCCTCGGTGGACGGCGGCACCGGCACCGACACGCTGATGTGGGACGGCGGCGACGCCACCATCGACCTGGGCACCCTGGCCAGCCGTATCCACAACATCGAGATCCTGGACCTCAACAGCACCAGCGCGGTGGCCTTGACCCTGAACCTGGCTGACATGCTGGCGGTGATCGAGAGTGGTGACAGCAAACTGATCATCAAGGGCAACAGCCAGGACAGCGTGCACATGACCGATACGTGGACAGCCAGCGGCACGGAGACCGCCGACGGCGTGAGTTATACCCAGTACACGCCCGAGCAAGATCCCAGCCACCATCTTTGGGTACAGAGCGGGGTGCATGTGGTCTAAATTGCACTAGGGTAATGAAGTAGGCATCAGCCCTGCGGGAGCTGGCTTGCCAGCGAGCTGTTCGGCAGCATTGAAAAGCTCGCTGGCAAGCCAGCCCCTGCACTGGGCAAAGGAATTCAGAACCACAGTAAGGGACTTACGTGAAGCCAGTTCGACTAGGGATGTTATCGGCGGTCGTATTGACCACCAGCCTGCAGTACACGTTTTCCCCATCGGCCACGGCCGACGACCATCTGGACCCCGGGCTCAGCGTGATCAGCCCGAGCAAATTGCGCACCGCGCCCGACCGGGTCAGCGCCGAGCCCACGGGCCCGGCCTCGGTCAAGGCCAGTGAGCAGTCCCTGGGGCTGGAGCAGGCCATTCGCGTGGCGGTGGACTGGCATCCCAGCATCGGCCAGGCCATCGGCACCCTCTACCAACAGGGCGAAGGCATCAACGTCGCCCAGGCCGGCTACTACCCCCAGGTCACGGGGGGTATCAAAGGCGGCTACGACAGCGGGTATGACGGCGACCGCAACACCCAGGCCATCAGCATCTCGCTCAAGCAGATGCTTTATGACTTTGGCAAGGTCGACAACGCCGTCGACGCCGCCCGCGCCAAGGTGGCGCAGAGCCAGGCCAATATCCTGCTGGCCATCGACCAGGTGGCCCGCGACACCGCCTATGCCTACATCGAAGTGCAGCGCTACCAGCACCTGCTGGTGATCGCGCGCGACCAGATCCATGGCATCGGCGACATCGTCGACCTGGCCCAGCAACGCAGCGACATGGGCGCCAGTACCCGCTCCGATGTGGTTCAGGCGCAGTCCCGGGCGGAAGGCGGCATGGCCACCCTGCAAGACTACAAGGCCCAGTACGCACGCTGGCAGTCAACCCTGGCCAACCTGCTGGGGCGGCGCAGCGTGCCGCAGGTCACCGATGCCTTCGCGCCCGGGCTGAACCAGTCGTGCGTGGCGCCGGACAACGGCGATGCCCTGCCTGCCGTGCTCGCCGCCGTGGCGCAGCGCAGCCAGGCCCAGGCGGAACTGGCCCAGGCCAAGGCCGAGGCCTACCCTACCCTGTCGCTGGAACCATCGTTCAACCAGTACCTGGACAACGACTACAACAAGGACAACCCGGCGGTGGACCGTACCCAGGTGGGCATTTTCCTCAACCTGGAAGTGCCGATCTACCAGGGCGGCGCCATCAGCGCGCGCAGCCGCGCCGCCGGCCATGCCCTGACCGCCGCCGATTCAGCCGAAGACGCCGCCCGCCTGCAGGCGCGCCAGGGCCTCACCGAAGCCCAGTCACAGACCGCTGGCCTGGGCAGGCGCCTCGATGCCCTGAAAACCCGCGAGGCCAGCATCAGCCAGGCCCGCGAGCTCTACGGCAAGCAATACCTGGAACTGGGTACCCGCCCCCTGCTGGACCTGCTCAATGCCGAGCAGGAGATCTACCAGTCGCGCTTCGACCTGGAAAACACCGTGGCCGACCTGCGCCGCCTGCAAATCGATTGCCTGTACAACAGTGGTGGCCTGCGCCGCGCCTTCGGCATCGACCACAGCACCATCCAGCACGTGGAGATCCAGCCATGACCGACGCCATCGTCATCCCCCACGACCCGGCCGGCGCCGCCCCCAAGGCCGACTACGCGCCGTGGCTTGAAGCCGTGCTCACCGTGGCCCGCCACTACCGCCTGGATGTGTCGCCGGAAAGCATCCGCCTCGCCTCCCTGCAACCGGACGGGCGCCTGGAAGACGTGGTTCGCCACATGGCCCGCCAGGCCGGGCTGAGCGTCAAGTTCGCCGGTTTCGACCGGCGCAGCCTCAGCCGCTGGCGCGCGCCGCTGGTAGTGCAGTTGCGCGACGGCCAGGTGGGCGTGGTGGAAAGCGTGGGCGAGGACGGCGAACTGGGCGTGGTGTTCAGCGGCGACCAGGGCCTGCAAAGCCGCCTGGCCCCGGCCACCCTGGCGGGTGAAGCGATCCGCACCGTGGTGCTGCGCCCCACCCGGGCCCTGAGCGACGTGCGCACCGACGACTACGTCAAGCCCTTCGACGAACACTGGTTCCGCCGCATCGTGCTGCGCGACCTGCGCCCCTACACCCACGTGATGATCGCCTCGCTGGTGGCCAATCTGCTGGGCCTCGCCGGGGTGCTGTTTTCCATGCAGGTGTACGACCGGGTGATCCCGGCCGAATCCTTGCCCACCCTGTACGTGCTGTTCGGTGGCGTGCTGCTGTCGGTGGTGTTCGATTTCGTCATGCGCATCGCACGTTTGCGCATCACTGACCTGCTGGGCAAGCGCGCCGACCTGCGGGTGTCCGACCTGGTGTTCGGGCACGCCTTGCGCCTGCGCAACTCGGCACGCCCGCGCTCGACCGGCTCGTTCATTTCGCAGTTGCGCGAGCTGGAACAAATTCGCGACCTGATCACCTCCAGCACCGCCACGGCGCTGGCCGACCTGCCGTTCTTCCTGCTGTTCCTGCTGGTGTTCTACCTGATCGGTGGCGCCCTGGTGGCCATCCCCGTGGTCGCCCTGGTGGCCATGGTATTGCCCGGTATCCTGGCGCAACGCAAGCTGGCGCGCCTGGCCAACGAGTCCATGCGCGAGGCCGCCTTGCGCAACGCCATGCTGGTGGAAAGCATCCAGGGCCTGGACGACATCAAGGCGCTGCAGGCCGAGCAACGCTTCCAGCAGCAGTGGAACCAGTACAACGCAGCTTCCGCGGAGAGCAGCCTGCGCCTGCGCAACCTCACCAACAGCCTGGTGGCCTGGACCCAGAACGTGCAGAGCGCGGTGTTCGCGGTGGTGATCGTGTTCGGCGCACCCATGGTCATCGCCGGCGACCTGACCACCGGCAGCCTGGTGGCGGCCTCGATCCTGTCGTCCCGAATGATGGCGCCCATGGCGCAACTGACCCACGTGCTGACCCGCTGGCAGCAGGCCAAGGTGGCGCTGGAAGGCCTGAACCGCATCATGCAGTTGCCGGTGGACCACCCCGAAGGCAGCCAGCGGGTGCACCTGCCGGCCATTCGTGGCGACTATCAGTTCAAGCAGGCCAGCTTCCGCTACAGCGAAGAGGCCGCGCCGGCCCTCAGTGCCCTGAACCTGACCATCCGCCCGGGCGAGCACATCGCCGTGCTGGGCCGCAATGGCGCCGGCAAGTCCACCCTGCTGCAAGCGTTGGCCGGGGCCATGGACCTGAGCACCGGCGAGACCACCCTGGACGGCATTGCCCTGCCCCACCTGGACCCCGCCGACCTACGCCGCGACGTGGGCCTGATGGCCCAGCACGCGCGGCTGTTTCACGGCACCCTGCGCGACAACATCACCCTGGGCGCCGGCCAGGCCAGCGACCAGGAGATCCTCGCGGCGCTGTCGCTGACCGGTGCCCTGGATTTCGTGCGCCTGCTGCCCAAGGGCATGGACCACCTCATCCTGGAAGGCGGCCAGGGCCTGTCCGGCGGCCAGCGCCAGAGCCTGCTGCTGTCTCGCCTGCTGCTGCGCCAGCCCCAGGTACTGTTGCTGGACGAGCCCACCGCCAGCCTCGATGACATCACCGAACGGCGCCTGCTGGAACAACTGGCCACCTGGACCCAGGGCCGCACCCTGGTGGTGGCCACCCACCGGGTCAGCCTGCTGCAACTGGTGGAGCGGATCATCGTGCTCGACGGTGGACGCATCGTCATCGATGACCACCGCGACGCCGCGCTGGCGCGCCTCAAGCAACCCCAAGGAGCCCAGGCATGAGCACTTACGAGCACGCGTCCTATCTGGACGGCGATGACGACCGTGGCCTGGTGCGCGGCACCCGGGTGATCTGGGGCTGCGCGCTGATGCTGGGCTGCTTTTTCGCCTGGGCTTACTGGTTCCAGGTGGTGGAGGTGTCCACCGGCACCGGCAAGGTCATTCCCAGCTCCCGCGAGCAGGTGATCCAGTCCATGGAAGGCGGCATCATCAAGCAGATGAACGTCACTGAGGGCGCCCTGGTGGAACGCGGCGAGGTGCTGGCCCAGCTCGACCCGGTGAAGAACGAATCCAACGTCGGCGAGAGCGAAGCCAAATACCGCGCCGCGCTGGCCAGCGTCAGCCGTTTGCAGGCCGAGGTCAGCGACAAGCCATTGAAGTTTCCCGAATCACTGGCAGCCTACCCCGACCTGACCCGCGCCGAAACCGAGCTGTACAGCACCCGCCGCCGTGGCCTGGAGGCGACCCTGGCGGGTATTCAGGACAGCCTGCGCCTGGTGCGCAGCGAGCTGGAGATCACCGAAAACCTGGCCAAGATCGGCGCGTCCAGCCGCGTCGAGGTGCTGCGGCTGAACCGCCAGCGCTCGGAACTCGAGCTCAAGGCCACCGAGGCGCGCTCGGACTACATGGTGCGCGCCCGTGAAGACCTGGCCAAGGCCAACGCCGAGGCAGACATGCTGGTGGCCATCATTCGCGGACGCAACGACTCGCTGGAACGCCTGACCTTGCGCTCGCCGGTGCGCGGGATCGTCAAGGACATCAAGGTGACCACGGTGGGCGGCGTCGTACCGCCGAACGGCCAACTGATGGAAATCGTGCCGCTGGACGAGCAACTGCTGATCGAAACCCGCATAGCCCCCCGGGACATCGCCTTCATCCACCCGGACCAGGAAGCCAAGGTCAAGATCACCGCCTATGACTATTCCATCTACGGCAGCCTGGACGGCAAGGTCGTGACCATCTCCCCGGACACCATCCAGGACGAAGCCAAGCCGGAAGTGTTCTATTACCGGGTGTTCATCCGCACCAAGGCCGACGTATTGCGCAACAAGGCCGGCAAGACCTTCGCCATCGTCCCGGGCATGATCGCCACCGTCGACATCCGTACCGGCGAGAAAACCGTGCTCGACTACCTGATCAAACCGCTGAACCGCGCCCGCGAAGCCCTGCGCGAGCGCTGACAGGCAGGGCGGCGATCAGCGGCTCGCCAACTTGGTGGCTGGCGCCTGCAACGGTTGCGACTGCGCCAGGTACCGCTGCCACTCGCGAGTGATTTCGGCATAGGGCAGGAAGATGCTCACCCGTGGCTCGTTGGCCAGGTCTGCACGCTTGAGGCCCGCCAGGTCGCCGCGGGTCAGGTAGGCAACGTTGATGCCGACCACCTTGCCGTCGGCGGCGAACACCGGGCCGCCGGACATGCCTTTCGCGGTGGCGCCATCATGGGTGCCGTACATCACCCCGCCTTCCTGGGCGTTCAGCCGTACCATGGCCGGCAGCGCATGGCCTTCACCCTTGACGGGCACGTACAGGGAGTTGAAACCCACTGCCGTCAATGTCTCGCCCGGCGCATACGCCCGCCATTGGGGAGCGTGGTCGGCCTTGTGGCGGAAGAACTGTACGTCGGCCTGGCCTTGGTAGACAGCCCCCGGCAGGTACGGGATGTGCTTGACGGTCACCGCGTAGTCGGCGTTCCACTGCACCGCCGTGCCCATCAGCATGAAAGGCAAAGGCCCCCCTGAATGAACGACGAAGGCTTGATCATAGACAGGGTCCGTGGTGAAGGCGGTCGGCATTCCGTTGCACCCGCTGAGCAGCACGCAGGCTGCCAGAAGTGACTTGAGGGGGTACATGATGGCACACGATGGGCAGTGAGAGGTGGCGCGAATATATCAGTGTGCCACTACGCCGTCGATAGCCTGAGCCTACCGTTCGGCTGGATCCAATCAGCCTGCTATATGAACTGTTTGGTTAGATGTGCGCTGGCGGGTGATATCTGGCGTCACCATCCTACCCGGCAGCCATCCTTCCAGCGTGCACCGAAATGTATCAATGACCGCCCCATTCTGGTGACACACCCTGCCTGCGAATGCGATCATTGTCCGCTTACCTGCCCGTTCCACCCCGCGTCCCAGAGGCTCCCTTGTCCAAAGGCATCATTTCGTCCGTCATGGCATCGACGCTGTTTGCCGTGATGTACTTCTATACCTCGCTGCTGACCCCGCTCGATGGCGAAGAAATCTTCGGCTGGCGTATCCTGCTCACCGTGCCCTGCGTGACCCTGTTTCTGCTCATCACCCGTGACTTCAAGCTGGTCATCGGCCTGCTCAAACGCATGCGCGAGCGCCCCATTCTGGTGCTCGGCAGCGTGGGCACCGCGTCGCTCCTCGGCGTACAGCTATGGCTGTTCCTCTGGGCGCCCTTGCATGGCCGCAGCCTGCCGGTGTCACTGGGGTACTTCCTGCTGCCGCTGACCATGGTGCTGACCGGACGGGTGGTGTACGGCGAACGCTTGTCGTACCTGCAGAAGGTGGCAGTGGGTTTCGCCCTGTGCGGCGTGGGGCACGAGCTGTGGGTACACGGCAGCTTCGCCTGGGAAACCCTGGTGGTTGCCTCCGGCTACCCGGCCTACTTCGTGCTGCGGCGCAGGTGCAAGACCGACCACCTGGGCGGGCTGTGGACCGACATGTGCCTGATGATGGTCCCGGCGCTATGGTTCGTGATCACCGGGCCCCTGTCATCGGCCGACCTGCTCCAGCACCCGGCGCTCTATGGCCTGATCCCGGTGCTGGGCATGATCAGCGCCCTGGCGCTGGTGTCGTATGTCATGGCCAGCCGGCTATTGCCATTCAGCCTGTTCGGCCTGCTCAGCTACGTCGAACCGGTACTGCTGGTCGGCGTGGCGCTGCTGCTGGGCGAAAGCATCGCCCGTGATCAGTGGTTCACCTACCTGCCGATCTGGCTGGCGGTGGTGGTGCTGATCATCGAGGGCTTCAAGCACCTGGTGCGGGCGCGCCGCCGCAGCCTGTAAATCACGGGTGGGCGATCATCAGCACCGCGCTGACGGTGATGAATGAGGCCAGGGTGGTCAACACCAGCGCGGCCGCGCAGCGGCCTTCCAAACCAAAACGCTGGCCGAGGATGGGGTACACACTCATCATCGGCGCGGCAGCGATCACCACGCCCGCCAGCACCATCGGTGCCGGAATGTCGCCCAGCACCCAGAACATCAGCGCCGCCAGCGAGGGGTGCACCAGCAGCTTGCCCGCACCGATCAGACCCAGCTCCTGCAACTGCCCACGCACTTTGGTGCCGAACAGTACCCCGCCGATCACGAACAGCGCTGCCGGCGCCGAGGCCTGGGCCAGCATCTCGATGACTTTGAGCGGCGCCACGGGAATGCGCACGCCGGCCAGCGACAGGGCGCCGCCGATGATGATCGACACGATCAACGGGTTCTTGCCCAGGCGCTTGAGGGTCTCGCCGATGACGCGTCGGGCAGAATCACCCTGCTGCTCGCCGGCTTCGGCCAAGGCCAGCGCCAGGGGGATCATCACCAGGTTTTCGATGATCATGCCCAAGGCCAGCGCCACCACTGCGGAAGGCCCCGCGACCATCGCGGCGATGGGGTAGCCGATGAAACCGCTGTTGGACACCGACATGCCCATGCCCGCGATGGCGGCGTTGGCCACGCTGGCCTGACGCGTACGGCGAAAGACCGTGAAACCGATGGCGAAACTGCCCAGCGAGGCCAGGCCGTAGGCCAGCAGGTAATGGCTGTTGAAGACTTCGCTGATGGGCCGGTCGGCCAGGGCATGGATCACCAGGGCGGGCAGGCAGAAGATGATCACGAACGTGCCAACCCCACGCACCTGCTCGCGGCTCAGCAGTTTCAGGGCAGAGGCCAGGTAGCCCAGGCCAATGATGATGAAAATCGGCGCGGTGATGGCGAGCACATCGAACAAAGGTCGTGTTCCTTACGCGAGGCTATTGCGTGATCAGCACCCGTTCACGCCCATGGCACGCCTGGGCGATGGCCTCTACCACTCGCAGGTTCTGCAACCCGTCGCGCACGCTCACCAACGGTTGCGCCTGCCCGCGAATCACCTGGCAGAAGTGCGCCAGTTGCCGTGCCAGCGGGTCATCCCGTTCCTGGGCCAATTGCTCGCAATCGAACGGTTTCCACCACGACCGGTCCTCGGCCTTGCCGAACCGTTTGAGGCGCATGGTGGGCACCGACAGTTGGCCAAAGGTACCGGTGATCACGTAGCAGTCTTCATCGTCATAGTGGCAGTAGCTTTTGTTTTCTTCGCTGGTCTGCTCCCAACTGCGCGGGCTGGCCGCGGTGTCCGACAGCATGAAGGTACCCAGCGCGCCGCTGGCGAAGCGCAACAGGATGGCGGCCGTGTCTTCCACCTCGAAGCCGCGTGTGCTGCTGGACGCCATGGCCTGCACCTCGACGATTTCGCCGCACAGGGATCGCAGGTTACCGATCTCATGGATCAGGTTCAGCAGGATCGGCCCGCCACCCGCCACTGTGCGCCAGGGCCCTGCGGCAAAATACTCGTCCGGCTTGAAGAACAGCGCGCTGCCCATCACCGCCACCAGATCACCCAGCACGCCCTCGGCAACCAGCCGCCGAGCCTGTTCCAGGATCGGGCTATGAGCCCGGTGGTGGCCAACCAGCAACGGCGTATTCGATGCCAGACTGGCGGCATACAGGCGCTCGCCCTCTTCCAGGCAGTGAGCCAGGGGTTTCTCCACCAGCGCCGGCACCCCCGCCGCCAGACATGCCATGGCCTGGGGCACGTGCAGGTGGTTGGGCGTGGCGAGGATGATGCCATCCGGGGTGTCGGCGGCAAGCAGCGCATCCAGGGACGGGTACAGGGGCACCTGGAAACGCTCGGCCAACTGCGCGGCCGCCGCAGAGGGGTCGACAATGGCCGCCAGTTGGCAGTCCGGGCTGGCATCAATCTGTTCAAGGTGGCTGCGACCGATCATGCCGGCGCCGGCCACGGCGATACGAAGAAGGGGCATAGGGCTCTCTGATTATTATGGTGAGCAATGGCCGTAGCTTAATCCAGTGCGATCAGGACATAATCGTTCATTATGAAGATTCAGAATGCGCGATTAGCGAACAATGAGCCTTTCCTGCGCGACCTGCAATTGTTCTGCAGCGTGGCCCGCCATGCCAGCTTCGTCACGGCAGCCCAGGAAAGCGGCATTTCACCGGCCCACCTGAGCAAGCGCATCGCGTTGCTGGAAGCGTCCCTGGGGGTCAAGCTGTTCCAGCGCACCACCCGCCGCGTCAACATCACCGCCGACGGCGAAACAGCCTTCACGTGGGCCCAGACCCTGTTGGGTAATGTCGACGACATGCTCCAGGCCTTGTCCGGGGTACGCAACGAACCGCGCGGCGCGCTGCGTATCAGCACCAGCCTGCGCCTGGGCCGCGAATACATCGCGCCGGTGATGGCGCGCCTGCGCCAGCGCTACCCGGCGCTGGAGGTGTGGCTGGAGCTGCTGGACCGGCGTGCCGACCTGATCGCCGAGAACTTCGACATCGACATCCGCGTGGGCGAAGTACTGGAACAGCACCTGATTGCCCACCGCATCACCAGCAGCTACCGCATCCTGTGCGCCGCCCCCGCCTATGTAGAACGCATGGGCGCCCCGCGCAGCCTGGCCGAACTGGCCCAGCACGACTGCCTGCTGTTCCGCGAGCGTGACCAGCGCTTCGGCCTGTGGCGCCTGCACGGCGCGAATGGCGAAGAAAGCGTCAAAGTCACCGGCCCCATGGCCTCCAACCACAGCGACGTGGTGCGCCAGTGGGCGCACGAGGGGTACGGCATCATCATGGCCTCGATGTGGGACGTCGCGGCCAGCCTCAAGGCGGGAGAACTGGTGCAAGTGCTGCCGGGTTACCGCCAGCCGGCGGACGTGTGGGCGGTGACCACGGCGCGGGGTGGGGAATCGGAGAAGATTCGGGTGTGCATTGAATTTCTCAAGCAATCCCTGACCCACGGCCCGCAGGCGCTGGTAACACGGATTTGAGCCAGGCAAACAAGGCGGTCGAGGCAATGGCACAGACATAACTGGCCCGAAACAGATGTGGGACCGGGCTTGCCCGGGAAGCGCCGCGCGGGCGGCGCACGGTCTCAAGGGCGCTGTAGAAACCCAAGCCATGCATCTAGAGGCCCTGATACGGTCTCAAGCCGGAAAAACAAGGCGGTCCAGGCAATCCCACAGGCATAACTGGCCCGAAACAGATGTAGGAGCAAAGCTTGCTCGCGAAGCGCCGCGCGGGCGGCGCACGGTCTCAAGGGCGCTGGAGAAACCCAAGCCATGCGTCTAGGGGCCCTGATACGGTCTCAAGCCGGAAAAACAAGGCGGTCCAGGCAATCCCACAGGCATAACTGGCCCGAAACAGATGTGGGACCGGGCTTGCCCGGGAAGCGCCGCGCGGGCGGCGCACGGTCCCAAGGGCGCTGGAGAAACCCAAGCCATGCATCTAGAGGCCATGATGCGGTCTCAAGCCGGAAAAACAAGGCGGTCCAGGCAATCCCACAGGCATAACTGGCCCGAAACAGATGTGGGACCGGGCTTGCCCGGGAAGCGCCGCGCGGGCGGCGCACGATCTCAAGGGCGCCGGAAAAACCCAAGCCATGCATCTAGAGGCCCTGATACGGTCTCAAGCCGGAAAAACAAGGCGGTCCAGGCAATCCCACAGGCATAACTGGCCCGAAACAGATGTGGGACCGGGCTTGCCCGGGAAGCGCCGCGCGGGCGGCGCACGGTCTCAAGGGCGCTGTAGAAACCCAAGCCATGCATCTAGAGGCCCTGATACGGTCTCAAGCCGGAAAAACAAGGCGGTCCAGGCAATCCCACAGGCATAACTGGCCCGAAACAGATGTGGGACCGGGCTTGCCCGGGAAGCGCCGCGCGGGCGGCGCACCGTCTCAAGGGCGCTGGAAACCCAAGCCATGCATCTAGAGGCCCTGATACGGTCTCAAGCCGGAAAAACAAGGCGGTCAAGGCTGCCAGGTGCATGGCTCAAGGTTTCCAGCGCCCTTGAGACCGTGCGCCGCCCGCGCGGCGCTTCGCGAGCAAGGGCTAGGCGCCCCCCTCGCTCCTACATCTGTTTCGGGCCAGTTATGTCTGTGCCATTGCCTGGACCGCCCTGATTGTCCGCCTGGAGATTGGGTCAGGGCTGCCAGGTGCATGGCTCAAGGTTTCCAGCGCCCTCGAGACCGTGCGCCGCCCGCGCGGCGCTTCCCGGCCAAGGCCGGTCCCACATCTGTTTCGGGCCAGTTATGCCTGTGCCATTGCCTGGTCCGCCTTGATTGTCCGCCTGGAGATTGGGTCAAGGCCGCCAGGTGCATGCCTTGGTTTTTTCGGCGCCCTCGAGACCGTGCGCCGCCCGCGCGGCGCTTCGCGAGCAAGCTCTGCTCCTACATCTGTTTCGGGCCAGTTATGTCTGTGCCATTGCCTGGTCCGCCTTGGTTGTCCGCCTGGAGATTGGGTCAGGGCTGCCAGGTGCATGGCTCAAGGTTTCCAGCGCCCTCGAGACCGTGCGCCGCCCGCGCGGCGCTTCCCGGCCAAGGCCGGTCCCACATCTGTTTCGGGCCAGTTATGCCTGTGCCATTGCCTGATCCGCCTTGATTGTCCGCCTGGAGATTGGGTCAGGGCCGCCAGGTGCATGCCTTGGTTCTCCAGCGCCCTTGAGACCGTGCGCCGCCCGCGCGGCGCTTCCCGGCCAAGGCCGGTCCCACATCTGTTTCGGGCCAGTTATGCCTGTGCCATTGCCTGGACCGCCCTGTTGGTTCACCTTGGAATTGCGCTGGAATTGTATCTGCCCCGACATCATTCCCACCTTTCTGGTACGGCCGTGCAACAATTGGCACAGTTTTTTCTAATGGATTTGACCGCAATGTCAGGATGCCCTTTTCTTTGGATCCCGGGGTGCACACAATGCACCAATTGCAGACACCGGACAGTACGCCTGTCCATTACCAGTGCAGAAACCGCTGCCAAAAGCAGCAGGTTTCTCGAGCAGTAGAACAGGAAGTCGGATCAATGTTTGACGTGCCGTCCTCACTCAGGCTGTTGCTGTCCCGCTTTAATCAGGCCCATCAGGGTGCGAACCATTTCCACTCCTTGCGCTACGTCCAGCACAGCAGCCTGGGCCTCGGCGTCACTCGCAATGTCGTCGACCCGCCCCGCCGCTACCACAGCCGTGGGGTGATGCTGTGCGTGCGGGTCAACGGCAATGAAGCCTTCGCGGCTACCAGCGACCTCACCGACAAGGGCCTGGAACAAGCCTACGACCAGGCGCTGCTGCTGGCACACGCGATGGGCCAACACGGCCTGTTGAGCTTGCCGCCGTTGCAGGGCAGCGCCGTGCACAGCGCCTATGCCTCACCTGCCGTCGACCAGCCGCTGGCCGACGCCGGCCATTGGCTGGACGTGTTGCGGGCCGAGTCGGCGCGGGTCACCCCGCACGACAAGCTGGTGAACTGGTCAGCCAACCTGCGCATCACCGATAGCCAACAGCTGTACGTGGACAGCACCGGCAGCGAGATCACCACCCACACCCGCCAGTTCTACCCGGAACTGGCCGTGACCGCCTTCGACGGGAAACAGAGCCAGCGTCGCAGCTGGGCCATCGCCCGCCAGGGCGGCGCCGAACTGGTGCACGCCTCGGGCTTCATCGGCCAGATCGAACAGGTCGCCGACGAGGCCCTGCAACTGTTGGCCGCGCCCAACACGCCGCAAGGTCCGCGCGACCTGTTGCTGATGCCCGATCAGATGATCCTGCAGATCCACGAGTCCATCGGCCACCCGCTGGAACTGGACCGCATCCTCGGTGATGAACGCAACTACGCCGGCACCAGCTTCGTCACCCAGGACATGTTCGGCAGCTACCAGTACGGCTCGCCGCTGCTCAACGTCAGCTTCGACCCGCAAGTACCGGATGAGCTGGCCAGCTACTGCCACGACGATGAAGGCCTGCCCGCCCACAAGCACCTGCTGATCGAAGCCGGCGTGCTCAAACGGCCCCTGGGCGGCGCCCTGTCCCAGGCCCGCAGCGGCTTGGCCGGGGTGGCCAACAGCCGTGCCTGCGACTGGAACCGCCCGCCCATCGACCGCATGGCCAACCTCAATGTCGAACCAGGCGACCAGAGCCTGGCGCAGATGATCGGCAATATCGAACACGGCATCCTCATGGCGACCAACCGCTCATGGTCCATCGACCAGGCCCGCAACAAGTTCCAGTTCGGCTGCGAATGGGCGCAACTGATCGAAAACGGCGAACTGGCCGGTGTGGTCAAGAACCCCAACTACCGCGGCATTTCCTCGCAGTTCTGGCGCAACCTCAGCGCCGTGGGCGAGCGCAGCACCTTCGAGGTGATGGGCACGCCCAACTGCGGCAAGGGCGAACCCAACCAGGCGGTCACCGTGGGGCACGCGTCACCGCCCTGCGTGTTCCAGCAGATCGACGTGTTCGGGGGGCAAGCCTGATGAATGCCTGCGTAATGAGCCACACCCACTACCGCCGTTCCTTCGACACCCTGGAGCAATGGCTGCACACCCAACTGGCCACCGGCGAGCATTTCTCCCTGTGGTACAGCGCCGAAGACTCGCAGTTCATCCGCTTCAACCACGGCCAGGTACGCCAGGCCAGCCAAGTTCGGCAAATCGACGCCACCGTGCGCCTGATCCGCGAAGAACGCCATGCCAGCGAAACCCTCAACCTCACCGGCGACGCAGCGACCGACCGCGCCCGCCTGGCCGAGACGCTGGTGCAGTTGCGTGCCCTGCTCGATGTATTGCCCGCTGACCCCTACCTGCAACTGGACAACCAGGTGTTCGCCAGCGACCGCCTGCCCGACGGCAGCCTGCCCGGCGCCGACGAACTGATCGAACAAGTGGCCACCCTCAGCGCAGGTCTGGACATGGTCGGCATCTATGCCGGTGGGCCGATGTACCGCGGCTTCGCCAGTTCCTGGGGTGGCCGCGGCTGGCATGTGGCAATCAGCGCCAGCCTGGACTTCAGCCTGTTCCATGCCAACGGCGAAGCGGTGAAGATCACCTACGCCGCCAGTGAATGGGACGCCGATGCCCTGGCTGCCGAGTTCGCCCGCGGTCGTGAGCAACTCACCCACCTTGGCAAGCCACGCAAGACCCTGGCCCCCGGCACGTACCGCACCTACCTGGCGCCGGCGGCTGTGGAAGAAATCATCAGCATGCTGCAGTGGGATGGCTTCTCCGCCCGCGCGCTGGCTACCCGCAACAGCCCTTTGCAGGCACTGCAACTGGGCAGCGCGCGCCTGTCGCCGCTGGTGTCGATCAGCGAAATGGCCTCCACCGGCCTTGAGCCGTTGTTCAACAGCGAAGGCAGCCTGCGCCAGGATCAGCCCCTGATCGAGCGGGGCCAACTGGTCGGCCAGATGGTCAGCTCGCGCTCGGCCCAGGAATATGGCCTGGTACCCAACGGCGCCGACAGCTACGAAAAACCCTCCTCCATCGAAATGGCCGCAGGCGCGTTGCCCAGCGACGAAGTATTGCAGGCCCTGGGTACCGGTTTGTACATCGGCAACCTGTGGTACCTGAACTACTCGGACCAGGGCCTGGCACGCATGACCGGCATGACCCGCTTCGCCAGTTTCTGGGTGGAAGACGGCAAGATCGTCGCGCCGCTGGCGACCATGCGCTTCGATGAAAGCCTGTATGCGATGTTCGGTGACAACCTGCTCGGGCTGACTCGCGAGCGCAGTCTGCGGATCAGTACCAGTACCTATGGGCAACGGGATGCGCAGACGTTGTTGTTGCCGGGGGCGCTGGTGGAAGGGTTTACGTTGACCTTGTGAGGTAGCGCCTCCACGTGCAGGGCTTGGCTTTTTCAGCGTTCTCAAGATCGAACGCCGCGCAGGCGGCGCTCGATCTCATGAATGCCAGGAAACAAAGCCCTCACACCTGAACCCATAACTTTTATTTCCAGGCCCCCCCTTTTTATTTTTCCTACCCACAAATAAAGCAGGTATTCATTGGCATAAACCAACCACTCCCACGCACCAAATAAATCCAAACTTCCCGGATTGGTGCAGTCCTGAAAACATCGCTACCGACCACGGCCAATTGTTTTAAAACATACCGGCCGCGGCCTCGTGCAGCCCGAGTTTCACCCAATGATGGCAACGGAATTGCCGGTCAGGGACCCCTGCACGCCATCGCAAGGCAGAACTTACAGAATTGCGACATGACTGGGCCAAATGTCCACAAACCCCTCTAGAACAGCATTCCTGGCACAGCGGTTGCTCTGTAACACGTGCGAGACAGCGTTGTACCTATCCGTACAATCAACAACAAAGGAAGGCGCCATGAAACCGTACAATCGAATACCCCTTTAATTGAAAAGACTGGATTCTGACACTCACCCTGCAGACTTCCAGAATCAAACCCACGCCTCACCCGCACTTCGAACATTCATCACATGTTTGAACGGACGCCCGTTGCCCTTCTATTTGTCCGAGGGAGCCTTAATGAATGACGCGGTAAAAAAGAAACCACCCCAACCGCCATTAACTGGCGCTGTGGTTTCCACGTGGCCGAGTATTCCCTTTACAGCGAATACTTCACGGCCCGGCGTATTAAAGAAACAGCACGTATTGTTACTGGTTGCTGTTTCGTTCGTATTGCACGGCGGCGCCTGGTGGTTGATGCAACAGGCCAAGGCACCGGTGCCGGAAGTGGCGCCGCAAGTGCCGGAAATGACCGTGGAGCTCACCAGCCCCACGCCGCCCAGTCCCGAACCACCGCCACCGGAACCGCCACCGCCACCCCCTCCCCCGCCGCCCCCCGCGCCCGAGGAAGATCCGGACGCGGTGAAGCCGCCGCCCAAACCGGTGGTGAAGAAAGTCGAGAAGCCCAAGCCGGTGCCCAAACCGCAGCCGCTGAAGAAGCCCGAGCCACCGACACCGCCCGCGCCTGCCCCCACGCCGGCACAAAGCGCACCGCCCAGCCCCAGCCCTGCGCCCGCGGCCCCAGCCGCCGCGCCGGGCCCGGTGAAGGAGTCAGCGGCCGTGTCGGGCCTGGCCAGCCTGGGCAACCCGCCGCCGGAGTACCCGTCGCTGGCCTTGCGCCGCAACTGGGAGGGCACGGTGGTGCTGCGCATCAAGGTGCTGCCCAACGGGCGCGCCGGCACTGTCGAGGTGACCCGCTCCAGCGGCAAGCAACAGCTCGACGACGCAGCGGTGGAGGCCGTGCGCAACTGGAAATTCATTCCGGCCAAGCGCGGCGACACGCCCATCGAAGGCTTCGCGACCCAGACCATCGACTTCAAGTTGCCGCAATAAACGAACACGACCCATTCGACTGATTCAAGAGGTATCGCCATGAACGCTTCAATGTCCGCAATGATTGTCCCGGGCGTGCTCTGGGCCCTGGTGCTGTTCTCCGTACTCAGCTGGGGCCTGTTGCTGATCAAGTCCGCTCAGTACCTGCGCCTGAAAACCCAGAACCGGCAATTCACCAAGGCCTTCTGGGCCGCCCCCGACCTGCTCACTGCTGCCGAGCACTCCAGTCAGTACCCCGGCGCATTGGCGCGCATCGCCAACAGCGGTTTCGAGGCCATGGCCAGCGAAGAGAACCCGCGCAACGCCCAGCAACTGGCCCATACCATCAACCGCCAGGACCGCCTGGAGCGCAACCTGCGCCAACAGATCCAGAAGGAGCGCCGCGCCCTGGAGGCTGGCCAGGCGATTCTGGCCAGTATCGGCAGCACCGCGCCTTTCATCGGCCTGTTCGGCACCGTGTGGGGCATCATGGAAGCCCTGCAGAGCATCGGCGCCAGCGGCTCGGCGAGCCTCGAAACCGTGGCCGGGCCCATCGGCCACGCGTTGATCGCCACCGGCGTGGGTATCGCCGTCGCCGTGCCGGCGGTGCTGATCTACAACTTCTTCCTGCGCCGCCTGAAGCTGGCCATGGCCGACATGGACGACTTCGCCCATGACTTCGACAGCCTGGCCCAGCGCAGTGCCTTCGCGGTCAGCCGCCAACCCATCGCCCACAAGCATGCCACCGGCGTGCGGGAGGCAAGCTGATGGCCTTCTCTACCCAGGACAGCGATGAAGTGCTCAGCGAAATGAACGTCACGCCGCTGGTGGACGTGATGCTGGTGCTGTTGGTGGTGTTCATCGTCACCGCGCCCCTGATGACCAACGCCATCAAGGTCAACCTGCCGAAGACCGACGCCGTGGCCCCCGCCGAGAAGAAAGACCCGGTAGTGGTCAGCGTCGACCAGGACGGCAAATTCTTCCTGGCCAAGAGCGAAGTCGCCCCCGAGCTGCTGGAAAAAAGCCTCTCGGACGTCAAGGCCAAGGACCCCGAGGTGCGTGTCCAGCTGCAAGCGGACACCAGCGTGAACTACGGCCAGGTGGCCAAGGCCATGGCCTCGATCGAACGTTCGGGCATCACCAGGATTTCGGTGATGACCTCGCGGTGAGACGCGGGGCCGGGCGGGGGCGGTAGCAGCCCGGCCACGCGCCAGTACCAGCCGTTCCACCCCTGTGCGGTGCCCCCTTGGGCACTGCAGGGGAGCGGCTTGCTTGAAGCAAAGGAGTTTATCCGGGGCCGGCACAACCCATCCGGAAACCAGAGGGCTCACAAGGCCATTTCACAAACGTCTGAAAAAGTCGGAAATTACCATGCTGATGAGTTTTCCACGTTTTACCCTCAAACCACTGGCGGCCACCCTGCAACGGCATCGTCTGGTGCCCTTGTACGTGATGGCCATGGGGATGGGCACCGTGCAGGCTGCCGACGACAGCAGCACCGCCGCGGTCGTGGCCCCCGCCACCACGCAACTGCAAAAGGTTGAAGTGACTGGCTCGGCCATTCGCCGGGTCGACGCCGAAACAGCCGTGCCAGTGACCATTCTGCGTGCCGCGGAGCTCGAGAAACAGGGTGTGACCACCACCGCCGAGCTGATGCAGCGCATCACCGGCAACAACTCCATCGGCAACTCGGCCGGCTCCGTGGGCGCAGCCACCGGCGGCGCCAGCTTCGCCGACATGCGCGGCATCGGCGCCAACAAAACGTTGGTATTGCTCAACGGCCGGCGCCTGGCCAACAACGCCATGTCAGGGACCGATTCCCAGGGCGGCGCGGTCGACCTGAACATGATCCCCTTCGCCGCCATCGACCGCGTCGAAGTGTTGCGTGACGGCGCCTCGGCCCTCTATGGCACCGATGCCATCGGCGGCGTGATCAACTTCATCACCAAGAAATCGCTGACCGATGGCACCCTTACCCTTGGCGGCGAAAACCCCACCAACAGCGGTGGTGGCGGCAGCAAGGACATGAGTGGCAGTTGGGGCTACGGTGACCTGGACAAGGACCGTTTCAACGTCATGGGCGTGTTCAACTACCGCACCCAGCAAAACCTGGATGCCAACGACCGCAGTTTCGACCGGGACTACGTGCCCGGCCGCGGCCTGGACAACACCTCCGGCACCGCCTTCCCTGGCAACTACAGCCAGAACGGCAACGCCGCCAACCCGCTGGGCACCGCGTGCAGCGGCGCCAACCTGATCGCCAGCAACGGCGTGTGCCGCTACAGCACGCGCAACTCGATCGACCTGCTGCCGCAGACCGAATCCACGTCGTTCTTCGGCAAGGCAACCGGCAAGCTGGCGGACGACCACAACGTCAACCTGGAATACTTCTGGTCGCGCAACAACAACAGCACCACCGTCGCCCCGGCCCCCCTGACGGGCGTCAGCCTGGCGCCCTCCTCGCCTTACTACCCTGGCAACGGCATTACCCCCCTGCCTACCGGTTTCGCCCTGGACCCCACCCAACCGGTGGACGTGAGCTGGCGTGAAACGGCTGCCGGCGACCGTGAGTCCAAGGACCAGAACACCAGCCAGCGCCTGGTGCTGAGCTTCGATGGCACCGTCGGCGGATGGGACTACAACGTCGGCGCCGGCTATAACCAGAACCAGGTGTACAACAGTGTCACCGGGGGCTATGCCAGCGATTCGGCGCTGACCAGCGGCCTGGACAGCGGCCTGCTCAACCCCTTCGGTGCGCAAAGCGCCGCCGGCCAGGCCTACATCGACGCCAACACCTACCATGGCGCCTATGCGGTGTCCACGGGCCGCGTGGCGTCGCTGGATGGCAAGGTCACCCGCGAGATCGGTGACTGGTTCGGTGCAGGCCCCGTGGGCCTGGCCTTGGGCGGCGAGTACCGCAAGGAGAAATACCACGAGTCGGTGGCCGATTGGGCCGGCGACCTGTCGAGCCTGGGCGTCGACCCCAACAGCTCGGTCTCGGGCGAGCGCAGCATCAGCGCCGAGTATGCCGAGATCAACGTGCCGGTGATCGACAGCCTGGAACTGGGCGCTGCGGTTCGCCACGACAAGTACAGCGACTTTGGCAGCACCACCAACCCCAAGTACACCTTCCGCTTCCAACCCTTCAAGGAATTGGTGATGCGCGGTGCCTACAGTGAAGGCTTCCGGGCCCCCTCGCTGTATGAACTGAACAACCCCACCTACACCACCTTCACCCAAGGCAACTACAACGACCCCACCCTGTGCGCCGGCGGCGTCGTGCGCCCAGGCGGCAACGGTGGCCGCGACTGCAACCAGCAGTTCCTCAACAGCACCGGCGGCAACCAGGACCTCAAGCCCGAGACGGCACGCAACGTCACCCTGGGCTTCGTCTACCAGCCCGTGCGCAACCTCTCCATGGGCCTGGATTTCTGGTGGATCAAGATCGCCGGGCAGATCGAGGAGTTTCCCGAGTCCGAGGTGTTCGCCAACCCTGAACTGTACAGCGACCGTATCGTGCGCGCCGCTGACGGCTCCATCGACCATATCGTCACGGGCCTGGCCAACCTGGGTAACGTGAAAACCAGTGGTATCGACGTCAGCCTCGACTACCGCTTCCCGCAGACCACCTTCGGCCAGTTCGGCCTGGACCTGCAGGGCACGTACGTCACCCGCTACGATTACCAGCAGATCATCGGCGGTGCCTATACCGACCGCGTCGGCGACTTCCAGGGCGACCAGGTGGCACAGCGCTGGAAACACAACATCACCGGCAGCTGGAACTACGATGCCTACCGCGCTTCGGTTACCAACCGCTTCACCACCGGCTACAACGACTACGACCCCACCACTCACAGCCGCGTCAGCTCGTATTCGCTGTGGGACCTGTCGGCCGGCTACACCTTCGACAAGGTGCTGGACCTGGACGTGGGCGTGAAGAACGTGTTCGACCGCGACCCACCGTTCTCCAACCAGGCCTACACCTTCCAGAGCGGCTACGACCCGCGCTACACCGACCCGTTGGGCCGAACCCTGTTCGCGCGCATGACTTACCACTTCTGATCGAGGTCGACGGGGCTGCGCTCCGGCCCCCACCGACCCGCCTGCGACATCGCACCCCCGGCGCGCTCCACGCCGGGGCTTTTTTCCAGGCCTTGAGTGTTACCGCGGTTCGAGGATTAGCCACCATGCCCCACCCCATCAAGACCCTGCTGTGCGCCTGCGCGGCCAGCCTGCTGAGCCTGGCGGCCCAGGCCGAACCGGTCACGGCCATGACCGTGTACGGCGAAGCGCCCAAATACCCGGCGAACTTCCAGCACTTCGACTACGTGAACCCCGACGCGCCCAAGGGCGGGTCGCTGAGCCGCTCCGCCATGGAGATCGGCCAGTTCAACTACATCCTGCCCTACGTGGACCAGGGCACCGGCGTGGTCCAGGCCGATACCTGGCTGTACTCGCCCCTGGCCTACCGCTCGCTGGACGAGCCCTACACGGTCTACGGCCTGATCGCCGAGAAATTCGAACGCGCCCCCGATGGCCTGTGGGTGCGCTTCTATCTCAACCCCAAGGCGCGTTTTCAGGACGGTACGCCCATCACCGCCCAGGACGTGGCCTTCACCTACCACCTGCTGATGACCAAGGCCAGCCTGAGCTTCAGGCTGCTGTACGGCGACGTCGACGACGTGGTGGTCGAAGGCCCGCGACAAGTGCGCTTTACCTTCAAGAACAACCTCAACCGCACCTTGCCGCTGGACCTGGCCTCGATGCGGGTGATGCCCGAGCACTACTGGAAAGACCACGACTTCGCCAGCGGCGGCGGCTTCGAGCCGCCTTTGGGCAGCGGCCCGTACCGGGTCACCCGCGTGGACCCCGGGCGCAGCATCACCTTTACCCGCAACCCGGACTGGTGGGCCAAGGACCTGCCCGTGAGCCGCGGCCTGTACAACTTCGACACACTGACCGTGAACTTCTATGGCGACACCGAAGTGGCCCGGCAACTGCTGCAGGCCCAGGCGTTCGATTACAACCGCGAGTTCTCCGCCAGCGGTTATGCCGTGGGCTACCAGAGCCCGGTGCTCGACGACGGGCGCCTGCAGCAGCGGATCCTGGCCCCCAACCTGCCCGTGGGCGCCCAGGGCTTCGTGTTCAACCTGCAACGGCCGATCTTCCAAGACCGTCGCGTGCGCCAGGCGCTGTCACTGCTGTGGGATTTCGACTGGGCCAACCGGCAGATCATGCGCAGCTTCTACACTCGCCAGGACAGCTATTTCCCCAAGAGCGAAATGGCCGCCACGCAATTGCCGGACGCCCAGGAACTGGCCATCCTGGAGCCCCTGCGCGGCAAGATCCCCGATGAGGTGTTCACTGAGGTCTACCACTCGCCCAGAACCGACGGCAGCGGCAACATCCGCGGCCAGCAGCTGCAAGCCCTCAAGCTGCTGGCCGAGGCCGGCTGGCATCCGCTGCACAACAAACTGGTGAATGCCCAGGGCGAGCAACTGAAGTTCACCTTCCTGGACGGCCAGGGTGGCTTCGACCGCCTGCTGCTGCCCATGAAACGCAGCCTGGCGCAGATCGGTATCGACATGGAATTGCGGCGCATCGACGCCGGCCAGTACAACAACCTGATGAACGCCCGCGACTACGACTTTATCGTGGTGCAATTCCCGCGCAGCGGCGACCCGATCATTTCCCCCGGCCGTGAGCTGTACAACCTGTACGCCAGCGCCAGTGCCACGCAACCGGGCAGCTCCAACTTCATGGTGCTGCGCGACCCGGCCGTGGACAGCCTGATCGACGGCCTGGTCAAGGCCGACAGCCGCGACGCCATGGTCCATTACGCCCGGGCCCTGGACCGGGTGCTGCAGTGGGGTTACTACTCGATCCAGAACTACTACGCCCCCGGCACTCCCACCGTGTACCTCAACCGCTTCGGCATGCCCAAGGTGGCGCCCACCTACGATGTGGGCCTGGACACCTGGTGGCAGGTCAGCCCCAAGCCCCTGACCAACCTGCAAATGAGCGCCCTGGCGAACAAGGAGGAGCATTGAGATGCTGCGTTATATCGGCCGTCGGCTATTGCTGATCATCCCCACCCTGCTGTGCATCCTGGTGGTCAACTTCGTCATCGTCCAGGCCGCGCCGGGCGGCCCGGTGGAGCAGGCCATCGCCCGCCTGCAGGGCGCTGGCAGCCATGGTATCGGCGGGGGCGGCGGCGAAAGCGCGGGCGGCAGCGGCAGCCGTTCCAGCCGCGGGCTGGACCCGGCGCTGATCGAGGAGATCAAGCACCACTACGGCTTCGACAAGCCCATGCACGAACGCCTGCTGCTGATGCTGAACAACTACGCCCACCTGGACTTCGGCACCAGCTTCTTCCGGGGTGCGCCGGTGACCACGTTGATCGCCCAGAAGATCCCCACCACGTTATCGCTAGGCCTGTGGGCGACCTTGATCACCTACCTGATCTCCATTCCCCTGGGCATCCGCAAGGCGGTGCACCACGGCACCCGCTTCGACGTATGGACCAGCACGGCGATCATCGTTGGCTACGCCATGCCGGCGTTTCTGTTCGCCATCCTGCTGATCGTGATGTTCGCCGGCGGCAGTTACCTGGACTGGTTCCCGGTGCAAGGCCTGGTGTCGGAAAACTTCGACCAGCTCTCGCCACTGGGCAAGGTCGGTGACTACCTGTGGCACCTGGTGCTGCCAGTCAGCGCCCTGGTGATCGGCGGCTTCGCCACCCTCACCATCCTGACCAAGAACAGCTTCCTCAACGAGATCAGCCGCCAGTACGTGATTACGGCCAAGGCCAAGGGCCTGACCGAGCACCGCACCCTGTATGGCCACGTGTTTCGCAACGCCATGCTGCTGGTGCTGGCCGGCATTCCCCAGGCGCTCATCGATGTGTTCTTCGCCGGTTCGCTGTTGATCGAAACCATCTTCAACCTCGATGGCATCGGCCGCATGAGTTACGACGCGGCGGTGTCGCGGGACTACCCCGTGGTGTTCGGCACCCTGTTTCTGTTCACCCTGTTCGGCCTGTTGATCAAGCTGGTGGGCGACCTGTGCTACACCCTGGTCGACCCGCGCATCGACTTTTCGGCGAGGACTGCCTGATGTTTCACCTCTCCCCCCTGGGCCAGCGCCGGCTGGCCGCGTTCAAGGCCAACCGCCGCGGCTGGTGGTCCCTGTGGCTGTTCATGGCACTGCTGGTGACGTGCCTGTGCAGCGAGTTGATCGCCAACGACAAACCCTTGCTGATCAGCGTCGACGGCACCCTCTATTACCCCATCCTGCATGAGTATCAGGAGACTGATTTCGGCGGCCAGTTGCCCTTCGAGCCGGACTACCGCAGCCAGTACGTGCGCGACCTGATCAGCGCCAAGGGTGGCTGGATGCTGTTCCCACCCATTCCGTTCAGCGACCAGTCGGTGAACTACGACCTGAGCCAACCTTCACCCAGCCCGCCCACGGCGCAGAATTGGCTGGGCACCGACCAGCAGGCCCGCGACGTGCTGGCCCGGGCGTTGTATGGGGCGCGGGTGTCGATCCTGTTTGCCCTGATCCTGACCCTGGTCAGCGGTTTGATCGGTGTGTCGGCCGGGGCGCTGCAGGGTTTCTACGGCGGTTGGGTCGACCTGGTGGGCCAGCGCCTGCAGGAAATCTGGTCGGGGCTGCCGGTGCTTTACCTGCTGATCATCCTCTCCGGCTTCGTCGCCCCAGGCTTCTGGTGGCTGCTGGGGATCATGGCGCTGTTCTCCTGGCTGGCCCTGGTGGATGTGGTGCGCGCCGAGTTCCTGCGTGGGCGCAGCCTGGAGTACGTCAAGGCTGCCCGCGCCCTGGGCGTGACCGATGGCGTGTTGATGCGCCGGCACATCCTGCCCAACGCCATGACCAGCACCCTCACCTTCCTGCCCTTTATCGTCACCGGCGCCATCTCCACCCTCACCGCCCTGGATTTCCTCGGCTTCGGCATGCCCGCCGGCAGTGCCTCGCTGGGGGAGCTGGTGGGCGAAGCGAAGCAGAACCTGGAAGCGCCCTGGCTGGGGCTGACCGCCTTCTTCGTCCTGGCACTGATTCTCTCGCTACTGGTGTTCATCGGCGAAGCCTGCCGTGACGCGTTCGACCCAAGGACCTGACCATGACCGACAACCTGATTGAAATCCGCCAACTGACCGTGGCCTTCGGCGACCGCGAAGTGGTGCACGGCATCGACCTGGACATCCGCCGTGGTGAATGCCTGGCGCTGGTGGGCGAGTCCGGCTCGGGCAAGTCGGTGACGGCGCACTCGATCCTGCGCCTGCTGCCCGGCAATACCGTGCATACCACCGGCAGCATCCGCTTCAACGGCCAGGAGCTGGTGGGGACGACCGAAAAACAGCTGCGTGCGCTGCGTGGCAACCGCATCGCCATGATCTTCCAGGAGCCCATGACCTCGCTGAACCCGCTGCACAGCGTGGAAAAGCAGATTGGCGAAGTGCTGGCCGTGCACAAGGGCCTGGGCGGCAAGGCGGCGCGGGCACGGGTGCTGGAGTTGCTGGAACTGGTGGGCATCACCGAGCCGGCCAAGCGCCTCAAGGCCTACCCGCACCAGCTGTCCGGCGGCCAGCGCCAGCGCATCATGATCGCCATGGCCTTGGCCAACGAGCCGGACCTGCTGATCGCCGACGAGCCCACCACGGCCCTGGACGTGACGGTGCAGCAAAAAATCCTCGAACTGCTGCGCTCCCTGCAGTCGCGGTTGGGCATGTCACTGCTGCTGATCAGCCACGACCTCAACCTGGTGCGGCAGATCGCCCAGCGGGTGTGCGTGATGCGCGGCGGCGAAATCGTCGAGCAGGCCGAGTGCGAGGCGCTGTTCCAGCACCCCCGCCACCCCTACAGCCGCCTGCTGATCGAAGCCGAGCCTGATGGCCGGCCGGTGCCGGTGATGTTTGACCAGTACCTGCTCTCGGTGGACGATGTGCGGGTGTGGTTCCCCTTGCCCAAGCCGTTGTTCCAGAAAGAACGCGACTACATCAAGGCCGTGGATGGGGTCAGTTTCAACCTGCTCAAGGGCAAGACGCTGGGCATTGTCGGCGAGTCGGGCTCGGGCAAATCCACCCTGGGGCAGGCCATCCTGCGGCTGGTGGACTGCAAGGGCAGCATCCGCCTGGGCAACAAGGAGCTGACCCTGCACAACCAACGCCTGATGCGCCCGCTTCGCCGGCAGATGCAGATCGTCTTCCAGGACCCGTTCGCGGCCCTCAGCCCGCGCATGTCGGTGCAGCAGATCATCGCCGAAGGCCTGCACACCCACGGCATCGGCACCCCGGCCGAGCAGGAAGCGGCCGTGGTGCGCGTGCTCGGCGAGGTGGGCCTGGACCCCGCCACCCGCCACCGCTACCCCCATGAATTCTCCGGGGGCCAGCGCCAGCGCATCGCCATCGCCCGCGCCCTGGTGCTGGAACCGGCGCTGATCCTGCTGGACGAACCCACCTCGGCCCTGGACCGAACCGTACAGAAGCAGATCATCGAACTGCTGCGCAGCCTGCAACTGCGCCATGGCCTGACCTACCTGTTCATCAGCCACGACCTGGCCGTGGTCCAGGCCCTGGCCCACGACCTGATGGTCATCCGCCATGGCCGGGTGGTGGAACAGGGCCCGGCCCGGCGCGTATTCGCCGACCCGCAGCATCCCTATACCCAGGACCTGTTGAAAGCGTCGGGGTTGATGACGGGGGCTGCCCGCGCAAGATCTGCCGCTACGCCGGTGCCATGAGTCTGGGAGGGCTGGGCCAGGCTGTGGCGGCGGTGGGCCTGATGAGGTGTGGCGTTTGTGACGCGGCCGGGTCCGCTGCTACGACCTGGCGCGTTGATATTCACCCGGGGTGCAGCCGAATTCGCGTCGAAATACCGTGTGCAGGTACTGCGCCGACTTGAACCCGCAGCGCCCCGCCACCTCCGCGATCGCCACGCCACCCGGGCCCAGTTGACTGGCCGCGGCGCCCAGCTTGAAACGCAGGATCTCATCATGCACGGTGCAGCCGCGGGCCTTGCGGAAGTGCGATTCCAATGATGACCGGGAAACCCCCACGTACGCTGCCACCTGGGCGGTCTTGATGCCCTGGCATGCATACTGGCGAATGAAGTGCAGCGCCTGCATCACGTAGGGGTCGCCCATGGCCTGGTGCAGGCTGGAGGCTTGCACGTTGACGGCGTCAGGCGGTATCAGGATCTGCACACCGGCGCCGGGTTTGCCATGCAGCATCTGGTGCAGCAAGTGCGCAGCGGTGCGGCCCATGGCTTCGGTGCCCTGTATCACCGAACTGAGCGGCACGCGTGTGAGGGTGCGGGTGAGCGGGTCGTTGTCGATGCCGATCAGGGCCACCTGGTCCGGCACGGCGATACCGGCGGTCAGGCAGGCCTGCAGCAGTTGCCGGGCGCGGGCGTCGGTGACGGCAATGATGCCGATGGGTTTGGGCAGGCTGTGCAGCCAGGCGATCTGCTGCTCGACCGCGCTGTCCCACAGCGGTGCGCTGGTGCCCAGGCCCCGGTAGACCTCACTCTGCAGGCCGTCGCGATGCATCAGGTGCATAAAAGCCTTTTCCCGCTCCTGGGCCCAGCGGTTGGCTTGGGCGGGGGGCAGGCTGAAGCAGGCGAAACGGTTCAGGCCGGCTTCGATCAGGTGGTCATAGGCCATTTTCACCAGGGCGGCGTTGTCGGTGGCCACGTAGGGGATGTGCCGGGGGTAGGCGCGTGGGTCTTCATAGGAGCCGCCCACCGCCACCACCGGCATCGCGATACCCGCCAGGGCCTCGCCGATCAGTGGGTCATCGAAGTCGGCAATGATGCCGTCGCCCTGCCAGCGCTCGATGCCCTTGAGGCGGCAGAGGAAGTCCTCCTCCAGAAACAGGTCCCAGGCCACGCGGGTGCTGCTCAGGTAATTGCCGATGCCCGCGATGACACCCCGGTCGTAGACCTTGCTGCCGTTGAACAACAGGGCGATGCGGTGGGCAGGGGGTAGGTTTTTCATTGTCGTGGTCCTGACCATGGGCTGGTTTGCGCTCTGCCAAGCGTAGCCGCTACGCAAAATCGCACAGCACTTTGGTGATTTTCATGACGGCCGGGCCCCGGTGGGTCGCTAGTATCAGCACACCGCCAAGAACAATAAGGACGCCGCCATGCCGTACTTCCCTGCTGTGGACAAGATTCGCTACGAGGGCCCCGCCAGTGAGTCGCCCCTGGCATTTCGTCACTATGAAGCCGACCAACGGGTGCTGGGCAAACCGATGCGCGAGCACCTGCGCATGGCCGCCTGTTATTGGCACACCTTCGTGTGGCCTGGCGCCGACATGTTCGGCGTGGGCACCTTCAAGCGTCCGTGGCACGGCGCGGGCAACCCCCTGGAACTGGCCATCGGCAAAGCCGAGGCGGCGTTCGAGTTCTTCTCCAAATTGGGCATCGACTATTACAGCTTCCACGACACCGACGTGGCCCCGGAAGGTAGCTCGCTGAAGGAATACCAGCACAACTTCGCGCGCATGGTCGACCATCTGGAACGGCACCAGGAGGACACCGGCATCCAGTTGCTGTGGGGCACCGCCAACTGCTTCAGCAACCCGCGCTACGCCGCCGGAGCCGCCAGCAACCCGGACCCCGAGGTGTTCGCCTATGCCGCGACCCAGGTGTACAACGCGCTGAACGCCACCCTGCGCCTCAAGGGTGCCAACTATGTGCTGTGGGGCGGCCGTGAGGGCTACGAGACCCTGCTCAACACCGACCTCAAGCGCGAGCGCGAGCAACTGGGACGCTTCATGCGCATGGTGGTGGAACACAAGCACGCCATCGGCTTCAAGGGTGACCTGCTGATCGAGCCCAAGCCACAGGAACCCACCAAGCACCAGTACGATTACGACAGCGCCACGGTGTTCGGCTTCCTGCAGCAGTTCGGGCTTGAAGCGGAAATCAAGGTCAACATTGAAGCTAACCACGCCACCCTGGCGGGCCACAGTTTTCACCACGAGATCGCTACCGCCCTGTCCCTGGGCATTTTTGGCAGCATCGACGCCAATCGCGGCGACCCGCAGAACGGCTGGGACACCGACCAGTTTCCCAACAGCGTCGAGGAAATGACCCTGGCCACCTACGAAATCATCAAGGCCGGAGGGTTCCGCAGCGGCGGTTTCAACTTCGACGCCAAGGTGCGGCGCCAGAGCGTGGATGAGGTGGACCTGTTCCACGGCCATGTGGCGGCCATGGACGTGCTGGCCCTGGCCCTCAAGCGCGCCGCCGCCATGGTCGAGAACGACCGGCTGCAACAGTTCAAGGAACAGCGCTACGCCGGCTGGCAGCAGCCCCTGGGGCAGAAAGTACTGGCCGGCGCGTTCAGCCTGCAGGCCCTGGCCGAACATGCCGTGGCCCAGGACCTCAACCCCCAGGCCGTCAGCGGCCGCCAGGAGATGCTCGAAGGCGTGGTCAACCGCTTTATCTACCCCTGAGGCAAGCCGGCCGGTGACAAACGCGCTACAAAAGTGTGCTCGTCATCGGCCGCCAGCATCTACAGTTTCATCGTCACTCGTGTCTCCAACAATAAAAAAAGGACGCTCACCATGAAATCATTCAAACGCACACTCCTGGCCGGTGCCCTCGCGCTGCTGTCGCTGCCGGTGATGGCCGACGCCGCCCACCCCAAGATCGGCTTTTCCATCGATGACCTGCGCCTGGAACGCTGGGCCCGGGACCGCGACTACTTCGTGGCCGCGGCGGAGAAAATGGACGCCAAGGTCTACGTGCAGTCGGCCGATGCCAACGAGCAGAAGCAGATTTCCCAGATCGAGAACCTCATCTCCCGCGGCGTTGACGTGATCGTGATCGTGCCGTTCAACGCCACCGTGCTGACCAACACCGTTGCCGAGGCCAAGAAAGCGGGCATCAAGGTGGTCTCTTATGACCGGCTGATCCTCAATGCCGACATCGACGCCTACATTTCCTTCGACAACGAGAAAGTCGGTGAAATGCAGGCCAGCGGTGTGCTCAAGGCCGCGCCGAAAGGCAATTACTTCCTGCTCGGCGGCGCCCCCACCGACAACAACGCCAAGGTGTTGCGCGAAGGCCAGATGAAAGTGCTGCAACCGGCTATCGACAAGGGTGATATCAAGATCGTTGGCCAGCAATGGGTCAAGGAGTGGAACCCCACCGAAGCGCTGAGCATTGTCGAAAACGCCCTGACCCGGAACAACAACAAGATCGACGGCATCGTCGCCTCCAACGACGCCACCGCTGGCGGCGCTATCCAGGCCCTGGCCGCGCAGAAACTGGCGGGCAAGGTGCCGATATCCGGCCAGGACGCTGACCTGGCGGCGGTAAAACGCGTGCTCGACGGCACCCAGACCATGACCGTGTACAAGCCGTTGAAGCTGATCGCTTCCGAGGCGGCCAAGCTGTCGGTGCAACTGGCGCGCAATGAAAAACCGGCCTACAGCTCCCAGTACGACAATGGCAGCAAGAAGGTCGACACCATCCTGCTCACCCCTACCCCGCTGACCAAGGACAACATCGACCTGCTGGAAAAGGACGGCTTCTACACCAAGGCGCAGATCGCAGGGCAGTAACCGTTGCTGACCAACCCTGTCGAGCTGCTCTGGCCTCTGTGGGACCGGGCAAAGCTCGGGAAGCCGGCACCGCGTTGTGCCTGACCCTGCGCGGTGTTTGCTTCCCGAGCTTCGCCCGGTCCCACAGGAGGTGCTGGGGCGTCTTTCTGCCGAGCTGAAAGCCATGTCCGAATACCTGCTGGAAATGAAAGGCATCATCAAGACCTTTGGCGGTGTGCATGCCTTGAACGGTATCGACATCAAGGTCAGACCCGGAGAGTGCGTGGGCCTGTGCGGCGAGAATGGCGCCGGCAAGTCAACGCTGATGAAGGTGCTGTCAGCGGTGTACCCCTGGGGCACCTGGGAGGGCGAGATCCTCTGGCAGGGCCAGCCCCTGCGGGCGCACTCCATCAGCGAAACCGAAGCCGCGGGCATTGTCATCATCCACCAGGAACTGACCCTGGTGCCCGACCTGTCGGTGGCCGAGAACATCTTCATGGGCCACGAGCTGACCCTGTTCGGCGGGCGCATGAACTACCCGGCCATGATCCACCGCGCCGAGGCCCTGATGCGCGAGCTCAAGGTGCCCGACATGAACGTGTCGCTGCCGGTGTCGCAATACGGCGGCGGCTATCAGCAACTGGTGGAAATCGCCAAGGCGCTGAACAAGAAGGCTCGCCTGTTGATTCTGGATGAGCCATCCTCGGCCCTGACCCGATCGGAAATCGATGTGCTGCTGGACATCATCCGCGACCTGAAAGCCAAGGGCGTGGCCTGCGTGTACATCTCCCACAAGCTCGACGAGGTGGCGGCGGTGTGCGACACCATCGCCGTGATCCGCGACGGCAAGCACGTGGCGACCACCGCCATGGCCGACCTGGACATTCCGCGCATCATCACCCAGATGGTCGGGCGCGAGCTGAGCAGCCTGTACCCCAGCAGCCCGCACGACATTGGCGAGGTGATCTTCGAAGCCCGACACTTCACCTGCCTGGACGTCGACAACCCCAAGCGCAAGCGCGTCGACGATGTGTCATTCAGCCTGCGCCGCGGCGAGATCCTGGGCATCGCCGGGCTGGTGGGCGCCGGGCGCACAGAGCTGGTGTCGGCCCTGTTCGGCGCCTACCCCGGGCGCTACGAGGGCGAGGTGTGGCTGGCAGGGCAGCGCATCGACACCAGCACCCCGCTCAAGGCCATCCGCAACGGCCTGTGCATGGTGCCCGAAGACCGCAAGCGCCAAGGCATCATCCCCGACCTGGGGGTGGGCCAGAACATCACCCTGGCGGTGCTGGACAGCTATTCGAAAATGACCCGCATCGACGCCGAGGCAGAACTGGGCAGCATCGACCAGGAAATCGCCCGCCTGCACCTCAAGACCGCCAGCCCCTTCCTGCCCATTACCAGCCTGTCCGGTGGCAACCAGCAAAAAGCCGTGCTGGCCAAGATGCTGCTGACCCAGCCCCGGGTGCTGATTCTCGATGAACCCACCCGCGGCGTCGACGTGGGCGCCAAGTACGAGATCTACAAACTGATGCACGCCCTGGCGGCCCAGGGGGTCTCGATCATCATGGTGTCCTCGGAACTGGCCGAAGTGCTGGGGGTATCCGACCGCGTGCTGGTGATTGGCGAAGGCCAGCTGCGCGGCGACTTCATCAACCAGGGTCTGAGCCAGGAAACCGTGCTGGCCGCCGCCCTCAGCCAACCTGTGCACACTGCCCCTACTGATCGGAAGCCCGCGTAGATGAACCAGGTCAAGCAACTGTTCAGCCGCTACAAAATGCTCGCGCTGGTGATCGCCGTGGCGATCATCTGGCTGTTCTTCAGCTGGCAGACCGAGGGCGGCTTCGTCACCCCGCGCAACCTGTCCAACCTGCTGCGGCAGATGTCCATCACCGGCATCCTGGCCTGCGGCATGGTACTGGTGATCATCAGCGGCGAGATCGACCTGTCGGTGGGCTCGCTGCTGGGGTTGCTGGGGGGCGTGGCGGCGATCCTCGACGTGATTTACCACTTGCCACTGCTGATTAACCTGGGGCTTGTGGCGGTGCTGGGCCTGGTGATCGGCCTGGCCAACGGCGCCATGACGGCCTACCTGCGCATTCCTTCGTTCATCGTCGGGCTGGGCGGCATGCTGGCGTTTCGCGGGGTGCTGCTGGGCGTCACCGGCGGCACCACCATCGCCCCGGTGTCGCCGCAACTGGTGTACGTGGGCCAAGGCTACCTGCCCCCGGCGGTGGGGCTGATCCTGGGGGCGGTGCTGTTCGCCCTGACCCTGGTGCTGGCCTGGAAGCAACGCCGCAACCGCGCCCTGCACGGCCTGGCGGCACGGCCCCTGCTGCGCGACGTGCTGCGTGTGGTGCTGATTGGCGCGGTCCTGGCCGGCTTCGTCTACACCCTCAACAGCTACGACGGCATTCCAGTGCCGGTGCTGCTGTTGCTGGTGCTGCTAGGAGTGTTCAGCTACGTCACCAGCCAGACCGTGTTTGGCCGGCGCATCTACTCGGTGGGCAGCAACATGGAGGCCACGCGGCTGTCGGGCATCAACGTGCAGGCCGTCAAGTTGTGGATCTTCGGCATCATGGGCGTGATGTGCGCCCTGGCCGGGTTGGTCAACACCGCGCGCCTGGCGGCAGGTTCGCCGTCGGCGGGCAATATGGGCGAGCTGGATGCCATCGCCGCATGCTTTATCGGCGGCACCTCCATGCGCGGCGGGTCCGGCACCGTGTACGGCGCCTTGCTGGGCGCCCTGGTGATCACCAGCCTGGACAACGGCATGTCGATGCTGGACGTGGACAGCTACTGGCAGATGATCGTCAAGGGCAGCATCCTGGTGCTGGCGGTGTGGGTGGACGTCAGCACCCGAAGCGGCCGGCGCTGAACAGCCTTGCATAGGGGTACCGGGTATGCCTATCCTATAGCGCATATAGGTAAGGGGGGTATCCCATGGGCCACATCGCTTCGAACAAAGACGACCTGCTCAAGCGGGTCAAGCGCATCGCCGGGCAGATCCAGGCGGTGGAACGGGCGCTGGAGTCGGACCACGACTGCGCCAAGACCTTGCACCTGGTGGCCGCCACCCGCGGCGCCATCAACGGCCTGATGGACGAGATCATCGAAGACCACGCTCGCGAGCACGTGGCCAACCCGGCGCTCAGCGATGCCGAGCGCAGCCAGGGCGTGGAAGAACTGCTGGAAGCCATTCGGCGGTATTCGAAATGAACGCGCCCCATGCCCATAGCCACGTATTCCTCGGCTCCACCCATGATGAAAATGCCCGCCGCACCCTGTGGGTAGTGGCCCTGACCGTGGTGATGATGGTCGGTGAAATCGCCGCAGGCTACATCACCAGTTCCATGGCCCTGCTCGCCGACGGCTTTCACATGGCCACCCATGCGGGCGCCCTGGGCATCGCGGCGGCGGCCTACGCCTATGCCAAGCGCCACGCCACCAGCGCCCGCTACAGCTTTGGTACCGGCAAGGTGGGCGACCTGGGCGGTTTCGCCTCGGCGCTGATTCTGGGCCTGGTGTCGCTGGGCATCGGCGTGGAGTCGTTCATGCGCTTGGTCAACCCCACCCAGGTGGCCTTCGGCACCGCCACGTTGATCGCGATAGTCGGCCTGGCGGTGAACATCGTCAGCGCCCTGCTGTTGGGGCACGGCCATAGCCACGGTCACCATGATCATGACCATGAACATGACCACCTCCATGGCCATGACAACAACCTGAAGTCAGCCTACGTGCACGTGCTGGCCGATGCTCTCACCTCGGTGCTGGCGATCGCCGCCCTGCTGGCGGGTCGCTACCTGGGCTGGGTGTGGCTGGACCCGGCCATGGGCCTGGTGGGCGCGCTGGTGATCGCGCGCTGGTCCTGGACCCTGATCGGCACCACCGCCGGCGTGTTGCTCGACCGCACCGACGAGCAGGTGGCCGCGGAAATTCGCCAGTTGGTGGAAACCCCGGGCGACGCCACCATCACCGACCTGCATGTGTGGCGCGTGGGCCCCGAAGCCCATGCCGCCATCGTCAGTGTGCTGGGCCAGGGCAGCCTGGATGCCGAGCGCATCCGCGAGCGTCTCCAGCCGGTTCACGAGGTCAGCCACCTGACCGTCGAATTCCGGGCGGCCTGAGTCATGGCCAAGGAAATCGAAAACCCGTGCATCGCCGTGTGTCAGCTCAGCGGTGACCTGTGCGTGAGCTGCGGGCGCAGCCGGCAAGACATTCGCCAGTGGAAACGCATGAAACGCCCGGAAAAAATGGCCGCCGTGCAACGCGCCACGCTGCGCCTCAAGGCCCTCAACAAAGCCCGAGCAACGTCGTAGCAGCGGACCTGGCCGCGTCACGGGCGCGGCGCGGTACCCGCTTTACCGCGTGTACGCCGACGCGGCCAGGTCCGCTGCTACAAGGCCACCGCCGTGCCAATGGCTGCTGGCGTCGATGCAACACCCGCGCAACCCGGTACACTGAGCTTTTTCCAACAAGGGGCCAGCCATGGACCTGCTGTTTCTGGGTACCTCTTCCGGGGTGCCCACCAAGGCCCGCAACGTCAGCGCCACCGCGGTCATCGAAGCCTCCGGCAAAGCCTGGTACCTGGTCGATTGCGGCGAAGGCACGCAGCATCAATTACTGCACTCGCCGCTGTCGATGCGCGACCTGCGTGCCATCTTCATCACCCACGTGCACGGTGACCACTGTTTCGGCCTGCCGGGGTTGCTGGCCAGCGCCGGCATGTCCGGGCGCAGCGAACCGCTGGAGCTGGTGTTGCCCCAGGCGTTGCACGCGTGGGTGCGCCAGAGCCTGGCCGTGAGTGACACGCACCTGCCTTTCGAACTGCGCCTGCATGCGCTGGAAACCCTGGACCAGTGGGCCAACGCCAGCATGGCGGTGAGCACCGTGGCGCTGTCACATCGGGTGCCCAGTTGGGGCTATGTGTTCGCTGAAGTCAACCCGGACCCACGCCTGGACAGCGAGCGCCTGCTGACCGACGGCATTCCCCGCGGCCCGCTATGGGGCGAACTGGCCCACGGCCGCGACGTGGCGCATGACGGCCGGGTGATTGCCGCCAGCACCTACCTGCGCCCGTCCCGGCCGGGACGGCGCATTATCGTCTGTGGTGACAACGACCGGCCCGAGTTGCTCGCCAAGGTCGCGCAAGGAGCTGACGTGCTGGTGCATGAGGCCACCTTTACCCAACCGGTTCTGGAACGTGCGCAGACCAGCCATGGGCACAGCACCGCGGCGGCGGTGGCCCAGTTCGCCGAGGCCGCGGGCGTGCCGAACCTGGTACTGACGCACTTCAGTGCACGCTACCAGGGCGACCCGAACCGCAGCCCCTGCATCGATGATGTGCGGGTAGAGGCTGAAACACGCTACAGCGGGCAGTTGGTGCTGGCGCAGGATCTGCAGCGTTACCGTGTGGGGCGTGACGGTGTGCTGGTGGCCCTCTAGAGTGGCGGCGTTGGGTTCCCGAGCTTCGCCCGGTCCCACAGGGTGCACCGGCTCCAGATACACCGCAAGGCGGCCTCACACCACGCTGTCACGCTGCAGGCTGCTCCTGTGCCCGACACCGGCAGCCCCCAGCCGGGCCACCAGTTGCTCACGCGCCGCACGCCCGCCCGCCCGCACATATTCAAGCTCCGACGCGGTGATCAGCACCACCGGTACCAATTGCACCGGCGACAACGGCATGCCCTCCAGGCGCGAAGGGAAATCCGCCGCCGGGCCACCCAGCAACACGCCGACCGCATCATCCTCGGTGACGAAACTGGCCGGCACCTGCTCACCGATATGATGCGATTGGCTGACCCCAGGCAACTCCAGCGACAGCACGCCATGCTGGGCCAACTGCTGAGTAATGCCGCCCGCGTCAGCCACGGTGTCGGCGACATGCTTGAGCACCTCAAAGGCCCAACTGTGCTTCAACGGGTCCACCTCGCCCAGGGCGCCACGGGCCTGTTCGGGGATGTCGGAGGTTTCCAGGAACACCTCCATTTCAAAGCCATTGCCCGCTCCTTCTACATCATCGAACGGGTCCGACAGGCCGTCGCTGGCCAGCAGGACCGCGCCATCACGGCGCACCACCCGATACGCCTGGCGCGTCGATGGCCACTGGGTGCCGCCCGTGAGGCTGGGGCTGATGAGGTAGGAAATGACATCCTGCTCCACGGTGCCCACTGATTGCCAGTGGCGGTCCAGGCATTCGCCAGTGGCCAGCCGGGCCGCCTGCTCGGCGGCTTCGCGCGCGGGCGAGGACGGGGCAACTGGCGGGCTGTCGGGCGTTTTCGGGGCGCCAAAAAGTTTTCTCAAGAACTTCACGTGCATTCCTTGCTGGACGATGAGGCCGGCTAGTCTAACAGCGCCCGAATACGCTGCGCATCCGCAGGGCCCACGGGGTTGTAGACGATCATGCCCAGGTCCGGGCGCCCGTCCACCGCGAAGCCCGAATACTCAAGCTCGATGATGCCTTGGGTGGCATGGTGCAGACGCTTGGTACCCTCGCCATGCACACGCACATCATTGTCACCCCAGAATGCCGCGAACTCCGGGCTGCGCTCGCAGAGCTCATCTGCCAGTTGGCTGACCTCGGACGCCGCGCCGGCACGAATGGCATCGGCGCGAAACGCGGCGACGATAAAGCGCGCCATGCCTTGCCAGTCATCCTGGCGCGCCCGCGCTTCGGAATGGCAGAACATCAGCCGCAGGATATTGCGCTCCTTGGCCGGCAACAGGCTGTAGTCGGTGAATACCACGGCTGCGGCGCGGTTCCAGGCCAGCACGTCCCAGGTGGCGGTCTTGATCAGCGCCGGGCTGAAAGCCAGGGTGTCGAGCAACCGTTGCAAGCGAGGGGTCACGCCTTCGGGGGCGTGGTAGACCACCTCCGGTGGGTGGCCGAAAGCAAGCATGTACAAGTGTTCGCGCTCGGGCGCCGTCATCAGCAGGCCCTGGGCGATACGGTCAAGCACCTGGGCAGAGGGCGCGCCGCCGCGACCTTGCTCCAGCCAGGTGTACCAGGTGGCGCTGATATTGGCCCGCTGTGCGACTTCCTCGCGGCGCAGCCCGGGGGTGCGGCGGCGGCCAGGGGTAAAACCGAAGCTGGCCGGGTCCAGGCGCGCCCGGCAATCCTTGAGGTAAGTGCCCAGCAGATGAGGTGCCATGGGAATCCTGTTAGTGTTTATACCCTGATAACGTCACGGCTTTTACCGGTTAAACATTACGCTCACCCTGGGCACTCCAGCAAAGGGAGAGTTGAACCATGCGCATATTTCTGACCGGCTCCACCGGTTTCATCGGCACCCAGGTCACCCGCGAACTGCTCACTGCCGGCCATCAGGTGCTGGGGCTGACCCGCTCGGCCGCAGGCGCCGAAGCGTTACGCAACCAGGGCGCCGAGCCCTGGCAAGGCGACCTCCAGGACCTGGCCAGCCTGCATGACGGCGCTGCCGGATGCGACGCGGTGATCCACACCGCTTTCGATCATGACTTCAGCCACTTCGTCGCCAATTGCGAGAAAGACGCCCGCGCCATCGCCGCCCTGGGCGCGGCGCTGGAGGGAACGCAGCGGCCGCTGATCATCACCTCCGGCACCGGCATCGGCACCTTCGCTCCGGGGCAGCCAGCGGACGAAGACCATTTCGATGGCAACCACCCCAATCCGCGTATTGCCTCCGAGGTGGCCGGCCGAGTGTTGAGCGACCGCGGCGCCAACGTGGTGGTCATGCGCCTGGCGCAGATACACGACCCCCGCAAGCAGGGGCTGGTGACCGAACTCATTCGGCTGGCCCGGGAAAAAGGCCTCAGCGCCTACGTCGGTGACGGCCTGACCCCCTGGTCGGCGGCGCACCTGGACGATACCGCGCAGCTGTACCGCCTGGCCCTGGAAAAACATCAGCCCGGCGCCCGCTACCATGCTGCCGCCGAGTCGGCCATCGCCTTTCGTGACATCGCCCAGACGATCGGCCAGGGCCTGGGCCTGCCCACGGTGTCCCTGCCTGCCGACCAGGCGGCAGCGCATTTCGGCTGGATGGCCGCCTTCGTCGACAAGAGCATGGCCAGCGCCAGCCACAAGACCCGCGAACGCCTCGGGTGGCAGCCCACGGGCCCCGGCTTGCTGGCCGACCTGCGCACGTGCCTGGCGGGGTAGCCGCTGTACGAAATGCGTCCCCACTGGCCAGGCTGCATTGAAAACGGGCTCGGGCGGCACCCTCCTCGCTAGCGCTTGTGCTTGTTCGTCTATCTGCGATGATGCACGCCCCGCCACGAGGCGGGTCGCTTGCCCAGAAGGAACGAAGCGCGATGACTCCTCACAACCACACAGGGCTGCTTTGGGTGCTCGCGCCGTACCTGATGTACCGTGCCGTACCCTTCGCCAGCAAGCTGTGCTCCTACAGGCTGTGTCGGCCTGGCGCTCCTTGGTGTCCTGGTGGGAGCGTAGCTTGCTAGCGAAAAAGGCAACGCGGTGTACCTGATGGGCCGCGTTGTGCCCTTCGCCAGCAAGCTGTGCTCCTACAGGCTGCGTCGGCCTTGGGGTGGGAGCGTAGCTTGCTAGCGAAAAAGGCAGCGCGGTATACCTGATGGACCGCATTGTGCCCTTCGCCAGCAAGCTGTGCTCCTACAGGCTGTGTCGGCCTTGGGGTGGGAGCGTAGCTTGCTAGCGAAAAAGGCAAAGCGGTGTACCTGATGGACCGCGTCGTGCCCTTCGCCAGCAAGCTGTGCTCCTACAGGCTGTGTCGGCCTGGTGGTGGGAGCGTAGCTTGCTAGCGAAAAAGGCAAAGCGGTATACCTGATGGACCGCGTTGTGCCCTTCGCCAGCAAGCTGTGCTCCCACAGGCTGTGTCAGCCCGGGACTCGGCGAAGCTGCTTGATGGGTTTAAGTGGTCTCGTAACCGATGATGGCCTTGGTTTCCAGGTACTCCTCGAACCCATGCACGCCAAACTCCCGGCCATTGCCCGAGCGCTTGTAGCCGCCGAACGGCGCGTGTGGGTTCCAGGCCGGATGATTGAGCAACACCTGGCCGGCGCGGATACGCGAGGCCACCGCGCGCACCTGGTTCAGGTCCGTGCCTTGCACGTGGGCGCTGAGGCCATAGACCGTGTCGTTGGCGATGGCCACGGCGTCGTCAAGGGTGTCATAAGGGAGGATGCACAGCACCGGGCCGAAGATTTCTTCCTGGGCAATGGCCATGCCCGGTTCGACGTCGGAGAAAATGGTCGGCCGGGCGTAATAACCGACTTCCAGGCCCGCCACACGTCCCGTACCGCCGCAGATCAGCCTGGCGCCCGCCTCGATGCCTGAAGCGATCATCGCCTGCACGCGGTTGAATTGGGCCTGGTTGGCGATAGGGCCAAGCACGGTGTCAGGCGAGGCCGGGTCACCCACCAGGATCGACTCGGCGGTGGCCGCCGCCAGGGCTTCGACCTCGGCCAGACGCGCACGTGGCACCAGCATGCGGGTCGGCGCGCTGCAGGACTGGCCCACGTTACGGAATGCCGTCATCACGCCCAGCGGTACCACCCTGGCGAAGTCGGCATCGGGCAGGAGCACGTTGGGGGATTTGCCACCCAGTTCCTGGGTCACGCGCTTCACTGTCGGTGCCGCGGCCTGGGCTACCAGGGCGCCGGCGCGGTTGGAGCCGGTGATGGAGATCATGTCGATGTCAGGATGGCTGGCCATCGCTTCGCCCACCTCGGCGCCGCTGCCGTTGACCAGGTTGAATACCCCGGCAGGCACACCGGCGTCGTGCACCAGTTGGGCGAACAGCAGCGCGCTCAACGGCGACAGTTCGCTGGGTTTGAGCACCACGGTGCAACCTGCGGCGATGGCCGCGGCGGCCTTGGCGGTGATCTGGTAGAGCGGCCAGTTCCATGGGGTGATCAGCGCGCACACGCCAATGGCTTCACGGACGATGGCGGTACCGTTCTCAACCTGCTGGAAGGGATACTCGGGCAACAGATCACGGACCACCCGAATGTGCTCCGCGGCCAAGGGCACCTGCAAGGTGCGGGCAAAGCCGATGGCAGCGCCCATCTCGAGGGACAAGGCCTGGGCGAACTGCTCGTTGCGCTCCAGCATCAACTCATGCAAGCGCGTGAGTATCCGCACCCGGCTGGCCACTGGCGAAACACTCCAGTGGGTAAACGCAGCGCGGGCAGCCACCACGGCCTGGTCGACATCCAGCGCGGTGCCTTTGGCGACGTTGGCCACTACCTGCTCGGTCGCGGGGTTGACCACGGGCAGGCTGCCCGCCTCGCGCACCGGCAGGCACCAGTCGCCATTGATATAGAACCGGCGCGTGAAGGCCGGGTCGATGCTGAAAACATGGGTGGTCTGGTCGGTCATTCACGTGGCCCCGAAAAAGGAAAATCCATGGCTGATACGCTACCAGACGCGGCCAGGCGCAGCGTGCCGTTCTCCGGGGTTGCGTGGGATGTTGTGCTGAATGGCGGCGGTTTTCCGCGCACTAGTGCCGGATCAGCTTGCGCAGGGGGACCACCTCTTTCATCACCGGTGACTTGATGACGATGTAGCTGAAGTATTTGGCGATGCCGATGTTCTTGTCGATGATGCTTTCGATCACCTCCTGATAGTGCTGGATGCTGCGCGTCATGAAGCGCACCAGGTAGTCGTAACCGCCGCTGATGAGGTGGCACTCGAGCACCTCGTCGACCTGGCGAATATTGGCCTCGAACTTGGCGAAGTCCTCGCGCTTGTGGTCGCTGAGGGTCACCTCGGTGAAGATCGTCACCGACTCGGTGATCTTCGCCAGGTTGATGTGGGCCTTGTAGCTGGAGATATAGCCCGCCGCTTCCAGACGCTTGACCCGCTGCAGACAGGGGCTGGCCGAGAGGCCAACGGCGTCGGCGAGGCTGACGTTGGTCATGCGGCCATCTTTTTGCAGCTCGACCAGGATATTGATGTCGATGCGGTCCAGTTTGACCATGCCTTCCATTCAGTTGCCCTCGAATGCCAATGTCCCTGAGGTTTTTCAATCAATTCAACGGCGTAACCATAGCTGATGTTGAGCCACCAGGTCGGCGAGGCTGTTGACGCACTCGTCCACCGGGCATTGGCCTGCTTGCCGCCGGCCCCGTCGCAACAGGCACACGGCGCCCTGCACCGCAGGCTCAGGCAGGCTGGCGCGCACCCACAGCGCCTGCTCGAACGGTATTTGCTGCTGGTCCAGCCAGGCCTGGCCTTGGGCGGGCGCTACCAGCTCCTCGGTGTGGATCCCCAGGCGCTCGCACAGCGCTTCGCGGTCCTGGGCATCGCGATCACACAGTATCACCAGCCGGTAGAACTTGCGCAGGTACAGCAATGCCCCGGGCGCGTCCTCGAACAGCGGCCAGGTCACGGGGGTGCGGGCGAAGCTCAGGCTCTCCTCCCAACTGGCCCGCACCTGCAACGCTTCGGCCAACTGGCGATGGGCGAAACACAACAGCCCGGTAAAGCCCAGCTCCTCGAACCGCGGGTACAGGCCATGCAGCACCTGTTCGAAGCGGTCCAGCACCGGGCCCTTTTCCGCCACCACGCCCGTGCCGACGAGCAAGCCCTGCAGCGCCGTCCAGACGCCACTGTCACGGTCGATCAGCACGCCGTCACAGTCGAGCAGCAACACACGATAATCAGTCAGGCGCATGCCAACTTCATCTCCATGATGGACAACGGCGGCCCAGGCGATGAAGCCCGGGCCTGTCGTGAGGTTCAGGCAATCAAGACCCGTGCCAAAGCGCGGTCGAGGATGGCCAGGGCTTCGTCGAGTTCGACGTCGGTGGTGGTCAGGGGGGCGAGGAACCGCACGACATTGCGGTGCACCCCGCACTTGATCACCAGCAGTCCGCCTTCGCGGGCGGCGTCGATGACCTGCTGGGCCAGAGCCGCGTCGGGGCTGGCACCGGCATCGCCGCTGACCATTTCCATGGCCAGCATGAAGCCTTGGCCGCGCACGTCGCCGATGCGTGGGTAACGCTGCTGCAGCACCTGCAGCCCCGCGCGCAAGCGCACGCCCAACTGTTCGCCACGGGCCAGCAAATGCTCGTGCTCAAAGGCATCGATCACCGCCAGCGCCGCGGCGCAGGCCAGGGCATTGCCACCGTAGGTGCCGCCCAGGCCGCCGGGCGTGGGCGCGTCCATGATCTCACTGCGCCCGACCACGGCGGACAGCGGCAGGCCGCCGGCCAGGCTCTTGGCGACGGTGACCAGGTCCGGCTGGATGCCAGCGTGCTGGAAGCCGAACCAGCGGCCGGTGCGGCCAAATCCGGCCTGGATTTCATCGAGGATCAGCACAATGCCGTGTTGCTCGGTCAACGCGCGCAGTGCCTGCAGGAACTCCGGCGGCGCGGTGAGGAAGCCGCCATCGCCCTGCACCGGCTCGACGATGATGGCCGCCACTCGGTCCGCGGCGATCTGGGTGGCGAACACGTCTTGCAAGGCCGCCAGTGCATCAGCGCTGCTGATGCCACGGTAAGGGTTGGGGTACGGAGTGTGGAAGATCTCCGGCGCGAACGGGCCGAAGTTCTGTTTGTACGGCTGACTCATGCCGGTCAGGCTGCAACCCAGCAGCGTACGCCCGTGGAAGCCACCGCGAAAGGCGATGACACCGGGACGGTTGGTGTGGCCACGGGCGATCTTGATGGCGTTTTCCACCGCCTCGGCGCCCGAAGTGAACAACGCCGCCTTGTGCGGTACCTCACCGCCGACCAGTGTGCTCAAACGCTGGGCCAGCTCAATGTAGGGGGGGTAGGCGACCACCTGAAAACAGGCATGGGAGACTTTCGTCAACTGTGCCTGCACCGCTTCGACCACTTTGGGGTGGTTGTGCCCGATATTGAGCACGCCGATGCCACCGACAAAGTCCAGGTAGCGCTTGCCGTCCACGTCCCACAGCTGTGAGCCCTGGGCGCGGTCGATCACCAGCGGGTGGGCGGTGAGCACGCCGCGGGGCACTGATTGTTCACGCTGTTGCAGCAGTCGAGGGGTGTCATTGAGTTTGCTGTTCATGAAAGCTTCCTGTGGCCATGCCCGAGGTGGGTTTCGATGCATTCCAGAGTACGGGTTGCGCGGAGGCGACGTGGCCGAAGTTGCCGGCCAGCAAGGGCACATCGACTGTTTTGCGGGGCGCAAACGGCAGAATCGCTTGGCGGGGATGGGGCACAATGGGATGAAGGCTTTATTGAACAAACGCTTCAACAGCCTGACTCCCCCGACAAGGACTCCCCCATGGCATTGCTCTACAAAGCCGACCCCCAGCGAGGCGAGCGCTGGCGACAGCTATTCGCCGCCCACGCCCCCGATATCGAGTTCCGCCAGTGGCCCGACATCGGCAACCCTGCCGACATCGAATACCTGGCCGCGTGGCAGGCACCCGATGACCTGGCCACCCTGCTGCCCAACCTCAAGGCCTTGCTGGCGATATCCGCGGGGGTCGACCAGTTGAACCTGCCCGCACTGCCCCCGCACTTGCCGGTGGCGCGCATGCTCGACCCCGGCATCACCCAGGGCATGTGCGAATACGCTACCTGGGCGGTGCTGAGCCTGCACCGCGACATGCTGCGCTACCGTGCCCAGCAGCAGGCCGGGGCATGGGAAGCGCAGGCGCTGGTGCCCGCCAGCCAGCGTCGCGTCGGGGTGATGGGGATGGGGCAGCAGGGCAAGGCCATCATCAAGTGCCTGCAGGGGCTGGGTTTTGCGCTATCGGGCTGGGCGCGCAGCGCACATCAGCTGACAGGGGTCGAGTGTTTCGCAGGTTCTGCGCAGTTGTCTGCCTTTCTCGGCCAGTGCGACATCCTGATCTGCCTGCTGCCGTTGACCGAGCAGACCCGCGGCATCCTCGACCGTTCCTTGTTCGAGCAACTGCCCAGGGGCGCCGCCCTGATCAACATGGGCCGTGGGGCACACCTGAACGAAGCCGACCTGCTGACGGCCTTGGCCAGCGGCCAGTTGAGCGGCGCGGTGCTGGACGTGCTGGGGGTTGAGCCGGCCCCGGCCGACCACCCTTTCTGGCAGCACCCCGGCATTGTGCTGACACCGCACATCGCTGCCATGACCCAGCCGGACAGCGCCTTTGCCGTGCTGCTGGACAACATCCGCCGCCACCAGCGCGGCGAACCTCTGAACGGCCAGATCGACCGCGCCGACGGCTACTGACCCCCGCCCGGTCCCTCAGGGAGGGACCGAGCCTGCCGCGGTTACAGCCCGCCGATGTGAAACGCCTTGATTTCCAGGTATTCGTCCAGCCCGTAGCGCGAACCTTCACGGCCCAGCCCGGATTGCTTCACGCCACCAAACGGCGCGACTTCCATGGAGATGGCCCCGGTATTGAGCCCCACCATGCCAAACTCCAATGCCTCCCCTACCCGCCATGAACGTTGCAGGTTCTGGGTGAAGTAATAGGCCGCCAGCCCGTAGGGGGTGTCGTTGGCGATGGCGACCGCCTGGGCTTCGGTGTCGAAGCGAATCAAGGGCACCAGCGGGCCGAAGGTTTCCTCGCGGGTGCACAGCATGTCAGCCGTGACATCCGCCAGCACCACGGGCTCGACGAAGGGGCTGGCCGCCTCTGGCACACCGCCGCACAACAGCCGCGCGCCCTGCCCCAGGGCGTCATCCACATGGCGCGCGACTTTTTCCACGGCGGCCTGGTTGATCAACGGCCCCAGGGTGACGCCCGCCTCCAGGCCGTTGCCGACCTTCAGCGTTGCCACTTCCTGCAGCAACCGCGCGGCAAAGCGCTCGTAAATCCCCGTTTGCACCAGGATGCGGTTGGCGCACACGCACGTCTGCCCGGCGTTGCGGAACTTGCTCTGCATCAGCCCCGCCACTGCCTGCTCGATGTCGGCATCATCAAACACAATGAACGGCGCGTTGCCGCCCAGCTCCAGGCTCAGGCGCTTGATGTGTTCGGCGCTCTGGCGCATCAGCAGCCGGCCAACGGCGGTGGAGCCGGTAAAGGATATCTTGCGCACGGCAGGGTTGCCGGTCAGCTCGCCGCCGATGCCTTGGGGCATGCCGGTCACCACATTGAACACCCCGGCCGCAATGCCCACCCGCTCGGCCAGCACCGCCAGGGCCAGGGCCGACAACGGTGTCAAGTCCGAAGGCTTGACCACGATGGTGCACCCCGCCGCCAACGCAGGCGCGCACTTGCGAGTGATCATGGCGGTGGGAAAATTCCAGGGGGTGATGGCGGCGCAGACACCCACCGGCTGCTTGAGCGTCAACAGACGACGGTCGCCACTGGGCGAAGGAATGGTCTCGCCGTACTGGCGTCGGGCTTCCTCGGCGAACCATTTGACGAAGCTGGCGGCGTAGCGGATCTCGCCTTGGGCCTCGGCCAGGGGCTTGCCCTGCTCCAGGGTCATGATCAGTGCCAGGTCGTCCAGGTTGTCCAGAATCGCCTGGTACCAGGCCTCCAGCAGCAAGGCGCGCTGCGCCGCCGGGCGTTCACGCCACGCCGGCAACGCCGCTTCGGCGGCCTCGATGGCGCGGCGGGTTTCGGTACCCTGCAGGGCCGGCACGTGGGCGATGCACTGGCCGGTGGCCGGGTCGAGCACCTCCAGGGTGGCGCCGTCATCGGCCGCCAGCCATTGCCCGTTGATATAGGCCCGTTCGGCCAGCAGGGTGGGGTCTTTCAAGCGGTTGCGCAACATGGGGCTGATCCTGTGAGTCGTGGTAGGACCAGTCTAAAAACATGCGCCGCCGGGGCGATGCCGAATACGCCCCGGCAACAGTGCCGAATGCTGAAATCGGCGGCCAGGCAGCATGAGCTGCCTGCTCAGCCGCGCACGCCCTGCAACAGGGTGTGCAGCAGGTGTTCGCAGGCCTGCAGTTGTGCCAGTTCCACGTACTCGTCAGGCTTGTGCGCCTGCTCGATGGAGCCCGGCCCGCAGACCACCACCGGCACGTTCAGGCGTTGGGCGAACAGCCCGCCCTCGGTACCAAAGGCGACTTTGACCTGGGCCGTTTCAGGCGGGGCGAATGCCTTCAGCCAGCGCACCGCCGCTACCGTCGGCGAGGTTTCCAGGCCCGGGTACGCGTTGAGGGTTTCGATGTGGATGTCGGCCACGCCACTGACCTTCTTCGCCTCGCGGGCAATGGCCTCGGCCTGCTCGGCCAGGTCCGCCAGCATCACCTCGGGATCATCGGCCGGCAGGTGGCGAATCTCGAATTCCAGGGTGCACAGGTTGGGCACGATGTTCAGCGCCTTGCCGCCATCGATACGCCCGACGTGCACGGTGCTGTAGGCAATGTCGTAAGCATCATCATGGGCGCCCTGTGCTTGCAGGCGTTGTTGGGTGGCGCGCAGCCGGGTGATGAAGTCGCTGGCCAGGTGAATGGCGTTGGCCGCCAGTGGTGCCAGGGACGAATGCGCTTCCTGGCCGTGGCACTGCACGCGGTACGAGGCCTTGCCCTTGTGGCCAAGGGCGAAGTGCATCTGGGTGGGCTCGCCGACGATGCACAGGAACGGCCGCTGGGGCGCCAGGTGCAACACATCCAGCAGACGGCGCACGCCCACGCAGCCGATTTCCTCGTCATAGGACAGGGCCAATTGCAGCGGCCGGCTGAGCGGTTGATCGGCGGCCGTCAGCAGCGTATCGATGGCCACGGCGATGAAACCCTTCATGTCGCAGGCGCCACGGCCGTACAGCTTGCCGTCACTGACGGTGGCCTGGAACGGCGGCCTGGTCCAGGCCTGGCCGGCCACGGGCACCACATCGGTGTGACCGGACAGCAGCACGCCGGGCACGTCCCTGGGGCCGACACTGGCGAACAGGTTGGCCTTGGTACCGGCATCGTCATGCACCAGGCGGGTTTCGATACCCTTGGCCTCGAGTCGTTGCTGCACGTAATGAATCAACGCCAGGTTGGACTGGGACGACGTGGTGTCAAAGCTGATCAGTTGTTTGAGAATGTCGAGTGTGCGTGGGTTCATGAGTGGCCACTCAGGATGAGGTCATTATGCTCTCTGTGGAACCGGGCAAAGCTCGGGAATGAAGCGCTGCGCACCGGTTGAGCGCACGCGGTGTACCTTTCCCGAGCTTCGCCCGGTCCCACAGGGTCGGCTGTTGAATGTCAATGCATCAGTGTGTTCTGGCTGGCTTCATGAGCGCGTTCATGGAGGTGGCAGGTGCAAACCGGTTGATGTGGAAATCATGAATACGCGTGCTGGTGCTGCCGGTGGCGATCAGTTCGGCCATGACCGCGCCTACGCCGGGGCCCAGTTGGAAGCCGGCGCCGCAGAAACCAAAGGCGTAGTACAGGCCGTCGACCTGGCCGCTGGGGCCCATGATCGGCAACGAGTCCGGCGTGTAGCTCTCGATACCGCTCCACACCCGAATGATGTTCAACGGCGCAATGCCCGGCACCAGCCGGCGCATCTGGCTGATCTGGTTGAGGATGCTGCGCGGCTCCACGTGGGCGCGGCGGTTGAGCATGTCCGGCTTGCTGCGGTAACCGCCGCCAATGACGATGTTGCCACGGGCGATCTGGCGGAAGTAGATCACTTCTTCCGGGACCTTGGTGTACACACCAATCACTGTTTTCAAGGCGTAAGGCACCGGTTCCGTCACCGCCATCTGCGGGCCGTTGGTGTCCAGCGGCACCGGTTCACCGAACTGCGCCGACAGCCTGTCGCCCCAGGCGCCCGCGGTCACCAGCAGGTTGGGCGCACTGAAGCGGCGCCCGTCGCTGGTCTCGATGCGGAAGTCACCGCCTACCTTTTGCACCTCGCGCACCTCGGTGCGCTCATGCACCGTGGCGCCCGCGCGGACAGCGGCGCGGGCAAACGCCGGGGCCGCCAGGCGCGGGTTGGCGTGACCGTCGTGGGGCGCGTAGGAACCGCCCTGAACTTCCGGCCCCAGAAACGGGAAGCGCTCGTGCAAGGCTTTGCCACTGAAAATCTGCAAGTCCAGTTCGCGGGCTTCCGGCGCCTGGGCGTAGGCTTCCAGATCGGCGATGTGCGCCGCGTCATAACACACCCGCATGTGCCCGCTGGGCAGAAACTCCAGGTCTTCGCCGATCAATTCCGGCAGGCGCTTCCACAGGTGATACGAGCGGTTGGACAGCTCCAGCTGGCACAGGTAACGGCCCTGGCGGCGGACATTGCCGAAGTTGACGCCGCTGGCGTACTGACCGATCTGGTCACGTTCCAGCACAATCACCGAGCGCCCATGCTGGCGCAGGAAAAACGCGGCGGCTGCGCCCATGAAGCCTCCTCCCACGATGACTACATCGGCCTGTTGCACGTTCATGCCTGCACCTCCTGCAGCTTCAGGGTCAGTGGCTTCACCGGGGCCTGGCCACGTTGGCGCCCCACTTCCTTGACCGGCACCCCGGCCGCGGCGGCGATGATCTCGGCCGCCGCCTGGGAGCAGTAACGGCCCTGGCACCGGCCCATGCCCACCCGGCTGAACGCCTTGGCGCGGTTGACCTCGCAGGCGCCCTTTTCGCGCACCACGCCACGCAGTTCGCCGGCGCTGATCATCTCGCAGCGGCAGACGATGGCTTCGTCCGGCAAGTGCTGAACCTGCGCCGCCGGCCATGGAAACGCCTCGGTGAGGCCCAGGCGGAAGCGCTCCATCTGCGCCAGGACCCGCCGTTGGGCCTCAGCCGCGCCCGACGCCACCGGCAAACCCAGGTCGCTCAACAACGCCAGGGCCGCCAGGCGCCCCGCCGCCTCTGCCGCGTCCGCGCCACGAATACGCGCACCATCGCCAGCGGCGTAGACGCTGGCCAATGAGGTGCGGCCGTCTTGATCGGTCTGCACGAGCCACTGGCCAGATGCCTCGTCGAACGCGAAGGCGCAACCGGCCAGGTCCGCCAGTTGAGTTTCCGGGCGCAGGTGGTAGCCCAGGGCGACGGCGTCGCAACCCACCCGCAAGGTCGCGCCTTTGCCCGTGCGCACGGTCACGCCCTGCACACCCGTGCGTTCGTCGCCATCAATGTGCAACGGCGTGACGCCCAGGTGCACGGCCACACCCGCCTGGTACAACCCGGCCAGCAAACCGACGCCGGTGGCCAGCACGCCCGGGCGGGCCAGCAATTTTGGCGCGGCGCGCAGCCGCGAATACAGCGGCGAGGTGTCCAGAACGGCAGCCACCTTGGCACCGGCCTTCACGTACTGGCTGGCCACCAGGTACAGCAGCGGCCCCGTGCCCATGAACACCACGCTGGCACCGATGGACACCGCCTGGGCCTTCAGCGCGATCTGTGCGCCGCCCAGGCTGTAGGTGCCCGCCAACTGCCAGCCCTGCACCGGCAGCAGCCGGTCGGTGGCGCCGGTGCACAGCACCAGCGCGTCGTATTCGAGCGCCGTATGGCGGCCCTGGCTGACACAGCACAGTTGCTGGTCTGCCAGGTTCCACACCAGGGTATCGGGGCGGTAATCCAGCTGCCCGCGCACCTGGTCGAAACGTTCGTGCAGGTCCTGGGCCTTGCCGGCCTCGCTGCCGTACAGTTGGCGATAGTCCCGGGTGAAGCCCTCGGGCTGGCGGCGGTAGATCTGCCCGCCCGCGCGACGCCCCTCGTCCACCAGCGTCGGGCGAATACCGGCCGCCAACAGGGTTTCGGCGCAGCGGATGCCCGCGGGCCCGGCGCCAACAATGGTTACCCGCGCAGTGGCCATGCCGCCTCCGGTTGTGAGGTAAGAATATCCAGGCCCTCGCGCACGTCTTCGCCGCACGCGCGCAGGCGCTCGCCGTCGCGGGTCCATACCCAGCAGTCCTGGCAGGCGCCCATCAGGCAGAAACCGGCGCGCCGGCCGTTGTCGAATTCAGAGCCGCGCAGGCTGTCGCCGCTGGTCAGCAGCGCCACCATCAGCGTGTCGCCTTCCAGCGCCTGAACCGGCTGGCCATCGACCAGCAAGTGAACGGCCGGGCGTTGCTGCTCGGCCAAGCGGACAAAACGGGCACTCATGCGTAGGCTCCCTGAGCGGGCAAGACAAGGGTCGGTTGGCCAGCGGCCAGTTGCGGACTGTCCAGGTGGCAGAGAATCTCGCTGCCACCGGCGATCACCCGGCGGTTGGGCGCAGTGTGGTTGCACAACCCTTCCACCCGCAGCGGGCAACGGTTGAGGAACGTGCACAATTCACGCTGGTTGGCGGTGGGCGCGCTGATGGGCGGCAGCTTGCACGCCACCGCCGTGCTTTCCAGCCAGCCCTGGCGCAGGGCCGGCACCGAGTTGATCAACAGGTTGGTGTAAGGATGGAACGGTGCCTGCCCCAGTGCCTGGCGGCTGCCGCTTTCAACGATGTGGCCGCTGTACATCACCGCCACGTCGTCACACAGGGCGCGCACGGTGGAAATGTCGTGGCTGATGAAGAGGTACGACACCCCCAGCTCGCGGCGCAGTTCGGCCAGCAGCTCCAGAATGGCCGCCCCCACCACCGTGTCCAGGGCCGAGGTCACCTCGTCGCACAGAATCAGGTCCGGCTTGGCGGCCAGGGCCCTGGCCAGGTTCACCCGCTGTTTCTGCCCGCCCGACAGGGCGCCAGGGCGCCGTTCAGCCAGGCTGCGCGGCAGCTTCACCAGGTCCAGCAGTTCATCGATGCGCTGGCGCTGGGCGGCGCCTTTCAGGCCGTGGCACGCCCGCAAAGGGCGGCCAAGAATACTGGCGATGCTGTGCATGGGGTTGAGCGCGGTGTCGGCGTTCTGGAACACCATCTGTATGCGCCGGAACTGGTCTGGCGAACGCCCTTGCAGGTCACTGGACAAGGGCTGGCCGTCGAACATGACCTCGCCACGCGCCGGTTGCAGCAAGCCGGCCACCACCCGCGCCAGGGTAGACTTGCCCGAGCCTGACTCGCCGATGATGCCGATGGCCTGCCCGCGGTGCAGGGTCAGGTCGATGTCTTCCAGCACGCGGATGCGTGGCAGCCCGTGCAGGTCGCGGGGGCCATAGCCGGCGGTCAGCCCGCGCAGGGTCAGCAACGGCGTGTTGCCTCGGGCCACGTCGTCGACGCGAATCTTCGCCGCCGGGCGCGCGGCCTCCAGCAAACGGCGGGTGTATTCATGGTTCGGCGACTTGAGCAGCGCGGCGGTGCCGTTGTCTTCAAGAATCTGCCCACCCTTGAGCACGATGATCTGGTCGGCCATCTGTGCTACCACCGCCAGGTCATGGCTGACGTACACCGCCGTGGCGCCACGCTCGCGCACCACGCGCTTGAAGGCCCGCAACACCTCGATCTGGGTGGTGACGTCCAGCGCCGTGGTCGGCTCGTCGAGCACCACCAGCAGGGGGTCACTGATCAGCGCCATGGCGGCCATGACGCGCTGCAACTGCCCGCCCGAGACCTGGTGCGGGTAACGCTCGCCGATGTGTTCGGGGTCGGGCAGGGCCAGGTCGCGGAACAACTCGATGGCCTTTGCCCGCAATTGCTCGCGGCTGCCGCCCACACCGTGGATCAGCGCACCTTCGAGCACCTGATCGATCAGGCGGTGCGCCGGGTTGAAAGCCGCCGCGGCGCTCTGCGCCACGTAGCTCACCCGGTTGCCACGCAGGGCTTGCAGTTCGACCTCGCTCAGGGTCAACAGGTCTTGATCACCCACCCGCACTTCACCGCCGGCGATGCGGCAGCCACGGCGCGCATAGCCCAGCAGCGCCAGGGCAATGGTGGTCTTGCCCGAACCCGACTCGCCGATCAGCGCCAGTACTTCGCCGCGCTCCAGGCTGAAACTCACACCCTTGACGATCTCGGTTTCGCCGCTGTCGCCGCAGGCGTTGACCCGCAGGTCCTTGACGTGGATGAGATGGCTCATTCAGTGCCCTCCCTTGCTACGCTGGCGACGGCTGGAAATGCTGTCGATCAGCAGGTTGATGCCCACGGTCATGGAGCCGATGGCCAACGCCGGGATCACCAGCGCCGGCGCCCCCTGGCTGAGGCCGCCGATGTTTTCCCGCACCAGCGAGCCCAGGTCGGCGTCCGGAGGCTGCACGCCCAGGCCCAGAAAACTCATGCCACTGAGCAGCAGCACGATGAAACCGAACCGCAGGCCCAGGTCGGTGAGCACCGGGTTGAGCATGTTCGGCAGTATTTCCACGCAAGCGATGTACCAGCGCGGCTCGCCGCGGGTACGGGCCACTTGCACGTACTCCAGCGCTTCGATGTTGGTGGCCAGGCTGCGGGCAATGCGGTAGCAACCCGGTGCATAGCTGAGCACCGCCGTGGCAATCAGCAAGGGCACCGAGGCGCCGAACGCCGATACCACCACCAGCGCCAGCATCTTGCTGGGGATGGAAATCAACGCATCCATCAGGCGGCTGACGCAGCCGTCCAACCAGCGTGACGATACCACCGAGAGCAATGCCAACGAGGTGCCCACGGTGCTGGCGAGTACCGCCGCCACCAGGGCCAGGCCGACGGTGAAACGCGCGCCGATCAACACCCGGCTGAGCATGTCGCGGCCCAGGTAGTCAGTACCCAGGGGGAACGCACGGCCGATGTCATCGAACACGTTGCTGGAGATCACGTCACCCACGCCGTGGGGCGCCAGCCAGCCGCCGAACAGCGCCACCAGCAGCCAGAAGGCGCAGAGCCCCGCGCCGACCAGGCCCAACAGCGGCGTGCGCACCCGAGGGAACGGTTTGAAACGGGCAGACTTGCCAATGACGTTGTTCATTGCTGTCTCAGCCTCGGGTTGGAAAGGATTGCCGCCACGTCAGCCACCAGCACCAGCGCCAGGTAAGCGGCGCAGAACAGCATGGTGCAGGCCTGGACCAGGGCCATGTCGCGGTTGGTCACGGCATCCACCATCAGGCTGGCGATGCCGGGATAGTTGAAAATGGTCTCGACGATGACCACGCCGCCCAGCAAGTAGGACAGGCTCAGGGCCACGGCGTTGACGATGGGGCCGATGGCGTTGGGCAAGGCATGGCGCAGCACGATGCGCACCGGGCTTGCGCCTTTGAGGCGGGCCATTTCCACATAGGGGCTGTCGAGCTGGTCGATGACCGCGGCGCGGGTCATGCGCGCCATCTGCGCCACGATCACGCAGCACAGGGTCACCACCGGCAAGGCATAGGCGCGCAGAAACGCCAGCGGCGTGTGCACCTCGGTGGCGAACGACAGCGCCGAAAGCCAGCGCAGCTTCACCGCGAAGATCAGTACCGCCAGGGTCGCCACCAGGAATTCCGGTACCGCTACCAGGGTCAGGGTACAGAAGCTCAGCACGCTGTCCAGGCGGCCGCCGCGGCGCATGGCCGAGACGATGCCCAGGGTCAGCGCCACGGGCACCGACACCAGCGCGGTCACGGCCGCCAGCATCAGCGTGCTGGGCAGGCGCCCGGCCATCAGTTCGCTGACCGGCATGGCGTTGGACACCGAGTCGCCCAGGTGGCCGGTGACCAGGCCGCCCAGCCAGTGCAGGTAACGGACGATGCCTGGCTGGTCCAGGCCCAACTGGGTGCGCAGCGCTGCCACCTGCTCGGGGGTCGCGAACTGGCCGAGGGCCTGTTGCGCGGCGTCGCCGGGCAGTATCGCGGTGATGGCGAACACCACCATCGACACGATCAGCAGCGTCAGGGCCACCAGGCCCAGGCGCCGCGCGATCAGCCAGTACAGAGTGTTGTGCATGGTACGTCTCCTGCACCTGTGTGTTTACCCGGTTCAACGCGTTCCTGTAGCCGCGGCCTTCGGCAGCGGCTACGAAGGCTGAGGTCAGGCGTCCAGCCACACCTGCTCGGCGAACATGTAGCCCATGAAACCGCCCAGCGGGTTGCTACCGTAGCCCTTGATGCGCGCGTCCACCCCATCGATGTTGCTGATGAACACCGGAATGCCGATGCCGCAGTGGTCGTGCACCAGGGTCTGCATGTCCTTGTACATCTGGCTGCGCTTGGCGTCGTCGGTCTCGCCGCGGGCGGTCATCAGCAACTGGTCGAACTGCTCGTTCTTCCAGCCCGACTCGTTCCAGGGCGCCGTGGACTGGAAGAACTGCGAGAAGATGATGTCAGCATTGGGCCGTGGGTTGATGTTGCCGAAACTGATGGGGTGCTTCATCCAATGGTTGGACCAGTAGCCATCCGGCGGCAAGCGGTTCACGGTCAGGTCCAGGCCGGCCTGCTTGGCCGACTGCTGCAACAGCACCGCCATGTCCACCGAACCGGTGGCGGCCGGCGAGGCCACCAATGGCATCTTGACGCTGGCCATGCCGGCTTTCTTCAACAGGAAGCGCGCTTTGTCCGGGTCGTACGGCGTCTGCGGCAGGTCGGCATTGTAGTAGCGCGAACCGGGCGCGATCGGGTGGTCGTTGCCCACTACCGCATAACCGCGGAACACCGCCGACTTCACCTGCTCACGGTCCAGCAGGTACTTCATGGCCTGGCTGAAATCGGCATTCTGGGTGGGCATCTGGTCCTGCCGCAGGATCATGTCGGTGTAGTTGCCCGACGGCGCATCCACCACCGCGTGCCCGGCACTGGCGGCGATGCGGGCGGTGGAGCGCGGGTTGACCTCGTTGATCATGTGCACGTCACCGGACAGCAGCGCATTGACCCGCGACGGCTCATCGGAGATAGCGATGAACTCGATCTCGTCCAGGTATGGCAGGCCCGGTTTCCAGTAGTTGGGGTTGCGCGCCGCCACCGAGCGCACGCCTGGGCGGAACTCCTTGACGGTGAACGGCCCGGTGCCGATGCCCAGGTTGAAGTCAGTAGTACCGGCTGGCACGATCAACAGGTGCGACACGGCCAGAATCGATGGCAGCTCGGCGTTGGGCGCGCTCAGCTTGATCTGTACTTCCAGCGGGCCGGTCGCCTTGATCTCGGCGAACTGCTCCATCAGCGGCATGACCTTGGAGCCGGTGGCCGGATCCTTGTGCCGGGTCAGGGAAAACACCACGTCCTCGGCGGTCAGCGACTTGCCGTTATGGAAGGTGATGCCGTTGCGCAGGGTGATGACCCACAGGCTGGCATCGGTGTGGTCGATTTTCTCGGCCAGTTCAAGCTGTGGCACCAGGTGCGAGTCGAAACGGGTCAGGCCGTTGTAGAACATGTACTGGCGGGCGTAGTCGGTGGACAGTGCGCCCTTGGCGGGGTCCAGGGTGTCGGCGGTAGACGACGACATGCCGGCCACGCGAATTTTTCCGCCCTTCTTGCCCACGGTCGCGGGGCCGGCATCGGCTTCGGCAGCGAACACCGAACCGGCGCCTCCCAGCAAGCCGCCGACGCTGCTGGCCATGATCCCCGCCGCCCCCAGCATGCGCAGGGCGTCACGGCGTGACATGCCACGGTTCAAACCATCGAAAATACGCACACTGTCGGCGCCGGTGATGAGCTGGGTTTCGACCTTCTTGTCTGTCATGGCGGTTCTACCTGTCGAGAATCGGGTTACACGAAGGGCTCGCGGTTGGCCGCGAACGTGCTTGAACGAAAGCAGGTTGAATCAGTGCAAGTGGTCCTGCAGCCGGTAGTACGCGCCTACCAGGGGCAGGAACCAGGGTTTGCCGAAATGCCCCGGAATGGCCGGCCAGTCGAGCCCGCGCCAGGGGTTGGCCGCGGCATTGCCGTCCAGCACATCGGCCATCACCCGGCCCATGTGCACCGACATCTGCACGCCATGGCCGCTGTAGCCCATGGAGTGAAAAATACCGCCATGCTGGCCGGCCCGTGGCAGACGGTCGGCGGTCATGTCCACCAACCCGCCCCAGCAATAATCGATGCGCACCCGGGCCAGTTCCGGGAACATCTGCGCCAGGGCCGCGCGCAGAATCTCGCCGCTCTTGGCGTCGGAACGCGGGCTGGACATGGCGAAGCGCGCCCGGCCGCCAAACAGCAGGCGGTTGTCGGGCGTCACACGGAAATAATTGCCGATGATGCGGCTGGTCACGTACGAGCGCTGGGCCGGCAGCAACCGGGCCAGCAGGTCAGGGGCCAATACCTCGGTGACAATGATGAAACTGCCCACCGGGGCCATGCGCCGGCGGTACCAGTTCAGGTCGCCTACCTGGGACGCCCCCGAGGCCAGCAACAACTGCTTGGCCTGCACCGTGCCGCGTGCCGTGTGCACCTGGTACCCGCCCGCCCGGGCCTGCCACTGGCTGACCGCGGCGTTTTCGTAGATCAGCGCCCCCTTGCGCGCGGCCGCTTCGGCCAGCCCCACGCCAAAACGGCCCACATGCATCTGCACGCCATTGCGCTGCAACAGGCCGCCGTGAAACTGGTCCGAGTCCACCTCGCGGCGCACCTCGGCGGCCGACAGCAACTGCACGTCGGCATCCACCTCGCGGCGAATCAGTTCACAGGTTCTGGCCATGCCGGCGAAATGCTCCGGCTTGGCGGCCAGCTTCAGTTTGCCATTGCGCTGGTAATGACAGTCGATGCCCTCGCTGTGCACGATTTCGTCCACGCTGGCCACCGCGCTTTCATAAGCCTGGTAGAACGCTCGGGCCTGCCCTGCGCCCAGCTTGGCCGACAACGCCGCGTAGTCCTGGGCCACCCCGGTGTTGCACTGCCCGCCGTTGCGCCCCGACGCTTCGCCGATCACGCGGCCGGCCTCGAACACCGCGACCCGGGCGCCTTTTAGCGCCAAGGCGCGCGCCGCCGACAGGCCGGTGAAGCCACCCCCCACCACGGCCACGTCAACCTGCCCCTCGACCGGCCCGGCCTGGCCGAGGCCGAAGGCCGGGGCGGTATCCAACCAGTAGGATTCACTGCTCATGTACGGCTCCTGCAGGCAATGGGAACGGGCGCCAGCGTGGCGGCGCCCTGGGGGGCGCTTACAACCCGACGAGGCCCGGCAGGCCGCCGATGTCGCTGATCTGGTTGTACTCGTAGCTGGCATTGGCCGCAGGCTCATGGCCCCGGGCAACGAAGGCCTTGTTCTTGATGCCCATGTCATGGGCCGAGAACAGGTCGTAGCGGAAGCTGGACGACACGTGGAGCACGTCCTCGGGGCCGCAGCCCAGGTTGTCCAGCATGAACTCGAAGGCCGCCAGGCGCGGTTTGTACACCTTGGCCTGGTCGGCGGTGAATACCTTGTGGAACGGCACGCCCAGCTTGTCCACATTGGACATGATCTGCGAATCGCTGGCGTTGGAGAAAATCACCAGGGGGATCTTGTCGGCGATCTTCGCCAGGCCCGCGGTCACGTCCGGGTGCGGGCCCCAGGTGGGCACGGCGTCGTAGTAGAGGCGTGCCTCGGCTTCGCTGAACGCTACGCCCCAGCGCTTGCAGGTGCGCTCCAGGGCGTTCTTGAGGATGACGTCGTAGGGCTGCCAGTCGCCCATCACTTCATCCAGGCGGTAGGACGAGAAACTCTTGACGAAGGCGTCCATCTTTTCGGCCGGCACACGGTCGGCGAACAGCTCACGGGTCATGGTGCCCATGTGAAAATTGGTGAGGGTGCCGTAGCAATCGAAGGTGATGTATTTGGGGCGAAGAAAGCTCATGGTGCCGTCCTGAGTTCGTGGAAGTCTGTGGCGCAAAGGCCCGTTGTTGCAGTCCCGGGGAGGGCAACCCTCCGTTGCGCAGCGACTTCATTACAACACTGTGAAATCAGCAGATGGCGTTTAAAGCGCAGGCTGGAAAACACAAAAAACCGTTTTGACACGTCCCCGCAGCATTGCGTGCTTTCTGCTCCACACGCGGGCAAAGGCCGAAAAAGTGCGCCGTTTTGGCCCCGTAATTCGGGACCCGGACGGCAGCAGCCGGCGAACGGCAGCAGAATCTGCGTCGGAAAAGACCAATGCAAGACGAGCGCCAGGTGCGTGGGGGCCTTGAAACAACGGGGGTTTGCCGCTGCTTTATAGAGGGGCTCACCGCACCGCGCCTGCAGGTGGCCTGCGGCAAGCAGAATCTGCTGAAGACAACCCTGCCGACCTGGCTCGGTCCTGGCATTTGCTGCTGGGCACCTTGGCGGTGGAAGCAGTTAATGTGGTCTGCCCCGTGCCGCCGTGCACAATCTGCCGAAGTTGTCGCGCCCACTTGCCAGCCCTCGGCGCAGGTGCGATACAAGGCGCCATCGCGACCCATCGGAGGCCCTCATGCCTGACTACACGTACCGCCCCATGACCGCCGCCGACGTGCCGGCCGCCCATGCCTTGTCGGCTGCCCTGAAGTGGCCGCACCGCGCCCAGGACTGGGCCATGCTGCAGCGTGTCGCCGACGGCTTCGTCGCCCTGGACAACGGCCGCGTCATCGGATCGGCCTTCGCCTGCCACCAGGGCGCGTGGTCGACCATCGGCCTGGTTATCGTCAGTGACGACTACCAGGGCCATGGCATTGGCCGACGCTTGATGGACCTGGCGCTGGCAAGCATCGGCCCGCGCACGGCGTTGTTGAATGCCACCGTAGCGGGCGCGCCGCTGTATCGCAAAATGGGTTTCGTGGAATTCGGCCATATTCAGCAACGCCAGGGGACCGTGGGCGTCCTGACCGCGCCTGCCACGCCGGGCCGTGGGCTGACGGCGGCAGACCACCCCCGCATGAGCGCGCTGGCCAGTGCCGCTACCGGGCTGGCGCGCGGCAGCGTGATGCAGGCGGTGTTTGCCGACATCGAACAGGCGGTTGGCATCGATGTCGACGGCCAACTGCAGGCCTTCGCCGTGCTTCGCCCATTCGGCCGCGGCCGCTGCATCGGCCCGGTGGTGGCCGGCAGCGCCGAGCAGGCGCAAATGCTGATCGAGCACCTGCTGGCCCAGGTGCCGGATGCCTTCGTGCGTATCGACATCCCCGTGGGCTGCGGGCTTGAAGGGTTCCTGGACAGCGTCGGTTTGCCCGGGGTGGATACCGTTACCTGCATGAGCCGCGGGGAAATCCCGCGGCCCTCGGGTGACGCGCGTGCCTTTGCGTTGGTGACTCAGGCCATTGGTTGATTGCAGGGGAAATGATATGAGCGGTTCGATTGCAGTGGTGTTGGCGTTTGCACAGGGGCACGCTGCCTGCGACACGGCAGGGGTTGGCCCATGGGTGGCCGACGATCCGTTCGCCGCGGGGCGCAGTACCGTCTTCACTGACGACCTGGGGTTTGCCGCCGGTGTTGTCAGGGTGGGCGGCCGCCATGAAGTGGTGGACTATCCGCTGACCGAGATGCTGGTCGTGCATGCCGGGGAATTGAGCGTGGTCAGCGGCGAGCAAGTGGTGCACTTGAAGGCTGGGGGCAGCGTGGTCATCGCCCGGGGCACGGCATTCACCCTCGACGCTGGCGCCGAGGCGCTGTGGGCCTGGTGCGCAACCCGCGCACACGCGGGCGCAAAGCCTGGGCTGACGGTACTGGACCGGCACGCCCACTTGAGCCCGTCCGCGCCGCCGGGTGACGACATCCTCATCAGCCAGGCCCCACAGTGCCGGGCCCAAGGGGCGTTTGAGGAAGGCGCCCTGCGCATCGGCGTGTGGGACTCCACTGCGTATGAGCGACGCAGCCGCGGGCATCTGTGCCACGAGTTGATGCACCTGACCGAAGGCCAGGTGACATTGCGTCTGGACCAGGGCCGCGAGCTGGTGGTGAACCCTGGCGACACCGTGTTCGTCGCCAAGGGCGCGCGTTGCGGGTGGTTGAGCCAGGGCTACGTGCGCAAGTTTTACGCCGTGGTCTGAGGCGCTTGAAACTATCATTTTCTTAATGATCCTCTACGGAACACCCGCCCTCTTCCGGCACTCACACCCTTGATCCCCCCACTCAAGGAGCCCCGCAATGCCCACAGCCGCCGATTTCATGGTCAACACCCTCAAGCAGGCCGGCGTCCAGCGCGTCTACGGCGTGGTTGGCGATTCGCTCAACGGCTTTACCGATTCCATGCGCCGCCTGGGTGGCCTGGACTGGGTGCACATGCGCAACGAAGAGTCCGGGGCGTTCGCCGCGGGCGCCGAGGCGCACCTGACCGGCGAGCTGGCGGTGTGCGCCGGTAGCTGCGGCCCCGGCAACCTGCACCTGATCAACGGCCTGTTCGATTGCCACCGCAGCGGCGTGCCGGTACTGGCCATCGCCGCCCATATTCCCAGCAGCGAAATCGGCATCGATTATTTTCAGGCCACCCACCCCGAATCCCTGTTCAAGGACTGCAGCCACTACGTGGAGCTGGTATCACGCCCCCAGCAACTGCCCCAGGTGCTGGAGCGCGCCATGCGCGTGGCGGTCAGCCGCCGCGGCGTGGCGGTGGTGGTGATTCCCGGTGACGTGGCACTGGAGTCGCTGGACGCACCGGTCAGCCAGTGGCTGGCGCCGAAACCGCCCGTGGTGGTGCCCGATGCGGTGCAACTGGACGAGCTGGCGCACTTTCTCGACGCCGGCAAGCGCATCACCCTGCTGTGCGGCGCGGGTTGCGCCGGGGCCCATCAGGAAGTCGTGGCGCTGGCCCGCCTGCTCAAGGCACCCATCGTCCATGCGCTGCGCGGCAAGGAGCACCTGGAATACGACAACCCCTACGACGTCGGGATGACAGGCCTGATCGGCTTTGCCTCGGGTTTCAACGCGATGAAGGCCTGCGACACGCTACTGATGTTGGGCAGCAACTTCCCCTATCGGCAGTTCTTTCCCGAGCACGGCCGCGTGGCCCAGGTCGACCTGCGCCCCGAGGCTCTGGGCAATCGCTGTTCGTTGAAGCTGGGGCTGATCGGCGACGTGCGCCACACCCTGCAGCAACTGCTGCCACGGTTGCATGAACGCACGGATACCACCCACCTGGACACCGCATTGGCAGACTACGCCAAAACCCGGAAAGACCTGGACAACCTCGCCGAAAGCGGGCCGAACAGTTCCACCATTCACCCGCAGTACGTCAGCCGCCTGGTCAGCGAGATGGCCGACGCCGACGCCATCTTCACCTGCGACGTGGGCACGCCCACTGCCTGGGCTGCGCGCTACCTGAAAATGAACGGCCAGCGCCGCCTGATCGGCTCGTTCAACCATGGCTCCATGGCCAATGCCATGCTTCAGGCCATCGGCGCCCAGGCCACCCTCCCCGGCCGCCAGGTGATATCGCTGTCGGGAGACGGCGGCTTCAGCATGATGATGGGCGACTTCCTCACCCTCAAGCAGGCCAAGCTGCCGGTCAAGGTCATCGTGCTGAACAACGGCACCCTGGGCTTCGTCGAAATGGAAATGAAGGCCAGCGGCTTCGTCGATGTAGGCTGCGACCTGGAAAACCCCAACTTCGCCGCCATGGCCGAAGCCATGGGGGTCAAGGGTATTCGGGTAGAGAAACCCCAGGACCTGGAAGCCGCCCTGGCCCAAGCCTTTGCCCACGACGGCCCAGTGCTGGTGGACGTGGTCAGCGAGCGGCAGGAGTTGATCATGCCGCCGGAAATCACCGCGGCCAACGTCAAGGGCTTCGGCCTGTTCATGATGCGCGCCGTGCTGGATGGGCGGGCCAAGGAACTGGTGAACCTGGCCAAGGGCAACTGGTGGAGGTGAAGCCCCTGTAGCGGCGCCCCAGGCCGCGCCCTGGGGCGCCGCGGCGTATCAGGCGCACCCTGTGCAGGCTGACGCAGCCTTGTGGCTGCCGCTACAGAAATTGTACAAAACTATCGCTTCGTAGAACTTTCGTTACCATCGGTCGGTCGGACCCTCCAGACTTTTACTGGACTGACCGATGCCCGCTTCTACCCTTCGCCTTGCCATACTCGGCCCCGGCCATGACGCATTACCCCCCGCCAGCCCTCGTTTCACCGACCTTGCGGCGTTGTTTGCACAACCTCCCTGCGACGTCGTGGTACTCACCGCAACGGCTGAACAGAATGCACGTTGGGCCGAGCAGTTGCGTCGCCACCCCGCTTACGCCCTGACCCTGATCTACTGCACCACCGACTACCCCCTGACCCGTGCCCTCACCGACGGCGCCTTGCCGGGCCAATTGCACGCCGCCTGGCAGCAGTGGCAGGAACGCCTGGCGGTCTTCAACCTGGGCCGCGCACCCGAAGGCCTTGAGGCCCACGTCCTGGCGTACCTGTGGTTGCGGGCACCCGGTAGCCTGAAAGCCGTGCGCGCCCCCTTGTCACCAGGGCACTACAGCTACCCTCTGGTGGATGCCCTGGGTGGCGACCAGATCAACGCCCACGCGCTGGTACAAAACCTGGCGCAGCGTCACCTGCTCGATAGCACCGCGTTGGTGGACCGCATCCGGCTGTGCCGCAGTTGCGGCAGCGGCCACCTCAATTACGTGGACGTGTGCGTTGAGTGCACGGCCCTGGACATCGTCCGCCAGCCTTCGCTGCACTGCTTCACCTGTGGCCACATCGGTGCCCAGACCGAGTACCTCAAGGACGGCGTGCTGGTGTGCCCCAACTGCCTGACCCGGCTGCGCCACATCGGCACCGACTACGACCGGCCGCTGGAAAACTACCGCTGCAACGCCTGCCAGGCGTTCTTCGTCGACGCCGATGTCGAGGCGCGCTGCCTGGACTGCGGCCAGCACCAGGCGCCCGACCAGTTGCAGGTGCGCGAGGTCCGCGATTACCAGCTGTCCGAGAGCGGCCAGCTCACGGCACGCCAGGGCCTGGAGCGCAGCAGCGACGCCTACTTTGGCGGCCTGGCCATGGTGGGGGTCAGCACGTTCAAGACCCTGCTCGACTGGCAGCTGGAGCTGATTGCCCGTCATGGCACACCCACCTTCGCCTTGCTGGGCCTGCGCTTTCGCAACCTGGGCGTGACCCTGCGCCGCCTGGGCCCACAACGGGGCCATGCCTTGCTCGACAGCCTGATCGAGCGCATCCAGGTGGCCATCCGCGAGACCGACCGCTGTACCCGCACCAGCGAAGAGCACCTGTGGCTGCTGCTGATGTACACCGATGCGCCCGGCCTGCGCACCGTGACCGAACGCCTCAACCAGATCGGCGAACTGTTCGTGGGCCAGGACCTGCAGGACATCCAGCTGACCACCAGCGGCTGCGTCGCGCCGGGGGAACTGATTGACAAGGAAGACGCCGAACTGCTGATGGCGCGCCTGGCCGGGGCGCTCTGATGGGCGTGCTCCTGGACCACCTCCACGCCTGGCTGGCGCAGATCGAGGGGCCCGACGGCCATTGGCAGTTGTTCCTGATGGTCTTCCCGTATTTTCTGCTGCTGGAAGTACCGCTCAACCTGCTGGTGCTGCTGGGCACACTGCGCTGGTTCATACGTGAGCACGGCGCGGTGCCGATTCACCGCAACTGGAACCCGCGGGTGTCGGTGATCATCACCTGCTACAGCGAAGGCAAGGACGTCGAGCTGACCCTGCGCAGCCTGGCCGAACAGACCTACCCGGGCATGATCGAGATCATCCCGATTGTCGACGGTGCCAGCGCCAACGCGGTCACCACCGAGGTGGTGCGTCGCTTCAAGGCCGAGCGCCGCCTGCCGGCCAACCGCGTGCTGCGGCCCATCGCCAAGTGGCAGCGCGGTGGCCGGGTGTCGTCGTTGAACACGGGCCTGGCCTTCAGCACGGGCGAGATCCTGATCAACGTCGATGGTGATACCTCGTTCGACAACGACATGGTGGTGCGCATGGTGCGCCATTTCGTCGACCCGAAGGTGCCCGCGGTGGCAGGCAGCTTGCGCGTGCGCAATGCACGCCAGTCGTGGATCGCGCGCATCCAGGCGCTGGAGTACCTGCTGTCGATCCACATGTGCAAGATCGGCCTGGCGGAGTGGAACCTGGTCAACAACGTCTCGGGGGCCTTCGGCGCGTTTCGCCGCGACTTCCTGCGCCAGATCGGCGGCTGGGACACCCACACCGCCGAAGACCTGGACCTGACCCTGCGCATCAAGAGCTACTTCCGCCGCTACCGCCTGCGCATCCCGTTCGAACCCCGCGCCATCGGCCATACCGACGCGCCCTCGACCTTGCGCAGCTTCCTTGACCAGCGCCTGCGCTGGGACGGTGACCTGTTCTTCGTCTACCTGCGCAAGCACCGCCATGCGTTCACGCCGCGGCTGCTGGGCTGGCCGAACTTCCTGATGCTGATGCTCAGCGGGCTGTTCTTCCAGCTGGTGCTGCCCTTCATCATCCTGGGCTACAGCCTGGTGGCGGTGTTCATCCTGCCGTTCAGTGCGTTCGTGTTCTATTCGCTGCTGATCTACGCCCTGTACCTGGCCATGAGCGGCCTGCTGTACCTGGGGCTGATGCTGATGGTCAGCGAACGACCGCGCCAGGACCTGGCGCTGATCTGGATACTGCCGTTCTACCCCCTGGCGATGTACGCCCTGCGCTGCTGGAGCGTGGTCGCCATTCTCAATGAAACCCTGCGGCGCGGGCACGAGGAATCGAGCATGGCGCCCTGGTGGGTACTCAAACGGGCCAACCGGTTCTAAGGCTTTTTCTACACCATGATTGCAAAAACAGCACTTCGCCTGCTGCCCCTGGCCTTCTGCGCACCGCTGTTGGCCACGGCAGCCCCCTTGACCCTTGAACAGGCGCTGCACCAGGCCGGCGACGGCTATGGCACGGCTTCGGCCAGCGCCCGGTTGCAGGCCCGCTACGCCGCCCGCGACCAACGTGACAGCGAGAGTGGCTGGGAGATGTTCGGCAATGCCAACGTCGGCCGCTACCACGAGCTGGTCACCGAAGACATCCGCGATGACTACTACGGCCGTAACGCTGCCATTGGTGTGCGCTACCCGCTGCTGGGCAGCCTGCGCCGGCGCATGGATGCCGTGCGCGCCAGCGAGCATGACGCGCGTCTGGGCGAGATCGAACAAGGTTACCAACGCGCCCGCCAACGCCTGGCCGTTCGCAGCGCCTACGCCGACTGGTGGCGCGCCACCCAGGAACAGCAACTGTGCCAAGGTGTGGAAGCCGCCGCCCAGGACGCCGCGCAACAGGTGCACAGGCGGCTGGAGGGCCACTGGATTCTGCCTTCCGACGCAGGCCTGATGACCAGCGAGTGGTCCGCCGTGACCCACCGCTGTGCCTTGCAGGCCGACCTGCTGGACGATATGCGCACCAGCCTGCGCAGCCTGGGCGTGGACGTAAGCCCCGACGACACCCCGCAAGCCACCACGCTGGCCAGCCACCCACAGCCGTTGCGGGCCTGGCAGGACCAGTTGGAAAACAACCCGCGCATGGCCCGGCGCAATGCCGACCTGGCCAGCGCCGAGCAGGACCGCAAGCGTCCCTGGTACAGCGCCATCGAGTCGTATTTCAACGTCACCCAGACGGTGGAACAGCGCAGCGGTGCCGGTGACAACGGCAGTGGCCTGAGCGCCGGCGTGACCTTCTCGGCACCCGTGGACCTGATGGACTACGGCTCGGCCCGTGGCCGCGAAGGCGAAGCGCGCTACCAGGCGGCCGTGCAGGCCCAGGAACAGGAGCGCGGCAGTTTGCTGCGCGAATTGGGCAAGGTGCTGGAACAGCAACGGCGCAACGTGGATGAATACGTGTGGCGCAGTGAGCGCCGCCACGCCGTGGACCAGATCATCGGCGAGCGCCGCCAGCGCACCGGACTGGACGCCGGCGAGGCCAGCCTGCGCCTGTTGCAGGCAGAAGTGGACCACTACAACGCCGGCTTCGCACAGATCGCCGCCTGGCATGCCGCCTGGTTGCAGGACGCGGCCCTGCGCCTGTTCGGCGATGAGAGTCCGGCGTTCGACGCGCTGCTGGGCAGGCAACGGTTGCAGTGGCAAGGCAACCCCAGCGTCCCGGCCGAGGCGAGTTGGCGCCAAGGGACCTACCTCTGGCACAGCCAGGCGCTGCTGGACCCCAGCCAACAGGACCGGCAGTTGCAAGCCTTGAAACAGGCCGGTATGCAGGTGGTCAATGTGGGCCTGGACAGCGGCCAGGTGGCTGACATGGCCCCTACTCAGGCGTCGCTCATCGATCTGCTACGCCGCGCCCACGCCCAGGGCCTGCAGGTCAACCTGCTGCTGGGCGACGCGACCTGGATCAAACCCGGCCAGCGGCCCCAGTTGATTGCCCTGATCCAGCGCCTGGGCCCCCTGCCCTTCGACGGCCTGCACCTGGACCTGGAAGTCGAACAACTGGGCTGGCCGGTGCCGGACCAGCGCCTGCGTCAGTGGCTCGACACCTTGCGCGAAGCCAAGGCCGCCAGCCCCTGGCCCGTGAGCCTGTCCAGCCACCCACGCTGGTTCAGCGACCAGGCCCAGCGCACCCCATGCGTGCCCTGCGAACTCCAGCACCTGGGGGTGAACGAGGTGAGCCTGATGATCTATACCCGCAACCCCCAGGCCAGTACCACCAAGGCCCTGGCCATCGCCCACCACTGGCCGGCGCTGCACCTGCGCCTGGCCCAGAGCGTGGAGCCCGACCAGCCTGCCGACCTCAGCTGGGCTGACGCCAACGCCCAGCAACTGCAGGCTCAGGCCGCACGCTGGCAACAGGCCCTGCGCCCCGCCGGCCTGACTGGCATCGACTGGCAATCCTGGACCGACTACCCGAGCGCCCCATGAAGATTCGATTCAACAGCCCCAAAGAGCAGCACCCCACCCAGGACAATGGCATGCAGGTGCTGTACGCGCCCGGCAAACGCCTGGCGTTCCGCCTGCGCTGGTACCTGATCCTGTTCCTGATCCTGCTGCCAGCCCTGTGGCTGGCGGGCCGCTACGGTCTGGACCTGTTGCGCATCGAGGCCCCGGCCCTGGTGCGCCTGCCCACCCTGGACGTGCGCGCGTTGCAACCGGGCGAGGTCCGCGCCCTGCGCGTGCAGGCCGGTGACCATGTGGAGGCTGGCACGCCGCTGGTGGACCTGGACAACCCCGAATGGCGCCTGCGCCTGACCTTGCTGCAAGCCGACAGCACGGCCACCGTGGGCACCAGCGCCGACCTGGGTGCCCACAGCCGCGCGGTGCTGCAAAGCCTGGTCAACCGTGCCGCGCAACGGGTCAGCGATACCCGCAGGCTGGTCCAGCAAGGCGCCGCCACCCGCGGCGAACTGCTGGAGGCCCAGAACGCCCTCGACAGCCGCGAGGCTGAACTGCTGGCATTCGAGCGTAGCGTGAGTACTGGCGGCAGTACCGAGAACCAGCGCTATGAGCAACAGCAGCAGCGGGAACGCCAGTGGCTGGGCCAGCAACTGGCGCGCATGAACGTGGAGGCCAGCGAGCGTGGGCGTGTGGCGGAAGTCATCACCGCACCCGGTGAAAACGTCGGCCCCGGCACCTTGCTGATGCGCCTGGAGCGCAGTGGCCCGGCGCAGTTGTGGGTCTACCTGGACCCCAAGGATGTGGAGCATGCCACCCCGGGTTCGCCCCTGGACGTGCGCCTGCCCAATGGCCAGTGGGTGGGTGCGCAGGTCATCAACCCGGCAGAAAGCGCCAACCCGCTGCCCAGTGATTTGCGCAAGCCGTTCAGCAGCCCTGCACGGGGCCTGATGGTACCGGCGCGCTTCACCGCACCGTTGGCCAGCGAATGGCGAATCGACTCGTTGCCGGTGCGCGTACGCTTCCCGCACCAGCACTTCAGCCTGTTCGGCTTCACCCTCTAGACGCCGCGCGCTGAATGCCGCGCCCCGCAGGGAACGCAGGGGCGCGCCAGGGCTCTACACTGGGAACGGGCGCCGTGCAGGCGCCTTCCTGATGCCGCCAGAAGGATGATCCCGTGCCCCGACTTGGCCTGCCCCTGCTGTGGAGCTTTTCCCTGTGCTGCGCCGCCACTTGCGCCAGTGGCGCCAGTGACGCACCGCTCAGCCCCTCCCCCGAACGACTGGCCGCCAGTGGTATCCACCCCGCACCGCGAACCGCTGATGGCTATGAGAACAACGACGGCCCGCTGCAGCACGGTTCCGTGTGGAAATGGCGCTGGAATGCCTTTATCCATCACCTGCCGCCGCCCCCGGAAAACGGCTACGCCTTCCCCATGGCCCACCCGGATGTGGCCTGGCTGAAAGCCAACCGCAGTACCAACACCCTGACGTGGGTCGGCCACTCCACGGCGCTGGTGCAGGTGAACGGGGTAAATGTGCTGACCGATCCGGTGTTCTCCGAACGCGCATCGCCTTTCACCTTCGCCGGCCCCAAACGGCGGACGCCACCGGGGCTGGCCCTGAACGAGTTGCCCCGTATCGACGTGGTGCTGATTTCCCACAGCCACTACGACCACCTCGACACCGCCAGCGTCCAGGCCCTGAATGCTCAGCCGGGTGGGCCGCCGCGCTTCCTGGTGCCCTTGGGCATCAAGGCCTGGCTGGCCGGCAAGGGCATCGACAACGCCGAGGAGCTGGACTGGAGCGACCACACCCGGGTCGCCGGCCTGGACTTCTGGTTCGTGCCGGCTACCCACTGGTCCGCCCGCAGCTACACCGACCGCAATGAAACCCTGTGGGGCGGCTGGGCAGTCAAAACCGTGCCCGGCGCCGCGCGGCCCTACTCGTTCTACTTTGCCGGCGATACCGGTTACTCCAGCGACTCACGGCGCATTGGCGCCGCCTTTGGCGGCTTCGACCTGGCATTGATTCCGGTAGGCGCCTACGCGCCCCGCTGGTTCATGGGCCCGCAGCACGTCGATCCCGAACAGGCGGTGAAAATCTTCCAGGACGTGGGTGCGAAAAAAGCCGTGGGCATTCACTGGGGCACGTTCGAACTGACCGACGAGCCCCTGGATGAACCGCCGAAGAAGTTGCATGAAGCGGCCCAGGCGGCGGGCTTGCCCGAAAACGCCTTCACGGTATTGCAGCATGGGCAGATGGTCCGGCTAGCCCCGTGAGAGCGGGCTTCAGCCAGCCCGCCCACATCAGCCGTGCACGGCTTCGGGCCGTGCGCAGCGCAGGCAGTCGCGCCCGGCGCGTTTGGCGTCATACAGGGCGCTGTCGGCCGAGGCGATCAGGGCATTGGCGGTAACCCGCGGTGCCATCGCCGCCGCGATGCCCAGGCTGATCGTCACCCGCGCCCCTTCGCCCAGCACCGGGTGGGGAACCCCCAGCGACGCCACCGCGCCGCGGAAAGCCTCGGCCAACTCCCTGGCCTGGGCCGCATCGGCATCAACCTGCACCACCAGTATTTCCTCGCCGCCAAAACGGAACGCCAGGGCACCATGCGCTTGCGCCGTACGCTGCACGGCGCGGCTCACCTGCTTGAGGCACGCGTCGCCCTGCAGGTGACCATAGTTGTCGTTGTAGGCCTTGAAGTGGTCGATATCCAGCAGAATCACCGCCACGCTGGCCGGCGCATTCGCCGCGGCCGCCCATATGGAGTTCATCACCTCGCCCTGATAGCGGCGGTTGAACAACTGGGTCAACGCATCGGTGCGCGCCAGGGCCATCAATTGCACCTGCAGCAAACGCCCGCGCAAGGCGAACAGATAACTCAGCCGGCTGCCGCGCTCCAGAAAGTAGGAGCCCATCAGCAACAGCGCCGCCGTGGACACAAACAGCAACGCGTTGGCCTGCCAGATCCTGATGTCGGCAAAATCGGCGAGGTAGGTGGTCGCCAGTTGAATCACCAGCATGCACAACATGGCCACCGAGGCGAAACGCGTGGGCAACTGCTGGATCATGGTGCAGTACACCATGATCAGCAGCATCCCCAGTTGGTAGTGCAGCCGGTAGGGGCTGTCGCTGTAGATCATCACCACCAGCGGCATCAGCGACGACACCACCGTGCCGGTCGCCGCCACCACTTCCACCGCCCAGCGCTGGGTCAGGCGCTGACCGAAATACAGCAAGGCGATGAACATCGGTGTTATCAGGCACAAGCGCCCTGCCGCCACCCAGGCGAACTTGTCGTTCAGGGTCAGCCAGTCGCTGAGCAGGAACAGGTTGTAGACCAGCGCGCCGCCGATACCGACAGTCGTGATGAACTTCAGACGCTGCTTGAGGGTGTCACGCTGGTAGCGCTGCTCCAGTTCACGGCTGAAACGCAATGTGCGCACCCCGGCGGCGATGGTCAGCTCGACCTCCGCCAGAATGTGAGGGTCGTCGGGGCTGGAGCTGTCGGGAGCGGGAACAGGCATGCGGCACCGGATCATGGGTTGGGTCGCAGTGGGACAGTACCAGGGGGTGTTCGTGCCCATGTCCGTGGCAGGTCTGGTGTTTTTGTGCGGGACATGAGGGTATCGGCCGGGCGCCGGCAAAGCTGAAGCCGCCGGTCGGCGCTGTGCACCGGCCACGACCGTCACGGCTGTGCATCAAACCGCTGGCCAAACACCTCTACCAAAAAATCCATCACGGCGCGCAACAGCGCCGAGTGCCGCAAGTCCTCGTGCACCACCAGCCAGATATCCGGGCAAAACCCTTCGCCGTCCCATGCCAGCCGCCGCAACTGGGGGTCGTTGTCGCCCATGAACGTCGGCAGACCAGCCACGCCAACGCCTGCCCGCGCCGCGGCGTGCTGGGTGGTGATATCGCTGACACCACACGCGATGGGCCGTCCCGCCGCCACGCCGAGCAGCCATTTCTGATGCGCGCGGTCGGCCCATTGGCTCTCGTAGGCGATGAATGCCCACCGGACCGGCGCGTCCAGGTGTTCATAGTCGAGGCTGGCGTACAGGGCAAAGGGCATGCTGCCCACCTTGCGGATGACACTGTCCGGCTCGGTTGGCCGGTAAAGCCGAATGGCGATGTCAGCTTCGCGGCGGCCTAACGACACACTCTGGGTTTGCCCGGCGAGGGACAGTTGCACCTGGGGATAGCGCTGGCGGAAAGCCCCCAGTGTGCCCGCCAGAAAGTTGCTGGCCAGCACCGGGGGGGCGCTGACAGTCACGTGGCCGGCAGTGGGCGAGTGCTCGGCGCGCACTGCACGTTGTACCGCGAAGGCACTGGCCTCCATCTGGGTGGCCAGTTTGAACACCTGTTCGCCCACCCCGGTCAGTTGGCAGGCACGGGGCAATCGGTCGACCAGGCGCACCTGCAATTGCGTTTCCAGGGCACTGAGGCGCCGGCTGACCGTGGCGTGGTCGACGTTCAACGCCCGCGCGGCGCCCGATAACGTGCCGGCCTGGGCAACGGCCAGGAAAAAACGAAGGTTTTCCCATTCGAACATCGGTGCGTTTTCTCCAGTTTGCCGTGCACTTTTACGGGATTTTCGCACAGTCGGTGCCCCTGTAGCTTAAGTCGCTCAACCAGGAGGTCAACCGATGCAAGCGCTCACTCGCCCCACTTCACGCTATGTGCAGTTCGCCACGTGCCTGGGCTTTTTCGTGGTGCTCATGGACGTCAGCGTGGTCAACGTGGCGTTGCAGTCCTTGCACGAAGGGCTGGATGCGGATATCACCGCGCTTCAATGGGTGGTGAATGCCTACGCCCTGGTGTTCGCCTCGCTGCTCTTGATGGCCGGTACCCTGGGTGACCGGCTGGGGGCCAAGCGCGTGTTCATGCTGGGCTTTGGCGTGTTCTCGCTGGCGTCGCTGGGCTGCGGCCTGTCCCCCAGCCTGGGGGCTTTGATCGGTTGGCGGCTGGCCCAGGGGGTAGGCGCTGCCTTGCTGGTACCGACCTCACTGTCACTGCTGCAACAAGCATTCGTCGACGACCACGCCCGTAGCCGCGCCGTGGGCTGGTGGGGGGCCGGCGGTGGCATCGCGCTGGCGGCGGGGCCGGTAGTGGGCGGGCTGCTGATCGCCGCGTTCGGCTGGCGCAGCCTGTTCTTCATCAATATGCCGGTCGGGCTGATCGGCCTGTGGCTGACCGCGCATCATGCCCCCAGCTCGCCGGCGCAGCCCCAGCGCGGCATTGATATACCCGGCCAACTCGCCGCGGTACTGACCCTGGCCAGCTTCACCTTTGCCCTGACCCAGGCAAGCCAGTGGGGTTGGTCCAACCCCATGATTCTAGGGGCGTTGGCCGCAAGCCTGGTGCTGGCGATGCTGTTCGTATGGCGGCAATCGCGCGCGGCTCAGCCGATGCTGCCCCTGGGCCTGTTTCACGACCCAGCGTTGCGCAGCGCCAGCCTCATCGGCCTGGTCGCGAACCTGGTGTTCTACGGCATGGTCTTCACCCTGAGCCTGTATTTCCAAGGCATCGAACAGTTCACCCCCGAGCAGACCGGGCTCGCGTTTCTGCCCATGATGGCCGTGCTGATGGTAATGAATATCCTCGCCAGCAGGCTGGCGAGGCGCGTCGGCCGGCGCTCACTGGCCAGTGCTGGCCTGCTGATCTCGGCAGTCGGTTACCTGCTGATGGTACCTGCCCTGACGATGCCCGGCTTCGGCTGGCTGATCGCCCCGATGCTGCTTTCCGGCAGCGGCATCGCCCTGACCATCCCCACCATCACCAGCGCCACCCTGATGTCGGTGCCCTCGGCGCTTGCAGGGACAGCATCGGGGTTGCTCAACGCGGCGCGGCAGGTAGGCGGCATCGTCGGTGTGGCGTGGTTCGGTTTTCTGGTCAGGGGGCCGGCTCCCCAGGCATTCATGCCGGGCCTGCGCGAGGCACTGTTCGTGGCGGTGGCGGCGTTGCTGCTCGCCGCAGTGGCTGCCTTCAAAGGCCTACCGCCAGCCAGTGGCGGCGACCGCTCGCGGTAGGAGCGGTCGAAGCTCGGGAAAGCCACGCCGCGGTCTGCGCGATACACCGCGCCGCCCACTTCCCGAGCTGGCGCCCGGTCCTACCCGTTGGCAGCGCTGCCGCCGACACCCAGCAACCGCCCCGTGAACACTGCATTGCCCACCGCCGCATCCCGCGCGGTGTTGTCGAAGATGCACCACGTGGGTACGCCATCGGCGAGGGTCGCTTCGATTTCCCCGGCCAGGCGCTCAAGCCATTCATCCCCATAGGCGCTGTAATAAATGCGCGGGGCGCCATGCAGGCGCCAGTAGCGCAGACCCTGCCACCCGCCCGGCAGGCTATCGCTGCTGATTCGTGAGGGGTCGACCGCCGCCTGGGCGATCCTATGCGCTACCAGTAAATCATGAGCCTCAACCCAGGACTCGTGCCGTGGCTCGACCACCACATCCCCTGAGTACTGCGCCCGCAGGGTCTGGAAAAACGCCTGCGCCACGCCCGCATCGAATGCCAGGGAGGGTGGCAACTGCACCAACAGGCAACCGAGCCGCTCCCCCAGTGCCGAGCATTGGCAAAGAAACCCTTCCAGCAGCATCGACACGTCTTGCAGGCGCTGTTCGTGGGTGATGGCCTTGGGCATTTTCACCGAAAAGCGAAACGCCTCGCCCACGCTGGCCGCCCAGCGGGCATAGGTGGCGGGGCGATGCGGGCGGTAGAACGCACTATTGATCTCGACGGCATTCAGGCGCGAGGCGTAACGCGCCAGGTGGGTGCCAACGCTGGCGAATTCCGGCCAGTATTCGCGGCCCAGCTTCCAGCCCGCGCAGCCCAGGTAGAGCGCGGTGCGGTTCAAAACAGCACACCGCGGGCATCCCGCAGGAAGATCTCGACGGTTTTCGGCCCAATACCCTCAAACGCCTTGAGCCGCGTTTCGAAGGCCGGACAGTCGTCGCTGGCCTGGCGGATGTTGGTCACCTTGCCACCATACTCATCATTCAGGCGCCTGCTTAACTTGAGCAACCGCTCGGCGGTGGATTCATCGTATCGGGTATAACGTGCCTCCCCTAGCATGCGCACCAGCTCACGATGGCTGCACGCCGCCAGCTTGCTCGGTGTATCGCATCGGTGTTTTTGAACGATGACCCGGTAAGCCTCGGCGGCAATATCACTCTGGATGCGCTTGCCCATCAGAAAACTGGCGACCAGCCATTTGAACAGCGCAGGGTCATCGGCTGCTCCCAGACGAATATTCAGATCGGCTGCGGTGATAACGCTTTTCACGGTGCGCACCTTATTGGCCGGTGGGAGGATACGCTTGTTGACCTGAGGGCTGCCTGTTTGGTTGCACAACGCCTGCCGAATGGGAAGCCAGGTGCGCGAGCTTGCCCCCCACACAATCAGGTTGGTGGCATAATGCGCGGCATACCTTTGGCTGTACGCCAGAACCAGCCGTCTCTTGCGACAGGGGAATTGAAATGACGCCTCGCCCACTCCTGCGTTGGGCCGTGCTTGCCCTGGGACTGGCAATGCTGGCCGGGTGCTCCAGCCAGTCGGCCTCCAGGTGCTATGCAAAGGCGCTGCCGACCCGGGGCGAGGGCAGCCTGGCCTGGGGCGCGAGCCTCGGCGCGGCGCGCAAGAAGTCCCTGCAGAACTGCGCGCTCTACGCCGAGCGCTCGGGAGGCACGCCGCGTACGTGCAAGGTCGTGCTGGAACAGTGCAAATAGCCTCACCCCATTGAGCGAAACACCATGAACCGTCGCAAGAAGATCAATCAGCTATTGAAAGCCAATGCCAAGAAAGCCAGCGCCAAGCTGGCCCCCAAAAGCAAGCCGCAATACATCAGCAAGGCTGACCGGGCGAAACTGGCCAGTGAAACCGACCAGGCGGCCACCGCGCCTGCCGAGGCCTGAATGCCGTCAGGCGCTATTTGGCGCAACCGCTGGCACAGCGTTCCTGGGGATGGCCTCGGTAATAGCCCGCTGGCCCTGTATCAACTCAGGCTAGAGGTCAGCGTTGCCCGGCCGTCACAGTAATCAGGCCTTGACGTAGACCCACGCCTGCAGGCCGGAAGCCAATGACACGGCTACCCGCTTGTAGTCCGACACCTCGTAGGCATCGGCTGCCGCCAGTTCGGCTTCGCTGATCTGGAACACCATGCCCGCCACGCTATCGCCCGGCTCTGTGCTGGGGCTGACGATAGGGTGGTGTGTCTGGCCGCTGGTGGCCAGCACAGCGGGGTCGGTGATCTCGACCCAATCCTGACGGTAGCCTTGCATCCGGTCGGCTTGACCCTGCAGCTCGCGGCTGAAGTTAGCCCGTTGCACAGCAGGGTCCTGGAGCGTGCCGTAGGAGAACAGCAGCACGGGGTGTTGAAGGGACGAGATCATGGGAAGCCTTATCCGTTGGCCAAAAGGGGAAACGCGATAATACGGGATTTACAGCTGGTGAGCCTGCTCATGACCATTGCGGCACCCCGAACACCCGGTCGAAGCCCCACTGAAACACCAGCGCGTACAGAAAGAAAAACCCGAACAGCCCCAGGTCAGCCGCCAGCGCCTGCCACAGCCCGATGCCTAGCCAGGCCGCCATCAAGGGGACCAGCATCACCACCAACCCGCCCTCGAAACCAGCCGCGTGCAGCACCCGTCGTGCGGGCGTGCGCGCCGGGTGGCGCTGGTGGCGCTCCCAGTGCTCGAAAACCAGGTTGAACAACAGGTTCCAACCCAGAGCCACCACGCTGATGATCACCGCCAGCGCCGTGGAGTAGCCCATGCCCTGGTGAAAAAACAGGTTCAGCAGCGGGCCGACGCACAGCACCGCAATGCCTTCGTAGAGCAATGCCTGAAGTACACGACGGGACATGCCTTGCATGATCGAACACCTGAAACCGTTGAGAGACCGGTAGCCTAGTGCTGCGTCGCGTGCCGCCTCAAACGAGCTTTTCTGAGCCTGCCTCAAATGATTTCAGCCTGCACACAGGGCCTATCGATAGCCTTTTCTCGACACCCGTTTATTGCTAGCTAAAATTTGATTTTTACTAGCCAAAATCAGGATCCGGCTGAAAAGCCCATTCCAGACACCTTACGATACATTTTGATGCACCCGGCGAATACGATACTATCGCTTCACACCTATTGCAGATGGCTTTACGGATGAAGATCAAGATCGAAAAAAACAACAACGATAACACCTGCCTGGTCTGGCTGAACGATGCCCCGGTCACCTTCCGCAACGAGGAAGAGGCCCAGGCCTATGTCGAACAGCTCAGGACCCGCCTGGAAGCGGCACCCGTGCTGATGCCCGAACCTCGCGACTGAGCAGGCCGTCTCGTACCTGCCCCGGATGGACCACACATGATCAAGGCAATCAAGCAAGTCAACGATGCCCTGGACCAGCAGATGGAGCTCAATTTCTTCCTCGCCAACCAACTCATTCAGCTATCGCCTGCCCACGAACGCGACCAGTTGAAACAGCAATTGCATACGCGTCTCAGCGCCCTGCGCGAACACACCCTCATGGCCGCCAGCACCCTGGATGCCCTGAAAGAACGCCCTGCCCCTGCTACAAGCGGCGGCCTGGCGCGGCTCAAACGCTGGATCACCCGCTACTGAGTCACCTTGACTAAACACGTTCGGCTTGCGCTTCATAGGCTGCCAATGCCCATGATCGAGAGCCGACCGTGTTTGCCAGACTGCCCCTGACCGCCCTTCGCACCTTCGAGTCCGCTGCCCGCCTGGGGGGCTTCAAGGCGGCCGCCGATGAACTGGCGGTGACACCAGCGGCGGTGTCCCATCAGGTCAAGAGCCTGGAACAGCATGTGGGCGTGTTGCTGTTCGAACGCACCGGCCAGGGCGTGCGCCTGACCGCTGACGGCGAGCGCCTGCGACTCCAGGTGCACGATGCGTTGCGCGACTTGCTGGACAGCTTGAGCGCGTTGGTGCCGGACCGTGATACTCACAGCCTGACGCTGACCACCACTGCGGCGTTCGCCAGCCTGTGGCTGATCCCGCGCCTGGGGGATTTCTACCGGCGCTACCCTGACGTCCAGGTACGGGTGCAAACCGACAACCAGTTGGTTGACCTGCACCGCGACGCGGCGGTGGACCTGGCCTTGCGCGCCGTCATCCAGCCCGACCCGACGCTGTTTGCCCAGCCGCTGCTGGAGGAGTTCATGGCGGTTTACCTGCAGCCGGGCCTGGTTGTGCCGGACCGGGGGCCGCTGGACCTGATCAGCGTGCCGTGGCAAAGCCAGGCGCCCCTGGTCCTGGACTGGCCCACCTGGTGCGAGCGGGCCGGGCAACCGGACTGGCCAGCACGGGCGCGGCTGCGCCAGTACGATGATGAACATTATGCGCTGCAGGCAGCCGTCGCGGGCCACGGCCTGGTGCTGGCCAGCAGCGTGCTGGTGGCTGACAGTGTCGCCCGCGGGCTGCTGGCGCCTTACCGTGCGCAGGTACGGCTGCCGGCAGCGACGTATTGCGCGGTGTGCGTGCCAGGCCAGGAGCGGCGCGCGCCTGTGCGCGAGTTCATCGCCTGGCTACGCAGCCAGGTTGAGGGTTGCGCCTAGGCTTTGCTCGGCCATGCTGTATTGAAAACAGGCGCGTGTTTTCGCCTTGCCTGGCCTTCGCTGGAATGCATTTCCTGCAAGCCCGAGGGATCCGAACGGCGAACCCCGGTTCAGGCGGGTATCCACGACGGGTGAAACCGTTATACTGCTTAACGATTACTCCAACAAAAAGTCCGATGCCATGGCCACTCCCAGTACGTTGCCCCCCACCCCCGACACCCTCGATACCGGGGTGCTCGACGACCTGATCGGTTACGCCTTGCGGCGTGCGCAAATTCAGGTTTTCCAGCACCTGGTCGAGCGTTTGAACGCCTACGACCTGCGCCCTGCGCAGTTTTCCGCGCTGGCGATCATTGCCCAGAACCCGGGCCCCACCCAGGCGGAACTGGCCAAGAGCCTGGCAATCGAGCCGCCCCAGGTGGTACCGATGGTGAACAAGCTGGAAGAGCGCGGCCTGGCTCTGCGCGTGCGCTGCAAACCGGACAAGCGTTCGTATGGGCTGTTCTTGAGCAAGGCCGGCGAGGCGCTGCTCAAGGAGTTGAAAGAAGTCGCAGCGCGCAGCGACCAGGAGGCCACGGCGAACCTGAGCAGTGAAGAGCGCGAGCAACTGCGCGGGTTGCTGCGCAAGGTGTATCAAGGCTGAAAGCGGCGCCTGGAAGTTACTGCAAGCCACCTGGCCCCGCAGCAACTATCTTCGTGAGACCTGGTTGGTAGGACCGGGCGCAAGCTCGGGAAGCAGGCGGCGCGCTCGATCTGACCGGCCCCTTCCCGAGCTTCGCCCGGTCCTACGGGTTCGCAACGGCCCTGTGGCAGACCAGGCATAACACGCCGACTCAGGGCGCCAGCACCCGCGAGATGTTGCCGGCGTAGAGGTCATCGATCAGGGCTGCGCGGCATTGCAGCACCAGGCGTTGGTTGATCGAACCCTTGTCGGTGATTTCACCTCGGTCGATGGAGGGCGGCTCCTGGGCGAGGCTGGCCCAGTCCAGGCGGCTGGCGCTACCGGTGGCCTGTGCGTTCAGGTGGGCAAGCAAGCAAGCAAGCCAATCCTGCACGGGGGCTGCGGCCATTACCTGGGCGACCGACGCCTCGCTGCCCAGGCCACTGAGCTGGCGGCATTCTTCCAGCCGTGGAAACACCAGCAGCCCCAGGCGCTCACGATCCGGCCCAACCACCACGACGTCATGCACATAAGGCGCACCTTCGAGTATGACCCTCGTGCGCAACGGCCCGACACTGACGAACACGCCGGACGACAGCTTGAAGTCTTCAGCGATTCGTCCATCGAACATCAGCCCCAATTGCGGGTTGGCCGGGTCGGCCAGCTTCACCGCGTCACCCGAACAATAAAAACCCTGCTCGTCGAACGCTTCCCGGGTCTGTTGCGGTGAACGCCAGTAGCCAGGCATCACGTGGGGGCCGCGAAAGCGCACTTCCAACTTGCCTTCGCGCGGCACCAGCTTGACCTCGCAACCCGGTGCCGGCAGGCCGACATAGCCCGCAACCGACAGCGGCCCGGTGGTGAAGGTGCAGGAAGGCGAGGTCTCGGTCATGCCCAGGCCGGCCATCATGCGGATACGTTCGCCACAGTGCGCCACCGAAACCTTGTCGAGGCGGTCCCAGACCGATTGAGACAGCCCGGCGCCCGCAAAGAAGAACAGCTTCATGCGCTTGAAAAACGTCGACCGCAGCGCGGCGTCCTGCTCCAGGCGGCTGACCAGTTCTTCCCAGCCCTTGGGCACGGTCAGGTAGGCGGTGGGCGAAATCTCGGCAAGGTTGCGCAAGGTCTCCTCGAACAGCGCCGGGGTCGGCTTGCCGTCGTCGATGTACAGGCTGCCACCGTTGTACAGCACGATGCCGACATTGTGGCTGCCGCCAAAAGTGTGATTCCACGGCAGCCAATCCACCAGCACCGGCGGCTCGTCAGCGAATTCGGGGAAGGTCTGCAGCAGCATCTGCTGGTTGGCGCAGAGCATGCCCTGGGTGGTGACCACGCCCTTGGGCAGTTTCGTGGAGCCGGACGTGAAGAGGAATTTGGCAATGCTATCGGCCGTCAGTGCGCTGAACGCGGCGTCGGCCCGGGCACCGCCCGTTCCCTTCAGCAGATCGGCGAAGACCAGGCCGCTGCGCTCTGGCAATTGCCCTTCGCCAAGCACCACCGGCAGCCCGTTGGGCAGCACCGCGGCGATGGCCCCGCCGTAGCTGGCATCGGCGGCGTAGACCAGGCCGGGGGTCAGCGTGTCGATGATATGACGCAACTTGCCATAGTCGCGCGACACCAACGAGTAGGCCGGCGATACAGGGCAATAGGGCACCCCGGCGTAGAGCGCGGCGCAGGTCAGTTGCAGGTGTTCAAGGTCGTTGCCAGAGAGAATCACCAGTGGCCGCTCGGCGCTGAGGTCGAAGTCCAGCAGCCGCTCGGCGATGACCCGGGTGCGTTCGAGCATCTGCGCATAGCTGATGCGCAGCCACTGGCCATCGGCGCCGCGACGGGCCACGAAGGTCTGCTGCGGGCGTACGCGGGCCCAGTGCTGCAGGCGCTCCATCAGGCGGTGCGGGTGGGCCTGCAGCGGTTCCAGGGCACGCATGTGCAGCACGCCCTGCACTTCATCGACCTGCACCTGCGGGTGGCCGATGTTCACGGCGCGCCATGGCGCCTCCATTGAACGGTTCACGTGATATCCCTCTGCCTGTTGTTTTTGTTGAAGCAGTGAATCAAAGCTTGCTGGCGAGCCAGCTCCCATACCGGGTCGGTGACCTGTGGCCGCGGCGCCTAGATGGGATAATGGCGCGGGCCGTTCTGGATCGTTACCCAGCGCAGTTGGGTGAATTGCTCGATGGCCGCGGTGGCACCGAAGCTGCCGTAGCCGCTAGCCTTCACGCCGCCGAACGGCATGTGCGCCTCGTCGTGCACCGTGGGCCCGTTGATGTGGCAGATGCCGGACTCCAGGCGCTGGGCCAGGGCCAGGGCGCGACTGGTGTCGCGGCTGAAGATGGCCGCCGACAGCCCGAACGCTGAGTCGTTGGCCAAGGTCAGCAAGGCCTCGTCGCCCTCACCGCGCAGCACCACGGCTACCGGGCCGAAGGATTCTTCGGCATACAGGCGCATCGTCGGGGTGACCTGGTCCAGCAGCACCGGCTGCATCACGCTGCCGCTGGCAGGGCTGCCACAGACCAGCCGGGCACCCTGCCCCACGGCATCGTCCACCAGCCCCTGGATGCGCACCGCCGCAGAGGGGTCCACCAGCGAACCGAGTGTCGAGCTGCTGTCCGCCGGATCACCGGCGCGCAAGCCCGCGACCTTGCGTGCCAGCCGGGCCACGAAATCATCGGCCACTGCCGCGTCGACGATCAGGCGTTCGGTGGACATGCAGATCTGGCCCTGGTTGAAGTACGCGCCAAAGGCGGCGGCCTCGACGGCTGCGTCCAGGTCGGCGTCGGCCAGCACCAGGAACGGCGCCTTGCCGCCCAGTTCCAGCAGCGCGGGCTTGAGATGGCGTGCCGCGACCTGGCCGATGATGCGGCCCACATGGGTGGAGCCGGTAAAATTGACCCGACGCACCGCCTGGTGGGCGATCAGGCGCTCGACAATGGCCGCGGCGTCAGCCGGGGCGTTGCTGATGACATTCACCACCCCGGCGCCAAGGCCGGCATCTTCCAGCACCTGGCCGATCAGGCGGTGCACGGCCGGGCTCAGCTCCGAGGACTTGAGCACCACGGTGTTGCCACAGGCCAGCGGCATGGCGATGGCGCGGGTGGCGAGAATGACCGGGGCGTTCCACGGCGCGATGCTGAGGATGACCCCGCACGGTTGGCGCAGGGCCATGGCGAAGCTGCCGGGCACATCGGAGGGAATCACCTGGCCGTTGACCTGGGTGGTCAGAGCGGCGGCTTCGCGCAGGATGTTGGCGGCCAACTGCACATTGAAGCCGTACCAATTGGCCATGGCCCCGGTTTCGGTGGCCATGGCCATGAATTCGGCACTGCGTGCCAGCAGACCGTCCGCGGCTCGCAACAGGCGGTTGCGGCGCTCGCCGGGGCCCAGCGCCGCCCAGGCGGGAAACGCGGCCTGGGCGGCGTCGACGGCGGCGTCGGCGTCTTCCAGGGTCGCCGCAGCGGCGATCGACACCACCTGGCCGGTCATTGGGCAACGGCGCTCGAACATGCGACCGTCACGGGCACCGACGGCCTTGCCGGCGATCAGCAGAGGGACTTCGAACATGGTGCATTCCTGTTGTTATGGTTGTGGGGAATGATCGTCAACGCTTGATCCTGCATGGCCGGGTTCCCGAGCTTCGCCCGGGCCTGCACCATTCTCTGCAGGACCGGGCGAAGCTCGGGAACCCGGCAACGCGATGCTCGATCAGCGTTTGTAGGCCTGCAACCCCGGCTTGATGCTCTTGTCATCGAGGAATTGTTTCAAGCCCTGCTCGCGACCGTGTTCAGGGTCGCGCAGCTGCGCCTGGTCGAGCTTGGCATACAGGTAGTCTTCGCTCTGCTCCCAGGTCAGCTCGCGGCAACGCTTGAAACCATTCTTGGCGGCGCGCAGCACCACCGGGTTCTTGTCCAGCAGGTCACGGGCCAGCAGCATCACCTCTTCACGCAACTGAGCCAGTGGCACGCTCTTGTTCACCAGGCCCATCTCGGCCGCCTTGGCGCCGTCGAAGGTCTTGCCGGTCATGATGTAGTACAGCGACTGGCGGTGGCCCACGGTGTCGGCCATGGCCTTGCTGACCAGGTTGCCCGGCGGGATGCCCCAGTTGATCTCCGACAGGCCGAAGGTAGCCTCGTCGGCGCAGATAGCCAGGTCGCACGCCACCAGCGGACTGAAACCGCCGCCAAAGCACCAGCCGTTGACCATGGCGATGGTCGGCTTGCTGTACAGGCGCAGCAACTTCCATTGCCATTCGGAGGCATCGCGGCGAATGCGTTCCTGGAGAATTTCCGGGCCGGCGTCCACTTCGCGGAAGTATTCCTTGAGGTCCATGCCCGCGGTCCAGGCACTGCCGGCACCGGTGAGCACCAGTACCCGGGCGTCGGCGTCCTGTTCAACGGTCTCCAGCACGTCGCGCATTTCCCGGTTCAGGGTCGGGCTCATGGCGTTGCGTTTTTCCGGGCGGTTCAGGGTGACCCAGGCAATGCCGTCTTCGACGTCGACGGTCACGGTCTGCCAGCGATTTTGGTAACGGCTCATCTCACACCTCTTGTTCTTTGAATGTGCGTTGCGAATGAACAGACAGTAGCGCGGGCAACTGATTACGTCAATTAATGATTAATACTATTAACTATATTTCCTGAAGAGGCGCGCTTGCTGGCTGCCGGGTGCCGCCTGCCAGCGCCAACGCCGCCATGGCCGCGATCACCAGCCCCGGGGCGGCAGCCAACAGCACACCCGCCACGCCGCCGCCAGCAGCCAGCAATTGCCCCGCGGCGAGCGGGCCTGCCATTGACCCCAGCCGCCCGACCGCCACGCACGCCCCGGTACCGGTACCCCGCATGTCAGCCGGGTACAGCCGCGGCGCCAGCGCATACAACACCAGTTGCCCGCCGATACAGCAGTAACCGGCCGCCAGCCCGGCCAGGGCCATGGCAACGAAGCTGCTGGCCAGGCCCAGCCCGGCCAGCGACAGCAGCATGCCCAGGTAGGCAATGCTCACCGCCAGCGCCGTGCGGCCGCGGTCCATCAGGCGCCCGGTCAAGAACGAGCCCGCCGCACCACCGAGGTTGAACAACACTTGGATATGGCCTGCGTCGTCGCGGCTGTAACCCTGGGCCATGAGCAGTGACGGCAACCAGTTCAGCAGCATGTACAGCACGGTCAAGGTGAAGAAACAGGCCAGCCACAGCAACAGCGTACGGCGCCCGCGCCCCTCGGAGAACAGGCGCGCGGCCGACGACCCAGGCGCCTGCCCGACAGCCGCCGGCCGGCCAGCGGGTAGCCAGGCCAGCAGCCCAGCGGCGATGGCCAGCGGCGCCACGCCGCCCACCTGAAATACCAGGCGCCAGTCATCCCCGACCCCGGCCAGGCTGATCAGGGCGGCCAGCGCCCCACCCAGGGGCACACCACAATAGGTCAGGCTCACGGCGGTGCTGCGCCAATGAGGCGCGGCGGCTTCACTGGCCACAGCAATGATGATGGGCAGCGCCGCCCCCAGGCCCAGGCCGGTCAGCAACCGGGCCAACAACAGGCTGGGAAAGCTCATGGCGTGGGCGGTGAACCAGGTGAAAGCACCGAACAGCACCACCGCCGCCAGCAGCACCGGCTTGCGCCCCACACGGTCGGCCAGCCAGCCTCCCAGGAAGGCACCGGGCAACAGGCCGATCAGCCCGGCGCTGAATACCCAGCCCAACTGCTCGGGGCTGAGGCTCAGGGCCTTGGCCATGAAGGGGGCGGCGATGCCGGTGGATTGCAGGTCGAAGCCTTCGAGCAAGGCGACGGCGAAGCACAAGGCGACGGTCAGGACCGCGCGCCGGGAAGCAGCGGAAAAAACAGGCATGGCGTGCATCTCTTGTTGTGGTTGTGGGGCACGTAGGTAACACGATTAATGATTATATCTATTAACCAATTACCTGCCACCCCACCCTGCGGCACGCCTCGTGCGATATTGTGCTGAACCAAGCGATAACGGCCTCTGTCGTAGTTATAAGCCGACTACACTGGCTTGTGCTGTGCATTGACAGGGTTCATCCAACTGATCGAGGACGTCATCCATGAAGCGATTGTTAGGCTGTGGGCTGTTAGTACTGGTGGGGGGGCTGAGCTTCCAGGCCAGCGCGGCGGACGCTGATACGTGCAACGCCAACATTCAGCGCCTGCAGGACCGGGTCAATAGCGCGGGCACCACCGACCCCAAGGTCAAAGAGCTGGTGGAAAAAGACATCGCAAGCGCAATCGCGGCGCGGGATAAGGGCAACGTGAAGGAATGCCTGACCATCACCGACCGAGACAAGAGCCGTCTGGACAAGTACAACAAGTGATGCCCCCGTGGGCGCCCGCCGTACCGGCCCCACGTGTTCTCTTCAGGCCTGAGCGCCGCTTTCGAGACGTGCGGTCAGGTCGTTCAACGCCGTGCGCAATGCGCCCACCAGCCCCTCCAGTGGTTTGCCCTGCGTCGCACAGGCCTTCTCGACCTGATCACAGGCGTCCAGCACCTGCGCTGCGCGAATGATGCGTGCGCCGCCCTTGATGCGGTGCGCGAGGTCGGCGATGGCCTGGCGGTCCGCTTCCATGTCCAGTGAGTCGAGGGTCAGCAGGTCCTGCCGGCAGCAGTCGGTCAAGCCATCGAGCAGCGCCTGCAATGCCTGCGTATCCGCGCCAGTCAACGCCTGCAACGCGCCCAGGTCATGTTCGCCGAGCGGTGGCGCGGGCGCCGGGGCCGGCAGGTCACTCCCCGAAGGCTCCAGTGCCTGCGCCAGCCCGGTCAGGCTCAATGGCTTGAACAGGCAGCCGTCCATGCCCGCGGCCAGGCATCGAGCCCGTTCCTGGGGGACGGCATTGGCGGTAAACCCCAACACCTTGCAACGCGTTCGGCCGCTGCGCTGCTCGTGCACGCGGATGGCCTGAACCAGTTGGTAGCCATCCAGGCCCGGCATGTTGCAGTCGCTCATGACCAGGTCGAAATCCCCGCGCAGCCAGCACAGCAACCCGCTGTTGCCGTCCTCGGCCAAGGTCACTCGATGCCCCAGGTAAGCCAATTGCTGTTGCAGCAGAATCCGGTTGGCGCGGTAGTCATCGACCACCAGCACGTTCAATGGGCGGCTGGCCGCAGGCACGCCTGAAGCGTCCGTCTGCCTGGCGGTCGCCCACGGCAGCGTCAGTTCAAACCCCGCCTGGGTACCCTGCCCCAGCGTACTCTGCAGCCCCAGGCGCCCGCCCATCATGGCGCACAGCGTGCGGCTGATGTTCAGGCCCAGGCCGCAGCCGTCGCGGGGCGATTGCTGATGGTTGCTGGCCTGGGTAAAGGCACTGCCCAGTTGCGCCACTTCGTCCGGGGGGATGCCGACACCCGTGTCGCTGACCGTCAGGTTCACCCCCAGGCCCTGCTCGCCCGGACGCAAGCGCACTGCGACCCGCACCTCGCCTTCGTGGGTGAACTTCACGGCATTGCTGAGCAGGTTGGAGACAATCTGCTTGAAGCGCAGCGGGTCCAGCAGCACCAGCGAACCGGCCTCGCCCTCCACGTCCAGCGCCAGGCGCAGGCGTTTGTGCCGGGCCTGCACTTCGAACAGGCGCACCACCGCTTCCACATGGCCCATCAGGTCGGTGGGCTGAGGTTCCAGCGTCAAATGGCCGGTTTCGATGCGGGTGATGTCGAGGATATCGCCGATCAGCGCCAGCAGACTGCTCGCAGCGTTGGCGGCCACTTCGATGGACAGGTGATCGAACACCCCCTGTTCGGATTTCTTCAAGGCCAGTTCGAGCATGCCGGTGATGGCGTTCATGGGCGTGCGAATCTCGTGGCTCATGGTGGCCAGGAACACGGTCTTGGCGCGGTTGGCGGCCTCGGCCTGCTCCTTGGCCTGCTGGTAAGCCAGCAACAGCCGCTGGCGCTCGGTGATGTCGATCCAGCCGCCGATGAGCCCGGCGATGGCACCGTCGGTGGTGGTGTAGGGCAGCGCCCAGTGGTAAATGGTCTTGAACTCGCCATTGCGCAAGCGCACCCGGCGGTCCGCCACCACCTTGACGTTGTCCTTCATGGCTTGCAGGTAGGCCTGCTGGTACGACTCGGCTTCCTCGAACGTAAAGGCAATGCTCTGGCCCACCGGTTTGCCCACCACCTCCTCGAACTGCACCTGCACGGCCTCCAGGTAGCTGGCATTGCAGGTCAACAGGCAACCTTCCGGGTCGCGCACGTAAATCGGGTGGGGGGTGCCGTCGATCATCACGCGCATGAACTCCAGCTGGTCGGTCAGCGCCACTTCCGCCTTGACCCGCCGCCGTACCTGGCGACGCAACTGGGTGATCCAGCCCAGCCCCAGGCCCAGCACGACCACGGCCATGATGATCAGCTGCACGATGTGCCAGCGGTGGCGCGCCCAGAAGCTTTCCTCCAGCACGACCTCGCCGCGCCACCGCGCCGCCAGGTCATTGAACTCCTGGGGCGGGATAGCCAGCAGTGCCTTGTTCAGGATCGACAGCAGCTCCGGAGCGTGGTGGGAAGTGGCGAACGCCACGCTGGCCGGGCGTACCGGCAGAGTGGCATTGATGTGCAGTCGCCCGGCGTACTGACGGAAAATTCGGTAGCGGGCGCCGATCAGGGTGAGCATCGCCGCGTCGGCCGCACCATTGGTCACCATCGACAGGGCATGGTCGGCACTGGGGGCCGGCACCGGGATGACGCCTGGGTATTGCTCACGCAGCACGTCAAACAGGAAACTGCCGTGAATCACCGCCAGGCGCTTGCCGTCCATCTGTTCCAGCGAGTGCGGTGCAACCTCGCCGTCCCGGGTGACCAATACCCGCGGGCTGCTCATGTAGGCGCGGGTGAAGCTCAACTGCTGCTCCCGTGCCTGGCTGGGTGGCAGCGCGGCCAGCAGGTCGGCGTCGCCGCGCTGCACGCGGCTGATCATCTCGGCCAGCGACTTGCCGGTCTGCACTTCGAACTCAAGCCCGGTCATCTGCCCGATCACTTCCAGCACCTGGGCGCTGATGCCCCGGTAACGGCCCTGGCTGTCCAGGTAGCTGAGGGGCAGGAACTGCGGGTCGATCAACACTTTGAGGGTGGGCGCATTGGCCAGCCAGCGCTGTTCGGCTTCAGTCAGGGCCAGGGCGTGGCGTTGCCCGATGGTGACCCCACCCACGCTCCAGCGCCCCAGAATGGCCAGGCGTTCATGCTCGGGAATGGCCTGTAGCGCTGCGTTCACCAACGTCAGCAGCCGGCTGTTGCGCGCCGAGACCGCAAAGCCGAAATAATTGCTCTGCACCTGCGGCAGGTGGCTGAGGTACAAACCGTTCAGTTGCCCTTTGTACACCTGGTAATAAGCGCCCAGGGCATTGCCCAGGAACACGTCGGCCTGCCCGAACGCCACCGCCCCCAGCGCTGCCACGGTAGAGGAATACAACTGAATGCGCGCGCCCGGGTACAGTTCCTGAACCACCGCCTGGGGGAGGTAGAATTCCTGCATCGCCAGCCGCCTGTTGTCCAGGCCGCCAAACAGCGCGGTGCGGTCGTCACTGCGGCTGGCCAGCACTGACTCATCCTGGGCGTAGGCCTGTGACAAGACCAGGTTGGAGGTCGCGGCTTCGAACACGTTGGAGGTACCCAGCACATCCACCGAGCCATCGCGCACCGCCGCCAGGGCTTCGGCCCGGCTGGGGTAGCGCACCACTTCGACGTTGAGGTTTAGCAGGCTGGCCACCAGGCCGGCGTAATCGGCGGTGATGCCCTCGTATTCCTGGCCGGTGCCCAGGATATCGAAGGGTGCGTAGTCCGGCTGGCTGACGCCAAGGCGAAGCACGCGCCGTTGCCATAGCCAGCGGCGGTCGTCGTCGGTCAATTCAAGGCGCTCCGCCTGGCCTGCGGGCAAGGTGGAACGGCCATACAGCACCGGGGCATTCGGGGCCGCCAGGGCCGTCGACGCGCATACCAGGCACCACCAGCACAACATCCGTGTGAACATGGCGCGGCCCCTAGACCAAGGCATGCCGCCTGGCCAGGTCCGCCAGGTCAACCAGGGACTGAACACGCAGTTTTTCGATCAGGCGGGCCTTGTAGGTGCTGACCGTTTTGTTGCTCAGCAACATGGCGTCCCCGATGGCCTTGTTGCTGTAGCCTCGGGCCAGTTGCTGGAGTATCAGCAACTCGCGGTCGGTGAGGCGGGCGATGCACTGGGCTTCAGTGTCCAGGCAGTCGCCACGGTGCACGGAGCTGAGAGCGACGTCGGGGAAATAGGTATAGCCGGAGGTGACGGCCTGAACGGCCTTGACCAGCTCGGTCAGGTTGTCCGACTTGCACACGTAGCCGGCGGCCCCCACTTTCATGCAGCGCAAGGAAAAATAGTCGGGCGCCTGGGAGGTCAGCACCAGGATCTTGACGGGCAGTTCCAGCGCCTTGATCCGCTGGATCACTTCCAGGCCGTCCATCTTGGGCATGCCGATGTCGAGGATGACCAACTGGGCACCGTAGTCCCGCACCATTTGCACCGCATCGGCGCCATTGTCCGTTTCCGCCACCACTTTGACCTTCATCTTTTCCAGCAGCAACCGCACGCTGGCGCGGATGAAAGGGTGGTCGTCGACAATCATTGCTCTGTACATGGCATCCTCGCTTGGCAGACGGTAGAGCAGCGGCGATGGAAACGCCTCCCTGCCCGTTAGGCCGCAGTATTGGCGCCGGAGGCTGTAGGAAAAAGCCGGACAATTCCGAATAAACCTCGGAAATTTCCCAAACACGGAAACCCCCGATCTGCTTCGCACCTCCGGGAAACCCCGCGGTCTATTAGCAAGAACCCCGAGGGAAAAACCACACCATGGCCGACCTTGCCGCCCAGTCCGAACTGCCCGAATTACCGCCGGACCTGCACTATGTCGATGACAGCCAGCCTGGCCTTTGCCGCGAGCGCGAAGGCGACCACTTCGTCTATTTCACCGCCAAGGGCGCGCTGATTGAAGACCCAACGGTGATCAAGCGCATCAATGCCCTCGCGGTGCCCCCCGCCTACACTGACGTGTGGATATGCGCAGACCCGCGCGGCCACCTTCAGGCCACGGGCCGCGATGCCCGGGGGCGCAAGCAGTACCGCTACCACGCGCGCTGGCGCGAAGTGCGCGATGAGAACAAGTACGCCCGCATGGTGGCGTTCGGCAACGCGCTGCCCAAGCTGCGCAAGCAATTGGAAAGCCACCTGGCGCTGCCGGGCCTCGACCGCAACAAGATCATGGCCACGGTGATCTACCTGCTGGACACCACCCTGATTCGCGTGGGCAACAGCCAATATGCCCGGGACAACAAGTCCTACGGACTGACCACCTTGCGCAACCGCCATGTCGAGGTAAAGGGCAGCGCCATTGAATTCCACTTCCGCGGCAAGAGCGGCGTGGAACACCGGGTGTCGGTGAACGACAAGCGCGTGGCCCGTATCGTCAAGCGCTGCCTGGAGCTGCCTGGGCAACACCTGTTCCAGTACCTGGACGACCAGGGCGAACGCCATACCGTCACCTCGTCAGACATCAATGCTTACCTGCAGGACATGACGGGCGCCGACTTCACCGCCAAGGACTACCGCACCTGGGCCGGCAGCGCGCTGGCGCTGGCGATGCTGCGCGAACTGCACTGGCAGCCGGAGCCCGAGGCCAAGCGCCAGATCGTCGAGATGGTCAAGGCGGTGGCGCGCACCCTGGGCAACACCCCCGCCGTGTGCCGGCGCTGCTACATTCACCCGGCCGTGCTGGAACGGTATGTACTGGGTGAACTGGCCAAACTACCCAAGCCACGCAAGCGCAAGGGCTTGCGGCTGGAAGAAGTGGCATTGGCGACGTTTCTGCAGCGGTTGCTGGACGTTCAAGCCGCGTCAGCCTGAGAGGGTGCCACGGGCGCGGCGCTTCGCCAGCAAGCTGTTTCAGGCCATGGCACGGACACCACGCGCACAGTGCGGACACTTCGCGCCGGCTTTTCTGCGCCCGGCGAACTTGTCACATTGGCGTTCATTTCGATACAGATAGTAGGCAGCCCAACCTGTCCCCAAGGAAGCTGCATTGTGTTGTCCCGAGTCCTTTGTTCACTGTCTGCCCTGACGCTGTCGATCACCGCTGCCCAGGCTGCCGAAACCTACGCCATCGACACGCCCATCCTGAGCAGTGTCGACAACTTCCGCGACATCGCCGGCACCACCACGGCCTATACCACCGCCCATGACGGCACCATGCGCTCGGGGGTGTTCTACCGCTCCAACGCCTTGACCCCTTCGGCGGCCGACCTGGCCACCCTCAACAGCCTGGGGATCACGGCGGTGTATGACCTGCGCACCGCCAGCGAGATCGCCGCCACACCGGACACCCTGCTCGATGGCGCCACCTATACGAACGTCGACATCCTGGGCAACCTCACCTCGGGCGCGGTGCTGTCCAGCATCACGGTGAACAGTGCGGCCAGCGCCGTGGCGCTGATGCAGGAAACCAACCGCGAGTTCGTCAGTGATGCCAACGTGCGCAGCGAGTTCTCGGTACTGTTCAACGACCTGGCCTCAGTGGACGGCGCCGCGCTGTTTCACTGCACCGCCGGCAAGGACCGCACCGGCTGGGCCACGGCGGTACTGTTGAGTATCGCCGGTGTCGACAGCGCCACCATCATGGCCGACTATCTGGCGACCAACGCCTACACCGCGACTCGCGTGGACGCCACCCTGGCGGCATTGCCAGCCAGCCTCGCGGCCATCTACGAGCCCACGCTCACCGTCGATGCCAGCTACCTGCAGGCAGCGCTGGACGAAGTCACGGCGCTTTACGGCAGCATGGACAACTACCTCAAGGAAGGCCTGGGGTTGTCCCAGGCGACGATCTACGTGCTGCGCGCCAAGATGGTCTACTACAACAGCCTGCCCGGCCAGGCCGGTTTCCTGGGCAACGCCGCCGCAGGCGCCCTGCTGCTGCAACAGTTGCAGAACAGCAGCCTCTCCGGCACTTACACCGCTTACAACTACTACCTGCAAGCGGCCATCGATGCTGGCGACCTGGGTGGCGTGCAATCCACCGTGGGCGGCCAGGTACACGCCGATGCTACCAGCTACCTGTTGCGCCAGGACGCCTTGATCAACAGTGCAATGGCGCCCTACAGCAGCGGGACCGACCTCAAGGTCGGCCAGCGCAGCGTATGGACGGCAGGCCTGGCCGGCTACCTGGGCACCGACGGTTCCGGCCATGCCGCCAGCAGCAACGAGCACACCCAAGGCACCCTGGTGGGCCTCACCCAGCGTTTCAGCGAACAGCTCAGTGGCCACGCGGCGTTCGGCTATAGCCGCGGCACCGTCGGCGCGGCCAGCGGCTCGGTGGACACCGACCTGACCTTCCTGACGGCCGGCGCGCGCCTGGGCGCCGACAGCCTCGACCGCGGCCTGTTCGTCAGCGCCGATGCCACCGCCGGCTATGTCGACTACAGCAGCAAGCGTGACATCGGTGGCGGCCTGGGCACGGCCAGGGGCGATACCCACGGTACCGTCAGCAGCGCCAACGTCGCCCTGGGTTATCGCTTGCCCACGAGCCAGGTTACCCTGGAGCCAAGCCTGGGCGTGCGTGTCAGCCACTTGAACCTGAACGGCTTCGATGAGAAAGGCAGCGAAGTGGCCCTGGGCGTGGACGGCACGCACCAGACTCGCCGCAGCGCCTTCGGCCAGCTCAAGGCGTCCCTGGCACCAATCGGCATCGGCAGTGGCTGGCAACTGGTGCCCGGCGCACAAGTAGGCTACGAGCGTGTGCTGGGCGATCATTCGGTGAACAGCGACGCTCACCTGCTGGGCCTGGATATCGAACAGCAGGCGGCTTACAGCACCCGTGACCAGTTCAACGGTGCGCTCAACCTCACCGCCAGCCTCGGCGCGTTCAGTGTGGGGGCCGAAGCGGGCGCCCTCACGGGCGGCGACAGCCAGGGTTTCAGCGGTAGCGTGAAGGCCAGCTACCAGTTCTGAGTGGTGCTGCGCAGGCCTTTGCGAACGTCCTGCGGGCTTAGCCCGTAGGCGTTCTGGAAGTACTGGCAGAAGCGACCGACATTGGAAAACCCCAGGGCCAGGGCCACCTGCGTCACTGACTCCGGCCCACCCTGGCGGAACGCCTCATGGGCGCGTTCCAGGCGCACCTGGCGCTGATAGGCGGCGATGGAGGTGCCCATGAACCGCCGAAAGCCCTCTTGCAGTGCACGCAGACTGACGTGGCTGAGGGCCGCCAACTCGGTGCCGCTGACCAGGCAGTGCGGGTGCTCCCGAATGTATTCCATGGCCAGGCGCACGTGCCGCGGGGCAATGGCCGGACCGGGCCGGCGCAGTGCCTCACTGTACGTATGCGGCCAGTTTTCCAGCAGCGCATCCACGAGCATTTCCTGCAGCCGCGCGGGCATCAACGCGCTGCTGTTCATCAGCGTGTCCAGCTCGGCACCCGTGGCGAACGCGACGATGGCCTTGATGCCCTGGAACGCGGCGCGGCTCAAGTCCACCTGGGGCTCGAAACGGATCGTGCGCACGATGGGCCGGCCCAGCAGGGTCGATAGCCGCTGGGTGAACAGCGCGCGTCGCACAGACAGGCCATGCTGCCCGTGGCCATCGATGATCTGCATCGACCGCACCTGAGCTTTCTCCACGGCCAGGCCCACATTCGGCCTGCCCACGGTAGCCCCTGGAAGGTTGAAGATGATCTGCCCTGCCGTGGGAATCACGAAGGTGATTTCATCATTGAGATCGGGAATTTCCACGGTGAAATCACCGCGGTAACTGAGCCGTCGAAAACTGACGCCCTCGTACCGGCCGTAGACCCCGGCGATACTCAAAGGGCTGCCCACGTGTGCGACGTCGTTATACAGATTGCCGAAGACGCTCGAGAAAAGGCGGCCGAATGCCTCGCCGCCCATGTGGTCGGAGCGGATGATGAACGGCGTGCGCGTGGCGGCTGCCTGCATGATTATCGATACCTGGGCGGGGTGCGCGCTCCTGGCCGCGACAGCCTGCCGGGCCGGAATGCTTGATTGTTGTAACCTGCGCTGTACAGGAGGTCGGCGGCAACGCTAGCAATGAAACATGACAGCGACATGACGGTACCTGCAGTTGAAACCGCAGCACGCTACCGCCGTTCGCCAGCAAGCTGTGGCGCTAGCGCATCAACAGCCCGCCATCCACCGCGTACTGGCTGCCGGTCACGTAAGCGGCATCTGCCGACAGCAGGAACAACGCTACCGCCGCGGCCTCTTGCGCCGACCCGGCACGCCCCAGCGGCACGAGGTCGACCACGCCGCGCTCGAATTGCGCCTGCGCCGCCTCGCCCATGAACCCGCGAAAACCGGTGTCGATCGGCCCCGGCACAATCGCGTTCACACGCACCCCCCGAGGCGCCAGGCTAGCCGCCCAGCATCGCATCATCGACAGCAGGGCGCCTTTGGTGGCCGCGTAAGCGCTGACCAGCGGCGCCGCCTCGAACGCCGACGATGACGCCGTCACCACCACCGAAGCGCCCGGTTTCAACAGCGGTGAAAGCCTCGCCAGTTGCAATGCCGGCGCCCGCACATTGGTGGCCATCAATGCGTCGAAACACTCGGCGGTCAACGCCTCCAGGGCCCCCACCCGCGCAAACCCGGCGTTAAGCCACAGCCCGTCCAGGCCACCGACCCGCTCGGCCGCCGCCACCAGCGCCTGCACGTTGGCGCAATCGCAGACATCGCCGAGCACTATCTGGCAGTCATCACCCAGGATCGAACGTTCGTTGCCGCGCCCGCTGGCAATCACCTGCCCGCCCTCTGCACGGATACGTTGGGCACCCGCCAGCCCGATGCCTCGGGTCCCTCCGGTGATCATCACCGTCTTGCCACCAAACCTGCCCATCTCGCGCCCCTGGCCGTTATGAAAGGCACACGATGACAGCGGCGCACTCAGAGGTTAATCCGCTATTATCACCAAGGGTCATTTAGCAACGGAGGCATAATGCGGGGCAGCGAATTCGCGGAATTGAAGGCCTTTGTCGCCATTGCCGAGCGCGGCAGTTTCACCCGAGCAGCGGCTTACCTGGGTCTGTCGGCCTCGGCACTGAGCCAAACCCTCAAGACCCTTGAGACTCGCCTGGGGGCACGCCTGTTGACCCGTACCACCCGCAGCGTCGCGCTCACCGACACCGGGGCGCAGTTGCTCGCCCGCTTGCAGCCCATGTTCGCCGCATTGGAGGCCGCCGTGGCCGAGGCCGGTGCCAAGCCCGGAAGCGTTACTGGCCGCCTGCGGATCAACAGCACCCGCGACGCCGCCAACCATTGCCTGGCCCCCCTGATTGCGCCGTTTCTGCACCTGCACCCCGGCATAAGGCTGGAGGTGGACGTGGACGACCGGCTGGTGGACATCGTCGCCCAAGGCTATGACGCCGGGGTGCGGCTGGGCGAACGCCTCGAACAAGACATGATCGCCGTGGGGCTGGGGGGGCCATTGCAGATGATGGTGGTCGCCTCCCCCGCCTATCTTCAGCGCCACGGCGCACCGCTCACGCCCCGCGACCTGCAAGGCCACGCGTGCCTGGGGTATCGACGGCCCACCGACGGCAGTCCCTACCGCTGGGAGTTCGAAGCCCATGGCAAGGCGCTGGAAATCACGGTGGACGGCCCGGTCCTGGTCAACGACCCGGCAATGCTGACCCGTGTCGCACTGGATGGCGCGGGCATCGCCTACCTCTTCGCCCACCAGGTGCAGGCCTACATCGACCAGGGCGCACTGGTGCAGGTGCTGGCTGACTGGACACCTGCCTTCGCAGGGTTCTACCTGTATTACCCCAGCCGCATGATGACGCCGCCGTTACGGGCACTGGTCGATTTTCTGCGCCTCAACGCCCAGTGACCGCCTCGCCCGCCGCCGTGCGGTCCACCAGGCGGATGCTGTCACGGCCCGCGCGCTTGGAGGCGTACAGCGCATGATCGCCCTGCTCGATCAGGGCGGCCAGGCTGACAGGCGGCTGGTCGAACACCGTGGTGCCAATGCTCAGGGTGACCGGCACCGGCGTATCGAAGGTCAGCGCCGCCACATGGCGGAACTGCTCGCGCAAGGCGGTGCCCAGGCCCTCGACGCGCTCGGTGGAGGCATTGGCCAGGAGGATGACGAACTCGTCGCCGCCCAGGCGCGCGGCCAGGGCGCCCTCGGGCAGTACCGCGCGGATCATCTCGCTGAGGGTGATCAGCAAGCGGTCACCTGCCGTGTGGCCATACAGGTCGTTGACCGGCTTGAAGTTGTCGATGTCGATCAACAGCAACGCCCCCGGCCGAGCGCTGGCAACCTGATTGAACAAGCGCGGCGCGCGCACCTCCAACGCCCGGCGGTTGTACAGCGCCGTGAGCGGGTCACGGTTGGCCAGGCGAGCGATCTGCTGTTCGCGCCGGTAGCGCTCGGTACCGGTCATGGACAAGGCGATCAGCATGATCGCGATGGCCCCTTCCACCAGGGAGATCTGAATGATTTCGCCGCGAAACGACACCAGGTCGATGGCCGTGCCGGAAATGGCCGCGGTGCCCACCTTGAACAGGTAAAACACCCCATGGGCCAATAACACATAGCGCAACTGCACCGCGCCCACGCTCAGGGATTTGCCGTGGGAGCGCAGCAGAAAACTGCCGCGCAGGGTCACCAGGGCGATCATCGAGGACTGCACCATCAGCATGACCTTGGACCAGGCCTGGTCGCTGGGGAGCGTGAGCATGGCCAGCCAGACCGCCACGATCAGGTACCAGCCCCGGGACAACCGCGTTTCGGTAAACCGCGCCACCCCCAGCAGAAAGAGCCAGTGGGCCACCACCAGCAAGCCGTTGGCGAACCATACTCCCACCAGCACCAGGCCACTGCCGCGCATCAGCGCCAACACGCAGCCCACGGTGATGATCGCGAAGCCGCCGCTCCAGAACAGCAGCGAAGCCTCGCGAACGCTGCGCCACTCCACTGCCAGGTAAAGCGCCGCCGCCGCTGCCAGGGCGACGGAAAGGGTCAACATAGTGGGTGGATCGAGCGTCATAACCTGACCGGCCTGCCAATTCTGCGGTGAAAATTCGGATTGTAATCGTTTGCCGGTTTTTTTCGCAGGGGCGCAGGCACTCCACATTGCCGCAGCCGTGACTTTTCCGACCAAAGAGGCCAGGCCTGCACTGCGAACCAATACAGGTGCCAGCCGGTCCACTCTCGAACAACCCAAGGGAGGACAGCATGCTCAGTGACTGGGAAATGTGCATTCGACTGCTGCTGGCGGCCTTGCTCGGCAGCCTGATCGGCCTTGAGCGCGAGCGCCTGCTGTGGGCGGCGGGGCTGCGCACGCATATGCTGGTGTGCGTGGGCTCGTGCCTGTTGATGATCGTTTCGGCGTTCGGCTTCCATGATGCCTTGCAGATGGCCCATACCGAACTGGACCCTTCCAGGGTGGCGGCGCAGGTGGTCTCGGGGATCGGCTTTCTGGGCGCCGGCTCGATCCTGTTGCGCGGCGAGGTGATCCGTGGGCTGACCACGGCGGCCAGCCTGTGGACGGTGGCAGCCATCGGCCTGGCGGTGGGCGGCGGGCTGTACGCGGTGGGGACGGCAGCGACCTTCATGATTTTGCTGATTCTGGTGGCAATCAAGCCGGTGGAGCGGTTGTATCGCAACAAGGTGAAAAAGCATGTGCTGAAACTGGTAGCGCCCTCTCACACCTTGACGTTGAAAAAGGTCAACCAGGTGATGGGCAACCGCTCCAGCAAGGTCAAGCAGTTCATCGTCGAGAAAGGCAGCCATGAGGGCACCGATAGCGTCACCATCGAACTGGTGCGCACCTCCGGTGCCCAGGCCGAGGAAATCCTCAAGCAGTTGCTGACCATCGAAGGCGTGCAGGAAGACCAGGCGGCCCAGTGAACCCCGGACCGCCCCCTTACCGGGTGTCAGTCTTCCTCAGCCGGGGCCGGTGCGGTTACTGCGGTAGCACCTGAGTCAGCGGCTTGCCCAGTTCGGTGATGTAGGTGGACACGATCTCGGTTTCCTGCGGGCCGTTCTTGACGATGTGCGGGGCACCGGCCGGGGTTTCGAAAGTGTCACCGGCATGCAGCACGTGCTCCGGCTGGCCATCGATGGCAATGGTCACCGAGCCGCGCGCCACGTAGCCCGACTCGAGGCCCGGGTGGGTATGGTGTGGCGAGTTGGTGTTGGCCGGCAGGATGATGCGAATCACGTTCACTTCATAACCCGCCGGGTACACCACGTGCTGCAACACGGTGCGCGAGCCGGCCGCAGGCTTGGCCGCCGGGGCGGTGGAAGCGCAGCCGGCCAGGGCTGCCACGGTGGCGAGCATCACGCAGGTCTTGCCATTCAAACCGAACATCATGGGTTTCCCTTATCACATCAATATCAAGTGGCCATCTTACCGTCGTGGCCGTCAGTCGTGGGAAAACTTCATCACCGTGGTCTGCTGGTACAACTGGCCCGGGTTCAAGCGGGTGCTGGGAAATGCTGGCTGGTTGGGCGAGTCGGGGTAGTGCTCCGCTTCCAGGGCAAATGCACCCCAGTGCCCGTAGACCTTGCCAGCCTTGCCCTTGATGGAGCCGTCCAGGGAGTTGGAGGTATAGAACTGCACCGCAGGCTGAGTGGTGAACAGTTGCAGGCGGCGGCCGCTTTTCGGATCGTGTACTTCCACGGCCGGTTTGCTCAGGTCGCCCTGGGTGTCCAGCACGTAGTTGAAGTCGTAGCCCCCCTGCTTGGGCTCGGCGTACTTCAGTTGCGGGTGGTCGGCCTTGATGCGGGTGCCGATCGCCGTAGGCGTCAGGAAGTCCATCGGCGTGCTGGCCACCGGAGCTATTTCCCCGGTCGGAATCAGCTTGGCCGACACCGGCGTGTAATGGCTGGCGTGCAGGGTGGCCACCTGGTCCAGGATGGTGCCGCTGCCCGCGCCTGCCAGGTTGTAGTAGCCGTGGTTGGTCAGGTTGACGACCGTCGGCTTGCTGGTGGTGGCGTGGAACTGGATACGCAACTCATCCTGCTCGTTGAGACTGTAGGTGACCTGGGTGTCGAGTTCGCCGGGAAAGCCCATCTGGCCGTCCGGGCTGGCATAGCTCAGGGTCACGCCTACCGAATCCTTGTCGCGGGTGGGTTGCGCTTTCCAGACATGGGTATCGAAGCCCTCGGGGCCGCCGTGCATGGCGTTCGGGCCGGCGTTGAGGGGCACTTTGTAGACATGGCTGTCGAGGGCAAAGGTGCCGTCGGCGATACGGTTGGCGTAGCGGCCAATGGTGGCGCCGAAGTGCGGATCGCCGTTTTTCGCCTGGTAGTCGCGAGCGTTATCGAAGCCCAGTAGCACGTCGTCGAAATGGCCTTGTTTGTCGGCGACGATCACCGACTGCAGGATCGCGCCGTAGGTAATCACCCCCACCTGCATGCCATGGCTGTTGGTCAGGGTGTATTTCTCGATGGGCGTGCCATCGGCCAGGGTACCGAAGCTGCTGCGCTGGCTGGCCAACCCCGCGGCGTGGGCGGTGATGCTGGCCGTGAGCAGGGCCAGGATGAGGCTTGAGCGTAGCGGTAGGTGATTCATCGGTCACTCCATGTGCGCAAAAGCCTTCATGAAACCATGATATGACCCCAGGGCGGATCCTACTTAGGTAGCAAGCGAAGAAAAAATGAATCAACCCGCGACGGGGCCGGTCAAGACTTATGTATGCAGTCAATCTGGCGAGGTAAACACACATGACCATCGAAGCAGAGACACTGGTAGAACTGACCGAAGCCCTGCAACAGCGCGGCCTGGTACTGGTCTCGGACGTACACTTCACCCGCGCGCCGTACCGGCACGACCATCACTGGGTCTGCTGCGTGGAATGAACCTCAACGCCCGGGGAGGTGCGCGACCGGACCGGGCGACGCTCGGCTGATCGTCACCTGCCCGACCAACCTGTTCTGATCCCAGAAAAGCCGAACTCCTGCACGCGGTGCGTCTCCAATGTTCAGAACAACCGAGGAGACGGACATGAGCAACCGCGACAGTAACAACAACCCGCCCACCGACGTGGCGGGCAAACCGGTGAACGTGGTCGAGCGAGACCTGCAAGACCGCGACGACGACACCCGCGCCGTGGATGAGGCGATCACGCCTTCCTCCACCCGCGTGCTGGAGCAGGACGCCGAGGAAATTCGCCGCAAGACCGACGAGATCGAACGCAAAGTGGCGGACGGGAACTGAGCCAATACCGCTGAACAGCTCGCTGGCAAGCCAACGAGCTGTTCAGTTTCAAAGCGTTGCGGTCAGCGGTGGTTCGAGGGACAGGAGGTAGTCGCCGAAACCTTCACGGCATTTGAAGTCACGGCGGGCGCTGGTGACGACTGGATGGGTAGCGGTCCAGATGATTCGCGCCCCCGTACGCTCCAGGTCGGCCACCAGCTGCACGTCTTCATGGGCAGCCAGGTGCTGAAAACCACCCGCGCTCAGGTAGGCCTTGGCGCTCAGGCCCAGGTTGGCACCATGGATATGCCGGTGGCCTTCGACGAAACGATACGCCGCCAGGTAACTGTCACGTACCTCCGGGGCGTGGTGCTCCCAACTGTCTACCTGCACGGTGCCGCATACGGCGTCCGCCTCGAAATCCAGTTGCCGGGCTAGCCAGTCGAACGGTACCTGGGTGTCGGCGTCGGTGAACGCCAGCCACTGCGCGCCCTCCTCGATCATCACTTGGGCCCCTACAGCCCGTGACCGTCCGACATTGCGAAAGGTCACGGCAAGGGTAGTGACCCCTGCCGCGTGGGCCAGGGCACCGGTGTCATCGGTGCAGTCGTCCAGCACCACCAGAACCTCGACCCGGATTCCCGCCAGACGGGGGTGCCCGGCCGCCAGGGTGACCGACGCCAGGCATTGTTCGATGTAGGTTGCCTCATTATGTGCGGGTATCACGACACCGATCATTTATTATCCCTCGCCGCGCGCAAGCCATGACTGATGACTTATCGACTATCGGGGCTCGCACAAGGTTTAAAAAATCTTTGCGTTTACCCGGCGCGGGAGAAAATTTGAACGTTTGCCTGCCCCTCGCCCTCCACTGCCATGACTTCAATGATGCCGTCCGAGGAGAACCGACATGGCGACCGACAACCAGTACAGCATGCAGAACCCGCTGACCCAGTACCCGCAGCCCGAGTTCCCCGACCAGCCGCAGTCAGCCCCTGGCACAGTGCACAAATTGCACCCGGCCGCCGACCACGGCGAGACCAGCTACAAGGGCTTTGGCCGCCTGGCCGGGCGCAAGGCGCTGATCACCGGCGCCGACTCGGGCATTGGCCGTGCCGCCGCCATCGCCTACGCCCGTGAAGGCGCCGATATCGTGCTCAACTACCTGCCCGAGGAAGAAAGCGACGCGCGGGAAGTGGTGCAACTGATCGAAGCCGAAGGCCGCAAGGCCATCTGCCTGCCGGGCGACCTGAAGGACGAGCGCTTTTGCCAGTCGCTGGTCAGCCAGGCCGTGGAGCGCCTGGGCGGCCTGGACATCCTGGTGAACGTGGCCGGCAAACAGCAGGCCGTGGAAGCCATCGCCGACATCACCACCGAGCAGTTCGACGCCACGTTCAAGTCCAACGTCTACGCGATGTTCTGGCTGTGCAAGGCGGCACTGCCGCATTTGCCAGCCGGTGCGACCATCATCAACACGGCGTCGATCCAGTCCTATAGCCCGTCGCAGAACCTGCTGGACTATGCGTCCACCAAGGCCGCGATCGTGGCGTTCACCAAGGCCCTGGCCAAGCAGGTGATCGCCCAGGGCGTGCGGGTCAACGCCGTGGCGCCCGGTCCCATCTGGACGCCGCTGCAACCCAGCGGTGGCCAGCCACGGGACAAGATCCCCACCTTCGGCTCGCAGACGCCCATGGGGCGCCCCGGCCAACCGGCCGAGTGCGCGCCGTTGTATGTATTCCTGGCGACTCAGGAATCGAGCTATATCACCGGTGAGACGTATGGCGTGACGGGCGGCAACCCGTTGCCATGAAGCGAGGCGTGCCGGAGCTACGCGGCTTGTACCTATAGTCCGTTGGCCATGGTCGGGCGGCCGCGGATACCGCGGCTGCCCGCCTGCTTGATCAGGTGCCTGCGGCTCAGCCTTTGTCCGCATCCAGCGCATAGCGCCGGCAGTGCTCCAGGTAACCGATTTCGTGGTTGCCCACCAGTTGCACCACACTGGACCACAACCACGAGGGTGCATCCAGCACCCGCGAGCGGTTCAGTTGCAGGTCCTTGATCCATTCGGCGCGGGTACCCTTGTCCATCTGCCGGGCATGGGCCTGGCCCACCACCCGCGCCAGGTAGGCGGCCGCGCGCATGGCTTCAACCTGGCTTAGCTGGTCGAGTTCCAGTTTCATGTCCTGGGGCAGCAATTCGCGAATGAAAAAACCCTGGTCCAGCATGCGCGCACTGATCATGCGGTTGCCCAGGCCGGGGCTCAGGTGCCGCGCACCCTCGACCACGCGTTTGCCGTTGTCGCGTGGCATGTGTGCACGGGCCGCCCGAGGCGCAGCGGCGCCCACGGCCTGCTTGATGTCGATCAGGCAGTAATCGGGGTCGTCGTCATCGCCCACGCCCAGCAACGCAGCGTAGCGGCTCAGCCCCAGGGAGCTGCAGCCCTTGACCCAGTAGGCCGAGTCCAGCAGTTCTACCCGGTCATTCTTCGAACGGCCCTTGAGGGAGGTGACCAGGCCATGGATTTCCTGACTGTCGCACAGCGTCTGCAAGGCCGTGCGCTCCTGGCGCGACAGCGGCCAGAAATGCTTGCCCAGCGGAATAGTGGGGCGCGCATCCTCGATGCGCTCCTGCGCCAGGTGCTTCCAGGTGCGCTGCACGGCGCTGCGCATGCCGGCCTTGACCTGGGCTGGGCGCGGCGGGTCTTCATCGCTGGCGTCGGTGAACGCCAACTGGTAACCACGCATCACCTCTTCAAGCATCTTGGCGGTAACCACGCCGGGCAGGTCGGAGCCGCGCGCGGCGGTGGCCAGGGACAGCGCCAGGCGCACCAGATCATGAACCGGATTGCCGATGACGGTCTGGTCCAGGTCGCGAATGTGAATGTCGATGCGGCCCTTGAGGTCACCCGTGGGGCCCAGGTTGCCCGCATGGCAGTCGCCACAGATCCACACCGCCGGGCCATTGGGCAGGCGCCGGCCAGACTGGCTGTGCAGCCATTGGTAGAATTGCACCGTGCTGCCCCGCACGTAAGCGTGGGCAGAGCGGGCCATCTTCAGGTTGCGCAGTTGGGTAAGGGGCTTGAAGCGAGCGGAAGGACGCGGTGTTTTCATGGAGGGGCCGTCTAGGGTGTGAACAATGGACTACAGCCCGCGCAAATGTTTCAAAATATTACCAATACGCTGTAGGCATCATCGGAGGACGAAGCCATGTGTGGACGATTTTCCCAGGCGGCGCGGATGGAGCAATACCTGCTGGAGCTGGACTTCATCAACCGCGCCCGCATGGAACCCGTGACACCCCGCTACAACGTGGCCCCCACCACACGCGTGCCCGTGCTGCATCGTGACGGCGACACGCTGCACAGCGACGACCTGCGCTGGGGGTGGGCGCCCGCCTGGGCGCAGGACAAGCGCCCCGCGCCGATCAATGCACGCGTGGAAACCATGGCCACCAACCGTTTCTTCAAACCACTATGGCCCCTTGGTCGAGTACTGGTGCCGGCCGACGGCTGGTACGAATGGGTCAAGAATCCCCAGACACCGAAGCTCAAGCAGCCCTGGTTCATCCAGCTGACCAGCGGCAAACCGCTGTTCTTCGCCGGCCTGGCGCAGGTCGGCGGCCCCGGGAAAGGTTTTGTGATCATCACCGACGCCAGCGACCAGGGTATGGTCGATATCCACGACCGCCGCCCCGTGGTGCTGGCCCCGGATGCTGCCCGCGCCTGGGTAGACCCCGCCCTCGATGCTGCCCAGGCCGAAGCCATTGCCCGCCATGAAGGGCGGCCGGTGAGCGACTTCCGGTGGTACCCGGTAGGGCGTGAAGTGGGCAATGTGCGGAACGAAGGACCGGGGCTGGTTGCACCGTTGGGCACGCCGGGCTCGGCAGAAGGCCGTCTATTGTGAGAAAATCAGCTTCGTTTTCAAAAGCTTGGAGAAACAGGTTTGGTTACTCACTACTCATCGAACGGCAGCGAAATCGCTTGCGGTCGCAACACACCCAACGTCGTCAGCTGCGCGAGCCCTGAGCAAGTTACCTGCAAATCGTGCCTGCGCTCGTTGGCCAAGGCCGACACCAACGCCCAGCCGGTCGCCAACAAGGCACCATCGCTGGCCGAGATCCGCAAGCAGAACGCCCAGGCCAAAAAGGCCAAACCGGCACCCGCGCGCTTCGATGCCAAGGCCGACTGGCGTGCGCGCCTGGCAGACTTGCCAGGCCGCTCACGCTTGCCGCGCGGTACTACCGGCGCTCAGCGCTTTGTCTGATACCGTCGGTCAGCGCTGACGCACCTTCCCCCTGCCCGCTCCTCCAATGCAATACACAGGCACTGGAGGACTGGGCCATGAATAGACTCATGACGGCACACGCACTGGCGGGCTTGCTACTGGTAAGCCCGCTGTTTGCCGTGGCCGCTGCAGACGAAACGCAGACACAGACGCCGGCACCGGCCACCGCGCTACCGGGGATGAACCAGCCCCCCAGCGCCGACGCGGATAAAGCTAACAGGGCCAACAAGAAAGGCGAGGAAGCCTCGGGCAACAATTCGGGGGCCGAGACCCAGCAAACGATCAAGGATTCGAAAACCTCGAGCAAAAGCACTGGCAAGAGCACCAGCACCCACAGGAAAACCACGCCCACGCACAAAGCCGCACCCCAGCAATAGCCCCATCAATGGGATGACACGTACGCAGACGGCCCGCTGGGCGCGGGCAGCGCATAGGTGGCCTTCATCCATTCCACCTCTGCCTGCGGCGTGCGCCCGAAAAAGCGCTTGAATTCACGGCTGAACTGCGAGGCGCTTTCGTAGCCAACGCTGAACGCCGCAGTGGACGCGCTCATCGCCTGGCGCAGCATCAGCAACCGCGCCTGATGCAACCGCGTCGATTTCAGGTACTGCATGGGCGACGCGTCGGTCACCTTGCGAAAGTGCAGGTGGAAGCTGGGCACACTCATGTTCGCTTCCTGCGCCAGCGCCTCTACATCCAGACGTTCGTGATAGCCGCTGTGAATCTTGCGGATGGCACGGGTCACCTTGCCGAAATGCCCCTGACGGTTCAGGGCGGCACGCAGGGAACCACCCTGCTCACCCGTCAGGATGCGGTAATAGATCTCCCTCACCAGCGCCGGGCCCAGTATCAATGCATCCGCGGGCACGCTCATGGCCTCCAGAAACCGCAGCGTCGACGCGCGCAATGCGTCGTCCATGGGGGAAGCGTACATACCTTTGGGCGGGGCACCACTGGGCCCGAAGGCCTCGTCCACCTGCAGCATCAGCTCGCTGGCCAGTTGCAGGTCCAGGCGCATATAGACCGCGAGCATGGGCTGCGCTTCGCTGGCGTCGGTTTCCATGGTGAACGGCACGGGCACAGACACCACCAGGTAGTGCTGGGCGTCGTACACGTACACCTCTTCACCTAGGTAGCCACGCTTGCGGCCTTGGCACAGAATCACGATACCCGGGTCGTACAGCACCGGCGTGCGCGTGAGCGGTCGGTTGGAGCGCAGGAAACGCACATCGTCCAGCGCACTGAGGTTATAGCCCTCGACCGGCGCCAGCTGTCCCATCAGCTGCACCATGCGCTCAGTGCAGGTATCGGCGTGCACCATGTCAGTCACCTCGGCGCAACCCTCAACCGTCAGTGGAACGGGTGAGGTCTTGCCATTGATCAATCTCACTGGCCGCCTGCCCCAGCTTGTCCCTCACCAGCCCCAGGGCATCGCTGCCCAGCAGCAGATGCACCGGCGGTGCCGGGCTGGCGGTGATGTGCAGTATCGCCTGCGCCGCCTTCAGCGGGTCGCCCAACTGCTTGCCGCTTTTCGCTTCGCGCGCCTGGCGTATGGGGTCGAAACTGGCGTCGTAGTCACTGATACTGCGCGGCGTACGACGCATGGAGCGCCCTGCCCAGTCGGTCCGAAACGAGCCTGGCGCCACGGCCGTGACGAAAATGCCGAAAGGCGTCAGTTCCTTGCTCAGGGTATCGAAAATACCTTCGAGCGCAAACTTGCTGCCGCAATAGTAGGCGATACCGGGCATGGTGATAGTGCCGCCCATGGAAGTGATGGCGATGATATGCCCGGCACGGCGCTGGCGAAAATACGGCACGAAGGCCTTGGCCACGGCGACGGCGCCGAACACATTGACGTCGAACTGGCGGCGCATCTCCTCCAGCGGTGACTCTTCGAAGATACCCTCATGGCCATAGCCGGCGTTGTTCACCAGAACGTCCACCGGACCATGGGTAGCCTCAACGTCGGCGACCACGGCATCGATGCGGTCAAACTCGGTGACGTCGAGTATCACGCCGTGAGCACGTTCATGGTTCAGGGCTTCAAACGCCTGCAAGGCAGCGTCGGTGCGCACCGTACCGATGACGCGATGCCCGTCTGCCAATGCCTGCTGCGCGAGGGCGTGGCCGAAGCCGCTGCTGACGCCGGTAATGAAAAGGGTTTTGAGGGTAGTCATGGCGAAGTCCTGTCGAGGGGTACCGGGCCATCATAGGCACCGCGGGCGGGCAGCCCCATGCCAGTTCGTGTTTGAGGATTGCCTATTCCTATCAATGGTTCACTGCGACTGCAGGTGGGCGAATTGCCTCTGTGGGAATGGGGGAAGCTCGAGAAAGGCGAACCGCCGTCCACCTGATATACCGCAGCGCCTGCTTCCCGAGCTGGCGCCCGGTCCCACAGAGGATGGCCGTGATGTGAGGAGGCCCATGTAGGACCGGGCGTAGCTCGGGAGCAGCCAACGAACAGTGACTGATATACCGCAGAATCCAATAGCCAGCTAACAAAGTTTTCACATCACGGGGCGTAAGGTACAACCAGCTCCTTTGATTCCCCTGCCCGCTAACCCCCATCGCGGGCATTTTTTTGCCTGGAATCTGGCTGAGTGCCGCCTCGCAATCGCACTGAAAACCCTCGTGTCACGGCGGGCCCCTTGCCGATAACGCACGAATCAGCCGCTGCCTGACGAAGATCCTTCACCATCATCCGTAGGTGATTATTCCCGTCAAGGGGCTGGGTGCTCGCTCGATACCGAATCGGAAGCGTCCACATCCGACATGTCTTCTTCAACCGCCGCTTCGTCGTCGGGCGGCAACGGCACCTCATGCTCGTCCCCTTTCGGGCCATGGGCCGTTTCGTTATCCGTGGTCCCGCCCACGCCACGCTGAGAAATATTCCCTGGGGCATTTTCGTCGATGTCCATCACTACCTCCGCTGAACGCGTGCAGATACGCGTTCTATTGGGAGGCGAGCAAGACCAGGGGAGTGCCCCACGTTAGACGAACGGGCAGCGCCCTTGCAATCGCCACAGTGCTGTCCTGGGCGCCGCTCGTCAAACTTGGGGAACTGAGTTTCTCCCTCTACATGTTCCACCTTATTTTAATCAGGTATGCGGATAGTTATATCATTCAAGTCTCGGGGACAAGTGCGACGGCCTATGCACAGGTCGCCTTGGTCGCCGCGACCATCGCACTATCATACGTCGCCTACCACACCATCGAGTCACCTTGCCGGCACGCATCAAAAGCGCTGGGCAAGCGGTTGGCCAGCAGACTCGCTACACGCTTGGCACCCAAAGAGCGCAGCCTGCTTAGATGAAACAGGAAAGCAATGCGGTAGATCGAAGTTGTACCTGCCCACTCTCCTCAAGAAAAAGAAAAAAGCCGCCCGCAGATGGCTGGTACAGCTTTTTGTGTCTCGAATCAGGCAGATCGAGCCATCACTGCTATCGCACACCCAAGATGGCAGCGCCAGGGTATTTCTGAAGGATTTGGCGCTCGGCTTCGCGCTGGTCAGCACCGTTTTGACAAAACTGATCAGCCCGCGCAACAGCACTCAGCCATCATCGACGCTTCATCCACTCAGATTCGTCAGGCCGTCCGCAAACCGCCGAAAAAACAAGGCAAGATCATCTCCACGCCCCACGTATTACCGGCGAGCAGGAACGGCGTGCAGCAGACATAAACCTCTGGTCGCCACACATAAAGGGTCCCAACCCTGAAAATCACCGGGAATCCAGTACAGCCCGCCATACAACTGCCGCCATACCTATGCGACAATACGCTCAATGTCCGGTTTGAATCCCGCATTTACGTCCGGCAGCTCGGCCTCGCGCGCAGATGCTGCTGACGGCGCATGCGCGTTGGGTCAACCCAAGCTCAGATCGGAACGAGCTGGCAATGCTTCAAATTGGTATCAAGACGGTATCAGCCCAAACCAGCGCTCCCCAAGTTATTGATAGGTAAGCCCTTTGATCTCCACAGCTAACATCACCATGCAGTTCGGCGCCAAGCCGCTGTTCGAGAACGTTTCGGTCAAGTTCAACGGCGGCAACCGTTACGGCCTGATCGGCGCCAACGGTTGCGGCAAGTCGACCTTCATGAAAATCCTCGGCGGCGACCTGGAGCCGTCCGGCGGCCAGGTGATGCTGGAGCCGAACGTGCGCCTGGGCAAGCTGCGCCAGGATCAGTTCGCCTATGAGCAGTTCACCGTGATCGACACCGTGATCATGGGCCATGAGGAACTGTGGAAGGTCAAGGCCGAGCGTGACCGCATCTACTCGCTGCCGGAAATGAGCGAAGAAGACGGCATGGCCGTGGCCGAGCTGGAAACCGAGTTCGCCGAGATGGACGGTTACACCGCCGAATCGCGCGCCGGTGAGCTGCTGCTGGGCCTGGGTATTCCGCTGGAACAGCATTTCGGCCCGATGACCGAAGTGGCGCCAGGCTGGAAGCTGCGGGTGCTGCTGGCCCAGGCTCTGTTCTCGGACCCGGAAGTGCTGCTGCTCGACGAACCGACCAACCACCTGGACATCAACACCATCCGCTGGCTGGAAAACATTCTCACGGCGCGTAACAGCACCATGATCATCATTTCCCACGACCGTCACTTCCTCAACAGCGTGTGCACCCACATGGCTGACCTGGACTACGGTGAGCTGCGCCTGTTTCCGGGCAACTACGACGAGTACATGACCGCGGCCACGCAGTCTCGCGAGCAGTTGCTGGCGGACAACGCCAAGAAGAAGGCGCAGATCTCCGAGCTGCAGACCTTCGTCAGCCGTTTCTCGGCCAACGCCTCCAAAGCCAAGCAGGCCACCTCCCGCGCCAAGCAGATCGACAAGATCCAGCTGGCCGAAGTCAAGCCGTCGAGCCGCGTGAGCCCGTTCATCCGCTTCGAACAGACCAAGAAGCTGCACCGCCAGGCGGTGACCCTGGAGCAACTGTCCAAGGGCTTCGATGGCAAGACCCTGTTCAAGAACTTCAGCTTTACCGTGGAAGCCGGCGAGCGCGTGGCGATCATCGGCCCGAACGGTATCGGCAAGACTACCCTGCTGCGCACCCTGGTGGGCGAGCTGGCACCGGACGCCGGTGCGGTGAAGTGGACCGAGAGCGCGGAGCTGGGTTACTACGCCCAGGACCACGCCCATGACTTCGAAGACGACGTCAGCCTGTTCGACTGGATGGGCCAGTGGACTCAGGGCGAGCAGATGATTCGTGGCACCCTGGGCCGCATGCTGTTCTCCAACGACGAGATCCTGAAGTCGGTTAAGGTGATTTCCGGTGGTGAGCAAGGCCGCATGCTGTTCGGCAAACTGACCCTGCAAAAGCCCAACGTGCTGATCATGGACGAACCGACCAACCACTTGGACATGGAGTCGATCGAGGCGTTGAACCTGGCGCTGGAAAACTACCCGGGCACGCTGATCTTCGTCAGCCACGACCGCGAGTTCGTGTCGTCGCTGGCTACCCGCATCATCGAGCTGAGCGAAAGCGGCGTGGTGGACTTCAGCGGTACTTACGACGACTACCTGCGCAGCCAGGGCGTGACGTTCTAAAAGCCGACGTGTAACGGCCACCCGCGCTACGGCGCATCATTTGCACCACACGCGGCCCGATGCGGCCGGGTCCGCTACACGGACCTGGCCGCGTCGCACACGCCGCGCGGCGTCAGGCATACCACTGCTTCACCCCGGCTTCCATTTCCCGCCCTGCCCCGCCATCATGACCGGACCTCCAACCGCCCGCCCGCGAACGAGCCGCCATGACTGCCGCCCAACAGCCACCTGCGCCCAGCACCTCCAGTGTCACCCTGAAGATCGTTTCGATCGTTTTCTATACCTTCATCGCCTTCTTCTGCATCGGCCTGCCGATCGCGGTGCTGCCCAGCTATGTCCATGACCAGTTGGGCTTCAGCGCGGTCATCGCGGGCCTGGTCATCGGGTCACAGTACCTGGCGACGCTGCTCAGTCGTCCGCTGGCCGGGCGCGCCGCCGATGGCCTTGGCACCAAGCGCACGGTGGTGCTGGGGTTGATCGGGGTCGGCGGCAGCGGCGTACTGACCCTGGCTGCGACGCTGCTGCATGGCGACCCCGCGATCAGCCTGGGAGTGCTGATCGTCGCGCGCCTGTTGCTGGGGACCGCCCAGGGCCTGGTTGGCGTGGCCACCAATGCCTGGGGCATCAACGAGGTGGGCGCCGAGCACACGGCACGGGTGATTTCCTGGAGCGGCATCGCGTCCTACGGCGCGGTGGCCCTGGGGGCGCCGCTGGGCGTATGGATGGTAGACCTTGGCGGGTTTAACAGCCTGGGGCTGGCGTTGACGGTATTGGCGGCCGTGGGTTTGCTGTGCATTCGTCGCAAGACCTCCGCCCCCCTGGTACGCGGTGAGCGCCTGCCGTTCTGGGCCGCTTTCGGCAGGGTCGCGCCGTATGGGGTGAGCCTGACGCTGGCCTCCATCGGTTACGGCACCCTGACGACTTTCATTACCCTGTACTACCTGGACCGCGGCTGGACCGGCGCAGCCTTCTGCCTGACCGCTTTCGGGGTGAGCTTCATTATCGCCCGACTGCTGTTCATCAATGCCATCAACCGCCTGGGCGGCTTCACCGTGGCACTCGCTTGCATGGCCACGGAGGCTGCGGGGCTGGGGCTGGTGTGGTTGGCGCCCTCCACTGCCTTCACCCTGCTGGGGGCCAGCCTGGCGGGTTTCGGCCTGTCGCTGGTGTACCCGGCGCTGGGCGTGCTGGCGATCAGCCAGGTGCCCAGTACCAGTCGAGGGGCAGGGCTGAGCGCGTTCGCGGTGTTCTTCGACCTGGCCCTGGCGCTGGCCGGGCCGCTGATGGGGGCGATTGCGCTGCACTTGGGTTATCGCTGGATTTTCTGCTTCGCCGCGCTATTGGCCATCAGCGGCCTGGGATTGGTGCTGCTGCTAGCGCGGCGAACTCGCCGCGCGGGTCACTGATCAGCCGTCTGCATACCTGCGTGGCTCGGTTCGCTGAGGGTCTGGGTGAAGAAGTGCCCGGCCTGGCGCACCAGGTCGCGGTGGATGTCTTCACGGTTGACCCCGTCAGCGTCGTTGCACAGGCCCGGCATGGCGGCTTTCTGCTCATCATCGCAAGGGGCCATGAACACGAAGTGTCCGGCGCCGGCCAACACCTTGTAGTCCGAGACCATGGGCAGCTTGCGCGCCAGCGCGGCGGCGTTCTTGTCCAGGGCCAGCAGCTTGTCGTTGTCACCGCTGTAGATCAGCGTGGGCACGTGTACCTGCGACAAGGTCTCGCGGTTGAACATCAGGCCCAATGGTGCCATCAGCAGCAACGCCTTGACCCGCGCGTCCGCTGCGGGGCGCAGGTCGTCACGGTCCACCAGCAATTCGCCATGGGTCTGGCAGGCATCGGCGTCATTGGGAAACTCAGCGCAGTACTTGCGCAGGCGGTCCAGGTTTGGCCGAGCGCCGGAGAGGATCAGCGCCGTTTCCCCGCCGGCCGAGTAGCCGATCACGCCAATCTGGTCCGGGTCGATGAAAGGCGACAGCATCGGCTCAGCCAAGGCGGAGGTAATGGCCTGGGAGATCTGCAGGGGGCGACCGTAGAGGTTGCTCACCGCGCCCAGACGGCTATGGTCCTTCCAATTGTCGCCTGGGTGGTAGACCGCCACCACCACGAAACCCTTGCGGGTCAGCGAGGTGATCAGGTCATGCAGCGCCAGGGGGGTGCCGGCGTTGCCATGGGACAGCATCAGCATGGGGTAGCGGCCCATGGCGATGCGTGCATCCTCGGTCGCCTCGACCTTGTAGTTCTCGATGCGGGTCAGCTGCTCGCGCTGGTTCGACGGGTAGAACACCAGCGCCTGCATGGGCTGATGGTCCAGGGGGTCGAGAAAGGTCAGGCGATGGAAACCCACGCTCCAGTGAGCGGGCGGCGCGGCCGAAGCCTGCACTGAAATCAGGCCAAGGGCCACGCACATGAGAATATTCGCACAAAGACGCATCATGGGATGCCCACCTTTGCCACCCGCCTGAATAGGAACCTTTCGCTGCTACCGCAGTGCGCTTAGTGTACGTCCCGTACGCGCGCCCACCGAGTGAAAGGTTGATCAGTGTTGCATAAGCATAACGCGGGCCAACTTTTCATGACACACAAAAAACGCCGCCCGTGACTGCTTTGAGCAGCCACGGGCGGCGCGGGTTCAGCGTATTTCGATCTATCAGGCAGCGAACAGCTTCGAATCGATCTTAGCCTGAGCACCGGCCAGCGCCTTGGCACGAACTTCTTCACCGTAAGCCAGGCCTTCGGCGCGAACGATTTCGATGTCGGTGATGCCGATGAAGCCCAGCAGCACTTTCAGGAACTCTTCGTGGGCCACACCGCTTGGCTGGCCAGCGTGGATGCCGCCGGAAGTGGAAACGATGACGACTTTCTTGCCACCGCACAGGCCTTCAGGGCCGGCTTCGGTGTAGCGGAACGTGGTGCCCGCCACACAGATGCGGTCGATCCAGGCCTTCAGTTGAGTCGGGATCGAGAAGTTGTACATGGGCGCGCCGATCACGACGACGTCGGCGGCCAGGAATTCGCTCAAGGTGTCGGCAGACAGTTTGGCTTCCACTTCGCCGCCAGCCAGGGTGGCCGAGGAGAAGTGCGTCAGGGCGTCGGTGGCCAGGTCACGGTAGGTGACGTCAGCGCCAGCGAAGGATTGAACCACGGCCTGGCTCAACTGACGGGAAGCGGAATTGTCGCCGAGGATGCTGGAATCGATGTGCAACAGTTTCATGGGGAATCTCCTGTTGGAAAAGGCCGCCGGGGCAGCTGGAATGGAGATCATCCTACCGGGATATGGAATAGATGATTAGTCCGTGAGTTTGCGTTAGATTGTCCCACTCATGAGACGATCAAGGCAACGGCCATGCAGGACCTCAACGACCTCTATTATTTCGCCAAGGTGGTCGAAGCTCAGGGCTTTGCCGCGGCTGGGCGCCAGTTGGGGGTGCCCAAGTCGCGCTTGTCACGGCGTATTGCCGAGCTGGAGGACCGCCTGGGCGCGCGCTTGCTGCAACGCACCACCCGGCAACTGAAACTCACCAGCGTGGGCGAGCGTTATCTGCGCCACTGCCAGGCGATGCTGCTGGAGGCGGAAATGGCGGACGAGGTAGTCGCCAGCCTGTCCAGCGAACCGCGTGGCCGCCTGAGGGTGTCGTGCCCGGTGGGCCTGGCCCACGAATTTTTGCCCAAGGTCATCAGCAGTTTTCTGCACGAGTACCCCCACGTGCAGTTGGACATGGTGTTGCTCAACCGCCGGGTGGATCTGATTACCGAGGGCATCGACGTGGCGTTGCGTGTGCGCGAACCGGGTGACGAAGACCCGGGCCTGGTCACCCGCCGCCTGCGCGAAGCGCGCACGGTACTGGTGGCCAGCCCCGCCTTGCTGGCCGGCAACACCATTGCCAGCCCAGACGACCTGGTGGCCCTTCCCGTGCTCGGTGCCCTGGAAGCCGACCGCATGGTCCACCTGCGTCTGCTGGACGAACAGGGCAACAAGCGCGACCTGGTGCTGGAAGCGCGCCTGGGGATTGAAGATTTTGTGGTGCGCAAGGCCACGGCCATAGCCGGCCTGGGTTTCACCCTGTTGCCGATCATGCACTGTGAAGCCGAACTGGCCAGCGGTGAACTGGTGCAGTTGCTGCCCGACTGGTCCTTGAGCAATGGCTGGCTGCAAGCGGTATACCCGCACCGGCGCGGGGTGTTGCCGGCGGTGCGCGCCTGGATCGACCACCTGGTCAAAAGCCTGGAAGAATGCGGGGAGCGCTACATATGATGAACGAACAGCAACTGGCCGACTTCTGCCTGAGCCTGCCCGGGGCCCGGGAAGACTATAAATGGGGCGGCATTCGCGTGTTGTCCGTTGCACAGACCAAGATGTTCGCAGTGTTTGGCCTGGCCGGTGACAGCCTGTCCCTGAAGGTCGACAAAGAGCTGTTCCTGGGCTACGTCGACCGTCCGAGCATTCGCCCGGCGCCGTACCTGGCGCGGGCTGGTTGGGTGAGCCTGGCGTTACCGTTGCCGGTAGGGGATGAGGAAGTGCAGGACTTGCTGCGCCGCTCGCATCAACTGGTAGTGCGGCGGTTACCGAAGAAGGCGCAGGTGGGAATGCTGCTGGACCTGTAGGGCCAGGCACCCCGGGAATCAGACGACGCGGTATGACTGCCAGACCGCGGCGTGCCCTTCCCGAGCTTCGCCCGGTCCTACCGGTGAACCTCGTAGCCTCAACCATCCGTGTGGGACCGGGCGCCAGCTCGGGAAGCAGGCGATGCGGTGCAGCGGGCTTACCTACAACGCGTGCCGGGTGAAGAGGTAGGCCCACACCCCCTGATGCACCAGTACGATCAACCAGAACACCACCTGGTAGCTGACCTTGCGGGTCTTGTGCCGAAACACCTGCTGAGCCACCAGCGCCCCGGGCCAGCCACCCAGCAGTTCCACCAGGTGCAACACCTTTTCCGGCGTGCGCCGGCCCTCCGTGCGGGCCTGGTGCTTGTCGCGCCAGTACAGCCCTGCCGCGACCAGGCTGAGGCCAAGGTACACCAGCAACACCACCGGGCGACCGCCCCGCATGAACTGCATGACCACACCCGCCATCGGCAAGGCGCATAACAGCAACCACACCGCCACTTTCAGCTTGAGGTAGCGTACCCCGGGCCCGCGCGGTGCCGTCGACGCCTTCGCGGCGCCTGCGTTACGGCTGGACATGGTCCCAGTCGATCCAGCCGAACCACCAGGTGGCCAGGATCAGCATGCCGAACCCGATGCGGTACCAGGCGAACAGGTCGTAGGTGTGGTTGGCGATGAATTTCAGCAGGCCCTTGACGGCGATCATGGCGAACACGAACGCGGTGACGAAGCCCAGGGCGAACACTGGCAGGTCGCTGGCCTGGAACAGGTGCCGGTACTTGAAACCCGAGTACACCGCCGCGCCCACCATGGTTGGCATCGCCAGGAAAAACGAGAACTCGGTGGCGGCCTTGCGCGACAGGCCGAACACCAGGCCACCAATGATGGTGGAACCGGAACGCGAAGTGCCGGGGATCATCGCCAGACACTGGGCAAAACCGATCTTCAGCGCGTCGGGCCAGCGCATGTCATCCACATGTTCGATACGCACCACATGCTCGCGCTCCTCGGCCCAGAGCATGACGATACCGCCTGCCACCAGGGCCACGGCCACGGTGACAGGGTTGAACAGGTACTGATGAATCAGGTCGGCGAAAATCACCCCCAGCACCACTGCAGGGAGGAAGGCGATCAGCAGGTTGGCCGTGAAGCGCCGCGCCTGAGGCCGCGTCGGCAACCCGGTGACGATCTCGAGTATCTTGCGCCGAAACTCCCACACCACCGCCAGGATCGCCCCCAACTGAATGATGATGTTGAACGCCATCGCCCGCTCGCCGCCGAAATCGAGCAGATCGGCCACGATAATCTGGTGGCCGGTGCTGGAAATGGGCAGGAACTCCGTGAGCCCCTCGACAATCCCCAGAATCAGTGCCTGAAAGGCGGTCCAAACATCCATCAAATTCCCCCAAGTGGAGCATTGCTCATGGGCAGGCTCCTGGTTTTCTTTATAGTCGTGTTCACCACGATCACAGCAAGGCGCGCCAAAGATCGGTTGCAAACCGTGAAAACTTTGTGAAATCAACGATTCGAAACGAATTGATCAGCAGGGCGGCGAAATGCTATCAGAACAGCCTGACAGTACCCTCTGACAAAACGATGAAAACAGCGGTTTTCGTGTATCACCCTGCATGCGAAAGCGACCGGTAGCTTGGCGGCCAGTTACAATCGCCTCGTTTGTCCCACGGAATCCAATAATGTTCCCCACCACCCTCCCCCCGACGACTGCGCAACGATGAAAGTCGTGGTACTGACCGGACCCGAATCCAGCGGCAAAAGCGCGCTGACACACGCCCTGCACAACCATTTCGGCGGCCGAGTGGTGGGCGAATACGTGCGCCATTTCATCGATAGCCAGGGCCGCGACACGTCCTGGGCCGACATAACCCCGATTGCCCAGGGCCAACTGGCCTGGGAGGACGCGGCGCGGGCCGAGGGCCCGCCATTGCTGCTGCTGGACACCCACCTGTTGAGCAACATGCTGTGGAGCCGCACCCTGTTCGGCGACTGCCCGGCCTGGATCGAGAAAGCCCTGCTGGAGCGCCATTACGACCTGCACCTGCTGCTGTCGCCCGAAGGCATGCCCTGGCTGGGGGACGGCCAGCGCTGCCAACCGGAAATGGCCGACCGCCAGGCGTTCTTCCGGCAGGGCCTGGACTGGTTGCAGGCCCACGGCAAAAAAACGGAAATACTGCACGCAGACTGGTCCTGCCGCTGCACCGCTGCGGTCGAACACGTTCAGGCTTTGCTGGACAATACCGAGCCAAGTGTCCATTCCTGAAACACCCTGGCGCGCTCAAACCCTCGACCGTGCAGGCCTGTGCGGGCCGTGAGCGGCACTGTTAACCCAGCGTTACAGCCTGGGCCAGCGTTGTCGGCCGGCCACTGGCCACTGTTCATCGGCAATCCTTGCGCCCCACTGTCTCACCGCCGTTACACCCGCTGCCGGCCACAACGCGTCAACGGTGTTAAGCCTTTGATTCACATGGCTCTGTAAAAACTGGCACACCCCCTGCTCTCTCTCTCGCAACGCCAACAAGGCCGGCGAAAACAACAAGAGGGATGGCCATGAACGGGACAACTCATACAGGCATTGCTTGCCTGCTGCTGATGGGGTGCTGCTACAGCCTGACTGCCCAGGCCGCTGGCGATGGCACCATTGTGCTTCAGCGTCAGGTGCAGCCACGCGTGGCCTACCACCCCAGCATGCGCCCTGATCCCAACCCCTTGACCGTCAATACCAACGTGTCGAAGGTGGTCACAGGGGCCGTCAACACCGAGCTGAGCGACGGCGATATCGCCGGCATCAGCAGCGGCAACAGCATCACCCATCTGCTCATGCCTGACGGCAACCTGCGCGGCCTCAACAGCACCGCCAGCGCCCCATTGCCCGGCATGGCCGCCGGCCACGGTGGCGGCTCGGGCAACGGTATTTCCAACACCGTCAACTCGGCCCTGACCCAAGGGCTGGCCCCCCTGCGCATGCTCAGCGGGGGCCAATGACATGAAGCGCGCCCTGCTCGCCCTTGCCCTGCTGACCAGTTGCAACGCGTTTGCCGACAGCAACGTGCCGGTGGTCAACACCGCTGTGATGGACAGTACCGGCCAAGGCTACGTCGGCAACCTGAACATCAACCAGGCCTCCGGCGACCTGCAACAGCAGGCCAATGCACGCGCCATCGCCAGCGGCGGCCAGGTCAGCGCCACCACCCAGATCAGGCAAGTGTCCAGCGCCGCGGGCAACCCGGCCATGAACGCGCGTGCCTCGATCCAGGGCAACTCATTCACCAACGGCAGCGGCGCACTGGGCATCAACCAGTCCGCCGGGGCCACCAACCAACAAGCCAATGCCATGCGCCTGACCACCAGTACTCAGCCGCTCAGCATTGACGACAGCGCCCTGTCCCAACAGAACGTGGCGCTGGCAAAAGGCTCCGACTCAGCAGGCTCCTCGCTCGGCAACCGCCAGGTCAACACCGATGACCAGGCCTTCACCGGTAGCCGTGGGCTGATCCAGCTGAACCAGAGCGCCGGGGTGGGGAACCGCATGGGCAACACCCTGAGCGTAAGGGTCGCTGATTGACCCTCCTAAATAGAAACAACACTTAACTAAAATAAGCACGGAGAAACACCATGAAACCTGCAATGGCACTCAAGCCGCTTGTATTCGCCCTCGCTGCCGTCATGGCTGTCGCCGCTCACGCGGCCGACAATCGCAACCAGGGCGGTCACGGTGACCCTCACCATGGTGGACATCAACAGCAACCCGATCCCATGCTTCAGATTCAGCTCACCGCCGGCGCCGCCGCAGTGGTGTCGGACGCTCAGCACAGCTCCGGCAACGCCGTGGTCAACCAAGGCACCAAGAACTCGGCCACTATCGACTCGTCGGCCGCCAACTCCAACGGCAACCTGGGCGTGAACGTGGCTGGCGGTGACGCCAACCAACAAGACAACGCCGCCGCGATCGCCACTGCCGACGAAAGCTTCATCTTCGGCAGCGCCTATGCGCAAACCACGGCCACCCAGTCCAACACCAGCAACACCGTGGCCAACTACTCCACCAGCGCCAAGACCAGCCTGACCGGCACCGCCAACGGCAGCTCGGGCAACATTGGCATCAACGTCACCTCTGGCGACTACAACCAACAGAAAAACAACCTGGCCATTGCCGTGTCCGGCGGCCGCGTAGCCGGCGCCAGCGCCTCGGCCGACCAGACCTCCACCGGCAATACCGTGGGCAACGTGGCCGACCGCACCTACAGCAAAGACACCCTGTACGCCACCTTCCACGCCACCGGTTCCTACAAAGGCACCGGTACCGGTACCGTTGGCGGCGGTGACTCCCACGGTGGCCAGCCTGGCTGGGGCGGCCAGGACAACCGCGGTGGCAACAACGGTGGGCATCAAGACCCCAAGCAACCGCTGGCCTTCAAGGAAAGCGGCAGTGTCGAGCTCAACGGTGTAGCGTCGTATCAAGTGCTGACCCCTACTGGCTGGGCCAACCCTGTGAACAACAGCGCCTCGGTCTCCAACTCGCTCAACAACGTGTCGGGTAACGTCGGTGCCAACGTGTCCGCGGGTATCGGCAACCAACAAAGCAACTCCCTGTCCATTGCTGCCGGTTGCAAAGCCTGCATGTAATCCGGACAGTCTTGAGAGCCTCCGCAAGGGGGCTCTTTTTCAGCACGACCCAGCAAGGCGACTCGACCATGCGCATTCCTGCCCTCCTCCCGTTATTGCTGCTGCTGGCTGGCCCCGCGTGGGGCGCCCACATGTCCGTGCCCGCGTTGCCGGGTGGCTCGGTCATCTACAAGCCAGTGCAAAGCATGCGTGAGCGGCACTTTTCCGACCTGGTCGAACAGAAAACCGATTTCAGTTGCGGCGCCGCCGCGCTGGCGACAGTACTGCGCCAGGCCTACTGGCTGGACGTCGATGAAAAGACCGTCATAGAAGGCATGCTCGCCCATTCCGACCAGGACACCGTCAAGGTGCAGGGCTTCTCGATGCTGGACATGAAGAAGTACGTGGAAAGCATCGGCATGCGGGCCCGTGGCTACCGGATACCCGCCGACAGCCTGGACAAGATCACCATTCCGGTGGTGGTACTGATGGACATCCGAGGCTACAAGCATTTCGTCGTGATGCAGCGTGTGCAGCGCGACTGGGTCTATGTGGGTGACCCTGTGCTAGGGCACAAGCGTTACACCCGCCAGGACTTCGAAAAAGGCTGGAACGGCATCATTTTCGCCGTCATTGGCCAGGGTTACGACAAGACCAATGTCCTGCTCGCCCCGCCGCTGCCATTGACCGCCAAGGGCCAGCTGGATCAGTTCAAGCCCGTGCAAGACGCAGATCTCATGGACTTCGGCTTCATCCAGAGTGATTTCTTCTAAATAAAAAAAGGGGCACGAAGCCCCAGGAGCACCCCATGAATACTCAGCAATGGCTGTTGGCCCTGTGCCTGGCAGCCAGTGTGCCGGCGCACGCCAGCCCGGCATTCCAACCGATAGAGGTCAAGGACTCCGAACTTTCGACATTGCGCGGCCGCTTCGTGATGCCCGGGCGCATCATCAGCTTCGGCGTCGTCATGTCCACCACCTGGCAGAACGCCAATGGCGACATCATTGGCGCACACGCCAACCTGCAAGTGCAGGCCACCACGATCAAACCGCAATTCTACGTGCAGATGGTCAACGAAAAAGGCACCGGCACCGCCAACCTGGCGCAGAACCCCGGCCAGGGCGTGATCACAGGCGGCGCCGGCCTGAATGCCACCCAGGGCGTCACCCAGTCGGTGCGCGCCGCGGGCGACAACAACAGCGCCTACAACAACGTCGACCTCAGCGTCACCCAAGCCAACCAGGCGCCTGCTGTCAGCGCACCGCAGGGCCAGGTGCTGGCCCCCGGCAGTTCCATCACCGGCAGCAATGGCGCGGGCAGCATGACCGTGGCCAGCAACGGCAATGGCGTGCAGCTGTCGATCCAGGCCAACAACAACCAGGGTTCGACCCTGCAGTCCCTGGGCCAGGGTGGGCTGTCGCAACTGACGGCATTGACCGGCAGCACCAACCAGGTCAGCAACCTGACCCAACTGAATGTGGTGCTGGGCAACAAGTTGCCGGGCTCCGGCTCGATCGACGCTGGCCTCAGCCAGCTCAAGGGCCTGCGTAACATGGGGTACTGAACCACGTTGCCTGAAAAACTGGACTACGCTTCGTCTCAAAATAAATGCAGTCACAAGGGACGGCTCACCATGCAACGATCGCTTTCGTTCAACGCTGTGGTCTGCTTGAGCGCGCTACTTCCAACGACGCTCCTGCAGGCCGCCCCCGACCCCCAGGTCGAGGAGCTGAAACAGGAACTGGCGCAACTCAAGCAACGTTACGATCAACAGCAACAGGCCCTGATGGTATTGGAGCAACGGGTCCGGCAGGTCGAAGAAGCCCCCGCCGCCCCGCCGCCCAAACGCCTGAGCAAATCCCCGGCCGAACCCAGCAAGGCCCAGACCGTGGCCACCGGTGCCCCAGGCACCAGCGCTGCCCAGGCCAGCGGGGGCGCGGCGGGCGGGGCTTCCTACGGGCAATCGCTCAAGGACGACCAGGCCCCGGCGCAGAGCGTCAACAACCTGTATGACGAGAACACCGGGTTCTTTGGTGGCGGCAAGTTCAGCCTGGAGACCGGCATCACCTATTCGCACTACGACACCCGCCAACTGGTACTCAACGGTTTCCTCGCGCTGGACTCGATTTTCCTCGGCGACCTCAACGTCGACCGCATCAAGGCCGACACCTGGACCCTGGATGTCACCGGCCGCTACAACATCAACAACCGCTGGCAGTTCGACCTGAACGTGCCGGTCATCTATCGGGATTCGGAATATCAGTCCGGTGGCGTGGGCGGCGACAGCACGAAAATCTCCCAGGAGTCGGTGAGCCGCGACCCGACCATCGGCGACATCAACGCCGGCGTGGCCTACAAGTTCATGGACGAAGGCCCCTACCGGCCTGACGCGGTGGTCAGCCTGCGCGTCAAAGCCCCTACCGGCAAGGACCCCTACGGCATCAAGCTGATTCGTTCGAGTACCAACGACAACCTGGCCGTGCCTGAAACCCTGCCCACCGGTAACGGCGTGTGGTCCATCACCCCCGGTATTTCGCTGATCAAGAGCTTCGACCCGGCGGTGCTGTTCGGCAGCTTCGCCTACACCCATAACTTCGTGAACAGTTTCGACGACATCGACCCCAACGTGGGTAGTTCGGTTGGCGGCAAGGTCGACCTGGGCGACAGCTTCCAGATCGGCGCCGGCGTGGCCTTCGCCCTCAACGAGAAGATGAGCATGTCCTTCTCGCTGACCGACCTCATCCAGCGCCGCAGCAAGATCAAGCAGGACGGCGGCGACTGGACCGGCGTGCCGGCCAGCGACGCCAACGCCGGCTACTTCAACATCGGCATGACCATCGCCGCCAGCGACTCGCTGACCATCGTGCCCAACCTGTCCATCGGCATGACCGACGATGCCCCCGACTTCACCTTCAGCCTGAAATTCCCCTACTACTTCTGACCTGTCGAAAAGTTGAGTCGACAGGCCTCGCACCCGGTCCCATGACAGAGACCGGGCGCGGGGCCCGTTCGTTTATGAGGCGAGGTTTTCATGGATCTGGGCATCAAAGGGCGCGTCGCGCTGATCACCGGGGCCGCTGGCGGTATCGGCCAGGCCACCGCCAAACTCTTGAGTGAAGAAGGAGTATTGCTGGTACTCAGCGACCTCAAGCAAGAAGCCCTGCAAGCGGCGTTCGTCGACTTGCCGGGGGAGTACCTGCTGGTGGCAGCTGACACGACCGACCAGCGCCAGGTGAACGAGATCGTGGCCAAGGGTGAAGAACGCTTCGGCAAGGTCGACATCGTGGTACACACTAGCGGCGTGACCGGTGCCAAGGGCGACCCGCTGGCGCTCACCGATGCGGACTATGAAGAGGCCTGGAAAACCGACTTCTTCTCTTCGGTGCGCGTGGCCCGCGCCACCATCCCCCGTATGCGCCCGCGCGGCTGGGGGCGATTCGTGTGCATCACCTCGGAGAATGCCGTGCAACCGTATTATGACGAGGCGGTCTATAACGTCGCCAAGGCAGCGCTGGCGGCGTTCGTCAAGAACCTGTCGTACAAGGAAGCCGAACACGGTGTGCTGTGCAACACCGTGGCGCCTGCCTTCATTGCCAGCGGCATGACCGACCAGATGATGGAAAAGCGCGCGAAGGAAAACGGCCTGTCGTTCGACGAAGCCGTCGCCAGTTTCCTTGAAGAAGAACGCCCCGGCATCGTCCAGAAACGTCGCGGCAAAGCCGAGGAAGTCGCGGCTGTCATCGCCTTGCTGGTGTCCGAACGCGCGTCATTCGTCAACGGCAGCAATGTTCGCGTCGACGGTGGTTCGGTGCAGGCCGTGCAGCAGTAACCCATCCAGCGCGCCGGCCCTCCGGCGCCGTTTCGCGAAGCAGGCGCCGCGGTGCCAGTGACGGCCAGCTATTGCAATCGCTTCACCTCCCGGTGAGCCCCGCGCGCGGATTCGTGGTAAATGTCATCCAGCCAACCGGCGATCTCGCCTTCGGTGACGAAGTCGGGGATGACCACCTCATGCATCCGCGAGTGCTTGCCCTCGCCGGTATCAACGCGGAATACCTGCCAGTGTTCGCCGGCCTTGCGCACCCCCAGCAATGTGCCGAATACGTCGTAGATCATCATGGCGTGCCTCCCTGGGCCTGGTTTCGTGGAAAAGAATCTTGCTCGCAGAGTACCCAGACACTACACCCCCGGGCCAATGCTGGTTTGCTCTAACTTAATGCCCTGCCCCTCAGTAGAACGATAACGTCTCCACGCCCTTGCCACACGCAAGGGTCCGCACCACCTGCCCCGAGGCCAGGTCCACCACGCTGATGGACCCGGCATCATGGTTGGCGATCAGTACCGTGCGGCCATCTTCGTGGAAGGCCATGTCCATCGGCCCTTTTTGCAAATGGACCGGCTGCTGGCCATCGAGACTGGCAGGCAACACCGTGGCCAGCGGCTCTTCGTGGCTGGTCACCACCAGGTAGCGGCCATCGGGGCTGAAGCGTGCGATCTGCGCGGGTTTGCGGTAGCCCTGCAGGTCGATGGTGCGGGTGACCTGGTCGGTGCGGGTATCGACGACAAACAGCTGCGGCAGGGCATCGGACACCAGCACCAGGGTGTCGCCACTCGGTGACAGGCCGATACCGTCCAGTGGCCCTGCCAGTTCGATGTCCTTGATTCGGCGACGCGCCCGCAAGTCGATCACCGAAACGAACGCATCTTCCTCGTTTTCGGTATAGAGCTTGGACCCGTCGGGCAGCAACTCCATGCGATGGGCGTTGCTGGAGCCGGTTTCGATGGCGTGCAGGATACGCCCGCTCTCGGCGTCCATTTCCAATACCACGCCGCTGTTCTCGCACAGGCAGTAGAGCTGGCCCTGGGGCCCCCACCGCAGGCAATGCGGCGCCTTGAACGGGGCAACGCTGAGGGTCCGGACATGGCGGCGGGCGTGCAGGTCGATCACCGCCAGTTCATGGCCTGGGTGCGGGTTGTCGCCATGCTTGCCGTCGCCGTAGATGGGCACGTAGGCCAAGCGTCGGTCGGGGGAAATGGCCAGTTCATGGACTCGCGGGGTGAAGCCGTCGAGGGCGCGCAGCGGCCGGTAGGTGATGGGGTCGAGGAACAGCACCTTGTTGCCGATCTTGTCGATGGCGATCAGGCCGGCGTGGCCGGTCACGGTGTTGAGCGCAGGGGTCGAAGTCATGCAGTCAGCCTCTGGTTGCGCCGGGCATGGGAAACGCAGCAAAAGCCCGGGCCGATGCAAGGCTTGACCCCCTCAACGCCCGGAAAGTTTCCCAAAACGCGGCCCGCGCACGCGGCACTCCTCAACCGCGGCGGTACTCACGGGGCGTTGTCTCGAAGCGGGCGCGGAACGCCCGGCTGAAATGCGCCATGTCGACAAACCCCCAGCGGTAGGCAATTTCACTGATCTGCCGGGCCGCCAGTGCTGGGTCGCGCAGATCACGGGCGCAGCGTTGCAGGCGGCTGAGCAGCAGGTAACGGCCGAAGGATGTCTGCTCTTGCTGAAACAGGCGGTTGACGTAGCGCGGCGTGACGCCGAAGCAGGCACTCACCCCCGCCACGCTCAGGTCCTGGTCGCCCAGGTGGGCCTTCATGTAATCCTTGATGCGCAACAGCAACGCCGTGCAGCGCGCACTGCCGGCCAGCGTGCCTTGCCCCTGGCCACGCTGGAACAGGGCCATGGCCAGCAGGTCCAGGCCCTGCTCGCCCAGACACACCTGCTGGGCAGCCGGCAATTGGTCTTCCAGGGCACCCAGGCCCAGCAGGAAGTCGGCCACCAGGCGCTCCAATGGGTTATTTCGTGACATCGCCCGTGCCGTCAGGTACTCAAGGTTACCCAGGCGCCGCTGCAAGCTGGCGCGAGGGATCTGCACCACGGTCTGGCGAAATGCCCCATCGAAGTGCAGCCGGTAAGGCCGGCGCGTGTCGTAGATAGCGAAGTCGCCCACCTCAAGGCATGCCTCGCGCCCCTCCTGCTCCACCCCTGCCCGGCCTTCACGGGCAAAGCCGAGCAGCACGTACTCGGCATCGCCATGGGCGATGGCCCGGCGGTCTCGCACCACGGTCTGCGCCTGGGCACGCACATCGACCAACGCCAATTCGCCCAGGCGGGCCGCCTGCAAATGGCCTTCGAACCCCTCGGGGGAACCGAGCCGGCACTCCAGTGGCACGAAGGTATCGCACACCACTTCCTGCCAGTAGGCCAAGCGCTCCCGCGGCGCCACGCTGTCAGTCGTGAACTGGATACTCATGGTCAACAACCCTCGATCAACCTCGATACGGGCGTTTTTGATGCAATTCCTGCTCCGCCTGCCCCCCTTGTGCCGGGGCAGTCAATTTTCAGTTCCCGTGGGTCCTACTGCCCCGCTACCGAGCGGCCCTAGGCTGTGCCCAACCGAAACAGCCGAGAGCCTCACCATGCAAAAACCGATAAAAGTCGCCTGTGTGCAAGCTGCCCCTGTGTTCCTGGACCTGCACGCCACGGTCGACAAGACCATTGACCTGATAGCCCAGGCCGCCGCCGCGGGTGCCGAGTTGATCGCCTTTCCGGAAACCTGGATTCCGGGCTACCCGTGGTTCCTGTGGCTCGACGCACCGGCCGCGTACCTGCCGTTGGTACACCGCTACCATGAGCAATCGCTGGTGCTCGACAGCACCGAGGCCCGGCGCATCAGCGACGCGGCCCGCGAACACGGCATCCATGTGGTTCTGGGCTACAGCGAACGGGCCAAGGCCAGCTTGTACATCGGCCAGTGGATCATCGACGATCAGGGGCAGACCGTGGGGGTGCGCCGCAAGCTCAAGGCCACCCATGTAGAACGCACCCTGTTCGGCGAGAGCGATGGCAGTTCGCTGCGCACCTTCGACACCACGCTGGGCACCCTGGGGGCCCTGTGCTGCTGGGAGCACCTGCAACCGCTGTCCAAATACGCCCTGTACGCCCAGAACGAGCAGATTCACGTGGGCGCCTGGCCGAGCTTCAGCCTGTACCGCCATGCCACGGCAGCACTGGGCCCGGAGGTGAACATCGCTGCATCGCGGGTGTACGCCGCCGAAGGCCAGTGCTTCGTGATCGCCCCCTGTGCCCTGGTGTCACCGCAGATGATCGAGTTGCTGTGCGACACCCACACCAAGCGCCATCTGCTGCAGGCCGGTGGCGGCCATGCGCGGATCTTCGGCCCCGATGGCAGCGAACTGGCCACGCCGCTGGCAGAGGATGAAGAAGGCCTGCTGTATGCCACCCTGGACCCTGCGGCGCTGATCTATGCCAAGGTGGCCGCCGACCCGGCCGGGCACTACTCGCGCCCAGACGTCACCCGGCTGATGCTCAACCGCGCGGCCAACCCGTGCGTGGTCGACTTCTGCGCCCCCAGCTTCGAGAGCCTGGAGCCGGGTACCGACACCCCCAGCGGCGCGCAGGAGGCCTGAGATGGAATCGGCGATCCCCGACCACCTGCTTCAGCAACGCCAGTGCCCGGCAACCACACCCGCCCACTACCAACCGCCCTTCCCGGCCTGGTCATCGCGCTTCAGCCCCCTGACCGGCCAGGTGGTGATGGCCTGTTTCGGCGTGCAAGGCCGCGACGGCATTGCCCTCAGCGACCTGGCGCCCATCACCGAGCGCTTTTCCATGGCCGACGGCCCGCTGTTCTGGGATAGCGCCGAATGCGTGGATGCCGAGGGTTTTCACACCGGCATCGCCATCGCCTACTGGGCTGACGTGCAGGCCTTCGCCCGGTGGCAGCAGACCTGCGGGTTTACCGCCTGGTGGCAACACGAAGCCCGCGAGCGCGGTCCATTGGGCTGGTTCATGGAAGTGGTGTGCCCTACCGCCGAGCGCTTCGAGACGGTGTTTTCATCCCCGGACCGCGCCGAAGGCATCGGCCACCTGGCCAGCCACGTCAGCGCGCCGATTCTGGAACATGGCTACTGGGGTAGCGCCCGCGATCGCCTGCCCATTGCCCAGGTCGATCCGCTACCGGGGCGTGCGCCGGCCAGCCGGCCCCCGCCCCACGGCAAGCGGGTACGCCTGCCAGGCCGTGACAACCTGTGCCTGATCCGCTCCGGCCAGGACTGGAGCGACACCCGTGGCGAGGAGCGTCGGCTGTATTTGAATGACGTGCGCCCGGTGCTGGAAACCGGCATGACCTTCCTGCGTGACCAGGGCGGCGACATCGGCTGCCTGAGTTGCCGGTTCATGCAGGCGGTGGATCGCAGCGGGCTGCCCATCGATAAAAGCTTCGGCCTGGCCTGGTTCGATGATCTCGCCCACCTGGAACGCTGGGCCAAGACCCACCCCACGCATGTGGCGATCTTCGGCGGGTTCATGAGCTACGTGCAAACCCTCAACTTCCAGATTCAGCTGCGGCTGTATCACGAAGTGGCGGTCATACCGGCCAGCGCGCAGTTTTTCGAATACGTCAATTGCCACCCCGGCAGCGGCCTGCTCTCGCGCTGACCGCACCGCTCATTCATCTACTCGGTTGCGCTGGCCCGGCCAGCGCTGGCCTCGCCATGCCTGGAGTTCGACCATGTACCTGTTCACCCGTGCCCCCCGTCACCTGGGCCTGCTGGCCCTGGCCTGCGGCGCCAGCAGCGCCCAGGCCCTGGAAATCACCGCCGGCGACTACGAGCCATTGCCCGTGGGTGCCAGTGCACTGCTGCTGTACGTTCAGCACGCCAACAACAGCGATTACTATCAGCAGGGCCACAAGGTCTCGGATAACTTCCGACTCAAGACCGATGTCAGCCTGCTGCGCTACATCCACTCCATTGGCCTGGCCGACGACCTGGTGGTCGAACCGCAAGCCATTCTGCCGTACGGCCACCTTCATGCCAGTGGCGACGCCAGCGCGCTAGGCCAGACCACCGGCACCGGCGACCTGATACTTGGCGCGCCGGTGAAGTGGCGGCTGAACACTGCGAACAAGGACATTGTGTCGCTGGCGCCCTACGTCTATGTGCCCACCGGCAGCTACGACCGCGATGATGCCCTGAACCTGGGTGAGAACCGTTGGCGCTTGTTGCTGCAGGGCGCTTACATTCACCACTTCAATGCACAGTGGGCACTGGACACCGCGGCGGACGTGTCCTGGTTCGGGCCCAACCATGACTACACCAGCGGCGGCGTGACGTTGAAGCAGCAGGCCCGCTACGAGTACCAGGCCTACCTGCGCTACAACCTCTCGCCCACTACCCAGGTGGCAGCGGGGGGCGGCCGGGTACAGGGTGGCAAGACGTCGGTAGCCGGGGTGGACCAGGATGACACCACCGACACCACCTATGCGCGGGTGATGGTTACCCATATGCTCACCGCGTCGCTGCAGATGCAAGTCGAAGCCGGGCGAGACCTTGAGGTAGAGCAAGGCTTCAAGGAAAAGGCCCGCCTGAACCTGCGGTTGGCCAAATTGTTCTAGCTCTCCCCAATGTCGACGGCGCACGCGGCCGCCTGATGCTGCGCGACGTTCTGGAAGCAGCCCAAGTCCGCGTAGCAGCGGACCTGGCCGCGTCGACGGTGCATGCGGTGGGCCTGACGTTGCGCGGCGTTCGGGACGCGGCTACGCGGGGCCACTTACTTATGCCAAAACCGCCGGTGCGCGCTTTTTTGGTTCTTTCCCCCGGCGCCGGGAAACGGGCACAGTAACCGCCCCCCGGCCTCTGGAACCCGCGTCAACATGCACCTGGATCTGCGCCAGCTTCGCCACTTCATTGCCCTGGTCGAGTTTCGCAACTTCGGCCTCGCCGCCCAGTCGGTCAATATCTCCCAGTCGGCCTTCAGCCGCAGTATCCAGGCGCTGGAACAAAGCTTCGGCGCACGGCTGATCGATCGCAACCGTAACCTGGAGCCCACCAAGAAAGGCCTGATCGTGCTGGAGCACGCGCGGCTGCTGGTGGGCAACGCCCACAACCTGATCAATGAAGTGCGCCAATTCAACGAGCGCGAGGCCGGCGAGCTGTCGTTCGGCTGCGGCCCGGCGCCCGCCGCCTGGCTGATGCCCCAGGCCATCGGCCACTTCACCCGCCAACTGCCGAAGGTGCGCCTGCGCTTCCACGTGGACAACTGGCAGGCCCTGGGGCAACGGTTGCTGGCCGAGGAATGCGAGTTCTTCGTCGCCGACGCCCGCCATTTCGAATTCGACCCCGACTACCGGGTGCAATTGCTCAGCCCTCACCGCTGGGGGTTCTGCTGCCGCATCGGCCATCCGCTGGCATCCTTCGATGAGGTCAGCGTGGAGCAACTGTTCAGCTACCCCCTGGCCGGCACCGTGCGCCCGCCCAACCTGCGCAAGGCGCTGGTGGAACTCAGCGGCCGCCCCGACTTCCAGACCAGCATCGAGTGCGACAATGGCTATAGCCTGGTGGCCGTGATCCAGCATTCCGATGCCATAGGCACCACCAACGTCAGCCGCAGCAATCCCTACCTGCAGCAGGGCCTCAAACTGCTCAAGGTGCGTGGGTTGGACCCGCAGGCAGCGGAGTTCTACACCCACTACGGCATCGTCAGCCGCGCCGGCTACAAGCTGTCCTACCTGGCACAGACGCTGATCGAAGCCTTCCTGGAAGCTGACCGGGCCATGCAGGCCGTGGAAGCCGGCTTGCCGCCGCTGCCAAGCGATGGCAGCGACCGGCTGCGAGATGTGCTTACAGGGCTTGCACACTGAAGTCCGTGATCCGCTGCCGGGACCACACCGAGCGGAAACCGAAGTAACCCGGCGCAGGCAAGCCTGCCAGCGCCTGGTGGAACACCCGTTCACCGTCGACACTGAAGCCGGTGCCGTCAGCGGTGACTTCGATCACTACCTGATAATCGTGCCCCGCCTTGAGCAGGTGCCCTTCATCCAGCCATTCGCCCAGCAAAGGCCGGCGCACACTGCCGTCGTAGCGGCGAAAGCGCGTGGTGGTATTGCCGTTGCCGCCCATGCCCACGTACCAGGTGGCCAGCGAGTCATAGCTTTCCAGCACGCCGTCGCGCACTGACAACCCGCTTCCATTCACCTCGTGGGCCGCCCAGAAGCAGTTGAAGTCCGACAGCCTGTCATTGGCCTTCCCTTCCACCAGCACCTGGCGGCGAAACGCGATGCGGTAGGCGCCGGCAAGCCGCTCTGTCAGCCACAGGGTCATGCCGGCGCTGGTGTCCATCACCAGCCCTGCGCCCTGGACGGTCACCGCGGAGTCATCAGGGCACTCGGCCTCCACCCGCCACCGGCGGGTATCAAGGTGTTGAAAACGGTCCTGGATGATCACAGGTCCCGGGGTATTGCCTTCCATGTAGAACACTCCAGCTTCACTGCTCATGGGAAATCGGGCGGCCGGCCAGCGCCAGCAGGGCCATGGCCGTCAGCCCCCATTGGGCGACCGCGTTGGTGGACAGGTTGGCGCCCGCCGAGGTGCCCGCGCGTTCATCGATGACGGACACCGGCCCCGGCTCGCTCAGGTCCCGCACCCAGGCCGGTACCAGCACCTGGTGCAGTTCGCGGTTGGGCCGCGGGATACCCCCGGAGCCGGCGGCGAACTCTTGCCAGGCCCGGCGTTGCAGGCTGCGGTCGTTCAGCCGCCAGCCGGCGAATGCAGTCAGGCGCGCGTGGCCCTGGGCCAGGTTGAGGTTGCCCAGCGGCTTGCCCAAGGCATGGCGCACCTGCTCGGCGGGGGCGTTGTACAACCTGCAGTAATCCAGCCAGGCGCTTTCGAACCGTGCCGAAGGCAATACCTGCAAGAGCTCGCTGCAGATTTCCGCCAAACCGAACACGGCCGACAGGTGCGACACGGTCAGCTTGCCGCTGGTGTCGATATCGAAGCGGCCGCTGTCCAGTTCCATCTCGCCGACACCGGTGAAAAACCCATGGGGCTGGGCGGCGATGCTGTCCATGCTGTTGCGCAGGCGACGGGCCAGCGCTGGGTCGCCGGTCCGCTCCCACTCGGTGAGCCAGGCCGCGGCGATGGCGCCCCAGTCAGTGCCGAAGGCGATGCTGGCGTAGCCGTCGCGGGCATCGCGCTGCTGGCCCACCTTGCGCCCTGGCACCACCTCGCGCAGGGTGCGCAAGGCCTCGACCTGGGCGTGCATCAACTCACCTACCCGCTCGTCGGCCGTCAGGTAATACAGGAACCGACGGTTGGCCACCGTGGAGATCCGCAACTGCTTGGCGCTGTCGCCCCAGTGCTGCACGTTGTGCCGAGAGCCCAGCGGGGCGAAGCGGCCAATGTGGTGCACGTCCACTTCACCGGTGTGGCGAGTCATGGCTTCAGCCATGCGGAACACGTCATGGCGCCCGGTGCGCAGAAAGTAGTACCACAGCCACAGGTCGGTGCTCAGTTCGGAGTTGTCCCAGGCGTAGCCACCCACGTCGTAACGCCACACATGGCGGTCTTCGTCGTAGGTGTGCATGACGTCGCCGTAGTCCCAGAAACCGTACCAGCGACGCTGCTCCACTTCGTCGCGGTAGAAGTCGAAATAGAACGCCAGTTGCGCTTCAAGGCCGCGGGTAGCCGAGGCATGGGGGTCTGCGGGTGCCCAGTCAGGGCCGAACACCCCGGCACGGTGCAAACGGGAAGGGTCGGCCACCAGAAGGGGTGGGTCCTGAATACGCCGGGCGATGTCCACCAGTTGCGCGTTGCTGGGCGTGGCGGCGACACACTGCAGTTCGATCTCGCTGGTGCGCGCCACACCCAAGGGTGTGCCGAACCCAGGCTCGTAGTCCTCGTAGGTGATGTCCAGGGCTTCGCGCTGGCGGGTGAAGTCGGTTTCGCCCATCCCGTCATGGTAAAACCGCAAGTCCATGGGCGCCGCCTGGGCGGCCCATAGCCACAGCGTCACCTGGGCCAGGTCGGTATGGGCGTCGCTGATATCCAGTTGCGCCGGGTAGCTCTGCCAGAAATTGCGCACGCCGAACACCACGCCGCCACCGGGCGACCCCAGGTAACCTACCCCGGCCGCGCGCTCGCCGGTGGCGCTGTTGAGCCAGCCATGGCCCTGGGCGGTGCGCTTGGTGATCTGATAGCCGTCCGGGTGGGCCTGCAGCAGGCGGTAACTGCCGAACGCCGGGATGTACTGCAGGCGTTGGGCAACTTCAGGAGCGAACTGCGCCACCGGCGGCGTCGCCCGGCCTTCGATCTGCGCACGCCGTACCGCTTCACCGGGGTCGCGACGCAGGCCGGTGAGGCCGCGTACCGCTTCGGCGAAGACACCGCCATTGGCCGCCACGAAGCGGACATGGCGGTCGTGCAGGGCCGCCGTCTGCGGGGTGTCGAAGCGCAGCGCGATGCCCTTGATGAAGTCCTGATGCTCGTCGGCGTCGAACACGAACGAGTGCACCAGGCGCAAACGGTCGCTGTGGGCGTAAGCGTACAGGCGCAGGGTAAAGGGCAGCAGGCGCCGCGTGCCCTGGCTCAGCTGGTGGCTGCCGCGCAAGGTGATGACCGCACGCACCGGGCCCTGCTGTTCGACCACCACGGTGTCGATCTGACTGCGGTATTGCTCGAGCCGGGTACCCGGCTGGTCAGGGTCACCCTGGACGTGCAGCAGCAGGTGGCCGCCTTGCAGGGTCGGCTGGCCCTGGCGGCTGACACGGGCCAGCAGCACATCGCCCTGGCGTGGAATTTCGCAGCGCAGCACGCCAGTGTCCAGCACCAGGTGGTCCGCGTGCTCCGTCACCAGGCTTGCGCTGGCGGCCGGCGGCGCCACCAATGGGCTGAGTTCATAGCGGGCTGCCACCTGTGGCTGGGGCCCCAGGGCATGGGCGCTCCACTTCAGGCTGCCATCCGGCCAATAGGCCAGCGGCCAGCTCTGCACGGGCGCCACCTGGCCCTCCCCACGCAGCTCGAAACCGCTGCTGGCCGGTACCAGGCCCTGAGGCCAGGGCGTGCCCCAGGTGACCCCGGCGAAACTGCCCGGGACGTTGCCGCCCAGCCAGCCCAAGGCAGTGCGCAACGGCCCGGACGCAGGCTTAGCCGCCTGGGCACTGCCGATAAAGGGAACGCCGCCAGCCAGTAGCGCACTGCCGCGCATGAAGCTGCGGCGGTTGAACATCATCGAGTCCATTGCTTCGCGCCCCTAGAAGTCATAACCGAGGGTGACGCCCACCGTGCGCGGGTCGCCCAGCACGCCGAAGGCAGTGCCGTAGTCGCCGGTATTGAGCGACTGGTAGTAACGTTTATCAAGGGCGTTGTTCACCCACAGCGAGGTGCTCCAGTGCCCCTCACCGTACTTGCCGCCCAGGCCGGTGGAGAGCGCCAGCACGCCATAGCCGGGAATGCGGGTGAAGGCCGAGTCGTCCACCGTGCCATAGGCCCAGGTGCGATAAGCCCAACGCCCGGCCACGAAGGCATCCAGGCCGTCCAGGGCCTGCCACTCGTAGCGGCTGCCGAGGGTGTAGGTAAGCTTCGGCGAGCGGAATACGCGGTTGCCGCTCTGGTCACAGGTGGCCGGGGCGTTGGCCGCCAGGGTCACTTCCGGTGGGCAGGTGGCGTTCTTGAAATCCAGGTACTTGTTGTCCAGCAGCGTGGCGTTGAAGTCGATGCTCCAACCCGGCAGGGGCTTGAGGTTCAAGGTGGTCTGCACACCTCGCGAACGAAGGGTGCCGGCGTTGATCAGGTAACTGCTCTGGCTGTCCAGGTCGTAGGCGGTGGTCTGGAATTTGGAGATCTGCGACCAGAACAGCGCCGTGTCCAGGTTCACCCGGCTATCCAGCCAATGGCCCTTGAAGCCCAGTTCGGCGCCCTTGGTGGTTTCCGGGTCGATGAACAGACTGTCGGTACCGGCCTTGGTGGCCGCGCCAGAGGATATGTTAAGGCCACCGGACTTTTGCCCGTAGGCCACCGTCAGGTAGGTCTGCAGGTTCGGCTGCAACTGGTAGCTGAAGTTGACCATCGCCGCCGGCAGGTGGCTGTACTGGTTGAGGTCGCCGGAGTCGAAGTCGTTCTTGTTGACCCGACGGAACGAGCCGGATTTCTTCTCGTAGGTTTCGCGGGCGCCGGCGGTGATGTCGAACGTGTCGGTCACATGCCAGGTGCCCTGAGCCCAGGTGGAGAGCACTTCCTCATTCAGCTCGCCCCAGCGCTGCACCAGTTTGTTGGTATTGGTGGTGCTGGCGTAATAGATCGTCGGGTAATACGCCGCGTAATGGTCGTGGGCATAGGTGTCCAGGTTCTCGCCGAAATAGGAGGCGCCCAACGCGTAGTCGAAGAACTCGCCACGGGGGGAGTCCAGGCGGAAATCCTGGGACCAGACGCGGTCGCGTACATCGCCGCCGCTGTCCGAATACAGCGGCACGTCCAGGTTGTCAGCGGTCTTGGGCTTGAAGCCGAAGTAACGGTACGAGGTCACCGAACGCAGGTTGTAGCCCTCGCCCAGGCGCCAGTTGGCCTCGGCGGAAACGCCGCCCTGGGCAACTTTGGCACTGCTTTCATCGTCCAGGGCAACCTTGCGCCCACCGCTTACCACGTCCGCGCCCAGCAGCGCCGCGCGGTTGCGGTAGGTGTCGACGCCATTGATGGCATGGGTGGCGTCCAGCACCAGCACCGGGTCACTGCTGGCCTTGTTGTAGTCGGCGATCAAACGCAGGCTGAAATCATCGTCGGGCTTGTACAGCAGTTGGCCGCGAAAGCCGTCCTGGATGCTGCCACCCAGTTCATGACCGTTGGTGATGTTCTCCACCGTGCCACCGCGCTCGGTGTGGGACAGGTTGATGCGCCCGGCCCAGCCGTCGCCCAGGGGCCCGGAGAGCATGGCCTGGGTCTGGGTGTAGCCATGGCTGCCCACCGACTGGCGCACCGAGCCTTCGGGGGTGAAGGTGGGTTGGCGGCTATGGATGTCGATGGCGCCACCGGTGGTGTTATAGCCCTTGAGCGTGCCCTGGGGGCCACTGAGCACGCTGGCGCTATCAATGTCCACCAGATCGTTGGAGAGCATGCCGGGGCGGCTGAGGTACACGTTGTCGAGGAACAGCCCGACGCTGCTGGGCATGCCGATGTTGATCTCGCTGCCGCCGCCGTCACCCACCCCGCGAATGGTGATGCGTGTGTCGTACGCGTTGACCGTGGCCACATCCAGGCCCGAGGCCAGTTGCTGCAAGTCTTGCAGACGGTCGATGCGCTGCTGCTGCAAGGTGGTGCCGCTCAGGGTCTGGGTGGACGCTGGCGGTTGCTGGGCATCGACAGCGCGCGCGGCCTCGACTTTGACGGTCTGCAGTTGCGGTTCGGTGCTGGAGGCGGCCGGGCTGGTCTCGTCAGCGAAGGCGCCGGTACTGGCGCTGCCGATCATCAACGCCAGTAGCGAGGTACAGGGGTTCAGGGCAAAGTGCTTCATGGGGTGTCCGTGCAATCGTGGGGCGGTTCGGTTCAATGAGCGGCGGCGGTCTGCGCAGGTACGCCCGGTGGGGGGGTGGCCAGCCAGTCGCGGACCTGAACATCACGGCGGATCAATCGCGCCTTCAGCGCGACCTCCACCGCTTGCTGCAAACGGCCGATGAACGCCGGGTCAGGGGTAGGCGACAGGAGCACCGACAAGGGCGCCGCGCCTTCAAGGTCGGCGCGCAGGATGGCCTCAGGGTAAGCCGCCTGGTCCGCCTGCAACCGCAGGTAGGCATCGCGATGCTCTGGGGCGGCGGCCCAGTCGGCAGCCTGGCGCTGCACCTGGGCAATGCGTGCGGGCCAGTCCGGGTGGGCCTGGGCCAGGGCCCCGGTCACCAGCACCAGGCCGGCCAATTCCCCGGCACCGCCCAGGCTGCGGGTGGACAGCGGCACGGCGGCCAGCCCCTTGTCACGCAGGGCCAGGACGTTGGCGCCGCCCCAGGTGGCGTCGATCTGGCGGGCGGCCAGGGCGGCACTGGCGGCGACGAAGTCGAGGTTGACCACCCGCACATCCTTTTCCGTCATGCCCGCGGTGTTCAGCGCTTGAATGAAGGACAACTGCGCTGCAGTGCCACGGAACAATCCCACGGTCTTGCCCTTGAGGTCTGCCAGGTTCTTGACCGGCGAGTCCGGCGGCACCGCCAGGTAGTGGCTGACACCCCGGGCGGCGACGGCGACGATGCGGGTGTCCAGGCCGTTGGCCTTGCCAACGATGCTGGCCAGGTCGCCCAGGTAGGCCATGTCCACCTGGCCGCTGGCGATGGACTCATTGATCAGCGGCCCGGCGCCTTTGAAGAACAGCCACTTCACCTCGACCCCGTCCGCCGCGAAGGCCTGCTCCAGCAGCTGCTGGTTATGGATCACGTCCACCAGACCACCACCGGCAGGCGTGGTGCCTGCGCCGATATCCGGGACGGCCACGCGCAACAGGGTGTGCGCCGAAGCATGGGCGCAGCACAGGCTGAGGGTGAGCGCGGTGAACAGGGATCGGTACATGCAAGCTCCGTGGGGGGTTTTGGGGGGCACGGCGCCGTTAAACCACGACGGACGGGTCAGGGTTAAATACCGAAAAACGCATGCAACCCATTGATTCGGCATAAGTCAGGCCACTGGCGGGCGCCAGCGGTTATTCGCGACACGCAAAAAAACTTTGATGAATATGCATTGGCCACACAGCCGGCAACGGGGTCTACTGGCCGGCCCCAGCGTCCCGGCCACGGGGCGCCCCCTGCCTGCCGGACCTGCCATGACCCGTACCTCGCGCACCACCCTGCCCCTGCTGTTGCTGCTGGCCGGCGCCCACGTGTTCAACGACCTGTTCCAGGCCGTGCTGCCCTCGCTGTACCCGCGCCTCAAACTCGACTTGCACCTCACTTATGCGCAGATCGGCCTGGTGACCCTGGCGTTCCATGCCTGCGGCTCGCTGTGCCAGCCGTTGGTGGGTGCGCTGGTCGACCGCTTCGAGCTGCCGCGGCTGTTGCCGTTGTCAATGCTGTGCATGGCCGCGGGCATGGGCCTGCTGGGAAAGGCCGAGGGTTTCCATGGCCTGTTGGCCGCCGCGGCGATGGTCGGGCTGGGCTCGTCGCTGTTTCACCCCCAGGGCTCGAGGTTGGCACGGCAACTGGCGGCCGGGCGGCCGGGGCTGGCGCAGTCGCTGTTCCAGTTGGGCGGCAACATCGGTTCGGCCCTGGGCCCCTTGCTGCTGGCGGCGTTGCTGTTGATGCCCGTGGCTCGGGGCGCGCTCTGGCTGCTGGCCTTGGCGCTGGCTGGCGCCGGACTGCTGGCCTGGCTGGTGACGGCGGTGCCAAATGCCGTGGGGCCAGCGGCGCTACGTCTGTACCCAGCGCCGTTGACCGCCGACGTGCGCCGGCCTTTGGCCCTGCTGGCCGTGCTGGTGCTATCGAAGTACGTGTACCTGGCGGCCATGGCCAACTACTACACATTCTTCCTGATCGAGCGTTTCCAGCTGTCCACCGCCCAGGCGCAGGTGCAGCTGTTCGTGTTCCTGGCCGCCATCGCCGCCGGCACGTTGATCGGCGGCCCGCTGGGGGACCGCATCGGGCGCAAGCCGGTGGTGGTGATATCGATCCTCGGCGCCTGCCCGTTTACCTTGCTGCTGCCCTACGTCAGCCTGCCGTGGACCCAGGTGCTGGCGGTGCTCATCGGCCTGGTCCTGGCCTCGGCCTTCGCCGCCATCCTGGTCATGGCCCAGGAACTGTTGCCGGGACGGACCGGCCTGGTGGCGGGGTTGTTTTTCGGCTTGACCTTCGGGGTCAGTGGCGTGGCCGCGGCCGGGTTGGGGCAACTGGCCGACCAGGTGGGCATGGTGACGATGTTCCGCCTGTGCGCGGCGCTGCCACTGCTGGGTGTGCTGGGCCTGGCGCTGCCCGGCACACCCGCCCTGCCCCGGGCTCAGCCGGCCGGTTGAAGCACCCGGTGCCAGAACGCTTCGCTGGCGTGCATGGCCTGCTCGATCGCAGCCTGGCGGCGTGCGAGGTCGGGACTGGCGAAGCTGTGGCCCACGCCTGGGATGACGATCAGCGTGCTATCGCCGCCCGCCCGTCGCAGGGCCTGATGCATTCCCTGTGACTGGGCCACGGGGATGACCGCGTCCTGATCCCCGTGAAGCAGCAAGGTCGGCGGCAACAGCCCGCTCAGGTGGCTGACCGGGCTGGCGGGCAACGCGTGTGCACACGTGCCCGTGGTGCAGCCCAGCCAGCGCCGCGCCGCGTCGGCGGTGGCCGGAGGGAATGCCGCCAGCGTGTCTAAGTCAAAGGCGCCGTACCAGGCCACCAGGGCCTGCACCCGCTGTTCTGGCCGCGCCGTCAAGGCTGCCAGTGCGGCAAGGTGCGCCCCCGCCGACACGCCCCACAACCCCGTACGTTGAGGGTCGATGGCCAACGGTCCGGCGTGGGCGTGCAACCAGGCCAGCGCCGTGTGAATGTCATCCACCGCTGCCGGGTACGGGGCCTGGCCGCTGAGCCGGTAGTTCACCGACGCCACCACGTACCCCTGACCCGCCAAGGCTTGCAACTGCGCAGGGAAGTCGGTGAACGCGACGTTGCTGCGCGCATCGCCGGCTTCCCAGCCGCCGCCATGGACAAACACCAGCAACGGGTGCCGGGGGCGATGGTCGGCTGGCCGGTACAGGTCCAGCGTCAAGGGCGCCGCGCCGTTCGGCCGCCCATACACCTGATCGGCCAGCCGTGTCACTTTCCCGCGGCTGGCCAATGGTAGAACTCCATGCCCACCGCGCTGCGGTTCCTGAACCCGGCCCAGTAGGTGTGGCCCGGCAGGGGCTTGCCCTGGGCATCGACCTTCCATTGGCCGTCGATGGCCCTGGGCACCAGCGTGAGGTAGTTGCTGCGCTCCTGGCCCTTGAGTTGCTGGTCGAGGAACGCAGTGACGAAATGCTGGTTGAGGTTGTTCAGGCGGGTGCTGTCCCAGGCGGGTTCGCTGTAGGCCGAGAAGTCCTCGGGGTTGGCGCTGGCGGCCGGCGGTGGCGGGTTGGGCGCCACGTTGTGGCGGGCATTCTGGTACACCAGCAGGTAGCGATCGGCATTCACCGCCCCCTCGGCCAGGCGCCGCACGCCATCGCTGTAGCCGGCGATATCGTCCTGGTCGCCGACCACGAACAGGGTCGGCAGGGTCAGCCCGGCCAGGCCATTGGCATCGAAAAAGCCCTGGCGCCCGCCCCAGGGAGCAAAGGCGATCAGCGCCTTGATGCGTGGGTCATGCAGCTTGGCGTACTCGGGGTTGCCGGCCTGCAAGCGCTGCAACACGCCACCGGGCACGAAGTTCACGGCCGCCTGGCTCAGTCCCGCGCCGCCCACCAGCAAGGCCCCATACCCCCCCATTGAATAACCGATCAGGGCGCTGTGGTCCACGTCCACTTTACCAGCCAGCCAATGGCCGCTGTTGGGCCGGGCCCAGGCCGCCACCTGGTCGAGCACGAACAGGTCATCCAGCGGGCGGTTGAGCAAGGTGCTGGCGAAACCGGCCTTGTCGGCGCGAGTCGAATCGGTGTGGTCGATGGCGGCCACGACGTAGCCGCGCGAGGCCAGGTGCTCGGTGAGGTAGCTCATCTGCAGGCGCGAGCCCGGGTAGCCGTGGGACAGGATCACCAGCGGGTAGCGGCCCTGGGGAGTGGGGATAGCGTCACGCACCGCGCGGCCAGCGAACTGGAACGGTGTGTTGGGGCGTTTGGGGTCATTGGCACCGGCGCCGAGGACGTCGGTATAGGTGGTACCGGGTTGCTGGCCGGGCCTTAGGCTGGCCGGGTACCAGAGCTCCACACGCAGCGCGCGGTCGTGGTGCTGGCCGGGTGGGGTCGCGAGGATGTCCAACTGGTCGTGGTGCACCAGTTGCTCGGTGCGCACACCGACACTGTAGGTACCGGTGGCCGCCAGGTCCGGGGCATCGGGGCGGGCATCGCCATAGAAGGCAAACGCGCTGCAGGGCAGCAACAGGGAACACAGGCAAAGCAGGTGCTTGACGCTCATTGCGGGGGCTCTTGGTAATTGGTAGCGCTAACATCGCATGGTGATGAGGTTGCGTCCAATCACCAAAAAGCGCCGTTGATGCGGTGTTGGCTATAAGCGCACCACCGCGTCGTGAGCTTCCCGAGCGGGCTCAGTCCTGGAGCGGTTTGGCTGCAGGTTCCGCGAGGCCCGTGGCCTGGCGGTATTGGCGAGGGGTAAAGCCAGTCAAGGTCTTGAACTGGCGGGTGAAGGCACTGTGGTCGGTGTAGCCGCAGTGCAGGGCGATGTCGGTGATCGGCAGGTCGGTATGCAACAAACGGTGGGCATGCTCCAGCCGCACTTTGTGGATCATTTGCCGTGGCGTCAGGTGGAACACGCGCTTGCAGTAGCGTTCCAGCTGCGCCACCGAAATACCGGCGATGCGGGTCAGCTCGCCCATGCTGACGTTGCGGTGGAAATGCGTGCGGATGTACTCGTCCACCGCCGCCAGGCGCTGGTAAGCCGGGTGGCTGTCGCTGGCCGATTGCAGGTCCACGGAGATGCCTGCCAGGCCAATGATCTCATCTCGGCGGTTGTAGATGGGCTGTTTGTGGGTCAGGCACCAACCTGGTTCCCGGCTGCCGTAGAGGTGCATTTCCAGCTGGTCTTGTAGCACCCGGCCGTCTTCCAGTACCCGCCGGTCCTGCTCGGTGTAGCCCGGCCCCAGTTGCGCCGGAAATACGTCGGCGCTGGTCTTGCCCAGCAACGGTTGCAAGCGCTTGAAACCACAACGCTGCACCAGCGTGCGATTGGCCATGACGTAGCGCGCCTGAAGGTCCTTGATGAAGATCACCGCGTTGGGAATCACGTCCAGCATGGGCAGCAGCGGCGCCACCCCGGCCAGCATGTGCTGCAGGTTTTCCGGGCGCTGGCAGGCGTGGTCAGGGCACAGGAACGCCAGGGCATTGTGGTCCATCAGGGGCTCTCCCGCCGTAGGGTGAGCGCAGCTTGCCCCAGCCAGGGTGGGCCTGTCCAGCCGGGGCCGAACACACCATTGTGCCGATTTCGTCATCGCCGATGACGAAAAGCATCAAGCCCCGACAGGCTGTTCGGTTCACTGTAGCCGCACGTCCAATAACAACTGCCCCTCGGGGCTACCTGCGACATCACTGCCGATCAATAACACACAAAAAGGCGACGCTATGTCAGGTTCAGGCAAGTTCAAGAAACAACTCTCCCTCACCGACCTTACCTTTATAGGCCTGGGCGCCATCTTCGGCTCCGGCTGGCTGTTCGCGGCCAGCCACGTGTCCACCATCGCCGGCCCCGCGGGGATTCTGTCCTGGCTGCTGGGTGGCTTCGCGGTACTGCTGCTGGGCATCGTCTACTGCGAATTGGGCGCCGCCCTGCCCCGCGCCGGTGGCGTGGTGCGCTACCCGGTGTACTCCCACGGCCCGTTGATGGGTTACCTGATGGGCTTCATCACCATCATCGCCTTCTCCAGCCTGGTAGCCATCGAAGTGGTCGCCGCCCGGCAGTATGCCGCGGCCTGGTTCCCGTCCCTGACCCAGGCCGGCAGCAGCAACCCGACACTGGCCGGCTGGCTGCTGCAGTTCGCCCTGCTGGTGCTGTTCTTCCTCCTCAACTACTACAGCGTGAAGACTTTCGCCAAGGCCAACAACTTCATCAGCCTGTTCAAGTTCATCGTGCCGTTGCTGGTGATCGGTGTGCTGTTCACCTTCTTCAAGCCCGAGAACCTGACCGTGCACGGCTTCGCCCCGTTCGGCCTGTCGGGTATCGAGATGGCGGTGTCGGCCGGCGGCATCATCTTCGCTTACCTGGGGCTGACGCCGATCATCTCGGTGGCCAGCGAAGTGAAGAACCCGCAACGCACCATTCCCATTGCGCTGATCCTCTCGGTGTTGCTGTCCACCGCCATCTACGTACTGCTGCAACTGGCCTTTCTGGGCGGTGTGCCCACTGAAATGCTCGCCGACGGCTGGAATGGCATCAGCAAGGCCTTCTCCCTGCCCTACCGCGACATCGCCCTGGCCCTGGGCGTGGGTTGGCTGGCGTACCTGGTGGTGGCCGACGCGATGATCTCGCCCAGCGGCTGCGGCAACATCTACATGAACGCCACGCCACGGGTGATCTACGGTTGGGCCCGCGCCGGCACGTTCTTCAAGGTATTCACCCGCATTGACGAAAAGTCCGGCATTCCGCGCCCCGCCCTGTGGCTGACCTTCGGCTTGTCGCTGTTCTGGACCCTGCCGTTCCCGTCCTGGGAAGCGTTGATCAACGTGGTCTCCGCCGCCCTGGTGCTCAGCTACGCGATCGCGCCGATCTCGGTGGCCGCCCTGCGCCGCAACGCCCCAGGCATGCCACGGCCCTTCCGGGTCAAGGGCTTCGCGGTGCTGGGCCCCGTGTCATTCATCATCGCCGCGCTGATCGTCTACTGGTCGGGCTGGGCCACCGTATCCTGGCTGCTGGGCCTGCAGATCCTGATGTTCGTGGTGTACCTGCTGTGCCACCGCCTGGTGCCCACCGACCACCTGAACATCGGCCAGCAAGTGCGCTCCTCGGCCTGGCTCATCGGTTTCTACGCCGTGACCATTCTACTGTCGTACCTGGGCAGTTTCGGTGGCACCGGCGTGTTGGCGCACCCTTATGACACCGTGGTCGTGGCCGCCTGCGCATTGGCCATCTACTACTGGGGCGCCGCCACCGGTGTGCCCAAGCACTTGGTACGCCTTGAGACGGACGACGCCGAAAGCGAAAGCGGCGACACCGCCGACTCCCGGGCCACCGCCAACCCCACCTACTCGAACTGGAAAGCCTCATGAAACAGGTCCATGTCATCGACTCTCATACCGGCGGCGAACCCACTCGCCTGGTGATGAAAGGCTTCCCCACCCTGGCCGGCAGCACCCTGGCCGAACAGCGCGATTATCTGCGCGAGCACCACGACCGCTGGCGCCGCGCCTGCCTGCTGGAGCCGCGGGGCAACGACGTGCTGGTGGGGGCCCTGTACTGCCCGCCGGTATCAGCGGACGCCACCTGCGGGGTGATTTTCTTCAACAACAGCGGCTACCTGAACATGTGCGGCCACGGCACCATCGGCCTGGTGGCCTCACTGCAACACCTGGGACTGATCGGCCCTGGCGAACACCAGATCGACACCCCGGTGGGCCAGGTCAGTGCCACCCTGCACGACGACGGCGCCGTGACCGTGCGCAACGTGCCCGCCTACCGCTACCGCCAGCGCGTGCCGGTGGACGTGCCCGGGTTCGGCCAGGTGCACGGCGACATCGCCTGGGGCGGCAACTGGTTTTTCCTCGTTGCCGAGCATGACGAAGACATCCGCCTGGGCAATGCGGAGCGCCTCACAGCCTTCACCTGGGCCATCCTCAAGGCGCTGGAAGCCCAAGGCATTCACGGCGAAGACGGTGGCCTGATCGACCATGTCGAGCTGTTTGCCGCCGATGAGAACGCCGATAGCCGCAATTTCGTCATGTGCCCCGGCAAGGCCTACGACCGCTCCCCCTGCGGCACCGGCACCAGCGCCAAGCTGGCCTGCCTGGCCGCCGACGGCAAGTTGGCCGCAGGTGAACGCTGGGTGCAGGCAAGCATCACCGGCAGCCAATTCGAAGGCCGCTTCGAATGGGAAGGCGAGCGCATTCGCCCCTCGATCACCGGCCGTGCCTACATGACCGCCAACAGTACGCTGCTGATCGACGAACAGGACCCTTTTGCGTGGGGCATCTGAGCCCCCGCGTTTTTCTTGCCATCCGATACCCGACTGAACACTGGAAGGAGTCACCATGAGCGACAACATTTTCACCGGTTGCATGCCGGCCCTGATGACCCCCTGCACTGCCGCGCGCACCCCTGATTTCGACGCGTTGGTGGCCAAGGGCCTGGAACTGATCGACATCGGCATGAGCGCCGTGGTGTATTGCGGCTCCATGGGCGACTGGCCGCTGCTGACCGAAGCTCAGCGCCAGGAAGGCGTTGCCCGCCTGGTGGCTGCCGGCGTGCCCACCATTGTCGGCACCGGCGCGGTGAACACCCGTGAAGCAGTGGCCCATGCGGCCCACGCCGCCAAAGTCGGTGCCCACGGCCTGATGGTGATTCCGCGCGTCCTGTCCCGGGGCGCTTCGCCAGCGGCCCAGAAGGCCCACTTCGCGGCCATTCTGCAAGCCGCGCCAACGCTGCCGGCAGTGATCTACAACAGCCCCTATTATGGTTTCGCCACCCGCGCCGACCTGTTCTTCGAGCTGCGTCGCGAACACCCCAATCTCATCGGTTTCAAGGAATTCGGCGGCGCCGCCGACCTGCGTTATGCAGCGGAGAACATCACCTCCCAGGACGATGACGTGACCCTGATGGTGGGCGTCGACACCCAGGTGGTGCACGGCTTCGTCAACTGCAACGCCACCGGCGCCATCACCGGTATCGGCAACGCCCTGCCCCGCGAAGTACTGCAACTGGTGGCGCTGAGCAAGCAAGCCGCCAAGGGCGACGCCACGGCACGGCGCCTGGCCCGCGAGCTTGAGTCGGCGCTGGCGGTGCTGTCCTCCTTCGACGAGGGCTGCGACCTGGTGCTGTATTACAAGCACTTGATGGTGCTCAACGGCGACCACGAATACACCCTTCACTTCAACGATACCGACGTGCTCAGCGCTGCCCAGCGCCGCTACGCCGAAACCCAGTACGCGCTGTTCCGCCAGTGGTACGCCACTTGGTCGGCCGCGCACAACCTGGCCTGAGCCCACGGCTGGCCGGCATCACTGGCCAGCCCCTCTTTTCAAGGACACCCCATGACATTGACAGGCAAGAGGCTGATCGGCCAGCAGGCCGTGGCTGGCAGCGGCACGGCGATCCACGCCATCGACCCCAGCACCGGGCAGGCGCTGGCGCCCGCCTGCCGAAGCGGCATGGGCGACCGTGTGGCCCAGGACAACCCACTGGGGTTGCCCCGCCTGCTTGACGGCCGACGGGAAGCCTGACCATGGGAGCCACTGGTTTTTGCGCAAGCAACGCGCCCTTGTGCACTGAAATTGCCGTGGTCGGCGCCGGCATCATCGGTGTCACCAGCGCCCTGGCCTTGGCCCGTCAGGGCCATCAGGTACTGGTACTTGATGCCCAGGGTCCGGGGTTGGGTGCCTCTTACGGCAACGCCGGGCATCTGGCCACCGAGCAAGTGTTTCCCATCGCCGACGTGTCGATTCTCAAGCGCTTGCCCGGGATGCTTCTGGACCCCATGGGCCCATTGCGCCTGGACTGGCGCTACCTGCCCAAGGCGATGCCCTGGTTCACGCGCCTGCTGCTCAACCTGCGCCCGGCGCCGTACCAGCGCACGGTGGCCGGTATTCGCGCGCTCAACGAGGCTAGCCTGGGCGCCTGGCAGCGCCTGCTGCAGTCCATCGAACGGCCGCAACTGCTCCGCCATGACGGCTCGCTGCTGGTGTTCGAGCGCCCGGAATCGCTGCCTGCCATCGACGCGCTGCACGCGCGCATGCGCGAGCAGCAGGTACCGGTGGAACCATGGGAGAGCCAAGCGGTGCGCGACGCCGCGCCGCAACTGAGTGAACACCTGCAAGGCGGTTTGTTCTTCCCCGAAACCGGGCATTTTCTGGACCCTTACCGGCTAGTGGATGAGCTGGTGAAAGCGGCCAAGGCCCAGGGTGTGCGCTTTGTTCAACAGCAGGTGAACAGCGCGCACTTCAATGACGGGGGTGTGGTGCTGGCTTCCGACCTGGGCAGCGTTCACGCGCGCCGGGTGTTGATTGCCTGCGGTGCCCACTCGGCGCCACTGACCCGCGCGCTCACCGGCAAGCGCGTACCCCTGGACACCGAACGCGGCTATCACCTGATGCTGCCCCATGAGCATGGCCGCCTGCCGTTCGCGGTCACCTCGCTGGAGCGCAAGTTCATCATGACGCCCATGGCCGAAGGCCTGCGGCTGGCGGGCACCGTCGAGTTCGCCGGCCTGGCGCGGCCACCGACCCCGGGCCGGGCCGAGCAACTTCATCGTTTGAGCCGGGGCCTGTTCAAGCGCGAACTGAATGCCGAAGCCGCCACGCCCTGGATGGGGTTTCGCCCCTCCCTGCCGGACTCGTTGCCGGTCATCGACAGCCTGTGCGACGGGCGCGTGCTGCTGGCCTTCGGGCACCAGCACCTGGGGCTGACCCAGGCTGCGGTGACGGCCCAAATGGTGGCGGCGCTGGCAGCTGGGCAACCAGCGCCGTTGGCGTATCGCGTGAGCCGGTTTTAGCGAGTTTGCGTCCCTCGGTAGGACCGGGCGCCAGCTCGGGAAGCGGACGGCGCGGTGCATCAAGCCCAGCGCGGTGCGGCCTTCCCGAGCTTCGCCCGGTCCTACCAGCAAACCCCACAGCCTCAGTTCACCCTGTGGGACCGGGCGCCAGCTCGGGAAGCGGACGGCGCGGTGCATCAGGTTCAACGCGGTGCGGCCTTCCCGAGCTTCGCCCGGTCCCACAGGCAAACCTCGCAGCTCAGGCATCTCGGTAGGACCGGGCGCCAGCTCGGGAATCGGGCGGCGCGGTGTATCAGGCTCAGCGCGGTGCGGCCTTCCCGAGCTTCGCCCGGTCCCACAGGCAAACCTCGCAGCTCAGGCATCTCGGTAGGACCGGGCGCCAGCTCGGGAAGCGGACCGCGCGGTGTATCAGGCCCAGCGCGGTGCGGCCTTCCCGAGCTTCGCCCGGTCCTACCAGCAAACCCCACAGCCTCAGTTCACCCTGTGGGACCGGGCGCCAGCTCGGGAATCGGGCGGCGCGGTGTATCAGGCTCAGCGCGGTGCGGCCTTCCCGAGCTTCGCCCGGTCCCACAGGCAAACCTCGCAGCTCAGGCATCTCGGTAGGACCGGGCGCCAGCTCGGGAAGCGGACCGCGCGGTGTATCAGGCCCAGCGCGGTGCGGCCTTCCCGAGCTTCGCCCGGTCCTACCAGCAAACCCCACAGCCTAAGGCCCCCCTGTGGGACCGGGCACCAGCTCGGGAAGCGGGCGGCGCGGTGTATCAGGCACAGCGCGGCGGGGCCTTCCCGAGCTTCGCCCGGTCCTACAGCCCCCCACTGTCGGGGGAGTCAGGCAGGTAGCACGATGTAGTCGTTGTGCTGTACCACGCCCTGATGCGGTGCTTCGATCAGGTGAATGTAGCGCCCACCCACCAGGTCGATGGCCAGGCAGTCGTCCACGTCCATCAATGCGTCGGTGTGGCCCTTTTGCCAGTGGGCGAGCATCTGGCGCTTGCCTTTGGCTTTCGCTTCGTTGGGGTCATGGGCGACCACCAGCAGGTATTCATGCGCCTCGCCAAACGATTGGTCTTCATAACCACCCAGGTTGATGAAATACAGTCGCGGCGCGCCGGGCGCCGGCGCCAGGGGGCTGAGCTCGACTTTCCAGCCTTCCACGCCGTCGACCTTCATCCACGAATCGATGTGCAGGCCGGACTGGCTGCCAAACCAGGCCTGGCGCAGCTGCGGGTAGGTTGCCTGGAGGGTATCGGCGACGGCGAAGGCGACGTCGTGCACCTCGATACGGGCGCGAGGGTGTTTGCCACCCAGCATGACGATGAAAAGCATTGGGGGTATCCGAACTCTGAACGACGGTGATGGTAACCGCTGAACCTCCAGCAGGCGACAGGGACCATCGTCTTACTTGAATGCGCGGTGTCTGCGACGCGGCCAGGTCCGTTGCTGCAAGCAAGCAGCAGGCCTGGCGCGTCACAGTACCGCAGGCAGTCCGTCAGTAACGCTCTTCGATAGGCGCCCACTGGCTACGGGTGCGGCCGGCCAGGGCATCCCAGGCGACGAACAGCACCAGGCTGCCACCCAATACCGGCAGGGCCAGGCCCAGCGCAATGGCCACGGCCAGCACGCCGATGCGCTGCGCCGGGGTCAGGGCGCGACACGCGGACACCAGCCCCTGGGGCCGGGTCTTGCCAATGACCAGGATCGGCCGACGGCGCCACCACAGGACATACCCCCACACCACCATCACCACCAGGCCGCTGGCGAATGCCACCAGCACCACCTGGTTGGCCACCCCGAACAGCACCCCCATGTGCGCGTCGATGCCCCAGCGAGTCAGCTTGGCGGCCATCGGGTAGTCGGCGAAACGCACGGTACTCACCACCTTCAGGGACGCCGGGTCGATGGCCGCGGCGTCGACATGGGTGGGCCAGCGCCGATCGATCTCGGTCACCGTCCAGGCTTTGCCAGCGGCCGCAGGCGGGGCAATTTCCACCTTGGGTGAACCAATGTCGGCGGCACGGGCACTGGCCAATACCTGGTCGAACAGCCCGGGGTCGGTCAAGGGCGGCATCGCGGCCATCGTCATGCCGTGATGCTGGGCATGTTCATCCATGGGCATGCTCATCGCCATGGGCTGGCCCAGCTCGGTGCTCACGCTGGGCGTCGACCAGCCCCACCAGCCGCGCAGCACGCCAATGTTGCCGCCCGCCCACTGCGACCAGGTGAGCCCCGTGGCCGAGAAGAACAGCAGGCCCACCAGCAGCCACAACCCGGTGGTGGCATGCCAGCGCCGCAGCGCACTGGCCTTGCGCCGCCGCTGGGCCAGCCACAGCGCCACCCCGCCCAGCGCAGCCACCCACAACCAGGACGCGGCCAGCTCGCTGTACAGGCGGCCCACATCCCCCAGCAACAGCCCACGGTGGAACTGGTCGATCCAGGTACGCAAAGGCAACACGCCGCTGGTGCCGTATACCGGCAGGTCACCGCGTACCTGTGCCGTCACCGGGTCGATGAAGATGGCCCGGTTGGCCGAAGCCCCCAGGCCCGGCTGGTTGAACATGACGCGGGTGGTTTCACCCTCGCTGGGCGCCGGACGCAGCGCCGCCACCCGTGCCGTCGGCCCCACCACGGCCTGCGCCGCTAACACCTGGGCCGCCAGGGATAACGCTGGCCCGCGGCTGGCGGTGTGAAGCGCCTGGTCATACAGGTGGTTCTCCAACTGCGGCGTCAGGGCATACAGCACCCCGCTCAAGGCGGCCACCAGCAGGAACGGCCCTACCAGCAGGCCGACGTAGAAGTGCAAGCGTTTCAACAGGGCAAGCAACGGCCCCGGCGCCCCAGGCGCCGTTTTCAGAGCATGTTCAGACATAGGTTCACCACAAGGGGCAACCGCGCGCCAGCGCGCAGGCCCGGTAGTCAAAGAGGTCGGAAAAACAGACGGGTCCGAAGGCTCAAGGGGCTTGTGGCTGAAGGGCGGGAATCAGGTAGCGCGGCGGTGGCCGTACCGGCCCGAGAGGCGGTGGCAGGGCCACGCGCAGGCGACGAATCAACCAGCCCAGGGCGATGAAGAAAATCAGCGCCAGGGCCACGGTGGCCGCGAACGAGCAGGCATTGTCCATGCTCTTGATGGCAGTGGGCGCCATGTTCATCTTGCCCATGTCACCCATGCCCGGCATGTCGGCGTGGGCCATGGCGCGCTCGACCTTGGCCGGCTGGGAAAACGCACCCAGCATCTGCCCGTGGCACAGGCTGCAGGCCAGGCCGTTGCACAGGATGAAGGCGAACAGCATCCAGGCAATCAGCGAGCGGTGGTTACGGGCAAGGGTCATGGGCGGGGAATGTACCATTTTGGCGCGCCACCCGACAGGGCAGCGTGTCGTGATTGGAATCAGCCGCGCCGCTCACGCATAACCGCCCCTTGGCCCGTATCCGTACAGTAACCCTGCGCTTTCGCGTCGCCATACAGGGACCGTAGAACAATGACCAGCCCGCCGAACAGCCAACTGTCGCAAGGCTTCAAACCCCGCCACGTCACCATGCTGTCGATCGCCGGAATCATTGGCGCAGGCCTGTTCGTCGGCTCCGGCCACGCCATTGCCGCCGCAGGGCCGGCCACCCTCATTGCCTATGCCCTCTCCGGCCTGCTCGTGGTGCTGGTGATGCGCATGCTGGGCGAGATGGCCGTGGCCAACCCCGACACTGGCTCATTCTCTACCTACGCCGACCAGGCCATCGGCCCGTGGGCCGGTTTTACCATTGGCTGGTTGTACTGGTGGTTCTGGGTGCTGGTGATTCCCATCGAGGCACTGGCCGCCGGGCATGTGCTCAACGAGTGGTTCCCGGCCGTCGACGCCTGGGTGTTCGCCCTGCTGTCGGTGGTGCTGCTGGCCGTGACCAACCTGTTCAGCGTGGCCAAGTACGGCGAGTTCGAATTCTGGTTCGCGCTGATCAAGGTCGCCGCCATCATCGCCTTCATCGGCCTGGGCGCCGCGGCGGTGATGGGCTGGCTGCCCGACCGCCAGGTCAGCGGGCTGAGCCGCCTGATGGCCGAACACGGTGGCTTCGCCCCCAACGGTTTGTCCGCGGTGGTCGGGGCGTTCATCACGGTGATGTTCAGCTTCATCGGTACCGAGGCCGTGACCATCGCCGCCGCCGAGTCCAGCAGCCCGGCGCGCAATATCGCCAAGGCCACCCGCTCGGTGATCTGGCGCATTGGCATTTTCTACTTGCTGTCGATTGCCGTGATCATTTCCATCGTGCCCTGGGACGATCCTCTGCTGGCGTCGGTAGGCTCCTACCAGCGCGCCCTGGAGCTGATGAACATTCCCCATGCCAAGCTGCTGATGGACATGGTGGTGCTGGTGGCGGTGGCCAGTTGCATGAACTCCTCGATCTACATCGCCTCGCGCATGCTCTACTCCCTGGGCCGCCGCGACGAGGCCCCGCGCCAGGTCAAGGTAACCTCAGCGGGTGGGGTACCCCGGGCGGCGGTCGTCGCCAGTACCGTGATCGGCGCGGCCATCACCGTCATCAGCGAATTCGCACCGGCCGGGCTGTTCCAGTTCCTGCTGGCCAGCAGCGGCGTGATCGCCCTACTGGTGTACCTGGTGATCGCCGTGTCGCAGTTGCGCATGCGGCGGATGCTGGTGCGCAGCCACGTGCAACTGAATTTCAAGATGTGGCTGTTCCCCTGGCTGACCTACGCCATCATCGTGTTCATCACCGCTGCACTCGGCGTCATGCTGGTGACGCCGCAGCACCGGGCCGAAGTGACCACCACCATGGGCCTGGCACTGATCATTTCGTTGCTGGGCATCCTCACCGCTCGCCGCCATTCGGCCCCGGCCCTGGCGGCCCGGCACACCGTGTAGCAGCAACTGCCTTCAGCCCTGCGCTTTGCCCAGCATCTGCGCGACCTTGCTTTCCAGGTCCACCAGTTTGAAGGGCTTGGTGAGTACCTGGGTCAAACCCGTGCTGAAGCCTTCGCCCAGCACCATGCTTTCCGCGTAGCCGGTGATGAACAGCACCCGCAGCGCGTCCAGGCGCTGGCGCGCGGCATCGGCCACTTGCCGGCCATTGAGGCCGCCAGGCAGGCCAACGTCGGTCACCAGCAGGTCGATCACCGCCCCCCTTTCCAGGACGCGCAAGGCTGAAGGCCCGTCTTCGGCTTCCAGCACCTGGTAGCCCGCGGCCCTCAGCGCGTCGATCACCGGCAAGCGCACCGTCGCCTCGTCGTCCACCACCAGAATCCGCGCGTTCTCGGGGCGGCGGAGCACCACAGGCAGTTCGCTGGGTTCACTGTGAGGTTCGACCCGGCCGATGAAGCGTGGCAACAGCAAGCGGAACCGACTGCCCGCGCCCTCCTCGGAAATGACCTCGACCTGCCCGCCTGACTGGCGCACGAAGCCGTGCACCATCGACAACCCCAACCCGGTGCCCTGGCCGATGGGCTTGGTGGTGAAGAACGGGTCGAAGATGCGCTTGATGTCCGCGGCGGCAATACCGGTACCGGTATCGGACACGGTCACCGCCACGTACTCGCCGGCCGCCAGTTCGAGGCGGCTGGCGGCGAAGGCATCGAGCTCCACCATCTGGGTGGTGATGCTCAGTTGGCCGCCATCGGGCATGGCGTCACGGGCATTGATGGCCAGGTTCAGCAGCGAGCTTTCCAGTTGGGCGGCGTCGATCTTGGCGATGCCCAAGGCCGGGTCGGTGCTGATGTGCACCGCGATGGCAGGGCCAACCGCTCGGCTGATCAGGTCTTCCATGCCATCGACCAATTCGTTGATGGCAGTGGGCTTTGGGTCCAGTGTCTGGCGGCGGGAAAACGCCAGCAGCCGCTGAGTCAGAGCCGCGGCACGCTTGGCGGACACGTGGATGGCGGCGAGCAGCTTGGCGACGCTGGCGGGCTGCTCCTGCCCCAGCTTGCGTTCCAGCAGCTCGGCACTGCCAAGAATGCCCGCCAGCAGGTTGTTGAAGTCGTGGGCGATGCCCCCGGTGAGCTGCCCCAGCGCTTCCATCTTCTGCGACTGGCGCAGGGCCTCATGGGTATGGACCAGTTCCTGAGTGCGCTGGGCCACACGCTCCTCGAGGTGTTCGTTGGCCTGTTGCACCTGGCGAAACAGCTGGGCGTTGTCGATGGCGATGGCGGCGTTGGCCGCCAGAGACACCATCAACCGTTCGTGCCGGGCGGTGAAGCGCCCAGGCTGGGGGTGGCCGAAGAACAGCCCACCGAGGACCTTGCCGGTACGCGACACCACGGAAATGGCCAGGTAGCTGCGCACCGGCAAATGCCCCCTGGGCATCCCCCGGTGAGGCTCCGACAGCCCGTAGCGGGGGTCGGCGAGAATATCTTCGGAACGCACCACCCCCTCGTTCAGGAAGGTGGGGGAGAAGATCGCGGTGGCACGCGGGTGCCCCAGTTTCTCGAAGTCGGCGCGCTCGGCACCGGACAGGGTATACAGTTTCAGGTATTCGCCCGTCTCGTCCAGCACGTTGTGGAAATAAGCGCCGAACGCGGCATCGACCAGGTCGGTGCCGGCATCGGTGAGCGCCTGGACGATGCGTTCCAGATTGAGGTCGCTGGCAAAGGTGGAATTCAGTGCACGCAGAATGCCCAGGGTGCGGGTTTCCTGTTCCAGCGCGTTTTCGGCTTGTACACGGTCGGTGACATCACGGCCCTGGTTGAGAATACCCACCACCGCGCCCTGTTCATCGCGCAGTGGGGTGAGGCTGTAGTTCCACCAGGTTTCAATGCGTTGCCCATCACGCAGGATAGGCAGCATCTGCTCATAGACCGATACCCCTTGCCCGGTCTCGAACACCCGGTCCAGTTGCGGGCCCAGAATGTGCCAGAAGCCGGGCCACACGTCACGGGCCGGCTGGGTCAGCGCCCAGGGGTGCTGGTCGGCCGCCAATGGCAGCCAGGCGTCGTTGTACAGCACCAGGCAGTCGCGCGACCAGAAGATGGCGCTGGGTACCGTGCAGTCCAGGCACAGCGCCACGGCCCAGCGCAACGGCTGCGGCCAGTCCTGGGGAGCGCCCAGCGGCGAGCCGCGCCAATCGAATGTGCGCAGGCGCTGGCCCTGCTCCCCACCGGACGACAGGAAGTGAAGCGTGGCGGCAACGGGCGAAGCGGTCTGGGACATGATGGGGTTCGGCTGGCCGGGAAAGTGCAACTCTACCCAAGAAGCGCTGCAAGGCACAGCACGAAGGCGCAACATCTGCTACACCCTAGTATTGCCGTGGATCAATGGCAGGCGCCATGGGTTGCGGTACAAGGACATCAGCGGCCCTCGTCGCTGCTCAAGGAGGATTCACGCATGGCCAATGTCAAACTGCTCGCCGGTGATTTTCTGCACGGCGAAGCCCACTACCACGACGGTTTCCTGAACCTGCAGACGCCGCTGGTGCCCTGGCCCGGGCTGAACCTGCCGGTGGCCGCCATCGACAGCCTGGAGGCAGTGGGCGGCGACGCGCAGATCACCTTCATTCTCGCCCTGAAGGATGGCCGCAAGCTGAGCGGGCTGACCGACGCTGCGACCTTCGACCGCCTCAAGCGGCGCCACACCGCCTGAGCCCGCTCAACCGGTGACCCGCAGGATGGCCTCGATCAATTCGGCGCAGGCCACCGGCCTCTGGCGCGGCTTGCTGTGGCAAAAACTGGAGCGTTCATTCAGCGGCGACGGTCTGTCGCCAAAGGCGGGAGGACATGACAAAACAAGCATGACGGGATGCGCCCCTTGCAGGCGCACCCCGTGTTACATCAGGCGGTGCGACGAATCAGGCGTTCTGATCCCAGGGGCGGTCGCCCTGCTCGTCCTTGATGCGGGTCGGCAGGCCCATCAGGTCCAGCGCCTTGAGGAACGGCTCGGCTGGCAGCTCCTCGACGTTGGCCATGCGCTGCACGTCCCACTCGCCACGGGCCACCAGCAAGGCAGCAGCCACGGGTGGTACACCGGCGGTGTAGGAGATGCCCTGGCTGTCGGTCTCGGCGTAGGCTTCCTCGTGGTCGGCCACGTTGTAGATGAACAGCTCGCGTGGCTGGCCATCCTTGCTGCCTTTGACCAGGTCACCGATGCAGGTCTTGCCGGTATAGCCCGGTGCCAGCGACGAAGGGTCGGGCAGCACGGCCTTGACCACTTTCAACGGCACCACTTCCAGGCCTTCGGCGGTCTTGACCGGCTGTTCGGACAGCAGGCCCAGGTTCTTGAGCACCGTGAACACATTGATGTAGTGCTCGCCGAAGCTCATCCAGAAACGCACGTTGGGCACGTTCAGGTTCTTGGAGATCGAGTGCACTTCGTCGTGACCGGTCAGGTACAGGTTCTGCGAACCCACCACCGGCAGATCATCGGTGCGCTTGACTTCGAACATGGTGTTGCTGGTCCACTGACTGTTCTGCCAGCTCCACACCTGCCCGGTGAACTCGCGGAAATTGATTTCCGGGTCGAAATTGGTGGCGAAATATTTGCCATGGGAACCGGCATTGACGTCGAGAATGTCGATCGAATCAATGCGGTCGAAATACTGTTGCTGCGCCAGGGCGGCGTAGGCATTGACCACGCCCGGGTCGAAACCGACACCCAGAATCGCGGTGATGTTCTTCTGCTGGCATTCCTCGAGGTGTTTCCACTCGTAGTTGCCGTACCAGGGCGGGGTCTCGCAGACCTTGCCCGGCTCTTCGTGAATGGCGGTGTCCAGGTAGGCAACGCCCGTATCGATGCAGGCACGCAGCACCGACATGTTGAGGAAAGCGGAACCGACGTTGATGACGATCTGCGATTCGGTCTCGCGGATCAACGCCTTGGTGGCTTCGATATCCAGTGCGTTCAGCGCGAAAGCCTGGATATCGGCGGGTTGCTTGAGGCTACCCTTGGCCTTGACGCTGTCGATGATGGCCTGGCATTTGGAGATGTTGCGCGACGCGATGGCAATACGACCGAGTTCGTCGTTGTGCTGCGCGCACTTGTGGGCCACCACCTTGGCGACACCTCCTGCACCAATGATAAGTACGTTCTTCTTCAATTTCTTTACTTCTCCTTCAACCGCCAGCTCAGGACAGGCTGGACAGGTAATCGTCAAAACCAAACTCGCGAACCACCTCGACTGTACCGTCGAGTTGTTTCACTACGATGGACGGCATTTTCAGGCCGTTGAACCAGTTTTTCTTCACCATGGTGTAACCGGCGGCGTCAACGAACGACAGGCGGTCACCAATGGCCAGCGGGCGCTCGAATTGATATTCGCCGAAGATGTCGCCCGCCAGGCAGGATTTGCCGCAGACCATGTAGGTGTGTTCGCCGCTGCTGGGGGCCAGCTTGGCGTTGAGGCGGTAGATCAGCAGGTCGAGCATGTGCGCTTCGATGGAACTGTCGACCACGGCCAGGTGCTTGCCGTTGTAAAGGGTGTCCAGCACGGTGACTTCCAGCGAGGCGCTCTGGGTGATGGCCGCCTCGCCGGGTTCCAGGTAGACCTGCACGCCGTACTTCTCGGAGAACGCCTTCAGGCGCGCGCAGAACGCGTCCAGGGCATAGCCTTCACCGGTGAAGTGAATACCGCCGCCCAGGCTCACCCATTCCACCTTGTGCAGCAGGTGGCCGAAGCGTTCCTCGATGGTGCCCAGCATCTGGTCGAACAGGCCGAAGTCGCCGTTCTCGCAGTTGTTGTGGAACATGAAGCCGGAGATCTGCTCGATCACCGCTTCAACCTTCACCGGGTCCCATTCGCCCAGGCGGCTGAACGGGCGGGCCGGGTCGGCCAGCAGGTAGTCGGAACTGCTGACTTGCGGGTTGACGCGCAGGCCGCGCACCTTGCCCTGGCTGGCTTCGGCGAAGCGCTGCAACTGACCGATGGAGTTGAAGATGATCTTGTCGCAGTTATCGAGCATTTCCTCGATTTCGTCGTCGGCCCAGGCCACGCTGTAGGCATGGGTCTCGCCTGCGAATTTCTGCCGGCCGAGCTTGAGCTCGTAGAGCGACGACGAGGTAGTGCCATCCATGTACTGCTGCATCAGGTCGAAGACCGACCAGGTGGCGAAGCACTTGAGTGCCAGCAGGGCCTTGGCGCCGGAGTGCTCGCGCACGTAGGCGATCTTCTCCATGTTGCGCACAAGCTTTTGTTTGTCGATGAGGTAGTACGGCGTCTGGATCATGTCGAGCCTCCGGCAAGGCCAGGCAAAAAAGGACGCGAATTGTGCCTTCTCTGACCGCATGACGAAAGGGCAGATTGCGTATTTTGCCGCATCACGTCGCCGGGTGCCCGCCAAACGGGCGTCGATCACACGCCCGGGCGATAAATGGGTGCCTCCTGGGGGGGCTCAGCCGCCGTTGCAGTCAAAGTGCTCGGTGCGTGCCACGTGCTTGCCATGATCGTTGACCAGATCCACGTGCATGGCCACCCCCAGGCTGGACTCCTGCAACTGGTAGTGCTCATCGGGCTTGAAGCGCGGGTAGGTCAAGCTGGCGTGGCAGGTGCGGTCGTCCACGTAGACACTGTTGGAGGCATAGACCATCACCTGCAGGCTGTGCTTGCCCGGCGGTACCTGAAAGTAGCGGCCGTCGCGCAACGGCTGGCCGTCCAGCTTTTCCGCCAGCATGCTGTTGCGCGCTTCTTCCTGCAGCCCCACCCAGGCATCGTGGGGGTCGGGTTTTGGCAGGCTGCCGGCACAGGCTGACAACAGAGCTGTCAGGCCCAGGATGGGTAAAAGCGTCAGTGCTTTTGTGTTCATGGTGATCCTCACAGGGTAGATGGCAATGGCCCCATAGTGGCGACGGCCGGCCACGCAGCGCCAATGAATCACCATGAAACGAATTTCAGCCCCGTGATAGGAAAGCCCATGCCTGGCGCCCCGCCTGGCACGGTGAGGCATTCCTGTCATTTATTCCTGAAAGACATATAAAACAATTAAATAATATTAGAGAAGCATAAGAACTCTGCGTATTCTCCCGCCCCGCAGACGCCCTGTGCTGATGGAATAGCGCCGCGAACTTTTTATGTTCAATCGACCTGTTTTCTACTACCAAAGTACTGCTCCACCCCTGCTTTGGTATTGAATAAAACCGCTCGCATGTTTTGCCTATTCGCGGGCTGATCCTGAACACCAGCGTCTTGCCTGTTTTATTCACATTACGCTCGCAACGCTTTATTCCAGCACACTCTGGAAGGCACCCGCGCGACTATCGAAACTTGGGTTTGGGGGTTTATACATCATGAAATTCAAACAGGCTCTTCTGGGCCTTGCGGTGGCCACCTGCTGTTTAAGCGCCATGGCCCAGGCCGCCGAGGCACCCATTCGCATCGGCTACCAGTTGCCCCTGACGGGTAACACCGCCCAGTACGGCCAGGACTTCAAGGTGGCGGCACAGATCGCCCTCAAGGATTTCAACGCCTCAGGCCGCCTGCCGGTGCCCGTGGAGATCGATTTCGAGGACTCGCGCTCCGACGCCAAGGAGGCCGTGTCCATCGCCCGCAAGTTCGCCGATGACCCGAGCATCGTCGGTGTGCTGGGGGATTTCACATCCACCGTGTCCATGGCCTCGGCCCAGGTATACGCACGCGCCGGTGTGCCGCAGTTGTCGCAGACGGCGTCGCACCCTGACTACACGAAGATTTCCAAGTGGCAGTTCCGCAACATCATCACCGAGAACCAGGAAGGCCCGTTCAACGCCGACTGGATCGCCAGCCAGGGCTATAAAAAGGTCGCGGTGATCGGCGAGCAGACCGACTGGGGCCAGTCCGCGGTGCAGGCCTTCGAGAAGAAAGCCCAGGCCAACGGCACGCAGGTGGTGTTCTCCGAGTACTTCAACCGCGGCATCCCGGATTTCCGCTCATTGATCACCAAGCTCGACCGTGAGCACCCGGACGCGATCTACGGCGCGATCTTCTACGAAGACGCGGCGCAGTTCCTCAAGCAACTGCACCAACTGGGCGTGACCGCGCCGGTATTCGCCAGCTCCGCGGCCTACAGCGAGCAACTGCTCAAGCTGGCGGGCAAAGACGCCGACGGCTTGCGCGTCAGCTCCACGTTCGTGCCCACGGTGGACAGCGATAACGTGCGGCATTTCGTCAGCGAATGGAAACAGGCGCGCAACGGTGAGGAACCAGGGCAGTTCCCGGCCCAGGCCTACGATGCCACGCGCATCATGCTCGACGCCGTCGCCCATGCGTACCCGGCACCCACCCGGGAAAAGGTGCGCGACGCATTGGCGCAGACCAAAGACTTCCCCGGTGTAACAGGCACGACAACTTTCGGACCTGATCGTGAACCGCAGAAGTCCCTGGTCAAAGTGCAAGTGGTGGATGAGCACTTCGCGCCCCTGGCCAATTGAAAGAATAGGGCAGGCGCACTTAAAAGTTGCCTCCCCGGTTAATAAACGGTTCTTCAGGCCACCCGGCACACTCCCCGGGGCGGCCTGAACTTCGTGGGCTGTCAGAGGCGTTTCTGGTGATCGATTTATATTATGTACAGCAACTGGTGATCGGTTTATCCCAAGGGATGATCTATGCCCTGGTGGCTATTGGCTTCACGCTGATTTTCGGGGTGCTCAACGCGGTCAACTTCGCCCACTCCGAGGTGTATACGGTAGGGGCCGTGGCCGGGTTGTTCCTGATAGGTGCCTCTTCACCTCCCCTGGCCGCAGTCATTCTGCTGGTAGCGGTGGTGGGTGCGCTGGCCGGCCTCGGCCTGGAGCGCGTGGCGTTCAAACCGTTCCGCCGGTTCGCCGACGAGGCCTCGCTGAAATCACGAGCCATGCGTGAGTCAACCCTGATGTCGTCGCTGGCGGTATCGATCATCGTGCGCGAAGGCCTGGAACTGGCCATGGGTTCACAGATGCAGCCGGTGCCCGCCAATTACCTGCTCAACACCCCCATCGTCTTCGCAGGCATCACCATCGTCAGCGGTGACATCGTGATTTTCGGGGTGTCGGCCGTGCTGCTGGTGGGCCTGCAACTGCTGCTGAAGAAAACCCGCATGGGCCTGGCCATTCGCGCCGTGTCCAACAACCCGTTGGGGGCCAAGTACAGCGGCATCAATGTCGACCGCACCATCGTTTCCACCTTCGTGCTGGGTTCGCTGATGGGCGCGGTGGCCGGCCTGCTGGTCAGCCTGTACTACGGCTCGGTGTACCCCTCCATGGGCTTCGCCCCCGGCATCAAGGCGTTCGTGGCCATGGTCATGGGCGGGCTGGTGTCGATTCCCGGTGCCGTGGCCTGCGCGTTGATCCTGGGCGTGGCGGAAAGCATGGCGACCACTTTCATGCCCTCGGCCTGGGCCGACATGGTGCCGTACCTGTTCCTGATCGTGACACTGGTGTTCTTCCCCCGCGGCCTGTTTGGCGGAGGGCGCGAGCGTGTCTGACCGTCTCTTTTCCCGTTGGCCGCTACTGGCCTTGCTGCTGGTGGTGTTCGCCATCGTGCCAGCCGGGCTGTACCTGCATGGCGGTGGCTATGGCTACCAGTTGGCCTGCCTGGTACTGATCTTCGCCCTGCTCGCGGCCTCCCTGCACCTGGTGTCTGGCGTCGCTGGCCTGTTGCACCTGGGCCAGGCCGCATTCTACGGCGTGGGGGCCTACGTCGCGGCGCTGGCCGGGGCGACCTGGCACGTGCCGTTCTGGCTGGCCATGCCTCTGGCGGGCCTGGGGTCGGCGCTGATCGCCCTGCTGGTGGCCCTGCCCACCATGCGCCTGGTGAGCATCTACTTCGCGGTGGCCACCCTGGCGATCGGCCAGATGATCTACCTGGTGCTGATGAACTGGGTGCCCGTGACTGGAGGCCCCAACGGCGTCACGCTGTTTTCACCCATGGACCTGTTCGGCCTGGAGGTCACCGGCAATACCGGCATCTACTTCGTGGTCGCCACCACGGTGGCGTTGTCGGTAACGGTGATTCACCGTCTCAGCCACTCTTACTACGGCAATGCGCTGCGCGCGCTGCGCGAAGATGACCAGTGCGCCGCCGCCATGGCCATCGACACCGTGCGGTTCAAGACCCAGGTGTTCACCGTAGCCGCCTTTTTCGCCGGCATTGCCGGGGCGTTGTGGGCCTATACCACCGGGTACGTGTCACCCAACGACTTCCGTTTTTCCGAGACCATCCTGGTGCTGGCCATGGTCGTGGTCGGCGGCCTGGGTAGCCTGCCCGGTGCGCTGCTCGGCGCGGTGCTGCTGGTGCTTCTGCCTGAGGCCCTGCGCGGCTTCGGCGACCTGCGCAACATCATCGTCGGCATCGTCATGTTCCTCTCCATCGTCTTCCTGCCCAAGGGGCTGTGCGGTGAGGTGTCGGCACTGTCGCTGGCCCGCGGGGCACTGGGGGGTGCCTGGAAAACCGAAAGTGGCAAAAAGGTGGGGTGGAAATGAAATTGCTCGAATTCAACGGCCTGACTCGCCGTTTCGGTGGCCTGACCGCCGTCGACCACGTGTCCGGCCATGTCGCCGAGGGCGAACTGGTGGGGCTGATCGGGCCCAACGGTGCCGGCAAGACCACCCTGTTCAACCTGTTGACCGGGTTTGTGCCCGCCAGCGCCGGGACGGTGCATTTCAATGGCCACGACATCACCCGCCAGGCGCCGCACAAGGTGGCGCGCCTGGGGTTGTCGCGAACGTTTCAGAACCTGCGGGTGTTTCCCAACATGACCGTGTTCGACAACACCTCGGTGGCCGCCACCGGCATTATCGGTCATGGCCTGAGGGCAACGCTGCTGGGCAACCGCCAGCGCGCACAGCAGATTTCCGAACGCAGTTGGCAGGCGCTTGAACGGGTGGGCCTGGCGCACCTGGCCGACCAGTTGGCCGCCAACCTGTCCTACGGCCAGCGCAAGTACCTGGAAATCGCCCGGGCACTGGCCATGCAGCCGCGCCTGCTGGTGCTCGATGAGCCGGCCGCTGGCCTCAATGACACCGAAACCGCGCAACTGGCGGCCTTCATTCGCCAACTCAACGCCGAAGGGCTGAGCGTGATGCTGGTGGAACATGACATGAACCTGGTGATGTCGATCTGCGAACGCATCATGGTGCTGGCCTCGGGGCGCAAGATCGCCGACGGCCTGCCGGCTGCAATCCGCACCGACGCCGCCGTACTGGAATCCTACCTGGGGGCCGATGAGCCATGAACATCCTCGATATTCAGGCGCTGCGCATCAACCTGGGCACCCACGACATTCTGCATGGCATCGACCTGGCTGTGCCCGAGCGCAGCATCATTGCCGTGCTGGGGGCCAACGGCGCGGGCAAGACCACCCTCATGCGCGCCATCTCCGGCATCTACAAGCCCAGCAGCGGGCGCATTCTGGTAGGCGGCGAGAACATCGCCGGGCTACCCAGCCACGCCATCGTCGGCCGGGGGGTACTGCAGACCCCGGAAGGCCGGCAGATATTCTCCACCATGACCGTGCGCGAGAACCTCATCATCGGTGGCGGGCCCCACGGCCTGGCCGAACTGGACTACGTGCTGGGGCTGTTTCCGGTGCTGGGCCAGCGCCTGGACCAACTGGCCGGCTCGCTGTCGGGTGGCGAACAGCAGATGCTGTGCATTGGTCGCGCGCTGATGCGCAAGCCGCGCCTCTTGTTGATGGATGAGCCCTCGCTGGGGCTGGCCCCCAGGGTGGTCAGTGAAATCTTCCAACTGGTGGAACAGATAAGGGCCAGCGGCCTGACCGTGCTGCTGGTGGAACAGAATGCCCGCGCGGCCCTGCGGGTGGCCGATCATGCCGCGGTGCTGGACAACGGCCGCATTACTCTGGAAGGCCCTGCGCAGCAGGTCGCGGCCGACCCGCGCATCGTCCAGGCTTACCTCGGAGGTCATACCCATTGAACATTCAACACGCCACCAACGCCCTGGCTACCCAACGCCTGCGTGAAGAACTGGCCTACTTGCGCCTGCCTGCCAACCCGTGGCCCAGCCTGGGTACCCCGGCGGGCAGCAGCGACATCGCCGACGTGGCAATCATCGGCGCCGGCATGTTCGGCATTGCCGCGGCCGTAGCGCTACGGCTCAAGGGCATCGACAACCTGCGCCTGTTCGATGACAGCCCCCAGGGCCATAGCGGCCCCTGGACCACCTATGCGCGCATGCGCACCCTGCGCTCGCCCAAGGAACTGCCCGGGTTGGCGCTGGGCATTCGCGCCCTGACCTTTCGCGCCTGGTATGAGGCGGTGCATGGCGTGCAGGCCTGGGAGCAGTTGTACAAGATCCCCAATGGCACCTGGCAGGATTACCTGGGCTGGATCGCTGAAGCGTTCGACTTGCCGATTGAACATGACACGGCCATCAGCACCTTTGCCGTCGACGCCCACGGCGTCACGCTCAAACGCGCCGATGGCGGCCAGGTGCGGGCACGGCGCCTGGTCATCGCCAACGGCCGCGCCGGGGCCGGCGGGCCGAGCATCCCGGCCTTCATCGATGAGCGGCTGTTCCCCCGCCTGGCGGCCCACACCTGCGACCCGGTGGACTTCGCCGCGCTGGCCGGGCGCCGGGTGGCGGTGATCGGCGCGGGGTCATCGGCCTGGGACAACGCGGCCACGGCCCTGGAGCATGGCGCTGCACAGGTGACCATGTACGCCCGTCGAGCCTGGCTGCCGCAGATCAACAAAGCACGGGCGTCCACCTACCCGGGCTTTGTCGAGGGCTGGCACAGCCTTGCGCCCGAACAGCAATGGGCGCTGGCCAGCTACCTTGACGATACCCCGCCGCCGCCACCCCACGAAACCGTGTTGCGCACCCTGGCAGCGGGGTGTGAGCGCTTCACCCTGCACTTGGCGTCACGCTTGCAGGACGTGCGTGAAGCCGACGGCCGGGTGCGCCTGCAACTGTCCGAGCACACCGACCATGCCGACTTCCTGATCGTGGGCACCGGCTTTCGCGTGGACCTTGCCGGTGCCCCGCTGTTCGCCGAGGTGGCTGACCGCGTCGCCCTGTGGCGCGACCGCTTCGAACCGGCACGCGCCGGGCAACGGCCACACCTGGGGTTGTACCCGTGGCTAGGGGATGGTTTCGAGTTGCAGGAGCGGGACGCAGGCCCCGGCCCGCTCAACCGCGTGCACCTGCTCAACCACGCCGCGAGCTTGAGTTTCGGCGCGGTGGCCTCGGATATTCCGGCGATCAGCACGGCAGCCGAGCGGCTGGCTTCGCGTATCGTGGCGCATGTGTTTGCCGAAGGGTTCGCAGGGCACCTGGGGTATTTGCGGGCGTGGGAGGCTGAGTGGGAGTTGGAGCCCACGCCCTATCTGCAGCGTGGCGCGTAGCACCTGAAGCATCCGCGGCAACGCGGTCGATCTGGCAGCCCTCTTCCCGAGCTTCGCCCGGTCCCACAGGGTTGCGATGGCTGCTTCTAAAGATGACGCGCGTGCCGTTGTGGGACCGGGCGCAAGCTCGGGAAGCGGGCGACGCGGTCGATCTGGCAGCCCTCTCCCCGAGCTTCGCCCGCTCTACAGGGTTGCGATGGCCGCTGCTTGGTGGCGTGCAAGCGCCGAAGCAGACACTGCCTGTATCACTGCAATGCCGCCCACCCATACCGAACTTCCGCCAAGGTGACCCCGCCCCTGGTCAATGTACGTTGGCTGCCGGGCTCTTCGGCCCAGCCCGCTCGGCGATAGAAGCGGATCGCCCGCTCATTGTTGGCCAGCACCCACAGGGTCAGGCGCCAGTGACCGTGGTCGGCCAGGCGTTGCAGCCCGGCCTTCCACAAGGCCAGCCCGACGCCGGTTCCCCAGTGCTCAGCCAGCACGTAGAGGGCCATGACCTCACCGGCATTGTCCGCAGCGGCATCCTCATCGCGGCCGGCCCCCACATCGATCCACCCCACCACCTGCCCGTCCACCTGAGCGACCAGGACGTTGGTGTCACCGGCACTGATCGAGCGCGCCCAGAATGCTTCCCGTTGCGTCAGTGTGTTGGTCAGCGAGGCGAGGAACGCGGCAGGCATCAACTGGCGATAGGCGTGCTGCCAACTGCTGACGTGCACGTGGGCGATGGCTGGGGCATCGGCGGGTATGGCATCGCGGATCATCGAAGGCGTCCTTCTTCGGCAGTAGGGGCAAGCCACTTACTGTAGCGAAGACTGGGCACGTTAGCGGGCGAAGGTTGGCTGAAACGGGGCGCAAGCTGGCACAATGTCCAGCCGCCCCGCCTGGACGCCGCCCCACCATGCCCCTGTTCAACCGCCTCAGCACCTTCAGCGCCCAGGCAGGGCGTGCCTTGGCCCTGGTATGGGGCACCTCGCGCGCACTGTTCATCGGCCTGGTCCTGGCCACCCTGGCGGCAGGTGTGCTGCCCGCCCTGGCGGCCTGGATAGGGCAGCGCATCGTCGATGCCGTGGTCCAGGCCATGCAGGTGCACGCCAGCGGCAGCCAGGCGCCGGTGTGGCCGGTGCTGCGCTATGTGCTGGCCGAAGCCGGGGTGCTGGCCCTGCTGGCCGCCGCGCAACGTGGCCTTTCCGTGCAGCAGGCGTTGCTACGGGTACAACTGGCGCAAAAGGTCAACCTGCTGATCCTGGAAAAAGCCCAGACCCTGTCGATGCTGCAATTCGAGGACTCGGCGTTCTACGACAAGCTGGTGCGGGTACGCCGCGATGCCTCTACCCGCCCTCTGGGGCTGGTGACCAAGGGTCTGGGGCTGGTGCAGAACCTCATCTCGCTGATCAGCTTCGCGGTACTGCTGGTGCATTTCTCGCCCTGGGCCTTGGCCATTCTGGTGCTCGGTGCCCTGCCCGTGTTCTTCGCCGAGGCGCACTTTTCCGGCGATGCCTTCCGCCTGTTCAAGCGCCGCGCGCCGGAGACGCGCCAGCAGGGCTACCTGGAAGCGCTGCTGTCTCAGGAAGCGCATGCCAAGGAGGTCAAGCTGTTTGGGCTGGCACCGCTGCTGCTGCAACGCTACCGAGACAACTTCACCCGCCTGTACGCCGAGGACCGCCGCCTGACCCTGCGCCGCGACGGCTGGGGCTTTGCCCTGGGGTTGCTGGGCACCGCCGCGTTCTACCTGGCCTATGCCTGGGTGGTACTGGACACCGTCAAGGGCCAGACCAGCCTGGGCCAGATGACCATGTACCTGGTGCTGTTCAAGCAGGGCCAGAGCGCGATCACCGCCAGCCTGGCCGCCATTGCCGGGCTGTACGAGGATGGCCTGTACCTGTCGGACCTCTACGAATACCTGGCCCATGAAGGTGTGCAGCCCCGGGGTCACCTGACGGCGGGCGTACGGCCTGGCGACGGGCTGCGGTGCGAAAACCTGGGCTTTCGCTACCCGGACGCGGCCCGGGACACGCTCAGCGCCATCGACCTGCACCTGGCACCGGGCAAGAGCCTGGCCCTGGTGGGCGAGAACGGCTCGGGCAAGACTACCCTGATCAAGTTGCTGACCCGCCTGTACACGCCCGGCCAAGGCCGCATCCTGCTCGATGGCAGCGACCTGCAGGACTGGAACGAGCAGGCCCTGCACCAGCGTATCGGGGTCATTTTCCAGGACTACATCCGCTACCAGATGACCGTCGGCGAGAACCTCGGTGTGGGTGACGTCAATGCCTTCGATGACCGCGAGCGCTGGTCCGAAGCGGCGGCACAGGGTATCGCCGCCGAGTTCATCGAGCGCCTGAGCGATGGCTATGGCACCCAACTGGGCCGCTGGTTCGTGGGGGGCCAGGAACTGTCAGGTGGCCAATGGCAGAAAGTGGCCCTTTCACGGGCCTACATGCGCCGTGATGCCGACATCCTGATCCTCGACGAACCCACCGCTGCCCTGGACGCGGGCGCCGAAGCGGCAGTATTCGAGCATTTCCGCGAGTACGCCAAGGGGCGCATGACCCTGCTGATCTCCCACCGTTTTTCCAGCGTGCGCAGCGCCGACCATATCATCGTGCTGGACCAGGGCCGCATTGCCGAACAGGGCAACCACGAGCAACTGATCGCAGGCGGCGGCCGCTACGCCGAACTGTTCGACATTCAGGCGCAAGGTTACCGGTAGGGCGGGGATGCGGGCCGATTGCAATCGCGGTGGCCGATTGCTTCAATGTCGGCCACCTTGAACACGCACTAAGGGCCACCATGATCGAGTTGAACCAGGTTACCGCCTTCCAGCAGGAAAACCGTGTTTTCGACCAACTGTCGCTGCACATCGGCTACCACGAGCGGGTCGCTATCCTCGGCCCCAACGGTGCCGGCAAAAGCACCCTGCTGAAGCTGATCAACCGCGAGCTCTACCCGGTGGAGCGGCCCGGCAGCTATTTGCGCCTGTTCGGCCATGAAACCTTCAACCTGTGGGACCTGCGCGCCAAGATCGGCTTCGTGTCCCAGGACATGCAGGAAGACTACACCCCCTACACGTCGGCCCTGGACGTGGTGATCTCCGGCTTTTTCGGCGCCATGGGCACCCACGCCCACCTGCGCCCCGACGCCGAGCAGACCGCCCGCGCCCGCGAACTGCTGGGCCAGTTGGGCATGCAGATCGATGAGCAGCGCATGTTCCAGCGCCTGTCCACCGGCCAGAAGCGCCGCCTGCTACTGGCCCGCGCCCTGGTGCACAACCCGCGGGCGCTGATCCTCGACGAACCCACCGCCGGTCTGGACATGGGCGCCAGCATGAGCCTGCTGAGCCTGATGCGCGACTTCTGCCACGATGACCGCGCCATGATCATCACGACCCACCACATCGACGAAATCATTCCCGAGATCGAGCGCGTGGTGCTGATCCAGCAAGGTCAGGTGATTGCCGATGGGCCCAAGGCGCACGTGCTGACCAGTGAGCGGCTGTCCGAGTTGTATCAAACGTCGTTGCAGGTGAGTGAACAGGGAGGGTGGTATCGGTGCTGGCATGGGTGAAGATTAAGGTGGGCCTACTGGACGCCAGGCTCCAGACGGTCTAAGTATCAAGGCAACCCTAAAAACAAGAAGCCTGGCCATGAATATCCTCCACGACGACCGGCTGGACGGCGCCCTGCCCGCGGTCGACAAGCAGGGCCTGATCGATGCCCTGACCGCGGCACTGCCCGACCTCGATCTGCTGTACCGCACCGAAGACCTCAAACCCTATGAGTGCGATGGCCTGTCCGCCTACCGCACCACGCCGCTGCTGGTGGCGCTACCCCGGCACCTGGAGGAAGTACAGACGCTGTTGCGTATCTGCCACCAGCGCCAGGTGCCGGTGGTGCCCCGTGGCGCCGGTACTGGCTTGTCCGGCGGTGCCCTGCCGCTGGCCCAGGGCGTGTTGCTGGTGATGGCACGGTTCAATCAGATCCTCGACATCGACCCCAACACCCGAACCGCCCGTGTGCAGCCCGGGGTCCGCAACCTCGCCATCTCCCAGGCCGCCGCGCCCCACGGCCTGTATTACGCGCCCGACCCGTCGTCACAGATCGCCTGTTCCATCGGCGGCAACGTAGCGGAGAACGCCGGCGGCGTGCATTGCCTCAAGTACGGGCTGACCGTGCACAACCTGGTCCGGTTGCAGGTGCTGACGGTCGAGGGTGAGCCTCTGACCCTGGGCAGCAATGCCCTCGACAGCCCGGGTTTCGACCTGCTGGCGCTGTTCACCGGCTCCGAGGGCCTGCTGGGGGTGGTCACCGAGGTCACCGTCAGGCTGTTACCCCGACCGCAGGTCGCCAAGGTGCTGCTGGCCGCCTTCGACTCGGTGGAAAAAGCGGGCCAGGCAGTCGCCGATATCATCGCCGCGGGGATCATCCCAGGCGGCCTGGAGATGATGGACAACCTGGCCATTCGCGCCGCCGAAGACTTCATCCACGCCGGCTACCCGGTGGGCGCCGAGGCCATTCTGCTGTGCGAACTGGACGGAGTTGAAGCGGACGTGCACGAAGACTGCGAGCGCGTGCGGCAGATCCTCGCTGCCGCCGGGGCCACCGAAGTGCGCCAGGCACGCGACGAGGCCGAACGCGTGCGCTTCTGGGCCGGGCGCAAGAATGCCTTTCCCGCCGTGGGCCGGCTGTCACCGGACTACTACTGCATGGACGGCACCATCCCGCGCCGGGAGCTGGCCGCAGTACTCAAGGGCATCGCCGCGCTGTCGGTGGAGTATCAACTGCGGGTGGCCAATGTGTTCCATGCCGGTGACGGCAACATGCACCCGTTGATCCTGTTCGACGCCAACCTGCCGGGCGAGCTGGAGCGGGCGGAGGCCCTGGGCGGCAAGATCCTGGAGATGTGCGTGGCCGTGGGCGGCAGCATCACCGGCGAGCATGGCGTGGGCCGCGAGAAAATCAACCAGATGTGCAGCCAGTTCAACGCCGAGGAACTGACCCTGTTCCACGCCGTGAAGGCCGCCTTCGACCCGAGCGGCCTGCTCAACCCTGGCAAGAACATCCCCACCCTGCACCGCTGCGCTGAGTTCGGCGCCATGCACATTCACCATGGCCAGGTGCCCTTCCCCGAACTGGAGCGTTTCTGATGAGCCTGGACACGTTGCTCGATGGTGTGCACCAGGCCATCGCCAGCAAAACACCGCTGCGCCTTCATGGCGGTGACACCAAGGCCTTTTTGGGCCGGCCCACCGCTGGCACGCCACTGGATACTCGGGCCTGGCGCGGTATCGTCAGCTATGACCCTACGGAACTGGTGGTGACGGTGCGCGCCGGCACGCCGGTAAGCGAGTTGCTGGCCGCCCTGGACGAGGCCGGGCAAGCATTGCCGTGCGAGCCACCGGACTTCAACGGCAGGGCCACGGTGGGCGGCATGGTCGCCGCCGGCCTGGCCGGGCCACGACGGCCCTGGAGCGGCGCGGTACGCGATTTCGTCCTCGGCACGCGGGTCATCACGGGGTTGGGTCAGCACCTGCGCTTTGGTGGCGAGGTGATGAAGAACGTCGCCGGCTATGACCTGTCACGGCTCCTGGCCGGTAGCTTCGGCAGCCTTGGGCTGATCACCGACGTATCGCTGAAGGTCCTGCCCAAACCACGCTGCAGCGCCAGCCTGGTGCTGGACATCGGCCCTGCAGACGCCTTGCAGCGCCTGACCGAATGGGGCCAGCAGGCATTGCCCATCAGCGGCGCGTGCCATGACGGCCAGGTGCTGCACCTGCGCCTGGAGGGCGGTGAAGCCAACGTCGCTGCGGCCAGCGAGCGCTTGGGCTGCCGCAGCGCAGATGCCGGGTTCTGGCGCGACCTGCGCGAGCATCGCTTGCCCTTCTTTGCCGATCCGCGCCCCCTGTGGCGCCTGTCGCTACCCTTCAACGTCGACCTGCTGGACCTGCCCGGTGAGCAGTTGCTGGACTGGGGCGGCGCCCAGCGCTGGCTGAAATCCGACGTCGAGGCCGATCACCTCCGCGCCCGGGTCAGCGCCCTGGGCGGCCATGCCACCTGCTTTACGCCCGGGGTGCTGGATTGTCCCTTCCAGCCGCTGGCCCCGGCGTTGCTGCGCTATCAGCGCCAGCTCAAGGCACGCCTCGACCCCCACGGCCTGTTCAACCCTGGCCGCCTGTACCCGGAGCTCTGACCATGCAAACCCACCTCAGCGATCAGGCTCGACTATTGCCACGCGCCGCCGAAGCGGAGAAGGTCCTGCGCAGTTGCGTGCACTGTGGTTTCTGCAACGCCACCTGCCCTACCTATCAACTGTTGGGCGATGAGCTGGATGGCCCCCGCGGGCGCATCTACCTGATGAAGGAAATGCTCGAAGGCGCGCCCATCACCGCCGCCACCCAGACCCATCTGGACCGCTGCCTGAGTTGTCGCAACTGCGAGAGCACCTGCCCTTCGGGCGTGCAATACCATACTTTGCTGGACATTGGCCGCGACTACCTGGAACAGCAGGTACCTCGCTCCCTGGGCAGCCGGCTGCTGCGTGGCACCCTGCGGGCCGTGGTGCCGCACGCGGGATTGTTCAGCGCCCTGACCCAGGCTGGGCAACGGCTGCGCCCGCTGTTGCCCGGTAGCCTGCAGGCCAAACTGCCGCGCCAGCCGCGCGCTGCCGGGGAACGCCCGGCACCGCGGCATGCACGGCGTATGTTGGTCCTGGAAGGCTGCGTGCAACCGGGCTTCTCGCCCAACACCAACGCCGCTGCCGCGCGGGTACTCGACCGCCTCGGCATCAGCCTGGTGGCGACGCCCCATGCAGGGTGCTGTGGTGCCGTGGACTATCACATGAATGCCCAGGGCACGGGCCTGGACAGGGCACGGCGCAATATCGACGCCTGGTGGCCGGCCATCGAGGCCGGGGCCGAAGCCATCGTGCAGACGGCCAGCGGCTGCGGCGCGTTCATCAAGGAATACGGCGCACTGCTCAAGGACGACCCGCACTATGGCGCCAAGGCGCAGCGGGTCAGCGCCCTGGCCAAAGATCTGGTAGAAGTGCTGCGCGAAGCGCCCCTGGAAGGACTGGCCGTCCACAGCGACCAGCGCCTGGCGTTTCATTGTCCGTGCACACTGCAGCATGCCCAGAAGCTGGGTGGCGCGGTGGAGGGCGTACTGGCGCGGCTGGGCTTTACCCTTACTGCCGTACCCGACGGGCACCTGTGCTGTGGTTCGGCGGGCACCTACTCAATCACCCAGCCGACCTTGTCGAAGCAACTGCGCGACAACCGCCTCAATGCCCTGGAGAGCGGCAAGCCGGATATCATCGTCACCGCCAACATCGGCTGCCAGACCCACCTGGACGGCGCCGGGCGCACACCGGTGCGGCACTGGATCGAGCTGGTGGATGAAGCCTGCAACGCCACCGCCGTGTAGCAGCGGACCTGGCCGCGTCGGCGGTGCATGCGGTGGGCCTGGGGCCGCATCGGCGGTACGCGGTGGTCAGGCAGGCGCCGGCACCTTGGCCACTTTCGGGGGGCGGGTGCCCAGCCAGGAAGCGAGCACGATCAACGCCCCGCCGCACCACGCGACCAGCGTCAATTGCTCACCCAGCCACATCACCGCGAAGCACGCGCCAAACAACGGTTCGGCGCCCATCAACAGTGATGTACGGCTCGGGCTGGTGTGGCGCAGCGCAAAGTTCTGGGCAAAGAACGCGAACAGCGTGCAGAACAGCACCAGGTACCCGGTCAGGCTCCAGAACGCCAGGCTGTGAGGCAAGGCCGGCACACCACCGGTGGTCACCAGCAGGATAGCCAGGCTGCCAAAGCCCACCACGCCGACCTGCACCGCCGTCAGCGCCAGCGCCGGTACCTGGGTGCCCAACTGCAACTTGCGCGTCGTGCACACCATCAGCGCCCGCAGCAACGCCGCCAGCAGGATCAGCCAATCGCCCGGGTTCAACACCACTTCACGGGCCCCGGTCAGCATCAGCGCCCCCAGCAACGACAGGCCCGCATAACCAAAGGCCTCGCCACTGGGCCGTTGGCCAAACATCGCCCATTCCACCAAGGGCGTGAGCACCACGCACAGGCTGATCAGAAAAGCGGCGTTACTGGCCGTGGTGGTCGCCACGCCGTAGGTCTCCGCCAGGAAGATCGACAGCAGGATGCTCCCCATCATCACCCCCGGCTTCAACGCCGCCCACAAGTGCCCGCGCAACCAGGGCAGCAACAGCACAAACGTCAACAGAAAGCGCACGGTGAGAAACCCCAGTACCGGGTAGAACACCAGAGCACTCTTGGCCACGCCATAGCTGGTGCCCCAGATCAACGCCACCATCAGCAGCATCAGCTCGGCCATTCGCAGTTTCGACATTATCAGACGCCTCTGAGTGGGAATGCCGGAATTATCACCAAGGCCTTTGCCGAGCATTAGCCCGCTTGCCCGGACAACAGTTGTGCGCCGGGTGAACGAATCCCGTCGGCGGCGACTGTTGGGCGGCCAACAGTGGTTGGACAAACTGGCCGCACAACCTCCAGCGCCAGGCCGTGAAACCCGCGAAAAACCGCTCTGGCACAGGTGGTACGGCTTTTGCTCCTGACCTGCCAGAGCCAGACTATTCACATAGATGCTCCTCACAGACATTGGACTCTCAGGGGTATTGATATTGAACACGAATGACCGGGCTCGCTACAGCGCCCGCCCGCCTCGCGCACGTACACTTTCCCTGGCCATGGCCGTCAGCGCTGGACTGGCCTTGCTCAACAGCGCCCAGGCTGCCACCGACACCAGCCTCGACACCGTGGTGGTCACCGGCCACGCCCAGACCGACACCCAGGCCGACAAGGAACGCCTCAACCAGGTGGCCGGCGCCACCCATGTGGTGGACAACAAGGAAGTGGAAAAGGGCCGCGCCGCCACTGCCGAGGACGTCCTGGCCTTCCAGCCGGGCGTCTATGCCCAGGCCACCAGCGGCCAGAGCGCGGCCAAGGTGTCGATTCGCGGGTCGGGCATCAACGCTTTCTACGGCGGGTACGCGCTGGGCATCAAGTACCTGTATGACGGCATCCCCGTGACTGGGCCCGGGGGCACCCAGGAAGACCTGCTGGACATGGCCGCCGTCGACCACACCGAAGTGCTGTCGGGCGCCAATGCCTTCGAATACAGCGCCCTTACCCTCGGTGGCGCCATCAACATGGTGACGAACACGGGCTACACCTCGCCGGGGAACTACGTACGCCTGGAAGGCGGCAGCTTCGGCTACAAGAAAGAACAGCTGAGCACCGGCGGCGTGGTCGGCGACAGTGATTATTACCTGTCGATCCTGCACAACGAACGCAAAGGCTACCAGGACGACTCGGCCAACCACGGCAATGACGTGGTGGGCAACTTCGGGCACATCTTCAACGACAAACTGGAAACGCGCTTCACCTTCCGCTACCGCGACGAAGACAACACCAACGCCAGCACCCTGACCAAATACCAGATCAAGCACGACCCCACCGCCAACAATTACCGCTGGGTGCGCAAGAAGCCCGGCACCACCCTGCTGGGCAGCACCACCACCTATACCTTCGACGACAACTCGAAGCTGGAGGTGGGCCTGGGCTACCACCATTACACCTTGACCGACGGCCTGCACTACTACGCCAACCCTGGCCAATGGGACTCCACCGACCTGTCCACCTCGCTGCGTTACCTGCGCAAGGGCGACACGCTGTTCGGGCTGCCGAGCAACACCACCCTGAGCTTCAGCAGCACCGTGCTGATGCCTGGCAACGAGCGGGTGCGCAACCCCGATACCTGGGCGCTGGTGCAGAAGAACAACTTCACTGGCTCGCGAGACACCGTGTTCTCCCTGGGCAACGACCTGCAACTGACAGACCGTACCTGGCTGACCACGGGGTTGTCGCTGGCCAACACCAAGCGCGATGTGCGCGTGACCTATGCCACCAACGCCAACACCAGCGAGTTCCCCAGCGAGGTCAACTACAACGACTGGAACCTGGCCCCGCGGATCGGCTTTCGCTATGCGCTGACCCCGGACGTGCAACTGTTCGGTAACGTCAGCCGCTCCATAGACCCGCCAGTGACCTGGTACTACTCCTCGGGGCCGGTCAGCAACCCCTACGTGCAGCCGCTGCATGCGCAGAAAGCCAACACGGTGGAACTGGGGGTTCGCGGCAGCCAGGGTATCTTCGACGGCAGCTTCACGGTGTACCGTTCGTGGGTGCAGGGCGAGTTGCTGTCAGCGGTGATCGCCGATGCCACCGCCACCTCCAACGAGATCGTCTCCAACACCAACGCCTCGCCCACCATTCACCAGGGCATCGAGGCAGGCCTGAGCACGCTGCTGTGGACGGGCCAGAACGGCAGCACGGTGAAATGGCGCCAGGCCTACACGGTCAACGACTTCTACTTCCGCCACGACGCCACCTTCGGCGGCAATCAACTGCCCGGTCTGCCGCGCCAGGTCTACCAGAGTGCCCTGCAGTACCAGCACCCCAGCGGCTGGTATGGCGAGGTCAACCTCAACCATGCCTCCAGCTACTACGTGGACTTCGCCAATACCGTGAAAGCCCCGGAGTACACCATTTTCGGCGCCAAGGTCGGCTATGAAGCGCCGAGCAAGCGCTGGAGCGTATTCCTGGACGCCCGCAACCTTACCGACAAGCACTACGTGACCGCCTCCAAGACCTCCTACGACCTCAAAGGCGTGGACTCGGACAACTTCTACGTGGGTGACGGCTTTGGCGTCACCACGGGCGTGTCGTACCGCTTCTGACAACCGGACCCTTTCCATGAACCTGAAGAAACTGCACGTCAACCTGTTCGAAATGAACTGCGTGAGCCACATCACCCATGGCCTGTGGGTGCACCCGGACAACAACCGCCACCGTTTCAATGACCTGGACTACTGGACGGAACTGGCGCAACTGCTGGAGGCCGGCGGCTTCGACGCGGTGTTCCTTGCCGATGTGATCGGTACGTACGATGTGTTCCGCAACGGGCCCGAAACAGCCCTGCGCGAAGGCATGCAAATCCCCAGCAACGACCCCATGCTGGTGATCCCGGCCATGGCCGCGGTCACGCGCCACCTGGGGTTCGGGGTGACCTTCTCCACCACCTATGAACCGCCCTTCGCCTTTGCCCGGCGCATGAGCACCCTGGACCACCTGACCAAAGGCCGCGTAGGCTGGAACATCGTCACCTCCTACCTGCCCAACGCCGCGCGCAACTTCGGCCATGACGACGAGGTGCGCCATGACCAGCGTTACGAGATCGCCGACGAGTACCTGGACGTGTTGTACAAACTGTGGGAAGGCAGTTGGGACGACGACGCGGTGGTCCAGGACCGTGAGAACCGGGTCTACACAGACCCAACCAAGGTGCGCTATATCGACCATGTGGGTGACTACTACAAGGTGGCCGGCCCGCACTTGTGCCAGCCGTCACGCCAGCGCACGCCAGTGCTGTTCCAGGCCACCGGTTCGCCAGCGGGTAGCGAGTTCGCCGGCCGCCATGCCGAGGTGGTGTTCACCGGCGGCAAGAGCCACGAGACCATCCGGCGCAACATCCAGACCATGCGCGACAAGGCCGTGGCCCACGGCCGCGCGCCGGACAGCATCAAGTTCGTGGTCATGGCTTCGATCATCACCGGGCGCACCGACGAGGAGGTGGCGCGCAAGCTGCAAGCGTATGGGCAACTCCTGAGCGTCGAGGGGTCCATGGCCCACTTCCAGCTGCCTGTGGACCTCTTGGCCTACCCTCGCGACGAGGTGGTGGCCAATATCATCCGCCGCGAGAAACTGGCCTCGCTGTTTCTCGACTACTTTCCCCAGGACGAAACCGTAGGCCAGGCCCTGGACCGGCTGGGCAGCCTGGACCAGGGGTACTTCTTCGTGGCCGGTACGCCACAGGTGGTGGCCGACCGTATCGAACAGTGGCTTGATGAGGACGGCATCGACGGCATCAACCTGCGCCAGTTCATGTCCTTCGAGACAGCGCGCGACTTCATCGAACTGGTGGTGCCGGAGTTGCGCAAGCGCGGGCGTTACCGGGAGGCGTACGAGCCGGGGGAAACCTTGCGCGAGCGGCTGTTCGGCGCAGGCCAGGCGAAGCTGCCGGCCAACCACTTCGCCAGCCGCTACCGCGACCCGCAAGCGCTGAAGCAGCCCGCCCGCCCCCTGCGATTCGAGCAGTAGCGGCAACTGTCTTTTGTGGGCCTTCACGATGCGGTCTGCCTGGTACTGCGCGTCGTGAGTGACGCGCGTGCCATTGCAGCTCAGGGTGCAACCTCGGGAAGCGGACAATGCATTCGACCTGACGGGCCTCTTCCCGAGCTTCGCCCGTTCCCACAGGGGAATGGGGAAGCGAGGCCTATCAGGCTGTGGGAGCTACTGAACAGGCCGCAAGATCAGTACCGCCAGCGGTGGCAGGTTCAGTGACAGCGAGAGCGGCTGGCCATGGCTGTGCACCGACTCGGTGGCCACCCCGCCGCCATTGCCGTAGTTGGAACCGGCATAGATCTCGGCGTCACTGTTGAGCACCTCTTCCCAGCGCTCGGCGAAGGGCACGCCAACGCGATACCCTTCGCGCGGGACTGGCGTGAAGTTGGCCACCACCAGCAGCGGCTCGCCTGCCTTGCTCCAGCGCAACCAGGCGAACACGCTGTTGGCCGCGTCATCGCCAATCAACCACTGGAAGCCTTGGGGCACGCAGTCCTGGTCATGCAGCGCAGGTGCTTCGCGGTACAGACGATTGAGGTCGCCCACCAGCTTCTGCACGCCCAGGTGGTCGGACTGCTTAAGCAGGTACCAGTCCAGTTCGCTGTCATGGTTCCACTCGCGCCATTGGCCGAACTCGCAGCCCATGAACAACAGTTTCTTGCCGGGGTGCGCCCACATGAACGTCAGGTAGGCACGCAGGTTGGCGAATTTCTGCCAGCGGTCACCGGGCATCTTGTCGATCAGCGAGTGCTTGCCGTGCACCACCTCGTCGTGGGAGATGGGCAAGATGAAGCGTTCGGAATAGGCGTAGATCAACCCGAAACTCAACTCGTTGTGGTGATGGGTGCGGTGGATCGGGTCGTTCTGGATGTAGTGAAGCGTGTCGTGCATCCAGCCCATGTTCCATTTGTAGGCAAAGCCCAGGCCGCCCTGCTGGGTGGGTTGGCTGACGCCCGGCCAGGCGGTGGATTCCTCGGCGATCACCAGCGCACCCGGCGCTTCCAGGGCCACTACGTCGTTGAGGTGGCGCAGGAAGTCGATGGCTTCCAGGTTCTCGCGGCCACCGTAGCGGTTGGGAATCCACTCGCCCGCCTTGCGCGAATAGTCGCGGTACAACATCGAGGCCACCGCATCCACGCGCAGCCCGTCGACGTGGAAGTGCTTGAGCCAGTGCAGCGCCGAGGCCAGCATGAAGCCGTGCACTTCGGTGCGGCCCAGGTTGTAGATCAGCGTATCCCAATCCTGGTGGAAGCCTTCCAGCGGGTTATCGTATTCATACAGGGCGGTGCCGTCGAAACGGGCCAGGCCGTGGGTATCGGTGGGGAAATGCGCCGGCACCCAGTCCAGGATCACGCCGATGCCGCCCTGGTGGCAACGGTCGATGAAGGCGGCGAAATCATCCGGGCTGCCATAACGCGCCGAGGGCGCGAACTGCGACAGCGGCTGATAACCCCACGAACCACCGAACGGGTGTTCCATGATCGGCATGAGTTCGATGTGGGTGAAGCCCAGTTGCTGTACATAAGGCACCAGGCGGTCGGCCAGTTCGTGCCAATTATAGTTGCGCACCTCCCCTTCTTCGTTGATCTCGCATTGCCAGGAACCGGCGTGCAGTTCGTAGATCGACAACGGCTTGTTCAACCCGTGGTGTTCGCCGCGTGCCTGCATCCAGGCCTCGTCGCCCCAGGCATGGCTGAGCGGCTGGGCCACCTTGGACGCGGTAGACGGCGGCAGTTCGGTGCGCAGGGCAACGGGGTCGGCCTTGAGCGGCAGGACACCGTCGTGGCTGAGCACTTCGTACTTGTAGGTCTCGCCCGGTTGCAGACGCGGCACGAAGATCTCCCACACGCCTGATGGGTGGCGCAGGCGCATGGGGTGGCGGCGGCCGTCCCAGATGTTGAAGTCGCCCACCACCGACACCCGCCGGGCGTTGGGCGCCCACACGGAAAAGCGCACGCCCTGCACCCCATCGACCGTCACGCACTGGGCGCCGAGGGCGCTGCTGAGGTCGCGATGGTTCCCTTCGGCGAACAAGTACAGGTCCATTTCGCCCAACAGCTCGCCAAAGCTGTAGGGGTCTTCACTGATCTGCTCACCGCCCGCCCACTGCACCTTGAGCAGGTAGGGGCGCTGGTCGGGGAACTGGCCGACGAACAGCCCGGGCACTTCACCCTGCTGCAGTGGCCCACGCTCCTGCTGGGTGTCCTTGTCCAGCACATGCACGCTGAGCGCAGTGGGCAGGTACGCACGAATATATTGCCCGCCCGCCCCATCGGCGTGCGGACCCAGTACCGAAAACGGGTCGCGATGGTCGGCGCGTATCAGCGCCTCGACGTCCGCCTTGGGCGGGAAAGCCCCGACCTTGCCCTGTTCCTTGTGCGCGTTCATTTACTACTCTCCCCTGGTACTCAGTAACCCGAATAGCCCATGCAAAGGCACGGCCAGCCAGCTCGGGCGATTCTCGGCTTCGTATGCGATTTCGTAGCAAGCCTTCTCCAGGCTGAACAGCTCCAGTGCTGCGCGTTCGCCATCGGCGTCCTGCCAGGCATGCGCCAAGCTGGCCGTGGCCAGGCCATAGGCCTCGATGAACGCGTGGCGGGCCTCGTGCAAATAGCGTTTGCCCACGCGCTGGCGGGCCTGCTCGGCTTCGGCGCGGTCGTCCACGCCCTGGGCATTGCGCATGGCCATGGCGGCAGCGTAGTCGAAGGAGCGCAGCACACCGCTGACGTCCTTGTAAGGGCTGTACTTGGCCCGGCGCTCTTCCAGCGGCCGTGCCGGCTCCCCTTCGAAGTCGATGATATAGGCGTCGCCCTGCACCACCAGCACCTGCCCCAGGTGCAGGTCGCCGTGCACGCGCATGATCAGCCCGCCGACCGCTTGCTTGCTGAGCTGGTCGATGTGGCTGAGCAGGGATTTGCGTTGCTTGAGCAAATCATCCACCAGGCCACGGTCTTCCTCGACCAATTCGTGATAGTGCTGCTCTAGCAATTGCAGGGCGCGCTCCAGTTGGACACTGACGCTCTTGCTCCAGCCCTGGGCGTCTTTCTTGCCGCTGGGGCTGGCCTTGAAGTCCGGGTTGTCGGTCGGCGCGGCCAGCACCTGGTGCATTTCACCCAGGCGCTGGCCCAACAGCGCGGCGAAATCAGCCAGCTCACCCAACGCGTTGTAATGCTGTTCCTGGTCGGAATGCCCCAGTTGCAACTCGTCGCGGATGGCCCGCTCCAGGTTGTTCTGGGTCCAGGCCCAGGCGTCGCCCTGATTGTTCAGGTAGCCCTGGGCAATCATCAGCAGGTGCGGCAGCCCCTGGTCATCGACTCGGCTGACCGACCCCAGCAGCGGCGAGATATTGGCAAAACCGGCTGCTGTCAGGTAAGCGCCCATTTCCAGTTCCGGGTGGATACCGCCGCTGACCCGGCGGATCATCTTCAGCACCATGCTGCCACCCACCACCACCGAGCTGTTGGACTGCTCGGCAGACAGGTAGCGCACCTCCGGTTCGGCCGCCAGGTTCAGGCGCGCCAGTTCCGGGGTAGCGGTGAAGTGGATCTTGCCTTCGTCACAGGTCAGCACGGTGCCCGCCCTGAAACCCTGGACCACGGCGTGAATGAAACTTTCCAGCACGAAGGCATCGGTGATCAGCCCCACCTGGCGGTTGCGACGCACCCGCGACAACGCCAACTGGTGGGGCAAGGCGCTGCTGGGCTGGTCTTCACCCAGCAAGCCGAAGGGGAATTGGTAACGGCTGACCTGACCGCCGCTGCGCACCTCGATTTCGCTGAGCAGCACCGGGCTGGTGGGCGTGCCGAAGCGTACGCCATAGGCAATGCGGACCTGTTCGATGGCGGTGTCCTTGCCGGCGAACCAGCGGCGTTTGGGCAGGTATTGCGGCAGCGCCTGGGTTTCCAGACTGCTGCGCGACGGTTCTTCCAGGAGCTCTTCCATACGTTTTTTCAACACCAGGGTGAGGAAGTCGGGCAGCGGCTGGGCCGGCTCAACATGCCAGCTGGGCATCTGCGCTTCGGTCGCCAGCAGGAACCAGTAGAAACCATAGGGCGGCAGCGTCAGCAAAAAGTTCAGTTGGCCGATGGGTGGGAACGCGCTGCCACCGAGCATTTCCACAGGCACCATGCCGGCGTACTGGGACAGGTCCAGCTCGGCGGCCTGGGCGGCGCGCGAAACGTTGGCCACGCACAGCACCAGTTCATTCTTGCCGTCGGGGCTGGTGTACTCGCGAATATAGGCCAGGATGCGCCGGTTGCTGGGCGAGAGCATCTTCAGGCTGCCGCGGCCAAACGCTTTCTGTTGCTTGCGCACGGCCAGCAGGCGCCGAGTCCAGTTGAGCAGCGAGTGAGGGTCATTGGATTGGGTCTCGACGTTCACCGACTGGTAACCGTAGAGCGGGTCCATGATCGGCGGCAGCACCAGGCTGGCCGGGTCGGCGCGAGAAAAACCGCCGTTGCGGTCGATGGACCACTGCATGGGAGTGCGCACGCCATCACGGTCGCCCAGGTAGATGTTGTCGCCCATGCCGATTTCGTCACCGTAGTACAGCGTGGGCGTGCCGGGCATGGACAGCAGGAGGCTGTTGAGCAGCTCGATGCGGCGACGGTCCCGTTCCAGCAAAGGCGACAGGCGTCGACGGATGCCCAGGTTGATGCGCGCGCGACGGTCGGCGGCGTAGTAGTTCCACAGGTAGTCGCGCTCGCGGTCAGTGACCATTTCCAGCGTCAGTTCATCGTGGTTGCGCAGGAAAATCGCCCACTGGCAGTTGGCGGGAATCTCCGGGGTCTGGCGCAGGATATCGGTGATCGGAAAGCGATCCTCCTGGGCCAAGGCCATGTACATGCGCGGCATCAGCGGAAAGTGGAAGGCCATGTGGCATTCATCGCCGTTGTCACCGAACACATCGCCAAAATACAGCTGCGTGTCTTCAGGCCATTGGTTGGCTTCGGCCAGCAGCATGCGGTCGGGGTAATGAGCGTCTATCTCGGCACGGATCTGCTTGAGCACCTGATGGGTCTCGGGCAGGTTCTCATTGTTGGTGCCGTCACGTTCGATCAGGTAGGGGATGGCGTCCAGGCGCAGGCCATCGATGCCCATGTCCAACCAGTAGCGCATCACCCCCAGTACCGCCTTCATGACCTGCGGGTTATCGAAATTGAGGTCCGGCTGGTGGGAATAGAACCGGTGCCAGAAATACTGGCCGGCGACCGGATCCCAGGTCCAATTGGATTTTTCCGTGTCGAGGAAGATGATCCGCGTACCCGCGTATTTCTGGTCGGTGTCGGACCACACGTAGAAGTCCCGCGCCCGCGAGCCAGGCTTGGCCCGCCGCGCACGCTGGAACCAGGGGTGCTGGTCCGAGGTATGGTTGATGACCAGCTCGGTGATCACCCGCAGGCCGCGCTTGTGGGCTTCGGTGATGAACCGACGCGCGTCGGCCATGGTTCCGTAGTCGGGGCTGACGGCCTTGTATTCGGCGATGTCGTAACCGTCGTCTCGGCGTGGCGAGGGGTAGAACGGCAGCAGCCAGATGGTGTTCACGCCCAGCTCGGCGATGTAGTCGAGCTTGTCGATCAGGCCCGGAAAATCACCGATACCATCATTGTTTGAATCGAAAAACGACTTGACGTGTACCTGGTAGATCACCGCGTCCTTGTACCACAAAGGGTCATTGATAAAGGCCGCGGTGCGGGGTTTCTTCGCCATGGGTCAGTCCTTTTCAGAGCGCCGCGCTGATGCGCCAGATGCCGAATGGCTGGTGGCCGGGGTCTATGCGCATCCACTGGGTTTTGCCGTACCAGGTCCAGCGGTGGCCGGTCATGAGGTCTTCGCCCTGGGTGGCGGCGCTGTCATCCAGCCCCAGTTCCCACAGCGGCAGCTCGAAATGGGCTTCCTGGACGTTATGCGGGTCGAGGCTGACCGCCACCAGGATGTAGTTGCGGCGGTCCGCGGTGCGCTTGCCGAAGTACACGATGTTGTCGTTCCAGCACTGGAAGAACGCCAGGCCCAGGTGGGTTTGCAGTGCCGGGTTCTGGCGGCGGATACGGTTGAGCTGGGCGATCTCGGCGATGATATTGCCTGGCTGGGTGTAGTCCCGGGGACGAATCTCGTACTTCTCCGAGTCCAGGTACTCTTCCTTGCCGGGAATCGGCGCCGACTCGCACAGCTCGAACCCCGAATACATGCCCCACAGGCCCGAGCCCATGGTGGCCAGGGCCGCGCGGATGAGGAAACCGGCGCGGCCGGATTCGTGCAGGAAAAACGGGTTGATGTCCGGCGTGTTGACGAAGAAATTCGGCCGGTAGCAGTCGGACCATGGCGGCTGATTGAGCTGGGTGAAGTACTCGGTCAGCTCGGCCTTGGTGTTGCGCCAGGTGAAATAGGTGTAGCTCTGGGAATAGCCGACCTTGCCCAGGCGCGCCATCATCGCCGGTTTGGTGAAGGCTTCGGCGAGGAACATCACATCGGGGTATTCACGGCGCACGTCTTCGATCAGCCATTGCCAGAACGGCAGCGGCTTGGTGTGGGGGTTGTCGACGCGGAAAATCTTCACGCCCTCCTCCACCCATCCCACTACCACGTCTCGCAGCGCCAGCCACAGGCTGGGCACGGCGTCGGCGGCGTAAAAGTCGACGTTGACGATGTCCTGGTACTTCTTCGGCGGGTTTTCCGCATAGCGGATGGTGCCGTCCGGGCGCCAGCTGAACCAACCCGGGTGCTCCGCCAGCCAAGGGTGGTCCTGGGAGCACTGGATGGCGAAGTCCAGGGCGATTTCCAGGCCGTGCTCGGCAGCCGCTGCCACCAGGTTGCGAAAATCCTCGCGGCTGCCCAGTTGCGGGTGAATAGCCTCGTGGCCGCCGTCGGCACTGCCAATGGCATAAGGGCTGCCAGGATCGTCCGGGCCGGCCTCAAGGGAATTGTTGGGCCCTTTGCGGTGCTTGCGGCCGATGGGGTGGATGGGCGGAAAATACAGCACGTCGAAGCCCATGTCGCGGATCATCGGCAAGCGGTTGTGCACGTCGTTGAAGGTGCCGTGGCGGCCCGCGTCGTCGGTGATCGAACGCGGGAACAGCTCGTACCAACTGGCGAACTGGGCGCGTTCGCGCTCCACTTCCACGGGGAATTCATGGCTCTTGCTCAGGTAGGCCCGCGGGTCGGCCAGGCTCATCAGCGCGGCGGTGTCCTTTTGCAGCAGCAGTGCCACCTGGCCCTCCTGGTCCAGGCCCTGGAACTCGTCATGCAGGTGCATCAGCTGGCGGCGCAGGGTTTCCTCGCTTTTCTCGGCACTCTGCACCAGGTGGCGGCGGCCCTCCTCCAGCTCCAGGCCGATGGGCACACCGGCGGCGTATTTCTTTTCCAGCTCGTAGCGGTAGGTGGCGAACAGGTCAATCCAGGCTTCGATGGTGAACACGTGGCGGCCGACCTGGCTGACGCTGAACTGCCCTTGCCAACTGTCGTTGCCCAGGTCCTTCATGGCCGTGCTGTGCCACTGGTCACTGCCCAGCGCGCGCCAGCGCAGCACCACGGCCAGTTTGTCGTGGCCGTCGGCGAAGACTTTGCTGTCCACAATCAGGCTTTGCCCGGTCACGGCCTTGACCGCAAACTGGCCGCCGTCGATGGAGGGCTGGGTGTTCTCGATCACGATACGTGGCAGCAGCAGGGCCTGGGACAGGCTCAGCGCCTGCTCGTTGCTCTGCTCGGCCGCCTGGCCGGTTTCGAAGGGTTGATCCGCGGTCATCGAGCATCTCCTACACGCCCAAAGGACGCTCATCCATTACAGAGGAAGGCCGGCCAACGCTGCCGGCACATGCATTAAGTTCCGAGCCATGGGGGTGCTGAAAGTTCATCGACAGTGATGCTCGGGAGTCATTGGCACCGGCGTGGTGTCCAGATCCTTGACAGCCCCCACAACCTGCGAGGAACCCCATGAATATCCCTATCCCCGCCGAAACGCCGGACCCGAACATCGACGACCCCACCCTGCCGCCGCCTGACCCCGAGACCGAGCCGGACGAACTGCCGGTCAAGCCCACCGTGCCGCCGACCGTGGGCGACCCGCCCAACCAGGAACCCCCGGCGCAGCTGTAAGGTTTTTTTCGCGATAGCGAGTACAGAGCATAGATGGGGTGGGAATAAGCGTGACCCTACGGTCATGATTTTTTTGCCTACCTCGACGCCATGTTTGCAGCAGCTGGCTTGCCCGCGAGCTTTTCAGAATGCCCAAAACTCGCGGACACGCCAGCTCCCGCAAAAGCGTGAGAGGCGATTCGGCAGGCTCAGCGGTCTTCACGGTCCTCGCGCTCGAAGCGCTCGACGATCAGCGGCATCACACCCAATACCAGCAATGCCAGGAGGGTGCTCAGCACCGCCGTGGCCTCGCGCCCCATCCCGGCGGCCACGCCGATGGCGGCTGTCATCCATAACCCTGCGGCGGTGGTCAGCCCTTTCACGTGGTGCACATCGTCGGCACGCCCTTTGAGAATGGTGCCGGCCCCGAGGAAGCCAATTCCCGCCACCAGGCCCTGCACCACTCGGCTGATCGCCGCCGGGTCGGCGCCAGCCATCTGCGGCACCAGGATGAACAACGCGGCGCCCAGCGACACCAGCATGTGTGTGCGTACCCCGGCGGCCTTACCCTTGTGCTCGCGCTCGAACCCCAGCACCCCGCCCAGTATGGCTGCCATCAAAAGGCGAATGGCCACCCGCGTGAGCTGGGAGGCATCGGTGATGTCGGCGAATTCAACTTGCAGCGTGGTCCAGGCTTCTTGCCACCAGGCGTTCATCGTCAGGGCCTTTGCGGGGAGGATGAAGGATTGACCGTGGGCGATGGCGGGAGTGCCGTGCAGTGGGGATTGCGTCAGGGCCTCCAAGTGCCAGGGTAAACCCGGTCCCACATCTGTTTCGGGCCAGTTATGTTTGAGATCACCTTGGCCGCCTTGTTGGCAAGCTGAAGAACCTTTAATCGGTCGACCGTCGATCAGGTCGAGCGGCGCCAGACACCTGCGCGCTGTCTAACCCTTGCAAGCCCACAAGAACAAGGGAGAGGAGCCATGCCCGTGGAAATTGATGCCCAGACCCAACGCTGCACCCTGATCGGACAAGACCTGCGCTATGAAGGTCCCGCCGCCGAGATTCGCATCAGCACCGACGACCAGCTGCGCATGTCCATCGCCGAGCTGAACGGCCACCGCGTGCCCATCACCGAGGCCGAAGCCGATGCCCTGACCGTCGCGGGGGCGCTGGATGGCAGGAAGCACCTGAAGGCGGCGACGCCCGGTTCGGTGATCTGAACCGCCGTGGCAATGGAATGACATCGCGGGCCCGGTCCTGCAGGTGACCCGCTACTTTCCAGCGTCAGGCAGAGAAGAAGAAACGGGTCAGGTGGAAGAAGATCGGCGCGGCGAAGCACACCGAGTCCATGCGGTCGAGCATGCCGCCATGGCCTTTGATCATGGTGCCCCAGTCCTTGGCACTGAGGCTGCGCTTGATGGCTGACATCACCAGCCCACCCACGAAGCCCATCACCACGATCACCAGCGACATACCCAGCGACTGCCAGAAACCGAAGGGCGTCATCCAGTACATGCAGCCGCCTACCAGCGTCGCCGCCAAACCGCCGCCCACCAGCCCTTCCACGGTCTTGGAGGGACTGACCAGCGGTGCCACCTTGCGTTTGCCGAACAGTTTGCCGAACACGTACTGCAGCACGTCGCTGATCTGCACCACGAACATCAGGTAGAACAGCAGCAAGGCGTTCTGGCCCTTGAAACCCTCCAGGTCAAGCAACAGCAACGCTGGTGCGTGGCTGATGCAGTAGATGCAGATCATCACCCCCCACTGGATCTTCGCCGTGCGCTCCATGAAGGCTTCGGTGTCCTGGCTGAGCACGGCGATGGCCGGAAGCATCAGAAAGGCATAGACCGGTACCAGCAGGGTAAACATCGAATACCAATGGGTACCGATCAGCAGGTACTGCAAGGGAATCAGGATGAAGAAGGCCGCGAACAGGGCGTTGTGGTCACCCCGCCGGGTCGGTGTGAGGGTAATGAATTCGCGCAGGGCGAACAGCGAGATAAAGGCAAACAGCACGACCGTGGCGTTGCCGCCCAACTGGTAGGAAACGAAGAACACCACCACCATGCCCCACCAGGCGTTGACGCGCTGGTTCAGGTTTTCGATGGTCGCCACCGCGCTGTCCGACGTTGCCCGCCGGGCCAGCAGCCAGCCAATGGCCGAGGCCAGCACCAGCAGGCCCGCGATGGCGCCGAAGAACCACATGAACTTGTCCTGAAGCGTCATGGCGCCAACCTCACGATCGCGTCCCTGGCGCGGGCCAGGAATACCTGTTTGTCTTCGCCGTCGATACGCGGCAGCGGGTTGCCGATGCGGATGGTGCAGAGGATCGGCAGGGGCACGTGCTTGCCCTTGGGCATGGAGCGGTGCAGGTTTTCCAGGTAGATGGGCACCAGTTCAACGTCGGGAAACTGTTCGCTGAGGCGGTACAGGCCCGACTTGAATTCACCCGGCAGTGCCTGGGCCGAGCGGGTGCCTTCGGGGAAGAAGATGATCGAGTGCCCGGCCTGCACCACATCGAAGATGGGTTCCATGACGTTCTTGCCCGCGGTGGCATTGCGCTCGATCAGTACGGCGTTCAGGCCCCGTTGCGCTATGTAGGAAAGGAAGCGGTTCTTGCCCCAGTAATCCGCCGCAGCCACCGGTTTCACGTTGACCCGCGCCGCGGGCGGCAGTGCGGCGATGATCGCGAGGGTGTCCATGTGGCTGGTGTGGTTGGCGAAGTAGATGCGCTGGCGCGACAGGTCAGGCGGGCTTTCCCAGCGGGCACTGGCGCCAATCAGCAGGCGCAGCACGGCGATCAACGCTCTACTGATCCACATGGCGCGGCTCCTTGAGCTGCCGGGCGATGGCCTGGGTGCGGGTGACGCAGGTGATCGCAGAGCCCAGGGTAATGACCCACAGCGCAAACGACAGCACGTAGAAACTGCCCAGCGTCAGGGTCTCGATCAGGTTCAGCACCAGCCCGCCTGTCATCACCGCCATGCGGTGCTGCTTGGCCATGGGCCCGATAAACCGCTGCGCCAACCCCAGCGAGCCGCCGAACACCCGCACATAGGCGGTAAGTGCCGCCAGCAGCGCCGCGAACCAGCCCAGCTCCGGGTGGCCGATGGCATAGCCCAGGCCGCCGATCAGCAAGCTGTCGGCCACGCGGTCGGGAAACTCGTTGTAAAGCGTGCCCAGCGTCGACTTCTTGCCGCCCTCGATGGCGACCATGCCGTCGAACAGGTTGCACAGCAGGCGCAGCTGAATGCCGAGAATGCACAGCAACGAGCCAAGCACACCGGTGCTGACGTTCAGCGCCACTGCGCCGAACAGGGCGAAACCGATGCTGGCGACGGAGATCTGGTTGGGGGAGATATGGCTGGCGACCAATCGGTCGGTAATACGTTTGGCCCACCCCGCGGAGCGGGTCTTGATGGGCCTGCGGTTCTCATCCATTAGACAGTTCCATAAAAGGAGGCGCGTGACCGGGAAATCATACCTGAGCCGACACCGTTTTGTATGAGGGTACACATCTCGACAAAAACGGCGTGCTACACGGGCGTCACCGGCCCCACAGGAACGGGCAGGTGCAACTGCTCCATTGCCATGGGCCGGGCGAAATAATAGCCCTGGGCCTGGGAAGCGCCCATTTCGCGCAGTAATTGCAAGGTGGCTTCGTCCTCTACCCCCTCGGCCACCACTGGCAGGCCCAGCGACTCGGCCATGCGCACGATAGCCCGGACAATGGCGCGGCTGCGCTCACTGGCCGTCAGTTCGAGGATGAAGGATTTGTCGATTTTCAGGCCACTGAAGGTGTACTGGTGCACATAGCTCAGGGACGAGAAGCCGGCGCCGAAGTCGTCCAGCATCACGCTCAAACCGTGCTCGGCCAATTGTTGCATGGTCTGCCGGGCCCGCGCCGGCTCCGCCACCAGGCCGCCTTCGGTCAGTTCCAGGCACACACGATGGGCTGCAATGCCATGGCGCTGCAGCAGGGCCAGCACCTCGCTGGCGAACTCAGGGCGGGTAATGCTGTAACTGGAACAGTTGACGTGCACCGGCGGCCAATGGGCGTGCTCGGGCATGGCCAGGGTCGCGGCGATGCGGTTGAGCATGTACAGGTCCAGCCGGCCAATCAGGCGCAGACCCTCCAGCGCCGGCAGGAAATCACCCGGCGCCGTGATGCGCCCATCGGCCTGACGCCAGCGGATCAAGGCTTCCAAGGCAACCACTACACCGGTCTCGACACTGACGATGGGCTGAAAATAGGCCAACAGTTCATCGTCACGCTTGAGCGCATTGCGCAATGCGCCTTCGCGCTCCATCTGGTCGCTGACTTCGCGGCGCACCTGCTGGTTGAACACCGCGAAACTGTCGCGCCCGGCATTCTTGACCCGGTACATGGCCGTGTCGGCATCGCGCAGCAGGTCAGCGGGTTCGTGGTGGAACTGGGCATCGGCACTGACAATGCCGATGCTGCACGATGAAAACACGCCATGGCCGTCGATATTGAACGGCAGGTCGAAGGCCAGCAGGATACGTTCGGCAATGCCCACCGCCGTGTCCAGATCGGCCTCGGGGGCCAGCACCGCGAACTCGTCACCGCCCAGGCGGGCCAGCAGGTCGCCCTCGCGCAGGCAACTGCGCAAACGCGTGGCCGCCTGTGTCAGCAGCAGGTCACCGAAGTGGTGGCCGAGGCTGTCGTTGACCATTTTGAAACGGTCCAGGTCAATGAACATCACCACCAACGGCCGCTCCTCGGCGCAGAACGCCGCCCAGGCCTGCTGCAGACGCTGTTGCAACTGGCTGCGGTTGGGCAGCCCGGTCAGCGCGTCGTGGGCGTTCTCATGCTGCAACGCAGCGTTGGCGTGGTCCAGTTCACGGGTGCGGCTCTGCACGCGCGCTTCGAGCATCAGGTTGGCGGCCTGCACGGCCTCGGCGGCGCTGCGGCGCGACAGCGCGGTGTCGATGTGGCGAGACACGAAGGTCAGCAGCTCCTGGTCGCGCTGGCTGTAGCGGATCGTCGGCGAATAGCTCTGCACCACCAGCACGCCACGCACCTGGGTGCCGTCGAACAGCGGAATACCCAACCAGGACTGGGAACGCACAGGCCCGGGGTTGTTGGCGATCTCGCCGGCAGCCATCAGGGCGCTGGCGTCGTCGTAGTCGATCAGGCATGGCCGGCGCTGGCGGATCACGTACTCGGTGAGCCCGCGCTGGCCACGCCGCGGTGCCGGCGCGTCGGCGCTCTGCTCGTCTATGTAGTACGGGAAGGTGACCTCACCCGTCATCACCTCGAACAGGGCAATATAGAAGTTGCGGGCAAACAGCAGGTCGCCGACGATCATGTGCAGGCTCTGGAACAGCTCGGCCATCTCGCCCTGCTGGCTGGACAGCTCGGCGATCTGGAACAGCGCACTGTGCAGGTGCTCGGCGCGCTCGCGCTCGATGACCTCCAGGCGCAGTGCATCGTTGAGCTCGGACAGCTCCTGCGTCCGCCGCGATACCGTCTCTTCCAGGTCCATGCGGTGCAGGATACGGTCCAGGGCCATGGCCACGTGACGGGCCACCACCAGGAACAACTCGCGGTCCTCGGCACTGTAGATGCGCGACACCTCGTAGACCTGCATGGCAAGCATCCCGAACACCTCGTCAGAGGCATTCTTCAGCGGCGCGCCCATCCAGAACTCGGGGCGGTGGCCAACCGGGGCAAACCGCCCCTCCTGCTCAGCCCGGCGCATCGCGCTGGCGTCGACCATCAGCGGTTGGCCAGTGGTCAACACGTAGCCGGTCAGCGACAGGCGCTCAGGGTCCAGGTACTCGTGGCTCTGGGCCTCGATGGCGTCGTTGTCGATGATGTCGACGTAATACGGGTAGGACACTTCATGAGCCTGGGCGTCGTACAACGCCAGGTAGAAGTTCTCGGCGTCGATGAGCGTGCCCAGGTGCTGATGCACCCCCTGCAGAAAGACACCGCGGTCACGGGTCGAACTGGCCAGGTAGGTGATTTCATACAGCACCCGCTGGGTCATCTGTGCCCGGGCCAGGGCTTCGCGCTGCACCCGGATCCCCAGCTCCCGAGCCAGTTCGTTCAAACGCGGGTCATGGGCGTCGCTGCGTGCCGCCAGCAACCAGCCCAAGGCATGTTCGCCCTCGCCGGTGGGCCAGCGGTGCAGGTTCCCGGCACGGCAGAAGCCCGCCAGGTCCCGCCGTGCCAAGGCCAAAGGCCACTGGCCAGGGACGCCGCCCTGGGCCACCCGGTGCAGCGGTTCACCTTCACGGTACCAGACCCAGGCACGGCTATCAGGCCAGGCGCGAGCCGTGGCCAGAACCTCATCGATCGAAGTCACTGTGTCAGCGCCCAGTGGCAAGCGTGACTCATCGGGCAAAAGAGGGGAATTCAAGGGGACGCTCCAGCGGGACGGACGGTCGCATGACTACTCTATCGGCAGGCCTGCCCGAAGATGTAGCCCAAGGCCAGCATCGCCAAGCGACGTCATTTCCAGCCAAAGGCTACAACTATTGTTCCAGACGCACCGGCAAGGCTTTTTACTGCACAAATTATTTCCGTGGTGGCATAATAATGACCGGCAATCGCACAGGTTCGCACCTGCCCGCAAGCCGTTGTATTGACACAGGTCAAGGCGACTGATATCTGTTAACTATCCAGTTAGTTTTGGCCCAGGCCAGCCAGCTGCTAGCGTTACCCATAACGATATTGCTCGATAATAAAAACAACGGAGACACCCATGGATCAAGCATCCACCGAGTCCCACGGCTCGAAGCAGACCAAGAAAGCGACCGCCAGCGGCTGGATTGGCTCGGCGCTCGAATACTATGACTTTTTCATCTACGCCCAAGCCGCAGCGTTGATCTTCCCGCAGATCTTTTTCCCGTCCGCAGACCCCAAGATCGCTATTGTCGCCTCGCTGGCCACCTATGGCGTGGGTTACATCGCCCGTCCGATCGGTGCCGCCTTCCTGGGCCACTGGGGTGACACCCGCGGTCGTAAAAACGTACTGCTGCTGTGCATGTTCCTGATGGGCTTTGCAACCATGGCCGTGGGCCTGTTGCCGACCTATTCGCAAGTGGGCTTGTGGGCCCCGGCGTTGCTGGTGGTGTTGCGCCTGATCCAGGGCTTTGCGGTGGCCGGCGAGATCTCCGGGGCCAGTTCCATGATCATGGAACACGCGCCCTTCGGCAGAAGGGGCTACTACGCCAGCTACACCCTGCAGGGCGTGCAAGCCGGGCAGATCTTCGCCGCGGCGATCTTCCTGCCCCTGGCCTACTTCATGCCCGATGACGCGTTCAACGCCTGGGGCTGGCGCATTCCGTTCCTGCTCAGCGCCATCGTGCTGATCGCCGGCTACATCATCCGTAAAGAAGTCCACGAGACCCCGGCCTTCGTCAAGGAAGAGGCCACCACCGCGCTGCCCAAGGCGCCCATCGTCGAAGCCTTCCAGAACAACTGGCGCAACATGTGCCTGGTGACCTGCATGGCGCTGATGAACGTGATTCCGGTGGTGGCAACTATCTTCGGTGCGGCGTACGCGGTGCAGCCAGCCTACGGCATCGGCTTCTCCAAGAGCGTGTACCTGTGGATCCCGGTGGTGGGCAACATCGTCGCGGTGCTGGTGATTCCGTTCGTGGGCAACTGGTCGGACAAGGTTGGCCGCCGCCCGATGATCATCGGTGGCGCCCTGGGTTCGGGCCTGCTGGCGTTCGGTTACCTGTACGCCATCAGCATCCACAGCGTGCCCCTGGCCTTCGCCATGTCCCTGCTGATGTGGGGCGTGATCTACCAGGGTTACAACGCGATTTTCCCCAGCTTCTACCCGGAGCTGTTCCAGACTCGCTACCGCGTATCGGCCATGGCCATCTCGCAGAACGTGGGCACCATGATCACCGCATTGCTGCCGGCCCTGTTCGCCGCCGTGGCCCCGCCCGGCTCGGACAACATCCCGATGACCGTGGGCGCCCTGGCGTTCGGCATCACCGTGATCGCCGCCCTCGCCGCCTATGCGGCCAAGGAAACCTACCGTATTCCGATGGCTGACCTGGGCAAGCGCGACGCGAAGGAAGTGGACAAGAAGGAATACCTGCAGATGCGGATGCAGGGGGTTAAATAAGGGGTAGCTGCAAGCTACGAGGGAAAGCCCTGGTGTCGGGAGATGCCGGGGCTTTTTTTTGCTTTGCGGTGGGGCCTCCAAGTGCCAGGCGATGGTGTTGTAGAGTTCTCGAGATCGAGCGCCGCCCGCGCGGCGCTTCCCGGGCAAGCCCGGTCCCACATCTGTTTCGGGCCAATTTTGTCTGTGAGACCACCTTGGCCGCCCTTGTTGGCACCCACACAGATCTGCGGTGAACCAACAAGGCGGACCAGGTGATGCCACTGGCATAACTGGCCCGAAACAGATGTGGGACCGGGCTTGCCCGGGAAGCGCCGCGCGGGCGGCGCTCGGTCTCAAGGGGGCTACAAAACCCCAGCCATGCGCCTTTCAGCCCCTAACCCGGTTGCCAGGCAGGCCAATGAGGGGCTCTTCAATATTCCTCGCGAGGGATTGCATCAAGGCCTCCAAGTGCCAGGCGATGGTGCTGTGTCGTTCTTGAGACCGAGCGCCGCCCGCGCGGCGCGTTCGCGAGCAAGCTCTGCTCCAACGTTTGTTTCGGGCCAATTTTGTCTGTGAGACCACCTTGGCCGCCCTTGTTGGCACCCACACAGATCTGCGGTGAACCAACAAGGCGGACCAGGTGATGCCACTGGCATAACTGGCCCGAAACAGATGTGGGACCGGGCTTGCCCGGGAAGCGCCGCGC